>JAEEGK010000012.1_pt1 | contig 399913 bp, 341 predicted proteins | sample 8958771 | NCBI WGS metagenome assembly JAEEGK01 (sample SAMN16246547, study PRJNA631951) | gut metagenome | biome: gut microbiome; feature: rumen; material: SC-attached | host: Bos | place: Iran: Karaj | collected 2018-10 | reverse complement strand
CGGGCCTACAGATTGGGGGACTAGCTCAGTTGGCTAGAGCACCTGCTTTGCAAGCAGGGGGTCAAGGGTTCGACTCCCTTGTTCTCCACAAAAATAACCGGCATCATTTGCCGGTTTTTTTGTGTCCTGACGCCTCGCTGAGGAGGCGTATTAGTAAAACAGCGTACTTTTTTATTATATTTGTCTTTTGCAAACAATAAATATGGAATCAAGATGAAAAGACTGTTAGCTGTTATTGCTCTGGCATTGATGCCTGTGATGGGTATTGCGCAGGACAATGTTCAGGATCGTTTGTTCGCGGATGAAACCGGACATTTTACTATGGTTGTAGATATGGGAGCCCTGAAGGTTCTTTCCGAGTGCTGGTTTATGGATTATGGGGCACGCCAGAGAAACGAGATGGAAATAATGGGGGAAAAGGTTATTACTTTAAAAATTAACGGCATGTCTTATTTAATTGCTCCGCAATTCCAAGAAGTACCTGACGATGAGGTTGTGAACTTCAATAATCTGACTCCGGAAGTGATGGAGAAGCACGATATCAAAAAGGCTGGCAGTGAAAAGATTGACGGCTATGACTGTGATATCTACACTTTCCAGAAGTCACAACAGGGTGTGGTGGCGGATGCCAAGGTCTGGATCTGGCACGGCCTTCCTATCCGCATGGAAGTGGGGACTGTGGGTTTTACTGTAGTTCAGACGATATCTAATTTGGAAGTGGGTGTTCCTGTTGACCCGGCGCTTTTTGAACTTCCTGAAAACGGGAAAGTTCAAGGCCAGGAGAATAAATCTGGAATGAAACATCAATACTAATTAATACCACAACCTCTTATGAAGAAACTTGTTCTGGCCGCTTTGGTTCTGGCGCTGTTTTCCTGCCGTGGAGGAGAGAATACCCAGGGAGCCGGGAACCAGACTGAGAACGAGGGCGATAAGGGTATTGCCCTGCAACTTGAAAGAATCTATACACAGAGTCCATTCAATATGTCGGCGACAATTTATCCCGACAGCATTGTTGTGGTTAAGGACAGCGTTTGCAGCACTTACATCATAGACAAGGAGAAGAGCTATGAGACGGTTGAAATTCAAAAGTACATATGGAACTTTATCGTGTCCGGAAAGGGAGAAACTTCTCTGCCTTGTGACACTATTGTCGTGGATAAATACAGGACGGAAATTTTCGGGGAAAAGAGACAGTGGGATATGGACCGTTTCATCTTAAAGACCAAGGAGGGGCATTACTTCCAAATCCAGAATGAGTTTGATCTCCAGAGACGGATGTTTGCTAACTATCCCGAGTCCAAGCCGTTCCCGGAACTTTTGATGGAGAACGCCAAGTTCTATAACATTTACCGCAAGGATTCTTCTGAAATTCCGTCTTTCCTGTGGCCGGTAAACCGTGTTGTTATCAAGGACAACAAGATCACTTTCAGCGGCGGGGAGAATGATGTTGTGCTCGAGATGGTCCCTCTCTCAGATTATGAGCAAGTTTATTCTGAAGGTTACAACTGGGTTTTCACTACAAAGGCAACCGACAAGTATCCGGCACTCAAGGTCACACTTAATGCAGGTTTTGACTTTGAAAAGAAGGAGCTCAAGCCCAAGGAGAGATGGATATCACTGTTCCTGGACGATATAGGGGAAATTCAGTTTGACTTCCAGTCGTGGGACAATCTGAAGAGAAGGATATGTGTAAGCTACCCGACCGAGGAAGAATTCCAGTCGACGATGGAAGAGGGCATTTACCCAGACTACAGCGACGAAGAATAACAGAAAACAAATAAACAAAAGATACTTATGAAAAAACTATTTGCAGCAGCTTTGGCGCTCCTGGTTTGCTCAGCTGCTTTCGCTCAGAACGAGACAAATCCTAAAACCTTGGAAGACAGGGTTGCGGCTCTTGAAAAGAAATCTGTCAACTGGGACAAGATCAGCAAATACATTTCCCCAAGCGGTTACTTGATTGGAGGATATGACTGGAACGATGCAGGAACATCCACTTTCAAAATCAAGAACGTGAACATCTCTCTCTTTGGAAATCTTTACAAGGGAGATTACGGAACATTGGACTATAAACTCCAGTTTGCCTTTGCCGGCAACCCTAAAGTTATAGACGCGTTTGCAACCTATATGCCCATTAAGGAAATAGGGCTCAAGTTCGGACAGTTCAAGAGTCCTCTGACGTGGGAGAACTCCATGAGAAGTCCTACCACTTTGGAGTTCGTCAATTACTCTCTTGCCGTCCAGAGGCTTGCCAGAATGAGCACCCAGGATATCTGCGGCTTTTCAGAAGCCGGCCGAGACCTCGGATTTGAATTCCTTGGAAGCGCTTTGCATCGCGATGGTTACAGCATAATCAACTATGAAGTTGCAGTCTTCAACGGCTACAAACTCAACACCACAGACAACAACAAGAGCAAGGATATCGTAGCCCGTCTGATTGTTAATCCTATAAAGCCTCTTTCCGTATTCGGATATTTCCAGAGAGGCGAGGGCGCTTATCCTAGCTTTGATGATGCCACTCAGAAATACACTCCACAGGACGATTTCAAGTATCTGAAGATGTTCCGTTACGGCGGCGGTTTCTCTTATGTTGATTTCTGGGGTTTTGCAAGAGCTGAATTGATTGGCGGCCACACAGACAACCTTACCAGAAACTTCAACAGCCTTGGCGGATACTTTGCGGCTGGAGCCAATATTACAGACCACTGGAAGTTTGTTGCCAGATATGACTATATGGACGAGGATACAAACTCCAAGAACATCAACGAGATGGACTATACCGCAGGTATCACCTACGCTCCAATCAAGAACTTTGACGTTAAGCTAAACTACACTTACCGTCAGCTGGGCGGCGGCTTCCAGGACAAGAACTGCGTGTACGTTCAGCTAACCTTCAAGTTCTAGTCTGCTGCGTTCAGGAGGAAGTATCCTGCCATCAGCAGTTTGTTCAGCAACGGTTGAGGAAGAGTGGAATGCATTAGCTGCTCTTTCAAGTAGTCGAGCAGAATTTGTCTGGCTTCCGGGCTTTTGTGTCCGGAAAGAAGAGCTGTGCACCAATTCTTCGGGAAGAAGATGTCTCCTGTCTGCTGCACCTCAAGCAGTTCGTCCAGTGCCAGGCGGATGAAGCGGTTGCTTTCAGGTTCCCTGATCGGATGGTTCAGCAGCGACAGTACACTCAGCGCCCACGGCTCAATCTTGCGGTTCTTAGGCTCAAGCAGTTCCGCAAACAGTTCGTCCTGTTTCTTCGGATCAGGATTGCAGGCCCTGCTCACGAATTCAAACTCTTTCCTTTTGTCCGGATTGTCTAACCTGGAAAGCTGCTCATCCAGAATCTCCCTCCACTTGTTTGGATAACGAATAGCCAGCTGATAGGAAAGGTTGATATAGTCTGTCTGGTTGAGAAGCGGCTCGCTCTGCTCTTTCCAGATTTCATAAAGCTTTTCAATGATATCTTTTTCCGTGGCTTTGCTGATGAGAATCCTGAGCGCTTTTTGCTTGGCTAAACTATAGCCTGTTAAATTACGTATGGCCAATAGAGATTCTTGAATATCTTTTTGATTCTCACATAAGTTCATCAAAGAAGAAAGATAATTAGCTGCAGTAGAAGCCAGTAGAGGCTCACTCCAATTTTTGATTTCATCAACAAAGACATTAGCCGCCTTGTCTGCCGTTATGTTATGCATCAAAACATTCTCAAAAATATTCATCATTGCTGAAAGTCTAGGTTCTTCGGATGTACCAGATGAAGGAGATAAATAAAGGGATATTTGGTCATCTAACTGCTCTTGGCTCAAGCAAAATCTTCCGAAGCCGCTGCCATCGTAATTGGGGAACAGGTATTTGAAATAGTCTTTGAAGTCGTGTTTTCTGATAGGACCGTATTTGCTGGACAACTCGATAGTTTTGGACAGCTTGTCCATATAGACAAAGACTTCTTTTTCATCGTAGAGTATGTGCCAGCCAAGGGAGTGCGGATTATAATATATGTGATTATCAATAGTCTGCGGCCATACGATGTCTCTTTCCGTTTGCTCAATGCCGGTTATGTCTGAAAGGAGTTTTCTGTAGGATTTGGTTCCTTGTATGTCCTGTTGAGTGACGGTCAGAACGCCATTGGACAGGTCGCTGAGAATTGTCGGGCAGCCGCGTTCTTTCACCCAGCTTTGGGAGAAGGCTTTGAGGTTGGCATCTGGTGCTTCATCGCTGAGGATGTCTATAAGGTCATCCCAGGTGGCGTTGGAATAGGAGAATTTCTTGAGGTATTTCTGAAGGCCTGTCCTGAACGGCTCGTCTCCCATCAACTGATGGAGTTTTCTCATCACTACGGGGGCTTTCTTGTAGATTATGTTGCCATAGAGAAGACCTGCATCTTTCAGGTTGTCAAGTCTCTGGGCGATTGGGTGAGAGCCGTCTGTGCGGTCTTCCTCAAGGGCGGGGATATGATAGTTGCGGATGAAATTCAGGTTGTGGTTGATGTCCGGGAACTGCTCGGCCACAATCATACTGGCCATATAGTTTGCAAACACTTCCTTGGTCCAGACATCGTCAAACCATTTCATTGTGACAAGGTCTCCGAACCACATGTGAGAAACCTCGTGGGCTATGAGTTCCGCCCTGGAGAGCAGCTGGTCCTGGGTGGGGTTCTTTTCCAGGAAGATGCGCTTGTCGTTGAACTGTATTGCGCCTATGTGCTCCATTCCGCCGAACTGGTAGCCCGGAATAACCACAAAGTCCAGCTTCGGGAAAGGAAACGGTATGCCTGTATAGTTTTCCATCCATTTTATAGAATGGCGCACCTGGTCCATAATCTGAGGCATCTGGGCAACTTTCTCAGGATCTGTCTCGCGATACAGACACTTGATTTCCATCCCGTCGCGACTATCAGCATATTCCTCGAACTTGCCCGCCACGAATGAGAAGAGATAGGTCGGGATATGGTCTGTCTTTTCAAATTTGTAGGCTCTTGCTTTTTCTCCAGTGGTGAATTTAGTTTCCTCTATCTTGTATGGTTTTCCAGTACTGATGGCTTTCCATCCGTCCTTGACAATCAGATTTAGCTTGAAGGACGCCTTGAGGTCGGGCTGGTCAAAACACGGGAATGTATAGCGTGCATTGGCCGGAACATTGAGTGTATAGATATAGCCGTCTCTTATGTTAAGGGCCTTTTCCGAACATCGGAATACGATTCCAATGGAGTTCTTTCCGTTGATAAGGTACTCGTCCGGAACTATTATATGTTCATTCTCATATCTAATCCCCAGTGTCTTGGAGTGTTCGGAATTGAGGATTGATATTATTGGGAGATTGTCGAGGCGACCTTCTATCAAGCCACAGAAATCCATTTGGAGATCCTCGTCAGTATCTTTATTGTAGTTGAATGAGATTTGTGCAATTCCAAGATATGTACTGGAACTGTCACCTGGTTTAAGTGAAACAATCAGGTTATATTCAACATCGCTGAGGTGTGATGCTCTGAATTCTGCAAGGGCTTTGGAGACACCGGGTTCTAAGGGTATCCTGCTTTTGGCGGAAACAAAGGACGCGCAAAGTATGGTTAGGGCGAGGATCAGATACTTTTTCATAATTACAAATTTAAGAATCTGCCGTGAATTCCTTCTATAGGGTTTTCCGCCGTTTTTTCGTATATTTGAACTTTGTTCAAAAAAGGAAGAATAATTATACATCAGATATTATGACAAAGATCAATTGTTTTGTTCCTTTCACCTCTAAGAAACAGGTGGAGAAGACCGTCAAGAGCCTGAAGGAAAGCGCTCTGGTAAATGAGATTATAACTCTGGACGCAAAGAAGGAGCCTATGGCCCTGACTGCTACAATGAGAAAGATAGCTGCAAAGGCAGACTGCGACTATGTGCTTTTGTACACAAAGCAGACAACTCTCAGCCTGGGATATCTGGCGCTGGAGAGAATGGTGGAGGTGGCTGAGGCTACAGGAGCCGCAATGCTGTATGCAGACCACTATGCTTTCATGAACGGGGAAAGGACCAACAAGCCTGTAATTGACTATCAGTTCGGAAGCCTGAGGAATGACTTTGACTTTGGTTCAGTTCTGCTTTACAAGGCATCTGCTTTCAAGGCTGCCGTAAAGAGGATGAAGGTGGACTACAAGTTTGCAGCGCTGTATGACCTGAGGCTGAAGGTTAGCCAGAAGGGCCGCCTGGTTCATATCAACGAGTACCTGTATTCTGAGATTGAGGAAGATACAAGAAAGACCGGCGAGAAACTGTTTGACTATGTAGATCCTCGCAACCGTGAGGTTCAGGTGGAGATGGAAAAGGCCTGCACCCAGCATCTGAAGGATATCGGAGGTTATCTTGCTCCTGTATTCCCTAAGGTTCCGTTTGGAAGAGAGAAGTTTGAGTATGAGGCTTCAGTTGTTATTCCGGTGCTCAACAGAGTCAAGACTATCAAGGACGCTATAATGAGCGCTCTGGCACAGAAGACAAACTTCAAGTTCAATGTGATTGTTGTGGAGAACGGTCCTAGATGCCACTCCTGGGACGGAACAACCGAGGCCATCAAGTCTATCAAGGACAAGAGGCTGGTTCACGTGATTCCTACCAGAAAGGACATTGGAGTAGGTGGCGCATGGAATATGGCTCTGCATCATCCTAAGTGCGGAAAGTTTGCAGTTCAGCTTGACAGCGACGACGTTTACTCAGACGAGAATACCCTGCAGAAAGTTGTGGACGCTTTCTACGCACAGAAGTGCGCTATGGTAATCGGTTCCTATATGCTCACCGATATCAACCTGAAGATGCTGCCTCCAGGAAAGGTAGACCACAGAGAGTGGACTCCTGAGAACGGCCGCAACAACGCTCTTAGAATCAATGGACTTGGAGCTCCAAGAGCTTTCTTCACTCCGGTTGCAAGAAAGGTGATGTTCCCTAACGTGAACTACGGAGAGGATTATGCTGTAGGACTGGCAATCAGCCGCCGCTACCAGATTGGCCGTATCTATGACGTGCTTTACTTCTGCCGCCGCCACGACGAGAACTCAGACGCATCGCTGAGCGTAGAAAAGGAGAATACCAACAACACCTACAAAGACAGGATCCGCACTTGGGAGCTCGAGGCACGCATTGCGCTGAACGCCAAGAAGAAATAATTTTTGAAGTCTTTTGACAACATAGTTCTCAACCAGGCGGCCCTAGACCGTCTCTTCAGAGACCAGCTTCAGAGATGGCCTCTTGCACGAGACAACTATGCCGCCTTGGAGGATGTTAAGCTGCGCTCTTTTCCGCTGGACGAAGGTTCGGAAAAAAGCGTGGAGATAAAGGTTCAGTACAATCCGTCTAGGATGGTGTCTTCTACTGCTAAGATAGACGCTGAAACCATCCGCAACCGCCAGTGCTTTTTCTGCAAGGAAGGCCGTCCTGCTGAACAGCTGGGAATTAAGTTCCAGGGAGTTACAACGGATTACATTGTACAGGTTAACCCATATCCGATTTTCAGGCGCCATCTGGTAATCCAGAGCAAATCACACTCCCGCCAGGAGCTTGACTCCACAAGAATGGCGGATATGCTTAACATTGCACGCACCATTAAACGGTTTGTGGTCTTTTACAACGGCCCAAACAGCGGTGCCAGCGTTCCAGAGCATTTCCATTTCCAGGCTGGGGAGAAAGGGGTGCTTCCTATAGAAGCCCAGTACTCAAGGTTCAAGAAAGAGTTGATATTGAGTTTCGGGAAACCTTTGAAGGTGGACGCTCCCGTGCCGTTCAACTACCTGAGAATCTATCATCTGACAGACTATGCCAGAGGAGGTTTCATCATTGAGGTGGCGAGCCTGAAGACTGCAATCACAGCCATCGGGAAAATCTATTCCATTCTTTCTTCACTTACCGGAAGGGGCAACGGAAGGTTTGAACCGGACGACATTGTTTCCTCCGATATGAAGAAGTTCAGCGAAGGAGGAATGTGGGAGCCAATGATGAACATCATCTGCTGGTTTGAGGGCGGAGTCTGGAGGATAGCGCTTTTTGCCAGGGGAGAACTCCGGCCGTCTTGCTACAGCGCTGAGGGAGCGGAACATTTTACTATATCTCCCGCCTGCGTGGAGATGGGCGGGCTTGTAATAACGCCTGTTGAGGACGACTGGGCAAGGCTCAAGGCAAAAGACGTAAAGAAGATTTTTGCAGACGTGGCCATTTCATACGACATAGAAGAAAAACTTATAAGAAAGATGAGAAACCAACCGCAAGTCAGCGTGGGAATTATGCACGCAGACATTATCAGATTCACTCTCAACGGAACCTACCGACTGATAGAAAAGAATGGAGTCAAGAACGCCAAAGGCCCTCTCTACAGCGGAGACCTTGTTGTTGAAAAGGGGCCGGACGGCAGCCTTCTTTTTGACGGAAGCTCTTATTCCGAGCTTTTGTTTGAGCCTGAAGGAAAGCAGAATATGGGAACTTTCTGGCTCCGCGATGTAGTTATCGGAGTGAACTTCCACTGGGAGAGGAAAGAAGATCAGATGTTTGAAGGCAGCCTCAAATTCATCGTTGAAAACAACCAGGTTTGCCCGATCAATATCCTGGGAGTTGAAGATTACCTTACAAGCGTGATTTCCTCCGAAATGAGCGCTACCGCCAACGATAATCTTCTGAAGGCCCACGCGGTGATTTCCCGCAGCTGGCTTCTGGCCCAGATAGAGCATTCGGAAAAAGAAAAGCAGCCTTCTTGCACCATCAAGGAAAACGAGGAGCATGGCTGCCAGGAACTGATCAAATGGTACGACAGAGACGACCATCATAACTTTGACGTTTGCGCAGACGACCATTGCCAGAGATATCAGGGTCTTACCCGCGCTTCCACCGATGCCGTAAAGAAGGCCATAGACGAGACTTGGGGAGAAGTTCTTTCTTACGAGGGGGCAATTTGCGATGCCCGTTTCTACAAGTGCTGCGGCGGAATGCTGGAAGAGTTTGAGAATGCCTGGGAGGATACCCATTACCCTTATCTTGAGGTTGTCCGCGATAGCGAAGACAGCGCCAAGACCGAGGCTGAAACCGGAAAGTACGGCAAGGATGCCGCCACGATTCTGGACCTCAGGAACGAGGACAAGGCCGTTGCCTGGATACACGCCAGCCCGGACGCTTTCTGCAACACCACAGACGCCAAGATCCTTGGCCAGGTGCTGAACAACTACGATCAGGAGACGGCAGATTTCTACCGCTGGAAAGTCAAATACACGCAGGAGGAGATATCCAATCTGGTAAACACCAAGAGCGGCTACGACTTTGGCCAGATTCTGGATCTTGTTCCAATTGAAAGGGGAACTAGCGGAAGGCTTATCCGCCTGAAAGTTGTTGGCTCAAAGAAGACTATGATAATTGGCAAGGAGCTTGAAATCAGAAGGATCCTGTCGCCGAGCCACCTCTATAGCTCCGCCTTTGTGGCTTACAGGCTGGACGAGGCCGGCAATACTCTAAAGAAAGAATCAACAGAAGTTCCCGCCGCCTTTGAACTTGTGGGAGCAGGCTGGGGACACGGTGTTGGCCTCTGCCAGATAGGCGCTGCCGTTATGGGCGCAAAAGGCTATGCCTATGACGCTATTCTCCACCACTATTACCCTAACGCAGAAATCGAGAAGAAATATTAAATATTATGGACAAGTTGAACAATCCTTCAATTCCTCAGAAAGAGACCAAGAGAAATCCTTGGCTCTGGGTTCCGACCCTTTATTTTGCAGAGGGAATTCCTTATTTCATCGTGAACACCATTTCCGTTCTGATGTTCACCAACCTGGGAGTTCCTAACGACCAGAACGCGAGGTTCACCAGCCTTCTGTACCTGCCGTGGCTGCTCAAGTTTGCCTGGGGCCCGTTTGTGGATATCGTAAAGACAAAGAGATGGTGGATTCTGTTTATGCAGATACTGATGTCTGCAGCGTTTATACTGCTTGCGGTTACTCTGCCTAGGCCGGATGCCGCTTCCATTGCAGGCAAGTCAACCAGCATCAGCCTGTTCTACACCACGCTCATTATCTTCCTGATAACGGCCTTCGCTTCAGCCACTCACGACATTGCCGCAGACGGATTCTATATGCTGGCTCTTCCGCAGAACCAGCAAAGTGCGTTCGTGGGAATCAGGAGCACTTTCTACAGGATTTCATCTGTTTTCGGCCAGGGCGTTCTGGTGTTCATCGCCGGCCTTCTGGAGAAGAAGGGAGATATTCCTCGGGCCTGGTTCTGGACAATGGTCATTACGGCTGTAATCTTTGGCCTTGTAACTCTTTACCACACATTTGCAATTCCTCGTTCCAAGAACGACAAGCCAAATATCCAGTACGACGAGAACGGAAAGAAAAAAGGCATCTGGTCTGACTTCGGCCAGTCTTTTGCCACATTCTTCAAGAAGCCTCTCGTATGGCTCGGCATTGCATTCATGTTGCTTTACAGATTGCCTGAAGCATTCCTTATCAAGATGATTATGCCGTTCCTCAAAGACGGTAGAGTTGAGAATCTTGTTGATGGTTCTTACATTGGAGGAGGACTGCAGCTTTCTACAGAGACCATTGGCGTTGCATACGGAACTGTTGGAGTAATTGCTCTTCTTGCAGGAGGAATTCTCGGCGGCATCTATGCTTCCAGAGTCGGCCTGAAGAAGGCTCTCTGGCCTATGGCTGCCTGTATGATTCTGCCTTGCCTGACATTCTGCTATCTGGCTATCTTCCAGCCGGATAACGTTATCGCCATCATCATTGCCATTGCAATTGAGCAGTTCGGCTACGGATTCGGTTTCACGGCTTATATGCTGTTTATGATGTACCTTTCCGAGGGAAGCTTCAAGACATCGCACTATGCAATATGCACGGCGTTTATGGCGGCCAGCATGATGGTTCCTGGCTTCTTTGCAGGAGACCTTCAGATGGCTGTGGGATATAAGACATTCTTCTGGATTGTAGTGGCCTGCGGTGTTGCTACAATGCTCGTAACCTTCCTTGCAAAGCGCAAGGTTGACGCATCTTACGGAAAGAAATAAATCGCTGAGAAAATAAAAGCAGATATGAAAAAGATACTGATTTCCTTGCTTGCAGTTCTTGTTGCTTGTCCGGTTATAAGCGCTCAGGAACACAAGTGCAAGCAGAACCAGAAAGTGAAGCCCGGAATTGAGGTGCTCCGCGACAGTGGATTCAAAGCCGTAAAGGGCAAAAAGATAGGCCTTCTTACCAACCCTACAGGAGTGGATTCGGACCTTAATTCAACGATTGATATTCTCCATAATGCAAAAGACGTGAAACTGGTAGCCCTCTATGCCCCGGAGCACGGAGTCAGGGGAGATATCTATGCCGGTGCTCAGGTTAAAGACGCTAAGGATTCAGCTACCGGTATTCCTGTTTATTCAGTTTACGGCAAGAACCGCAAGCCTTCTCCGGAGTTTTTGGCAAATGTAGATGCAGTGGTGTTCGACATTCAGGACATTGGCTGCCGCAGCTACACATTTGTTAGTTCTATGGGCCTTATGATGGAAGCCTGCGCCGAGGCCGGCAAGGAATTCATCGTGCTGGACAGGCCTAATCCGCTTGGCGGAGAAAGGGTAGAGGGAAATCTGGTTGAAGACGGATTCTACTCTTTTGTTAGTCAGTTCAAAATACCTTACCTGTACGGACTTACGCTTGGAGAGCTGGCAAGGATGCTTAACGGGGAGAAGATGCTCAAGAACGGTGTTCAGTGCAAACTTACCGTAATCCCGATGGAAGGCTGGCACAGAAATATGCTGTACGAAGACACAAATCTTCCGTGGATACTTCCGTCTCCTCACGTTCCGCAGATAGTAAACGCATACTACTATCCGGTCAGCGGTATAATGGGAGAACTCGGCTACATATCTGAGGGCGTGGGCTACACTCTTCCGTTCCAGCTCTTTGTGGCTGAATGGATAGACGGCAAGAAACTTTGCGAGAATATGAACGCCCTCAACCTTCCGGGAATCCGCTTCCGTACCATCTATGAAACTCCTTACTACGGATCCAAGAAAGGCAAGTACTGCAGCGGAGTTCAGGTTTTCATCACTGATTATTCCAAGGCTCGCCTGGTGGAGATCCAGTTCCTTGTAATGCAGGAGCTGGCTAAGCTTTATCCGGACAAGAAAACCTTTGAGAATTGCGACAAAGGACGCTTCCGCATGTTCGATATCGTGAGCGGTTCAGACTATATCCGCAAGACCTTCTCCAAGACCTATACCTGGGAGAGTATCAAGGAGTTCTTTGAGAAAGACGAGAAGCCGTTCAAGGAAAAGAGCAGCAAGTACTACCTGTACGATTAGTTTTTTGGCATAGTGATTGCTATATCATTGGTAAAGTACTAACCACTTAAACTTAAAAGCTATGAAAACCAACACCATTTACACTGCTTTGACTGCTATTCTTGCAGCCGTGCTTGTAATCTCTGTTTCATCAGAGTCAATGGCACAGTCTTCCAGCAGGAGAAACAACTCCGGTGGCAATGCTACTTCTGCACAGCGTTCTTCCGACAACAGGCAGAAAGCGGCTCAGGTTTCACAGCCAAGGGCCAACAACAACAATTCTGTTCAGGACCGCAAGAGCGTTAACCCGCAGGACAGGAAAACTTCCACTCCTAACCGCAACGCTTCAACGGACAGGAAGTCTTCTTCCGACCGCAATGCGACTCAGAGCCGCGGAAACTCTTCCGGCGTGAACACTGGCAGAAACTATAACGACCATATGGGCAATGTCCGCACCCAGAGCGGTATTGATACCCGCGACAAGGACAAGAATCGTCCGAACAACGGTAAGGACAACAAGCCGAACAACAACGGCAATCGTCCGGATGTCCGTCCAGACAACAACCGTCCTAATAACGGCAACGTGACCAACCGCCCGGACAAGAACCGTCCAAACAACAATCGTCCAGAGGCTCGTCCTGAGAAGGACAACAAGACTAACCACAACCGTCCTGGAGTAGAGGGACCTCGTCCTACCTACTATGCAGGAAGAGGCGGCAACTCCGCAACCAAGCTCCCTCCAGCACCTAAGTTCGACAGGGCAAACCCTAACCGTCACCTGGGCTACAACCCATTCCGCGACGGCAGGATCATCCACCGCCCTGCAGCAATCCACATCGACTTCGACCTTGGTCTGCGCTTCCTCACCCGTCCTCGTATTTACTACAAATACAGGATCAACGGAATGAGCATGTATTTCTGGAACGGAGTATGGTACTGGCACGCTTACGGTTACTACAACGTCCACAGACCTCCTGTAGGAACCAGAATCCCAATCTCAGACATTGCTCCATACCTGTACGAAGTTGACTTCGACTTCTACACATCAGGCATCAATACCAGAACCTATTACGTGGATTCATACGCCAACTTCTATGTTCAGAGAAACAATTATGAGCTTGAGGTTGTAAACGCACCGGACGGTGCAGTCCTCTACGACATGCCAAGCGACTACAAAGAGCTGGTTTACGACGGATCCGTATACTACGTGATTGGCAACTCCATCTTCGAGTACGTGTACTCCAACGCCAACAGCTGGTACTTCCGCGCCGTAGGAATCTACAGGTAAATCTTTACCGAACATAATACAAGAGATGCCGGCAAAACCGGCATCTCTTTTTTCATATACTATTGCTGAGGAATATTATTGTGCCTGGGCGATGTTGAGGATTACCTGGGTGGCTTTCTCCATGCTTTCTACGGAGACGTATTCCAGCTTGCCGTGGAAGTTCAGTCCGCCGGCAAAGATGTTAGGGCAAGGAAGGCCTCTGAAACTCAGCATAGCGCCATCTGTGCCGCCTCTGATTGGCTGAATCTTAGGCTTGATGTCGGCCTTCTTCATCGCTGAGATTGCTCTTTCAACTATGTAGTACTTAGGCTCTACAACCTTGCGCATATTGTAGTACTGGTCCTTTACGGTAATCTTTACCACGCCCTTGCCGTACTTTTTGTCCATTTTGTTCTGGATGGTGGCAAAGAGCTTCTTTCTTGCGTTGAACAGCTTGGTGTCGTGGTCTCTTATGATAATGCTCACAGATGCGTTTTCAACACTTCCGCTGATGCCCACAACGTGGTAGAAACCCTGATACTTGCAGGTATGCTCAGGCCTTTCCTTTGGAGGGAGAAGGGATAGGATTTCGTTTGCCACGATGATGGCGTTGATCATCTTTCCCTTGGCATAGCCCGGATGGATGTTGCAGCCCTGGATCTCTATCTTGGCTGAGGCTGCGTTGAAGTTCTCGAATTCCAGCTCTCCAACGGCTCCGCCGTCCATAGTGTAGGCGAAGTCCGCTCCAAAGTCCTTGACGGAGAAGTTCTCAACTCCGCGGCCGATTTCCTCGTCTGGGGTGAAGGAGATTTTGATGGTGCCGTGCTTGAACTCTGGATGCTCCATCATATACTCTGCCGCGCACATAATCTCAGCAACTCCGGCCTTGTCGTCGGCTCCTAGAAGGGTGGTGCCGTCTGTGGTAATCAGAGTCTGGCCCTTGAAGGTCTTAAGCTCCGGGAAAACGGCGGTGGAAAGCTTCACTTTCTTGGCTTTGTTGAGTATGATGTCCTTGCCGTTGTAGTTAGGGATAATCTGCGGCTTGATGTCTTTGCCCTCTGCGTCAGGAGCCGTGTCCACGTGAGCTATGAAGCCGATGGTAGGAAGCGGCTTTTCGCCCTTCTTGGCCTTGACGTTGGAAGGGATGGTTGCCATAAGCACTCCCTTTGGAGAAACCTTTGACTTTATGCCCATCTTCTTGAGCTCATCGCTGAGCATATTCAAAAGGTCAAACTGCCTTTTGGTAGAAGGGGCTTCACTGGCGTCAGGGTCTGATGTTGTCCATACGCCCACGTATCTGAGGAATTTGTCTTGTACTTTTTCCATATTGTTGATGTTTTGAATTAGTCTTTCTTAGGGGCTTTCGCTCTCAGCGATGAGAATATCAGGAATGCCGCAACTGCCAGATAGGCAACGATTGCCACTGCCTGGGAGCTGCCGGTCTCTGCCCATTCCTTGGCAAAGAAATCTTTGCCTGCAAACTTCAGGATGGCTGAGACAACTCCCATAAGAGCGCCGCCTGCGATGAATCCGCTGGCAAGCAGGGTTCCCTTGTTAACGCGGGCCTCGTTGAGGGCCTTGTCTTTGCTCCTTGAACCTACATACCAGGCGATTGCGCCGCCGGCCAGAAGAGGGAGGTTGAGGTCAATCGGGATGAACATACCCAGAGCGAATGCCAGAGCCGGAACCTTGCAGAAGTTGAGAATGAGAGCTATGACTGCGCCGATTCCGTAAAGCAGCCACGGAGCTCCCTGTCCGCTCATAAGAGGCTCGATCACAGCTGCCATAGCGTTTGCCTGTGGAGCCACGAGGGCCTCTTCTCCGGTAAAGCCGTAGGTCTTGTTGAGCACGATCATCACTCCGCCTACGGTAGCGGCTGCCACCAGAGTTCCGATGAACTTCCAGCTTTCCTGGACCTTAGGCGTGTTGCCGATCCAGTATCCGATCTTAAGGTCTGTGATAAAGCTTCCTGCAACGGAAAGCGCGGTGCAGACAACACCTCCGATAATCAGAGATGCCACCATTCCCGGGACTCCGTTAAGGCCGCAGGCAACAAGGACTACTGAGCCAAGAATCAGCGTCATAAGTGTCATTCCACTGACAGGATTACTGCCCACGATTGCTATTGCGTTGGCGGCAACTGTCGTGAACAGGAAGGCTATTATTGCCACAATCAGAAGGGCGACAATTGCAAGCAGAAGCTTGTTGCCGTCTGGAATAACTCCAAAGTAGAAGAAAATGAAAGTTGCGGCAAGAGCCAGAATTACGCCCCAGGCGATAATCTTCATAGAGAGGTCTCTCTGGGTTCTGATTTCCTGGGTCTGGGCCCCGCCCTTCTTGGAGAAGCTCTTGGTAGCCAGACCAAAGGCAGACTTGATTACTCCGGAAGACTTTATGATGCCGATGATGCCGGCAACAGCAATGCCTCCGATACCTATCTGGCGGGCGTAGGTCTTGAATATCAGTTCAGGACCCATATTGGCAACCCCGTCGAATGTGGTTCCGAGGAAGGTTACCGTATCAGGTCCGCAAAGCCAGCTCATCAGCGGTATGATTACGAACCAAACCAGCATTGAGCCGCAGCAGATGATGAAAGCGTACTTGAGACCGATAATGTAGCCGAGTCCCAGGACAGCCGCTCCAACATTGTACTTGACCATTAGTTTGGTCTTGTCTGCTATGACCGATCCCCAATGGGTTGCGGTTGTGTATATAGTTTCGCTCCACCAGCCGAAAGACGCCACGATGAAATCGTAGATACCTCCAATCAGACCGCTTATCAGCAGCAGCTTTGCTCCGCCGCTGTCTCCCTCTCCGCTCTTGATTACCTGGGTAGTGGCGGTTGCTTCAGGGAACGGATAGTCTCCGTCTTTGTCCTTTACAAAATATTTGCGGAACGGAATCAGGAAGAGAATTCCCAGCACGCCGCCCAAAAGGCTTGAAAGGAACACTTTTATGAAGTCCACCTGAATTTCCGGATATTTCTCCTGGAGAATGTAAAGAGCCGGCAGCGTAAAGATGGCTCCGGCCACGATTCCTCCGGAGCAGGCTCCGATAGACTGGATTATAACGTTTTCTCCCAGAGCGTTTTTCCTCTTCATTGCGGTAGAAAGTCCTACGGCTATAATCGCGATAGGAATTGCCGCCTCAAATACCTGGCCTACTTTAAGCCCGAGGTAAGCGGCTGCCGCTGAAAAGATTATAGTCATCACCAATCCGATGGTGACACTGTAGGCGGTTGCCTCCCTGTAAGTTTTTTCTGGTTTGAGAAGCGGCTTGTATTCCGGCTTCTGCTTTGTGTTGTTGTCAGACATTTCAGTGAAAATTGATTTTAAGCGAAGTTACGAAAAATGCGGCAATCCTGAAGGGAAATGGTTATATTTGTAGTGTTATGAATACAAGAAAATATTTGCTGGCCATCATATTTGTTTTAGGTGCGCTTCTTTTTCCAAAAATCGCTGAGGCACAATTTGAAGGAGGAGTAAAAGACTCTTTGAGAGTGCTTTGCGTAAAGTACGACAATAACTCTCCCGGACTGGATGGGGTAGTTTCCATCAGCGCCATTATGGAGTGCGACAGCATAAAGATGCCGACCTATATGGTGGGGGATTCCATTGTCACTTTCTTCAGCGACATTAAGGCGGACAATATTCAGGGCATTCATCTTCTGATAGGCAAGGCTCTTCCTAAGAAGCTTCAGAAATCTTTCCCGAACGGCCTGATATCCATTACTTTGAGAAACGGGGAGGATTTCAATTCCAGCCAGATATATCCAGAGGGCGACAACCTTTCCCGCAAAGCTTTCGTTACCAAGTTTGCTTTTTCGGATATGGACAACGGGCCTGTTTTTGCCTCCAAGGTGGATGAACTTGTTCAGGAATACGGCACAGATGACACTGCTTTCAGAAATTACAAGTTCTTCAACGCCAACAGGGTAACGCCTATACTTGCTATAGATTCGCTCAACCGCAAGGCTTTTGTACGCTCGTTCAATGAATTCAAGGAAGAAGCTATTGGTGAAGTGATGGTTTACAGTACAGAGGAGGCATTGAAACTTGTGGGAGACAAAGGGCAGAACGGCCTGGTAATAGTGGAGATAAAGCCGGGATTCACAATCAGAAACGCTTTCCGCAGCCACTTTGAAAAAATCCAGAATACCATTTACGAAATGTACGGGGTGAATTTTGAGACTATGATGATGCGTGATCCCGTTTATCCGGATAGATAACACATATAATATTATATTATGGGAAAGTTTTTCAATGAATTCAAGGAATTCGCCGTAAAGGGCAATGCGGTTGATATGGCCGTTGCCGTTGTTATCGGCGGAGCTTTCGGCTCAATCGTCAATTCCCTTGTCAATGACCTGATTATGCCGTGTATAGGTGTGCTGATCGGCGGCAAGGACTTTGCTTCTCTGGCTCTAACTCTCAAGGAAGCCGTAGTGGAAAACGGGGAGGTTGTAAAGGAGGCCGTGCTGTTCAAATACGGCCAGTTTATCAACTACATTATCTCGTTCTTGATAATCACCTTCACGATCTTCCTGGTAATCAAGGGAATAAACAAGCTTAAGAGAAAGAAGGCTGAGGAGCCTGCTCCTGAAGCTCCGGCAGAACCATCCGCAGAAGAGAAGCTTTTGACCGAAATCAGAGACCTTCTGAAGGAGAAAAAAGAGTAAAAACGGCAATTTTTACTCAGCGACGGAAAATTTTTTAAAAATTTTTTCAAAGAAAAATCGCCCCTGCAGATGTCTGTAGGGGCGATTTGCATAAAAAGGCAAAAATTTTTTGAAAAATATTTGCAAAAAGATTTGGAGGGAAGAAAAAAGTGTTTACCTTTGCAGCCCGTTTCGCCCCAAACGGCGTACGGAGTTCATTGACACATTGAAGACAAGCAGCAAACCTTTAAAAGGTTTTCCAAAAGGAAAAAAGAGCGTCAGATTCTTTTGAGAGTCTTACGGGCCAGGCTAGAAACATAAAACATTATACAATGAAGAGTTTGATCCTGGCTCAGGATGAACGCTAGCGGCAGGCTTAACACATGCAAGTCGAGGGGCAGCGGGGAGTAGCAATACTCTGCCGGCGACCGGCGCAAGGGTGCGTAACGCGTGAGCAACATGCCCGTCACAGGGGGATAATCCATGGAAACGTGGTCTAACACCGCATAAATTATAGGAAGGACATCCTTTTTATAAGAAATTCGCAAGAAGGTGACGGATTGGCTCGCGTAACATTAGCCAGTTGGTAGGGTAACGGCCTACCAAAGCGACGATGTTTAGGGGTCCTGAGAGGGAGGTCCCCCACACTGGAACTGAGACACGGTCCAGACTCCTACGGGAGGCAGCAGTGAGGAATATTGGACAATGGATGGAAATCTGATCCAGCCATGCCGCGTGCGGGATGACGGCCCTATGGGTTGTAAACCGCTTTTGCAGTGGAGCAATAAGGTGTACGCGTACACCGATGAGAGTACTCTGCGAATAAGCATCGGCTAACTCCGTGCCAGCAGCCGCGGTAATACGGAGGATGCAAGCGTTATCCGGATTTATTGGGTTTAAAGGGTGCGTAGGCGGGAAGTCAAGTCTGTGGTGAAAAGTCCGGGCCTAACCTGGATCGTGCCATGGAAACTGTCTTTCTTGAATAGTGGTGCCGTTGGCGGAATGTGAAGTGTAGCGGTGAAATGCTTAGATATTACACAGAACACCGATTGCGAAAGCAGCTGACGAACCACCGATTGACGCTGATGCACGAAAGTGCGGGTATCGAACAGGATTAGATACCCTGGTAGTCCGCACAGTAAACGATGACAACTGGCTGTTGGCGATATACCGTTCAGTAGCGTAGCGAAAGCGTTAAGTTGTCCACCTGGGGAGTACGACCGCAAGGTTGAAACTCAAAGGAATTGACGGGGGCCCGCACAAGCGGAGGAACATGTGGTTTAATTCGATGATACGCGAGGAACCTTACCCAGGCTCGAACGGTGCAGGAATGACGAAGAGATTCGTCAGCATAGCAATATGTCTGCATCGAGGTGCTGCATGGTTGTCGTCAGCTCGTGCCGTGAGGTGTCGGCTTAAGTGCCATAACGAGCGCAACCCTTGTCGTCAGTTGCCATCAGTTAGAGCTGGGCACTCTGGCGAGACTGCCACCGTAAGGTGCGAGGAAGGTGGGGATGACGTCAAATCAGCACGGCCCTTACGTCTGGGGCGACACACGTGTTACAATGGCAGGTACAGAGGGTAGCCAGGCGGCGACGCCGCGCGAATCCGTAAAAACCTGTCTCAGTTCGGACTGGAGTCTGCAACTCGACTCCACGAAGCTGGATTCGCTAGTAATCGCGCATCAGCCATGGCGCGGTGAATACGTTCCCGGGCCTTGTACACACCGCCCGTCAAGCCATGGAAGCCGGGGGTGCCTGAAGTCCGTGACCGTAAGGAGCGGCCTAAGGCAAAACTGGTGACTGGGGCTAAGTCGTAACAAGGTAGCCGTACCGGAAGGTGTGGCTGGAACACCTCCTTTTTGGAGTCTGTCCGTATGACAGTAAACGAATCGGCTCTTTATGCTGCTGTCTTCAACACTATATTCCACTACGGGGCGAGCCACGGCCCTCCCCGAGAACTGGTGGACCGTTCATTGACATGATGAGAGAAAGACACAATGAGGTTAAGAAACAGATAGTCTGATATTAGAAGAGGGTCTTTTTTTTATTTATAAGACTCGTCCGATATGGGACTGCAGTTTCACTGAAATAACCAGAGCGAATCAGAAATGATTCACCAAGGTAAGACGTAAAAGAAGTTACTTAAGAGCATACGGAGGATGCCTTGGCTTCCATCAGCGATGAAGGACGCGTTAAGCTGCGAAAATCCGCGGGGATCCGCAAAAAGGACTCGATCCGCGGGTGTCCGAATGGGGCAACCCGTTTGGCTGAAGGCCAAACCCATCGCAAGATGAGCGAACGCAGGGAACTGAAACATCTTAGTACCTGCAGGAAAAGAAAGAAAAATCGATTTCCTGAGTAGTGGCGATCGAAAGGGAAATAGCCCAAACCGAGGACGTTTCGGCGTCTTCGGGGTAGTAGGACCGGGCCATGAGAATCAAACCGAGAGAAGAACCGTCTGGAAAGTCGGGCCATAGCGGGTGACAGCCCCGTATTCGAATCCGTTTGAGGATCTACCGGACTCCTGAGTAAGGCGGGACACGAGGAATCCTGTCTGAATCCGCGGGGACCACCCCGCAAGGCTAAATATGGATGGAAGACCGATAGCGAACCAGTACTGCGAAGGAAAGGTGAAAAGCACCGCGGACAGCGGGGTGAAATAGAACCTGAAACCGTATGCTTACAAGCGGTCGGAGCACGCTATGCGTGTGACGGCGTGCCTTTTGGATAATGAGCCTACGAGTTGCTTCTCGGCAGCAAGGTTAAGGACCTGTAGGTCCGGAGCCGAAGCGAAAGCGAGTTGTAAACAAGCGTGAAGTTGCCGGGAGCAGACGCGAAACCTTGTGATCTACCCTTGTCCAGGCTGAAGTCTCCGTAACAGGATATGGAGGGCCGAACCAGTTTCCGTTGAAAAGGATTTGGATGAGGTGAGGGTAGGAGTGAAAGGCCAATCAAACTGGGAGATAGCTCGTACTCCCCGAAATGTTTTTAGGAACAGTCTTGCAGCAGTTTGCATGAGGTAGAGCTACTGATAGGATGCGAGGGCGTCATAGCCAGTCAAATCCTGACAAACTCCGAATGCGTGCAAATGATCTGCGGGAATGAGTCGTTGGGTGCTAATGTCCGGCGGCAAAAGGGAAATAGCCCAGACCATCAGTTAAGGCCCCGAAACGTGTGTTAAGTTAATAGAACGAAGTGCGGGAGCACAGACAGCTAGGATGTTAGCTTGGAAGCAGCTAACCATTTAAAGAGTGCGTAACAGCTCACTAGTCGAGCTCCTGTGCGTGGATAATAATCGGGTATCAAACACACTGCCGAAACTATGGGTTCAGCATTATAAATGTTGAGCGGTAGGGGAGCATTCCGGTCAGCAGCGAAGGAAAGTCGCGAGGCTTTCTGGAGCGTCCGGAAAAGAAGATGTAGGCATAAGTAACGATAATGCGGATGAAAAATCCGCACACCGAAACCCCCAGGTTTCCTGATCAACGTTAATCGGATCAGGGTAAGTCGGGTCCTAAGGCGTAGCCGAGAGGCGAAGCCGATGGCGAAACGGTTAATATTCCGTTACCTGTGGCAGAATCAAAGGAGTGACGGAGTTGTGACACGCGCGCCGGCTGACGGAATAGCCGGTTGAAGGACGTAGGTACAGGCGCAGTTTAAGAGATGGCGCTTGCTGAAATCCGACAGTACGGAGAGCCTTCGGGCGATCCGATAGCCGCGGTAATCATGCTCCCGAGAAAACCTCCGGCGGTCCAGTCTGCCAGAGCCCGTACCGTAAACCGACACAGGTGGGAAGGGAGAGAATCCCGAGGTGCTCGAGTGAATCATGGCTAAGGAATTCGGCAAATTGACCCCGTAACTTCGGAAGAAGGGGACCCTCGCAGCAATGCAGGGCGCAGAGAAATGGTCCAGGCGACTGTTTACCAAAAACACATGGCTTTGCAAAATTTTAAGATGACGCATAAGGCCTGACACCTGCCCGGTGCCGGAAGGTTAAGAGGGGGCGTTAGCATTGAGACTTGTTTGACGTGCGAAGCGCTGAATTGAAGCCCCGGTAAACGGCGGCCGTAACTATAACGGTCCTAAGGTAGCGAAATTCCTTGTCGGGTAAGTTCCGACCTGCACGAATGGTGTAACGATCTGGACACTGTCTCAGCCATGAGCTCGGTGAAATTGTAGTAGCGGTGAAGATGCCGCTTACCCGCAACGGGACGGAAAGACCCCGTGAACCTTTACTGCAGCTTAGCGCTGATTTTGGATAAACGATGTGTAGGATAGGTGGGAGACAGAGAATCGGTCACGCCAGTGATCGTGGAGTCGCCGTTGAAATACCGCCCTTTGTTTATCCGGGATCTAACCTGGTAACAGGGACACCGCTTGGTGGGTAGTTTGACTGGGGTGGTCGCCTCCAAAAGAGTAACGGAGGCTTCCCAAGGTCCGCTCAGCACGAATGGTAACCGTGCGCAGAGTGCAGTGGCATAAGCGGGCTTGACTGCGAGACAAACAAGTCGACCAGGTACGAAAGTAGGGCAAAGTGATCCGGTGGTTCCGCGTGGGTGGGCCATCGCTTACAGGATAAAAGGTACTCCGGGGATAACAGGCTGATCGCTCCCAAGAGCTCAAATCGACGGAGCGGTTTGGCACCTCGATGTCGGCTCGTCACATCCTGGGGCTGGAGCAGGTTCCAAGGGTTCGGCTGTTCGCCGATTAAAGTGGCACGCGAGCTGGGTTCAGAACGTCGTGAGACAGTTCGGTCCCTATCTGTTGTGGGCGTTGGAAATTTGAGGGGGGCTGTCCTTAGTACGAGAGGACCGGGATGGACGCACCTCCAGTGTACCGGTTGTGGCGCCAGCTGCATTGCCGGGTAGCTATGTGCGGTTTAGATAAGCGCTGAAAGCATCTAAGCGCGAAGCTAGCCTCAAGATGAGATTTCCTTACAGGGTCGTGGGAGACTACCACGTTGATAGGATGCAGGTGTAAAGGCAGAAATGTCAAAGCCGAGCATTACTAATAGCCCGAAGACTTCAATACGAAAATTTCAGCCTTATGTGTTTTTCTCTCGGCACTATACGCGTTAAATCGCGATACGATACAATTCAGGTGGTAACAGCAACGGGGATCCACCTCTTCCCATTCCGAACAGAGAAGTTAAGCCCGTTCACGCCTATGATACTGCTATACCAAGTGGGAAAGTGGGTAGCCGCCAACTTCAAAAGCCTTCAGAGCAAGCTCTGGAGGCTTTTTTTTGTTGGCGGCATGCCGCCCATTTTTTACGCCGCTAAAGCGGCGGAAAGCTCCCTCCGGTCGCGCCTTCGGCTTGATTACCTACCGCACGGTGATTTTTAGTATATTTGCGTATATGGGAAACAGGGAGAAAGAAATATACAAGGTAACGCTGGTGGGCGGCGTGGGGAATGTGGCGCTGCTGGCCTTCAAGTTTGTTGCCGGCATTCTAGGACATAGCTCGGCGATGATAGCCGATGCTGTGCACTCCCTTTCGGATTTCATAACAGATATTGTTGTGCTGGTGTTTGTAAACATCAGCGCCAAGCCGCAGGACGAGACTCACGACTACGGACACGGAAAGTACGAGACAGTAGCGTCTTTCCTGATTGGGCTTGCCCTTGCAGGAGCGGCTGCTGGAATCATTATTTCCGGAGGCGGAAAACTCTACGGCTGGATGAAAGGCCAGAGTCTGAAGGCTCCCGGTATGCTCGCTTTGTGGGCTGCCTTGGTTTCCATTGTAGTGAAGGAGGCTCTTTACCGCTATACTGCATACAAAGGCAGAAAGCTTGAGTCACAGGCCGTTGTGGCAAATGCCTGGCATCACCGCAGCGATGCCTTTTCTTCCATTGCAGCGGCAGCGGGTATTGCAGGAGCTATTTTTCTGGGCAGCAATTGGACAATTATGGATCCCATAGCTTCTATAATTGTTGGCATTATGCTGGTTGTGGTTGCTGTCAAGATTCTAAGGAAAAGCATCGGTGAACTTACAGACGAGTCTTTGCAGGAAAACACGGAGAAAGAGATACTTGATATAATTCAGTCTGTTCATGGGGTTTGCCAGCCGCACAACCTTAGAACCAGAAGGATGGGCGGGAGGATTTCTATAGAGGCTCATATCAGGATGGATGGGGGCATTTCTCTGGCAGAAGCTCACGACCTGACATCTGAAATTGAGATTAAACTTAAGGAGAAATTTGGGGCAGATACTCACGTGACTTTGCATATGGAGCCAAAATAATATTATCTTTGTAATACAGGCTAAAAGAAAATAAATGAATTAAATATGAAAAAACTTGTTTTGGTGATAAGTGTTTTGTTCTTGACTTTTGCTTCTGCAGAGGCTCAGGACAATTTGAATCTGCCAGGTTTTCACGACTTGTCTCTTTCAATGGGATATGGTTCAAATTTCCAGTTTATGGATAGTTATACCAAGGTAATAAGTGGCTACCCGAGCTATGAGGCAAAGAATTTCAAGTTCTTTCCTACAGTTACTGCAGAATACGGATACAGGGTAAGCGACAAATTAGCCGTTGGAGCTCTGCTTTCTTTTGATGTGGCGGATTCCAAGATTCTAAATGAAGGAGACTACAACGATACCAAGGCAAGAGATTATTGGTATTCACTTATGCCTCAAGCCAGATATTACTGGCATTCAGACAGAAAGAAGAATCTTTATTCCAAAGTGGCTATAGGACTAAATGCCAGAAGAAACAAATACAAGAATGCAAACGGCATTATTGAGAAGTTCAAAGACTTCAACGTTGCTTGGCAAGTTTCTGCAATAGGATTCGAATACGGAGAGGTTGTGTGCGGATTTGCCGAAGCGGGTTTTGGAGCTCAGGGTTTCATAACCGCTGGAGTGCGAGTGAAGTTTGCGTTCTAATGTTTAAAGCACTGCTTTTGCGGTGCTTTTTTTGTCAATTAAAATAACGATGATATGAAACGATTTTTATTTTTCTCGGCGATTTTAGTCTGTGCCGCATTCTGGGCAGCGTCTTGCGATGAAAACTCAGATGTTCCGGTAACAGGCGTTACTCTTTCCAAGAGTACAGTGTCTATTGTAAAGGGGACAAGCACGACCCTTACAGCAACTGTATTGCCTTCCAATGCTTCCAACCAGGCTGTTATTTGGTATACTACAGATCCTTCTGTAGTTACTGTAGAAGACGGCAAGGTTAATGGCGTTAGCGTTGGAGGCGCTTACGTAATGGTCTTTACGGCAGAAGGCGCCAAAAAGGCTGAGTGCAAGGTCTTTGTGACTCCGGATTTTATCAAGGTCAAATCCGTAAAGCTAGACAAGCCAAGCCTTGAGCTTGTGGAAGAGGAAACTGCAACCCTGACTGCCACAATTGAACCTGACAACGCTACGGACCAGACCGTGACTTGGAGCTCCAGCAACCCTTCAGTTGCAACGGTAGCCGACGGAACGGTTACTGCGGTTGCAGCCGGAGAGGCAAAAATCACTGTTACCACCAATAACGGCGGCTTTACAGCCAGCTGCAATGTAACTGTTGAGCCAAAGGTTATCCACGTTACAAGTGTTACCCTGCTTGAGGTTTCTGCTGAAGGGTACGTAGGACAAACAATAGATCTTCATGCTGTTGTATCTCCTGGTGATGCTACGGACAAGTCCATTACTTGGGAAAGCAGCGCACCTGATATTGCTTCTGTAGAAGCCACCAATGAAACTGATGCAACAGTTAATCTTCTTGCGGAAGGAGAAGTAACGATTACAGTTAAGAGTGTGGACGGGGAACACACTGATACCTGCCCGATTACAATTAAGCCAAAGCCGGGTGTTGAATTTCGCAAGATCTCTCTGGTGAAACGTCCTGATATGCTGGAGCCTAAGAGCGACTTCTCAATGTTTTGGGCAAATAACGAGCTTGTGGTTGCCGGAGGTCATACTACAGGGTTCAAGATTTCAAAAGAAGCCGAGTACTATACCAACGACGGCGTATGGCACAGCATGACAATGAATTATGCTCACGACTTCCCGTTCGGCCTTATGCTGTCAGACGGCAAGTTTATGATAGGCGGCGGTGCCAGCAGCGATTCCGGTGTGGGCCAGATTGCCGGTGTGGAAACATACGACCCAACTACCCACACTTTTACCAAAATAAATGATATGACCACAGCACGCCTTATGGCTCGTGCCATTCAGCTTGAAAACGGAAACGTGGTGGTTGCCGGAAACTGGTACGGTCTGCCTTACCTGGAGATCTTTGACGCTTCAACCAATAATTGGCAGTACGTTTGCGCTATGAATATCAACTATTATATGCCATACGTTTTCAGGACCGGAAAGAACGAGGCAATAGTATTCAACAATCAAGCTGCCCAGACATTAGTTTATAACGGATATGATGCATATACCGAGTATCCATCCATTTTGAACACTTGGAAACCTATCTTCCCTGGATCCAACCTGACAATGCCTGATTATCTGATCGGCGATTTTGCAACGGATGACTACACATATCTGATAGCAGCTGAAAATTCAGCCGGAAAGATAGGACTTCTCAAGGTCGATGGAAGGAATTTCTCTTTGGTTGAGACCGATAATGAGATTCCTACCGAATACAATTCAGAGAAACTGACTTTCACGGGTCCTATCATTGACAGAAATAAGAATATAGCCTATCTGGTGGCCTCCAATACCGGGAGCAGCGTATTTTATGTTTTCTACATCATAGATCTTTCTGAAGTGAAAACTACTGGAAAGGCCCAAGTGGCGGTGGCCTACTATACAGATCCTATGACCGACTGCGCTCCGGCAGCAAGTGCATCAATGGCCCTGAGCCCGACCGGAATGTTAGCGATTGCCGGCGGTATCTACAACAGCAACTACACTCCGTTCAAGAGTTTTTATACTCTTAAGATATATTAGGATACTGCGTCGGCTTAAGTCGGTGAAAACTAAAACGGGATGCCAATTGGCACCCCGTTTTTCTTGTTTTGCGGTCAGACTTATTTCTTGAAGTCTGCCAGAGAGTGGATGGTGATTCCGCTTCTGAGCTTAGGCTCGAACCAGGTTGTCTTAGGAGGCATGATATTACCTGTGTCTGCGATGGTTATGAGCTGGCGCATGGAAACAGGATAGAGGGCGAAAGCCGCAGCCATCTCTCCGGAGTCAACTCTCTTCTTGAGCTCGCCGAGGCCTCTGATTCCGCCAACGAAATCGATTCTCTTGGAGGTTCTGAGGTCTTTGATGTCGAGAAGTTTGTCGGCGATAAAGTCTGAGAACACAGAAACGTCCAGAACCTTGATAGGATCATTGTCGTCGTATGTTCCGGCCTTTGCGGTTAGTGAGTACCACTGGCCGCCGATGTACATAGAGAAGTTGTGGAGTCCGGAAGGATGATAGATTTCCGTTCCCTTCTTTTCTACGGTAAAGAAATCGCCGAGCTTTGAGATGAACTCTTCCTCGCTCATTCCGTTTAGATCTTTTACAACGCGGTTGTAGTCTATGATCTTGAGCTGGCTTTCTGGGAATACAACTGCCATAAAGTAGTTGTACTCTTCCTTTCCGGTGTGGTTAGGATTGTTGGCTTTCTTCTCTGCTCCAACTCTTCCGGCAGCGGCTGTACGGTGGTGTCCGTCAGCTACATAGAAAGCAGGGATAGTGGAGAAGATTTCGGTGATGCGGGAAATGGTCTTGTCATCATCGATGATCCACATTGTGTGACCGAATCCGTCTTCTGCCACGAAGTCGTACTCAGGAGCCTTGGTCTTTACAACGTTTTCAACGATGGCGTTGATTTCGGCGTTGTCGGGATAGGCGAAGAATACAGGCTCGATGTTGGCGTTCTGGATTCTGACGTGAATCATTCGGTCGTCTTCCTTCTCCTTGCGGGTAAGCTCGTGCTTCTTGATGGCGCCGCTGGTGTAGTCGTCTGTGTTGGCGCAGACTACAAGACCGTACTGAGTTCTTCCGTCCATAGTCTGGGCGTAAACATAGTACTGCTCTTTCTTGTCCTGAACCAGCCAGCCTTTCTCCTGCCATTTCTTGAAGTTCTCCACGGCCTTGTCGTAGGTCTTCTGCTCGTGCTCGTCTGCGATAGGATCAAAGTCTATCTCAGGCTTGATGATGTGAAGCAGAGACTTTTCGCCGGCCTCGGCCTTGGCTTCCTTGGAGTTGAGAACGTCGTAAGGGCGTGAAGCCACTTCCTTCACGATTTCTTTTGGCGGACGTATTGCCGCAAACGGTTTAACTTTTACCATAGCCTAGAATTTGTTAACCTGGAAACGGGTGCATCCGTCCTTGAAGAATCCAACAATCTGGTTTGCAGCTGCAAGGCCGGCATTCATATTGGCCTCAGCGGTCTCGGCTCCCTGCTTCTTAGGGGTGGCGAAAACTCTCTTTCCGAATTTCTCCTTCAGAACATCAATGTTTGCAGGAGCGATATCGGTGATGTACTTGAGGTCTTCTCTTTCCTCGAGAATCTTCTCCAGTTCAGGCTCGTTGATCACTTCCTTGCGGGCGGTATTCACCAGGCAGCCTCCCTTAGGCATCTTGCTCAGAAGAGCGTAGCCGATGGAACCCTTGGTCTGCTCGTTTGCAGGAATGTGGAGTGAAATGAAGTTGCTGTTGGAATAGAGGTCGTTCAGATCTTTGGCAACGATAACTCCCTCAGCTTCCATCTTTTCTGCAGGAACGAACGGGTCGAATGCCATAATCTTCATTCCGAAGCTCTTGGCGTGCTCAGCAACCAGCCTTCCTACGTTTCCGTAAGCCTGGATTCCCAGAGTCTTGCCCTTGAGTTCGCTTCCTGTTCCCGGAGTAAACTGGTTACGGGAGATGTAGATCATCATTCCGATAGCCAGCTCAGCGACTGCGTTGGAGTTCTGGCCAGGAGTGTTCATTGCAATGATCTTTCTCTCAGAAAGAGCGGCCAGGTCCAGGTTGTCGAATCCGGCGCCGGCCCTTACCACAATCTTTAGGTTCTTTGCGGCGTCAACGACAGCCTTGGTGACCTTGTCTGAACGAACGATCAGGGCGTCTGCATCTGCAACAGCCTCCAGAAGCTTGTCTTCTGTTCCGTATTTCTCAAGAGCCGCAAATGTGTGGCCAGCTCCCTCAACTATATTCTTTATGCCTTCTACAGCCTTGCTGGAGAAAGGTTTTTCTGTAGCGATAAGTACTTTCATATCTGTTAATTATTTAACATTCTGCCTTTCGAAATCCTGCATGCACTTGATAAGAGCCTGAACGCTCTCGATTGGGCAGGCGTTGTAGATGGAAGCCCTGAAGCCGCCTACTGAACGGTGACCCTTCACGCCCATCATTCCGTTTGCCTTTGCATAATCCAGGAAGCTTGCCTCCAGTTCTTTGTACTCAGGATTCATCACGAAGCATACATTCATTATTGAACGGTCCTCAGGATTTGCAGTGCCTACGAACAGCTTGTTGCGCTCGATTTCCTCGTACAGCATATTGGCTTTCTGGACATTGATCTTGTTGATAGCCTCAACTCCGCCGATACCCTTGAGCCACTTCAGAGTCTGGGTCATAACGTAGATGGCAAATACAGGAGGAGTGTTGAACATACTCTCTTTCTCGATATGAGTTCTGTAATCGAGCATTGTAGGGATGTAGCTGGAAACCTTTCCAAGAACATCGTCGCGGATGATGGCGAAGATAACGCCTGCAGGACCTACGTTCTTCTGTGCGCCTCCGTAGATAAGGCCGTACTTGGAAACGTCTACAGGACGGCTCATAATGTCTGAAGACATATCTGCAACCAAGGTTACAGGGCAGTCCATATCGTACTTGATCTCAGTTCCGTAGATGGTGTTGTTGGTGGTGATGTGGAAGTAGTCCAGATCTGTTGGAATCTCGTATCCCTTAGGGATGTAGCAGTAAGTCTTGTCTGCAGAAGAAGCAACTGCGAAAGCTGCGCCTTCCTTGCCGCGGCTCTTTGCAATTCCTTGGGCCTCCTTGAGGGCTTTCTTAGCCCATACTCCGGTCTCCAGGTAACCTGCCTTGTTCTCGAACAGGTTCATTGCCACATACAGGAACTGGAGGCTTGCGCCGCCGCCCAGGAATACAATGTGGTAGTTGTCAGGAACCTGCAGCAGTTCTTTCCACAAAGCCCTGCACTCGTTCATTACGCCTTCCCACTCCTTGCTTCTGTGGGAGATTGAAATCAACGGAATGCCGGTGCCGGCAAAATCCTTCAAAGCGTCAATAGTTGAGTTGATTGCCTCCTCAGGAAGAACACAAGGGCCGGCAAAGAAATTATAAGCTTTTTTCATGATGTATTTTATTGTTAATAGTTCATTATTGATTCAATCTTCAAAGATATAAATTTTAAGCATCAATCTATTCTTACATCCTCTATTTTAAGCAGAATTTCCTTCAGCGATTCAGTCATGCTCAGCGGAACGTGGGCAGTCAGGGAGCATTCTTCCTCAAATTTCTTGTCAGAGTCTTCTATGTTTCTTTTCCTGAGCTCACGGAGCACCTTGTCTGTCTGGCTGTAAGGGAAGGTTATTTTTATAGGCAGCGTGGCTGTCTTTGTTATGGTTTCTGCGTTGAGAAGGGCTTCCTGGGTGGCCGTCCTGTAGGCTTTGATAAGCCCAGGCACTCCTAGCTTTACTCCGCCGAACCAGCGGACTACAACCACCAGAATATCGCTGAGATTCCTGGAAAGAAGCTCGCCCAGAATTGGTCTTCCGGCTGTTCCGGAAGGCTCGCCGTCGTCGTTGGCTCTCCAAGGTTCACCCTTCAGGCCTATGCGGTAGGCGTAGCAGTGATGGGTGGCGTCATAGTGTTCCTTGCGGAGCTTCTTTACGATTTCCTCAGCCTCTTCAGCGCTTTTTACGGAATAGGCCAAAGAAAGGAAACGGCTGCCGTTGTCCTTGTAAAGACCTTCAGAAGAGGCCTTGATGCTCAGATAATCATCCGGGGCCAAAGTCTGTTTTGTAGAGGCTTTTTCCATTGTTGTAAAGGTAGGCCCTTTTTGGTAAATTTGCAATATGTTCTCAAGGAAGGAATTCATACGGAGTTTCAGGAGTCTCGGCGATGAAATGCTGAGGCCTTCTGAAGTGTTTGCGAAGGCTGGAGAAGAGAATCCGTTCTTCACCCCTTATATGATAGGAACCGCCTTCAGGAAAATCGCTGAGAATTACCTGAGTGAAGAGGCTTTGGAAAGACTTCTCTCATATTCTGATGGGCCAGAGGGAGATAGAGATCTTTTCCGCAGAAAGATGGAGGGCAAAACCGTGGGAATTATTATGGCGGGCAACATTCCTGCAGTGGGATTTCACGACCTTCTGTGCGTGCTTTCTACCGGAGCAAAGGCCAGGGTGAAGGTTTCTTCAAAAGACCGTTTTCTTATGCCTGCCATTGTGGAGATGCTTGAAAGGATTTCTCCTGAAATTGTATCCGGTATTTCTTTTGAAGACAAGTCTTTCTTGAGAGAATACAAAGGAAAGCTCGATTTTCTGCTTTTTGCCGGTTCGGATTCCAACAAAGCTTTGCTGAAAGACGAGTTTCCGGGCGTTCCTATTCTGGCCAGGGGTTCCCGGTTTTCCCTGGGAGTCTTGAGCGGAAAAGAGACAGATGAAGACTTGCGGCTTCTGACTGAAGACATCTTTCTTTACTGCGGCCTGGGATGCCGGAGCATATCCTATCTGTTTTTGCCGGAAGGATTTGACATTCAGCGAATAGTGAAGGCTGCATCTGTAATGGGGGAAAAAGTGAAAAACATCAACCCTTTCAGGTCCGGCTATCTAAGGCAAAGGGCTATTGACATAATGGAAGGCGTGCCTTTTATAGACGGCGGCTTTTTCATCGCTGAGGAATCTTCCGTTCCTTTTCCTCCTCTGGGAAGCATCCGCTATGCCTTTTACCGCAATAGTTCAGAAATTGACTCTTTCTGCAGCCTCCATCGCGATTCTATACAGAAAAAATTCACTAACTTTGGTATTGCGCAGTCTCCCCAGATAGACGACTGGATGGATGGAATCAACACCCCGGAAGCCATTCTGGAAGGATGCGGAGTTCTACCTCTTAACAGATAAAAAAACAGGTTATGCCTACGATTTTCAGATACAAGGTTACTTTCCCTTCTAACAAGGTGTTTTTCAGAGAGTATGAGCTAAAGGACGATATGACTCTTTTTGCCCTTAACAAATTCCTTGTAAACGATCTGGATTTTGCTCCGGACCAGATGATTGCCTTCAGGGCATATGACGGTGCAGGAAAGCTCAAGGCTATGTACGGGCTGTTTGACCTGGGCAGCGGAACCATAGACGGAGTGAGTCTTGCCAAGACTCTGGAAAGCGGTGCTACGTCTCTCCATTACGTGTTTGACGTAACCAAGAACAAGTATATGGTTCTGAGTTTCATATCAGAAGTGGAATACCTTTCACACGTTTCCTATCCAAGGCTGGTTGCGGAAAAGGGAAGGATTCCCGGCCAGTTCGACAGCAAGTTCGACACTCTTGACAACATCACTCCGGAACTTGGAGACGAAATTGGAGACGAAGACGCAGAAGACGATGCCTCCGAAGAATAGCCTGATTGTCATCCTCGGGCCCACTGCCGTGGGAAAGACCGCTTTTGCAATTAATCTTGCAAAACAAATAGGTTCACCTGTAATCAATTGCGACTCCCGCCAGATTTTCAAGGAGATGACAATCGGCACGGCTGTGCCTTCAAAGGAACAGCTCGCTGAGGTTAAGCATTATTTCATCCAGACAAAATCCATTACTGAGCATTATGCTGCCGGCCAATATGAGATAGACGCGCTGGCCCTTCTGGAAGAACTTTTCAAGACTCACTCCAGGCTGGTAATGTGCGGCGGCAGCGGCCTTTACATAGATGCCGTGTGCAATGGGCTGGACGCTTTTCCGGAACCTGATCTGGAACTTAGAGACAGCCTGAACCAAAGGCTGAAAGAAGAAGGCATAAATTCTCTGCGATATCAGCTAAAAATCCTGGACCCTGCTTCGTACGAAGAACTGGACATAGCCAATCCGCAGAGAATAATCAGGGCGCTGGAGGTTACGCTGCAGACTGGGAAAAAGTATTCCGAATGGAAAACTTCCCCGGAGAAAAAGCGTCAGTTTGAAATTGAGAAAATCGGCTTGACAATGGAGCGTGACAAACTCTATGAAAGGATAAACACAAGGGTGGACAAGATGATGGAAGAGGGGCTTTTGGAAGAAGTGAAATCTCTGGACCGCTTCAGATATGAAGATGGAGCATTCCGCCCTGACCTTCTGCACATTCCGCCGCTGAGGACCGTTGGCTATCGCGAGCTTTTTGATTATATGGACGGGAAAATAAGCCTCAGCGATGCGGTAGAGAAGATAAAGACAAATACCCGCCATTATGCCAAGAGGCAGATGTCTTACTGGGGGCGGGACAAGAGCATAATTTGGAAAACTCTTTGATTTATGGAAAATATTGTTTTTCTGGGTTTCAATTTACACGCGTGGATAACGATAGCTACAGTGCTGGGCGTGTTTTCGGTGCTGCTTTTCACCCGTATTAGGGCTGATCTGGTTTTTGTTTCCGCAATGTTCATTCTTCTGGTGACCGGGGTGCTTTCGGAAGCAGATGCTTTTTCCGGCTTCAGCAATTCTTCTACAGTTGTTGTGGGAGTGCTGTTTGTGGTGGTTGCGGGATTGATGCATACCGGTGTACTTCACTGGATTGTAAAGAATCTGCTGGGACAGCCAAAGAGATATTCCGGTTCTATAGCCAGGCTTATGCTTCCGGTTGCCGGCTTGAGTTCTTTCTTGAGCAACACAACGGTTGTGGCTCTGTTTGTAGACATAGTCAAGATGTGGAGCAAGAAACTTGGCATTTCTCCTTCAAAACTTCTGATTCCGTTAAGCTACGCTTCAGGAATGGGAGGTATCTGCACCCTTATAGGAACTCCTCCTAACCTCATCATCTCAGGACTTTACACTCAGAATACCCATCACGTGATGAACGTTCTGTCTACAACCGTTCCGGGCCTTTTCTGCCTTGCGGTGGGAATACTCTCCGTAATTGCCCTTAGGAAACTTCTGCCGGACAGGAAGGCTCCGGAAAGCGCTTTTGAAGACGCTTCAGAATATACCGTGGAGTTTCTTGTTCCTTCAGATAATCCAAACATTGGAAAAAGCGTACAGGAGGCGTCACTTTCTGATATCAAGGGAGGGTCTTTGATAGAAATAATAAGGGCCGGGGGAGAGGTGATTTCTCCTGTGGCGCCAGAAGAAATAATAATGAGCGGAGACCGTCTGGTCTTTGCCGGACAGATAGAAGATTTGCTGGATCTTGAGAAAAGCCACTCTTTTGCCGCGGCAGACAGACAGGCTTTTTCAACCAGGCCGGAGAAAAGACGCAATCTTCAGACAGCATATATTTCGTTTGGCAGCAGCCTTATAAACAAGACAATACATTCTTCCGGATTTGAGAGAGAAAACCATATGACTCTGATAGCCGTGTCCAGAAAAGGTGAGAGAATAGCCCAGTCTCCGAGAGAGGTGGTGCTTCAGGCCGGGGACACGCTTTTGCTGGAGTGTTCTCCAAAGGCAGACCTTAGAGCGGCGAAGCTTACCAGACAGGTTCGTTTCTTTGACTCCGGACAGATTTCTAACATTGGGCCCAAGACTCTGGTTTCAGGTCTGATTATGATAGCGATGGTAGCTCTTAGCGCAACCAATGTTCTTCCGCTTGCCAGCTGCGCCTTCCTTGCCGCGGTGGCTATGCTTGTATTCCGTTGCTGCAACGCAGAGCAAGCAATGAAGGCTGTCAATTGGGAAGTCTTGATGGTTTTTGCTGGCAGCGTGGTTCTGGGACTTGCCATACAGAAGACGGGAATCGCTGAGAAAATGGCAAACGGTATCCTGGCTATTTGCGGCAAGAATCCGATAGTTGTGATGGCGGGAGTTTGCCTGGTTGCCACTTTCATTACGGAATTCATCAGCAACACGGCAGCCGGCGCTATCTTCTTCCCGATTATGTATCAGGCGGCAACGGCTCTCGGCTATGACCCTTACCCGTTTATGATAGCCCTTATGATAGCCGTAAGCTCCAGCTTTGCAACACCTATAGGTTCTCCTACCCATATGCTAGTGTATGCTCCAGGAGGCTACCGCTTCTCGGACTTCATAAAGATAGGCGTGCTGATGAATATCATTATACTGGCGGCAAACATTTTTATAGTAAGCGTTTACTGCCCATTTACTCCAATGAACTAGGAATTCTTTAGTAGCCGTTGGCCACTTCTGTGAGAAATTTGATCCTGATAAGGCGGATTTCCTCTTCTTCGTAGTCAGGGCCAAGAGCCTTCATCGCGTCTATGACGGAATCAGTCTCGGCTTCTTCCTTGAAGTAGTCGTAGATATCGTCTATCTTGTCCTCGTCTACCGTCTGGCGAATGTAATAGTCTATCTTGATGCGGTTTCCAGCGGCAACCATAGCTTCTATCTTGGTAAGAAGCTCATCCATATCCAGGTCTTTCATCCTGGCAATCTCATCCAGAGGAACGTGCATATCAGTGTTGTGGAGAATGAACCTTCCTATGTTAGAGCTGTCGTCTGTGCTACGGATCTTGACAAAGTCATCCGGACGGTCAATTTCGTTTTCCTCCACGTATTTGGCTATCAGTTCCAGGAATTCTTTTCCGTATTTGGCGGCCTTGCCTTGGCCTACGCCGGTACAGTTTGTCAATTCCTTTTCCGTCAGAGGATAGAAGATGCTCATATCTTCCAGAGACGGATCGGTGAATATTACATAAGGAGGAAGATTGAGTCTCTTGCCAACAGATTTTCTCAGGTCTTTGAGCATAGAGAGGAGAGTCTGGTCTCCGCCACCGCCGCCTTTCCTTCCGCCTGCTGGCATATCATCGTCAACGTCGTCTCCCTCTCCCGTGTCTTCAAAGCGGCGGTCTTCCGTCAGCATTACAGAATAAGGCTTTGCCAGGAATTCCTTGCCCTTGTCTGTCAGGGAAATGAGGCCGTACTGCTCAATGTCTTTCTTGAGGAACTGGTCAACACAAGCCTGCCTTATGACAGCCAGCCAGAACTTCTCGTCTTTTTCTTTGTCTATGCCAAAGAAGCGGCTGGTGTTGTGCTTGTAGGAAGTTATCATTGCAGTTGTGACACCTCCCAGGATATTTGCCAGATGGTCTGCCTTGAAGTTTTCCCTCATTGAACGGATGAGCTGGAAAAGCGTGACAAGATAATCTTTGCCCTCGAACTGCGGCTGGCGGTGCAGGCAGTTGTCGCAGGCTCCGCAGTCATCTTCCGGATAAACTTCACCAAAGTAGTTGAGCAGGGTTTTCCTTCTGCACTGGTTGCTCTCTGCATAGGCTACGGTTTCCGTAAGCAGCTGCTTTCCTATTTCCTGCTCAGCCACGGGCTTGCTCTGCATGAATTTTTCCAGCTTGAGAATATCGTTGAAACTGTAGAATGCAATGCACTGGCCTTCTCCGCCGTCTCTTCCGGCGCGGCCGGTCTCCTGGTAGTAGCCTTCCAGAGATTTTGGCATATTGTAGTGGATGACAAATCTTACATCTGGCTTGTCTATTCCCATTCCAAAGGCAATGGTTGCAACTATAACATCCACTTCTTCCATCAGGAACTTATCCTGGTTGGTGGCCCTGGTTGCAGCATCCAGACCGGCATGATAAGGCAGGGCCTTGATACCGTTGACGTTAAGAAGCTCTGCCAAATCTTCCACCTTCTTTCTTGATAGGCAGTAGATTATACCGCTCTTGCCTTCGTTCTGGCGGATGAACTTTATGATTTCCTTTTCTGTATTGACCTTTGGACGGATCTCGTAGTAGAGGTTAGGGCGGTTGAAGGAAGACTTGAAGACCTTTGCGTCTGGCATTCCCAGGTTCTTGAGTATGTCGCTCTGGACCTTAGGGGTTGCCGTGGCGGTAAGGGCTATGATAGGTGCTTTCCCGATTTCCTGGACTATAGGCAGAATCCTCCTGTACTCTGGACGGAAATCGTGGCCCCATTCGGAGATGCAATGCGCTTCGTCAATAGCGTAGAAAGAAATCTTGCACTGCCTCAGAAGCTGGATGTTGTCTTCTTTTGTCAGCGATTCGGGAGCAACGTACAAAAGCTTGGTCAGGCCTTTTAGAAGGTCATCTTTAACTTCTTGGACCTGAGCTTTGTTCAAAGAGGAGTTGAGGAAGTGGGCGATGCCTTCTTTCTCGGCGACGAATCCCCTAATGGCGTCCACCTGGTTCTTCATCAGGGCAATCAGCGGGCTTACCACAACAGCCACGCCATCCATAAGCAAGGCCGGAAGCTGGTAGCAAAGGCTTTTTCCTCCGCCCGTTGGCATCAGCACAAAAGCATTGTTCCCCCTTATCAAATGCTTTATTATGTCCTCCTGCTGCTCTTTGAAGTTAGAGAATCCGAAGAATTCCTTAAGGTGAGTGCGCAGGGTTTCAGAAGTTATGTTCATTAGTTAGCTTAATTTGCACTATATTTGCAGTACACTGTTTGTGTGTATAAATGTACTCATAATTTCGAAGTTGTCAAAATTTTTATGAAGAAATCTGACGGAAAAATTTTGGACCTTGCACGCAGGGTTATTTCACAAGAGGCTGAAAGCGTTGCAAATCTCACTTCATACATAGACGAGAGCTTTCTGGAGGTGGTTGATCTGATCTTCAACAGCAAGGGAAGGCTGATAGTGACCGGTATAGGAAAGAGTGCCATCATCGGCACCAAGATAGTGGCCACTATGAATTCCACCGGAACTCCCGCCATTTTCATGCACGCTGCAGACGCCATTCACGGAGACTTGGGGATAATCCAGAAAGACGATGTGGTGCTTTGCATCTCAAAGAGCGGCAACACGCCGGAAATCAAGGTGCTGGTTCCGCTGATAGCCAGAATGGGAAACAAGATAATCGCGATGGTTTCTTCTGTGGATTCATTCCTGGCCCAGCACGCAGACTACATTGTCAGGGCAACGGTAGACAAGGAGAGCGATCCTAACAACCTGGCTCCTACTTCTTCCACCACCACTCAGCTTGTAATGGGAGACGCCCTGGCGGTTTGCCTTCTTCAGATGAGGGGCTTTTCTCAGGAGCAGTTTGCCCTGTACCACCCTGGAGGAAGCCTGGGCAAGAGGCTGTACCTTAGGGTTTCTGACGTGATGGATCTTAACGTTCGTCCTGTTGTGGGAATGAATGAAAGCATTCAGAACACAATCATAAACATTTCCCAGAACAGGCTTGGAGCAACCGTTGTTCTAGACGGCAAGGGAGATCTCCAGGGCATAATCACAGACGGAGACGTAAGAAGGATGGTGGAAAAAGGTTCTCAGGTGGAGCATCTTGTGGCAAAGGACATAATGAGCCATAACCCTAAGCAGATAGACATCAACGATATGGCTGTAAACGCCTTTAACATAATGCAGAAGAACAAGATAACCTCCGTGGTTGTGATGAAGGAAGGCCGCTATGTGGGACTGGTTCACATCCACGACATTCTAAGGGAGGGTATAGTCTGATGAAAGAAGAAGTTGACAATCTCGAGTTTGACCCTTCAGGAGTGGGGATTGCTAATGGAAGGTATTTTGGGATGCCTTTCCCGAACGACGAATGCCCGGTGGTGCTGATATCTGTTCCGTGGGACGCAACCGTTTCATATTCAGACGGCACGGCAAACGGCCCGGAGGCAATTATCGGAGCCTCAACTCAGGTGGATCTGTATGACGAGCACTATCCTTCAAGTCCAGAATTCAAAATCGGGACAGATGAGACCGAGATAGACCTTGAGGATTCTTCTCAGAGGATAAAGGTCTTTGATTATATCAAGGCAATAAATCAAGAATCCAGAGAAAAGGCCTGCAAGATAATAGACTGCCTTTCAGTGGGTAAGGAACTGGACAAAAGTCTCTGTCAGGCTCAGGAGGAGGTTAACCAGGCAAGCCAGGGCGTTAATTATCTTGTTGAGCAGATTTGTTCTGGCTACCTCTCCCAGGGAAAGATTCCGGGAGTTGTAGGCGGAGAGCACAGCGTAAGCTTCGGGGCTGTGAAGGCCGCCGCACAGTCTTTGCCGGAAGGGCAGAAACTGGGAGTTCTGCAGTTTGACGCTCACGCGGATCTTAGGAACGCATATGAAGGCTTTGAACATTCTCACGCTTCCATAATGTTCAACATCCTGTCTAAGATAAACAATGTTGGTCATCTTACCCAGTTGGGAATCAGGGACTTCTGCGCAGACGAGCACGATACCATTTTAAGGGAAGGACGCATTTCAGCCTTTACGGATGCCGCAATGGAAGAGGCTATGGCAGAAGGAAAAACCTGGAAGAAGATATGCGAGGAAATCGTTGAGACTCTTCCTGAAAATGTATACATCAGTTTTGACATAGACGGTCTAGATCCTTCTCTTTGCCCTAACACAGGCACTCCGGTTCCTGGCGGGCTGAGTTTCCAGAAGGCGGTTTATCTGCTGAGAATGGTTGCATCGCAGAGGAAGATAGTTGCCTTTGATCTTTGCGAGGTGGCTCCAGGCCAAAATGAGTGGGATGCTAATGTGGGGGCAAGATTATTGCATAAGATGGCTTTGTTTTCTTATATTTGCAATCCGAAAGAATAAACGTAAACAATTAGATATTCAGATTATGAAGTTTTTCAAGACAATTGCCGTATGCGCTCTCAGCGCAGTTATTTTGGCTTCTTGCCAGAGCAATCCTAAGCCGCTTCCTGGATTGACCCAGGGAGAAGTTGATTCTGTAAGCGTTGCCGTAGGAGTTGCTTTCGCAAACATGCTTAAAAGCTCACAGATGGACAACATCAACATTTCCAAGGTGATGAGCACCATCAAGACTGTCCTCAAGGGCGATACCGTTATCTTCAACGAACAGACCGCTCCTATGTACATTCAGCAGTATATGATCAAAGCCAACGAGGCTCTCGGAAACGTAAAGGCTGAAGAGGAGAAGAAGTTTATGGAAGAAAACAAGAAGAACGAAGGCGTTCAGGAGACCGAGAGCGGTCTTCAGTACAAGATCGAAGTTCCTGGCAACGAGTTAAAGCCAGGCCCTCAGGATACCGTAGAGGTACACTACAAGGGTTGCCTTACAAATGGCAAGCAGTTCGACTCTTCCTATGACAGGGGAGAAACCATCAAGTTCCCTCTCAACGGCGTAATCCCTGGATGGTCTGAAGGTCTCCAGCTCATTGGCGAGGGCGGAAAGGAGAAACTCTGGATTCCGTTCAACCTCGGTTATGGCGGAAGAGAGATGGGTCCGGATCTTCCTGCTTATTCAACTTTGGTATTTGACGTAGAGCTGATCAAGGTTTTCCCTTTCGCAGGCAAGGATAAAGAAGCAGGCAAATAAAACCGTCTTCGAGCTTGAAGAATCGGGGGGTGGAAACATCCCCCTTTTTGTTTTTATGCCATCTCTCTCGATTTTTTTTCGTAAATTCGCAAGTCTATGAGTAAGGGAAAGAAAATACTTCTTCTGATGCTCCTGGGAGTGGCTATACTGGCCGCGGCGCTGTATTTTGCCCTGCGGGGCGGAGACGGCTCTGAAGAAACTCCGCAAAAAGAGCAGAAGGTGCTTTCCCCTGAGACAGAAAGAGCCTACAAGGCGGTTCCTTCGGATGCTGTCCTGATTTTTGATTTCGAGCGGCTGGACCATATTGCCCAGATGCTCTCAGATACGTCGTCTTTTGCGTACGGGCTCATAGATTCGGCATCTTCTCTCGGAGTTTTCCAGGAAAGGCTGTTTGCAAGCGGAGCCGGAGAAAGCCACAGCCTGTTCTCCCTTCATTATTCCGCAATCAACGAAGTTAGTCTGCTGCAGATAGCGGACATCCGTTCTCAGGAAAGCCTTGAGGATGTTCAGCGATATCTGGAAAGCAGTGCCGCCTCTTCCCGCACCTACAACTCCCACAAGATTTTCACTCTTTCATCCGGCCTTAAGGCTGCCATTGAAAAAGGTCTTGTACTTGCAAGTTCCTCAGCGATTTGCGTAGAAAGCTCCCTTAGGCATCTGGATGCGGGTAATTCCATTCTGGAGAATCAGGATTTCCATTCTGTGCTTAAAGGAACAGGAGGGGAGGAGTGCCTGTATATTAACCACAAGCAAATCGGAAAGCTTTTCTCAGGAAGCGTTTCTTACTCCTTCCTCAAGTACTCGGATTTTATAATGAGGATGGCCACTTGGAGTGCTCTTGAGATTAATCCTAGGCAACGAAATTTCATTTCATTTGAGGGTGTTCTTGCGGACAATTCAGATTTCATAAACTTTGCGGCGGTTCTGGGAGGTCAGAAACCTTACGAGTCTAAGGCCAGTGAAATTCTTCCGGCAAGCACAATGTTTGCCGTTGCTTTGGATCTTCATTCTCTGAAAAGTTACGTGAAGGATTACGAAAAGTGGCTTGATGCCAACAAAAAATATTCATCCTATCTTTCCAGTCAGGACAGAATAACCCTTCCGGATGCACCGGCTCCTTTGGATTGGCTTGCAGACGAGGGATTTACAGAGGCTGTTAGCGCATTCTGCCTTGTTGGAGGAAAGTTTGAGTGGGTAACGCTCCTCTACCATAATTCTACATCACTCCTGGGAAGGATTACAGGTCTTAAGGGAAAGGGAGAAAGCTGCCCTCCTGAGCAATTCATTTACAAGGGCTATGTTGCGGCAGTTCTGGGAGAGATCTTCTCTCACAATCCAGAGGAGTCTTTATGCAAGATCAATGACTGGACCATAATTGGTTCTGCAAATGCCATCAGCGAGTTTTCAAAGGGCAGGGCAAACGCCGTCAATCTGGATAAATATCTTTCTAGAACTCCTGCTGGTTCTTTCTTCTCTGAAAAGGGAGTAGCAAAGGCAATAGTTAACATAAAGGAAGGGGCAGACACTCTCCTTTCTGTTCTGAACAAGTGTTTCAGGGAAAGGGTAACCACATCGCTGAGGAAGAAAAATTTTGAATATGCCACTGTAAATGTCTGCCCTTCAGATGGCAAGACAATGGCATCGCTTAACTTTTATGCTGCGGCCCTTTCTTCCGCGCCTTTGATGTTCGACGAGGAAGACGAAGATGTAGTATTTATAGACAGCACCTTTGCCCCTTACTGGGGACCTTTCCCTCTGGTTGATCCGGACACGGGAGACACCACCTGGTTTGAGCAGAGCAAGAAATACCTTTCTATTTCCTATATGGACCGCAACAAGAAGGGAATCTGGGGAATACCTATGAAGGATACCATAAAGAACTATGCAGATCTTGTGAAGCTTGATGACGGCAAGAGCTACATAACCTTCATTCTTGGGAACAAGCTATACAGGATGAACCGCCGCGGAGCCCACTATACCGGCTACCCTAAGGAGCTGGACGTGGAGGTCGCCCTTGGACCTGAGATAATTAGGGAAGGGGGGAATTACCGTATGTTCATCATTACAGGAGAGAACATAATAACGAAACGTGACGTTAACGGAGAAATAATTGAGGGATGGACAGATATCCACGCTCCGGAATTTGCCAGAGAAATGCCGCAGCCTGCCATTCTGTTCGGGAAGCGTTACTACATACTCCGTACAGTTTCTAAACTCAGGATTTATACTCCTGAAGGAGAGGAACTCACGGCTAAAAATATTAAGAAGCCGATATCCAGGGAAAGCACCATAACCGAAGACAAAGACGGATATGTCAGGGTTATGGGTATGGATGGAAAGGAATTCCTTTTCAACCTGGGTACCGGACGAATAAAGAAACTTTAGAAGATGAAGAATTTTCTCAGACTGCTCAATTATGCAAGGCCGTGGCGCAGATTCTGGCCGGGATACATTGTTCTGGCCATACTGTCCGTCATCTTCGGAATCGTGAATTATTCTCTGATTTCTCCGGTTCTGAAGCTTCTGTTTGAGGCTCCTAGCAACGAGCAGGTTAGCACGGAGATAGCTACGCTTGCAGAAAAGACGCAGCATTTTTCCATGTCTATGGACTGGTTCGAGAATACGTTCCAGTACTATATGGACAAGATATTCCTGGCTGCCGGACCGCTTAAGGCCCTGCTTTTCGTGTGCGCCCTGCTGGTTGGAGCCAGCCTGCTTTCCAATGTTACTAGATACCTGTCCCAGACCATTCTGGTCAGAATGAGAACCCACATAATGAAGAAGCTGCGTACAGATCTTTTCCGCAAGGTTTCCACTATGGACGTGGGCTTCTATCACACTCAGCAGAAGGGAGATATTATTTCTCGTATTTCCAACGACGTTACAGAAGTCCAGAACGGAGTGGCAGACAGTTTTCATATGATTTTCAGAGAGCCGCTTCTTATCATAGGCTTTATTTCATACTGCTTCTATCTTTCTCCAAAGCTTACTCTGGTAACCCTGATTACCATTCCGCTTTCCGGCCTGGCAATTGGAGCCATATCTAAGAGGCTGAGGAAGAAAGCCGTTGAGACTCAGAGCCTTATGGGAAGGATAGTCAGTCATTTTGACGAGGCTATTTCCGGAATAAGGATAATTAAGGGCTTTAACGCCCAAAAGTATGTGCAGGAAAATTTTGAGGAAACCAACAACGCCCACAAGAAATCCAGCCGCAAGATGCTTTACCGCCAGCAGCTGGCTCATCCTACCAGCGAGTTCCTGGGAATAACAATTGCAGCCGCGGTTCTCCTGTATGGCGGATGGCTTCAGATTAACGGATCTCTGGGCCTGAGCATAGGAACTTTTACCGTTTACATCCTATGCTACTGGAGAGTACTTGAGCCGGCAAAGAACATTGCCAAGGCCTATGCCAGCATACAGAGGGGACTTGTCAGCGGAGAGAGACTTTTTGTAATCCTCGATGCGGAAAACAACATCAAGGAAAAGGAAAATGCCGTGACTCTGAAGGAGTTCAAGGAGGGAATCGAGTATCGCGGAGTAAACTTCTCCTATACAGAAAACATTCCGGTCCTGAGAAACATCAACGCTTCTATACCTAAGGGAAAAATGGTGGCTCTGGTAGGGCCGAGCGGTGCTGGAAAGAGCACGTTCGCGGATCTTCTGCCGAGGTTTTACGATGTTACAGGAGGAGGAATATTCATAGACGGGCGGGATATACGTGACTATACCCTAGATTCTCTGACGTCTCAAATGGGAATAGTAACTCAGGAGTCCATTTTGTTCAACGATACGGTTTACAACAATATAACCTTTGGAATGGAGAATGTTTCCAAAGAGCAAGTGGTGGAGGCGGCCCGGATTGCCAACGCTCTGGAATTCATTGAGCAGCTGCCAAAGAAGTTTGAGACCAATATCGGAGACAGGGGAGAAAACCTCTCCGGAGGGCAGAGGCAGAGGATTGCCATAGCCAGAGCTGTGCTGAAGAACCCTCCTATACTGATTCTGGACGAGGCCACCAGCGCCCTTGATACTGAAAGCGAGCGCCTTGTGCAGGATGCTCTTTACAAGCTGATGCAAAACCGAACCAGCATTGTGATTGCCCACCGCCTTTCTACTATCCGCTATGCAGATGACATAATCGTGATGAAAGACGGCCAGATAGTGGAAGAAGGAAATCACGATGCTCTTATGGAAAAGAACGGAATATATGCTGGCCTTTGCGCTATGCAGGTATTCTCATAAATATGAAACCTAAAACCTAACCTGAATAGATTATGATGTATGTTTCTGATTCTCTGATAGAGATTATCGAAGAGAGCTTCAAGCGAAACTGGAACCGTCCGGCTCTGTCTGACTATAAGGGAATCACCCTGTATTACAGAGACGTGGCCAGAAGGATAGCCAAAATGCATATCATTTTCCGCGAAAGTGGCGTTAAGGAAGGAGACAAGATAGCAATATGCTCCCGCAACCATTCCAACTGGGCTGTGGTCTTCCTTGCTAGCCTGACCTACGGAGCCGTTCCTGTGCCTATTCTCCACGAGTTCAAGCCAAGCAACATAGAGCATATCGTTAACCATTCAGACAGCCGGATTCTCTTTGCAGGAAGTATCATACTTGAAGGCCTGACTCTTAGCCATATGCAGAATCTGAACACTGTTATCTGCCTGGATGACTTCTCTCTGATTCAGACCAAGAATACAGCAGTCTATATGGCTATGGAGCACCTGAACGAGCTCTTTGGCAAAGCCTATCCAAAGATCTTTGGCCCGGACTGCATTTCCTATCGCAGAGAAACCAGCCGCGATGAATTGGCGATGATTAACTATACCAGCGGAACCAGCGGATTCTCAAAGGGCGTGATGATTCCATACAGGGCGCTCCGTTCCAACGTGCTGTTTGCTTACGAGGTATTGCCTTCCATAGACGAAAACTCCAACGTGGTTTCCATTCTTCCGTCTGCCCATATGTACGGACTGATGTTTGAGCTCTTGTTTGAAATGACAGTAGGGGCGCACGTTCACTTCCTTACCAGAGTACCTTCTCCAAGCGTGATAGTTAAGGCTTTTGAGGAAATTAAACCTAAGATTATTATCTCCGTTCCTCTTGTAATTGAAAAGATATACAAGAATCGTCTGCTGCCGTTCCTTTCTACTCCAGGCGTAAGATTCCTTCTCAGGCTTCCTGTTACAGACAAGAAAATCAAGACTCAGATAAACGAGACACTTACCAACTCTTTTGGAGGACAGTTTGAGGAAGTGATTATCGGAGGTGCGGCTTTCAATAAAGAGGCAGACAACTTCTTCCACTCAATAGGCTTCAAGTACACGGTTGGTTACGGAATGACCGAATGCGCGCCTATCATAGCTTACGCAGACTGGAAAGAAAAGAGGGTTGGATCTTGCGGCTATGCTGCCCCGAGGATGCAGATCAGAATTGATTCAGACAAGCCTAAAACTATTCCGGGGGAAATTCAGGTGAAGGGAGATAACACCATGCTGGGATACTACAAGAACGAAATAGCAACCAGAGATGCCTTTACAAAAGACGGCTGGATGAGAACCGGAGACTTGGGTATTCTGGACAAGGACGGTTTCCTTTACATCAAGGGCAGGAGCAAGAATATGATACTTGGTCCGAGCGGACAGAATATTTATCCGGAAGAGATAGAAAGCATTATAAACAATATGCCGTACGTGGTTGAGTCTCTGGTTATTGAAGACGACGGCAAGATGGTGGCACTGATTTATCCTGATCTTGAAGGAGCCTCCAGAGACGGCCTGACGACATCGGCTCAGATAGAGGCAAAGATGAAGGAGAACATAGCCATCGTGAACGAAGAGATGCCTAACTATTCCAAGATTTCCGGAGTCAAGATTATGCCGGAAGAGTTTGAAAAAACTCCAAAGAGAAGCATCAAGCGTTATATCTACCAGAACTAGTGAAATAAAAAGGCATTTGAACCGTATATATGGATAAACAGCTGCAATTCGACTTAAGCTACCTGCAGATGGCGGGTATATGGGCAAAAAATTCCTACAGCAAGCGCCTTCAGGTGGGGGCTTTGCTGGTAAAGGACAGGATGATAATCTCAGACGGGTACAACGGAACACCATCTGGATTCGAGAACGTGTGCGAAGACGAAAATGGCGTAACCAAGCCTTATGTCCTGCACGCAGAGGCAAATGCCATAACCAAAGTGGCAAAGAGCAACAATTCCTCTGAAGGGGCCACGCTCTACATTACTGCCTCTCCTTGTATGGAGTGCGCCAAACTGATAATTCAGAGCGGAATAAAGAGGGTAGTCTTCCGCGATGCTTACCGTCTGGATGACGGCATAAAGCTTTTGAAAAGAGCCGGAATAGAAGTTGAGCAGCTAGACTCATCAAGAATAGAAGAACTGGAAGCCGAAAGAGCAGCTTCTGAAGTCAAATAAAGAAATGCTGAAAAAACTCAAAGAATTCCTGGACAATCCATGGCTGTGGATTTTCCTGCTGGTCATAGGACTTGCCTTCTACGGAGGAAAGCTCTGGAGACTGAAGCATTCGTCGGGGACAAAGATTACATATGACTTGTCTGAAAACCGCAAATGGTCCAAGCTTCTTCTGATTCTGGACCAGGTGGAGAAGAACTACGTAGATTCCGTAAGCAACTCAGATATTGTTGAACAATCTCTTCCGCATATTCTGGAAAGCCTGGATCCGCATTCTGTCTATCTTCCACCTAAGGATCTTCAGGAAGCAGACCAGTCTCTTGCCGGAAACTTCAGCGGAGTTGGAATTGAGTTCAACGTTCCGGAAGATACTTTGGTGGTAATCAACGTGGTCCCAAATGGTCCGAGCGAAAGGGTGGGGATTCTGAGTGGAGACCGCATTGTTACCATAGACGGAAAGAATGTTGCCGGAATAAAGTTTTCGCAGGATTCGATGATGAAGCTCCTTAGGGGCCCGATAAACACTGCAGTAAATGTAGGCATAAAGAGAAGCGGAGAGAAAGATCTTCTGAGTTTTGATATCAAAAGGGGAATTATTCCAGTTCACAGCGTGGACGCAGCTATTATGCTCACCCCCACCTTGGGATACATCAAGATATCCAGCTTTGCAGTTACCACTCACAAGGAATTTATGGTTGCCGCCGCTTCTTTGAGGGCGCAAGGAATGAAATCACTTCTTCTGGATCTTAGAGATAATCCAGGTGGTTTTCTTGAACAGGCATACGCTCTCTGCAACGAGTTCCTGGACAAGGGAGATATGGTAGTATATATGGAAGGCAGGATGAGAAAGAGAGAAGATTTCATAGCCACAGGATCAGGGCATTTCAAAGACATTCGCCTTTATGTGGCCATTAACGAAAATAGCGCATCTTCCAGCGAAATCGTGGCTGGAGCCATTCAGGATAATGGCCGCGGAAAAATTGTTGGGCGCCGCTCATTTGGGAAAGGGCTGGTTCAGGAGCCGGTTTACTTCTCAGACAGCAGCGGAATCCGCTTGACGGTTGCCAGATTCTACACCCCTAGCGGAAGGTGCATTCAGAAGCCTTATACGGAAGATTACCGCTACGATATTCTGGAGCGTTACCAGAGAGGGGAGATGCAGACAGCAGACAGCATAAAGGCAGGGGCCGGAGGAATTATTCCGGACGTGTTTGTGCCGATGGATACAGTTGGAGTTACGGACTTTCTGGTAAAGGTTAACAGAAAGAGCCTGCTGATGAAATTCAGTTCCCTGTTTGCAGACCACAACCGCGAAAAGCTCTCCGGCATTTCTGATTACCAGAGCCTGGAAAGCCTATTCCTCAGCGAAAATCTTGCAGCCCAGTTCCGCCTGTATGCTTCATCCGAGGGCGTGAAGCCACAGCCTGGAGAATGGGAAACCAGCGGAAATATAATAATGGAACAGCTCAAGGGGCTGATAGGTCGTTATTCAGCATTAAAGGAAGAAGCTTTCTATCATTATCTGGTTAAGGTAGACAATTTGGTGGAAAAGGTTAAAGAGCTGGACTCATAAAATACTTATTATGGAAAAGATTGTAGGAATGGCATCTGACCACGCTGGATTCCAGATGAAGGAATACCTGAAAAGCATTCTGGTAGACACCGGCTTCACTGTCAAGGACTTTGGAGCCTACTCGGCTGAAAGTATGGACTATCCAGATACCGCCCATCCTCTTGCCGAGGCCGTTGAAAAAGGCCAGGTGGATTTTGGCATAGCCATATGCGGAAGTGGAAACGGCATTTCGATGACCGTAAACAAGCATCAAGGCATCAGGGCCGCCCTTTGCTGGACTCCAGAACTGGGAGCTCTGGCCAAGAGGCACAACAACGCCAATATCCTTTCTCTTCCGGCCAGGTTCATATCGGAAGAGATGGCAAGAGATATCGTAAAGGCCTATATTGAAGCCGAATTCGAAGGCGGAAGGCATCAGAGAAGAATTGAGAAGATTCCAGTATGCCACTGAATCCGCTTGTAATAGACAGGCTCAATCCGGTTCGTCTGGGATATGACTTGTCCGCTTATCCGGAAGGCATAATCTTTCCTGTAGACAAGCCTTACAGATGGACTAGTTCAGATGTAGTGCGCAAGATCAAGTACTTCTTGCGCAATCATTTCAACACCAAGAATATAAAGATAGGCCACGCCGGCACTCTAGATCCTCTGGCAACCGGCCTTCTAGTAATTTGCGTTGGCAAGGCCTGCAAGCTGAGCGAGGTTCTTCAGGCAGAGAAAAAGGAATACATCGCCGAGTTCACCCTTGGAGCCACCACTCCTTCTTTTGACAGGGAGCATCCCATAGACGCTCTGTTTCCTGTCTCCGATATCGCTGAGGAAGATATGGAAAAAGCTGCCCACAGCTTTATTCACCAAAGGGAGCAGATGCCTCCAGCTTATTCCGCAAAGTATGTAAATGGCACAAGAAGCTATTATCTGGCACGTAACGGAGAAGAATCTGAACTGAAGCCAGCTTCTATAATAATTTATTCCTGCTCTCTTTTGAAAACAGATGACCCGCTAGCCTCTACCCTAACCAGGCCTTCTTACGGAGAGGATGACGCCCACAATACCTTTGTAGTAAAGAAAAGGATAGCTTCAGAGGAAAACAATCCTGTTATCCGCTACACGGAGGGCTCTCTCCTGACTCCAGACCAGATCAGAAACCTTCCGCGGGCCATCCTCAGGATTGAGTGCAGCAAAGGAACCTATATACGTTCAATGGCCAGAGATTTTGGGCTGGTCCTTTCCAGCGGGGCCTTTATGAGTGCCCTAAGACGCACCGCTTCAGGTGGATTCAGGGTAGAGAACGCCCTGGATGTAAAGGAATATTTCGGCTGATTGTAACCTTTTTCATTTTGCTTCGTATAATATTTTGCCTATCGTGCATGGGTAAAAACAGAGTTTTTTATGAAATTATCACAATTCAAGTTTCCTTTCCGCGCAGATTTGATTGCAAAGGAACCTACCCGTTTCAGGGATGACTGCAAGCTGATGGTGATGCGTCGCGCCTCCGGCAAAATAGAAAACAAAATCTTCAAGAATATCCTAGAATATGCCCGCGAAGGGGATATTTTCGTCCTCAACGACACAAAAGTTTTTCCGGCCCGTCTTCAGGGCAACAAGGAAAAGACCGGAGCCGAAATCGAGGTTTCACTCCTGAGGGAGCTTAATCGTGAGCAGAGGCTTTGGGACGTGCTAGTGGATCCGGCCCGAAAAATCAGAATTGGCAATAAACTGTATTTTGGAGAGAACGATTCCCTTGTAGCTGAGGTTATAGACAACACCACCTCCAGAGGAAGAACCCTCCGCTTCCTTTTTGACGGAAGTTACGAAGATTTCCGCCAGACTCTTTTCAGTGTAGGAGAACTTCCTGTGCCTAAGGAGATCCGCCAGCATCCGAACGAGGAAGATCAGGTGAACTTCAACACCATCTTTGCCCGCAACGAGGGAGCCATTGCAACTCCGGCCGCAGGCCTGCACTTCTCCCGCGAGCTTTTCACCCGTATGGAAATCAAGGGAGTAGAAAAGACTTTCATTACCTCTCACGTAGGACTGAGCAACTTTGGCGGCGTGGACGTTGAAGACCTTTCCAAGCACAAGATGGGAAGCGAAAGGATTATAATCAGCGAAGAGTCTGCGGAAAAGATCAATAAGGCCAAGGCAGACGGCCACAAGGTATTTGCAATAGGCGTAACCGTTGCAAGAGCTCTGGAAACGCCGGTAACCACAACCCATAGAGTAAAGCCTATAGACGGATGGACTAACAAGTTTATCTTCCCGCCTTACGACTTCAAGATTGTGGATGCTCTTGTTACCAATTTCCATTATCCGCTCAGCACTATGCTTATGTGCCAAGCAGCTTTTGGCGGATATGAAAAGGTTATGGCAGCATACAAGCAGGCCATGCACGCAAAAGAGGCCTCCAATATGTATCGCTTTGGCATTTATGGAGATGCGATGCTAATAGTTTAAAACCTAAACGTTTAATTTGTTTTCAAACGGGTAAATTTTACCGTTTGGCAACCTCTTGCGGCGGCAGATGATTATCTTGCCGCCGTTTTTTTAATGTATTGGGATTATGGAGATTGAGGTTGAGGCTCTGCTTTGCGCATTGAGCCGTGTTCTTATTAACCATCCTTCAAAAGGAAGCCTTTTGCTGAAGGAGGCTGGCAGCGTGGAAAATCTGCTTGAAAAAGGAGCTGCTTTCACAGACCGCCTTCTGGGCGTAGAAGGTGTGGGGCAAATGCTTTTTTCTAATGAAATGACCGCCTGGGCTCTTGAAGAAGCCCGTTGGATGAGATCCAAAGGAGTAAAGCTCATTTCCATTCTCAGCCCCGACTATCCCAATAAGCTGAGAGAATGCCCTGATGCTCCATTTTTGCTTTATTACAGGGGAAGTGCATCTTTCTCAAGCCCCATCTTGAGCATAGTTGGAACCCGTCTTGCTTCGCCCTACGGGAAGGAATGCGTGAACAGAATAGTCTCTGACATAGCTTCCTGCAGCAAAGTGCAGATAGTCAGCGGACTGGCTTTTGGGATAGACTGCAGCGCCCATACCGCCGCCCTGGAGGCGGGGCTTGAGACAATAGCGGTGCTGCCAAGCGGCATAGATATCATTTATCCTTCAGCCCATAGGAACCTCGCAGTCAGAATCCTGAGCCAGGGAGGCGTTCTAACGGAATATCCGCGGGGAACCAAGCCGCTGAAATTCAATTTTCTGCAACGCAACCGCATAATAGCCGGAATGTGCGATGCCCTTCTGGTGGGTGAAAGCAGGATAAGCGGTGGAAGCATGAGCACCGTGGAATATGCCTCATCCTACAGCAAAGACATCTTTGCAGTTCCCGGACGTATGTGGGACGGCAATTCCTACGGATGCAATTATCTGATAAGCAGGAATGTGGCTCAGCTATGCCTGAACTCGTCCACAATAATTAAGTCTATGGGATGGACAGACGGGTACATTTCGGACATAAAACGCCAGCCTTCTCTGTTTTCCGCTCCGGAGGAGACCAAGCAGAAATTATTGCTATCTTTATCATCCGTAAAAGGACGTACGGCGGATTTCCTTGGAGAAAAGACCGGCCTGGACATTCAGGCCCTGAGCCTTTTCCTTCTGGAGGCAGAGATGGAAGGGCTGGTCAGAAAAGACGCCTGCGGGCTATGGTACAAGGCTTAATATGCATTTTATAGATACTCATACTCATCTCTATGATGAGGCTTTTGACGAGGATCGCTCAGATGTGATCCAGCGGACTATAGCAAGCGGCGTGGATCGCTGGATTTTCCCTGCGATAGATTCCGCAAGCTTCCGCTCCCAGATAGCCGTGTATGAGCAATACCGTGAACATACATTTATGGGTATGGGGCTTCATCCCACATCTGTTGCGGAAAACTGGAAGGAAGAACTCCAGTTTGCTCTGGATGAACTCAACAATCATAAAGACAGATATATAGCGGTCGGTGAGATTGGCCTTGACGCCTATTGGAGCAGAGATTTTTTCAGTCAGCAGAAAGAGGTTCTGGCTACCCAGCTGGAATATGCTTCCCAGAATAACCTTCCTGTAATTATTCACGAGCGGAGCGCCACTGAAGATATGCTGGAGATTGTTTCCGCCTTCAAGGGAAGGCTCCGTGGAGTATTCCATGCCTTTACCGGCAGCGTAGAAACTTACCGCAGGATAGCAGGTTTGGGCGGCTTTAAGGTAGGAATAGGCGGTGTAGTGACCTTCAAGAATGCCGGAATAGCCAAGACCGTGGCGGATATTCCGCTGGAAGACATTCTTCTTGAGACAGATTCTCCATACCTTACTCCGGCTCCTCATCGTGGGCAAAGAAACGAGAGCTCTTACATCCCTTTGATTGCAGCCAAAATCGCTGAGATAAAGGGCATTGGCATTAAGGACGTTGCGCTTCAGACTACAAAGAACGCGGAAGAGCTTTTCGGCCTTCCGGCAAAAAACTCACAGATATGAAAAGTTCTATTTTGATGATCTATACCGGCGGAACGATCGGTATGAAGCAGGATGAAAAGACTATGGCTCTGGTGCCGGTGGATATCAGCCAGATAGAGACGGAGGTTCCGGAGTTGAAGAAATTCGGCTACAAGATTGACTCCTGCTCGTTTGACCCGGTGATAGATTCATCTGACATAACCCCGGATTTCTGGGTGAAAATCTGCAAGGTGATAAAGGAAAACTATTCAAAGTACGACGGTTTTGTAATCCTTCACGGTACAGACACTATGTCCTATACGGCTTCTGCCCTGAGCTTTATGCTGGAAGACCTGGCAAAGCCGGTGGTTCTGACCGGAAGCCAGCTTCCTGTGGGAATGCTGCGCACAGACGGCAAGGAAAATATCATTTCCTCCATTGAGATTGCAGCCGCCAAGGACGCCGACGGTCACCCTATGGTTCCTGAGGTTTGCATATACTTTGAGAGCCAGCTCTACAGGGGGAACCGCACAACCAAATACAATGCTGAAAACTTCAGGGCTTTCCGTTCGGCCAATTACCCGGTTCTGGCAGACGTGGGAATCCATATCAAGTACAATCGCCACCTGATCCATTATCCTGAAAGATGGGACATTCCGCTCAAGGTCAGAGACAAGATGGATACCAATGTGGCTATTCTAAAGATATTCCCTGGCATTACTCCGCAGGCCGTGGATGCCGTTCTTTCCACCAAAGGCTGCAGGGCCGTGGTACTGGAAACCTTTGGCAGTGGAAACGCCCCAACCGGAAAGGCCTTTCTTTCAACGATGAAAAAATGGGTGGACAAAGGTCTTGTGATAGTGAACGTTACACAGTGCCACGCCGGCAAGGTGGATATGTGCGCCTATGCCACCGGAATGGGCCTTAAGGGAGCTGGAGTCATCAGCGGCTATGACGCCACTACGGAAGCCACGCTCTGCAAGCTTTTCATGCTTCTGGGCCGCTATTCTTCCCCTGAGAAGGTTAAAAAGGAAATGCAGAAGAATCTCAGGGGTGAAATTTCCGCCGTTTGATGAGAAAGTGAAAAAAAATTGCTATCTTGCACTTCGTTTTACGAATACCCTTATAAAGGAAAAACAAAATAATAACTGATAAACATTGTTTAATTTAATCACAACAAAATTTATGAAAAAACTTTTCATGTTTTTGGCAGTTGCAGGCCTAATGGCATTGACTGCCCAGAACGCAGTAGCTCAGGATCAGAAGACTGATGAGAATGCAACTGAGCAGGTAGCCCCAGCTCCTCAGGCAGAGGAAGTGGCTGCTCCGGCTGAAGTCGATCCTTTCAACGCTAAGTCAGACAAGCCTCTGTATCAGCAGATCAAGACCAAGTTCATAGAAGGTGGTCCTGCATTCATGGTATGGGTTGTTCTCTGTCTCATACTGGGTTTGGCAATCGCCATAGAGAGACTTATCTATCTCTCTAGAGCTACTACCAACAACAAGAAACTCGTTGAGGATGTTGAGGCAGCTCTCAAGAACGGCGGTGTAGAAGAGGCCAAGGAGCTTTGCCGCAATACTCGCGGACCAGTTGCATCTATTTTCTATCAGGGACTTCTCCACTATGACGAAGGTCTGGAGAGCGTTGAGAAGAACATCACCGCTTACGGCGGCGTTCAGATGGGCCAGCTCGAGAGCGGTCTTTCCTGGATAGCCCTGTTCATCGCCCTTGCTCCTATGTTGGGATTCTTGGGAACAGTAGTAGGTATGGTTGGCGCATTCGACGCTATCGAGGCTGCTGGTGATATTTCTCCAACCGTTGTAGCAGGTGGTATCAAGGTGGCTTTGATCACAACCATCGCCGGTTTGATCGTTGCTATTATCCTTCAGATTTTCTACAACATCATCGTTGCAAAGATCGACTCCCTTGTTAACTCAATGGAGGACGCATCCATCAACTTTGTAGATGTACTCACCAAATACAACAAGAAGTAATATCAATTTGAAATGAAGAACAAGTCAAAACTCATATTGTATGTTCTGTTAGCCATATCAGTGGTTATCGGCGTGGCCTTCCTGTTCCTGAACAAGGGAACCGGTGACGGCACAATGGTTTCCACGATATTGAACTGGGCATACATCCTTCTGGCTATCGCTATATTATTGGCTATATTCCTGCCAATGGTATACCGTAGCGGAAGAGGCGGCAAGAAGACACTCATCAACCTCTGTGTCTTCCTTGGAGTTCTGGTGATTTCCTGGCTGGTTGCTTCCGGCAATCCGGTTAGCCTTTCACAGAGCGTGGCCGAGCCTACAAAGGCAACGTTAAAGATGACGGACACTGTCCTCATTATGTCCATAATACTGCTGGTTGTAGCTATCCTTGTTACAATCTTCGGCAGCCTGTTAAGGAGAAGATCTTAAAAGAAAATTAAAAAATGGCTAGAAAAACACCCGACATCAACGCTTCCAGTCAGGCGGACATTGCGTTCTTGCTCCTGGTGTTCTTCCTCATCACCACAACTATGGATGTGGACAAGGGAATTTCAAGAAAACTCCCTCCGATGCCGGAGAACGAACAGCAGCAGGAAGACGTGAAGATCAACCGCAGAAATATCATTGTCGTGAAGATCAATTCACAGGACAAGATAATGGTTGGATCCTCACCGACTGACGTTAGCCAGATAAAGGATAAGATAGTTGAGCTCCTGAGCAACCCTACAGATAACCCTAATATGCCAGAGAAGGAAGTTAAGGCTATCAAGGGATTCGGTAATTATCCGGTATCCAAAGGTGTGGTTTCTTTGCAGAATGACAAGGGTACACTGTACAACACTTACATTCAGGTCCAGAACGAGATCGTAAGAGCGATTAACGAACTCAGAGACCAGTTCTCTACCCAAAATTACGGCAAGAAATACGCACAGTTGGACGAAGATCATCAGAAAATTGTCAAAGAGGCAATTCCTCAGAACATTTCCGAGGCAGAGCCTAAGGACGTTAAAGGCAAAAAGTAAGGAGGTATCGTAATGGGAAGATTTAGAAAAGGCGGCAAGAAGTCCGCACCTGCAATCAGCACGGCATCCCTTCCGGACATCGTGTTTATGCTCCTGTTCTTCTTTATGATATCAACATCGTTCCGCCAGACAGACAAGCTCGTTCAGGTTAAGCTGCCTGCAGCAACCGAGAACACCAAGCTTGAGAGAAAGGATTTGACTTCCTACATCTACGTGGGAGCTCCTATCCCTTCCAAGCAGGCTCAGTACGGAACCGATTCCAGAATCCAGCTGAACGACTCCTACAAGACAGTCAACGAGATCAGAGACTTCATCGCAGCAGAAAGAGAGTCAATCTCCGAGGGCGAAAGAGAGGCAATGACCGTTGCACTGAAGGCTGATGAGAACGTCCGCATGGGTATCATTACGGATATCAAACAGGAACTCAGACGTTGTTCCGCCCTCAAGATTTTGTATGTAGCTCGTCAGAGAGAGGCAAACTAATCTTAAGGATGAAGCAAAAAACGGAACGCCGGCCCAAACGCCGGCGTTTCTTTTTTCCTAAAGGCGCAAAAATTTTGTAGATTTGTACTTTTGAAGAATAATATCCGCAAACCTATGGATTACAGAAGATTTCTAAGAAAGACCGCGGCTCTGGCTCTAGCCGTACTTTTCGCATTTTCAACCATATGCGCCCAGAAGGCCAAATATGTTTTCCTTTTTATAGGAGACGGCATGGGTCTGGGTCACGTTTCCTTGACGGAAGCCTGGCTTTCCCAGAAAGACGGCAAAATCTCCAGCACTCCACTCGGATTCACGCAATTTCCGGTTATGGGAGTGGCAACCACATATTCCGCTTCAAACATCATAACCTGCTCAAGCGCGGCAGCCACTGCTCTTGCTTCCGGGTACAAGGCAAATAACAGTACGGTAGGCATTTATCCAGACTCCATTCCTTTGACTCAGATATCCTACAAGCTCAAGGAACTGGGCTATAAGATTGGCATAATGACATCGGTGACACTGGACCACGCCACACCTGCTGGTTTCTACGCCCATAGCAACAGAAGGAGAAATTATTATGAAATTGCCCTTCAGCTTCCAGACAGCGGATTCGACTTCTTTGGCGGCGGCGGATTCCAGGGCACGCGAGATAAGGAGATTAAAGGCGCCGAAGAGCAGATTTACGGCAAGATCGCTGAGAAAGGCTATACTATTGCTCTCGGAGTGGAAGATTACAAGGCTAAGAAGGCTAAGGCAGACAAGATGATTCTTCTTCAGGACGGCAAGAAAAAAAGAGACAGTGCCCTCCATACCGTTATTGGAAGAGAGAAGGGAGATCTTACTCTGGCACAGGTTCTTGAAAGCGCCATAGACTTTATCTACGAGCCAGATGGCAAGGGATTCTTTATAATGTGCGAGGGCGGACAGATAGACTGGGAAGCCCACAGCAATAGAGCTGCAGGAGTCATAACAGAGACCATAGATTTTGACAAGGCCATAGCTGTTGCATACGAATTCTACAAGGCTCATCCAGACGAGACTCTTATAGTAATTACGGCAGACCACGAGACCGGCGGCCTTACCCTAGGAAGAGAAAAGGGCTACACTTTTGACCTTACAGTGTTCAACGATGCAATTAACGGCAAACCAGTGAGAAAAGAGGCTATAGACTCCCTGAACAAGGCTGCCCGAATCGGCTTTACCACAAAGGGCCATACCGGTATTCCTGTTCCCGTTTTTGCAATAGGAGCCGGAAGCCAGATGTTTGCTGGAAGGATAGACAATACCGATATCCCTAAGAACATAATGAAGGCGATGGATGCCACTCCGCTTTACACAGACCATTACTACAAGAGAAAGGCTGTGTTCGACAGGGAAAGGCCGATTAACGAAAACGACATTGTTTTCCTGGGCAACTCTCTGACAGAAGGCGGAAAGTGGGAAACCTACTTCCCTGACGTTGAGGCCAAGCTCCAGAAGAAGGGCGCCGGCATCCGCAACCGCGGCATCGTGGGAGATACTTTCGGTGGCATAGATGCAAGGCTAGACCAGATACTTCCTGGCCATCCTAAGACTATATTCTTCCTGACAGGGGCAAACGATGTAAGCCACAACCTTACAGCCGATTCCATTGCCAACGGAATTATAAATGTAGTCCGCAGGATAAAGAAAGAAAGCCCTAAGACCAAGATTTATCTCCAGAGCCTTCTGCCAATCAACGAGAGCTTCAAGCGTTACCGCCTTCTTAACGGCAAGACCGCAATGTTCTCCGAGATTAACGCCAAGCTGGAGAAGATGGCAAAGGAGGAAAAGGTTACTTTCATCAATCTCTATCCTCTGCTTCTTGCCAACGGACCTGCAGACCTGGTTCTTCCGGCAGATCAGCAAGTTCTAAAGCCTGAGCTTACCAGAGACGGCCTGCACATAACTCAGGAAGGATATAAGATATGGGCAGACGCCATAAGAAAATACGTGAAATAACATTAAAACCAATCATAGAACTATGGGTGAATTTACTCGCAAAAGCATAAAGGAGCTGTTTAGCCAGCAGCCTGGAATTGATGTAGTTGTAAAAGGCTGGGTGAGAACAAAAAGAGGTAACAAGAATGTAAGTTTCATTGCCCTCAACGATGGATCTACCATCCGCAATATGCAGATTGTATGCTCCGGAGAAAAGTTTACTGAAGACGCTCTCAAAGACGTGACAACGGGAGCTTGTCTTTGCGTAAAAGGAAAACTTGTGGAGAGTATGGGCAAGGGTCAGAGTGTGGAAGTCCAGGCAGAAGGCGTAGAGATTTACGGCAAGGCGGACCCTGCCGACTATCCTTTGCAGAAGAAGGGCCATTCAATGGAGTTCCTCCGCGAGATTGCCCATATAAGGATGAGGACAAACACCTTTGGATGCGTGATGAGAATCCGCAACGCAATGGCATTTGCCATCCACAAGTACTTTAACGAGCACGGCTTCTTCTATCTTCATACTCCGCTGATTACAGAGAGCGACTGCGAGGGTGCTGGAGAAATGTTCCAGGTTACCACAATGGATCTTAAGAACATCCCGATCAACAAGGAGACCGGAGACGTTGATTTCTCCACAGACTTCTTCGGAAAGCAGACAGCCCTTACCGTAAGCGGCCAGCTGGAAGGCGAATTAGGAGCTACCGCCCTTGGCAAGATATACACTTTCGGCCCTACCTTCAGGGCAGAAAATTCCAATACTCCGCGCCACCTTGCAGAGTTCTGGATGATTGAGCCTGAGATGGCGTTCTACGATAACTTCGACAATATGGAACTCGCCGAGGACTTCATAAAGTATCTTGTCCAGTACGCACTTGACAACTGCGCTGAAGACCTCCAGTTCCTCAACGATATGTTCGACAAGGGCCTCATCGAGAGATTGAAGAGTGTTGTTGGAATCTCCTTCCAGAGAGTTACTTACACAGAGGCTGTGGATATTCTGGAAAAGAGCGGAGAGAAGTTCGAGTTCCCTGTTCACTGGGGCACAGACCTCCAGAGCGAGCACGAAAGATACCTGGTTGAAAAGCATTTCGGAAAGCCTGTTATACTCACCGATTTCCCTAAGGAGATAAAGGCCTTCTATATGAAGCAGAACGAAGACGGCAAGACCGTCCGTGGAATGGACGTTCTCTTCCCTAAGATCGGTGAAATCATAGGCGGAAGCGAAAGGGAATCTTCTTACGAAAAGATAATGACTCGCATCAACGAACTGAAGATGGATACCAGCAACCTTTGGTGGTACTTGGATACCAGGAGATGGGGAACTTGCCCTCACGCCGGATTTGGCCTGGGCTTTGAGCGTCTGCTTCTGTTCGTTACCGGAATGCAGAACATCCGCGACGTGATCCCGTTCCCTAGAACACCAAAGAACGCAGAATTCTAAAACAACAACTATATGCTAATCATAGGAATAGCCGGCGGAACAGGTTCCGGCAAAACAACGGTCGTAAGAAAAATCAAGAATCTCCTCAAGGATGAAGACGTGGCAGTCATTTCCCAGGATTCTTACTACAAAGACAGCAGCCACCTGACCCCGGAGCAGAAGGCGGCCAACAATTTCGACCACCCTAATTCCATAGACTGGGACCTTCTGGTTTCCGATCTCCAGAAACTCCGCAACGGACAGGCCATCGAGTCTCCGGTTTATTCCTACATAACCTGCTCAAGGTCAACGACAGAGACTGTTCACGTTGAGCCTGCCACCATCATAATTGTTGAGGGCATTCTGGTCTTTACCAACGAGGAACTGAGAAAACTTTTCGACATCTCCATCTTTGTTGATGCAGATGCCGATGACCGCCTGGGAAGAGTTATCCAGAGAGATATAGAGGAGCGCGGCAAAACCATCCAGCAGGTACTGAAGCGCTATCAGGAAACCGTAAAGCCAATGCACCTTCAGTTTATAGAGCCAAGCAAGCGTTATGCAGATATTATCGTTCCGCAGGGCGGCCACAATAGGGTAGCTATCAGCATTATAATCGCAACCATAGAGAAAGCCCTGCTGACTCGCGGAGAATAAAGCGGCATTTTTTGCAATTGAAAAAGATGAAATGGAAGACAAAAGGCTATCAGACGAAACACAGGACCGGTTTGAAAAATCAGACCGCCTGAGCCGCCGCGCTGGCCTTTATCTTACCATCATCTTTCACCTTGTTCTTGTAATCATTCTTTTGATTGTTTCAATCTCTACCGTAAGGAAGGGAGAAATATCTTTTGTCACCGATTCGGAAGGGCAGATACATAAGCAGAAACTTGAAGAGGAAGAAAGGCTCCAGGAAGAAATCAAGGCCATTGCAAAAGCCCAGCTGGAAGACCAGATAGCAGGCCGTCCGGTAACAACCTACCGTGCTGTTGCCGTAAACCGCAGTACCAGCCAACTCAAGGACGACCGCAACACAGATGCAGACAAACTCTACAAAGACGCCGAGGATCTTCAGCAGAGAATCAAGGATGCGGCCAAAATCCCGACAGATGGAGTAGATGATGTTCCTTCAGCCGCTAAATACGAAGAGAAAAAAGACGAAAAACCCGCATATAAGGGTCCATCTGTCCTCTACTGGATACTGGAAGGGCGCAGAGCCTTTTCTCTGCCTATTCCGGTCTATAAATGCCGTGGAGGGGGAGATGTTACCATTCAGATCTACGTGGGAAGAAACGGCTATGTCCAGAAGGCAGCCGTAGTCCAGGACGCTTCAGTTCCTGACGAATGCATAAGAAACGCCGCTCTGGACGCCGCAAAGCGATCCCGCTTCTCAAAAAGCGACACCGCCGACGAACCACAATTAGGACAAATAACTTACAGATTTATTGCGCAATAGATGTTATAAGGTTTTCTGCCAGTTCCAGGCGGAGCGCAAAACTTCTTCGATAGGGGTGTCTGCCTTCCAGCCGAGTTCCTTTTCGGCCTTCTTCGGATCTGCCCATACCTGCTCAATGTCTCCCTGTCGCCGAGGAGCAATCTGGTAAGGAAGATTCACTCCCGTGGCTTTCATAAATCCTTTCACAAGTTCAAGCACGCTCAGCCCGCGGCCGGTTCCGAGGTTGTAGATATACCATCTGCCGGTCTTTGCGGCATCCACGTATGTAGGCTCATCTGTCTGATCAACTGGATGAACTTCAGTCTCTCCCACGAGCTTGTCGATTGCCTTAACGTGAGCCTTTGCAAGATCCACCACATAGATGTAGTCTCTAATGCAGCTTCCGTCTGGAGTATTGTAATCGTCGCCGAAAACATTCAGATGGTCTCTGATTCCGGCAGCTGTCTGAGTCACGAACGGCACAAGATTCTGAGGCACTCCCCTAGGAAGTTCACCGATAAGTGCGGATGGATGGGCTCCAATAGGATTGAAATACCTCAGGGCGCAAACCTTCAGCTCAGGATATGCAATCACGCTGTCAGACAGAATCTCCTCGGCCATCTGCTTGCTTTTTCCGTAAGGAGAAAGACTCCTTTTAAGCGGGGCATCCTCAGCGATAGGCAGATGTTCCTTGTCCGGCTGGCCGTAAACCGTACAGGAAGAAGAGAAAACGATGTTAGCCCTAAGACTCTTATCTTTCATCAGAGTGATAAGGTTCAGAAGAGAAGTGATATTGTTTTTGTAGTAGTCAAGCGGCTTTTCTATACTCTCTCCAACCGCCTTGTAAGCAGCAAAATGCACGGCACCAACAATATCCGGATGCTTTTCGAATACCTTTGAGAAAGATCCAAAATCCGAACAGTCCGCCTCTTCAAGCGTAACAGGTTTCCCCAATATCTTTCCGATACGCCCAATTACGTCTCTTTCAGAGTTATAGAAATTGTCAACTCCCACAACGTCATAGCCTGCCTGACAAAGTTCCACCCAGGTATGTGAACCAATGTATCCGGCGGCTCCCGTAAGAAGTATCTTGCCCTTGCTCATAGTATTGTGTTTCAAAAAAATTAAGATTCTATGCAAATTTAACCATTTCAGCCGATTTTCTCCAAGCTAAAGCTCTTTCCTTTTTCAAAACCAGTAATTTTACACCAGACAAAAATCCATAGAGTATAATTTTCAAACTTTTGAATATGAAAAAGAACATTATCGTTTCAATGGTAGGAGTAGCTGCAGCTGGTCTGCTGCTTGCTTCTTGCTCAGCAAAGCCTGAGAGCGTTACCGCCGTTGTTGCAGGTCCAGACGGACAGCCTGCAGCTGTAGTTGTAAAGTATGCCAAGGCCGTTTCAGCCGAGAGCGTAACAGCTGACGCTTTCCAGATCGAGGGTCAGGAAATCGAGAACGTTTTTGTAACGGACAAGGACATTACCGCCGCTCCTGAGAAGCCAGAGTTCAAGGGCGAAAAGCCAGCTTGCGATTCCACTAAGGCCTGCCCAGAGGCAAAGCCAGAGTGCGACAAGGCTCCAAAGCACGACTGCGGAATGGATCCAAAGGAGTGCGATTCCACAAAGGTTTGCCCAGAAGGAAAGCCTGAGTGCGAAGGCCCTAAGAGCGTAGACGGCCAGTTCGTAGTTATTTGCCTGAAGAAGGCTTGCCCAGAAAAGCCAGCTTGCGAAGGCGAGAAGCCAGCTTGCGATTCCACAAAGGTTTGCCCAGAGGCAAAGCCTGAGTGCGAGAAAGCAGCTTGCGACTCAACCAAGGCCGAGTGCGAGAAGCCTGAGAAGCCAGCTTGCCCAGAAATTGCAGTTCCTGAGATTGCTGTAAAGCAGGTTAAGGAAATCAAGGCCGCTGACGGTTCAGCTCTGAAGGCTTGGGGCAAGGCATTCCCTGCAACCAAGGCAGTTCCTTGCTTCTTCCACGGTCCAAAGGGCCCAAAGCATCACCACGGCGCCCCTTGCCCAGAAGGAAAGCCTGAGTGCGACGGTCAGCACAAAGACTGCCCAAAGGCTGAATAATACTTATCTCAGCGATTTAGAAAGCGCTTCGCAGAAATGCGAGGCGCTTTTTTAATGTCCGAGTCTGTGATAATGGCAGCTTAGAGTCTGGGCGCAGTCTCCGTGCCAGTTGTGCATTCCGCCTCCAAAGCAGTTCTTGAACTGTTTGCATCCGGAGCAGATGCCTTTGCGGGCCCAGTCTCTGTTTCGGAATTCCTGGAACTTGTTTTCCCAGACTTCGTAGAGATTATCGGTGTATATGTTGCCCTGGGAGAAGACGTCGCGGTCTATGTTAGGGCAGGCGCAGATCCTTCCGTCTATCAGAACGGAGGCTATGTTTATTCCAGCGTGGCAGAAATGCCTTACAGGGCGGACTTTTTCCTCGTAGCGGCCAAGATATCCTTCGCAGCTGAAAGTAACGTCCAAAGGGCCCCTTTCTTTGCGTTTTTCGGCAATGAAATCCATCAGGCGTAACATCTCCTCGTTGGTCAGGTGCATATCGGGATCATCTTTGGCCCTGCCGATAGGAATGATGGTAAACAGCCTCCATTTCCTTGCGCCCAAAGATTTCAGGGTTTGATAGATTTCTTCAAGCTGGCCAATGCTGCGGCGGTTGATGCAGCTGACCACATCAAAGTCCAGGCGCTTTTCTCTTGCCGCGATTTCTATGGCTTTGATCGTGTGCTCGTAACTCTTTGGATTGCCCCTCATCCAGTTATGGGTGTCACCTATGCCGTCCAGGCTGAAAGTTAAAGCCTTGAGCCCGGCAGCCATAAGCTTTTTGTTCATCTCCTCTGTGTAGAAGAAGCCGTTGGAGACCATACTCCAGTAATAGCCTCTCTTGGATATTTCTTTTCCGATTTGCTCTATGTCCGGTCTGAGAAGAGGCTCTCCGCCTGTCAGCACAACTATGTGAGTTGAATTCTTGGCGGAAGATGATTTGTTTGCCAGAGGATTTGGAATGGTGTCCAGGGCTTTCAGGAAAACATCCAGCGGCATATCCAGGTCCTTGGCAGAAGAAAAGCAATCGCTCCCGCAGTGCCTGCAGGAGAGATTGCATCGCTGAGTACACTCCCAAAAAAGGTAATTAAGCTCGTGAACTTTTGTTTCGAGCTTCCGGAACTGCCTGAACAGGAAGGGGTTCATTATCCTTTGCCCTCTTCCGGCTCGGTCAGTGCAGCGTCAACATTCAAGGCAGCGTCTTCTTCCACTACGGCATTGCTGTCCTGATCGGTCACTTCTGAAACAATTTCCTCTTCAGGTTCTACGGGGGCGCCAGTAGGAGTTCCGTAACAAGCCGTGAATACAAACAGAGCCGTTGTCAAAGAACACCCTTTAAGGAAATTTCTAATCCATCTGTATTTCATAACCGGATAGTTTTGTTTTCTCAAAGATAATAACTTTTTTAGATAACTTTGCAAAACAGAAACAGTTTCATTCTATAAAAGTTTGAAGATGGGAGACACTTGGAAAAGGACCATTACTTTCGACAGGTTCATTAGATGGTTCCTGCTTGCGTTGCTTGTTGTGGGCATAATTTTGCTGCTCAGGCGTTTAAGCAGCGTGCTTATGCCGTTTTTCATTGCCTGGCTGCTGGCCTGGCTGATGAATCCGCTGGTGAACTTCTTCCAGTACAGATGCCGCTTCCGCTATCGCCTGATTGCTGTTCTTGCGGCTTTTGCTGTGGTGGGCCTTGCCTTGTGGGGAATATTCGAGCTGATAGTTCCGCCTATTTGGAACGAGATTATGACGGTCAAGGATATGCTGGTAAACTATCTCCAGAAAGACACTGCTTCCGGAGGCTTGTCGTCTTTGATTCACAGCTATTTGGGAGAGCAGATGGATCCGGACCAGCTGAAGAGGATCTTTACCGCGGACAACCTTCTGGATTCTCTGAAAGAATCTATGCCTAAGATATGGAAATTCCTAACGGGCTCTTTCCAGGCCTTCTCCGGACTTGTGAGCCTTGGAATGGTTCTGCTTTATCTGCTTTTCATTCTCATTGATTACGACAAGCTTTCCCGTGGTGTCAGATATCTTATTCCTAAACGTTATGCTCCAACTTTCACAAAGTTGATGAACGACCTGAGCAGCGGTATGAACAAATACTTCAGAGGTCAGGCTCTGATATCGCTTTGCGTGGCAATACTCTTCTGCACAGGATTTCTGATCATTGGATTTCCTATGGCCGTGGCCCTGGGAATTTTCATAGGAATATTGAGCCTTGTGCCTTATCTGCACATAGCGGGCTTCATCCCGATCACCATACTGGCAGCCGTGGAAAGCGCCCAGACAGACAAGAGCTTTGGAATGCTGATGCTTTCCGCCGCTACTGTATTCCTTGTTGTCCAGGTAATTGAAGATGCAATTCTCACCCCAAAGATTATGGGCAAGGTTAGCGGGCTTTACTCAGCGATAATCCTGCTTTCTCTTTCTGTATGGGGAAGCCTGCTGGGCCTTATAGGAATGATTATCGCGATACCGGTTACAACCTTGCTTGTGACTTATTATCAGCGGTATGTGGTAAAGATACCGGCCACTCCTGCCACTCATTCGGGTGCTCCGGATGAAATCCCAGAGGACACAGGTCCGTTTGACAACCCAGACGATCCGGATGATCTGCCATACGATGTAGACAAGAAATAGACGGTTTACTACACAGCTTTTTTTCGTATATTGCATACTGAAACGGACCAAGCCGGTCTTACTTCAAAGCAGAAGCCCTCGGGTTTCATTTTCCAGACCGGCAATTTCCGTTTCTTTTTCACTATGGACGAAAACACACTTTCGGGCGCAAAAGCCCTTTCTGCTGAAGGAAGGAAAACCCTTCTTTCCGTTTCTCTGCGATATAATGCTCTGTTTGCTGAAATAGACCGCAAAGACCTGGCCTTGCCCCAGGAGATAACTCCGGAAGTTTCCGCCTTTCTGCTGACTCTTTCAGACAAGGGCTACATACTGGAGGAAGACCTTCTTAAGGCCTTGTGCTTCAAGGCAGACAGCCAAATCCTGGAAGAAATAACCCAGGTCATAGACAAGGCTCTTGGAATTGGCCTTAACTGGATGCCGCTGGTAAAGGGCTGGACAGTTCCTACGGGAGAATCCTGGATAGACCATTGCATAACTTTTTTTGCCAACTTCTTCCCCAACAATATGAGCGGAACAACGCTTCCGTGCGGCCATTTCATTCCAGACGGAACCTTCCCGCTGGAAAGGTACAACGGATGCCCGTTCTGCGGTACTCCGTTCAAGACATCGGGCTTCGTCTACAAAGGCCAGGGCAGCAAAAAGAAATTGCTGAGGCTGATGACTTTAGAAGACCTCCAGAAACTGAAGGTTTCTCTTCTGGAATCAACTGTTCCTCTAGATGCCGGGCAGGGAGAATCCTTGAGAAGCCTGATAGAAGTCTTTGGTTTTGATGGCTGCGAGAAGGTGGAGATGAAGGAAACCCGCCTGATTGTGGCGGATGCTCTTCTTGCCAAAGCAGAATCAGACGATGACATCAAACGTGTTGGGAACCTGTTTTCTTCTCCGGCAGACATACTTAGATATCTCTGGTACAAGAAGACTGGAAGGCTACAGATAATTGAGCCTAAGACACTTATAGCCCACGCAGGAAGACTGAATTCCCATTTGATTTCCGCTCTGGACAAAAAGGCAGAAGCTGCGGAAAAGAAAAAGCGGGAGCTGAAACTCAAATATGACAGGCGGATGTGCCGCGCCGTTGCACTATGGCTCAACTCACTGGATATGGACGCAGAGCAGGCCTGCGAGATAATGCACCCGAAACGTGGAATGTGGGTAAGGATGATAAGGGCTCTGCGACTTGGCGAATACTCCAGAAAGCCTGGCTACGAGCGCCTTGCAAAACTTCTGGACACATTCTACAAAGACGATTATTCTGTCTGGAAAGGACAGCTGGACAAATGTTTGGGAATAAACTGCGGCTGTGTGGATTACACCAAGGCTCTTGAGCTTCTGAAACAGCGCCCCGGGACATTTGCCCGAAGCCTATTTGCCATAATGCTGACTATGGGGCCAAAGCTTGCATTGGATGCCTTCCGCCAGATTATGGACAAGGTTCCGCCTAGGCTGATTCTTTCCCTTGCAAATGCCGCAGATCTTTATTTTGATACTGAAGCCGTTCGCATTGCCCGCCCTCTGACCGGAAGCACAAAAACAATAGACCATAACAAAAAGCTGGAAAACTTCACTCCGGAACAAAGAGATAAAATGAGGCGTTCTGTTTGGGGGCTCTACAAGGAAGCTTTGACTCGGCGATTCAAAACAGAAGACCTTTCTAAAACCAATGGCAAGATATTTATAGACAAGGCTTTGTTCGACATACCTGTCAGCGTCGGAGACAGATCTGCTTCAATTCAGGATGCTTCCGCCGCCTTGCAGGGCACCCGCTTCATTGTGGAAGGGGATTCCGTGCGCCTTTTCCTGCAGTGGGGCAAGGGCCTCAAGGCTCAGCACCTGGATATGGATCTGAGCGCTGCCATCTGCTTTGCCGACGGGCATAGGGAAGACTGCGCCTACTTCAACCTGGTGGCTCCGGGAGCAAAGCACTCCGGAGACATCCGCAACATCCCAGACCTTGTGGGCACCGCTGAGTACATAGAACTCAGTCTTCCAGAACTTCAGGAGGCAGGGGCCAGGTACGTGGCCTTCAGCTGCAACGCCTATTCTCACGGAGCCATCTCCCCGAACCTTATGGTCGGCTGGATGAATTCCGCAAATCCTATGTCCGTTTCAAACGACACGGGCGTTGCTTACGATCCATCCACCGTCCAGCACATTGTCCGCATCGCTGAGGGAAACCTTTCCAAAGGATTGATTTTCGGCATACTGGATGTTGAGCAAAGAGAAATCACCTGGCTGGAAATGCCTTTCACTTCACAGGTTGTAACCCAGATGAACACTTCCGCCCTAAGCTCCCTGCTCCGTCGCCTTAGAAACAAGCTGTCGGTAGGGGAGCTTCTGACGCTCAAGGCAGAAGCCCAGGATTTAACTCCAACAGAAACTCCGGAAGAAGCAGACGAAAGCCTTCGTTACACCTACAACTGGGCACTTGACGCTTCGGCCGTATCCAAATTACTCGGATAACAAATACTTCAAAACCAGAATAATAACAAATAACAATAAGCATTATGAAAAACATTTTCCTAATCATTGCAGTCCTCGCAATCGCTATTGCATCATCCTGCACCCGCAAAAGAACCCAGAATGTCCTCGGCAACAACATCGATTACTCCGCTGATATGAGAGAAGCTCTTGCCTTGGAATCCACTCCTATGCCGCAGAATGCCGTAATGATGGACCTTCCAGAAGAAGTCCAAGCAAATTACAACATATATACAGGAAAAATAGGAGAGGAAGGCGCCACTCTTTTATGGGCCCCTTGGAACAACCGTACAGAAGAGGACAAGGCCAACGGCATCTGCGGATACCTTGCCCTTGATTCAAATCCTCGCTTCCGCTACATCCTGAAAGAGGTGTCTGACGAGCCTAATCCAAACGGCTATAACAAAGTGGTCTTTGACATCTATCAGGGAGAAGAAAAGAAAGCAGTTCTCGAAGGCATAATCGAAGGGCGCGGAGATGGCTTCAACGGCACCGTCACCTTTGTAGAAACCGGAGTTAAGCAGGACTTTTCCCTGATGCAGCAGTACTAACTTTCCCTAAACGTCACGCTCCTGGGCACTCGATTTCTAGGCTTTTTCTAAAGATTATCATTTTGACATAACCTGTCAAATCTCCGCCATACCTTTGCACTGTGTTACCTAATGTTTGTGTTAAAGGTTGAAGGCAGGCGGGGCTTTTGGTTCTGCCTGCCTTTTTAAAAAAAGGAGGTATTATGAAACGCATTATTAGAATGATCCTGGCATTTATGGGCATTGGCCTGATAGACTACATTGAGAATTACCGTTGAGGCGAATAACACTGCTACCAAATCGTCCACAACTTGTGGACGATTTTCAAGAGCCTGAGAATAAAGACAATACTCAGATCTAAAGAGGCCCAAATGGAAAAGGAAAGTAATTTCGCCACAACTTGTGGCGAAATTATATCTTCTTTAATGCAGCAGTACTAACTAGAAGTATTTCTATCTGAACTTGATATCCTGCATTTCAGACAGGCTGCGCAGAACTCCTTCCTGAATCTTCTTTTCCGTAGAAGCGGACGGTTTTTTGACTCCTTGTATATAATGCCCTAATTGAGCGGCATTGACTCCTGTAACCTTGGATATGCCTTCAAGCTTGAAGAGATCTTTCAACGCGTGAAGGAAAGTAACGGTATTGGCGTAATAGAATGAAAACTCTACCTCCTCAAACTCCTTACCGGATTCTTGATAATACTTCTTCATTGCTTCATAGCCTTTCTTGAAATCCTCAATGGTTTCCTTCACTGTCTTTCCTGTTCCAAGGCAACTGTAACTAAGATGGGTGTCATCCATATAAGCAGCAAACAATCCATCTCTACCCATTTCTATCAATACTTTAACCTTCTTCATAGATTCAAATTACTTTCTGCAAGCACCCTGATGTCAACGATTCAAAGGTAGTAAAAATCCTACCGTCTTGCAACTTTATTAAATTCAATCCACGATTTTTGGGCTTTTTCCATATGGTTCACTAATTGGATGTCACAATTTGTGACATCCAATTCCGGTTGTCAGTTTGAGGTCGCAAATTGCGACCTCAAGTTATAGTTTAGCCTTCATTTCTTCAATGGTCGGAATAGTTCCTTCTATTTTCTCAGGATACAGTTTTGCCAACTCATACTCAGAAATTCCTATGGGCTGATTGCTGGCTTCTAGAGCATATTGCGCTATCAAATTGTCTTTTTCTTTGCATATCAAAAGACCTATCGTCGGATTATCCCTGCCTGGCTTTCGGAGCAGGTGATTGCATGCTACTACATATCCGCCAAGTTGCCCGATATCTCCAAAATCCAGTTTTCCTATTTTGACTTCAATTACCACATAACAAGACAGCTTGAGGTTATAAAACAAAAGATCAAGAAATCTTTCATGGTCACCGATTTGAAGACGGTACTCTTTGCCTACATACGCAAATCCGGTCCCCAGTTCCACCAAGAATTGAGAGATGTTGTCTATCAAGGAGTTCTTAAGTTTATGTTCATTGTAGGGTTCAAGTATACCCGTAAAAGCAAAACTATATGGATCTTTCATTATCTCTGAAGCCAGATCGCTGTTTTCCTTTGGAAGAGTCCTCTCGAAGTTCGTTAACGTATGTTGAGACCGTTTATATAAATCAGTATCAAGAAAGTTCAGCAGTGTACTTCTGCTCCATCCATTCTCAATTGTTTTCTTTATGAAAAACAGAGCTTTGTTTATATCTCCTTTTGTCTTGTCAATAATAACCATTTGCTGTGACCAGGGGATTATAAAAATAGAATCCAAATCGTCAGCAACTTGCTGACGATTTTCAAGAGCCTGAGAATAAAGACAATAGAAATATTTTGCATACTTAAGGGTTGTAGGAGAAAACCCCTTGCTTAAACCTAATGATGCCTTCAAATCACGGCTAAGTACATTAAAGAAACCACTTCCATATTTATTCTCGGCATCCCTTTGAACAATGTCTTTTCCAAGATCCCAGTAATACCGGAGCATTTCCTGATTGACTTTGACCGCAGCTTTGATTTGTCCTCTGCGATAACGCAAACTCAGTTCTTTGATCCACTGTAAATATTCCGGATCTATTATTCCCGTCTTCTTCATATCTTTTCTCTTAACAGTGTCCGTCAAATATAACATCCCAAGACCTAACTCTTTCCGCCTTCCCAAACAATCCCTTTCACTTTTTGACGATTCTGGAATTATCAACACAATCCGCATTTTTTGCTAAATTTGGTAAACGCAATAATTATGATAGAGGAAATACTTTTATACAACAAAAAGTTTGTGGCTGACAAGGAGTATGAGCCGTATGTCACGGACAAGTACCCGTCCAAGAAACTGGCTGTACTGACTTGTATGGATACCAGGCTTACAGAGCTGCTTCCAAAAGCGCTTGGGCTGAGGAACGGAGACGCCAAGATCATCAAGAATGCCGGCGGGCTTGTTCTGTCTGAGACAGATTCTGCCATACGTTCTCTGCTGGTTGCAATTTATGAGCTGGGCGTGGAGGAAGTGATGGTGGTGCATCACTCAACCTGCGGAGCCTGCCATATGAGCTACGGTGACTTCAGGCCGCATATGCTGGAGAGGGGAGTTGCTGAAGAAACCCTTGCCGAGTGGGAAACCAAGGGCGTTGAGCAATGGCTGGAGGGGTTCCACGATACGGAAGCTTCTGTCCGCAACACTGTCTCAGCGATTGTAACCCATCCGCTTGTGCCCAAGGATGTTGTAGTCCGCGGCTTCATCATAGATTCTGTAACAGGCGCCTTGTCTGAAGTTAAATAGCCACAACTAGACTAGGCAGGCACTTTTATGATGTCTTCTTTCAGAGCACAAGATATCTTGCTGATTGTTGCAATCGTCATATTGTGTGTCCCTGATAGCCACCTGCTTACTTCCGTTTCCGTTTTTCCAATCAGCTGAGCAAAGTCTTTCTGAGACATTCCCTTTTTCTCAAGAATGTCATAGACCTTGTTTGCAATGGCAACAGACAATTCCATTTGCAGTTTCATTTCAGGGGAAATACCCTCTCGTATTTCTTCTAGTATCTTGTTACTCTTTTTCATATGTTATCTTTCCATAAATCGTCCTTGCAAAAATAAGCATAAAAGTTAATAATTCAAAACTATTGAACGCAAATATAAACCCCGCATATCTCAATCTCTCCATCTCCCGAAACTTTCTCCCTCATTTATTTACGATTCTGGAATCATCCGTACAATCCATATTTTTTGCTAAATTTGGTAACCGCAAGTAAATCGTAGAATAATACAAATAAAGCATAGCATTATGAAAAAGCTGTTTGTTGCTGCAACAGTTGCACTGAGCGCCCTGCTTCTTGCAGGCCAGAGCAAGGCCTTTGCCCAGACAAGGCCAATGAACTTCAACGATGTAGATGAAAAGCCTGTATTTCAGGAAACGATAGTTGTTGACTCAGACTTTGCAAAATGGGTTTACGCCCACATCCAATATCCTCAGATTGCTAGGGAAAGCGGCATCCAGGGCAGGGTAACCATCCAGTTCACCATAGACAAGGACGGTACTCTCAAAGACGCCAAAGTCCTGCGCGGCGTTGATCCCAGCCTAGACAAAGAAGCCCTCCGCGTAATATCTTCTTCCCCTAAATGGAAGCCTGCCCGCCACAAAGGAGAACCCGTTGCCGTAACCTATGTCTTTCCGGTAATCTTCAAGCTCCAGTAGTTCAAACAAAAACTCAAACATACAATCAAATAACACATTGCTATTCCAGGATTGTACCGGCAAATCTTGGAATTGTACCTTTCTTTTGGTATATTTGATAGCATTTTTGGGAGATTGTGTATTCACCGATTTCAGTTGATGCATATTCTCATCTTGCAGACATAATGAAAGAAAGCGTTTAACGCTATTCTACGATGGTGAATCTGGACAATTCAAGCAAAGGTAGAATAGAGCGAGACGCTCGCACTGGCTATAACCTGGGCTTCGGCCTGCGCTATAGTGGAAGTGCGAGCTATTTCTCATTCACTTTGCGGCAGTCCAGAACCAGGTTCGCCTGGTGCCTACCATCTGAATGAGTTAATTGGCTCGCACTTTCTTTTTATTTGTTGAATTATGTGTTTTTCGAGCTAAACGTTTTTATTATTAAGTGTTTAAGGTTATTTGGGATAAGAAAAATACTGTAAGGCTTACAATGTCTTCTAAGGGAGAGGCCCTTAACGTGTCTCCACGTCCCGTTTTTTTCGAGGAACTGAATCTTCTCGGTCTTAATAAAATGGGTTGGATTTATCCGGAAAGTAAAAATCCTTTGATGTGGGCATGCGATAGGAGATATTTTTATAATGGTGAGGTTGTTATGGAAATCAAAGGTGGTAATATCTTTGATGCTCCTTCTATCCAAATAGTGCCTGGAAAAGAACACTTATCAATAGTTCCCATAGATATTGAATACTTGCGGAAGATGAATGAAGATTCCATTTTCCTGCTGGAGCATGAGGCTATGGATTTTATTAATCAAACTTATCGCAGGTATAAAGGACTACGAAAAATAACTGAGCTGAATCCTGATATTGATTTCCAACAACTTGCTCAAAGACTCGGGAAAAAGACAAAGGAAGAACATGTCGTTGTAAAAGAAGAATGCGATAGTTTCGATGTAATGCCGTTGTCAGAGGCAGAAGCTCAAGGCAAGGCTCCTATTTTGAGCAGCAAGGTTGATCTTTTTATTGCATCATTTTCTGGTGGCAAAGATTCGCAGGTTGTACTCGATCTCGTTGCAAGAGTAGTTCCTAGCGAAGATTTTTTAGTTATTTACTCGGATACAGGTTATGAACTCCCCACTTCATTAAGCCTATATAAAGAACTTGAAGATTATTATCATCCTCAATATCCCAATCTAAAGTTTTATTCAGCTGAGAACGAGCAGAATGTTATATCATATTGGGAAAAACTTGGCTCTCCAAGCAGAATGCATCGTTGGTGTTGTGGTGTTATGAAGACAGCCCCCCTCTATAGAAAACTAAAGGAAATAGCTGCACTCGACAAACAGCCAATTGTCCTTGCTTTTGAGGGTGTTAGAGCAGAGGAAAGTGACAGACGCGCCCAATATCAGAGACTTGGAAAAGGGGTAAAACACAATAATGTGATCAATGCTCGTCCTATCCTTGATTGGAACTCAACAGAAATCTATCTCTATATCCTACTTCGTAATATTCCCTTCAACCATGCTTATCGAGAAGGCTTTTCAAGAGTTGGCTGTTCCCTTTGCCCATTCTCATCAGATTGGTCAGAATTTTTGGTGTCAAAAAAGTATCCTGAAGCTATCAAGCCGTTTGTGGATTACTTGTACAAGATGACAGATGCGCTTTCTATACATACAAAGAAAGAAAAGGATGATTATATCAAAAGCGGCAACTGGAAACTTCGTGCAGGAGGGAAAACCTCAAATACAGAAGGTTCATCAGTTCAATTTATTACCACTTCTCCAGACTTTAAAGCAGAGCTTATTTCGCCCAAGGAGAATCTATTAACTTGGCTTAAACCTTTGGGAAAGATTTCTATTATTGATTCAACTGATGAAAGCTTTTCTGGAGCCATTGATTACCTTCATAATTCTTATCCTCTGCACATAATAACAAAGAAAGAAAAAACGACGGTTTTAATACAGAATGTTGGAGATAATGTTATTTTTCAAGGGTTAATCAAGCGCGTATTATATAAGACAACTTACTGCATCCATTGTGAAGTTTGTGAAGTTGAATGCCCGTCAGGAGCTCTTGTTGTTACACCTATAGTAAAAATCAACGGTCAAAAGTGCATTCAGTGCAAGAAGTGCCTCACTTTCAAGAATCGTGGATGCATTATGGCGAACTCGATTAATATATCAGAATCACTTATTAAAAAAAACAAGACAATGGCAACCTCTGGAATAGATCGCTACTCTACTTTCGGATTAAAGGATAAGTGGATTAGTGAATTCTTTTCAAATTATCGGACCTTCTTTAAAGGCGATAATCAACTTGGAACCAAGATGATACCAGCATGCGTAAATTGGTTTAGAGAATGTGAAATCCTTGATTCTAAAGACAAGGTTATTTCCCCTCTTGGAGACGTATTGAGGCAGAAGTATCTTGATAATCCAAAGACCATCTGGGAAATTCTATGGATTAATTTATCCGAGAATTCTCAGGCTATCAAATTCTATACTTCTACAATTCATTTTAATAGAGAGTATACAAAACCAGATATTTTGGAAATGATGCAGATGCAATTTGAAAACATTGCCAAGAACACTCTTGCAAATCCGGTTGGTGCTCTCTGCAATATGTTTGGCATCGGAGAAGAAACCATAATTGGTGATGAATTAAAGCAAGGTCTTATCCGTGTCAAAGGGAAAACGGTTGATACTGTTAAACGCGAAACTTACCATGAGCTTTCAATGGTTGCTGTAGCATACTCTCTTTACAAATATGCGGAGAAACAGGGACGTAAATCTCTAACTGTTTCAGAGTTTTATAATGATAACCAAACAGAGGGTATTTATCGGCAGTTTGGAATAGATCGTATTACATTAGAAAAATTACTCCGTTCTATTCAGGAAGAGGAGCATCATGTTCTGACAGTAGAGCTTAATATGGGTCTTGATAATATTAACCTCCGGGACGATCTCACCTCTTTTGAGATATTAAAAGCATTGCTATAGAATTATGAAGAAGAAGTACTCTGACTATTATGAATTAAGGGATTTTCTTCCCGTATATGACATTGCGGACGAGAAAGAAGGTCATTGGACATCATTTATCCCCACTAAGCAATTTGGAGAGTTGCTCAATAAGTCTTTAACAGCACTTACCTCTTCTGACGCATCAAAGAGAAAGAGCATGTGGGTACGAGGAACATTTGGTACAGGGAAAAGCCATGCCAGTGCTGTTATAAAACATCTCCTTTGTGATGATTTTAATGTGATAATTGGCTACCTCAATTCCATCACAGATGTTGTGATTCGAGAAAAAATTCGTTCATTCCGTCAAGAAAAAAAATTCTTCCCAGTCGTTCTGAAGGGTGTTGAAGGAGCATATGATATACCTCGTTTTTCCCTCTCATTGCAAAAATACACAAAGAAAGCATTGGCAGCTGCTGGGTATTCTGATATAGTGGTTTCTTCTGATTATGAAACAGCTATTGCATACATAGAGAAGCATCGTCAGATTATTTCTGATGTTATTGAACAAAGCGATTCTCTTAAGATGTTGGCTTCCAGTCCCGAAAAAATTATTTCAAAACTTAAGATAAACGACACAGACACATATCTTGCATTGGAAGAATCCTTGGATAGCGTTTATAAAATCCATCTTAATTCTGAAGCAGCAACCATTAGTGATTGGCTCGTTGAAGTTGAAAAAGAGATTGAAGCGAAGGGTATCGCAGATGGACTTATTATCTTTTGGGATGAGTTTACTTCTGTTATGGATACAATCAAAAGCGATCGTATCAATGTCCTTCAGAATATTGCTGAGAAATCCCAAAACAACAATCTGTTTTTGTTTTTAATTTCTCATAGAGCGGAGTCTCAAAGCTTGGATAGCCGTGGTAAGGATATTACAAAAATGAGTGATCGTTTTGAGAATATTGAATATCGTATGGACGATATTTCAACATATCTTATCATGCGCCATACTTTTGGTGTTAAGCAAGGTGTATCCGAAACGGATATGCGTATACTTCAATACAATGGCACAAACAAACTAAAGGGGTTGCTTGACTATCTCTGCCCTTCAGGAAATGAAGAGGAAAAGCAACGCATAAACGACTTGTTCCCGATGCACCCTTATACGGCCTACCTTTGTTCCGTCTTATCAAATCTAATTGGTTCAGCCAACCGTAGCGTTATCAGATTTATGAATGATGAAACAGATGGCTTTAAGGCTTTCTTGGATAATGAAGCCTTTTTCAATACCAATCAATTGGTCACTCCAGAATGGCTTTGGGATTTCTTTGAGTCAGAGTTTGATAGCGATTCTCAATGCAGCATTTTCACAAATGTTTATCGAACAGAGAGCATTCATCTCTCAGGTATGAGCGAAGATTATTATCGCGTTTTCAAGTCTATACTTCTCCTTAATGCCCTTCAGAACAAATTCCGCGATGGCGGCACCCCGGAACGCATTATTCCCAACGAACAGAATCTTCAATTCATGTTTTTAGGAGATCGTCTTTCAGATAAACTCAATGACATTCTTGATTACATTGATAATAACAAAATCGTTTCACGTAATGTTTTTGGCGAATTCAAGATATCCGCTACTTCATATAATGCAAATGAAATCACTGAAGAGAAAACAAAACTTCAGAGCACATATAAGACAGCTCTGAGCATTCTGGATTTTGATAGTAACAAGAAGGCTCAGCTCTTATCTGCGTTTGCAGTTGGTGAATCTCTTCTTCGTAAGGCTGAAGTTCAATTCTACTCTTGTGAAGAGACTGAGAGTATCATTCGAAGTAAACTGAAAAAGTTTGTAGAAGACAAGCCCAATGCTCTTCACGTCGGCCTTTTCCTCTCTCTTACAGAAGAGTCAAGAGATTATATGCAAAACAAGGTAAGAGACCTGTCTGTAGAATGCCATAATGCTATTCTGATAGTCCCTGATGAGACATTTTCAGTTGATTCTACAAATAAGTTCATTGATTTTATGGCCAATTACGCTCTTGCCAAGAGATATTTCAATGATAACCAAGCGGCAGAGTGCGAGAAGAGTGCCAAACAATATATCACAAAATGGGTGCAGCAAATTTCAGCGGGATCCTACAAATTATGGTTCAAGGGCGAGTCCTATTCTGATGGTATTTTTAAGGAGGTGGGTAAATTACTCAACAGGAAGATAGGTCGACAGATTTTTCCTAGGGGAATGGAGAGCATAAAACGCATTCAGAATTCTGTACCTATGACCTTCTTCAAGAACAAGAATTACCCTGCCGTAGTTACGCAAATTCTCCAAGCTCAGAACCGAGATCAATTAACCACTTTTACAGGGGAAAATTCTCCTATCAAGTTAATTTTCCAAGAAAACGACACTTTTCTTGTTCGCGAGGATTGTGAATTGACAGATCTTGCTCTTTCTGGTAGTTCTTGGCTTGTTGAAGTCTGCAAACTCATGGACAAGTGCATAGAGGATGCACACAAAAAATATCAAGATAGGTTCTCCCTTTCAGAAATCCTTGCTCCATTTATGAAAGCACCATATGGCTTCTTCCCTAGCAAGGCGAACTGGGCCGCACTATCATATGCGATTAGGAAACACAAAGGAGACCTATTCCAGCCGAGCACATCTCAGCCTGTTTCCGACGAGGGTCTTTCAGACATGATAGTCCTATTATTTAAGATGTGGGATGAAGGCCGCTCAGAAAGCAATAATAAATTGCTACTTCGTTTTGGATCACCGGAAGAAAGTAAACTAACAAAGCAAATAGCGGTTTTCTTCAATCTCAAAGATGTTGTAAATATCAATGAAATTAAGAGTCTACATAATGCTCGTTGGGGTGTCCAAGAGTTTTGTAAGAAAGTGGCCAAGCAGCCATTATGGACACTGTTATATTGCGATAAGGTTTTCCAAAAAGAGAACTATAAAAAGGCTATTAGAAGCATCATTTCCCTCTTTGAGCAGGAATCGCCCAAACTTGAGAGAATAAAAGAGCTTTCAAATCAACTTGAATCTTTTAAAATGGAACTTCCTCCAATATTAAAGAATGCAGACAACTATACACAAGGATTCGTAAAGTTTGCAGAAAAGATAGAAAAAGAAGATGATATTTCCATTAAGAAAGAGTGGTGGAACGAGCTCCTAGATGAGTTGACAGTCCTTCCGGAAGAAGTGGCCTTTAGAAAAGAGAGTGATGTAGAGAACTTAATTCTCAAGTTCTGCCATAGAAAGACAAAAACTGTTGAGACTTCCACAACACAGAATCCTTCCTCCCTATCAAAATCCGAGAGTGGAAATACATCGGATAGTAACCAATCCCCAAATGAAAGAAACTCTGAAACTATTGAAGAAGTGCCTTCTAAGCAAATTCCAAAGGACATTATTGCGAAAGCCAAGAACAATGTTAAAAATATGAATATGCCAAACATGATGTGGCAGCAGATGGTTCTTGAGCTTATTAATGAGCATCCAGAAGTGGCAGAATATATCACAAAATATCTATCTTAGTTTTATGGAAGTATCAGAGAAAATTATACGATATTCCTCATTCAATGATCTCATTGGCGCAATTAAAGCCGATGCATCTTCCCGTGATTTCTTATCGCAGCGGTATGGTGTCCGCTTTATTATGCTTAATAACTTCGATTCGCTTAGAAAATTGGTTGCCGAACTAATTGAGATGGATGTCAATATGATAGGTCTCGATTGTCTAATCCCATCTGACGAGCCAGATACCTGGATTTCAACGGACACCCTTAAAGATCTCGTTTTTAGTTGCAACACACCTTCCCTGATTACGCCCTTTTCCGAACTCGTTAGGTTTTATCCTGATGATCAATTTAGAGGATTCTTTAGTGAAATTATACTCTCTGAAAGATGTAAAGGGAATCGCATTTATATACCTATTATAGGACTTGAGAATCGGTTTACTGATTTTCTTTCCCACTTTGGCAGATTAAGCGAAAGTGCTCCAATTTGGCAGTATAGTGACTTGGAATACCAGCCTGTCGAGGTTTATGTTATTGACAAATACAAAGACTTAAATCCTTCAGCTATTGGTAAAAGGTGTCATCTTCGCACTTTGTCGGAGTGGCTTCTTTTCTGGAAGGATGCTCCTAAAGAGAAGATTATCTGTTCTTCACTTCCGATTAATGTTAACCGTAAGTACTCTCGGCCGGACAACATTTTTAAGTTCACTCCAATCACAAATGCGTATGATTATATTACGCAATTCATGGATATTAATCTCAGTTTTGACTACAATAAGGAAGAAGACACATTCTTGGATATCCTGTTAAAAGACATTATTGATAACCACAAAGATGATTTTGACTTATGGGGCTTTATCCGTGAGCGTTTTAACAAAGCCCGTCTTACTCCAGATGCTGCTCTGGAAGTTTGGGGGCAATCAGAAAGAACATCTTATGATAGGTGGCTCCTGAAAAAATATTTAGAGCAAACACCGGAACTGAGTCATAGTGATTATTTGCATCTCTGTCTATCGGAATGTTCTGATTTGGATAAGCCTTATCAATTATTTACAAAGATTGCTCAATATATTTTTTATGTGCCGAGCGAGGCTGCCAGGTATCATGATGAGCGTGAGCGCATTATGAAGAAACTATCATATCTGTTTGTTCAAAACGTGCCTCTTTCACAACAGGAATGGATACAAAAACACATAATTGAGACAGGAAAACAGTCAACAGATGCAGCTGTTTTTTTCTGTACAGGGACTTTTGATTTTGAGAAAGAGTATTTGATGGGTGTATATGCTCATCATAAAGGAGAAGAATGCTCTAGAAAAGCAATCAAGTTGTATCCAGAACTTGCATATTATATTGAGAAGTCTATTCCTAATGAATATTCAGGGAAGCAAGAATGGGCATACGATTATGCAGATAGATATAAATATGCTAAGATAATTGATACGCTTACTGATGAAGTCATAGCGGTTATTAAAGAGAAGAACGCAAGTCGTGATGCATTTTATAGCTGGTACTTTAATTTTGCTAACTCAAAAGAGCGTCTCAAGAATTTATCGTTGTCTCCAAACTTAAAACCAGATCGGATTTATTGGCTTGATGGTTTAGGTATCGAGTATTTCTCCCTTATTAAGAAACTTATCGAGGAGGACGGACAATTTCATATTGTACACTCAGAGTATACAAGATCAAATCTACCTTCGGAAACCACTTTAAATGGTTTTTATGATGATGGTGTTTCAAAATTTGATGGCATTGATTGCATTGGACACGATAGTGCTCAGTATAAAGTATTTGCCACTCTTGTAAAAGAAATAGATCTGATATGTGCTTATCTCAGACGCATTATCTCTGATAATCGAGGAACTCCCATAACAATTGCTATTGTTTCTGATCATGGAATGAGTTCTCTTTCTAGGAAAGCTGATTCGAGAAAGCTTGAAGGCAGGTATGATCATGAGGGACGATTCCTTCAGGTAGAAAAAGATAAGTTTGCAGATGATGACTATTTTTTCACACACCAGAATGAGGACGATCAAAAATATTACCGTATTGCATTGACCCATTCATCCCTTTCAAAAAAACCAACACATGAAGTTCATGGAGGAGCTACCCCTGAAGAAGTGATAGTACCTTTAATTATAATATCGAATAAGTCCGAGTCGTTTAAGCAAGTATTTGAAGTCATCCCGAAACAAACCAAGGTGGCGATAACGGATGCATTGGTGGAGGTTACAATTATTCCTCAACCTTCTTCTGCCTATGTAAGGTTTGGCGGAAAGGATTACGAAATGACAAGAAAAAACACCCAATGGGCTGCTAAAGTAGATGGCTTAAAAGAAGGAATTAATAACTTTATCATTATTCCAGAAACTGGCGAACCTTGCGAAATAAGCATTGAGTTTTATGGCCTCGGTGCTGGAAACATTGAAGATGAATTTGATCTATAAAAATGAATAAGTTAGGAAAAAAGATCCAGCAAGTATTTGGCGTTGCAGCTGTATATAAAAATCCGGCCAATTATGATGTGTTTAGTGGCAGAAATCTTCCATCATTCATTAAGGATTACTTGATTTCTACCCATGTTTCTCCCGAGGGCACTTTCTATCGGGAAAAATTAGTTAGATTCTTGGATTCTCATATCCCAGCTGACAACAATTCAGTAAAATCGAGATTATTACAAGGTGAAACTTTAACACTGCTCACCCGTTTCATCGTCTCCACAAACATCTCTAAAGGGGTAATTCAATTCCAAATTCCAGATATGGGAATTAAATTTGGAGACACAGAGATTCCTCGGTATTTAGTAGAGGAATTTCCTAATGACTTGATTGATGGAGAGAGGTGGGGTATCCTTAAATTGGTATATATGGCTCCGGAAAATGGAAAATCTGGTGGTCATATTGAAATGGTTAAGTTTAAGCCATTCCGTCCGATGGAGAAACTTGATCTAAATGCATTTCGTGAGAGTAGGAAAAAGTTCACGACTGATGAGTGGATAGATGTCCTGATTTCTGCTATGGAGTATAATCCAGATTCTTTCTCAGGAAAGACTCAAAAGTTGGAGTTCTTAACACGACTCCTTCCATTCATTGAACCACGACTCAATATGATTGAGCTTGCCCCCAAGGGTACGGGTAAGTCATATGTGTTTAATAACCTTTCCAAATTTGTTTGGCTCATTAGCGGAGGTAAAGTATCTCGTGCAAAGCTTTTCTATGATAAGCAAAAACAATTGCCAGGAATTATGCGGTTTTACGATGCGGTAGCATTCGATGAGATTCAGACAATTAGTTTTACTGATGGGGCCGAGATGCAGTCTTTCCTCAAAGCATATTTAGAAGATGGAAAGACCAAAGTCGACAATTACGAGTTTATGTCTGAGTGCGGTCTTATGCTTCTTGGAAATATCCGCTTGTCAGATACGGGATTTCCGATGAGCAATCGTTATTTTGAAGAGCTTCCGGAAAATTTTAGAGAATCTGCTTTGCTTGATCGCTTCCATGGCTTCATAGAAGGCTGGTTGCTTCCACGCATTAAGAATAATATGATTCTAACTGATTGGACTCTCAATGTGGAGTTCTTTTCGGAAATAATGCATCAACTCCGAACGGACCCTGAATATGCCGCTGTTGTTAACAGCGTTATAGAATATCCGCAGGATGCCGACACCCGACATCTTAAAGCTGTCAAAAAGATTTCAACGGCCTACTTAAAACTTCTTTTTCCTCACGTTACTTCAGAAAATGAGTTGAATAGAGAAGAATTTGAGATCTATTGTTTAGAACCTGCTATTCACCGTAGGGATATTATTCGCCAGCAATGTAACAATATAGATTTTGAACCTACATATGCAAAGCCGATGCCGGATATTTGTGTAAAAAAGCAACCTGCCATTACGCCTCCGGAAGAGCTTTTGAACATATAGAGATAATAGATGTATTAGCGACATCCTATATGACGGGAAAAGATATAATCGACAAACTATTCTCATTCACGATATTGTTAAGTTACTTATTTTTTCTTCTCGTCAATCTGCCCCTCAAAAAAAGGGTGTAAACTTTTGTTGTAACTGATTGGTTGTGGTGGCGATTTCCAGCCAGACGAGTGGTATGATTATTTGACTCATAGAAAGGTTGCCGAATAGAAAAAAACCGCCTTGGTAGCAAAGCGGTTTTCAGAAATCTCAAGTTCTGGTGACAGAAGGGCTTACCCCTTTTCCTATCACCCCATCAACTTCCGATTCTTTGGCAAAAGTAAGCAATTATTTGAAACATCAAAGTTGCCGTATAAGGTAAAAAAATGTGCTTCGCGGCAAAATATAAATCTATAATTCGCCGTGAGGGGCTGTTTTTGGTGTCTCACGGCGGATTATGCGGGCGTTTGTAAGGGATGTTTACTCCAATCTTGAGCGGTATGTCATCGCTGAGTAAAGTTATTTTCAGCCAAAAGAGGGTATTTTTATGCTTATCTGGCTGATTATAATTTTATATTTAGCCAAATGCGAGATTATGGATTTGTATAATTGAATTTGTATATTTGTGAAGGCATTTGTAATCAAAGCATTATGGAAAGGACGGAATGGTCTTTGGAGAGAAAGCATTCGTTGGGGCTGAATTGCTGCCAAGCGGTGCTGCTGGCGTTTTCTGCCGAGATCCTGGAACATTGGGGAGTGAAAGAGGGCGAGTCTGCGGATACGGCTCAGAAGGCCTTGGTGGCGCTTGGTTCCGGCTTCGGAAGCGGTATGGGCTGCGGAGAGGCTACTTGCGGAGCACTTGTTGGCGCGGGAATGGTTGCCGGACTGCTGAATAGCGGTGAAGAAAAGCAAAGAGTTCCTGCAGTGCTTTTAACAAGAGATATTTGCAAGAAGTTCAAGGAACGGGCAGGGGCTTTGCGATGCTCGGACATCAAAGGCATTAAGACAGATCCTGTGACAGGCAAAATCACTCATGGCAAAATTCTCTGCAGCTGCGATGACTGTGTCCGCCACGCCATAAACCTTTGTGAAGAACGCTGTTTCGGGGAAGGTTAGTCTTTTTTGCTGACGGCGTTCTTGATGGCTTTCCAGGCGCTCTTTGCTCCGTTGGCTGCGCTCTTTGCAATCTTTGTAGCTTTACGTGAGGCGTTGTCTGCCACCTTCTTGCCCTTTTTCTTTATGGCCTGCCTTTCATCATAGGTTTTGTCTGCAATATCTTCTGCGCGGTCTGAGAATTTTTCTCCAATCTGCTGGCCTTTTTCCTTTACCTTTTCCCATCCTTCCTTGCCTTTTTCCTTGGCTTTCTGGCCGGTGCGGTTTACCTTGTCTCCAAAGCTTTCAACAGCGTCGCCGATGTTGTTCATTGTGGCATCGAGAGCGTTTTCCTTGTTGATTAGGGTAATGATGGTTACATTATTTTCTGCAGTGGTGATGCAGGCGTTGTTCCTCTGAAGGTCACGCTCTCCTTTTCTGAAGTCTCCCCAGTAGCAGGAGATTTCACCGTCTTCGTCTTTAAGGTCGTTGACAGTTGGGTTTCCGTACATATCTTCAAGCCAGCTCTTTAGAACCTGATAACGGGTTGGGTTTAGAGTTGCATCCGCATCGGTGAACAAAATGATCTTGCCAACAGTTTCCTTTTCTGTGTCTGGGGTGATGGTAGCTGTTACCTCAATTCCGTTGATTTTGCCCTGGAAGGTGGAATTGTCTGCTCCTGCGGCAGTCCAGCCGGCTTTTTCCAGCTTCTTTACAAAGTTTTCCTCAGAGGTGTTCATTGACTGGGAACCGAACCTCATGTTCTTTATTGTCCTTTGGGCGGAGATGCTTGTTGCGGCAAAAACCAGAGTTGCCAGCAAGATGATTGTCTTTTTCATTGCAGTAGATGTTTGCGTATGCAATTTACTGCAAATTCCGTTCACTTCAACACTTTTTCCTTACAAGATTTACCAGGAATATGCCCAGAAGGGCGGCAATCAGAGAACCCATAAGCACTGCAACCTTACCCATATCTCTTAGGACGGTGGCGTACTGCGGATAATCACCAAAGGAAAGAGTGTCCACAAAGATAGACATCGTGAAGCCGATTCCGCCTAGGCATGCAACTGCGAAAAGCATTGGCCAGGTGGCTTTTGCGGGCATTGCGCCCACCTTTGTCTTTACGGCAAGGAAGCTGGCAAGGGTGATCCCGATGGGCTTTCCAAGAACCAGTCCCGCTACGATTCCAAGGCTTACGCTACCCAGTTCAGGAGTGTATTTGAAGATGTTGAAATATTCTGCGCTAGGTATGGTTACGCCGGCGTTTGCAAGAGCGAATATTGGCATAATCAGGAAGTTCACCCAAGGGCTCAGGGCGTGTTCCAGTCGGTAGCTCATTCCGATGCTGTTCTTGGCTGTTGAGCTGATCTGGCGGAGAACGTGCCTTTGCGGTCCGTTAGGGAAGCCGCATTCCTCTTCAATGGCTTCGTATTCTTCAAGTTTTTTGGCGTAGGTTTCTTTCTTGCGGCGGTAATACTCTTTGCTGTATCTTGGGGTAAACGGCACAAGGAAAGCCATCACAACTCCGCTCATCGTGGCGTGTACTCCGGAATAGTAAAAGAGTACCCAAACTGCTATTGCCGGTATGAAATAGAACCAAGGCCTCTTTTCTCCGAGGCGGTTCATCAGAAGTATAAGAAGTATCAGAACCACAGCCAGTCCCAGAAGGGCCAGGTTGATGCTTCCGCCGTAGAAAATGGCAACTACAAGTATGGCAATTAGGTCATCTGCAATTGCCAGAGCGGTAAGGAATACCTTCAGCGATACCGGAACCTTGTTTCCCAGAATTGCCAGGATTCCAACGGCAAAGGCTATGTCTGTGGCGGTAGGAATTCCCCAGCCGCTGCCGGATGCCGTGCTTTGGTTTATGGCGGTGTAGATCAGCGCCGGAACGGCCACTCCTCCAAAAGCTGCAATTACCGGCATAATAGCTTTTCTCGGCGATGAAAGTTCTCCGTTTGTGACTTCCCGCTTGATTTCCAGACCTACGGTGAAGAAGAAAACGACCATCAGAATATCGTTGATGAACTTCTCCACGGTCATTTCCCTTGGGAAGGTGAACGTGCTTCCGCCAGGAGTGGCAACGTTGATGGCAAGGCCTGTTTCCAGGATATGGTGATATGCGTCTCTGGTCCAAGGCAGATTTGCCAGAAGCATTGCGATGATGACAAACGCTATAAGAACAACGCCTTGAGCCCAAGGTTGCTTGGTGAACTTCTTGCCGCGGGTCTCAAGGTTGATCACGCTTTTGTTCCAGGTATATACTGGTATGAGTTTCATTTTTGCTGGTTTTTCGGGGCGCAAAAGTAATACATTTCCTCTGCCGTTGTGCTTATATTTAAGTTAACTTTGCAATAGGATATAAAAGAAAACGTATGCAGAAAGCGGATATTTATGTGCGAAGGGCGCAGGAGTCTGACCTTCAGATTGTAAATAAGTTGCTCTATCAGGTGGAGGATCTTCACAGGGTTGGGCGTCCAGACATTTTCAAGCCAGGGGAGAAGAAGTACACCGATGCCCAACTGCTACACATTTTCAAGAGCGAGCTAACTCCCGTGTTCGTAGCTGCTGAAGGAGAAAAGGTGCTGGGGTATGTGTTCTGCATTGTGCAGCAGACGGTTGGCGCCAAGTGCATTTTTGATCATAAGACTCTATACATAGACGATCTTTGCGTGGATGAATGCGCTCGCGGAAATGGAGTGGGGAAGATACTATACGACTATGCCCTTGGTTTTGCCAAGAGCATAGGATGCCATAACGTTACGCTTCACGTGTGGGACAAGAACCCAGGAGCCCGTGCCTTCTACGAGAAGATGGGGATGGGCGTCCAGCAGACCACGATGGAAGTTATTCTGTAACAGAGGACAGGCCTGCAGAAATACGCTTCAGAGTCTCCTCTTTTCCGATGAAATAGATTATGTCTGAGATGCCCAGTCCACGGGTGTTTCCGGTAAAGAACAGTCTCAGTGTGTTCATCACCTGGCCCATCTTCCATTCCTTTTCTTTGATGTAACCGGTCAGAAGTTCCTCAATCTTTTCGCAGCAATTCTGTTTGTAGCCTTCTGCGGTTTCATTATCTGTGAAACCAGGAATTTCATTCTCGGCGATGAGGTTCTTTAGTTCCTCTGCGTGGCTGAGGTTGTCTGGAGTGCAGAACTTCTTGATATCGTTTTCGTCGTAGGCTGCAGGTGCAACGAAGAGGGCTTTGCTTATGTCCCAAAACTCGTTTGCGAAGTGGGCTCTTTCCTTGATCAGGGCGCAGACTTCTGCAAGATACTTGTCTGAGAATCTGGCTGAAATGTTATCGCTGAGCATAGGGCGGAATTCTGCGGCAAGCTGCTGTGGAGAGCGCTTCCTCAGGTATTGCTCGTTGAACCACTTGGCTTTGTCTACGTTGAATTTTGCTCCGGACTTGATGACTCTTTCCAGGCTGAAGACAGGGATGAGTTCTTCCAGAGTAAAGAGTTCCTGCTCTGTGCCAGGGTTCCAGCCCAGGAGGGCTAGCAGGTTGACAAATGCCTCAGGATAATAGCCGTCTTCTCTGTAACCTCTTGATATTTCTCCAGTTTCAGGGCTTACCCATTTGAGGGGGAAAACAGGGAAACCGAGGCGGTCTCCGTCTCTCTTGCTGAGCTTTCCCTTGCCGTCTGGCTTGAGGAGAAGGCTCAGGTGGGCGAATCTAGGCATAGTGTCTTCCCATCCGAAAGCCTTGTAGAGAAGGTAGTGGAGCGGAAGGCTTGGAAGCCACTCGGCGCCACGGATGACCTCCGTGATTTCCATCAGGTGGTCGTCTACAATATTGGCAAGATGATATGTCGGTAGCTGGTCTGCTGCCTTCCACAAAACTTTGTCGTCCAAAGTATTGGTGTCAACCTCCATCTCTCCGCGGATAAGGTCGTTCATCTTTACGGTCTCCCCTTCAGGAATCTTGAAGCGGATGGTCCAGGTGTCTGTGGTTTCTATCAGGCGCTTTACTTCATCTTCAGGGAGAGTGAGGGAGTTTTTCAGGTTCTTGCGGCTCTCGTAATTATAGATGAAAGTCTGCTTTGCGGCTTCTGCTTCTGCCCTTAGGCGTGAAAGTTCTTCTGCAGAGTCAAAGGCGTAGTAGGCATAGCCGTTTGCCACAAGCTGCTCAGCATACTGGCGATAGAGAGGTTTGCGTTCGCTCTGGCGGTAAGGGGCGTGAGGATTCTTTTCGCTCTTTTCGGATGCTATTTTGTAGACGGTCTTTCCGTTTTCTTCTATGGCTTCTATGCCTTCGTCTGGAACAATGCCGCACCAAGCCAGAGACTCCAGAATATACTCCTCGGCTCCGGGTACGAATCGCTGAGAATCAGTGTCTTCTATTCTAAGGATAAACTTTCCGCCATTCTGTTTTGCATATAGGTAATTGTACAGCGCTGTTCTTACGCCGCCCATATGGAGCGGACCGGTTGGACTGGGCGCAAACCTAACTCTTGTTTCCATTGCTTTCTTTTTTAGTCCTGCGTCTGATGCAGGTATCTGTTGTTTGTGGTAAGGGTAGGCCTTTCTCCGATTTCTGTTACGGAGAAGGTATTCAGGTTGCTTGTAGGAGCGCCTGAATTCTTCTTTTTGTTCTTTCTCTCGTAAGCTGGAACGCTCTCCAGTTGAATGATTTCGCTGTCTACATCGGTGACAAGAACAGGCTTGGTTCCTGCAACTCTTTTTTCCGGCTTGAACTCCAGCACAGGAGGCATCTTGCCTTCATCAGGGTTTTTAGGACGGATTGGATCTGGATGATAGGTTTCTCCGTTACGGCCTGGGATGACAATGTTTCTGCCGTCTACATCTGGAAGGTTGAGCACGTCGAAACCTGTGGCTACTACAGTTACACGCACCTTGTTGCCCAGATTAGGGTCGTACACAAGACCTCTTTTGTAATTGAGCGGCTGGCCGGTAAAACTTTTTACGGCTTCCAGAGCCTGTCTGAATTCTGTCATAGTGAAGTTGTCTCCGGAACATACGATGTTGACCAGAAGTCCGGTGGATGACTTAAGTTCGCAGTCGTTCAGAAGAGGTGACTTGAATGCCTCCTCAACGGCCAGCTGAGCCTTGCCTTCTCCTTCAGCTTCTCCGATTCCCATTGTGGTCATTCCGCTGTTTTCCATAACCATCCTCACATCGTTCATATCGACATTTATCTCTCCTTCCTGAACGATGATTTCGGAGATGCTCTTTACGGCAGTAACAAGAACCTCATTAGGCCTCTTGAACGCGTTTATCATATTCTGATCTCCGTATGCCTCGTAAATCTTCTGGTTATCTATAATCAGCAGGCTGTCTACATACTGGCGGAGATCTCTAAGACCATCCATTGCCCTGGTCATAAAGCCTTTTCCTTCATCTCTGAACGGGATGGTGACAACTCCAACCACAAGCTTGCCTTTCTTTTTTGCTATCTCAGCGATGACAGGGGCGGCACCGGTTCCTGTACCTCCGCCAAGGCAGGCGGTTACGAATACCATTTCAATTCTGTCTGGCAAGGCTTTGGAAATCTCCTCCTTGCTTGCCAGCGCGGCTTCTCTTCCTTTCTTGGGATTGCAGCCTGCTCCAAGATTTCGGGCAATGTTTGGGCCGAGGACAATCTTTTCGTCTACGCGGTTGTTGTCTAGAGCTTGCTTGTCTGTGTTGCAGATCAGCAAGTCTACGTTGTTAATGCCCTGCTTGTAGATTTCCTGGACTACGTTGCATCCTCCTCCGCCAACTCCTATAACCTTGATTATGGCGTTGGATTCTGTAAAGTCTATAGGATAATCTGTAAAGTTGTCGTTGATAAGTTCCATAACTCAAAGTTTAGGATTGTTACACATCATTTGTGAGTTCATCTCCAAAGAGGCTTTCTCCGCTGATAAAACCTTTCAGTTTGCCCAAGAATTTCTTGCCTCTGCCGTTGCCTTTTGGCTTTGCCTCAGACTTTTCTGTTTCTGCCACAACAGCATCTTCCGTAATAAGGATAGGGTCAGGAGTTGAAATAAACGGCTGAACCGTAGCTGCAGTAACGGAAGATACACAGTTGGTGTAGATTATGTCTTCGTCTTCCATCCTCTGGAATGCGTGAATGAGCATTCCTACCGCCGTAGAGGATGTAGCTTCCTTTGCCAGTTCGCAGGAAGAAGGGTCTATTGCAAAAGCGTTTGGACTTCCCAGCCTTGCCTCATAACCAGTAACAAAATTGGCAAGGTTGGTAAGGCTGCCCAGCTTGGAGCCGCCTCCGGTAAGAACCATTCCGCTGCGGATGACATCTTTGAAGTCTGACTGCTCCACGTGCCAGCATACGGCTTCCAGAATTTCTTCCATTCTGGCTTGTATGATTCTGGAAAGTACTTTCACGTGAACTTCTTTTCCTCCGTTAGATCCCATTGTAGGGATAACTATTTTCTGGTCTGGATTTGCGTAATCGCTAAAGCAGCATCCGTAATTGGTCTTTATATATTCTGCATTGTTGTAGGAGATTCCGCAGCCTATGCAAATATCTTCAGTAATGGAGTTGCCGCCAAAAGGAACAACTCCGGCATAGCGGATTACATTGTGGTGATATACTATGACATCTGTGGTTCCGCCGCCGATATCTACCAAAATGCTTCCTACTTCCATCTCTTCGTCCGAGAGAACTGCTTTGGCCGATGCTATTGGCTCGAGCACAACCTCAAGAGGCTCAACTCCTGCCATTCTCAAGGTATTCTCTATCATCATTCTGGAGTTCTCCTTGCCAACGAACAGCCTGAAACGAGCCTGGATGTTCCTTCCGAACATTCCAACCGGTTCGCTCACGCACATATAGTTGTCTACATTGTATGTCTGCGGAACGGAATACAGAACCTTGTTGCCGTCGTCCAATGGAGTGTGGTAAGTGTTCTGGGTAATTCTCAGGATTTCTTCCTGAGTTATAAGGGTGTCGTACTTTTCCCTAGGCACGGTCAGAGGCTCAGGCTTGATGCACTTGATGTCCTGGCCCGCGATACCCACAAGAGCCTTGTTAATCTTTTTGCCGATTTGTTCTTCTACTTGCTTGAGGGCTTTGTTCAGAGCTTGAGTGGCAAGCCTGACATTCTCAACCCTTCCTCTTTTGATGCCCTTGGACGGCACTTCTCCAAAGGCTACGACTTTGACCCCGAGGTTGGTCTTTTCTCCTACGGCCACTGATATTTTGGTGGTTCCGAGATCGATGGCGGCAATCAAATTTTCCATATCTGATGTTGTTACTGGTTATGTGTTTGTGTATCTGTTAGTTTTTATTTCTTTTTGGTGCAGACAATCTGTCCGCGGTATTTCAGGTTCACTGCAGAATATTTGTCCCATCCTGCCTTTGGGATAATGTAACTGTAGAAGGAGTGAAGCTTGTCGAATTTCTCGGCGATGTTGTCAAGATCGCCAAAGATTATCCTTTGGTTTCCGGCTCTTGCTATCAGCTCAACTTCTCCTTCATCGTTGAAGAAAATCTCCTCTATCTGTGCGTTCCAGAAAGGATGCTTCTCCAGGTATATTCCAAGGTCCAGTATCCTTCCCAGAATAGAGGTTGAGTCTTTGCTCTGTGGGCTTTCGTCTTGCAGCAACTCAAACGGCACGTTGCCTGTAACTACCGGAACATAAGACGAGTAGTTCTCTATCAAAGGGAAGACAAAAGCGGTCTCGTCCATATAGAATCCTCCTTCCGGAGTCTGGATTCTTACCACCGGTTTTCTCTGGCGGATCTCTATGCTCATTACTCCATCTCTGGTTACAAAGGCTTGGCTTTCCTTTACCACGCTGCGGTGGTTCAGCAGGGCTTCAATCTGGTTTAGCGGCAAGCTGTCTATTCTCCGTCCCACAATGTTTCCGCTGAAACGGTTTATTATCTCCACAATCTCTTCCTTGGTGACGAACTTGTTCAGAGAACTGTCCAGAAGCGTGACTTTTACGCTACGGACAATTTCTTCTGCCTTGCCCTTTTCCCTGAGGCCCGAAGCAGCCCAGAAATAGGCTCCCGCGGCCACTGTCAAAGCGGCATACAGCAATCCTCCCAATATGTATCGCCAGGTCTTTCTCATTTCAACATTTTTTCCAGCGGCTCTACAAAGCGGTCTATGTTGCCGGCTCCAAAAGTCACCAGAAGATCTATCTTTCCTTCTTCAAGTCTTTGTTTTATGGTATTTAGGAGTTCCTCCTTGGTTATCAATATTTTGTCGCTGAGGCTTATTTTGTTGAATATCAGCTCGGAAGTAACTCCTTCTATTGGGAGTTCCCTGGCCGGGTAAATATCCAGCAGAATAACACTGTCTGCTGTAGACAGTGCCTCGGCAAATCCGTCTGCCAAGTCTCTTGTCCTGGTGTAGAGATGTGGCTGGAAGACGGCTGTCAGCTTCCTGGTCGGGTAGGCTTCCCTGAGGGAGCTGATGGTTGTTGCAATTTCCTGCGGATGATGCGCATAATCATCTATGTACACCACCTTTGGAGAGTTCACCCTGATGTCCATTCTTCTCTGCACTCCGCGGAAGGATGCCAGAGCTTTCTTCAGGCTTTCCTTGTCTATGCCTGCAAGCAGGGCTACTGACGACGCGGCTACCGCATTCTCTATGTTCACCCATCCCGGGATTCCCACGGTGCAGCCTTCCACGTTTCCTATGGATGGCGGGCAGTTAAGGGTGAAACGGAACATTCCGGTTTCTTTGCCAGCTTGCTTAATTGGCTCTATATTAGATGCGTAGAAATCAGGGACTTTTCCTTCCCCGGCTTTGAAAGCGTAGGAGAAAATCTTTGCCTTGACTTTAGACGTATCTAGTATGGCGCCCTGCTTTACTATCAGGTATCCGTCTGCGTCTACTTGAGACGCGAACTTGGCATATGCTTCCCTCATGTTTTCAACCGTTCCGTAGATATCCAGGTGATCAGGGTCTGTGGCGGTAACTACTGCAATGTGAGGGAACAGCTGGTGGAAGGAGCGGTCGAATTCATCTGCTTCTGCCACTACGGTATTATTTTTTGCCAGCAGAAGATTGCTGTTGTAATTCCTTGAAATTCCGCCGAGGAAGGCGTTGCATCCTTTGCCGCTGTCTTGGAAAATATGCGCGAGCAAAGTGCTGGTTGTGGTCTTGCCGTGGCTGCCGCTGATTGCAAGGCAGGTTTTTCCCTCAGCGATGTGGCCAAGCGCGCGGCTCCTTTTTATTACCTTGTATCCCTGGGCATTGACCGTGACAAGTTCCTGCATATCTGCCGGTATTGCAGGCGTGTAGATTACAAGGGTGTTCTCTTTGTCCTGCGGAATCTGGGTTGGATCATCTTCATAGTGTACGGCTATGCCTTCGCTTTCCAGAGCCTTGGTCAGAGGGCTAGGGGTTCTGTCATATCCGGATACATTGCATCCGCGGCTCTTGTAATATCTTGCAAGGGCGCTCATTCCAATTCCGCCGATCCCAATAAAGTAAACGTTCTTTGGCTCATGGGTCTTGAAAGTCTTGCCTTTGCAGAGTTTGAGGCATTCATCCGCAATTTCTTTTCCTGCATTCGGCTTGGCAAGAGTGAGAATATTCTCTTCCAGAGAGGCTCTCTTTGCGTCATCGCTGATGAGAGATTTTACAGTATCCATCAGCTTCTGCTCTGCTTCCGCGTCCTTGACTATCATTGCGGCGTTTTTATTTACCAGCGCCATAGCATTGTGTGTCTGGTGGTCTTCCGCTACGTTTGGGCTAGGCACGAATATGGTGCATTTGCCTGCTACACAAAGTTCTGAAATAGTTCCGGCTCCGGCGCGGCTAACCACTATGTCGGCAGCGGCGTAGGCAAGGTCCATCCTGCTTATGAAATCGGTACAACAGACACACTCATGAGGATTGGATTTCAAAAACTCGTCTATCTCTTTCTTGTAGACCTTGCCACACTGCCAAATAACCTGGAAGCCTTTTATGGAGTCTTCCAGTATAGCTTTTTTCATACAATTGTTCAGGGTACGGCATCCCAGGCTTCCCCCTACAACAAATACAGTTTTCTTTTGCGGATCCAGGTTGTAGAAGCGTATTCCTTCTTCCCTCATTTCAGGGGTGCAGCGGACTATTTCCTTGCGGATAGGGTTTCCGGTCAGCAGGATTCTGTCTTTAGGGAAGAAGCGTTCCATATTGTCGTATGCCACGCATATTTTGGCGGCTTTGGATGCGTTTTTGCGGTTTACGATTCCGGCAAAGGAGTTCTGTTCCTGAAGCAGTACGGGAACACCCAGGGCTGCGGCTGCGCTGACCACTGCTGCTGAGGCATATCCGCCGACTCCCACCACAAAGTCCGGCTTAAATTCCTTTACGATTTTCTTTGCCAGGCGACGGCATTTTAGATAGTCTTTGGCTACGCCTATGTTGGAGAGGGAATAGAGGGGCCTGTGGAGTCCTCTTGCGGGGATTCCTTTTATCGGGTAGCCGGCGGCTGGGACCTTTTCCATTTCCATTCTGCCGCTTGCTCCTACAAAGAGTATTTCGGCATTCGGGACTTGCTGCCGGATGGCGTTTGCAATGGAGATTGCAGGGAAGATGTGTCCTCCTGTTCCGCCTCCGCTAACTATTACTTTTAACGTATCCATATTTTAACTGTCTGCCATTTTTATCGCAGAGAATTGTCTTGTTTGCGCTACGCTCCGCTATGCGCTGCACAAGCAATTTCTCTGCTGTGCGCTATTTTAAATTTCTGCTTCTTTTTAGGTTAGTTCGTCTTCTTCTCTTCCTAGTTGGTCTGCGTATCTTTGTTTTAGGTACTCGTCTCTTTCTTCCTGAGTCATAGCTTCTTGCTTGAGCTGCTCGGCTTGGGCGGCCTGCCTTTCCTCTTCTCTTTTCAGCTCGCGTTCAAGGCGTTTCTGCTCTTTTTCCTGGCGCTGCTTTTCCTGGATCATTGCCTCGGCGTCTTCCTTGGTTCGGGAGATGGAGAGAATGATTCCAAAGGCGCAGCTTATGATGATGAACGAGGTTCCTCCGAGGCTTATAAGCGGCAGCGTGTGGCCGGTTACAGGGAAGATACCCACGTTAACCAGGATGTGCAGCATTGCCTGAACCAGTATCACCGCTCCGAGGCCGCCTGCTGTTACGGCCGAAAATACCGTGCGGCAGCCTTTTACAATAAGCACGCAACGGTAGAAGAACCACACGTACAGCATCATTACCAGAAAACCTCCCGCGAGTCCGTATTCCTCCAGTATTATAGAGTAGATGTAGTCTGAGTAAGGATGAGGCAATACATATCGCTGAGTACTCTTGCCCGGGCCTTTGCCCACAAGTCCTCCTTCTTTAACTGCAATCTGGGCCATATCTGCCTGCAGAGTTTCGTCGGCTATTTTCTGCAGTTCCCTAGGACTGAGGTTCTTTGCGCTTTCGCTTTCTTCGCTTTGGAAGAAGCGGTTGAATCTTTCTATGGCGGTGTCCATTCTAGGGAAGACTCCTCTGTGCTCGGAGGTGAACGGCTTGCTTGCCAGGTGAACAACAATCAGAAGGACAACCGCTGCTGCTCCCAATCCTATCGTTTTTAGCAGATAAGACGGTTTGATGCCTGCAATGAAGAGGACAATGAAGCAGATCAGAGAAAGATAAAGGGCTGCCGATACGCTTCCTACAAGAACCAGAACGATGCACACTCCAATAGGGGCGATGATTTTTAGCAGGAAGTTTTTGTAGGTGTCTATCTTCATTATTTCCAGGGCTCTGGCAAGATAGAGCACTATGGCTATCTTGGCAAATTCCGTTGGCTGGAACTGGAGTCCGCCTATGGAGAGCCACCTTTGGGCATCGTTGGTCTTGACTCCTACGGCAAGGGTCAGAACCAGAAGGACTATGGCCAGAAGCAAAGAGAGCATAGAAACGGCTCTGTACCATTTTGGCGGAACCTTGTAACAGATGAAAAGGGCGGCCACTCCAAGCACCACAAACCTTACCTGTTTCATCAGGATAGCAAAATTGGTGCTGCCCTTCATATATGCCAGGCTGCTGCTGGCTGAATATATGAGGGCTATGGATATCAGGCTGAGCAGGAAGAATATGGCCCAGATGACCTTATCTCCGTGAAGACGGCTCATCACCTCCTCTTGAGTGGTCTGATCCTCTCTTTCCTTTATGTCCTTTTCAATGTCTGCCATTACAATTCTCTTACTGCTTTCTTGAACTGGTCTCCGCGATCTTCATAACTCTTGAACAGGTCGAAGCTGGCGCAGCACGGGCTCAAAAGAACTGTATCTCCAGGAACAGAGTTCTCGTAAGCTGCTTTTACAGCGTCTTTTGCGCTGGTTACGTCTATGATCTTGTCTACCTTGTCTGCAAAGCACTCGTGCAGTTTCTCGTTGTGGAGTCCCATACAGATGAGTACTTTTACTTTGTCTTTTACAAACTGGTACAAAGGCTCGTAGTCGTTGCCCTTGTCTTTTCCGCCGGCTATCCAGACTACAGGGGTTGTCATGCTTTCCAGGGCATACCAGGCTGAGTCTACATTGGTGGCCTTGGAATCGTTGATGTACATTACTCCCTTGATGGAGAGGACTTTCTCAAGCCTGTGCTCCACTCCCTGGAAGTTCATAAGAGATTCCCTTATGACTTTGTTGTCTATGTTGACGGCTTTTGCGGCAATTGCAGCTGCCATAGAGTTATAGACATTATGCTTTCCCTGGAGGGCAAGTTCCTTAAGGTACATAGAGTACTCGTCATCTTCATAGCGGACGAAGAGGCGGTCTTCGTCTATGAAGGCTCCCTGGTCTACTTTCTTCTTCTGAGTGAAAGGAAGTTTCTTGGCGGTCAGGACTATGCGGTCCAGTTCCTTTGCCGTGATAGGGTCATCTGCGCAGAAGACAAAGCATTCCCTGTCTGTAAGGTTCTGGACTATACGGAATTTGGCGTCTACATAGTTCTGCATCTTGAACTGGTAGCGGTCTAGATGGTCTGGAGTGATGTTGGTCAGGACGGCTATGTCTGCCTTGAAGGCGTACATTCCGTCTAGCTGGAAACTGGATAGCTCAATTACATAGTAGTCGAAATTCTCAGTTGCTACCTGATAGGCGTAGCTTTTGCCGATGTTGCCGGCCAGTCCCACATTCAGACCCGCATTCTTGAGCATATAGTAGATCAGCGATGTGGTGGTGGTCTTGCCGTTGCTTCCGGTTATGCAGATTTTCTTTGCCCTGTCGTATCTTCCAGCAAATTCTATCTCGGAGATTACCGGTATGCGGTATTCCCTTACGCTCTGCACCATAGGATTCTCTTCCGGTATTCCGGGGCTTTTGATGACTTCGTCTGCACAGAGGATTTTCTCTTCTGTGTGGCCGCCTTCTTCGTATTCGATCTGGAATTTGGAGAGGGTTTCCTTGTATTGCGGCTTTATGGTGCCGGAGTCTGACAGGAATACGTCAAAGCCTTTGACTTTTGCAAGCACTGCGCTTCCGACGCCGCTTTCTCCGCCTCCGAGTATCACAATTCTTTTCTTACCCATATGCTGTAATTCAATTTTATCTGATCTTTAGTGTTATGACTGAGAGTATGCCGAGGACAATCGTGATGATCCAGAAACGGACGGTGATCTTGGCTTCAGGGGTGATGTGGTGCGGCCACTGAATGATGGCGTCCGGGTTTTCTTTCTGGAAGTGATGGTGCAGCGGGCTCATCCTGAACACTCTGACTCCTTCTCCCTTTTTCTTCTTGGTGTACTTGAAGTAATATCTCTGGATCAGCACGCTGAGGCTTTCAACGAAGAAGATGCCGCAGAAGATAGGGATGAGGAATTCCTTCCTTATCATTATGGCGGCCACTCCTATGATGCCTCCGATTGCAAGGCTTCCGGTGTCTCCCATAAATACCTGGGCAGGGAAGGTGTTGTACCACAGGAAGCCGATTAGGGCTCCCACAAAGGCTGCCATAAATATCACAATCTCTCCCGTGTTAGGTATGTACATTATGTTGAGGTAATCGGCGAATACGGCATTGCCGCTCAGGTAGGCCAGGATGGCCACCGTGGCTCCCACAATGGCCGATGTACCCGAGGCAAGACCATCCATTCCGTCGGTGAGATTAGTGCCGTTGGATACCGCAATCACGATGAAGGTGATGATTATCACGTAAATAATGTTGGTTGCCCAGTCTCTGAACTTTCCTTCTCCCGGTGCCAGCCAAGAGTATTTGAACTCGTTGTGCTTGAGGAAAGGAATTGTGGTAGTACGGCTTTTAACATCGCGATAATAAATAACTTTCTCGTCTCCCACTCCGCTTACGACTTCTTTTTGGGTTCCCTCTTTAGGTGTATCATCGTAAAGGCGGATGACGTTCTGCTTAGATACGAGCAGGGTTATTCCAACAACAAGGCCCACAGCCAGCTGGCCAAAGATCTTGTACTTTTCCTTCATACCCTCCTTGTTCTTCTTGAAGACTTTAATGGAGTCGTCTTTGAAGCCGATGGCTCCAAGGCAGACTGTGGTGAATATCAGAAGAAGAACATAGATGCTGTTGAGCTTGCAGAAAAGCAGAACCGGTATCAGGATGGAAGCCAGTATGATGATGCCGCCCATAGTAGGCGTGCCTTTCTTTGCAAGCTGTCCTTCCAGACCGAGGTCGCGGATGGTCTCGCCAATCTGCTTTGCCTGCAGGCGGCGGATAATCTTGGGGCCGATCCAGAAGGCTATCACCAGCGCCAGTATGACGCAGGCAGATCCTCTGAAGGTGATGTAGTTCATCAGGTTAGCACCAGGGATATCCCATCCCATGCTCTCAAACCATTTGAAAAGATGATATAACATAATGTTCTGCTTTCAGTTTTATTTTCTTCCGTATTCTCTGAGCCTGAAGGCTTCACGTACGGTTTCCTTGTCGTCCATATGGCGCTTTTCAGTGCCGATAATCTGGTAGTCTTCGTGCCCTTTGCCGGCTACCAGGATTATGGAACCAGGAACTGCTGTGGTAACAGCATTCTGGATAGCCTGCACCCTGTCCGGTATGAACTTGGCCTTGAGAACAGAGTCTGCGTCCATTCCAGTCTTTATGTTCTCAATAATGGCCATAGGGTCCTCAGTCCTCGGGTTGTCGCTGGTTACGAATATGCGGTCTGCATACATTCCGGCAATGGCTCCCATCTTAGGGCGCTTGGTCTTGTCTCTGTCTCCTCCGCAGCCGAAAACGCAGATCAGGTCTCCCTTAGGCTTCAGGGCTTTGAGAGTCTTGAGCACGTTTTCCAGGGCATCAGGAGTATGGGCGTAATCCACTGCTGCAATTATTCCGTCATCTCCCTTGAAATATTCAAGCCTGCCGTTAACACTTCTGAGGGTGCTCATAATCTTTACCACTTCATCGTGCGGAGCGCCCAGAAGAATGGCTGCCCCATAAATGGCGGTGAGATTCTCTGCATTATACTCGCCGATGAAATTGCACCATACCTCCGTGCCGTTGATATTCAGTTGCATGCCATCTATGCTCTGCTCGATTATCCTGGTCTTGAAGTCGGCCACGTTGCGGGTGGAGTAGGTGTGAACCTGGGCCCTGGTGTTCTGAATCATAAACTCCCCGTTGCGGTCGTCTATGTTGGTAAGGGCGAACGCGTCTGCTTCCAGGCTGTCAAAGAACTTTTTCTTGCAGTTGCGGTAGTTTTCAAAAGTCTTGTGGTAGTCCAGATGGTCGTGAGTCAGATTGGTGAAAATGCCGCCGGCAAACTTTACTCCAGTGATTCTCTCCTGGTCTATTGCGTGAGAACTTACTTCCATGAAGCAATACTTGCAGCCCTCTGTAACCATCTGGTCCAGAAGCTTGTTCAGCTCCAGAGGGCCAGGGGTAGTGTTGATGGTAGGATATTTTTCTGTACCTACGTAGTTGGCAATGGTGGACAGCAGGCCGCATTTATAACCCAGGGCTGTAAAGGTGTTGTAAAGCAAGGTCGCGATGGAAGTCTTTCCGTTTGTTCCTGTAACGCCGATGAGTTTTAGCCTTGTGGAAGGATTGCTGAAGTTGTTTACTGCAATCTTGGCCTCTGCCTCTCGGCTGCTCTTAACCACAACGTAAGTGACAAGATCACGGTCTCCTCTTCTGATAGGAGCCTCCTCGTCTTCAGGAATGTTCTCGCAGACAACGTACTGGGCGCCTCTTTCAATAGCATCGCGGATGTATTTGCCACCATCTGCGGCCGCTCCCTTGACGGCAATGAAAAGGCTGCCACGGCTGCATTTGCGGGAATCGGCGCTGATACTCTTTACATCGTGGCTGCTCACTAAGGAAAACATAGCTGTATCCGGGGATATTTCTTCTCTTCCCTGGAATTCCCTGATAATCCTTATACCCTTCAGTAATTGACCTAATCTCATCTGTATTGCTTTGTTTCTAGTTTCCCAATGTCAGTCTTACGACCTGTCCTTTCTCTACGGCTGATCCAGGTGCAGGTGACTGGTCCTTAACTCTTCCGTGTCCGCTGAATTCAACTTTGTATCCCTGGTTCTCAAGTATGTAGAGAGCGTCCTTAAGTCCCATTCCCTTTACGCTGGACAGGGAGTCACGGTCCAGCGTTATGCTTTGTGCCGTAACGGCGCTGGTGTCTGAGGAGAAGGAAACCCATCTGTTGTTTCCTATCGCCGAAGCAACTTCCTTGCTATTGGTCACCGGCACGTTCTTCAGCACAGTCCTGCTGGCTTCTCCCATTCCAGCTGCCATATCCGGGTTGGATTTTTTGTTGCTTTTCTGCTTGCCGTCTAGCTGCTCATTCCAATGCGGGGTGTTGGCATAGATGAAACGGGCTATCTTCAGGAACGGAGGTCCGGCCTGGGTTGCCCCGTAGAAGCTTCCTGCCGTTTTGCCAGAGTACAGAACCACTATCACTGAGTATTCCGGATTCTCGCTAGGGAAGAATCCGCAGAAGGTAGCCTGGTAACGTCTCATTCCGCCTCTTTCATATCCGCCGCCGTCAAATGCGATTCTGGCGGTTCCTGTCTTTCCGCTAATGTGGAAAGGCTCGTTCTTCATCATTTTTCCAGTTCCATCGGTGACAACTGCCCTTAGGGCTTCTCTAGCCTGCTCGGCAGTCCTCTTGGAGCAGATGGATCCGCTTATTTCCTGTGGCTTGAACTTCTTTATGAGCTTGCCGTCCTTCTCGTAACCCTCTATGAAATAAGGCTTCATCATTCTGCCGTCGTTGGCTATGGCGTTGTAGAAAGTGAGGGTGTGGAGTGGGGTGATAAGCAGTCCGTAGCCGAATCCCATAGACGCCAGAAGGCCAGGAGTCCAGCCTTCCCAGTCTGGAGAGTGGATAACTGCATTTCCTTCTCCCTGGATATCCAGCCTGAACTTTTCTCCCAGTTTCATATTCTGGATTCGGTTTACGAATTCTTTAGGATTCTTCTCGTAGTTTCGGGTTGCAATCTTTGCAAAGCAGACATTGGAGGAGTGCGCAAAGGCTCCCTTGACTGTCTGCACTCCCACGGCATGGCTGTCTGTAACCTTTTGGCCCATATAGGTCCAAGTTCCGCCGCCGCCGTCTACTATGGATTCCAGTGTTTCCTTGCCGTCTTCCAGCACAGCCACCAAAGTAACGAGTTTGAGCACGCTTCCAGGTTCTGTGGCCTGTCCCACGGCATAGTTGAGACTCTCGTCATAGCCGCCCTTGCCGTCGTTCTTGAGGTTGGCAATGGCCCTGATGGCTCCGGTGCGCCTTTCCATAACCACAGCGGTTGCTCCCTCTACGTTGTAGCCTTTGGTAAGTTGCTCTTTAAGAGCGTCTTCTACTGCCTCCTGAAGGTCTATGTCCAAAGTAGTGCGGATGCTGTATCCGTCTTCAGGAGCCACATTCTGCTCGGAGTTGATAGGGACCCATTCGCCTCCGGTCAGCCTCTGGTAGGTCTGCTTTCCTGGCCTTCCCTTCAGGTAGTAGTCCCAGCTTCCCTCGATTCCCGTTCCTACGCCCAGGGTGTTTATAAAGCCGATGGTTCTGTAGGCGGTCCTGCCATAAGGGTTTTTGCGCCTGTATTCTTCTTCAACAATGATTCCTCCGTTGTTGCCTCCCTTGTTGAATAGAGGGAACTGCTTTACCTGGGCAAGCTCCGAGTAGTCCAGCAGGCGGTTGTTGATCTTAAGGTACCTTTTTCCCTTTTCTCTTCCGTCTGAGATAAGCTTCTTGTACTGGACTGCAGTCTTGTCTCTGTAGAAGTCTGCCAGAGATTTGCTTAGGCCGTCGATGTATTTAGCAAAAGTGTCTTTCTCGCTGACGGTACAGTCCATATAAATTTTGTAGTAAGGGATGCTGCTGGCCAGTAGCCTTCCGTCTTTTGCCAGAATGTCTCCCCTTACCGGTTCAGTCTGCTTGATCCTATAGGCAATCTTTCCTCCATCTTTGATGTCTTTCTTGAAATACTGCACAACAATGATCCTTCCGATAACTATGAGGGCTATCAGAACGATTATCTGGTACACTCTAGACGAGCGCCTGAATATCAGCTTGTATTTCTCGAAAGTTTCCATACTGTGCGTCCTTGTCAGAATCCTTCGCTGGCTGAATCATATTTTTTTACCCTGAATGCCGGCTCTGTTGGGTCTTTGAGGGTGGAGCCTTGTTCTTTTAGCCTCAGCGATATCTGGCTGCGGCTGCTCTGGGCCTGGAGCTTTGCTTCCTTGCTGGTGTAGTCTGCCTTGAGGTTTTTCAGCTCTCTGGAAATGCGGCTGCTTGCCTTCTGGGTGTTGATTACGGCAAGGTTCAGGGTGATGTAAAGGAAAATAAGCACAAAGATGTAGAGAATGAAAAACCACTGGCCTGCCAGTTGCCTACGGGTGAGGAACTGTCCGCCGAGCAGATCATTTCTTATGTCGAATTTTCTCTTTGCCATCTTTGGGCTGTTTTAGTTTTTTGTTCTTTCCCCGATGCGGAGCTTTGCGCTGCGGCTTCTAGGGTTTGCCTCTGTCTCTTCTTCAGAAGGGAGAATGGGCTTTTTGGCAAGGATTTCAAAGGTTCCGGCGGCCTTTCCGCTGCGGAGGAAATTCTTCACGATCCTGTCTTCCAGAGAATGGTAGGTAATTACGCTCAGCCTTCCTTTGTCTGATAGGGTGTTCAGGCATCCTTGAAGAAGATCTTCCAGAGCTCTCATCTCCCCGTTAACCTCAATTCTCAAGGCCTGGAACACTTTTCCCAGGAATTTCCTTTCCGTCTGCGGGGTAAAGAATCTTGCAAGGGCGTCTTTCAGGTCTCCAGTGGTTTCTATCTTCCGCTTTTCCCTGGCTGAGGCAATCGCTGAGGCAACCCTACCGGCTCCTTCCACTTCCCCATAGTCTCCAAGAATTTTTGCCAGATCTCCAACGCTATAGTTTTCAACTACTTGCGCTGCAGTCAGGTCTGCCATTGCGTTCATCCTCATATCTAGCTGGGCATCAAACCTGTATGAGAAGCCTCTTTCCGCAGTGTCAAACTGGTGGGAAGAGACCCCAAGGTCTGCAATCACCCCGTCTACCGCCCCCACGCCAAGATATCTGATATAGTTCTCCAGAAACCGGAAATTGCTCCGTATCTTTGTAATCCTCTTGTCTTCTGGTACATTCTTTAGCGCATCCTCATCCTGGTCAAACACTATCAGCCTTCCTCCCTCTCCCAATCTTGCCAGGATTTCTCTGCTGTGGCCCCCGCCCCCGAAAGTGGCATCTACAAAGACACCGTTCCTTCTATCCTCTATGCCCAAGGCATCCACGCTCGGAGTCAGCAGTACGCTTTTGTGGTACATTGTTCTATCCTAATAGCTTCTCTGTCAGAGAAGTAAAGTCATCCTCGCTCATTCTTCCCTTACCAAAGTTCTCCTTAGCCCAAATCTCAATCTTGAAATCATTGCCGGAGAATACGATTTCCTTGTCCACGCCAATCTTGGACAGGAGGTTCTTTGGAATGATTATCCTTCCAACCTTCTGGTCCAGAGTCACAAGGGCACGATCCATCATATACTCGCGGTACCAGGCCGCGTCTTCCCTGCGGAAGAGGTTCAGACGGCTGCGAACCTGCTCGCTCTCCTGGTCCCACTGCTCATAAGTGAACATATTCAGGCAGTTGGCAAACAGGTCCTTCTTGATCACAAATGAAAGCTCTCCGCCTTGAGAGTGCTTTCCGGCGATGTTCTTGAAGGCTGCAGGAACTACCACTCTGCCCTTTTCGTCCAGCTTTGCTACGTATTCTCCTATGAATTTTACCATTTTTCCTTCTTTTCAGGGGCTATTGAACCCGAGGGCAAAATTAAGAATTCTTTCCCACTTTCTCCCACATTATTCCACTTTTCTCCCAAAAAGTTATCAACAATCAAAACCCCGCTTTTGTTCAAAAGGCGGGGTAGGTGTCTAAATGGTTATGTCAGCGATTGTTTAGGTGCGCAAGGCAGAGTGCGGAATTGCTAGTCGTCTTCCCTTACGCTGAGCTTTGCCTTGCGGAGGTCGAAGTTGCTTCCCAGATACTTCTTTCTGGCATCTGGATTGGATGCCAGTTCCTCCGGAGTGCCGCTGTAGAGTATTCTTCCCTCGAATAGCAGATAGGCTCTGTCTGTGATGGCGAGGGTTTCGTGCACGTTGTGGTCCGTTATGATGATTCCGATGTTTTTCCTCTTGAGCTTGGCTATTATGTGCTGGATATCTTCCACGGCAATAGGGTCAACGCCAGCAAACGGCTCGTCCAGAAGAATAAACTTTGGGTTTATTGCCAGAGCCCTGGCTATCTCGCATCTTCTTCTTTCTCCTCCTGATAGCTGGATTCCGTAGCTTTTTCTCACTTTCTGGAGACTGAACTCATCGATGAGCTGTTCCAGACGGTCTTTGCGTTCTGAAGACGGGATATCGCTGAGCTCCATTACGGCGTTTATATTGTCTTCTACGCTGAGCTTGCGGAACACGGATGCTTCCTGAGCCAGGTATCCCAGGCCTTTCTGGGCTCTGCGGTACATAGGGAGATCGGTTATCTCCTCTTCGTCCAGGAAGATTTTTCCGCCGTTTGGCTTTACAAGGCCGGTTACCATATAGAAGCTGGTGGTCTTGCCGGCTCCGTTAGGTCCCAGCAGACCCACTATCTCTCCCTGCTCTACATCGTAGGAGACATTGTTAACCACGGTTCTCGGGCCGTATTTCTTTACAAGGTTTTCGCAACGTAATCTCATATCACTTGAGTTCTGCGCCCAGATCTTTCTTCAGCTGGGCAAATTCAGGGTTGGTTTCAGTCAGGTATCTGTCCTTGTCCTGAGGCATATACATCTTTCTGGCTATGTCTTCTCTGCTTTTAATCTTGACAGCCAGCTTCACGTTCTCGTTTTCCAGGGCCTTTCTCAAAAATGCTGCCATCTGGTTTCCGGTCTGCTGCTCTATCCAGGCTTTCTGGCTGGAGTTGCTTACGCAGAAAGAAATGGTGCTTGTTGCCTCGTCTAAAGAAGGATGAGCTTCCTTTAGCATTGCAATAAAGCGCACGAGTTTAGGGTTCTTCTGCTCGTACATTGCTACCATCTTTGCCCAGGCTTCGTCTGCGGCTTCCTGTGTTACAGGCTTCTGCGTGGAAGGGCCCATAAAGTCAAGCGGTTTCTTCTCGGCTTCTTTTTCTTCCTTTTTTTCGTTCATCAGGCCGCTGATGGAAAGTCCCGGCGCGAAAGCAGGTTTCGGCGGTTCGGCAGAGGTTTGTGCAGCTTGCGCTACGCTCGGGGCGGAGTTTTGCTCATTGGTCGGCTCTTGCTCTTCCTTCGCTATGCGCGGCGCAGCAAAACTCTCTGCCTGCTGAGGTTCAGCTGGTTTCTCCGGTGCAGTCTCAGCTGGTTTCTGCGGTTCGGCGGAGGTTTGTGCAGCTTGCGCTACGCTCGGGGCGGAGTTTTGCTCATTGGTCGGCTCTTGCTCTTCCTCCGCTATGCGCGGCGCAGCAAAACTCTCCGCCTTCTGAGGCTCTGCTGGTTTCTGCGGTTCGGCAGGAGTTTGCGCTGCCTTCTGCGGGGCTGTGAGCTGGCTCATCCTGACGAGCATGAATTCCACCAGAAGTCTCTGGTTGTTGCTGCGGGCATAGTCCGTCTCGCACTTTTCCGTAATGGCTAAAGACTTGAACAGGAACATCAGCGGGCATCTCTTGCTCTGCTCCTTGTATTTGGCTTCGAGCTGCGGAGATACTTCCAGAAGTTTTGCTGAAGCCGTTTCCTTGCAGATCAGAAGGTTGCGGAGGTGATTTCCCAAGCCTCCCACAAAGTACAGGGCATTGAATCCCTTTGCCAGAACCTGGTCAAAGAGAACAAGCGAATCGGCGAACCTCCCTTCCAGGGAATTGTCTATCAGCTTGAAATAGTATTCATAGTCCAGAACGTTCAGGTTCTTTATAACGGAAGGATAATCCACAGTGTTGCCGCAATAGGCTACAACCTGGTCGAAAAGCGTAAGGGCGTCTCTCATTGCCCCGTCTGCCTTTTCGGCAATCACGTGCAGGGAGTTGTCGTCTATCTGCACATTCTCCTTGCCGGCTATCATCCTGAGGTTCTTGACGATGTCAGGAATGCTGATGCGGTTGAAATCATATACCTGGCATCGGCTGAGGATTGTAGGGATTATCTTGTGCTTTTCGGTTGTAGCGAGAATGAAGATAGCGTGCTGCGGCGGTTCCTCCAGGGTTTTTAGGAAGGCGTTGAAAGCCGAGGTACTTAGCATATGGACCTCGTCTATGATGTAGACGCTGTACTTTCCAATCTGAGGCGGAATCATCACTTTCTCCGTAAGGGCGCGGATATCGTCTACGGAATTGTTGGAGGCTGCGTCAAGCTCGTGGATGCAGTAGGAGCGGCCTTCCTCAAAAGACTTGCAGCTTTCGCACTGTCCGCAAGGCTCCATATCCTCTCCCGGATTCATGCAGTTGATGATCTTTGCAAAGATTCTGGCCGTGGTGGTCTTGCCAACGCCTCTTGGCCCGCAGAAAAGATATGCGTGCGCAAGCTGGCCTCTCTTGATTGAGTTCTTGAGAGTTGTGGCAATGCTGTCCTGGCCTATAAGAGTCCCGAACGTTGCCGGGCGGTATTTTCTGGCAGAAACAATGAATTTTTCCATAGGCACAAATTTAACACAAATTATTTCTAATTTTGCCATCCTTAAAAAGAAGTATCACCAATATCCTTCAAATGAAGAAAGAATCGCTGCTGTTCGCTTTTACCAAGACCAAATCCCCGGTAGCATACTGCATACTTAGCATAGGAATGGGAACCCGAGACGAGGATCCCAAGTACAACGGCCTAGCCCATCTTACCGAGCATATGCTCTTCAAGGGCACGCCTAAACGCTCGTCGGTGAACATAGCCAGCACACTTGAAAAAGTGGGCGGAGACCTTAACGCCTACACAACCAAGGAGCGCATTGTACTGTATTCCACTACGTTGAAAGAAGATGTAAAGAAAGCTGTGAGCCTAATCTTTGAGCTGGCTTTCACTTCCATCTTCCCGGAAGACGAACTCAAGAAAGAGAAGGAAGTGGTATATGACGAGATAATCACTTACCAGGACTCTCCGTCCGAACTGCTTTTCGACACATTTGAGGCTGATATTTTTGAGGGCACTCCTCTTGGATTTTCCATTCTCGGCGACAAGAAGACCCTGGAACCGATTACTCCAGCTATCCTGGCAAAGAACCTGAAGAAGTATTTTGTCCCTGGAAATATGACTTTTGCTGTTGCAGGTAACTTTGATGAAGACCAGATCCGCGATATAGTAAGCAAGGAACTGGACAAGTGGTACCCTGGAGCTCGCCTTAACGGCTCTTACGGCAAGGTGCCTATGACCAGCCTCCCGTTTGCCCACAAGTCTTACGACGGAGAAGGCGAGCACAAGCTCACTTTCCTGGAAGGCAAGAAGTTTGACCGCTGCGTGGACAAGAAACTTCGTCAGGCTCACTGCGTTGTGGGCTGCACGGCATACCCTTACTACGAGAGGAAAAAGAAAGCGGCTCTGTCGCTGATTAGCAATATGCTGGGCGGTCCTGCCTCCAACTCAAGGCTGAGCTTGAGCCTGAGGGAAAAGCACGCCCTGGTATATCACATAGACGCCAGCTGTGTTTCCTACAAAGACACCGGATTGTTCTGCATCTACTTTGGCTGCGACAAGAAATATCTAGACAAATGCATGAAGCTGATGTGGAAAGAGCTGGACAAGTTTACAGCTGAGGCCCTCACTCCAAGGGTTCTGGCCGCTGCCAAGAAGCAGATGATAGGTCAGCTGGCCATTGCTTCAGACAATGCCGAGGCCCAGAGCCTTACAATCGGCAAGAGCATGCTTCTGACAGGAGACATCACCTCTCTTGAGCGCATCCGCAAAGACATTGAAGACGTTACGGCAGAACAGATTCTTGAGGTCTCCCGGGAAATCTTCCAGAAAGACCGAATGAGCCGCCTGGTATTCTACTAATTATGGAACAGTTGCTTTCTGCATTGCATTGGATTGAGAGGCAGACTCATACCCGCACCAATCACGCTCAGATGCTGGTGGGGCAGGAAGAAGGTCTGTATCTCCGCGATTTTGTTATGCAGAACAACTGCAGGCGAGTGCTGGAGATAGGCACTTTCACCGGATATTCCCTTGCCTGCCTGGCAGATGGAGCAAAAACTCTGGGCGGCAGAGTTGACGCCATTGAGATAAACAAGGAACTTGATTATATCATTGAAGAAGGACTTCAGAGAGCTGGAGTTTCAGAAATTGTGAAGGTTCATTACGGAGATGCTCTTGAAATCCTTCCTTCCATCGCTGAGGAATATGACCTGGTGTTCATAGATGCAGACAAAAGGCAGTATCCTCAATATTATGAACTTGTGCTGCCTCTTGTTAAGCCTGGAGGTTATATTCTTGCAGACAATGTTACCTGGTACGGAAGAACTTCTTCACATACGGATGCCAAGAGTTCGGGCATTTCTTCCTTCAACCAGATGGTTGAGTCAGACAGACGCGTGGAAAGCCATCTTGTAGATATACGAGACGGCCTCTACGTTATTCGCCGCAAATAATAGAAAATCATAGGTGATTTTTTGTTATATTTGTGTGTGAACATTTAAGTCTAAAACAAATCTTTAGAATATGAAAACAAAAGCGATCTTGGCCATATTGATGGCTGCATTGATTATGCCTTGCGTGGCATCTGCTCAGCTGGGCAAAATCTTCAAACAGGCTCCAAACAACAAGCCGGGAGAAACAAGGCAAACCTCTGCAACAAATGAATGGGTTGCAAAGGGAACTGCCGGCGGAGTGGATTACGTAATGACCGGAAAAATCAACCACGACGATTACGACAAGACCCAGACCAGCACGGTTTCTTTCTCACGCATTCCTGAAACACTGGAGGAATTCCTTGAACTTCAGAAGGATCTGGGAGTTGAGCCTCAGGGAGCTCTGGCCCTTCAGGTTATTGCATTTGAAATGTACCGCCGAGACAAGACAGTAGGAGCGGAGGCTATGAGAGCCAACAACACTCCAACCAATTTCAATGACTGCATGCGCCAGCTTCCGCAAAAGCTTGGAAAGGATCCGAGCTATGCCCAGCCTTACATTGTGGCAGCTTTGATGCTGGGAGCAAGCCCTGCAAACGGATACCAGCCGAGGAAGCCTTACACGATATCCGTTAGAGTTAATCCTGCTGTAGAGTACAAAGAGAGCCAGCTTCTTGGCGGAACGGTGCTGTACCTGCAGATCAACAGCCAGGGATGGAGCCAGAACTGGAGAGGGGCTGAGGTTGTAAAGCCTTACGACTCTGATTATTATCTGGTTAGCAACTGTCCTGCTTTCTATGTAGGATGCGCTCCTATGAGAGGCCAGTGGACACCAATCGAATAGTCAAACATTTAGATATTTAACATTAAACATTATGAAGAGATTTTTCTTTATGGCAGCAGCTGCACTTATGTTTGCAGCTTGCGGCGGAGACAAAGGCGGTTCAACTGAAAACGTTGAGCCTATCAAGGATGGAGTAACAATGGAAAGCGAAAACTTCACCATTATGGTTCCACAGGGAATGGTTGAAAGCTGGAATTCTATGGGAACTATCAATGCAACCGCAGAAGACGGCGCTGTTCGCCTGGCAATTTCCTTTATGGAAGGCGGCCCTACAAAGAGCCAGCTTAAGACTACGGGAGAGAACTACAAGGCTATGGTTCACGCGCTTGACCAGAACGCCACCATCGGTGAACCAAAGGTAGACGGAAACCTTGTTACCCTAAAGTCCACTTGCGAAGGCAAGCCGAGGATTGACTTCACTTACCTGAAAGAAGACAGGGTAGGCGTTTGCGGAAGCCTTGTTTATCCTGAAGAGAGCGCAGCACAGTGGGAAGACAAGCTTGTTCCTATCCTCAAGACCGTTGTATTCAAGTGAAACGTTTAATTTACTCAGCGATAGCGCTTTTTGCGCTTGTCTCTGCAGTTTCTTCCTGCAAGTATTTCAAGGTAGGGGAAACTGAAACTGTGGAGATTATGGACACCACGGCCACTGTTCTCAAGGCTTGGGATAAGGCTTATCCAATGGGTTGGATGGCTGAAGAGGATACTCCAACAATAAAGTACCTGTTCTATGACATAGACAAGGATGGCAAGAACGAGCTATTCATAAGCCGCGGCCCTTGGTCAATGGCTGTTTTGGCTTTTGACGGAGACAGCCTTAACTGCCTGAGCGCCAAATGGCACGACAGGATGGACTATGAGGTGGCGGATGGAGGCTATCTGCTTGAATTCTTTGAGATCTACGAGAGCCAGTTCAACAGGGAACAGAATTGGATCTTCTACCGGCTGGAGGGCAGCAAGGTTGTGGATTCCGGATGGTACAAGGAAACTTTCTCCGGAAAGGAAGAAGGAGACGATCTCTTTGATTCAGTAGTTGAACTGAGGATTGCTGATTCCTCAGCGATTGCCGATCGTCCATTTGACCTGAAGGAAGCAGACTACCGCAAAGTTGAAAGGGAAGAGTACATAAAGCACACTCCTGGGGAGGAAGAGTCCGCAAAACAGGTTCTGGTAACAGATCTTCCTGGCTGGAAAGAAGTTAAAGTGGCTGAATGAAAACCCAAATAGATCCAGCGACCACTAGCAGGGCCAGGGCGTTTGAGATGTGGATGACTTCTCCGATGCCTATGGTCACGCTTTTCAAGACCTTTGACGTGAGCCGTCTGCTGCGTTACTGCAAGCGAACGGGTTACAGGTTCAATATGGTCTTTTGCTGGTGTCTTTGCAAGGCGGCAAGCAGTGTGGAGGAATTCTATGCTGTGCCCCAGGATGGAAAGCTTTTCAAGTACGACCGCCTGGCAGTGAATGTGGTGGTAGATACGGCAGACGGAAGCATCAGCCTCTGCGATGTGCCTTATTCAGAAGATATTGCAAAGTTCAACGAAGACTATATCCGTCTGACGGACAAGGTCCGGAAAGAATGCCGCGACTGCCTTCTTGGAGATGAGTGCGCAATAGTGGGGACATCTACCCTTCTAGACACGGAACTGGATGGGATTATCAATCAGTTTTCTGGCCGGTGGAACAACCCGTTCATCGCCTGGAGCAGATACCGCAAAAGGGGATGGTTCAAGACCGAACTTAAGGTAAGCATGCAGTTCCACCACGCCCAGATGGACGGTGCTCACGCTGCAAGATATCTTGAACTTCTTCAGAAAACAATCGCGATTTAGATGCATTTTTCTATTGGATTTTTGCGGAAATAAAATTAACTTTGTAAGTACTGAAAAGGAATTTTAGCGGAATAAACTAGTTCATTTATTATAAAAACCTAAAAATCAACATTATGGCACAAGTTGTTCCTCAATTGGATTTTATGCAGGCAATAAAGCTTGCTTACAGCCGTCTGAAAGAGACTACAGGACGTTCACGCAGATCTGAATTCTGGTGGGCAATACTTGCAGTAGGAGTAGGCGGAGCTATTGTAGGTCTTATACTCGGTGTTATTCCTGCCATCGGTATTTGGCTAAAATCTATTGTTAATATTGCAGTAGTATTAGTAACCGTTCCTTTGATGATGCGTCGTCTGCATGATGCCGGAAAGAGTGATGGTCTGGTAAAGGCTTATGTAATTCTCTTTATTGTGACGATTCTCCTTGGAATTATAGCTTACTATGCAGCAAGAAGTCTTTCTCTTGGCCTGATGTCCATTACCGGTGTTCTTAGCACTATCGCAGGTCTTGGAGGTCTTGTTGTTGCTATTATCTTGATTGTTTACTGCGTTCAGGACAGCGAGGGCCCTAACAAGTATGGTCCTTCTCCTAAATATCCTGAGGGAAAACCTGAGATTCCTCAGAATCCTCAGACTCCTCCACAGCAGTAAAACGGAGTTGCTGTAAAGCACAAGAAAGGCGGAAAAAACTTCCGCCTTTCTTTTTGTCTATATCGCTGAGGAAAACCTTCTCAGATCTTGTCCATTCCTTTTGTGAATTTTATCCAGTAATACTTCAGAGGGTTCTTGTACTTGAGCTGTTTCCACGGGCGGCTGGTGTGTGGCCTGTGCCTTACCGGCAGAGTGGTGAACAGATAGTTTTTCAGTCCCAGTTCCAAGGCTTCGTGAGATATGGTAACATCATACCAGTTCTTGCTAGGATCCAGGGTGTTGAAGTCAAAGGCTTTCAGAAGGGCGGGAGTAAGAATGGAGCAGCAGAAGCTGCAATGCTTCTTGGTGTCTATGATCTGGTTCTCCTTTCCCAGAGCATGCTTGTACGGGTAGTTTATGACTCCGGCGTCGTCTACTGTTACGGCTGCGGCTATGGCGCAGTCCGGCCTCTGGAGAGCGCCTTCCACAAGGCTCTGGAGAGTGTCGTTTTTTACGGTAACGTCGCTTTCCACAATAAGAAGACCGGCCTCGTCCTGGAGGCATTCTTTCTGAGCCGTCTGAAGAACCAGAAGATAGTTCGGAGACGGGTGGTCCGTAAGGTCCTTAAGGTTTACAAGGCGGAAACCGTATTCGGCTGAAGCTTCCTCAAGCTTTTTGGTGTTCTCTTCTGTTGAGAAATCGTTGTAAACGGTATAGTCGTGTGGAAAGCTCATCGCTGAGCCCTGAATTGCCCTTATGGTTTCCAGCGTGGATTCAATAGAATCCTTTACAGGGGTTATGATGTGTACAAGTTTCATTATTCCAAATTGGCTATGCCCCGTTGAATGGCGTCCCACATTCCTCCAGTTACGGCAATTATGGCAAAGAGTCCAAGCAGTGAAATCACAAGTCCGGCAATGGCCAGTCCTCTAGGAACCTTGAATACTCCTATGAAAGAGAACAAAAGGCCGAGGAACCAGAGGACCCATCCGATAATAGGAATCCAGCCCACAAAAAGCGAAATGAGAGCCATAATGAAACCTGCTATCCCAAGTCCGTTGGTCTTGCGCGGCTGCTGGGCGTAAACTATTTGCTGCTGAGTGTATTGCGGGTTATAATTAGGCTGCTGGGTATATTGCTGATTATAGTTAGGCTGTGGAGGTGGAGGTGGCGGAGGAGTTTGGTTCTGGGTTTGGCTCCATCCTTCCTGATGAACCGGCTGAGGGTCTTCCAGCCACTTTCCGCAATACTTGCATTTGATTGCAGCGGCGTTGATTACTTGTCCGCAGAACGGGCATTGTTTGGTCAATTCTTCCATATCTAAAGTTTACCTACGTAGTCGATGTATTTGAGAGCGGCTTTCCAAGCGTCTTCTGCTGTAGGGCAATCGCTGGAAAGGCTGGCTTCCTCCGGTACGTTATCTGGAACCAGGCTGCGGATCAGCTTTCCGTTTTCCCAGTAATAGCGGAATTCATAAACTTTTCCGTCATACCCATCAGCCTTGAAGAAGTAGAATTCCGGCTGGCCTTTTTCATCATAGAGGATTTCCAGGAAAAATTCTCTTGGAGCAACATTCCATTTGCTGCGGACAAAAAACAAAGTACGGTCAAAAGACCATTCCTCATTGAGCCCCATAGAGTAATACAAGTCGGTAGTTTCCTTGTGAGGTCCGCTCCCGCTCCACATTTCCTGAATGACAACATTGGCGCGGTTTACGAAGATATCGTCATAATAATCTCCGGCAGCCTTGATTTTTTCCAGTGCCGTAGCGTAATCCTTGCGGATCTTGGCTATGGCATCGTTAGTGTTTTTCTGTGCCAGTAAGCCTGACGGGATTGCAAGCAGGGCTGCTAGCAATATGGCTAATAGTTTGTTTTTCATCACGGAGGAGCTTAAAAGTTATTCCAGATCTCGTTCATCTTGACAATGTTTTCAATTATCTTGGCTCTGTTGAGTGCCATTTCAGGAGAAGGGATTTCTTCGTCAGCTTCCTTGCATATGGTCTTAAGCAGTTTCCCGTCCCAGAAATAGTAGCGGCACTCAAAGGTCTTGCCGTGGTAGTCTGTAAATTTGAAGTAGAAGAATATCGGCTGGCAGTGGTCAGGATTTCCGTCGTCCGGGTCGTGCCATAGGATCTCATAGTAGTATTTCTGTTCGCCGATATTGTAGGTATAGCGTGCAAATGCAGGGAACCTCTGGAGATAGTCGCTTTCCTCTTGAATGTCCAGGCCATAGAATAACTCCAGCTTTCCGTTATGCTGTCCGCTTCCAGGCCACATCTCGTCTGTATTTATGACCGTCATATCGTGAGCGGGATATTCTGGATCCAGCCTCATTTCCAGCATTTTCATAGCGCCGGCATATGTCTCGCGGATTGTTGCCAGTTGCTTTTCAGTGCTGTTCTGGGCCCTTGATATTGCCGGCATAAGCATAAGAGCCAGCAGGGCAATTGTCAAATACCTGAGTTTCATAATATTGTTTTTTTAATTGTAATCTACGTCCATCCAGCACTTCCAGCCGCCGTTGAGTATGTTTCCTCCTCTCCACTCGGCTTCTCCCATTTGGAAGTCAACCTCATCGTAATGAGGATAGATCTTGGCAGGGAAAAGCGGAGCCCACTTGCCATATTCATCGTTGACAATCAGCCTGTAAGCATCAAGTCCCTTGGAGAAGAAGAACTTGAGCATCTGCTGGTCGTTTGTCAGAACAGAAGCGGTGTCTGCCTTGTCTCTGTCTCCTCCGCTGTAGCCGAAGCTCTGGTCTACCGGAACCCAGCCTACGCCTTCATAGTAAACCTCTGCCCAGTCGTGCAGGTTCACGTGACCAGGATGCAGCATCCATCCACTCTGCCATCTGGCCGGAACTCCCTTGTAGCGAGCCATAGTCATAAACAGCAGAGATACCTGTCCGCAATCTCCGTGCCCGTTTTTGAGAACATACATAGGAATGTTAGGAATGGTGGAGTAGTCTCTGGCTCCTGCCCACGGAATGTTCTCGGTTACCCAGCACCAGATTCTCTTGACCTTCTCGTATGGTTCGGTGACACCTGCGGTAAGGCTGTCTGCAAGAGCCTTTATCTTGTCTGTGAAAACAATATGCCTTTCCCTTTCTGCAGTATAAGTCTTGTAGATCAGCGATGTGGTGTCATAAGGCTTTATCTGTTCTTCAAGGTTTGCAAAATACTGGTTGAAAGAAGTGAAGCTGAGGTCATAGCCTGCTTTGAGAGTGTCTTTTCCGTTTGCCACCATCTCAAAGTAGATGCTTCTTCTGGCAGCGTCCGGGCTTGAGATAATGTATCCGTCTGCCATATAAGCACCTTCATTTCCCTTTATCTGATGTCCGTCTTCAAAGAACTTGGAAGCAAGAGTTCCGTCTGTTGCCGCGGTTGCATATCCAAGGCTTTCCTTGCGGGTAATCTTGGTATTCAGACCCCTGAACTTGAATACAGGCTTGGCTTCAGGAAGCTCAAGGTCTTTGTAGTCTGAATTGTAGCCTACGAACACTCTCTTGAGTTCTATATCTTTCTGCCTTTCCTTCTCCTTAGGGTATGGAAGCCACATTCTAACAACTTCTCCTGCCGGAACGGCATCTGGCATAACCCTCATAAGAACGTGGATAGTCATCTTGACAGGATCTACATAAGAACTAACGCGGATATCTTTGCTCCAGACTTGCTGGAAGCAGGCGTCTGAAATAACCTTTGGAAGATAACCCTTGAGGAAATCTCCGGTGGTTCCGGTTTCAGGGCCGTCTATGGCTTCTCTTGCTGCAACGCATACAGGATCAACCAGGAAAAGGTTGCCCGGGCCTTTGCGGAAATAGCGCCTCTGCCCGTCTATAGTCTTGCATTCCAGGGCACCGGACTGTCTCCAAGCTTCCATCTGGGCTTCTGTTACGTTAGGTATGTATTTCTTGATATACTCTAGAACTTCCGGTTCAGTCTTGCTGAAATCGGAGAGTATTCTCTGCATCTTGTCTTTTTCAAAGTTGATCAGGTACTTGTCTGCCTCTGAAAGGGAGTCGCACCTGAGGGCTTCCGCAAGAATCTTGTTTGCCTTGGTGAACTGGCCTTCTTCTATCAGGTCATCCAGGGTTACCTCGTCCAGTTTAGGGGACATTTGCGGAGTGTTTGTTGTGCAGAATGTTACAAGAATAGCCGCAGACAAAGCGGCAGCTGCTCCAAGCAGTTTTGAAAGAGTTTTCATATGCAGGTTGTTTTATTGTCAAATGTCAGCGCAAAGCGCACTGCATACAAATATAATCATAATCTTTCAATATTGTTGCGGTGGAGCGTAACAGATTATCAGTTAGGGCGTTAAACAGATTAACCCCAGGCTTTTTACCTGGGGTTAATTCAATAATTCATTATGTTTCAGCGTTTTGCGCTTCACCGGATTTGCCGGAGGTTTTGCGTTCCACCAGTTAGCCTTTCACCCTTTCTCCGTAGGTGCGGTCTTCTACCTTTACGCTGATCTTTTCTCCGTTCTGGATGAATAGCGGAACCATAATCTTGGCGCCGGTTTCCAGAGTGGCCTCCTTGAGAGCATTGGTGGAAGCGGTGTTGCCTTTTACTGCTGGCTCTGTGTAGGTAACCTCAAGTTCAACGAATGAAGGAAGCTCGCAGGTGAGGATTTCCTCGTTGTCTGCCCAAACCATCATCTCCACGTTCTGGCCTTCTTTCATAAGGTCTGCGTTCTCTACAAAGTCTTTATCAAGATGAACCTGCTCGTAGGTTTCGCGGTGCATGAAGTTATAGCCTGTCTCGTCTGCGTAGAGGTACTGGTAAGGTCTTCTTTCTACAGATACGAGGTCTATTCTTTCACCGGCTCCGTATGTGTGCTCCAGAAGTTTTCCGGTCTGGAGATCCTTGAATTTCGTTCTAACGATGGTGTTTCCTTTGCCTGGTTTAACGTGCTGGAAATAAACCAGCTGGCAAGGATGATCGTTGAAAAGGAAGAAAATTCCGTTCTTAAAATCTGCTGTAGTTGCCATAAATAATACTGTAAAATTTGCCGCAAATATAACTCTTTAGGAGGATTTTTAAAAATCTGGCGGTTGAGGTGAGCTGCCACTTTGGCGTGGAGGTGGCTCCGCAAACCCCTATGTTGTCTCCTTTCTTGAACCATTTTTTGTCTATCTGGCTCAGCGATTGGATATTGTATGATCTTGGGTTGTGTTTTCTGCAAAGGTCATATAGGACCTTGCCGTTGGACGACTCTTTTCCGCTGACAAAGATGATGACGTTGTGGCTTTGGGCAAAGGCGCTAAGGCGGGAGTGCCTCTGGGCCACCTGGCGGCAGATGGTGTCGTGAACAGTTAGGGCGGATTTGTCAGCCATCCTTTCCCTGATCCTGTCGCAGACCTCGGCGTATTCCACAGGGTCTTTGGTAGTTTGCGAGAAGATGTTTACCGGCTTTGTGAAATCTACCTTGTCTATCTGGTCTGGATTTTCAACGACTATGGCCCGACCCTCAGCTCTTCCAACAAGTCCGTTAACTTCCGCATGGCCGATTTTGCCAAAGATGACAATCTGCCCGCCTGTGTCCGCTATCTTCTTCTGAAGCTGGAGAACTACCGGGCAGGTGCAGTCTATGAGCTTGATGTTCCGCTCTTTGGCAATGGCGTATGTGGAAGGTGGTTCGCCGTGCGCGCGGATGAGGACGGTGGTATCGCTGAGAGAGGACATCTGCTCCTTGTCTATCACCTTGAGGCCTTTCTTTTCCAGGCGGTCCAGCTCGGAGTTGTTATGCACAATGGCTCCCAGGGTGTAAAGTTCAGCCTTTTCCCCAAGGTTTTGCTCGGCGGTGCGGATTGCCCTTACCACTCCGTTGCAGAAGCCGGAATCTTTATCTATTTCTACGCTAACCTTCATTTGTCTATTGCAGATAGCAAAGATAAGTGTTATTTGATTAAATTTGTGAATCAAAACAGCGAGTTCTATGGCAAGCGGAAAAATCATCGTAGCGATAGACGGTTATTCGTCTACGGGCAAAAGCACCTTCGCCAAGCTGGTGGCCAAGGGGCTGGGATACATTTATGCGGACAGCGGCGCCCTCTACAGGGCAGTAACGTATTTTGCCTATACCAACGGCTTTATAGACGAGAGCGGAAACATAGACAAGGAGAATCTGGAGAGAGTGCTTCCTAAGGTGGAGATAACCTTTCGCACCAACAAGAAGGGCGATAGCCAGACTTACCTCAACGGAGCCAACATAGAAAAGTACATCCGCCAGTCCACGGTGTCTTCTCACGTGAGCCCGATTGCAGAAATTCCGTTTGTAAGAGATTTTGTTAACGTGATGCTCAGGCGGATGGGTCAGGATAAAGGCCTTGTGATGGACGGGCGAGACATTGGTACAGCCGTGTTCCCGCACGCCGAGCTGAAGATTTTTATGACCGCCAGCGAGCAGGTCAGGGCTATGCGCCGTTTTAAGGAACTGCAGGCAAAGGGAGAGAAAGACACCTTTGAAAGCGTGTTGGAAAACCTCAAGAAGAGAGATTACATAGATTCCCACAGGGAGAAGGACCCGCTGACCAAGGCCAAGGATGCTATTGAGCTGGATAACAGTAGTATGAGCCTGGAAGACGAGATTGAGTGGATCAACGGCATACTGCTTCCGAATTTCAATCTGAAGGTGGAGCTTCCGCCCCAGGAGGTTTAATCTAAAAGTGTTATGAAGATACTTATCATCGACGATGAAAAGAGCATCCGTCTGGCTCTGAAAGACATACTGGAAGACGAGGGTTACGAGGTCTCTCTGGCCGAGAACGGGAAGGAGGGGCTGGAGAAAGCCACGGCAGAGCGTTTTGACGTGATATTCTGCGATATAAAAATGCCTGGAATGGATGGCATCGAGGTTCTGGAGAAGATGGTGGAAGAGGGAGTGGAGAGCCCGATCGTGATGATTTCCGGCCACGGAGACATAGACACCGCGGTTAAATGCATAAAGAGCGGAGCTTATGATTTTGTATCCAAGCCGCTGGACCTTAACAGGATACTTATAACTGTAAAGAACGCTTGTGATCACAAGGAAGTTATTCAGGAGAACAAAACTCTCAAGAAGAAGGTTGCAGCTTCTTCTTCCGTTCAGGAGATAGTGGGGCAGAGCAAGGCCATAATGCAGGTCAAGGAGATGATAGACAGGGTGGCTCCTACAGATGCCAGGGTTCTGGTTACAGGATCCAACGGAACTGGCAAGGAGCTGGTTGCCAGATGGCTGCACGAAAAGAGCCCTAGAGCCAAGATGCCTTTCATAGAAGTTAACTGCGCCGCCATTCCTGGCGAGCTTATAGAAAGCGAGCTCTTCGGCCACGAGAAGGGAAGCTTTACCTCAGCCATCAAGCAGCACAAGGGAAAGTTTGAGCAGGCAGATGGCGGAACGCTTTTCCTGGACGAAATCGGTGACATGAGCCTTTCAGCACAGGCCAAAGTTTTGAGGGTGCTTCAGGAAAACAAGCTAACCCGCGTGGGCAGCGACAAGGATATCAACGTGAATGTGAGGGTGGTAGCCGCCACCAACAAGAATCTTCCGGAAGAAATCCAGAAGGGCACTTTCAGAGAAGACCTATATCATCGCCTTAGCGTGATTGTCATTAGGGTTCCGGCTCTTTCAGACAGAAAAGAAGACATTCCGCTTCTGGTTGAGCATTTCATAGACGAGATTTCAAATGAGAGCGGAATGGGGAAGAGGGGCATAAACAAAGATGCCATAGAAGAGCTCAAGAAACATTCCTGGACGGGCAACATACGAGAACTCAGAAACGTGGTTGAGCGTCTTATGATATTGGGAGGAAATCCTATAACCAAGGCAGACGTTACCGCCCTGGCAAGTCCTATGTTCAGATAGAAGATCTTTCTATCCTGATTCTCAGTATTTGCGGCGTGTCGGGATTGGTCCTGACCAGAAGAACAACCCTGAGATTTTCACTTCCGGTGTTTAGGGTGCCGATGGCGTATTTCATTGGCGGGTTGCCGCTTTTGTGTATGATGGAGAAGGACTTTGGAGTATATTGTGAAAAGAAATTCTTCATTATCTGTGTGGCCTGGGAACGTGAACACTCCGTAGGGGCTCCAAAGATGTCTATTTCCAGATTTGCTGCAAACCAGGCGCTCAGCCTTTCAGCATCTCCTTTCTGTATGTACTTGGAAATCGGGATGAAAACGTCTCCGCCCTGAGTCTGGGCTTGAGTCTTAGGGGAGAACGCGAAAAAGAGCAGCGCTAATCCAATCAGAGCCGCCACCTTTGTTCTCAAGGGTAAGATGAGTCCTGTTTTCATCCTTTGATGATATTGTCTAGGTCGCCGAAAAAACCGCAAAAATCACGCCATTTTTGCTCTATTTATGTTAAATTTGCAAGAAGGCAATTTAAGAAATGAAGATAAGGTTAATTTGCGTGGGCAAGACAGATTTCTCCTTTGTGGAAGAGGGGATGGATCTTTATGCCAGCCGCCTTAAGCATTACTGCAAGCTTTCCCAGGTTTTCATACCGGCCCTCAAGGGGGCTTCCAGCCTTTCTAAAGACCAGATTAAGGAAAAAGAAGGAGAACTGATCCTGAAGGAGATAGGAGTCTCCAAGGGCAAACCTTCCGGAAAGATTGTGGTGCTTCTGGACGAAAGGGGAGAGAGGTTTTCTTCCCGTCAATGGGCGGCCAGGCTGGAAAAGGATGCTTCTAGCGAAAAGGAAATGTGTTTTGTCATAGGCGGGGCTTACGGTTTTTCGGAAGACGTCTACAACTGCGCCAATTCCCTTCTTTCCCTTTCATCTATGACTTTTTCCCACCAGATAGTTAGACTTCTTTTTATGGAGCAGCTTTACAGGGCTATGACAATAATTAAAGGTGAGCCTTATCACCATGATTAGAATACAATGAAGAAGGTACTGGGATTCATAAAAAGTAATCTTTTGCCGCTGGCCGTTCTGTGCGTGGCGTTGTGTCTTCTTTTGAGTTTTCTTCAGAGCGGATTGCCAGATGACCTGTCTTCAGAGGCTGCAAGGCTTCAGGACAATCTTCACAAGAGAGAGGCTCTTTTGGATGAATTTGCCTACAAGGCTTTGGATGAGCCGGCAGATAAATGGCTGGATATGCCTGACCTGCCTGAGGATATGGTCATATATCGCTATGTCGGAGATGTTCTCCAGAGCTGGGCTCATCAGTTTCCGTTTGCAAACGATGACCTAAGGGAAGGCTCCATCTATCAGATATTCCGCTCTGAGCATTATCTGGAAGGGCAGAGCCGTTTCCTCTATCCTTTCTCCTATCTTTCCGGCAAGGAACAGTTTGTGAATGTTGGAAGCCGGTGGTATGTAATCAAGAGCTATGTCAAAGACCAGACCAGAGTCATTGCCGGACTTCTGGTAAAGACAGACAAAAGAGTGGCGGACGCTTTGGGAATGAGCGTGGTTAATCCTCATCTGGGAATTCCGGAAGATGTAGATATCCAGCCTATTACCTTTGAAAGTTGCGGAGAGGAAATAATGGGCGGAGACGGCGAGCTGCTGTTTGTCCTCCAGAAAGATGTTACCCTAGGAAAAGTTTCAGCGGTAAGCCCATTTACCTGGATTGCCCTGGCCCTTGCAACATTTGCGCTGTTCCTGTATCTGCACCGCAGAAGAAGTCTTGGAAGGCTGGCTGTCTATCTTATAGGAATGACAGTTCTCTGGGTTGTAAGTTTCCGACTTGGAGCCAGGAGCGCGTTTTCTTCTACATTCTTCTCTCCTACGGTTTACGCAGATTCCGGATTGTTCTCGTCTTTGGGCAATCTGCTTCTGAACAATCTGTATGTTAGCCTGTTGGTCCTGGGATTCTATATGCTCAGGTCTTATTACATAGATAGTCTGCGTCACAAAGAAGGATGGAAGAAATGGGTTGGAGTTATTCTGCTCTGCGCCATTCCGGTTGTACTGTGCATCTACATAAACTACACGCTGAGGAGCCTGGTGGCAAATTCCTCCGTCAATATGGAGCTTTACAAGGTGACGGAAATATCGCTGAACACTATTCTTTGCTACCTATCTTACGCCCTTCTGTTCCTGATGCTTATGTTCAGTCTTCAGCTAATCGCGTCGCTGATGAAAATGAGAAGGCAAAGAAGTCTTCTTTCAATCCGGAACACTCTGCTTTACACCATACTGATTTCTCTGTTCACGCTGCTTACGGTTACACAGCTGAGCTCCAGAAAAGAAAAGGAATGGAGCCGGCTTATGGCAAACCGCATTTCCGTGGAGAGAGACCTGGGGCTTGAGCTGGAACTGAGGAATGTGGAGCTAAGGCTTTGGAATGATCCTATTTCCACGGTTCTTCTTTCTGCTCCGCAGGAGAATCTTCCTATGCTTGAGATGAGATTCTCCGAGCTTTATTTCCAGTCTATCAAGCAGAAATACCTAATCAACCTTTCCGTATGCCGCCCGAGCGAATCTATCCAGATAGGGCAGATGGTGGTGAATTGCCTGGAGTATTACAAGGCCAAGATGGCTCAGTATGATGCTGTTCCTATATCTGAGAACAGTTCTTTCTATTACCTGAGCAACTTCAACGGTCAGGTAGGCTATCTGGGCGTATTCCCGTATCTTACGGAAAACGGGGCCGTGAATCTTTTCATAGAGATAACCGCCCGGTATGAAGAGGGGAAGGCCGGCTATCCGGACAGTTTTTCTGAAATCCAGCCGGATGATTTCAATATTCCTCCACGATTTTCTTACGCCAAGTACCACGACGGTCGCCTTGTGCTTTTCCGCGGAAGGTACGACTATCCGATGTACGAGAAGGAATTTGGCCACTCCACAGTTATTAAAGACGGATATCTTCACAGGGTTAACAAGGTTACAGATCACAACACGGTGGTAATCAGCCGCCAGGAAAGGCGTCTGTTCCCTTATATCGTATCGCTGAGCTATCTGATACTGTTCTTCTTCCTGTTCTTTATGGCAGTCATAAGAATCCGCAGGGCAAGAAGGAGGGCGGCGGCCGCTTTGAAGCGTTCAACGCGCAAGTCCTGGGGAAGAAGGCTGAACTTCCTGATATCCGTTGTAGTGGCTGCTGCTCTTCTGGCCGCCACTGTGGGAAGCCTCTGGTACAGCGTAAGCTACTACAAGCTCAACAGCCGCCTGCAGATGGAGGAGAAAATCCAGACGGTAGGCAAAACTCTGTCTTCATACTTTACTTACGTTCAGGATTATACAGATGTAAACTCATCTGAGCTGGCCAGCGTAATGGATCGCCTGGCTAACGATACGCACGCAGACATAAACCTCTACGATCCGTCCGGAATGATTATCCGTTCCACCAAGATGGACCTGTTCCAGAAATATGTTCTTTCTTCCAGGATGAACCCTAAGGCATATTCCGATGTGGTGGTTGGCCAGAGAAGCCAGATTTTCAACAAAGAAAAGATAGGTTCATACAGTTACTATTCTCTTTACTCGCCGATATATAACCATAATGGAAAACTGGTTGCCATTGCGGACATTCCTTATTTCACCAAGGGAGGAGACCTTAACGGAGACCTTTCATACGTGGTAGCCACCATCATCAACATAAGCATCATCCTGTTTATCATAGCGTTATTCCTTTCTCGGCTTCTGTTCTCCAGAGTTACTCGCCCGCTTACGGACTTGAGCGCCAAGATGAAATCTATGGACGTCTCCAGCGCTCCTGAGCATATCAGCTACAAGAGCAACGACGAGTTAGGGCTTCTGGTAGACGCCTACAACAAAATGGTAGACGACGTGGCAGAGAGCACACGCAAGATGGCTGTGGCAGAGAGGGAAAAGGCCTGGAGCGATATGGCCCGCCGCATAGCCCACGAGATAAAGAACCCGCTGACTCCTATGAAACTCAGCATCCAGCGCATTATGATGCTAAAGCAGAGAAACGCTCCTGGATGGGAGGAAAAGCTGGATGCAATATCCTCATCTCTTCTGGAACAGATAGATATTCTTTCCAACACCGCCAGCGAATTCAGCAGCTATGCCAAGTTCTACGTAGAGGAAGTTTCCATCTTCAATCTCTATGAGGTAATACGCCAGCAGAAAGATATTTTCGATAACAACGAAAACATAAGGATCTCTTTCAGCCACGAAAGCGAGGATTGTCCGGTAAAGGCCAGGAGAGGACAGATAGTGAGAGTTCTGGTGAACCTGATTTCCAATGCTGTACAGGAACTTGGCAATTCAGATGACAAGGGCTTCATAACTCTAAGCCTTCTCCGCGACGGGGATTTCTGGAAAGTAAGCGTAGATGACAACGGCAACGGAGTCAGCGATGAGAACCTAGGTAGCCTCTTCCAGCCAAACTTTACCACCAAGAGCAGCGGCAACGGCCTGGGCCTTGCCATATCCAAGAACATAATTGAGCAGAGCGGTGGAAAAATCTGGTACACCCGAAGCGAACTGGGCGGTGCCTGCTTCAGCTTCACTCTCCCTGTATTTGAAGACAACAAACAACAATAACTATGGCTAAATATAATTTCAACAAAGAACTCAACCGCAAGGGAACAAGCTGCATCAAATGGGATATGACGGAAACCATCTGGGGCAAGAAGAATCTTCTGCCTATGTGGATTGCCGATATGGACTTTGCAACTCCAAAATTCTTTACAGACGCTCTCATTAAGAGGGTAGACGGCGGGGTTCTTGGATACGGCTGCCGTCCACAAAAATGGTACGACTCAATAATCGCTTGGTTCAAAGACCGCTACAACTGGACAATAACCAAGGACCAGCTTGGTTTTGTTCCTGGCATAGTAGTGGGAATAGCCCACGCCTTGAGATGCTTCACCAAACCTGGAGACAAGGTTCTTATTTTCCCTCCTGTCTATTTCCCCTTTGCAAACCAGATTGCCTATGCAAAATGCAAGCAGGTAGACTGCCCCCTGGTTATAATGGAAACTAAAGATGGAGAAGACTTTGAAATAGACTTCAAGCTTCTGGAAAAGAAAATCAAAGGCTGCAAGGCTATGATTCTCTGCAATCCTCACAACCCTGGCGGAAGAGTTTGGTCAAGGGCTGAGCTGCAAAAGATTGCAAAGATTTGCCTGGAAAACAATGTCTTTGTCATCAGCGATGAGATTCACTGCGACCTTTCGTTCAAGGGACACATTCCGTTTGCAACCGTAAACGCGAAGCAGGCAAAAAACACCATCACCTTCCACGCCCCTTCCAAGACTTTCAACTGCGCGGGAGTTGGAGCCAGTGAATGGGTTGCCACAGACAAGGCTCTCCACGACAAATTTGCCACATATCTAAGGGGCGGGGAATTTGACGCCGGCCATTATGATTCATTTATGCCTTCTTCCATCTTCTATTCAGAAAAAGGCAAGGAATGGCTCTCCCAGGCAATGGACTACATCAAAGGCAATATAGATTACGTTGAAAAATTCCTCAAAGACAATTTCACAGCCCAGACAATAGAGCTCAGCGGCAAGAAGATACGTACTGAAACTTCAGACGGTGTGGCTGAGGAATATGCCGAAGCAAAGATCGGCACTACACAGCTTATAAAGATGATAAGGCCTCAGGCTTCCTTCCTGATATTCCTAGACTTCAGAAACCTCGGCCTGAGCCAGAAGGAACTCGTGGACTTTGTGGTAGACAAGGCTCATCTTGCGCTCAACGACGGAGCTATGTTCGGCGCAGGTGGGGAAGGCTTTATGAGGCTTAACGTGGGCTGTCCTAGAAAGACTATGGAAAGAGCTATGGGCCAGCTCAAGGCCGCATTCTGCAAGAAATACAAGTTGTAGGAAAATTGCTATATTTGCAACCCGTTTCAAAAAGACAGCGGGTATCGGGATGTGGCGCAGTTGGCTAGCGCACTACGTTCGGGACGTAGGGGTCGTCCGTTCGAGCCGGATCATCCCGACACAAAAAAAGGCAGACTTTCGGTCTGCCTTTTTTGTGATAAGGGATGATTACCTTATTTCTTGTAGCCTGGATTCTGCTCAAGTTCAGGATAGATGATTCTCTCGTCTGAAGAGATAGGGAGCATTACCCTGTCGTCAGCCCAGGTAAGAGCTACGTTGAATGGGTTGTGAGGATCGTTCTTCTCATAGTGGCCGTTACGCCTCATAAGGTCAAAGAAACGGTCTCCCTCGCCGATGAGCTCTTTCTGTCTCTCAATCTCAACGTTTTCAATTGTTGCGGAGATTGCAGTAACAGAAGGATCGGCTCTCTGGGCAACAGCAAGCAGCATAGCGTCGGCATCTGGTTTTCCGGTAGCCTTTCCGGCCTCGGCTGCAATCAGGTAAGCCTCAGCAAGACGCATATACCTAGGATTGTTCAGGAAGGCGGTGAAACCGGTGTTTCCGATGAACTTCTTCAGCCAGTATTCTCCGGTATGCTTGTATCCGGTTACAGGATCGTCATAAGCAATCCAGTCGGCACGGATATCGTTAGGAGTAAGAGCGAACAGGTCTCTCCAATGTTTGGTTGGAACTACAGATGCTCCGGTGTTGTCATAGCCAAACCACAGGCTGTAGTAGAATGATCCGCCGAATCCGTTATCGCCGTCGATTGCAGACTGGAGGTTTACAAGACCTTCAAAGATGGACTCGTCGTTTCCAACCTCTGCCCAGGAAGCAAGGTACTCGTCTCTTGGTATCAGAGAGTAAGGACCGTTGTTGATAACTTCTTTGGCTGCTGAGTAAGCAAGGTCATTATTGCCCTTGTAAAGAGCAACTTTTGCTTCCAGGAACTTAGCAGCCCAGTAGTTGAAGTGTCCGGTGTTCTTTTCCTTTGAAAGAAGGCCAAGAGCTACGGTAATGTCATTCTCGATCTGGGTGTAAGTTTCAGCAACAGTGCTTCTAGGAATTCTTGCCTCTGATGGAGATACAGGCTCGGTAATCAGAACTGCTCCAAGAGAAGCTCCGCTGTCGAACTTGTAAGGTCTTCCGTACAGTCTTGCAAGGTTGAAGTAGCAGAATGCCCTTACGGCATATGCCTGTCCAAGATAGTCGTTCTTGATGCTCTGCTTTTCTGCAGGAACTTCAAGAGCGTCTATGTTCTTGATAATGGCATTTGCCCTTGTAATGGTTGAGTAGAAATTTCTCCACAGAGTGAAGTATGAATTCTGTGAAGGATCGTAGTCATATGAGTAAACAATGTAGTTGCCCTCACTTGGTACAAGCAAGTCAGCTCTCAAGTCACCCATCTGAATCATATAGTTGCCAAATACTGTATAGTATTTCAGCAGAGTGTACATACCGTTTACTGCAACACCGGCATCCTCCAGGGTTGCAAGAGCGTTCTCGGCAACTACAGCGTCTGTAGGTTCCTTGTCAAGGAATCCCTTGCAGTTAGAAAGGGAAACGGCAAGAACTGCAACAAGTAATATGCTTAATATCTTTTTCATATCTGTATAATCTTAATGGTTAGAAACTTACTTCAACACCGAATGACCAGGTTCTCAGAGCCGGCATACCATAGTTGTAGTAACCGTCAGACTGGAGTTCTGGTTCGCACTCAGCCTTGGAAATAGTAAGCAGGTTTGCACCTGATAGATATACGCGGGCGCCGCGGAGAGAAAGTTTCTGTACAAAGTTCTTAGGAAGATTGTAAGAAATTGTCATATTCTTCAGTCTTGCAAAGTCGCCCTTTACGAGCATACGGGATGAGTTGTAGTAACCACCCTGGTTGTTGTCGTAGATACGCATTGGAACGTCTGAGTCTGAATTTTCAGGAGTCCAAGGATTGAGCTGAGTCTTCATGATAGGCTGTCCGAAGGTTCTGTAACCGTCGTTTGCAACCTCATCCTGAGTTGAGTTGCAGAGATAGTGGCCAACCTTGTAAGTCCAAGCCATGCTGAAGCTGAGATCTTTCCAGCGGAAGTTTGCGTTGAAACCGCCAAAGTACTTAGGCATAGCCCTCTTGCCGTGGATTACCATATTGCTGGCGTTCTGCCTTCTTGCAGGAGCATAGTTGTATCCGTCGTAAGGCATTGCGCTGCCTTCCTTTATTACGGTACCGTCTCTCAGGGTTACGTCCTGATCAACAATCTCTCCTTTCTCATAGAAGGAACCTTCTGCATACATAGGATAACCAGGCTTAACGCCGTTAATGGTCTCAGAGCTCTTGTTTACTCCCAGATACTCTCTGGTGTAGAACTGATAGAAGTTGTAGCCCTTCTTCCACCAGAACCATCCGCTATTGATAGCTTCATCCTCGGTGGAGAGCTTGAGAACCTCGTTGTGTACGCGGCTCCAGTTTGCTCCTACGCTCAGTTCCATATCCTGCTTCTTGATAATGTCAACGTTGGCAGTGATTTCCCAACCGCGGTTAACCATACTTCCCTTGTTCATCAGTGTTGAGCTGAATCCCGTGGTGGAAGCTACAGATGCGTCAAGGAGCAGGTCTGTGGTCTTTCTGTTGAAGTATTCTACAGAGAAGGTGTACCTGTCAAAGATTGTTGCATCGAGACCGATATTCCAGTTCTTGTTCTTCTCCCAGGTCAGATCTGTGTTGGCGATGTTGCCAGGATAGCTGGCGCCGTCATCTCCATACTGTGAGTAGTCATAAACAGACATATATCCGTAACGGTCTGAAGGAAGTGTACCTGAAGTACCGTAAGATCCTCTGATCTTGCCGTCATTCATCCAAGGGAAGTCGAGGAATTTCTCCTTTGAGAATCTCCAGGTTCCGGATACGGACCAGAAGTTACCCCATCTGGTGTCAGGAGCAAGTCTGGAGGAACCGTCACGACGGAATGTTCCGGTTACATAATACTTGGAGTCATAGTCATAGCTTGCGCTTCCGAACATTGAAAGCAGGCCTTCCTCGTCTGACCAGGCATAACCCTCGTCAAATGTTGTACCCATTACACTTTCCTTTGCTCCCAGGTAGCTGAAGTCGGTCTTGCCCAGACGGAGTCTGTTGATCTTCTCTCTTTCAGCCTCCCAACCAACCATTGCTGATACGTGGTGAACGTCGAACATCTTGTCGAAGTTCAGGGTGGTGGAGCTTACAACCTTGTTGATGTTGCGGTGCTTGTCTGAAGCGTAACCTGTTCCGTAAGCGGTGAAGTTAGGGTGACCATAGAGCCATCCGAACTTGTCAAGCACATACAGCCAGTCGCTTGAGAGAGTGGTCTTGAGTTTCAGGTAATCTGTGAAGGCAACTTCGGCCCATCCCTTGAGGATCATTCTGTTCTGCTTTGCATCGTTAACCTGATGCTTGTACTGGGCAACAGGGTTGATGGTGTTGAATCTTGTAGAGAATGTTTCCTCAAAGAGGTCACCTGAATCCTTGTATTTGTAAGGCCATCTGTCGATGAAGACAGCCTTCCACATAAACATAGGGTTGTCCTTTGAGGACCATCCGTCCTGGTGACCATCCTGATACTGCCAAGAATACTGCATGATACCGCCCAGTTTCAGCCAATTGTTAAGCTTGGCCTCGCCGTTTACGGTTGCAGTGAAACGCTGCAGGTAGTCGATCTTTACAACACCGTGCTGGTCTGTGTAGGATACAGATGCATAAATCTTGCCCTTTTCGTTACCGCCGGAGATGCTGTACTCGTAATTCTGGCTGATACCTCTCTGGAACAGAACCTTCTCCCAGTCTTTGTAGATGTACTTGTCATAGTCGAAGGCAGGATAGTACTTTGCAATACGGTTCTCTACGTAAGCGTCTATGCTGCCGTAGCTGCTCCAAGCTGAAGGGTTAGCCTCGGCATAGTTGCGGAATGACATTCTCTGCAGTGCCTCGTTCTGTGCGTCAGATACCATTTCCAGATTCTTCTTGTATGAGAAGTAGGAAACGCCTACGCTAGCCTTGAAGGTGGATACGAGATCTCCTTCCTTACCTTTCTTGGTGGTAATCAGAACGACACCGTTAGATGCCCTTGATCCGTAAAGTGAAGCGGCGGCTGCGTCCTTCAGAATGGTGATAGACTCAATGTCTGAAGGGTTGAGGTAGTTCATTGCACTGGTGGAAATGTTTCCGGTACTCCAGTCTCCGCTTGTTGCAGGCACACCGTCTATAACGTAAAGAGGCATGTTGCTGGCGTTGAATGAGCCGTAACCGCGGACGCTGATCTGAACTTCAGAACCAGGCTGTCCGGAATAGGACATTGCCTGAACGCCGGCAGCCTTTCCTGCCAGAGCCTGCTCGAAGCTTACAACCGGAACGTCCTTGATAGCGTCTTGCTTAACTACAGCTGCGGATCCTGAATAGGAGCCCTTCTTTGCGGTACCGTAAGCAACCACGATAGTCTCGTCCAGTCCGATGGCGTCAGACTCCATCACGGCATTAACCACGCCCTTTCCTGCTACAGGAATTTCTACGGTGGTATATCCTACTGAAGAGAAGACGAGAGTTGCATTTGCAGGAACATTCGGAAGAGTATACTTTCCGTTCTCGTCTGTAAAGGAACCTGTACGGGTACCCTTGACCATAACGTTTACGCCAGGGATAGGGCCTCCGTCTTCTTTAGCGGTTACCGTACCAGTAACCCTGTTTTGCGCGAGCGCCATAGTTGAAACCAGGGCCGCCAAAACAAATAGTAAGACCTTTTTCATTGGATAATTTTTAGTTAGTAAATAGGTTTGCTGAACAAATTTAATAAAAGTGTAACAAACAAGTAACAAAAAATCGTGTTTTTTTCACTTTTTTTTGACTTTTTGATGCAACATTTTCCTCTGCGATTGCATCAGCAACCGCTTTTCTAACTAGTTGAAAAATGAAATGATTGCGCTTTACTTCTGCTTGAAGTAAATGTTGATTGGACAGCCAGTAAAATCAAAGCGTTCTCGTAACCTGTTCTCCAAGAAGCGTTTATACGGGTCTTTGATGTATTGCGGGAGGTTGCAGAAGAAAGCGAAAGAAGGCACTTTGGTAGGCAGCTGAGTGATATATTTTATCTTGACTTCCTTTCCTTTGTACATAGGCGGCTGATGCTCTTCTATTTGCGGCATAAGCGCATCGTTGAGTTCTTTCCAGTCCACCTTTCTGGAATAGTTCCGGTAAACCTGCATGGCTTTTTCCAGAACATCGTGGATTCTCTGCTTGTTGATAACAGACGTGAAAACAACCGGAACATCGGTGAAAGGAGCAGTCTTGGAAAGTATGTCCTGAGTGAAGTTTTTCATTGTCATCGTGTCCTTTTCCACCAGGTCCCATTTGTTGACCACAATCACGCATCCCTTGCCGTTTTTCTGGATCAGGTAGAAGATGTTCAGGTCTTGCGCCTGGATGCCTTCAGTGGCGTCTATCATTAGGATGCACACGTCTGAATTTTCTATGCTCCTGATGGCTCTCATCACGGAGTAGAATTCAAGGTCTTCTGTAACCTTGTTCTTCTTTCTCATTCCGGCGGTGTCTACCAGCAGGAAGTCGTAACCAAACTTGTTATAGCGGGTTGTTATGGAGTCTCTTGTGGTGCCTGCCACTGGAGTGACTATGTTCCTTTCTTCACCGAGCAGGGCGTTGGTCATAGAAGACTTGCCTACGTTCGGGCGGCCCACTATGGTGATTCTAGGAAGTCCTGCAAAGTCTTCGTTCTTTTCCTGAGCGCCGGTTTTTTCCAGCTCGGAAACGATTTTATCCAGAAGATCTCCTGTTCCGCCTCCGCTTGCAGAGGCAATGACCATGGGCTCTCCAAGTCCCAGCGAGTGGAATTCGTATGTTCCGTAGATCTTGTCTCCTGAGTCTACCTTGTTGACTGCCAGGATCACGGGCTTGTCGCATCGGCGAAGCATCTTGGCAATTGACTGGTCGTAGTCTGTGATTCCAGTTCCCACATCGCAGAGGAAAAGTATTACATCTGCCTCGTCTATGGCTGAGAGAACCTGCTTCCTTATCTCGTTTTCGAATACGTCGTCTGAATTGGTTGTGTATCCTCCTGTATCTATTACGGAGAACGTCTTGCCGCACCACTCGCACTTGCCGTAGTGGCGGTCTCTGGTTACGCCGGCCGTTTCATCTACGATAGCCCTTCTTTGCCCCACCAGGCGGTTGAACAGCGTGGATTTTCCCACGTTTGGCCTTCCTACTATAGCTACTATTCCCATATTATACAATTATCTGTTAATCAATTCTTTTAGGCGGCAGGACACGTCGCAGCTCTCACATTCGGAGTCTGGATGAATCTTCCTGAGGCCTTTCTTTCCGGTCACTTTAATGTGGGTGGACTTGCCCCAAATCCTTTCGTCTTCTTCACGCATGCAGACCACTCCTCTTTTCCGCAGTTCCTTGTTGTGCCCAACTTCCGAATCGGGGAAGCGCCCGTCTTTCCGGAAAATAATGTTGAAGCACAGGCCGAAGACGCACAGTCCCACTATCAGGACAGACAGGAGTATCACATACAATGTGTTCATAAAGTGCTATTTGAGAAGGCACTTCTCCTTGTAGACCACTGGAGCGGAACTTATGTTCAGAATCGGAGGTATCTGGTGTATCTTGAACGCAGACTTGCCGATCAATGAGCTAATCCTGTCCAGAAGGGCCTTGTCGTAGCCTTCTTCCAGAAGCTGGGCAAAGGTTTTTCCGCCTTCGTTTACTTCGTAGAGTATCGGATCCAGAACCTCGTAGTCCGGAAGGGAGTCAGAATCCTTCTGTTCCGGCCTGAGCTCGGCGCTCGGGGCCTTGGTCAGGGTAGATACCGGAATTATCTCCTCTTCTCGGTTAATCTCGTATGCCAGCTCGTAAACGTCTCCCTTGTAAAGGTCAGCAATAACCATAATGGCTCCCGCCAGATCTCCGTAAAGCGTACCGTAGCCGGTGCATAGCTCACTCTTGTTGGAGGTGTTGAGAACCAGGGCGTCAAACTTGTTGGAGTAAGCCATCAGTATGGTTCCTCTGATTCTTGCCTGGAGGTTTTCCTCGGTGACGCTCCACTCTTTTCTTTCCTTGAAAACCGGCTCAAGGGTTTTCATAAACTTGTGGTAGATATCGGAAATCGGAACCACTTCATAGTCTATCCCCAGATTCTCCGCCAAATCCACAGCGTCTTGCACGGAATGAAGGGTGGAAAAGTCGCTCGGAAGCATTATTCCGTGGACATTTTCCTTGCCCAGGGCCTCTACTGCCAGGGCGGCCACTACAGCGGAGTCTATTCCGCCGCTAAGACCCAGCACGGCCTTCTGCATACCGCATCCTTCAAAATAGCCGCGGATGCCGTCTCCCAGCTTCCGCCGAATCTCTTCTACAGTGAATTCTTTGTGGATCAGCATAATCGGGGAATCAAAATATCTAGTACATCAAAGTGTTTCCAAAGGATTTGTCGCGGTAAACCTTGTCTATAACGTCTCCAAAGAGCTCAGCGACAGATATCACCTTTATCTTGCTGGTGTCTGCTCCTTCAGGGGCTCTGAGCGGAATTGTATCGGTGACAACCAATTCTTCCAGAGGAGAGGATGCTATGTGCTCGTAGGCGGCTCCGGACAGCACAGGATGGGTTGCAAGTGCCCTAACGCTGGTTGCGCCCTTGTCCACAAGCATACTGGCGGCCTTGCAGAGGGTTCCTGCAGTGTCCACCATATCATCTACAATCACTATGTTTCTGCCTTCCACTTCTCCGATGGCGGTCATAGATCCTACAACATTAGCCCTTTCCCTGCTCTTGTGGCAGATAATCATCGGGCATCCTATGATTCTGGAGTAAGCGTTAACTCTCTTGGCGCTTCCCATATCAGGAGATGCTATGGAGAGGTTTTCCAGCTTCAGGCTCCTCAGATACGGAAGGAATATGGAACTTGCGTATATGTGGTCAACCGGAAAGTCAAAGAATCCCTGTATCTGGTCTGCGTGGAGGTCTGCCGTCATTATGCGGTCGCAACCCGATGCTTCCAGCAGGTTTGCCACCAGCTTTGCCCCGATAGATACCCTTGGACGGTCTTTGCGGTCCTGCCTTGCCCATCCGAAATAAGGCATTACGGCTACAACTTTGTAGGCAGATGCCCTTTTTGCCGCGTCTATCATAAGCAGCAGTTCCATAAGGTTTTCCATTGGCGGGAAGGTGGAGCATACGATAAACACCGCAACGCCTCTGACGCTTTCCAGGTAGATAGGCTGGAATTCCCCGTCGCTGAAGACGGTTACATCAGATTTGCCAAGTTCCAGATTAAGCGATTTTGAAATTCGCTCAGCCAGGTATCTGGAGTTTCTGGTTGAGAAAATCTTGATTGGATGTTCCATATTCTTGTTTTAATAATTTTCTGTCTTTTGTGCCGCTTTAAATAGGTTCAGCACGTGTTCCATATGTGCAATTATCTCCTCTTTTCCGGTTCCTTTCTCGGCGGAACTTGTGAAAATAGGGGGCAGTTCCTCCCAATATTCTGAAAGGGTGTTCTTTACGCTCTCTATATTCTTCTGCAGCTCGTTTTTTCTGGGTTTGTCCGCCTTGGTAAAGATAATGGAAAAAGGAATACCTTCTTCACCAAGGGAGGTAATAAAGTCAAGATCTATCTGCTGAAGGGTGTGGCGGGAGTCCAGCAGTACGAACAGCGTGGCCAGCTCCTGAGACCCTCCGATGAACTCGTTGTTCATCCTGGCCAGTTCCTCTCTCTGCTTGCCTGAAATCTTGGCGTAGCCGTATCCGGGCAGGTCTACAAGATACCAGCTGTCGTTGATAAGGAAATGATTTACAGATATTGTCTTGCCTGGAGATGAGCTGGTTCTGGCCAACTCCTTGCCCTTGGTGATCTTCTCGGCGCCTTGGCACAGCATGTTTATTAGGGAAGACTTTCCCACGTTGGAGCGCCCTATGAAGGCTATTTCCGGAAATCTCTTGCCCGGACGGCCTTTCAAGGTGGTGCTGCTTCCTGCGAATGCCGCCTTCTTGATTTTCATACCTGTTCAAGTTTGGGCACAAATTTAAGAAAATTGACAGTCACTGCAAAGAAAAAGACCGGTGCATGTCAAAAAGCATCGGTCTTTTCTTTGCTTCAATTTCTGCTGGTTTATTTCCACTTGTTGAGGATGTCGGCAAGCTTTGTAACAGTCTCTGTGCTTATTTTGTCTATGAAAGCCTGAGCTTCTTTTTCGTCGTAAGGCTCGCCGTCTTCGTTGGTGAAGACTTTCTTTCCGTCCTTCTCAGCGACGGTAAAGAGCTGTTTGAAACCCTCGTTTTCGGTCCTCTCGAAATAAGTAGTCCGGCCAAAACCGTTAATTACAACTGCATTGCCCTGGAATGACACTTCATTGCCTTCGGTAACAGGGATTCCGTCAAAATTGTCGGCATCTTTAATATCCTTGTAAAAATAGAGAAGGTAACCGTCCTTGCCGTCTTCAGTGTTGATGAGCACATCGTTGCCGGCAAGATAGTAGTTGGCAATCTTCCTGTCATTTCCATAGCTTAAATCCCACAACATCTGGATATCTTCCTGGTGGGCCTGGATGTTGTTCTCGGCAGCGGTAACCAGAGCTGAGTCTGGAGCATTTGCTTCAGGCTGCTGAGCTGGCTGGTCTTTCGGCTCGTTGTTCTTGCATGAAGCCAAAGCTACGAGAAGCCCCATTGTCATCAAAAATATCTTTTTCATGTTATTCAACAGTGATTATTTGTTAATACACATTAATATTGATGGTCTTGTTGTTGTTATTGTTATTCTTAGGCTGAGTATGGATAGGTGATAGTTGCACCGTTATACTCCATCTTAAATAACTATTGTCATTGGAACTCTCTCTGAATCTCACAACAGAAACATTTTTTGGGAGAGGTGGAAATTGAACTTTAAATACCGGATTACCGTGATAGACTGTTTCGTTTTTGAAATTCAACGGCTTTTTTGCTCTATAAACAGTTTCTGTGTCATCATCAACTAACGTCATTTTTGCCGTATTCATTTTCAAGCCATTATAGTTGCCCAAATTACAGCTGAAGTGTACGATGGTGTATTCATTCGTTCTTATGACTTTTACCACTTTTACACTCTTGTTGTTTGATTTTTGGCTTGGGTTATTGTAGGTCTTTTGAAATCCATTGGAAGAACCTTGACTGTTGGTGTTTGCCTTTTGAACCGGCAAGGCAATACTCTTGATTACCCATCCGTCATTTCCCGCATCCCTGTAAGTTACTGAGGTAGTGCTCTTAGGCAGTGCCGGAAATTTGATTTGATATGTGCGTGTTCCGGTAGAAACTCCGTTCCAATTAAAGTTCATTGCTTCTTTCGCCTGGTATTTCTTGCCCGTAGCTGCGTCGGTCAGTGTCGGATAAGCTTCAAGCCAGCTTTTGGTATTGCTGTTATTTGCAGTAAACTTCAGGTAAACTATTGTGGAATTAGCGGTTCTTTCCACCTTGACCACCTTTGCCCTGCTGTCATTTGAACTTTGGCGCGGGTTGTTGTAGGTCTGGGCACTTACAGCCAGAGCCATAAGGAGTCCCGCGATCAACAAAAGAAACTTTTTCATATTAATGTTTCAATTATTTGTTATAAGTGAAGTTTACAAAGTACCATTTGTCTTTTTCGTATCCAGTCTCATTGCCTTCGGTATTCTTGCCTATGCCTTCAAACTCCATGTCAAGCTCTTCGCCGGCCTTTTCCTTGGCCTCCTTGATTTCATTGGCTTTTTTCATGAACTGGTCATACTCATACTCATTGCGGAAAGCGATGGTTCCGTAAGCTACAGACTCGGCTGTGAGATAAACCACAACACCGTTGTCATCATCTGAATCTACCTTGACGAGCTGGCCGTCTTTGTCAAGTTCAACAGAAGCGCCATTTCCGTAATAGTAGTGTTGAATATCGCACTGTGCATCTTTTACCTCTTGAAAGAAAGAATTCAGCGGCTTAACACCCATAGCGTCGAGCAGGTCCTGTGGTACAGCATTCCATTCGGCATTAACCAATGCTACCAGATTCTCAGGAGTAATGTTGAGTACAGGAACTTCTTTCGGAGGCTCCGGAGTTTCAGCAGGCTTAGCTTTGCAGGCAGAAATCATCACGATGGCTGCAAATGCGAGAATTGAGAAAATAGCAATCTTTTTCATAATCTTTATTTTTTAACGTTTTACTTTTCAATAATCATAACAATGCGGAAGCCTAGGCTGCCGAATACATAGCCGGAGCAATAGCCTCGCTTGGATACCCTGCAGTCCGGAGCAGAATCGTCGCAGAAGTTGCCGCCGCGGGTTACCTGTCCAGGGGAGTCGTCTGCTTCCACCTTAGGGTTCGTCTGGGCGTCTTCCCTGTAAGGAGCATATTCATCAGCGCAGTATTCATCTACATTGCCGCTCATGTCGTAAATGCCCAGTTCGTTTGGAGCCTTGCCTTTAACAGGGTGAGTTCCGGCTTCGGTGTCGCCGCACCAGGCAACATCTTCGACATTGTCGCTTCCGGAATATTTGAAGCCCTTGCTCTTTTTGCCTCCTCTAGCGGCATATTCCCACTCGGCCTCTGTAGGCAGACGGAATTTGCGGCCGGTCAGTTCGCTGAGTTTTTGGACAAAGAGTTCACAATCTCCTTCATCTATCATTTCAACAGGCAGGTCAGCTCCTTCTTTATCAGAAGGATTAGATTCCATAACTGCCTCATACAGAGCCTGGGTAACCTCAGTCTCAGCGATGTAATAGTTAGAGAGAGTGACCTGATGAGCCGGTTTCTCGTTGTCAAGAGCATCGTCACCCTGTTCAGCGGTGGCACCCATTGTAAATGTACCGCCCTCAACAAAAATCATATTGAAAGCAACGCCGTTTGCGGTAACAGATACCGTCTGTTCATTGGCAGAGGCTGCTTCAGCATTGTCTGCTGCTTTATTTGTATTGTTTGAGCGGCAAGACAAGATGGCCAAAGGAAGGGCCATGAGAGCAAAAATGGAAATCAGTTTCTTCATATGAATGTTAAAATTTAATAGTTCAAATAACTTATCTCATCCAGCCTTCTACACGGTAAACCTTCTCCAGAAGCTTTTTCTCCTGCTTGGTTGCGGCATCTCTGTGCCACACTTCAATACGGGCGGCATAGTAATCTTCCCATTCGCCTTCGTAGATGGTGAATTCTTGCTTGTTTGCCAGCTGAGCAAAGGATGCTGTTGAATCTATGACTACTTTGCTGCGTTCTTCAATCCTGTCAACAGAAAGCGGAACATTGTCATTAGCCTCAAAACAACGCAGGAAAATCTCTCCAGCCGGCAGAGGGCCATAAAAGAAGTCATATTTGTAAATGCCTCCTTGAACGCCGTTCCACAGAACCAGCCATGTACTAGAGTCTAAACTGTCTGCTACCGCCGTTGAAGTTGAATCAAGCGGAAGGCTGTATTCCAAACCTTCTGGAATCGGATGGTCTTTTCCGAACCTGTCGTGACCTGGCAAGGCAAAAAACAGGATAACAAGCGCTATCAGAACAAGAATAGCAAGTAGTATGTACCAGAATTTACTTTTAGATGTAGACATAGAATATTATTTTGCGCAATTTACGGACTTTTGCCGCTAACAACAAACTATTCTTCAAAATTCGTACCTTGCGCTTTGTTATGCCGAATGCCAGTTTAGATACGGACGCTTTCAGGGAAGAGTATGTGAAGCTTTCCGCTTATCTGGCCCAAGTTCAGGGCCTGATTGAGGATGCCGAAGGGCTTCCCAAGTGGATTGTGTGTGAACTGGCCAAAGTTTCCTGGAGCAGGGGGCACTGTTATCTGGAGCTGGTGGAAAGCGATCCGGCGGGTAATCCAGTGGCAAAAGCCAGGGGTACAATCTGGTCATACAAGGCCAGCGTTCTTAACAATATTTTCCGTCTGGGAACCGGCGATGACCTTAGAGAAGGCATAAAGGTAATGTTGTATGTTCAGGTACAGTTCTCTCCGGTTTACGGCTTGAGCTTGAATGTACTGGATCTGAATCCTTCCTACACTCTGGGAGATATTGAGGCTCAGAGGCGAGCCACCATTCAGAGGCTCCAGAAGGAAGGGCTGATGGAGAGGAACAAGGAGTTGGAAGTTCCTGCTCTGCCTTACAGGATAGCCGTGGTGAGCGCCCAGGGAGCGGCAGGATATGGAGATTTCATGAAGCATCTTTCGGATTCAGGAATCAGGTTTGAAGTAGAATTGTTCGAGGCTGCAATGCAGGGAGCCGATGCACCAGCCTCCATTGAAAAGGCATTTGAAAGCATAAATTCAAGAGCTCATGAGTTTGACGCTGCTGTCCTAATAAGAGGCGGCGGCAGCAACCTGGATCTGGTCTGCTTTGACGATTATCTCATAGCCAGGAGCATTGCTCTTTGCAACCTTCCGGTTATAAGCGGAGTAGGGCACGAAAGAGACAACCATATCTGCGACGACGTAGCAAGCGTGAGGGTGAAGACTCCTACCGGAGCCGCGGATTTCCTTATACAAAGGTTCGCCGATGCGTCTGAGACCATATTGTCTCTGGAGCAGAGGCTTTCAGACGCTTATTCAGAGATTCTGGAAGAGGGTTCGGCAGTTTTGGACAGGTTGTCTATGAGGCTGTCTTCCGCTTTGGGCCGCTTTGCCGAATCTCGGGCAGTGTTTCTGAAAGATCTGGCGCATAGAATATCTGAAGCGGTTTCTATGAATTGTTTTAGGCAGGAGATGCATATTGGCGGTTTTGAGTCGAGCCTAAGGGAAGCCGTGAATAAAAGGATTATGCAGGAAGAGCATCGCCTGGACAGGATGCAGGTTCTGCTGGAAGGAGCGGACCCGACCAGAATCCTCTACAAAGGGTATGGCATAATACTCAAAGACGGAGTAAAGGTAACCGCCATAGAGCAGATAGAAGAAGGAAGCCGCATCGCGATAATGATGTGTGACGGAAAAGTCACCTTCACCGCCACCGCCGTTACAGCAGAAAAGAAGAGATAGCAGATAAAGGTATTTAGATATGGAAGAACTGAAAGAAGAACTGACCTACGAGAAAGCAATCGCTGAGCTCGAACAAATCGTGGAAAGAGTGGAGGAAAAAGACGCCCCTCTGGACAGGATTGAAAAAGACATCAAGCGGGCAATGCAGCTGATAGGGTTCTGCAAGAGCCAGCTAAGAGGCTACAAAGAAAGGTTTGCAGCCCTAATGGATGACGAAGACAATACAGAGGAACAATGAGTGTAGCGGCAACAGGATTCTTTGACGGAGTGCATCTTGGCCACCAGAAGGTAGTGAGAGCGGTATGCGCCAAAGCCAAGGAACTGGGAGTGGAAAGCCAGATTGTGACCTTCTGGCCGCATCCCAGGAGCGTGCTTCAGCAGGAGGCTTATGACCTCAGGCTGCTGACTTCTCTTCAGGAGAAGGAGAGGCTTTTCAGGAGCCTGGGCATAGATATGATAACCGTGCTGGACTTTACTAAGGAGTTCAGCAAGCTTTCTACGGAAGAGTTTCTGAAGCAGTATCTGGTTGACAAGTGCGGAGTTACGCATCTGGTAATAGGTTATGACCACAGGCTTGGCCACGACAGCGAGGACCAAGCTCAGATGATTGAAACTTGCCGGAGGTGCGGAATAGAGGCGGTAAGGGTAGAAGAATTTGAACTGGACGGGCAGGTTATAAGTTCCACCAAGATTCGTAAGCTGCTGGAGAGGGGAAACGTTAGGCAGGCAGCTGAATTCCTGGGAAGAAAATACTCTTTGACGGGAGTGGTGGTAATGGGAAACCATTTAGGAAGGACCATAGGATTTCCTACGGCCAATCTTGGACTGTACGATCCGCTGAAGCTGGTTCCGGGGAACGGAGTATATGCTGTGGACGTATATCTTAGGAAAGAAAAGTACAAGGGAATCTGCAATATAGGAGTCAGGCCTACGGTAAATTCCGGAAAGCATATTTCCATAGAAACGCATATCCTTGATTTTGATGAGGATATCTATGGCTTGGATCTGGTTTTGGAATTTGCTGGAAGAATAAGGGACGAGGTAAAGTTCCCCGATTTGCAGGCGCTTAAGCTGCAGCTTGAGAAAGACAAGGCGGATTCTCTGAAATATTTTTTGTAGATTTGCACTGTTAATGGAACACAGGGGAGTCCCATCCGGGATTCTTCTTAATTTTTATGTTATGGCAAAAGTACATTACGTAACGGCAGAAGGACTGGAAAAACTCAGGGAGGAGCTCAACGATATGATCTCCGTCCAAAGACCGGCTATTTCCAGAGCCATTGCCGAGGCAAGAGACAAGGGAGACCTCTCTGAAAACGCGGAATATGACGCAGCCCGTGAGGCCCAGGGACTTCTTGAACTGAAGATAAGCAAGATGCAGGATCTTATAGCAAACGCCAAGATCATAGACGAGTCCCAGATAAACACTGAGCAGGTGGGAATGCTCAACAAGGTTACGGCCAAGAACCTGAAGACCGGCGCCAAGATGGTATTCACGCTGGTCGGAGAAAGCGAGGCCAATCTTGCTGAAGGCAAGCTGGCGGTGTCTACTCCTATTGGAAAGGCCCTGTTCGGCAGAAAGAAAGGGGAGATTGTGGACGTTAACGCACCGGCCGGAATCATCAAGTTCGAAATCCTTGACATTTCACTCTGACAAATACCAAAGAAAATGGCTTCAATATTTTCAAGAATTATTGCAGGCGAGATTCCTTGTTACAAAATCGCCGAGACAGAAGACTACTTTGCATTTCTGGACATATCCCCGGTGCAGATGGGGCATACTCTGGTAGTTCCTAAGGACGAGAAGGACTATATCTTTGATTATGAAGATGAATACTATGCGGGTCTGTGGAAATTTGCAAAGAAAATCGCCGAGGCACAGAAAAGGGCTATCCCTTGCCGCAAGATAGGGGTTGCCGTGATAGGGCTGGAAGTGCCTCACGCCCACATTCATCTGGTGCCTATGAACAACGAGGGAGACCTCGATTTTGATGGTGCAAAGAAGCTACATCCTTCCAAAGAAGAAATGGAAGAGATTGCAGAAAAAATCAGAAAGGAACTTTAGTATGAGAAAGTTTTTGTTCCTGGCCGCCTTGCTCGCTTTTGCAGCCTGTTCTTCTGACAAGGCATCGCTGAAGATAAAGATAGATGGGGCCGCCCAAAAGGAAGTTGTGCTCAGCCTTCTGAATGTTAACAAGGTAGACGTGGTGGATACTCTCAAGACAGATGCCGCCGGAAAGGCTTCCGTCAAGCTGGATCTTCCATACAAGTCTCCTAACTTCTACTATCTGGACTATAACGGAATACGCATAGCAAGCCTGCTTCTTTGCCCTGGAGACAAGGCTAAGGTGGAAGCTGATTCCAACGGAAGAGGCCTGAAGATTTCCGGTAGTCCTGAAAGTGAGCTTCTCCAAAAACTGGACGATGAGATTGCCAAGGGTCAGAAGTCCTTTGATTCCCTCAGCGTTCAGCTTATAGCCTGCAACGAAATCGGTGACATTGAGTCCGTGAAAAGGCTTCGCCTGGAACTGGGAAAACTTTATGTATCTCAAAAGCAGGCAGCAATCAAGCATCTTGTTTCCAATCCGCATTCATTTACAAACCTGAGGAATCTTTACAGGCAGCTCAACGAAAACTTCCCGCTGTTTGCCGATCTTACAGACGGAGTTTACTTCCGCCAGCTGGCAGATTCGCTTAAGGTTGACTATCCCGCTTCTCCATATGTAGCAGCCCTTGACAAAGAGGCGGTTGCGCTGTTCAACGATATGGAGCTCAGCTACAGGATGAAGAATGCTCCACAAACCAATTTCCCTGAAATATCACTGCCTGACACCCAGGCTCAGATAAGGAATCTCACAGACTTGTCCGGAAGGCCTTTCATACTTATTTTCTGGGATCCAACTGACAACACCCAGAAGATGTTCAACGCGGAACTGGAGAAAGTTTACGACCAGTTCAAGGGTCGCGGCCTGGAAATTTACTCTGTATGTGTGGGAACAGACAAGGCTTACTGGCACTCAATAGTAAACCGCTTCCCTTGGATTAACGTTTGCGACGGGAAAGGCACTGCAACGCAGGGCATCGTCCAGTACAATGTGACAAAGCTTCCGGCCCTCTTTATTTTCAGCAAAGACGGATCTATTGCGGGCAAAGATCTTTTTGACAAAAACGGCCTGGCTAAAGCAGTTTCTTCTGTTTGCCAGGAATAAATTCTTTAAGATAGAAAGGCTGGAAATAGGCAAGGTCTGCAAAGCGGCCTTCTTCCAGAGCTTTAGATGCAGCGGTCCTGAGGCCTGAGGCAAGTGGCGCCTGGTCCAGGATCGTGGCGTTTTCAGGCAAGGCACCAAACTTTTCTTCCAGCAATTTTCCGAATTTTGGGGCTCCGTTTCCTGCAAAAAGAACGGAGCCTTCTTCTACGATTTGCCTGAAACTGTTTTCATCCAGAATCTTGGCTTCAGTTTTTTCTGTCGGGATACAATTGCCGTCAAACACAGCAGTGTAAACTTCCATCCTGCCGGCATCAATCATAGGAACAATATGACTGAAAGATTTTGGTGTTTCTTCAAGGGCGCAGCTGGCTATAACCTCAAGCGTGCTTATTCCTATCAGCCTGGTTTTTGCGGCATAGGCTATTCCCTTTGCCAGAGAAACTCCAATCCTAAGGCCCATATAGCTGCCCGGCCCTTCGCTAACAGCCACAGCTGCAAGGTCTTGGGGCTTGAGATTGTTTTCTTTCAGAATGCCGTCAACCAAAGGAGCCAGAACGGTATCGTGGCAGCGTGGGATGCGGCAGACCTCTTGTGCAATAAGGGTGCTGCCTTGGCTCAGCGCTGCCGAGCAGGTATCTGTCGCAGATTCTATGAGAAGAATAAACTGGCTCATAAATTTACTTTATGCCCGGGCCGCTTACCTTGACTTTCATACCGTCTCTGAGCGTTTTGCTGATGGCGGAGAAAGGTCCTGCAACAACCACAGAAGTATCTGAAATACCGTCTGTTATCTGAATGTGAGTCATGTCCTGAAGACCAGTCTTAACGGCAACCGGATGAACCGTCTGGTCCTTGGCTGAGTATGTGAATACAAAGGCCTTGCCTGTGGTACCGGCAGCGATGTCGCTCCTTGAAGTGATGGCGGATATAGGAAGAGCCGGAACGTTCTCGGCCTTGCTGGTCTGGATTTGGACAGAGGCGCTCATTCCAGGACGGAAAGGAGAGGCATTTTCTGCCATAAGGTCCAGATAAGACTCAGGGGTTATCCTGACCTTGACTTCAAATGTTGTGGCCTGGTCTATAGAAGAAGTTGAAGAAGTCTTGGATGAATTTGCCACTTCTGTTACTACTCCGCTGAAGGTACGGTCTGTATAGGCGTCAACCGTTATCTGGGCGCTGTCCCCAGGGTTGAGGCGGATGATGTCGTTCTCGTTCACGTCTACCAGAACTTCCATCTGGCTGAAATCGGCAACACGGAACATTTCAGTTCCGGCCATCTGGCTGGTTCCCACAACTCTTTCTCCAAGCTCCACGCTGAGCTTGGAAATGATTCCGTCCATCGGTGAATAAATTGTAGTCTTGAGAAGATTTTCCCTGGCTTCTTTCACCCTGGCTTCCGCGCTGGAAATATTGAACTTGGCTCCATCCAGCTGTTGTTGTGCAACATCCCATTCAGCGCTGGCTGCTTCGTATTCCGCCTTGGAAACCGTCCTAAGCTCATAGAGTTTGGCGTAGCGGTCGTAATTCTGCTTTGCCCTCAGAGTCTGGGCCTGCTGCTGCTTGTAGGATGCCCTTGCCGCGTTCAGAGATGCCATTGCCTGGTCCACTGCGGAAAGGTAGATGTCCTGCTTTATCTTGATAATCAGGTCTCCTTTCTTTACGGCGTCTCCTTCCTTTACGTGAAGTTCCACGATTTCTCCTGAAACGTCTGGAGAAATTTTCACTTCCGTAACAGGCTGGATCTTGCCGTTTGCAGGAATGGTTTCAACAATAGTCATCCTTTCGACCTTGCTGGTCTCCACAACTGGAGTCTTGTCCTTTTTGCAGGTCTTGGACGCAATCATCAGAATCACTATCAGGATTGCAGCCGCTATCCACCAGATGTTCTTTTTCTTCTTCTTTGCCATTTGAAAATGTTTATAGGTTGATGGCCTTGCCTTTGTAGAAATCCAGGATCTTCAGTTCAAAAAGGTACTGGTACTTGGCTTGGTAATAGGCACTTTGAGCCTTGAACAAATTGGTTTTTGCAATATTGTAGTCTGTGGCGTTCATCATGCCCACGTTGAACTTATTTTCTGTATATGTGAAAGATTCCTGGATGCTTCTCATATTTTCCTTGGCAGCCTTCATCCTCTCAAGAGCGTTGAAAGCTTCGTTGTATGCAGTCTGGATTTCCTTGTACAGAGACTGCTTTTGAACTTCCAGCATAATGGCTGTATTCTCAGAGGCAAGCCTTGCGTTGCGCGATGCTATTCTGTAGGAAAAGCCGTTGAATACAGGAATGCTCAGCGATATTCCCACAGACGGATTCTTGTTGTGCTCAAACTGGGTAAAGAACGCTCCGCTCTGACCATCTGTATAATAGGAACCGTAGCCTGCTTGAACAGAAACCGACGGCATCATCCTTGCCCTTATGGCCTTGAAGTCGTATTTGCTTTTTTCAAGATTATACTCAGCGATTTTAACTTGAGGAAGTGAAAGTGCCTGGCCGTAGATTCCATCTACAGTGCCTTCAGGAAGGAGGTCTTCATCGGGATTCACTTCTGGAGAAACAATGTCAAAATCCTTCTCAGCCTCCGCAGGCAAATCCAGCAGCTGCATCAGTGTCAGAAGATTGCTCCTTACATCTGAAGAAGCTGAAACCAGCTGTGACTTTTCGTTTGCCAACTGAGCCTGAACCTCCAGCAGAGTGCTGTAGGCCTGGCTTCCCGCATCAACAAGCTTGGAAGTGCGGTCTACCTGCTCGGCGGTGCTGTTGCAAGTTTCTATGGCGCAGCGCTCTATCTCCCTGGCAAGCAGAAGCTGAAGGTAAGCCCGTGTTATCTGAATGGTTATATCGTTCTTGACTTTTTCCACCTGCTCCTTTGCAATCTGCAGAGAGGTGTAGTTGCTTTTTATGGAATTAGTTTTGGCGAATCCTGAGAAAACTGTGGCGGAAGCGCTGAGGTTTCCGCTGGTGGACATACTCCTTTTATTCTTGATGATTTCCAGCGTCTGGAGATTGACGCTTCTTCCCCAGCTCATACTGTGGCTAAGGCCGGCGTTTATGCTTGGAGCCAGATCCCATTTGGACTGGGAGAGATTGCCTTTTGCCTGCTCTACTCCTATTTCTTCCATCTTGACCTGGAGATTGTTCTCCCTGGCGTATTCTATGCATTGCTGCAAGGTCCACAGCCGGGCGTTTTGGGCGCGGGAGACCAGGCTTGAAGCCATTACCAGAATGGCTGATATGAGCAATATTTTTTTCATCGGGTGCAAATATACAAATATTACTGAGTGAAAATAAAAAAGGGAATGTTGCCATCCCCTTTTTCACAATTGCTATCTGGCATACATCCTCAGGATTTCAGTCTGTACTTCCGTGACGCTATGCTTGTTTTGGAGCAAGAGCTTTATTGCCCTTACCAAAGCTCCAATTCCGTAGCCCAAAGCTTCCATAAAACGGGCAACATCCGCATCCTTCCCGCCGAAAACCAGGGTCTGGTCTGCTTGTGAGATTTCAACAAATCCTTTCATAACCATTCCTCCTTACTTGCCTGAAAATACAAACAGAGGTTTGCCCTCACGCCCTTTCTTGTAGCCTTTGTAGAAATCTTCCCCATAGCTGGAAATGAAATCCACAATGATGCCGATGATCTTAGCGATCTTCCTGATTGTGTCGGGGTTCATCCCCCCGCACAACGAGAGCTCATCATCTCTTGCTGGGACAAATCCGCTCCCTTTCATTCTCTTTTCTTCCATTTTGTCAACAGTGTTTTGATTTCCGGCAGAGTTGGCGCGCCGGATTCCGCCTATGATAGACCGGTCATTTCAATTATCTTGTCACAGCAGGAGGCCATTCTTTGGTCGTGGGTAATAAGAATTACGCACTTTCCTTTTTCCTTTTCCGCCAGAAGAAGATTCCTGACGGCTTCCATAGTCTTTTCATCCAGATTGGAGGAAGCTTCGTCAAATATCATGACATCAGGATCGGAGTACAGCATCCTGGCTATCAGAACCGTCTGCGCCTCTCCAGAAGACAGTTTCACTCCTCCCTTTCCCAAGGAAGACAAAAGCCCCTTGTCGGTCCGACTAATGAGGTTTTGTCCTCCGGCCTCCACCAGAGCCTGGGTGGCTTTTCTGATTTGAGGCAAATCTATGCTTGAGTCCCTTCTTCCCGGGGACATTGCTATGTTGTCAAAGATGGTGGCATTGAAAAGGTGAGAGTATTGAGGAACTTCAGATATAATGTTCCTCCAGCAAGTAGAATGGATAAGACTGACATCAATGCCACCATATGTAATTCTCCCGCTATCGGGAGAGTATTCTCCAAGAAGAAGCTGGGCTAGTGTGCTTTTGCCGCATCCGTTGGGGCCGGTTATGGCCGTTAGGCTTCCTTTGGAGAATGTGCAGCTTAGGTTTTTTATCAATGGTTTTCCTCCGCGATAGCGGAAACTGACATCCTCCAGAACAAGATCCTGGGGATTGCCCTTTTTCATCCTGATGGAAGACGTGCTGTTGCCCATCGCTGAGAAACAAGTTATGCCGTAAATTCTGTCAGATGCCACAAGAGCCTCGTTCATAAGAGAATCGAACTGAACCAGCGTGCTTGCCGGAGAGATGAAAAACGCGCTCAAGCTCCAGAAGCTGACCAGTTCTCCCAAGGTCATTTTTCCTCCAATGACAGCGGCGCCTCCGATTATCAGTACCGCTCCCAGAATAGTCTGGTTGAGGGCGCTTGAGACTCCGCCCAGCAGAGCAGACAATTTTCCCGCCCTGAATCTTGTAAAAAGCAGGCTGGAAAAGCTGCCGTTAAAACTCAATTGAGCTGGATTGGTTCCAAAATGGCGGATAGATTCCTGTCCCTCTATGCTGTCTAGCACATCGCTTTCAAATTGAGCGGCGGCGGCCATAACTTTGCGGCTCATCCTGCGGTTAATCTTGTCTGCCACTCCCACCAAAAGGGCATAAACGGGAATGCAGAGCATCAGCAAGGCGGCAAGACGGCTGTAAAAAGAGAACATCAGGAAGCAGACTCCAAGAAGGGTGACGGCGCAAACCCCAAAGCTCACCACTCCGTCACATATAAACAGCCTGATTTTTCCGGTATCCGAAAGGCGGCTTTCAAGCTCTCCTTTTGGATAATCGCGGAAGAATCTGCTATCCATCCTGAGAATCCTTCTCATAAAGCCTATGACAAGGGAATTATCCATAGCCAATCCGCCCTTTATCAGATAAAGGTCTCTGAGATAGCCTATAGCCAGACTCAATGGAATCATAGCCAATATAACCGCCGCCAAAACAGCCAGATACGCCAAGTTCCCGCTTGGAAGAGCCTTGTCTATGAGCATCTGCATCAGAAGTGAATTGCAAATGCCCATTGCAGATAAAACAATGGAGCCGGCCAAAGCCAGGATTACTTCTCTGCGATGCATATTCAGAAGGCGGACCAGCCGCAGTTTCCTGCCATCTGTCTGGTCTTCCGCACGGTATCCCTCCCCCGGACAGACAAGTACGATAAAACCGCTCCATCTTCCTGCAAAATCCGCAATATTCACCCACCCGATCCTTTCTTTGGCCGGATCCATAACCTCCACACGTTTCCTTCCCACTTTATAAATGACCACAAAATGCAATAATCCTTCTTCTGAAACTGTATGGGCTATGACAGGCGCTCCGGCTTCCTTCAGCCTCTCCAGCAGAGCAATCTTTTCCGCAAGATCCAGCTTGTCTGTGTTCTCTGGCTTCATTGGCTTGGCGTTCAATCCCATAGCCCTTGCTCCGTCTGCAAGCCCGCGCAACGTTATGCCGTCTGAAGAGCATCCGCATTCCCTTCTTATATAGCTCAGCGGCATATTAACTCTCCACCAAGCTCCCACGGCTGCAAGGCTCGCTGCTCCGCAGTCGTAAGAATCTGTCTGCCTTATATGTACCTTCCTTCTCATCTGAGCAAAACGCACAAAGTTCCCAGGCAAAGGCATAATCCGGCTAAAATCAGCAATATATAAAGGATAAGAGAGCCGTTCCCCAAAGAGGCGGCAGTCCATTCGGGACTCGCTTCAAGGTCTTTGGAAAAACTTTCCAGAATTTCGTCCTTCTGCCTTTTCTTTTTCCTTTTCATCGCCGGTTGTCTTTGACGATGCAAATATGAAAGGCGGAGGATGGGTTTTCAAAACCATCCGGTAAAATTTACCGTGTACGATTCTGGAATCGTACGGAAATGAGCAACTTTTTTTCAGTTGGGAGACTTAACCGGCAATTTTTGCAAAAATTTCCTTGACAAAAGGCAGGATCTGGTCTGCAACTTGGTTAAGTAAAGCGTAAGTTTTGCTTTGGGTCAGATACTCAGGAGGAGCAACTTGCATAGCCTGGAGAGCATTTTCTGTCAGAGAAGCCAGGGCAACCAGGAAAAGAGCGGCCTTCAGCAGGCAGAATACGGCTCCAAAGAATCTGTTCACGCCTCCCAGAACAGTGATTCCGGCCACTTTTTCCAAGCCCTTTCCAATCAGATGGCAGATAAGGATGATAATAATAACAAGGAGCACAAACACTACGGCCTTTACAATAGCTTCTGAATTGTCTTCTGGAAACCAGCCGCTTACAATGCTTGTAACATAAGGCGTGAGCTTGGAGGCTCCCCAAATTCCGATGAATACTCCAAGGATGGATACCAGCTGTGCTATGAAACCCTTCCAGGCTCCCCATATGATAGCGATAACCGCTAATGCTATAACTGCAATGTCTATTATATTCATAACTGCAATGTCTGTTGTTGGACTTTCATTGCAAATATAGGAAGATTCTTAGGGATTTTTGAAAACAGATTCTTAAATTTGTTGCCTTAAAAAATTGAGAGGATATATTTGAATATGGGTTTTGCAGAGTACAAGAAGTTTGATCCGGTGGAAATAGGCCGGCAGGTTCTTAAGAAATGGAAAGAGGAAAAATGTTTTGAGACAGTGAACTCAGCAAGGGAGGGCTCTCCCCGCTTTGTGTTCTTTGAAGGTCCTCCTTCCGCTAACGGAAAGCCTGGCATTCACCACGTTATGGCAAGAAGCATTAAAGACGCATATTGCCGTTACAAGACTCAGAGAGGTTTCTTTGTTCCCCGAAAGGCAGGCTGGGACACCCACGGTCTTCCTGTGGAACTTGGCGTGGAGAAGATGCTTGGCATTACCAAGGAAGACATTGGAAAGAAGATTTCAGTAGACGATTACAACAACGCCTGCCGCAAGGAGGTGATGAAATATACTGCAGAGTGGGTTGCGCTTACAGAGCAGATTGGCTACTGGGTAGATATGGATAATCCGTACATCACCTATGACAACCGCTACATAGAAACTCTGTGGTATCTTCTCAAAGATCTGTACAACAAAGGATTGCTCTACAAGGGCTACACCATTCAGCCTTATTCTCCGGCTGCAGGAACAGGCCTTAGCTCCCACGAGCTCAACCAGCCAGGCTGTTACCGCGATGTCAAAGACACCACTGCAACAGTCCAGTTCCAGGTAGTAAAAGACGTAAAGAGCGCCTTCCTTTTCAAAGGCGTGAACATAAGCGGAGAAGAATCTCCGGCAAATGAGCTCAACGAAGGGGAACTCTTCTTTATTGCTTGGACCACAACACCTTGGACGCTTCCTTCTAATGTTGCTCTCTGCGTTGGACCTAACATAGAATACGTCAGGGTGGCTTCTTCCAACCCTTACTCTGGCAAGCCTGCAATCTACATAGTTGCAAAAGATCTTGTTGAAGTCAATTTCAAAAAGGTTGAACACAAGGTTCTAGACAGCTTCAAGGGTAGAGACCTGGAAGGCGTAAAGTACTGTCAGCTACTTCCTTGGATACTTCCCGAAGAGAACACTATGAGAGTAATCTGCGGAGATTTCGTTTCTACGGAAGAAGGTACCGGAATAGTTCACATTGCTCCTACATTCGGAGCAGACGATGATCGCGTAGGAAAGCAGAACAACATAGCTCCATTCACCCTCAAAGACAAGGAGGGCGTATGGAGGCCTATGGTAGACCGCACCGGAAAGTTCTTCAGGATAGAAGACCTGGATCCTGAATTCGTGAAAACCAGGGTGAAACCTGAGTATCTGAAATTTGCCGGAAGGTATGTAAAAAACGCATACGACGCATCGCTGAGCCCTGATGCAGAGACACTTGACGTGGATATCTGCGTTCAGATGAAGATGGATGGCAAGGCGTTCAAGATAGAGAAGCACGTGCACTCCTATCCTCATTGCTGGAGGACGGACAAGCCTGTTCTATACTATCCTCTGGACAGCTGGTTCATCAAGGCCACTGCCGTAAGGGACGAGATGATAGAGCTCAACAAACAGATCAACTGGAAGCCTGAAAGCACAGGAACCGGAAGGTTTGGCAAATGGCTGGAGAATCTCCAGGACTGGAATCTTTCCAGAAGCCGCTATTGGGGAACTCCGCTTCCAATATGGAGAACAGAAGACAAGAAAGAGGAAAAGTGCATTGGCAGCGTTGCTGAGCTTTACAATGAAATAGAAAAGTCTGTTGCTGCTGGGATTATGCAGAGCAACCCTCTGAAAGACAAGGGATTTGTTCCTGGAGACTTCAGCGACGGGAACTACGCCAAGATAGATGTCCACAAGCCTTACATAGACGAGATTGTTCTGGTTTCCGAGAGCGGAAAACCAATGTACCGCGAAAGCGACCTGATAGATGTTTGGTTTGATTCCGGAGCTATGCCATACGCCCAGGAAACCCTCAAGGCTCTGGGAACTTCTGAGTTCGGCCAGACGGCAGATTTTATCGCCGAGGGAGTTGACCAGACAAGAGGATGGTTCTACACCCTGCACGCAATCCATACTATGGTTTCTCATACTCCTGCGTTCAAGACTGTGGTTTCCAACGGTTTGGTTCTGGACAAGAAGGGAGAGAAGATGAGCAAGAGGCTTGGCAATGCAGTGGATCCTTTCGACCAGCTGGAAAAATACGGGGCAGACGCTCTCAGATGGTATATGCTCACCAACGCACAGCCTTGGGACAACCTTAAGTTCGACGAGGCCGGAGTTGATGAAATCCGCCGCAAATTCTTTGGAACTCTTTACAACACATATTCCTTCTTTGCCCTCTACGGCAATGTTGACGGCTTTACCGGGCAGGAGAAGGAAGTGCCTGTTTCACAGAGGCCTGAGATAGACAGATGGATAATCTCCTACCTCAATTCCCTGATCAGAGACGTTAAGGCTTGCTACGACGACTACGACGTTACCACTGCCGGAAGAAAGATTCAGGAGTTTGTATGCGACCACCTCAGCAACTGGTACGTAAGGCTCAACCGCAAGAGATTCTGGGGCGGAGCTTTCAACCAAGACAAGCTGGCCGCTTACCAGACGCTTTACAGCTGCCTGGAGACCGTGGCCATTCTAGCTGCTCCAATTGCTCCATTTTACACGGATCGCTTGTTCCTGGATCTCAACGCAGTATCCCAAAGACACAAAGAACAGTCTGTTCACCTTACGCTTATGCCGCAAGAAGATGAGAGCCTTATAGACAAGGATCTGGAAGACCGTATGGCTCTTGCTCAGAAGAGCACTTCTATGGTGCTTGCCCTCAGGCGCAAGGTTAACATCAAGGTGCGCCAGCCGCTGTCCAAGCTGATGATTCCTGTTATTGACCCTATGGTCCAGGCTCAGCTGGAGAAGGTCCAGGGCATCATCCTCAGCGAAGTGAACGTGAAAGAAATTGAATATATCACCAACACTGAGGGCCTGATTACAAAGAAGATAAAGCCTATGTTCAAAACATTGGGCAAAAAATATGGCAAACAGATGAAAGAAATATCATCTGCATTTGCTAACTTTACCCAGAAAGACATCTCAGAGATAGAGCGCAGCGGTGAGTACACCCTGCATCTACCAAGCGGAGACGTGGTTCTCCTGCAAGGAGATTACGAGATTTCTTCAGAGGACATGCCGGGTTGGCTGGTTGCTTCCGAAGGCTCTTTGACTCTGGCTCTGGACATCCAGATTTCAGATGCCCTGAGAAGAGAGGGTACCGCAAGGGAGCTTGTCAACCGAATACAGAATCTCAGGAAGGATTCCGGATTTGAGGTGACAGACAGGATTAGCGTTGTTGTTGAGCGCAAACCAGACATCGTTGAGGCAATAGAAGGAGGATTCTCCGATTATGTATGCGCCCAGACTCTGGCACTAAGCCTGAAGTTGGCAGAAGCCTCTTCTCCTGAACTTGAGGGAGCTTCCGAGGTTGAGTGGGAAGACGGCAAGACTGTGAAAATTAAAGTTGAGAGATAATAACAAGTAAAAATTCTGATTATGGCAACAAAAGTGAAGAAGGCAGCCAAAGTGGCTCCAAAAAAGACTGCCCCAAAACCGGCAGCAAAGAAAGCCGTTGTGAAAAAAGCAGAGCCTAAGAAGCCTGTGGCAAAAGCTGTTGCCAAGAAGCCTGCAAAGGCGGCTGCAAAGAAAGTTGCAGCCAAGGCTCCCGTAAAGAAGGCCCCGGTAAAGAAAGCCGTAGCCAAAGCTCCTGTAAAGAAGGTTGTAGCAAAGAAAGCTGCTCCAGCCAAGAAGCCAGTTGCAAAGGCCCCAGCAAAGAAGGTCGTAGCAAAAGCTCCGGCTAAGAAAGCCATAGCCAAGGCTCCTGTAAAGAAGGTTGTGGCAAAGAAAGCCGCTCCAGCCAAGAAGCCAGCAGCAAAGGCTCCAGCAAAAAAAGTTGTAGCAAAAGCTCCGGCTAAGAAAGTTGTAGCCAAGGCTCCTGTAAAGAAGGTTGTAGCAAAGAAAGCTGCTCCAGCCAAGAAGCCAGTTGCAAAGGCTCCGGCAAAGAAAGTTGAAGAAGTAAAGAAAGCTCCCGTAAAAGTTCCTGAGGTAAAGCCTGCAGCTCCGGTAAAGGAAGAGCCGCAAGTTCCTAAGGTTCGCTACAGCGATGCCGATCTTCAGGAATTCAAGAAGATCATACTAGAGAAGCTCGCCAAGGCAAAAGACGATTACGAGATGCTTCGCTCAGCGATTACCCATCGCACCAGCAACGATGTAGAAGATACTTCTCCTTCTTTCCAGGTAATTGAGGAGGGCGCCTTCTCCCTGTCTAAGGAAGAAAGCAGCCAGCTTGCAAACCGCCAGTACAAGTTCATCCAGAACCTCGAGGCGGCTCTGGTCAGAATCGAGAACAAGACCTACGGCATCAGCCGCAAGACCGGCAAGCTTATTCCTAAGGCAAGGCTTCTTCTGGTTCCTCACGCAACGCTTAACGTAGAGGACAAGGAGAGCAGATAAGACTATGAGTACCAGGGGCAAGAAGTGGACAATTGTTCTTGTCGCGATAGTTCTGCTTGTCATAGACCAGGCTATCAAGTTCTATGTCAAGCTGCACTACTCGTACGGGCAGGGATTTGAGATGTTCGGCCACAGCAAGTGGGCGCAGCTGCTGTTCATAGAGAACAACGGCATGGCTTTCGGGATGCAGTTGGGAGGAGTCTGGGGCAAGATTCTGCTTTCCGGCCTGAGGGTTGTCCTGATCGGCGTTCTCATCTGGTACATCAACCGCCTCATAAACAGGGGAAAGGCTCCGTGGGGAGTTGTCATAGGAATGACTATGGTTCTTGTAGGAGCTGTCGGGAATATGATAGACAGCGCCTTCTATGGCCTGATCTTCAGCGAGTCTTCCTACGGCACAATTGCAACCCTGGTGCCTTTTGGAGAAGGCTATGCTCCTTTCCTTCAGGGCAAGGTAGTGGATATGTTCTACTTCCCTATGATGCACTGGACTTGGCCAGAATGGATGCCTTGGGTAGGGGGAAACGAGTTTGAATTCTTCCGCCCGATTTTCAACTTCGCCGATTCCTGCATAACCTGCGGAGTGATTTATATGATTCTTTTCCAGCGGAAATATTTCGCCGGAAAAGATGAAGAGAAAAAGCAGGGCTGAAAAACTTTTTTGCGATTTTGATTTATTCGCTTATATTTGCAGCCCAATTGGAGAGATGGCAGAGTGGTCGATTGCGGCAGTCTTGAAAACTGTTGAGGTGAAAGCCTCCCGGGGTTCGAATCCCTGTCTCTCCGCAACAAAATTGATTCTCAATCATTTAGATTATCAATATATATATTAACGCACACCAAAAGTGTGCGTTTTTCTTTTTTAGACTTATAATGGATACTTCCTTCTAATTCTAGGACGTGGGAGCTGAATAACAACTTTGGGCTTACACAAGCATTTAGTAGCGACAGCATTGAATGAGCAATTATACTTACTGAAAGTTACGTCCATTAGCATATCCGCCGTTATTCCTCTTTTTTCCAATTCCAATAAGTCATTCTTTTCTAGTTTATTAAATAATACAAGCCCTAGAGCTGAGCTGTATTCAATATAAAACACATTACTTTGTTTTCCACAACTTCTACAAGAAGCAATATCCTCCACTAGATGTCGATCTAACATATTTGATGTGAATCCAGAACATTTTTTATTCAAACAAAGAGAAACAACATCCGGTTTGTGGAGCTTTTCTACAAGTCTAGGCAAATCTTCTGGGTGGACGTTATATTGAACTAGAACAATTCCATTTTCCCTATAAAATGCCAACGTATTTTCCTCTGGAGAATGAGTATACACGACTTCTAATGCGACTCGGACCTTTCCAGAATCATCTAACAAAGCAATATCTGGACGACAGACCTTCATATCATACTCTACTGATATTGTTTTAGTACAATACAAAAGATTACCAGAATATGGCGTATTGCAGACGCGACACCTCCAATCAACAACAAATGCCTTTTTCTCATTTAAGAAACTGTTTAATAATGTTGCCGCCTCTTTCTTGAAGACTGCGTGTAAGACAGATTCCGGATCACAGTTATGTCCTCCTCCCTTATGTGCAAAATGAGGACAACGAGAACCAGGTCCTGACTTGCCACTATTCTTATAAATCAGTTCCTCTCCACATTCTGGACAGAAATACTTATTTCCCTTAACGGCATCTTTTGCTATGACAAGATGTCCTTTCTCATCATATGCGATTTTTATTAAAACATCTTTCATATCTCGCTTTTACATATTTCTGCAAAAATAGATTGTCGTTTTGACAGTTCTTGTCAAAATTTAAAATCTTACAATAATTGTTTTGATTGACGTGAATTGTCAATACAAAGGGCTACCTTTGTCACTATGAATAGGATGGTTTATGAGAGTCGCAATTAGATGTATTTTTTACAAGGCGGTAACACCTTCTTGTGATATAGTTGATATGGATGACGAGACATGGAGTTTATTTTTACGATCTGACAAATACAAGCGTATAGAAATAGCTCTTCATATACTTCATAGAGAGAATCTAGAAGGAATGGTCCGCGAAATTGCGTGGATCCCATTAAACGACCAAACCAAACTTCAAGAGATGCCTAATCCGTTTGAAAAGGGATAAATAAACAAATCCCCCTTGTTCAGAGACAATCGGAATTGTTGTAATTAATTGGAAACGTTGAAGTTGTTGATAGGAAGATGGTTATAAAGCTCCTAACAGCTCTTGAAGTTTTGCTTTTAATGTATCGACGTCTTTAGGTTTTGTTATTGATTTAAGATATGAAATCCTTTGCAACTTGTTCTTTTTGAACAAATAAATGCCCAATGTGTCTATCAAGGCCACAGCTTTGTGACACTCTTTTCCTGATATTTCCAAATCTTCTTCTAGACAAATGCTGCTAGGACGATAGTATTTCTTCAACTGAGCAGATAGATGGTCTTCTATCTCTTGATTTAGTTTAACCTCCACAGGCAGATATTTACCACCTAGTGCTATTACATTATCAATTTTGCCGGTTTTTCCACTCATATCACCAGCTACACAATAACATTCGCTGTACAGTTTCCCCGATGTTTTTAGTTTCGCTAAAAGATAATCAACATAATAACGTCTAAACTGATCCTCAGAGATGAACTTGAATTCGTGCATCTTTGTAACTGTAAGCCAATTCTTCCCATCAATCTTCTTTAAAGGGATCGGAGAAGAAATGCAGTTCTTGAAAAACGAGGATAGCCTTGGATTCTTTTTTAGGATTAAATCCCTCACTTTGTTGTAAGACTCTCCTAGCACAGATGTTATAGCCCCTTGCTGCTGAAAAGAAACAAGTTTCTTAAACTCAGAAAGCGGAATAGGGGTGTCTAGAACCCTAACATCTTCATATGTACAATAAACATTTGATTTCCAATGATTCTCCGCTCCCACTTCATTCTTTTCTCGCCAAGCAGATGATGTCACCTTCCCAACTGCAAATATTTTCCCTCCAAAAGCACGATAAGCTATCTCGGCCTCACTTAGAGCATGAAGTAAATTGTAGTAAAACATGCGATCCGCCTCTGTATGCTTCTTGTCTCTTAGAAGTCCAGAGCCGATACTCATCAATTCTCGCTTTAGCTTATTTAATATGCTCTTGCTAGATACAGATTGCATAAAGAAACAAATATCGCCTGCTTTAGCCCAGCGAGGAGCCGTATACTCAATAGGAATATCGTTTACATAAAAGGAGGATAACATATACAGCCTCTCGACATTTCCTGGAGTAAACCCAACTTCAACGTATTCATGCAGGTCTTCCAAAGATTTTACAGGAGATAGATTCAGAATATAGGATTGGATGTATTTCATAATGCTTTTTGCTTACAAAACAAAAATATCAAAATATATCTAGGTTTCCAAGATTATCTCTTATTATAAAACTCCCAGTTTTTGCCTGTTATGATTATTTTAGAACAACTCTTTCAGCGGTGAATTCATAATATTTATTCAAGTTTTTCTTTATCTTGCATTCATTAATTGGTGAGTTGTCCGAGCGGTTGAAGGAGCCTGCCTCGAAAACAGGTTTGCAGTAAAATGCAACGGGGGTTCGAATCCCTCACTCACCGCGTTTTTCCAAGATATTTGCTACATTTGCATTTGAATCTTTAAAATTACTCAGCGATGGAAGAGAATTATCAGGGCTACAACCAGTCCCAGAGCCAGTGGCAGGGCCAGGACCCTAACCAGCAGCAGGGTTACGGCTACCAGAATCAACAGCCGAACTACGGCTATCAGCAGAATTACCAGAACCAGCAGGGTTACCCTTACGGGAACCAGCCTCCTAAACCTTCCAACAATCTGGTTTGGGGAATATTGACCACAATTTGCTGCTGCCTTCCTTTCGGAATAGTGTCAATCGTTTTTGCAGCCAAGGTAGATTCCCTGTATTATTCAGGCAGATATGAGGAGGCTCAAACTGCCGCAAGAAAAGCAGGAACCTGGGCAATTGTGGCAGCCGTTGTAGGATTCCTTACTTCTGCCGCCTGGGGAATTTTAAATTTGATAGCCGCAAAGCAAGGTTACAATTGGTATGACAGCGGGATGTTTGACAGCACTGGGTTGTTCTAACAGATTTTGATGCCGCTGAAATCCTCAAAGATATGGATGTGGATTATTCCTGTCGCCTTGGTGGCGGCAGGAATATTTTATTATTTCTTTGATCCGTCAAAGTCTTCTTATGCGCCAAAATGTGTAATGAAGGCCATAACCGGATACCAGTGCCCCGGCTGCGGATTCCAAAGGGCGGCACACGCTTTCCTCCACGGAAATATCGCTGAGGCTGTGTCTTATAATCTGTTCTTTATTATCGCGATTCCTTATTTGCTTGTTCTGCTTTATTCATCGCTGATGATGCACGGTAAGAATCCTTCAAGGACAACGGTGAAACTCTACGATTTGGCAACGAGCAGATACGCCATTTTTTCATATATTGCCATCTACTTGATTTGGTGGGTTGTCAGAAACATTTTAGGAATATGAAAGCGGCAAAGAAAATACCCCATACTTTTGTGATAGTGGGATTCGTGCTTTTGGTGTGTGGAATCCTGACCTGGGTGCTTCCTGCAGGAGAGTTCGACCATCAGACTGTTACAGTTGACGGGGTAGAGAAAGACGTGATTGTGGCGGGTTCCTATCACCAGGTGGAAAGCAGTCCTCAGAGCTGGCAGATACTGGGAGCCATTGTAGATGGTTTCAAGAGGCAGGCCGGGATAATTGCCTTTGTGCTCATTATCGGCGGAGCTTTCCAGATTCTGAATTCGAGCAGGGCCATAGACTTTGGCATAAGATCCTTCCTGAAAAGAGTCCATAAGCATTGGGCTATTATTGTTGCCACAATGGTGATATTCAGCCTTTTTGGAGCGGTCTTCGGAATGAGCGAAGAAACCATTGCATTCATCATAATCTTTGTTCCGCTTGCCATATCAATGGGCTATGACTCCATAACCGGAGTGCTTATGGTTTATGTGGCGGCGCATATCGGATTCAGCGGAGCCGTTTTCAATCCTTTCACCATCGGCATTGCTCAGGGCCTTAGCGGCCTGCCTCTGTTCTCGGGCTTTGAGTACAGGATGGCGGTGTGGGTAATACTCACGCTTCTGATAATTGCTTTTACCCTCTGGTATGCCAACAGGGTTAAGAAGAATCCTAAGCTGAGTCCGACATACTCTATCGATGAATACTGGAGAAAGAGAGAAGAGGAAAGCGCCTCAATGGAGTTCAAAGAAAAGACATCGCTGAGCGCCTGGGTTGCATTTATTATCTCGGCGATTGCAATAGTAACAGCTGCAGTGCTTTATCCTAAAACCAGCGTGAGTTTCGGAGGCAGGGAATTCACGTTTGTTTGCCTTCCTGTAATTGCCGGGCTTTACATAATTTCCGGAATACTGACTCTGCGAAAATCTTATCTATTTTTCATATTAAGCGTGCTAGCATTCACAATAGTCTTCCTGATTGTTGGAGTGCTTGGTTACGGCTGGTACGTGAAAGAGATTTCAGCCCTGTTCCTGGGTATGGGAATCATCAGCGGAGCTGCAATGGGAAGCAGCGCCAGCAAGATTGCAGTTGAGTTTGTCAACGGCGCAAAAGACATTTTGACGGCGGCTTTGATAGTCGGCCTTGCAGGCGGAATCATAGAGGTTCTGACGGCGGGAAAGGTTATGGATACCATACTCTACGGCCTGGCAAATACAATGAGCGGAACCAGCCAGGGCGGAACTGTTTCCATAATGTACGGTATCCAGACTGTCCTCAATCTTTTCATTCCTAGCGGTACAGCCAAGGCAGCTCTCACAATGCCAATCATGGCTCCGTTCTCTGACGTGATCGGCCTCAGCCGCCAGGCAACGGTAATGGCCTACCAGTTCGGAGACGGATTCACCAATATGATAACTCCTACATCCGCCGTTCTGATGGGCGTGCTTGGAGCGGCTAGAATTCCTTACGAAGTCTGGCTGAAATGGTTTTGGAAGATATTGCTGGTATTCATGCTGATAGGCCTTCTGCTTCTGATGCCTACCGTTTACATGAACCTCAACGGATTTTAGAACTTACTTGTTGTAGCCAATAAGCTCCACGTCTTTATCGGCCATCGCCAAACTGATTTTCGGGTTGTTGGTCAAGTCGATTTTTGTGAGCTTGTTTCTGTTGCACATCAGCCATTCCAACTTAGGGTTCTTGCTGACATCCAAAGAAGTAAGCTGGTTGCCCTCGCAATTTAAAGATGATAGTTCAGGGAGATTGCTTAAGTCAAGGCTTGTAAGCTGATTGTTGACGCAATACAAGCGTTCTATTTTGGTGTTGTTGCTTACATCCAGATTTTTGATCTCATTTGTAGAACAAGCAAGATCCGTCAGCTTGGTGCATTTGCTAACATCCAGGACAGGAATCTGATTGTCGCTGCAATTAAGATTATATAGTTCGGTGTTCTTGCTCACATCCAGACTGGTCAGGCCACATGAAAAGCAGTGCAAGTCTCTAAGCAGCGGATTGTGGCTCACGTCCAGGTTTCCGATTTTATTGGAGCTGCAATACAGATGTACCAGTTTAGGGTTCTTGCTTACATCCAGACTTGTTACCTCATGATCTTCGAATACCAGCGCCTCAATGTTAGGGAAATACTCAAGACCCTTCAGAGAGAACAGAGGCTGGTCATATTCCCAGCCGGAAGGACCTTCTTCACTAGCGTAAGTGGAAGGAAACACCAGTTCGAGTACACCTGCTGCTTCCGCCATGGAAAGCTTGCCGTCTGAATCGGCGTCAAAATTTATAATGCAGAATGACTTGAATGAAGGATCATCCATAACAGTGCAAACGTCTTCAACTTCAGGAAGAACAAACGCATCCTCTGCCGCAGCGGCATTCTCTGTGTTTGCGGTATTCTCGTTATTATCTCCGCGATTCTTGCAGGAGAATAAGCACATCAAGGCGATAAGCAGCGATGCAAAAACGTATTTTTTCATATCGGTTTATTTTTGGTTTTCTGGAGACGGTTCCGGCGCTACTGGCATCGGCTCTGCCAGAAGCGGGAACTTGCGGTGAATGTTTTCCTTTTCTTTGATAAAAACGTGACCTAGAATTCCGAAGGAAATCTTTTTTTCCGGCTCTTTTCCGGTATTAATGTATCCTATGCTGAACAAGCCGTATCCCATAACCCTAAGGCAAGGGTTAACAGCGCTGTTGTAAAGTCCGTAACTAGCATATTTAAGAGATTTTGCGGCATCGCCTAGATTATTCAGGTTGGCCTTTTCCACAATATCATTTCCGATGGCGTCTATAATTGCTTCTCTGTGCGCCCTTCTGCCCGGGCAGGTCAGAAGAAGCACAGCCAGGATTGCAACCCCAATTGCAGATATGGTAATCTTGAAAACTTTTCCTCTTTTCATAATGCCTTTCTTTTCTTCTAAATGCAAATTTAGCAAAAAATGAAAACCACTGCCCAGGTGTGTTTTTGTATCTTTGTGGTGTTATGAAAAGATTTGTTTTGCTTGCTTCTCTGGTGTTTGTTTGTGCATCTGTTTTTGCACAGGTTAAGATAAAAGACGCGAAAGCTCTGCCGCTGAAGGCGGAACGGGTGGCGGATCTGGCAGACTGGACTCCAAACAGTGTTGAAATCAAAGGTTCCACTCAGGGAATGGCGATGTACAAGAAATATGTGGTGGTGCTTCACGACGATGGAATGTGCTGCATCTACGACATGAAGAAGAAAGCTCTGGTTTCGGCTTTCATGCTGGAGGGTAATACCTCTCACTGCAACAATGCCTTTTTCGGGAAGGAGAAGTATTCAAAGAAATCCAAGTTCCCGCTATTGTATGTTTCAGAATGCAGAGGAAAGCACGCCTGCCTAGTCACCGATATTAGTTTTGACGGCGGAAAGATTGTGCAGAAGATTTACTATGAAGGAACAGATTATCCGGGTTCTATCGACTGGTGCGCAGATGTAAAGAACGGTTTCATCTATACCTTTGGCGGTAGGAACGGAAGCTTTAAGCTACTCAAGAAATTTAAGATGCCGGCTCTGGCGGACTCTGACGAGAATGGGGAAGTGCATCTGAAAGATTCAGACGTTTTAGACGTAACCAGGATAGAAAGCGGTATCAATATCTGGCAGGGAAGCTATGTTATGGGAGACTTTGCCTTTCTTCCGGACGGTTACGCTCCGCACGACAGGCTTCTTCACATTGTCAATCTGAAAACCAAGCAGCTGGAGCGCACAGAAAACATCAATGCCCTCGTGGATGAACCAGAGGGCATCGATATTCACGGCAAATGGGTCTATGTTGTTTTCCATACATCCCGTCAGCCGAAGCATTCCAAGCTGTGGAGATTTTCCCTTAAGTAATTATCTGAGCTGGAAGATAATAGGGAAGGTGTACTTTACCTTGACGGCCTTGTTCCTCTGGCGGCCTGGAGTCCATTTCGGTGACTTGGAAATAACCCTTACGGCTTCCTTGTCCAGAGAAGGATCCACACCTCTTAGAACAGTCACGTCTTTGACGCTTCCGTCTTTGTCTATGGTGAACTGAACGGTCACCCTTCCCTGTATTCCGTTTTCGCGTGGAAGTTCCGGATACTCGATGTTGTTGTAAACCCACTTGGTAAATTCATTGGCATCTTTTCCCTGGAACATTGGCTTGTCCTCAACAATTGCAAACGGAATATATTCCTCTTCTTCAGCCTCTTCAACCTCCGGCTTGGTCTCTATGTAAGGAACAATCTTTATAGGAGCGGCATTGTCGTCGGGGCTGAGGAACTCAGTGTCTATCTTCACGTCGTTTTCAACGATCTGAAGGTCTTCGCTCATTACAGGCTCCTTGATGGCCTCAGGCGGAGGAGGGGTTTCCTGCTGGGTGATAGGGACAGTCTCGTCATCGATAAGGGAAATTCTTCCGGCGGATATTGATGCTACGTCTTTGGTGGAAGAGTTCCACTCAAAGGAAGTCAGTACTAACGCAAGAGATGCGATAAGCCCGATCTCAAAGAACAAAGCTCTTTTGTTTTCCAGGCTGGCTCTGCTGTTTTTCTTTGCTTCCATAGTTTTGTGCTTTAATGGTTAGAAATGGTATTCGCTTTTTGTTTCAATGCAAATGTCATCTCTTTGCACTGTGGTTGCAAAGAATTGTACATCAATAAATTATCAAAGTGAATAATCCTCAAATCTTCATCAACGGAACGTCAAATTCACCTCAAATTTCCGTCAATAAAATATCAATTTTGGATTATCTGTAAAGAGACTGAAGACTTTCAACGGCTTTTTGCATTATTGCCTTGGCATTTGGATTTTCTTCCAGGGCATATGCTGCTTCAAGATCTTTCTTTGCCGTAAGAAGTTCTGTTGAAAGTATGTATGATGCGGCGGCTCCCCTGACTTCAAAGTCTTTGTCGTAGAGAAGGCACGTTGCCCAGGTTTTCATGCTCCAGGAAGGATGGGTCATCATCCAGTTGATGCCTTCCAGTTTCTCTTCCTTTGTTCCGTAAACAAATGTGCGGTAGAGAGATCCTTCTTTCTGAAGGTCTTCCTCGTCCATAATAACTTCCCTGTCCAGGAAAGGAGCCTTGTACTCAACAGGCAAGGCAAGGTCTTCTTTGCCTGCGCACCAGAAAAGTATTCTCGGAATCATCCAGGAGAAAGAAGCGCTTCCTTCCGGATGGCCTATGGATGTGAACACTCTTCCCTTGCCGTAGTTGTTTGCCAGGAAGAATGGCTTGCCTGGACTTATTCCGCTCTGGAACTCTGCTCCTGTGTGCACATCGCTGAGCATAAGGGCAATAGGGGCATACTCTGTTGCGGGAGATTCCGCCAGAGCTGCAGAATCTGCGGGAACGAGCATTGGGCCGTTTTCAAAGAGTATATGAAGGGTGTCTGTGTCTTTGAGTTCAGGAAACAGTTTTTTGCCTTCTTCTGTCAGGGCTATGGAGCAAAGCCCCTGGCCCCTGGAGGAATGGTCAAGGTCAAAGACCTGGGCTCCGTTCATCCCAAAGCAGGCATAGTCCGGAGTGTGGCTTAGGGCATAGGCTCCGGCACAGATGCAGAGTATTCCGCCGCCGTTCTCAGCCCATTTCTTTATTATGTCTATGTTAGTGTTTCCGAGGCTGAACGTGTGCATGCTTCCGCCTCCGCCAGGAATTATCAGCACATCCAGGCTGTCCAGAACACCCCAGGCTATGTTTGCGCTGGTTATGTATTTTATGCTTATGCGGGAATCCAGCTGCGCTGCCGCAAAGGCTTCAGTCATATTGGTATGGCCGCTTCCCAGGCCGTCCAGCATTCCAACTTTCAAGAGAGGCTGAACTGTCTTTTCACGGTTGCAGGAAATTCCAATAAGTATTCCGCACAGAATCGCGGAAATCAGGATTAGAGTTCTTTTATTCATATCGCTGAAGATTATATTTCAAAAATACAACTTTTTGTAAATTTGTCAGACAAACATTCAAGTTTTGATTCTTATGAAAAGGTATTTAGTTCTTTTTACGGCAGCTTTGGCAATTTGCCTGGCTGGCTGCTCCGGCAAGAAAACTCAGACAGATGTAAAAACAGTCCCAGACACTCTGGCGGTTGTGGATGAAACCTCTGATTCTGGATTCGGGGATCCTGCTGTAAAGGATGTTGTAAAAAAGCTTCCCGCAAATATGATCAGAGACGGCTTTGTGGTTATTTCCGAGGCCGTTCCGGATGTGATTCTGGAAATAAGATATTATTCAACCTACAATTTTGTAGGCTCAAGGATAGACGGCTATGAGCAGCCTGTTGCCCTTATGACAAAGGAGGCGGCAAAGGCTTTGAAGGCGGTCAGCGATGACGTGAAGGCCCAGGGCTACCGTCTGAAGATATATGACGCTTACCGTCCTGCAAGGGCAGTGGCTCATTTCTGCCGCTGGGCGAAAGATGCCGACACTTCAATGAAACGTGCCTTCTATCCAAATCTGGAAAAGGCAAACCTTTTCAAGCAGGACTACATAGCCACCAAATCCGGCCACAGCAGGGGAAGCACCGTGGACCTTACTCTCTTTGATATGAGGACCGGAAAGGAAGTGGATATGGGCGGCACCTTTGATATGCTAGACCCTTCTGCCCATCCGGACTACAAGGGCGTAACTCCTGAGCAGTATGCCAACCGCCAGCTTCTCAGGCAGGCTATGATGCGCCACGGCTTCAAGCCGCTGTACTCAGAGTGGTGGCATTTCACCCTACGCGATGAGCCGTACCCGAACACTTACTTCGATTTCCCTGTAACCTTCAAATAGGCTCAGCGATTTTTTATGAAACAATAGGGCAGCCAGGCGTAGAATTTCCGCTTGGCAAGATATTCCGTGTCTTTTTCGTTGGCGTATGCCTCTTTTTCAAAGCCGATTCTCCAGTATGCCTTCCTTGCTGAAAAGCAGCAAAGGAATCTCACTATCCATTCTAGCGTATACCACAGGTAGAAAAAGATGAAAAGCATCTCCCTCTGCTGGGCGGTATGTATCTTTTCGTGGTTCAGCGATGAAGGCGGAAAGAATGCGCCTTTGCGCACGATTATCAGGCCGAAAAGGTTGATTGCGATGAAGTCCTTTCCGGCAAAGGGAAAACGTCTTGAATATTTGACGATTGCCATTTTAGTTTCCCCAGTCGTTATGATAGGCAATGCCTAAGCTGTCTTCCGGAGCGGCGGCCGTATAGAGAGAATCCAGGTAATTGTTGATGGAATGATATCCAGCGCTCAGTTCACTTTTTGGCCCGGCATTGGTGCCTCCTGAAGAAATGCTGCCCTTTTCGCACTCAATGTAAACATGCCATCCGTAACCGTCCAGAATTTCCATTTTCGGGCGGTAGGATCTTTTGAGTTTCCAGAGCTGGTATTTCTCAACCATATCGGTGACCTTGGTAATAACTTCCTCAGGAACCCTGATAAGATGAATGTCGTTGTCGTAGTGTGAGTAGCCCAGCTGAACGGTTCCGTCTTCCAGCTTTTCCAGTTTGTAATAATCTATAGGGTAAGCCATTGTTCCGCTGTAGGAATAGGTATAGCTGGTTACAGGGCCTTCCGGCTTTTTGTTGTCGCCTTCTTCTATGGTTCCAAAGTTTCCTCTGGAACAGAAATTCAGAAATCCAAGCATACAGGTTAATGTGAAAAGATATTTCATAATGTATGTTTTTATTTTATTCTCAGCGAATTCCGCCGCCGCTGCCTCCTCCGGAGTGTCCGCCTCCGCCATGGTAGGAGGAATGGCCGCCGCCACCTCTGTAGCTGCTGCTGCCGCTCCCCGCGCTCCAAAGAGCGGCGGATGTTGCAGCCCTTTCTGCGGAGAGTTGGGAATACGTTGCGGCATTTGCCGTGTAGTATGCAATATTGCTTACAGCGGCTCCAAAGTTGAATGAAGAAGATTCCAAAATGTTTGCAGCCTTGCTCATTGAGAAATATTCAGGGCAGACTTTCCTGAAATCTTTCCTTACCTGGTCTGCCATTCCCAGAAGAGTTGCAAACACAAGATATTCGTCCCAGAGCCTGACTTCCATAACCCCACGTTCCTCTATGAGAGTGAAGTCTTTGAGGAAATTCTTCAGCTTAAAAAGACGGGCCAGTTCTTCCTTTTTCGGAGAAGACGAAGACTGCCTTAAACTCAAGATTTCCTTGGCGTAGGAGTTATTGTTCTTCAGCCACCTCTTAAGTTCGTTTTCCTGGAGGATGCCGTCTTTTCCGGCGGCACTGCGGAAGATGTAATAGAGGGTGTTTTCAATCTTTATGTCTTTGGCGCTCTTGCGGCCGTCTTCCGCCTGCTCAACGTGCTCTCCGATCTTAATTGTCTGAATACCGTTTTCCTCATAAAGAATCAGTTCTCCTCTTTGGAAAAGACGGAGGATGTAGGCTCCAAGAACATTGTTTATTTCTGGAGTTTCCTTGTAAGACAAAGTGTTGAGAGCCTTGTTGGAAGCAAAGAGACTACCGTTGAAAGGAATCTCTCTCTGCCACGGAGAAAGGCCGCCTTTAGCAAGCCTTTTGATTCTAAGCCTTTTCAGCCAAACCCTAAGAGGCTTCAGACTGATTATATATGCCAGATAGGTAAGAAGAGTCTTCAGCTTGGCAAAAAGCAGCACTATAAGCCCTATTACGCCCACGCTAACGCCCATAGCCACATTCTCTATGGTGTTGGGGTTATCTATGCCAAATTTGCCGCAAATCCACTCGGCAATGTCATCTGTAAAAAGACGGTCGCTGGAAGGATCATATTCTCCTCCAAAGTTGGCTCCTTCCAGAGCTATGTCAACTACATTCTGGAACGGAGAGTCAAGCGTGTCTGCAGGATGGATGATGCCTTTCTTGAGAGCAACCATCACTATCATCCTGCTGGAAGAAGTGAAGTTTTCTGTCCAGGCGTCAAAACATCCTTCCCTGAACTCTGTTTCTCCGTAATAGCCAAAAGCCCAGCCTCTTGCGTTGGAGGTGTCTATAGGAACGCCTTCAACTTCAACTCTTAGGTTAACCTTGTCTGGCAATGGGTAGATGCCGGGGGCTATGAAAAGATGGTTGAAGCCTTCAGCCTCTTGGTAAGACTTCATCAAAGAACCCAAAGTGTAGGATATGGTGTAAACTTTTTCTTTTTGGCTTTCTCCGCCTGCAAGAAGGTCTAGTCCCCAGCAAAGCTCATATGCTCCGTCTCCTTTGGAGACTATGCCGCACCGCCCCGCTTTTTCTCTTCTTGTTGCAGACACGTCCCATCCTACAAGGCTGTATCCCAGGCCGGTCTCATCGGTGACCCTGAAATCTGAAAGGGTAATTTCCCTCAGGCCGTCCATTGCTATGTAGCACTCGCTTCCCTTGGAAGTGATGGTCATCCTGCGGGTTTCAGTAACAAGAGCGTCCCCGTTGTCTCTGACATTTACAACCAGCTCCAGATCTTTCAAATAGGGCTGGCCTGCCGCTGAAAAAGACAGCAGCAGGAAAAGGGCCAGAATCGCAACGGGGAGTCTTTTCATTAGCCTATTGGAGGGAAGTCCTTCTTGCTTTCGTCTGACTGGAGATACTCTCTCTTTCCGAAATGCAGCAAATTGGCTACAAACGAACTCGGCCACTGCCTTACCATACGGTTCATCTTGGTGGCGCAGTCGTTGTAAACCATACGGCTCAGCCTAACGTTCTCCTCATAGCCTCTGATGGAAGCCATAGTGTCTTTGTAAACGTCTGCAGCCTGGAGCTGAGGATACTGCTCTCCGATAGCCATCAGTCTTCCTAAAACCTGTCCAATGGCATTCTGCTGATTGTTAATATCTTCTGCAGTTGAAACGTTATTCATTCTCCTCTGGGCGATGGTTTCAACCATTGTGTCGTGCTCGTGCTTTGCATATTGCTCGGTGAGCTTTACCAAAGCGGAAACGGCATCCCATCTGGTGTTCAGCTGAACTGCAATCTGGCTTATGGCGTTGTTGGCCTTCTCATCCAGATTAACCAGGTTTCTCTGCGTAGAATAGATGTACAGTCCAACAATCACCAGGATTGCGACTATAATAATCACGGCAATCATCTTGTATCGAGTTTAAGGTTTATTATCAATATTTTTCAGTCAGGCATTTGCGGCCCTGGTAGTTGACTTTCTTCATCTTTTCCAGATATTTCATCAGTATGTCTGCAGTCAGGGCGTTAATATCTTCTCCCTGATTGTCATCTGGAAGATCGCTGGTAATGATGGCATATGAATTAGCAATCACCTTGTAGGTCTTCTTAGGGTTCAGAGGCTTTCCGTCCGGCCCAAAAATCTTGAGGTCCTTGATGCCGCTCTGCTCCTTGTCTGTGTAGGTGACTTCGCAGCTGCAGCCGGAAGTGAACGGGAATCCGTGAGAATCCTGGCTCTTGCAGGCTATGAGCATATCGTGGAGCTGCGCTCCCGTAACGTTCACAACAACAGCGGTGTTGCCAAACGGATCCAGACGGAGCACGTCACTTACCGTAAAGTCTCCTGCAGGATGGTCTTCGTACCTTACTCCGCCGGCATTGCAATAGGCTATGTCGGCTCCGCTGAAATCTTTCAGAGCGTCGCACATCAGGATTCCAAGCTCCTCGTAGCTTGAGAAAGGAGCCTCGGCCTGCGCAAGCACTCTCTGGAATTCAGGATTGTCGCTGAAGAAATCCAGAAGAGCCTTTGACGCAACGTTTGTCTTAGGATAATTGGCAACGTCTATGTTAGTTGCGCTCTTGCCTGTAACCTTTCCGTTTTCCACAACGAGTACCGTGTGGGTAAGCTTTTTGAGCTTGTTCACGTTCTGGGTGATCAGCACTCCGTTATGAAGTTCTCCTCCGTCTATCTGTGTGTGGGAATGTCCGCCGATTATAAGGTCAAATTCAGGGAACTTCTTTGCAACTTCCACGTCTTCGTCATATCCTATGTGAGACAGCAGAATGAATACGTCGCACTCGTTTCTCAGCCAGAGATACTTTTTGATTGTTTCTTCTGCCTGGGCAAACCTCATTCCCTTTACGTTGTTCGGATGAGTTGAAGGTATGCCGTTGAACTCGGCTTCCACAACTCCCAGTATGCAGATTTTAACGCCCTTTACATAGTAGAACTTGTAAGGCTCGTACTGGATTCCCAGATCCTGGTCTGTAAAGATGTTGGCGCAGATATAAGGGAAAACAGACTCGTTGATATTCCTTGCAAGGCCGGCCTGTCCTGAGTCAAACTCGTGGTTTCCAAAGGCGGAGCAGAGAAATCCCATCTGGTTCATCAGCGCTACCATAGGATAGGACGGGTCCGAATACATATCGTTTACAGGATTACCAGTGCGATTGTCTCCGGCGCTTATTACCAACAGGCTTTTGTCTATTGCCCTGAGGCTATCTACGATGGCTGCCATCTTTGGCATATTCTCAATTGCGGCGTGCACGTCATTTACAGACACTATGTTGATGTCTGTCTTGTAAGATGCCCTGACTCCGTTCTGCCCGTAGGCAATGCCTGCAAAAGCCAGAGCAAGAAGCATTGTTAGAACTCTCTTCATAACTCTAGAATTTGAAGGTTATGCTCTGTCCCTCTTTAAGAGGAGAATCGTCACCGATTTCGTGTCCTCTTCCGTCGAAGACTTTGATTTCTCCCAACTTGGAAGCGTCCATCTTCTTTTTCAGGATATACCTCAATATGGCGTGCTTTGCTGTTGCGCCTTTGAATATCCTTACCTCTTCCTTGTTAACTTTTACTATCATGGCAAAAAAGTTTTATTGTCCGTTGTTTTTCTGCTGCTCCTGCATCTTCTTGAATTCCTGGAATTGCTTCCACTGCTCGAATTCCTTCTGCTGCTCAGGCGTCATCTGTGGAGGAGCTTGCTGCTGAGGCTGTTCAGGCTGAGGAGGCTGCTGGTACTGCGGTATCTGGATTTCAGGTACAGGAGGAACTTCTGGTCCCTGCGGAGCATTTACGTTTGCAGCTTTCCTTTTCTTTGACCTTCTGACAAGCAGGAATATAAGCGCTGCTGCAATTACCAGGAGTATGATTCCAAGCACAGGCCGGTATCTGATCCAGGCTATCGCAATTACGATCAGAGACCATACGAGGCCTATAATTCCGCAAACAAGTCCAAGTCCGGTTTCAACAATCTGGCCGAGGAACGGCAGAACTTTCAGAAGCGTAGGAACTATGCTTACTATGCTCCTCAGGCCGCCAATGACGATAAGAATTCCCAGGATCCTGAGCAGCCAGGTAATCAGTTTGTTGGTGGCGTGCTCGCTGTCGAACATTTCCTCTGCGGTGTTTTCTCCCATATACAGAAGGTCCAGCTTGTAGCCGTTCTTTGCCTTGTAATAGGTGAAGGTGTCTCCAGCAACTTTTGCAATCAGGGAAACCTTGCTCGGCATGTCCTTGGTGAAGGTAATCTTCACGTCTCCCACTTCCGGCACGTTAGGGTTGCGGCCAATGTAAACCACGTTGCCCTGGGTATGGACAATAGCCGCTGAATCCGGAACAAGGTCAAGCAAGCCGCCCCTGGACAGGAATGCCTTGGCGTTGTCTCTTGCAGCCTTGTCCATTTGTTTTGAAAGGTCGGCATCCAGAGCCGCTGCCAATGGCTGCTCGTTATGGAAAGATCCAACCTGTGAAGAATTCAGCCTGTAGGCTCCGAAAGTCACGTTCTCGGCAGCGCTGGAAGCGTCTTCAACAGTCTGGTACACAAAATTCAGGGCCTGGTAGTCAGGATCCTTGAATTCCGCCGAATTTATCGGTGAACCGCTCCATTCCTTTGTATATGTGTAGGTGTGCGTGGTTTCCTGAGCTCCGCCTATCTTGTCTTTCTTCTCTGTCTTTTCGTGCTCTATCCACTGGTAGTATTCCACATTTCTGTGGATTTTTACTGCCACCGCTCCAAGGTTGAAGGTTCCGTCTGAAAGGGAGTCTGTAGTGGTTGCCAGCGCTACCGCATGTACCAGCTGCCCGTCCAGCTGGGGATCCTGAACGGCAGGGTTTGCCATTTCCACATAGTTTTTCTGCCCTTCCTTGAGCATATCAGATGTCTTTACCGCCCTGCCTTCGTTCCACCAAAGGAGGATGGTTCCGCCAATGAACATCAGGATGCCGATCAAAACGCCACCCAGTGAATTCTTTAGTCTTGTCCCGTATCCTGTACGGGTAACTTCCGTGTAAGCCATTTCAGTTTTAGGTTTATCTAGTTAATAATTTGTTGCGGTTTTATTCAACTTCAAAATTAACGAAAAAAACATAAAGATTTTTATTCTCCTGTTTTTGTTGTAAATTTGGTGCTTTCAAATTGTTCACGATATGCAGGAAATTAAAGGCAGAATAGCCCAGATAGTGGGGCCTGTGGTGGATGTGGCCTTCAGGGGAGCCGAGAATGTTTCCCTTCCGTCTATCCACGATGCCCTGGATGTGCTCCGTCCGGACGGCAGGCATCTGGTTCTGGAAGTGCAGCAGCACATAGGAGAAGATACCGTTAGATGCGTGGCGATGGATTCCACGGACGGCCTTCGCAGAGGACTGGATGCGGTATGGACCGGAGGCCCTATAGCAATGCCGGTTGGAGACCAGATCAAGGGCAGGCTTATGAATGTAGTGGGCCAGACCATAGACGGAATGGACCAGCCTTCCAGAGACAAGACATATCCTATTCACCGACAGCCGCCAAAGTTCGAAGACCTCACCACGGTGCAGGAAGTGCTACCTACGGGTATCAAGGTCATAGACCTGATTGAGCCGTACAGCAAGGGAGGAAAGATTGGACTGTTCGGAGGAGCAGGCGTGGGAAAGACCGTGCTCATTATGGAGCTGATCAACAACATTGCAAAAAAGCACAACGGATTCAGCGTGTTTGCCGGAGTGGGAGAGAGAACCCGAGAAGGAAATGACTTGCTCAGGGAAATGATAGAAAGCGGCGTTATCCGCTACGGAGAAGAATTCCGCAAAGGAATGGAAGAAGGCAAGTGGGACCTTTCCAAGGTGGACAAGGAAGAGCTGGCAAAGAGCCAGGCAACGCTGGTATTCGGCCAGATGAACGAGCCGCCTGGAGCAAGAAGTTCCGTGGCTCTGAGCGGTTTGACAATCGCTGAGTCCTTCAGGGATGCAGGAAAGGAAACAGGCCAGAAGAACGATATTCTTTTGTTCGTGGACAACATCTTCCGTTTTACCCAGGCAGGAAGCGAAGTGTCAGCCCTGCTGGGCCGAATGCCTTCTGCAGTGGGATATCAGCCTACGCTGGCATCAGAAATGGGAACGATGCAGGAGAGAATCACATCTACCAAGTACGGTTCCATCACTTCTGTTCAGGCAGTTTACGTGCCTGCAGACGACTTTACAGATCCTGCGCCTGCAACAACGTTCTCACACCTTGACGCTACAACGGAGTTGAGCAGAAAGATTGCGTCGCTGGGTATCTATCCTGCAGTGGATCCTCTGACATCAACATCCAGAATCCTGGACCCTAGAATCGTGGGCCAGGAGCATTACGACGTAGCTCAGAGAGTAAAGCAGATCCTGCAGCGCAACAAGGAACTTCAGGACATCATCTCCATTCTCGGAATGGAAGAGCTCAGCGAAGAGGACAAGCTCGTGGTTAACCGCGCCCGTAGGGTGCAGAGGTTTATGAGCCAGCCGTTTACGGTAGCGGAGCAGTTTACCGGAGTGCCTGGCGTTATGGTAGACCTGAAAGATACTGTAAAGGGCTTCAAGATGATCCTGGACGGAGACTGCGACTATCTGCCTGAGCAGGCGTTTATGAACGTGGGCACCATTGAGGAAGCCATAGAGAAAGGAAAGAAGATACTCGCCCAAGCCAACGCTTAAGCAAAATGGAAAAACTTCAGCTGAATATAATATCGCCGGAAAAATCGCTGTTCAAGGGAGAAGTCTCCAGGGTAACTCTTCCCGGAACCCTGGCGCCTTTTACCATATTGCCGGACCACGCGCCAATCATAACTTCTCTAGAAAAGGGAAAGATTGTGTTCACCGATGGGGAAGGCAACTCTCAGGAAGTTGAAATAGAAGGAGGCTTTGCCGAGATGAGCAATGGAACGGTAACTGTATGCATCTGCTAGAATGGAACTTGGAATAAGGAAATATATCATTGGAATTCTCATCTGCCTGGTCGGTGTGGCGGCTCTGGCTATGGGAGCCGCATATATGTGGTTCCCTGAGGCTATGTCCTGGAAGATTACTGTTTTGGCAGCCGTGTTCTTTGCCGTAAGCGTATTGGGCATACTGATGCTGAACCGCTACTCCAAGAAAGGAGACAGGACTCTGGTTTCAGGCTATATGGCGGTAAAGGGAATTAGGATGGTTATATTTGTGGGCGTTCTGCTAGTTTTCTTCCTTATGGATAGAAGCTCAGTCAAATGGGTAACAGCCGCATTCATCCTTTTCTACATTACGATGCTGGTGTTTGACACAATTTATTTTTCAAAGAAATTCAAGAAGTAATGCGCAGGGCTTTGATCATAATCGCGATGCTGTTGGCGGGATGCGTTTTCTTCCCGACCAGGAGCTTTGCATCTCCTTCCGAGGAAGGCGAGCCGATCAATGTCCAGCACATAATCTTTGAACATATGCTAGACTCCTATTCCTGGCACATAACCAAGATAGGGGAAAAGGATGTGGTAATTTACCTTCCTGTCATACTTTACAGCAAGACAAGCGGATGGCACGTGTTCTCATCCAGAAGGCTTCACGAAAACGGTGGAAGCTACGAGGGCTTCTACCCTGCTCCTGAAGACGGGCCTCACGCCTACAAGCTGATGGAGAAGATGAGCGACGGCTCTATGGTAAGGCCTATAGACCTGAGTCTTACAAAAATGAGCCTTGCCCTGCTTATAAACGGAGCCATACTTCTTCTGATATTCCTTCCTGCAGCAAGATGGTACAGAAAACATCGCGGAGACAAAACGGCTGTCCCGACCAAATACGTGAGCTTTGTGGAAATGATTGTGGCGATGGTGGAAGACGGAATCATAAAGCCTTGCGTGGGAGAAAACTACAGGAAATTCTCCCCGTATCTCCTGACGGCATTCTTCTTCATCTTCACCTGCAACCTTATGAGCCTTCTCCCGATATTCCCTGGCGGAGTGGGAGTTACGGCAAACCTCAGCATCACCCTGTTCCTTGCCCTCTGCACCTTCATAGCGGTGAACGTGTTCGGTACAAAGGAATACTGGAAGGAAATCATCTGGCCCGATGTGCCAACTTGGCTCAAGGCTCCGATACCTATTATGCCGTTCATTGAGTTCATAGGCATTTTCACCAAGCCTATAGCCCTTATGATAAGGCTCTTTGCCAATATGCTCGGCGGCCATATGGCTATGCTGGTGCTTACCGTGCTGATTTTCATAGGCTTTAGCGTTGGCACAACTATGGGAAGTTCAATGACTTTCCTTAGCGTGCTGTTCAATATATTTATGTATGCCCTGGAACTTCTGGTGGCATACATCCAGGCATATGTATTTACCCTCCTGAGCGCGGTCTTCATAGGCTCCGCTCAGATTTACCACCATAAGAAATAAAGTATAAACATTTAAATAACAGTAAATTATGTTAACAATTCTTTCAGTAATCCTTGAGTACACGATGGCACTGGCAGTCAGCAAAGCTGCAGCAGCAATCGGAGCAGGAATCGTTGTAATAGGCGCCGGTCTGGGCATCAGCAAGATCGGATCCAACGCAATGGACGCTATCGCCCGCCAGCCTCAGGCAGCAGGTGACATCCGCAGCGGCATGATCCTTTCCGCAGCATTGATCGAGGGCGTTGCCCTTATCGCAGTTATCGTCTGCATGCTTTCATACTTTGTTCAGCAAGGATAAAAAAGGTTTATAAACAATAAGTTATGTCATTACTTGTTCCCGACAGCGGATTGTTGTTCTGGATGCTGATCTCTTTTGGCGTGGTGTTTTTCATCCTCGCCAAGTTCGCGTTCCCTATGATAACAAAGTCTGTCGAGGAGAGAAAGACTTACGTGGAAACCTCTTTGAACGATGCCAAGGCCGCCAAGGAAACTCTTGCCAGAGTGGAAGACGACACCAAGGCTCTCATCGCTGAGGCTAACAAAGAGCAGGGAAGGGTTCTCAACGAAGCCGCCGAGCAGAGGGAGAAGATAATCTCCGCAGCAAAGGATGAAGCTTCGGCAGAGGCCCGCAAGACTCTTGAAGATGCCAAGGCCCAGATCCAGAGAGAAAAGGATGAAGCCATGCTTTCCGTAAGAAGAGAGATGGCCAGCCTTTCCTGCGACATCGCCGAGAAAGTCCTTAAAGAGAAACTCTCAGACAAGGACAGTCAGATGGCCTTGATTGACAGGATGCTCGAAGAGGTTGTAAGTGAGGGAAAATGGACGTAGGAGTATTGGCTGTAAGATATGCGCGGGCGCTTTTGGACTATGCCCGCAGCCGTGGAGTGGAAGGGGAAATTTATTCCCTGTCTTCTGCTCTGCTGGAATGTTTTGCAGATAATCCTGATCTTTCCCGCACACTGGAGGACCCTCTTCTCTCCCGGCAGAAGAAACTGGAGCTGCTCTCTTCTGCAACTCCCGCAGAAGGAGACGTGAAAGACGTTATGGACAGGTATTATTCTCTGGTTGTGGAAAAGCGCAGAGAATCCTATCTGGCATCGTCGCTGCGCAGCTATATGGACCTCTACCGCAAGAGCGAGGGCATAGCGGTTGTCAAGATTACGACAGCCGTTCCCCTGAATAAAGAAATGGAAGACAAGATTCTTTCCAAGGTTTCTTCAGCCCTTGGGAAGAAGATTGAGCTTCAGAAGATTGTGGATCCGCAGATTGAGGGCGGCCTGATCTTCGATATAGATGACTACAGATTAGATGCAAGCGTGGCGGCTAGGCTAAGGAAGATACGCCGCCAGCTTCTGGACAAGAACAAGCGAATAGTATAATATGGCACTGAATATCAAAGCAAGTGAAGTTTCCCAGGTGCTCCGCAAGCAGCTGGAAGGAATCCAGGACAAGATACAGCTAGACGAGGTTGGAACAGTCCTTCAGGTCAGCGATGGAGTTGTCCGCATTTACGGCCTGAGAAACGCCGAGGCCAGCGAGCTTCTGGAGTTTGAAAACGGAGAGATGGCCGTGGTGATGAACCTGGAGGAAGACAATGTGGGAGCGGTGCTGCTCGGTCCTACAGACGACATCAAGGAAGGCTTCACGGTACGCAGGACAAAGCGAATCGCCTCCATAAGGGTAGGCGAGAGCATGCTCGGCAGAGTCATAAATCCTCTGGGCCAGCCTCTTGACGGCAAAGGGGAGATAGAAGGAGAACTCTTTGAGATGCCGCTGGAAAGAAAGGCCCCTGGAGTTGTTTTCCGCCAGCCGGTAAACCAGCCGCTCCAGACCGGAATCAAAGCCATAGACTCTATGATTCCGATTGGAAGGGGCCAGAGAGAGCTCATCATTGGAGACCGCCAGACAGGAAAGACAGCCATTGCCATAGACACCATTATAAACCAGAAGAACGCTATGCGCAAAGGCAAGCCAGTTTATTGCATCTATGTGGCTGTAGGACAGAAAGGCTCCACGGTGGCTGCACTGGTGGAGACTCTGAGAAAGAGCGGGGCTATGGATTATACCATTGTGGTTTGCGCCACAGCGGCCGATCCTGCCGCCCTGCAGTATTTTGCTCCGTTTGCCGGAGCTGCCATCGGCGAGTATTTCAGAGATACCGGAAGAGATGCGCTAGTGGTTTACGACGACCTTTCAAAGCAGGCAGTTTCCTATAGGGAAGTTTCACTGATTCTTCGCCGCCCTTCCGGAAGAGAGGCTTATCCTGGAGACATCTTCTATCTGCACTCAAGGCTTCTGGAAAGAGCCGCCAAGATAATTGACCAGCAGGAAGTTGCAGAAAAGATGAACGACCTTCCTGCATCGCTGATGGGAAAGGTAAAAGGAGGCGGTTCACTTACAGCTCTTCCTATAATTGAGACCCAGGAAGGAGACGTTTCCGCATACATTCCTACAAACGTTATTTCCATTACAGACGGACAGATCTTCCTGGATACAGACCTGTTCAACCAAGGAAACCGCCCGGCAATCAACGTGGGTATTTCTGTTTCCCGTGTGGGAGGAAACGCCCAGATCAAGCCTATGAAGAAAGTAGCCGGAACACTTAAGATAGACCAGGCCCAGTATCAGGAGCTGGAGGCTTTCTCCAAGTTCGGCGGAGAAATGGACAAGGTTACCGCAATGACCATAGACAAGGGAAGGAAAAACACCCGACTTCTCATACAGCCTCAGTACTCGCCGATGCCTGTAGAGGAACAGGTTGCCATTCTCTACTGCGGAACCCACGGCCTTTTCAAAGACATAGATATCAGCCAGATTCAGGATTTTGAGAAGACTTTCCTCAATTCTCTGAGGCTCAACCATCAGGAAGACGTGCTTGACCTTCTTGCAAAAGGAGAGTTCAACGATGATATCACGTCTAAGATCGAGAAAACGGCCAAGATGACTTTGAACCAGTTTATAGCATAGCATTATGGCATCGCTGAAGGAAATAAAGTCCAGGATAGGTTCCGTAAAGGGAACAAGCAAGGTGACTTCCGCAATGAAGATGGTTTCTTCCGCCAAGCTTCACAAGGCGCAGGGAATCATAACCTCTATGCTTCCTTACCAGCGGAGCCTAGACAATATCGTTTCCAATTTCCTGGGCGGAGAGACTCCTTTCGAGTCTCCGTTTGTGGCGGATGAGATTCCTCAGGCCGATGCTTCAAAAAGAGTGGCCATTGTGGCCTTTTCTTCAAACTCTTCTTTGTGCGGTCCGTTCAACTACAATGTAATCAGGGAGTTGATGTCTCTTCTTCTGGACCTTAAGACAGAAGGTATTCCAGATGAGCAGATAGACATTTACCCGATAGGAAAGAAGGTTGAGGATGCCGTCAGGAAGATGGAATTCAAGCCTGAGTCTTTCCAGAGCCTTGCAGCCAAGCCAGACTACAAAAAGATTTTCGCCCTGTCTTCTCATTTGATGGAGCGTTACAAATCGGGAGAGCTGTCTAAGGTTTATGTCATCTACCAGCATTTCAAGTCTGTCGGAGTCCAGAAGGTTCAGAGGGAGGTTTATCTTCCAATGGAATTGTCTTCATTCAAGAAGGCAGACAAGGAAAGCGCTGATGGCTACCTGAATAACTACATCGTTGAACCATCTGTTCCTGAGGTCATTGCATCTTTGATGCCGCAGGTTCTCAAGCAGAAGCTCTACACTTGCCTTGCGGATTCCTACGCCAGCGAACACGCTGCCAGAACCATTGCAATGCAGGTGGCAACAGACAATGCTGATGATCTGATTCAGGAGCTAACCATCCTCTACAACAAGAGCCGCCAGCAGGCAATCACCGCCGAACTTCTCGACATCGTAGCTGGCAGTGCCCAATAGCACTTATTTATTGCAAGTATTGGAGGTGTCCGATCTGAAGGACGGTGAGATCTTTGCCGGACTGTTCAGATGCTCTCTTCTCGTTAAAAAGAGGCTCGTCCCAATTGTGCTGGCCAAGCGCGAACTTGGAATGATGCACTGTAATATAATGCTTTGCATCAAGGTCTTCCATAACCTTATGGAGCTGCTCCGGCAAAGTGTGTATCTGAGCCCAACGGTCGCTGTACTGGCCGTTTTCTATGAAAGCCCAGTCTATGTCGTATTCTTCACCGATTTTCTTGAAGTGGCTGCCATAGCCGCCGTCTCCGCCAATGAAGATGCACTTGTCTGCTGCCTGGAGGATGAACGAAGCCCAAAGTGTTTTGTTGCGCTTGAAGCTTCTCCCTGAAAAATGCTTTGCCGGAGTGCAGATGAAACTTATGGGATTTCCGTCGTTTGATGTGGAGATGAACTGATAGCCCCAGTCCAATTCTTCCAGCATATCAGGATCAAAGCCCCAGTATTCAAGGTGTGAGCCTATGCCAAGAGGAAGGATGACCTTGCCAACTTTATGCTTAAGCCTCTTAACCGCCTTATAGTCCAGATGGTCGTAGTGGTCGTGAGTCAAAACCAGATAGTTGATGGCAGGAAAATCTTCCGGCCTGTAGATTGCTGTTCCCTTGAACGGGCGGTTTATGAAAGATACAGGAGATCCGCGGTAAAGAACTGGATCTACGAGTATGGTCTTTCCGTCTATGACAAGAAGATAAGATGAATGCCCCAGCCAAATAACCGCATCTTTCTTTTCCTTGATTGCCAGAGCAATGGCATCCTTGTCCAAAGGCTCGGCCTTCATCGGCTCTCTTGGCTTTAAGCCTTTCTTGCTGGAGAAGATGAAGTTCCAGATAATTGAAGCCATGCTCTGCTTCTTAGCCGAATCGGTGAACATCTTTACAGGCTCCAGATTCACGAACTTTCCGCCGCTGTAATTAGGACTCCCCTGGCACCTTTCAAGCCTATCTCCGCTCGGAACTCTTCCGATACTGACATAGTCCGTAAAAAACAGGGCCACTATCGCGATGATTATAAACAGAGAGATGAGCATTCTTCTTTTTCCTTTTTCAACCCCGCAAAATTAGTGAATTCAAAATAAACACCAATTATATGTATATTTGTTGTACAACAAAGCAAAAGATATGGCACATAGCGTTTACAAATACCGTACAGGCGAGGCTTATCCTCATTGCTACAAATATCCTCAGGTGGCGCTTACCGCAGACTGCGTAACATTCTCATTTGACGGCAAAAACCTATATGTTCTGCTGATAAGGAGAGGAGGCGAGCCTTTCAAAGGCTGCTGGGCTTTTCCCGGAGGGTTTGTAAATCCAGACGAGACTGCAGAAGAAGGAGCCAGGAGAGAGCTTAGAGAAGAGACTTCTCTTGAAGCCGAATATTTTGAACAGATAAAGGTGTTCTCGGCTCCGGACAGGGATCCTCGTCAAAGAACTGTAACCGTTCCGTTTATTGTGCTTTCTTCTCACACAAATGTTGTTGCCTCAGACGATGCTGCTCAGGCCAAATGGTTTCCTGTAGACCAGCTTCCTGATTTGGCTTTCGACCACAAGCAGATTTTTGAAGAAGCGCGTGCTGCCCTCAAACGCTCCCTGAACTTTAATCCTGTGGCATATTATCTTCTTCCTCAGCGATTTACTATGCCACAGCTTCAAAGGCTGCATGAAATCATATTGGACTGCAAATTCGATCGCCGTAATTTTGCCCGCAAGATGAACAGTCTTTCTATCCTTGAAGAGGAAGAAAGAAGTCAAGGCATGCCGAGAAGAATAGCGTCCATCTTCTCTTTCAAAAAGGATAAATTGCTTTTGCCTTAAGCCAGTATTTCATTTGCCTTATTCTTCAGATGCCTCATATGCAGGCATACAGCCAGAGTAATCACTATCGTAGTGCCACCGGCGAGCATTGCGCCCAGGTTCTGCTCAAGGCCCATCATCTGTCCTGAAATGAATACGAAGTCGCTGCAGATGAAGGTCATGAATATGGCCGGTATAATTGACACCAGCCAGTAAGCCCCCTTGCCCAGAGAGCTGCTTCTAAGATACAGGAACACCGTTATGGCCCACAGGGTGAATACAGCCAGGGTCTGATTTGCCCATGCAAAATACCTCCAGAGAATATCGTAGTTCATCAGCGTAATTGCATAGCCTATTGCGAACATCGGGATGCATATGTAGAGCCTCTTGAGAATACTCCTCTGTTCCAGATGAAGGAAATCGGCGATAATGAGCCTTGAACTTCTGAACGCGGTGTCTCCAGAAGTGATAGGGGCGGCAACCACTCCCAGCAAAGCCAGGATTGCTCCAAACTTTCCAAGGGTAGTTTTGGTGATGGTGTTGACTGCCCAGGAAGCGTCATTGCCATTGTCAGCAAGGGCTGCGTTCAGTCCTGCAAGGCTGTCTTCCAGACCGTTGTAGCCTCTAAAGAAAGCCATTGCGGCAGCGGCCCAGATCAATGCTATTATACTCTCGGAAATCATTGCTCCGTAGAATACGCTGCGGCTTTCCTTGCGGTCTTTCAGGCATCTTGCCATCATCGGGCTTTGCGTTGCGTGGAATCCAGAGATTGCTCCGCAAGCTATCGTGATAAACATTGTAGGAATAATAGGGAACTTTGCTGCCTCTGTCTTGAAATTCTGGAACGATGTCAGGTCAGGAATTGTGTATGTTCCGAAGAATAATACATATAGAATTCCCAGCGCCATAAAAATCAGCGCTATTCCGAATATCGGGTAAACATTTCCTATGATTTTGTCTATAGGCAGCAGTGTTGCAAGAATGTAGTAAGCAAACACTATGTAGAGCCAGATACTCTTGTCCCATCCGGTCATTGACGCAAGGATACCTGCCGGCCCCAGCATAAACACCGCTCCCACCATTATCATCATAACCACGGCAAATAGTCTCATCACCTGCTTTGTGGTCATTCCCAGATACCTTCCAATGATTTCAGGAAGGCTTGCTCCCTTGTGGTTGAGGCTCATCACTCCGGCAACGAAGTCGTGCATCGCGCCCATAAAGATTCCGCCCAATGTTATCCACAGAAACGCAACCGGCCCGTATGTGGCTCCCAGAACAGCTCCAAAAATTGGCCCCAGTCCTGCAATGTTCAGAAGCTGAATCAGGAAGGTTTTCCACCTTGGCAGAGGAATGTAGTCCACTCCGTCAAACATTGTCTTTGAAGGAACTTCCTTATCGTGCTTGATCCCGCAAACTCTCTCCAGAAAACTTCCGTATGTGAAATAGGCGATTATCAACGCCGCCAGGCAAATCAGAAATGTTGTCATATCCTAATGAACCAATAAACGTCTTACAAATTTAGCAATTCTCCCGTGAAATGATTATATTTGAAAGACTAATCTTCATCCAGATAATTAAGAACTTAATTGATGATAACTATGAGAACGATTTTGATTGCCGCTTTTGTTGTTGGCATTTGCATCTCCGCCTGCAAGACCAACTCCAGAAATTCAGACGCCGCTCAGGCTCCGGCTGATTCTTCAGAAGTTAAGGCTGTTGAAGAAATGCCTGCTCCTGCTGCAGAAAACTCAAAGTACAACCCCAATGATGCCCGTACTTATGGTGTTGTAGGGCCTGTTCAGGAAGTCCGCCTGTCCAAGGCTCTGCTTTCAACAACTTCTACTGAAGAGCAAGGAGATCCTTGGCTGGAAAAGGATGAACTAGAAATGACATTCGACGAGAACGGAAGAGTTACTCTAGACGGCCTTGCCGGATGCAAATATGTGTATGACGAAAACGGCAATTTCATCAAGGGCTTTTCAGACAAGACTGAACTCAAGCGCGATGATAACGGTCGTATCGTTTCATATGTCAACACCAACGTAGAAGGGCAGGATTATTCTAACATCAACTTTGACGAATACCTTTCCAAGACTTTTGATTATGACGAACTTGGAAGAGTTGTAAAAGCAACATACAGCGGCTGGGAATGGATGACAGATTATGCCTACGAATATTTTGGCGGAAATGTTTATCCAACAAAAGCAACTTACGAAAGCACAGCAGAATCTCTGGTGATAAAGGGCACTGTTACCTACACCTACAAAGAATACGACCAGTACGGCAACTGGACTGAAAGGCAAGTGGTCTGGGAAGAAGAGACTCGCGACTGCGGCGGAGCAGGAGATCCTGAAATCTCAAAGAACGAATACCTGGAACGCCGCGTAATAAAGTACTATCAGGAATAACCTTATCCTTTTCCCCCCCCCGCAAAGCAACTTCCTTGCATTCTCCGAGGCTCTTTGTTGTATAATCGCAGAAGAAAGAAGCAATAGCCTCTGCATGGCAAGTATCTGATATTTAATGATATATGACTTTTCTGGTGCGGAAAGAGAAGTACTATGAAATTCATAATGTACTGATAAACAGAGGCTTTGCGTGCAGGGGCTTATCTTGCTGGTATGGTGTTTGCATAAGAATCAAATAGCTATATTCATCGATATGTTAAAGAATACAATTAAAGTCACAATCTTTATCGTGATGATATTGATGACCAAAGGACTGTTAGCACAAGATGCTGATATTGTTGATTCTTTGAATGTCATTTCAATAGAAGATTTAGACGGAAAGGTAATAGATGATTATCTTGATGCTGTAAAGCATATCAAGCACAACAACTTTGGAAAGTTCCAGACAACTTACAAGGTGTTTTACGGTAGTGAAAAGCAGACTCCTGACAAGACGGGCAATACCTGTTTTGTCTATAAGCTCGGAAGCAATGGAGGTGTTCATCCGGCAATATCTTATCCGCTGTCTCCTGACTATGACTCCACGGCAACTAGGTTAAGTGCTTGGAACGTATGGCTGGCAGGACATACATTGTACTATCTGGATATGCCGAACAAGAAATTCAAAGAAAAACATAAGGATCTTGAACTCCTGCTTCACAAGGAAAAGGAAGGAGAATACATACTGTTTACGGTATTTGACAGAAGATACCAGAGAAAAGATGAGACGACTATTAAATACAATCCTAAAGTTAAACAGGTTGTTGAAATTACACGAGTCATTGAGAACTCAGCTTTCCTGTATATCTCTTTTGCTTCAATTAAAACAACTCTAAAACTTGCCAGGTCCGGGAGAATGTTGTTGCCGGAAACAATATCTACGCAAATAATCACTCAACAGGGAAGCATCATTGAAATTGAAAATACGGATCTAGTCTACACAGATGTCTCTCCTAAGGAATACAAAAGTCTTAAGAAAGCCGGTGTCTGGTAATAAGTGAGATCTCTCTCCGGATTCCGTCGGGCTGACGCCTTTTTGCTTTTATAGGCGAGTTTGTTTCCCAGGACTATGAGGGCGCTCCCGAAATCGGTTTGTTTGAAGAGTCTTCAGCGATGTTAGTTTGAAGATTTCTTGGCAATGAGTTTGCCTCAGGCTTGTTTGGGTGCCCTCAGCGACTATTATACGAAGTCAGTCATCTTCTTGGATATCATATTCAGCTCCAGTATTGGAGTTGATGGCTATCATGGCATTCTTTAAGCTTCCGTACAAACTTATTATCAGGTCATAGTTTATAGGATTGTAGGAACGGAGGATCAAATCACGGAGTTGCAAAGCCTCTCGCTTATTCAGTAGTTGAAATAGATGTTTCAGCATAGGGTAACTTAAGCTTTTTCCCCGTGAACAAAGTGCTTTGATTTGTCTGACAGCTTGCCTCATACATGATCTTGCGGAAGGTAAGCTTAAAGTCTCCGAAAATGGATTAGATGAGTAGCCAAAGGCTAGAAGATTCCAGGCATACTTTTCTGCCTTGCTGCATTTATGAGCTTCAACAGGATTGTTGAAGATATAAGCTATGCAGGTCCTAATGAATTTTACCTGATACTTCTCTGCCCTGCCAAATCGCTTGCTGAACAAAGGGCCTGTCTTTCCATATTCTTTGTTGTAGGACTTTGCAAACGGAATTGTATAATCTTGAACAAGGGATGACAATGCTTTGGCATTAGCCTTGACCAATAAATGTAAGTGATTGTCCATTAGGCATAAAGCGGATATTTCAACCTTAGACTTCAATGCTGTTGTATGAAGTATAGATATAAAAACAAGAGCATCTATCCAAGAGTGAAAAATCTTCTCTTTGTTTACGCTTCGTTGATAAACGTGGTAGAAAGATGGCTCGGAATCGATTTCCCGAATATCGTCCAGACAGAGGTTACCGGTTTGCATTTCCACTTCAGGATATTTGGTGATAAATTCTGCATCAGAAACCGAATGCAATTCAGTTCTAGATCTCTTGCTGGCATTGGAAACTAATTTTTCCCTTTGGATATAATTGTAGTTTGGGCAGTCGTTCATCCTGTCCATTAAGCCTGATGATATTTTGTCCGGATTGGAGATAAGAGTTCTTCCCTTCATATTCGCCCCTTCTTAAATATTTACTCAACAAATGTAAGCGATTGAGTGTTAATAAACAAGTGATTGAGTTCAAATTCTTTCTTGCAAGGCAAGCGAGAGGCTGAAATCCAGGCTGCATAGCAAGTGCGCGTCAAAATCTGGCTGCAAGATAAAAACCTGATATTTAACAATATATTACTTTTCTAGTGCGTAACCTCAATCACTAGAAAAGTGGTATTTGGTTGACCGTTAGGGAGTTTGCTTGCAGACTTGTTTTTGATGGCTCAGCGATATATTTGCCTGCAGGCGTGTTAGGGCGGTTTTTTTGCTCAGAGGATTATGCTCGGCTTCGCGTACGCATTCCATTGCCGCTTGACGAAGGTGCCCTTGCAAAGATGTGGTAATGGAAGTCTTAATGTTATGATGTAAGCCACAAGCCCAGCTCATGAAGTCTTTTCTGCACAGATTCCACAAGTGCAATCCAATCTCTCCGGATTCCGTCGGGCTAGCTCCCTCCGGCATCCCTGCCCGCCTGCGGCGGGGCAGTCCAATCTGTCAATAAAAAACGCGCTCAAGCAAGCTTGGCGCGTTTCCTATTTCCATCTTGCGGAGAGATAGGGATTCGAACCCTAGTGACGGTTACCCGCCAACCCGCCCTCCAAACGGGCGCTTTAGACCACTCAGCCATCTCTCCCGGGGTTGTTTGGGAGTGCGAATATAGCATATTTTTTGTTAAGTTGTTACATCGCGGAGGAAAAAAGTTATTCCCATCATAAAATGCTGATGATTTGAGGGTTGTAAATTATGTTTACAACTTGTTGATTTCTTTGTTTGCATTGATTTTTTGAGACGGGTTAAATTCTTACATTTGTGGTGCGCAATACCCCCCAAGGTGTTGTGCTTTTTACTCAAACCTAAAGTTTATTATATAGATATTTTTTTGTTGAACACTATGTCAGCCACTCAGATTTCTATTGTCAAGAGGGACGGAAAACAGGAATTGTTTTCAATTGAGAAGATTAAAAACGCAATTAGAAAGGCTTTTCTTGCAACAGGAAGCTTCGCATCGGACGAAGACCTGACAATTATTCTTTCACACGTAGCTATCCGCAACGGGATGAGCGTAGAGGAGATTCAGAACCAGGTGGAAGTTGCATTGATGAAGGAGAAATACTACCAGATTGCAAAGAACTATATGCTCTATCGCCAGAGGCACACAGAGGATCGTGACGTAAGAGACCGTCTGGATTTTCTGGTAAACTACTGCAAGGCAGACAATGCCGCAACCGGCAGCAAGTACGACGCCAACGCAAATGTGGAGCACAAGAATATTGCCACCCTCATCGGCGAGATTCCAAAGGCCGGATTCATCCGCCTGAACAGGCGTCTGCTTACAGACCGCCTGAAGGATATGTACGGAAAGGACTTTGCAGACAAGTATCTGAGTCTGCTTTCCAAGCATTTCATCTACAAGAACGATGAAACGTCTCTGGCAAACTACTGCGCCAGCATCACTATGTATCCTTGGCTCCTGAACGGAACACTGAGCATCGGCGGCAATTCAACAAAGCCAACAAACCTGAAGAGTTTCTGCGGCGGATTCGTGAATCTGGTGTTCATAGTTTCATCTATGCTCAGCGGCGCATGCGCAACTCCTGAGTTCCTGATGTATATGAACTATTTCCTTCAGAAGGAATACGGAGAGGATTACTACAAGAGGGGAAGCCAGATAGTTGACCTGAGCGTAAAGCAGAGAAGCATAGAGAAGGTGATCACCGATTGCTTTGAGCAGGTGGTATATTCCATCAACCAGCCAACCGGAGCAAGAAACTTCCAGGCAGTGTTCTGGAATGTGGCATATTACGACAAGTATTACTTTGAGAGCCTGTTCGGCGAGTTCCGTTTCCCTGACGGAAGCGCTCCTCATTGGGAGAGCCTGAGCTGGCTGCAGAAACTGTTCATGAGGTGGTTCAACGCAGAGAGGCTGAAGACTCCTCTGACCTTCCCTGTAGAGACAATGGCTCTGCTTACTGAAAACGGAGACGTAAAAGACAAGGAGTGGGGAGATTTCACAGCCCAGATGTACAGCGAAGGACACTCGTTCTTCACTTACCTGTCTGACAACGCAGACTCTCTGTCTAGCTGCTGCCGCCTCAGGAACGAGATCCAGGACAACGGCTTCAGCTATACCCTCGGTGCCGGCGGAGTTTCCACCGGAAGCAAGAGCGTGCTGACCATCAACCTCAACCGCTGCATCCAGTATGCTGTAAAGCACAAGATGGACTATATGGAGTTCCTCGGCGAAGTGATTGACCTTGTTCACAAGGTTCAGCTGGCTTACAACGAGAACCTCAAGGATCTGCAGGCAAAGGGAATGCTTCCTCTGTTCGATGCAGGATACATCAACATCGGAAGGCAGTATCTGACAGTAGGAATCAACGGCCTGGTAGAGGCAGCCGAATTCCTCGGATACAAGATAGACGACAATCCTGAGTACGCCAACTACGTGCAGCAGGTTCTCGGACTGGTAGAGAAGTACAACAAGAAGTACCGCACCAAGGACAATATGTTCAACTGCGAAATGATTCCAGCAGAGAACGTGGGTGTTAAGCACGCAAAGTGGGACAGGGAAGACGGATACTTTGTTCCTAGAGACTGCTACAACAGCTACTTCTACATTGTTGAAGACAAGACTCTAAACATCGTGGACAAGTTCAAGCTCCACGGAAAGAAATATATTGAGCACCTTACCGGAGGCAGCGCCCTTCATATGAATCTGGAGGAACACCTTTCACAGGCACAGTACCGCCAGCTTCTGAAGGTTGCCGCAAAGGAAGGCTGCAACTACTTCACCTTCAACATTCCTAATACAATCTGCAACGACTGCGGACACATAGACAAGCGTTACCTGAAGGAATGCCCTCACTGCCACAGCACTAATGTTGACTACATGACCCGAATAATCGGCTACATGAAGAGAGTCAGCAACTTCTCCGCTCCAAGGCAGAAAGAGGCCGCCAGAAGGTACTATGCAAAAGACCACGGCGAGATAGCTTCCGCTCTTACTATGGCCGATGTTGAAAAGCTTGAAGAAACCGCCAAGGCTGAGCAGGTCGCAAAAGAAGAGAAGGCTCACGTAGAGGTTTAGTGATCAAGTGTTATAATTTTGATATCGTATGTCAGGAAATACCTGACCAGATAACCCTTGCGTTCAATATATCGGGTTGTCCCAACCGGTGTCTAGGCTGCCATAGCCCGTGGCTCTGGAAAGATGAAGGCGTGCCGCTTGACGAGCATTTCCTGTCTCTTCTGATAGACAAGTACTCTTCCGGCATCACTTGCATCTGCTTTATGGGCGGAGATCAGGCTCCGGAGCAGGTCAACTCTCTTGCCGCTTTTGTCAGAGAAAAATTCCCGCATCTTAAAATCGCCTGGTACTCAGGCTTTGACGATATACATAAAGCCATAACCATCTCCAACTTCGACTTCATAAAGGTGGGCCCTTACATCGCAGAGAAAGGCGGCCTGAGAAGCGCTACCACCAACCAGAAGTTCTATTTCGTTGAAAAGGACGGAAGCCTTACCCAGTATCATTTTCCGCCCAAGAACGGTTAGTTTCCCTCAATCCGGCATTTTTAGCATAATTTTTGTACTTTCATATTGTGAATAAAAACAAAACGGATATGAAAAAGTTGTTTCTTTTCTCGGCGATGATGCTGGCGGGAGTATTCTGCCTTGCACAGAACAAGGTCTCCAATGCGGGCATATATTACTATGACTCTAGCTCTTACGGAGTTATGCAGAGAGATAGTGCAGACTACTACAGGGTTGTGGAAAACAACAACTCTTTCAACGACTATTATTCCAAAGACAATTCCCTAAGGGCCAGCGGCACGGTGGTATCCGTTGATCCTTCAGACGATGCCAACACCGTGTTCGAAGGAGCTTTCATTGCCTATTACCCTAGCGGAAAGGTATGGATCAAGCAATTCTTCAAAGACGGCAAGAACGATGGGGAATACACCGAGTATTACGAGAACGGCCTGATGAAACAGCACGAGTTCTACAAGGCCGGCGTTCTGGACGGAGTTAAAACCGTGTTTGAGGAAGACGGCAAGACCTGCAAGCAATGGGAATACAAGAACGGGGAACTTGTCAACGATGTCTATACCCAGAGCGGTAGCGGCTATTCAGTTGAATATGACACCCAGACCAAGGAACCTGTTTGGAGAGATCCTGAAACTTCAGACCTCAAGGCTTACAGGACAGAAGACGGACAAGTAATCCGAGCATACGCAATAAACGGTTTATACGTATCCATAGACGTTGCATATCAGCACTACTACGGCAAGTACTATGTTCTTCAGCTGTTCATTCAGAACAACTCTCCGGAAGATGCCTTGTTCTCTTTCGACAACTCATCCATCCAAAGTCCTAACGGAAACATAAAGCTCTTTACCAAGAGCGATTTAGAGCGCAGGATGAACAGCCGCCAGGGCTGGGCCCAGTTCGGCATCCAGGCAGCAACTTTCGCAACCGCTATAACCCTTGAGGCTATTACAGACGAGGCGTTCTACCGCCAGGACAGAAGGCATCATCGCACCTTTGGCAGGGATTTGGCTCACGATATGTCTGCCTTCCTTATCCGCCAGAGTGCAGTGGTTGGAAGCGTGCTGATTTCCGGAATGTTCAACGAAGCGCACAAGAATGTTGTCAACAACAACATCGGCTATCTGAAGAACTATAGAATCAAGCCAAATACCTCCATAACCGGCTTTGCCTACGCAAAGTACAGCCCTTCAGCAAAGCAGATACTGGTTAATCTTCCAATCAACGGCAAGGTATATCAGTTCCCTGTAGACGTAACCAATCTAAAGACCATCAAATAAGGCTCAGATTTTCCTGAAATTCAACAGCAGGGAATTGCTAACAACGCACACGCTGGAGAGCGCCATTGCGGCTCCGGCTATCATCGGATTGAGCATAAAGCCGTTAATTGGATAAAGAACTCCGGCAGCTATCGGTATTGCTATTATATTGTAGATAAAAGCCCAGAATAGGTTCATTTTTATTGTCTTGACCGTCTTCTGCGACAGCCTGACGGCAGATGCGAGTTTTCTTAAATCGGAGCCGGTGAGAGTGATTTTTGCGCTGTCCATAGCAATGTCGCTGCCGCTTCCCATCGCGATGCTTACATCAGCCCTTGCAAGTGCCGCGGAATCGTTTATGCCGTCTCCAACCATAGCCACTTTTTTACCCTCTGACTGAAGTTCTCTTATGAAGTTTTCCTTGTCTGCAGGAAGCATTGAAGACTTCACTTCCCTGATGCCGCATTCCTCAGCGATTGCCTTTGCAGTTAAAGGATTATCGCCCGACAGCATCACCACTTCCGTTCCCAGATCCTGAAGTTCCTTTATTGCTTGTTTAGACGTTTCCTTAACCTTGTCCGCCACTGCTATAACAGCCAATACTTCTGCGCTATCTGAGAAATAGACAACGGTCTTTGCCTGAGATTCAAACTCTTTTGCCTTTTCAAGAATTGAGTAGGAGAGTTTTACCCCTTCATTTTCCATCAGGGCAAGATTGCCTGCAAAGTATTTCTTTCCTTCAAAAATGCAGATTGCTCCCTTTCCCGGAAAGTTCTTCACACCGGAAACTTCCGTATGCGGATAATGCCTTGCAATTGCCTCAGCTATAGGGTGCTGTGAGATGGCTTCCATTCCGCCCAGAATGCCTTTCAGTCTCTCTTCGCAAATTGTCCAGTATTCGTCTGTGACTTCAGGACATCCTGAAGTCAGAGTTCCGGTTTTGTCAAGTGCTACAACATCCGTCTTGCGGAAATTCTCCAGAGCCTCAGCGTCTTTGATGAGTATTCCGTTCTGCGCACCTTTTCCGATGCCCACCATAATGGCGGTCGGAGTGGCAAGTCCGAGGGCGCAAGGGCAGGCGATAACCAGCACAGTAACCAGCGTTAAGATGGAATGTATCAGATAGTTGTTGCCGGTTGCCATTCCGCAGATATTCCAGATAATGAATGCAAGAACAGCAATGCAGATAACAGCTGGAACAAACACAGATGCAATCTTGTCTGCCAGCCTCTGGCTAGGAGCGCGGCTTCCCTGAGCCTGATGTACAAGCTCGATTATCTGGGCCAAAGATGTTTCGGCTCCGACTTTTTCTGCATTGAATGTGAAGCTTCCGGTCTGGTTGATGGTGCCTGCAAACACCTTGTTCCCAGCCTTTTTCTCTACCGGTATGCTTTCTCCCGTGAGTATGCTTTCATCTACAAAACTTTCTCCTTCCACAACCATTCCGTCTACAGCAATCTTCTCGCCTGGCTTCACCACAACAATATCCCCAGCCGCCACATCCTCAATATCCGCAATAACGATTTCTCCTCCTCTTTTTATCGTCACATTTCTGGGCTGGAGTCCTGCCAGGCGCCTTATCGCTGAGGAGGTTGAAAACTTGGCTCTTTCCTCCAGCAGCCTTCCCAAAAGAATGAAGGCGATGATAACCGCGCAGGATTCAAAGTACACGTGGCTTTCAAGGCCGCGGCTTGTCCAGACAGAAGGGAAGAGGGTGTTGAACATGCTGAAAAGATATGCCACTCCAGTTGAAAGCGCTATCAGCGTATCCATATTGGCGTGGCCGTGCTTTGCCTGATTCCAGGCATTTACGTAAAAGTCTCTTCCAAAGAAAACTACGGAGATTGTGGCCAGAGCCCACATTATGAGATTTGCAGTTTTTTCCGGTAAAAAGAAGTCACCGGAATGCCTCATTGAAGACATCCCGATGACAACTATAGGTATGGCGATGATTATCGCCCAAACAGTTTTCCTAAGAAGCCTTTTGACTTTTTTTTTTCGTCTTCGGAGTTGTCGGACGCTGCAGAAAGGGGAGTCGTGTCCATATCATATCCTGCAGCAACCACGGCTTCTTTTATCTGCTCGGGAGAAATCTTGCTTTCGTCATATTCTATGAGGGCGCTATTGGAGGCAAGGTTCACGTTCACATCCTTAACTCCAGGCAAGCTTTCAATTGCTTTCCTCACGTGCGCTACGCACATGGCGCACATCATATTCTTGACTGCAAAACTCTGCTTCATAGTTTTAGAATTCGTTGCGGATTTTTTCCATCAGTTCTGGAATCGGCAGATGCTGAGGACATTTCGGAACGCATTCCTGGCAGCCGGCGCATTGGTCAGGACCGCCGCCCTTGGCAAATTCCTTTCGGAAGGCTTCCGCGAATGCTGCTTTCTTCTTGGCGTATTTTTCAGCGGACTGGTTGGCCTTGTCTGGAATGTTGGACTGCATCACCATCTTGTTGTAGGTGGCAAAAACGGAAGGTATCTCAACTTCAAACGGGCAAGGCATACAGTAGCGGCAGGCGGTGCAGTTGATTCTCTTGTATCTCTGATATTCCAAAATGGCTTTCTGAAGGGTGGTCTGCTCGTCCTGGCTAAGCGGCTTGAAATCGGTGAAGGTCTTAAGGTTATCTACAAGGTGCTCCATATAAGTCATTCCGCTCAGCGATACCAGAACGTTTGGAAGAGATCCCAGCCACCTGAATGCCCAGGAAGCTATGCTCAGATTTGGATTCTTATCTTTGAGTATCTGATTGGCGTCTGTTGAAAGAGATGCCAGCCTTCCGCCCAGAAGAGGTTCCATAATCACTGCCGGAATCTTCCTTTCTGCCAGGGAGTTGTAGAGATACTCGCCGTCTTCCTGCCAGTCTATGTAGTTGAGCTGGATCTGGACAAAGTCCCACGGATGCTTGTCTATGATGTGCTCCCAGCAAGCGCGGTCTGAGTGGAAAGAAAATCCCAGATTCTTGATCCTGCCTTTTTTCTTCTGCTCTTCCAGATATGCATATCCGCCCCATTCCTCGTAAATCTTGTCGTAAGACTTGATGTCTGAAATGGAGTGCAGCAGGTAATAGTCGAAATAGTCAACTCCGCATCTTTGCAGCTGCTCTTCAAAGATCTTGGCAATTTCTTCCTTGGCCCTTACCCTGTAGCCCGGCATCTTGTCTGCCAGGTAGTAACTTTCTCTCGGATACTTCTTCAGAGCCTTGCCGATTATGCCTTCGCTCTTTCCGCCGTGATAGACGTATGCGGTGTCGTAGTAGTTGATGCCGTGGGCATAGGCATAGTCTACAAGCAGCTGTGTCTCAGCCTCGTCAACTGGAGCGTTACGGCCGCGTCCGTTGGTAGGGAATCTCATACAGCCAAAGCCCAGCATAGAAACCATCGTGTTGTTTTTGTAGTTGAGCTTCTTGTCGCACGGCTTGATTTCTCCTGCCGCGGCTTTAGCCTGGAGGTTGGTCAGGAACGGATTGTTCTTGAATGAAATGGTGCTGGCTGCCAGTGCGGCTGCTCCAAGTCCAAAGATCTTGAGGGCTTTCCTGCGGCTGATGTCTTTGTTGTCTGTCATGGTGCGGAGTATTTATGTTGTGTGTTTCAAATATACCTAAAAAATTAATCGGGGAGGATAGTTACTGGCATTCCCACCCAGGCGTAGTTTTCCTTAAGATGGATGATGTCTTCATCGCGGAGGCGTATACAGCCCTCGCTTCCTCTGCCGGGCACGCTTTCCTCGTTGTTGGTGCTGCCGTGGATGCCTATGCCGCTCCACTTGTAGGTGTTGAGCCTGAGGAACCATTTTCCGTATGAGAGTATGCTGCCCCTTCCGTCTCCAAAGTCGTGCTTCCAGTATCCGCTAGGCTGGATCTGGGAAATCTTGAAAGGCTTTCCCGGAGCCGATTCCGGAGTTCTCATATCGCCTTTTTTCTGCTTGTTGCCGGGGTTCTTTCCAACACAGACCGGATACTCGGCGATGAGGGTTTTCTCTCCTTTGACCTTGGCGTAAACGTAGAGTTTGAAATCCTTTTTGGAGATCACGATATAGGACGTGCTCTTTGGGAAAGTGCCTTTGTAGTGTACTTTCCTTTCCGCTTTTTCCTGGGAGAAAGAGGAAGTGCTCACTAGCATTAGAATTGAGGCTAAAATCGCCTGGAAACAAACTCTCATATCAGCTCCAAGGATCATCTTCTGCCGGCTTGCGTATATCGGCCAGGAAATTGATTGAATTCAGGAACCACTCCTGGGTGCTTTTCTTCTGCCTGAGCTTTATAGGGCGCGGACTGTCTGCCCCGCTGCTCTTGAGATAGAGTGTTGCCCATCCGTTTTCCTTGAAGGAATAGGAGTTGGAGGTTACAGTAATGCGGTAGGGCTCGGTAGGGGTGTATCCGTTGTCTGGAGAACTGCCCTTGAAAAAAGACCATACTTTGTAGGTTTTTCCCATAAGGCGGTCTCTGATCTGAGTCTTTTCCAGCAAGGTGATTGGATCCGGCCCCTTCAGCCAGTTCAACATCGCAAAGCAGTCTGCCTGGCTTTCTCCAAAACGGGCGAGAGCTGCTACGGTCATCGCTGAGACAAAATATGGATCTGTCCGGTCAATTTCCATAGATTCAAGCTCTTCCAGATTCTGCGGCAGAGCCTCGAATTTGAATGTGCGGCTGCCCAGCTGGCCAGTGGCTGAACAGCATAAAATGGCTGTGACAAACAGAGCCAGAGTCGGCAGGGCTAAACTGATAATCTTTTTCATACTCAATAACCGATTGATTATAGAGTAAAGATAAAAATTTTGAGTAATTTTACCCAAAGAATCATTTGAAATTTATATGAAAAACATCCTCGCCATTTTCCAGAAAAGCATTTTGCTTGCGGCATTGCTTCTTGTCTTCAACTTAACTTGGGCGCAAACTCAACCCGAAGCGTCTAACAATTCAGCAGATACTGTAAACGTTGAAAAATCAGCCCAAAGCCAAGACGACTGGTATGATCCCAACAAGATGGACACCAACGATGAGTCTATATACGACGAATACGGAGTGGAACATTCACGGTCCATCTTCCGCCAGCCCGCAAAGAGAATTTACGGATGGCTGTACAATATTGTCAGAAAAACTACAGGCCTTGGGAATGGAGCTACAAGCATAATTGTTCTGATTATAATTCTTATAGCTGCATACTTCTTTGTAAAATACTTCTTGAAGATTGTGATCTTCCTCTATTGGCTGCTCACTTTCAAGCCTTTGAGACGCTATCTTACAAGAAAGAAACTTTTGAAGGGAGAGGAGGAGTATTTCCGCAAGCTGCCTTTCAAGGGAGACATTTTCCAGTCAAATATGGCTTTGAATTCTCTTTCCGGTGGAATCTCGGCGATGGGAATTGGAACGGATATAGGGCGTGCTATTTCAGCCTATACTCTCAGGATGCTGAATAACGGAAACCTGAAGCTGACAGGCACTCCGGGGCAGATGCAAATAGAGATAGGAACGGCTCCAGCAGACTGCAAGGTTCCGGCCCTGGAAAAGATCAAGAACGACGCTCCAATTGAAAAGGTTCTCTACAACATTTACAAGGATGCTGCAGGGAAAGACGGAACGCTCCAGAAAGGAGAACTGATAAGCTACATTTGTTCAAAACCAAAGGTGCTGAACCCTTTGAGGGCCCTACACAGAACTCAATCTTGCAGCAATTATGCAAAGACATCAGTTGCTCAGCTCTACGGCCTGAAGAATTACCTGAACGACTATACTCTTCTCAACGAGAGGAAAATGGTGGAATCAGGACTTTGGAACGAGTATATGGTATTTGCCGTCCTTTACGGGATAGCAGACAAGGTAAAGGGAGAATTCAAGGCTGTTTGTCCTGAAAACTTTGACATGAACCGTATAATCGCCGAGCTTGAAGAAGTTGGCGGAGCCGTTGGCCTTTCCAGCACTCTTGCCAAAAAGGCCAAAAGGAAGGGGAATCTCTTTTAGAAGTCCTGTGGAGGAGGGCCTTGAGGCCTCTGGCCGCCAGGTCTTTGTCCTCCTTGGCGATTGTTTTTCATTCTCTGCATTCTTTCCTGCTGCTCTCTAAGCCTTTTTGCTTCATACTCTTCGTATTTGGCATATTGCTCTTCGGTCAGTGCTTTCTTGATTTTCTTGTCGCACCTTTCGCGGAAGCTTTTGATCTTCTCTTGGTAGCTGTTCATTCCGGTATTCACCTTGGCTACTCCAGGTCCGCCTCCGCCACGCATTCCACCGCCTCCGCCAGGCCTCATACCACCGGGTCTCATTCCTCCAGGCCTGCCTGCCGGCATAAGATTTTCGGTTTCTTTTTCGCGGTTCAAAATAGCTTTATAGACTTTCTTGTACTGGTCTTCAGTCAGTTCCAGTTCTTCCTTAAGCCTGTCGGCCTGCATAGTGGCCCTTTCCTGAGGGGTGAGTCTCTTAGGAGCCTGACGCTGTTCCTGCTGAGGCTTTGCGTCCTGAGGCTTATCATCTTGAGCCATCGCTGAGGAATAAGCCAGCAAAATTGCTCCAATGATTAAAAAGATCCGTTTCATATATGTCCGTTTTTATTGATTTGCTTGAAGAATTATATAAAGTTCCTTTTTGACTATTTATGGACCAGTCCCAGTTCTGCTCCCTTCTGTTTCATCAGTTCAAAAGCCTGGTCGAAGTTATTCTCTATCTTGCCGTCCAGTATGGCTTCCTTGACGAATTCCTTCAAAACGCCGATCTCACGCCCTGGACCTATTCCGTAGTACTCCATAATCAGCTCTCCGGTGATAGGGTTCTTGAAGTTGCGGATGGCGTCTTTGGCTTCCACTTCAATTAGTTTCTGACGTACCATCTTGAAGTTTGCCTTGAGCCTTCTAACCTTGGATTCGTTCTTGGAAGTGATGTCCGCCTCGCATAGAGTCATAAGGTCATCTATGTCATCTCCTGCGTCAAAGAGTAGTCTTCTTATTGCGGAGTCTGTAACAATATCTTCTACTAGAGCTATTGGCCTAAGATGCAGTGCTACAAGCTTCTCCACATATTTCATCTTCTCGTTCAGCGGCATTTTCAGCTGCTTGAACACACCAGGCACCATCCTGGAACCTACCACTTCGTGGCCGTGGAAAGTCCATCCAGTTCCGCTTTCGTACTTCTTGGTTGCCGGTTTTCCAATGTCGTGGAGCAGGGCCGCCCACCTCAGCCAGAGATTGTCAGATTTCTCTGCCACGTTATCCAGCACCTGGAGCGTGTGGGCAAAGTTCTCTTTGTGGCCTCGCCCTTCCATAGTTTCCACTCCCTGAAGCGCTGATATCTGCGGCAGGAACTCTTCCAGGAGCCCCGTTTGCTGCAGAAGATTCAGCCCGATGGAAGGCTTTGGGCAGAGGAGAATCTTGTTCATTTCCTCAGCGATTCTTTCGCGGCTCAGAATTTCCAGCCTGTTCTTGTTTCTCTTGATGCTTTCTATGGATTCCGGAACGATGGTAAAATTCAGCTGTGCGGCAAACCTTATGGCACGTATCATCCTCAGCGGATCGTCTGAGTAAGTGATATCAGGATCCAGCGGGGTTCTGAGCAGTCCTTTCTGCAAGTCTGTCACTCCGCCGAACGGATCTACCAGATTGCCGTAGTCTTCTTTCTGTAGGCTGAACGCCAGCGCGTTAACGGTAAAGTCTCTTCTCTTCTGGTCATCTTCAAGCGTTCCATTTTCCACTATCGGCTTCCTGGAATTGCGGTTGTAGGATTCTTTCCTTGCTCCCACAAACTCTATCTGCATTCCATTGTATTTGAACATTGCGGTTCCGAAGTTCTTGAATACAGACACCTTGCTTCCGACTTTCTCTCCAGCGGCCTTTGCTATCTCTATTCCGCTTCCTTCCACCACTATGTCTATGTCGTTGCGCGGCCTCTGGAGGAAACAGTCACGCACAAAGCCTCCTATCACAAAGGCTCTTACGCCGTGTTCTGCTGCCGTCTCTGATATTATCTCAAATATCTTGTCCTTGAGGAATATGTCGTTTCCGCCGCTCATTATTTTGTCTTCTTTCTGGTATGCCGGCACGTCCGTTATGAAGCCGTATTGCTTTTTCTGCTGGTCATAGCGGCAGGCGAATGTCTGCTTGCCGTTTGTTACAACAATGTACTCTACCTTGAGTATCAGTGCATAATGCCATATCTGCTCAAAGGTCTTTGCCGTAATCTTTACACTTGGCCGCTTGCATTCCACAATCATCTTGGGAGAGAGGTTTTTCCCGTAGCAGACTATGTCGCACCTGAGCTTTACGTCTCCTATTGAAATCTCGGTCTCGCTCATCATCATATGCAGTGGCCAGCCCCGTTTTTCGTTGAGCCAGCGTATGAACTGCTGCCGGACGTTTTCTTCCGGTGTCAGAGCCACGCGTTTCTTTCTGAGCGGATCGAAAATCTCTTCCATAACACACAAATATAGGAAAAAAAGAACTAATTTTGGAGATACAATCAGACAGCTAGGTTATGGCTCAGAAAGTAGACAAGGAGGGCAGCGTTAAGAAGTTCCAGCAGATAATGGAGAACATCCGTGCAGGAAAGTTCGCCCGCATATATGTTCTTGCAGGCGAGGAGCCTTATTATTCTGATGTAATCATCGATGCCCTCAACTCTACTGTCTTGGACGAGAGCCAGAAAGACTTCAACCTCAGCATTGTCTACGGCAACGATTCCGATGCAGGGCAGATTGTCTGCCTTTGCAGAAGATATCCTGTGGCAAGCCCTTATCAGCTTATCATAGTCAAGGAGGCTCAGCAGCTGTCATCTCTCCAGCCGTTTGAGTATTACCTTGCTTCTCCAGCTCCTGACACCATCCTCGTGCTCAGTTTCACTGGCAAGGCTCTGGACAAGCGCACAGGTTTCTACAAGAAGCTCAAGGACAAGGCTGAGGTGCTGGAATCCTATACTCTGGACGAGTGGAAGGTTCCGCAGTGGATCACAGACTACACAAAGCAACTTGGCTACAACATCGATCCGGACGCGGCCCAGCTTCTTGCCCAGAGCGCAGGCACATCGCTGAGGAAAATTGTACTTGAGATAGACAAACTCATCAAAGGCACAGACGGCACGGTCATAAGAGTCAAGGATGTTGAGGTAAACATCGGCGTTTCAAGAGACTACAACCCGTTTGAGCTTTGTAAGGCGATAGGGGAAAAGAATATTCTGCGTGCCTTCTCCATTGCCGAGGTCTTTGCTTCCAACCCCAAAAAGTACCCTATCCAGGCTACTCTGGGCGCAATGTTCTTCTACTTCAACCAGCTTCTGACTGTTGAGGCTGAAGTCAGCGCCGGAGAACGGGATTTCTTCTCCGCCTGCCAGAAGGCCGGAGTTTTTGGAACCCAGAGAGTGAGGGAATACCAGACAGCCGCCAGAAACTTCCCTCTGAAAAAGACTATGGGCGTAATTTCCCTGATCAAAGATACAGATCTCAAATCCAAGAGCAACTACGGCGGCAACGCAACGGACGGCGCCCTGCTGAACGCCCTCCTTTCAAAGCTCTTTGTCCTGTAATTCCACTTGAAACTAATAATGCTTTGAACTTGAATCCGCATTCTTTAATGCAAAGTACCGTATTCTTTATTGTGGACGGCAGCGTTTGGAGTCATACCCCTAACAGGGGCCGCTTTCTGATACCGTAACGACTGAGCACTGTTTTTAGGAACATCATAGTACTCTACTTCAAATGGAACTGTGAAGGAATAATCTACAGGACCTTCACTGGAATAAGCTGGAGTAACATGCTTCTTTTTTACAAAATTCTTACAGGCAACAATAATTTCATGGTCCAATTCTGGAATTCCTGTAGATTTCGTCATTATTACAGTTTTTAAAGATCCGTTCTTCTTTAATTGAAACTGCACTTCCGAATAATATTTTGAAAGAGGAAACACAGATGGATAAACATTAATAGCAACGTTATCAACATAGTTTTTTACAGCCTCTTGAAATAAAGTTCCTTTATACAAAGGCTGACTTACTATCGTTGCTTCTCCACTACCTTTTCCGGCCTTAATAGTCTGAGCATCCGAAAAAGTCACAGAAAACAACAATAATAAAATTGATATAAAATAAAACCTTCTCATACTTGTACATTTTTATTGTTCTTCAAAAAATGCATATATTGTGAATTCTAATTAGAAGTGCAACGACTTCCAAAGTCAAAGTTAAACATTTTCTTACAATACTCCAACGGAGTCAGATAGCCGAGGGATTTGCGAGGCCTGTTGTTCAGTTTCCACTCAATCTCCTCAATCATCTTATCCGTCAGTTTGCTGAAATCCGTACCCTTCGGGATGTACTGGCGAATCAGACCGTTTGTATTTTCGTTTGCGCCCCGCTCCCAGGAGTGGTACGGACGTGTGTGTATCTTGTCCTTGTAGGGTAGCAGCGCTTCGATTGCCGTGCTGGCCAGCGGGGCGGCTTCTTTCCCGGCAAGCTTGCGGATCAGCACCAGATGCGTGCACCTGTCATTTGTCGTCATTATGGCCCCCTTGCGGTTCTTGCCAATCAGCGTGTCTATCTCAAAGTCTCCGAAACGCTTCTTCTCATCTACAACCGCCGGCCTCAGCGATATGTCAACGCGGTCCTGGATAATCCCCCTGGAACTGTATAGGCTGTCACGTCTTCGTTTCCGGCGCCCGTGATGCCTGAGGTTGCGGGCCATCTCGTCGTTGCCCCGGCGCTTCTCCTGCCAGATCCAACGGTAGATGGTCTCCGCACATACCATCTCTTCCCCCCTCAACCGAAACCGGCCGCAGATCTGCTCCGGACTGTACTGTCCGTAGATGAGGAGCCTTCTAACGGTACGTTTCATATCGTCGGTGAACTTCAGGTAGTGTCTCCTGGACTTCATCCTTCTCTCATACTTCTTCTGTGCCAGCCCCCATCGGTAATGGTGATAGCCTCGCATATCACTGTTCCTCCGGATCTCACGGCTCACTGTACCTGTACTGACCCCTATCACTTCTCCTATCTCCCTCAAGTTCATAGGTGTCTGCAGCAACATCTCTATTGTATATCGCTGTTCCCTTGTCAAATGCTTGTAGCCCATCCTCTGTCGCTTTTCTGTTTATGACAGTAAAGTTATACTGTCAGACTTCATTGCGTTGCACTTCAGAGTAGAATCCAGCATCTGCCCCTCGTACTTATAATGCCATTACAATAGAGATAAAGGCTGCCGCAAGAGAGTTTGTGAAGAGTAGCCGATAATTAACATAGATGATTCAAATATCGTTTTTTGCTTTTCTGAATAGGTTTCATCATCAACCTTAGAAATGAACACTACAGATGACCAAAGTACAAGTGCTTTGGCTGGAGGAATTAGAGAATGAAGCTTCTTTTTTGCAATAAGGCAGGGGGGCTATAAGAGTCTAGGAATACTATTCTCAAATCCAAGAGGTATTACGGCGGCAACGCAACGGACGGCGCCCTGCTGAACGCCCTCCTGACAAAGCTTTTTGTATAGGGCTATAGTTTATTTGGATGTTCTTTTAGAAATCGCTTTACCATAAACGTCAGGAAATAGGGAAATGTGTAGAACTTGCCATTCCAACCGATGTTTTTGTAGCCCAGTTTGATGCCATAGTGAATATCAGAATAGGAATTCCAATCGATTAGATGATTCAGAGATGCTGTAGAGCCATCGTTGGATTTCACTTCAACAGGGATCAAGGTATTTGCATCCCGAACAAAGAAATCCATTTCCAGAGCGGGGTTATCTTTCTTGAAAAAGTACAGATCTTTGTACCCTGATTTTACGAGCATTTCTCCAACGATATTCTCATATATGGCACCTTTGTATGTGCCAAAGTTCTTGTTAGCTCTGAGATCTTCTTGGGCTTCCTCATCAAGCGATGCAATGAGAAGCCCTGTGTCATGGTAATAGATTTTATAGTTATTGGCTTCATAATTGCCCTTGAGTGGAAGCTCTGCCTTGTCAAGACAGTAGGCAACATTAATAACCCCAGCTTCTTTCAGCCAATCCACACAGCCTACATACTCGCGGTTGCGAGCTCCTTTTGCGACCTTCGTTACCTGGAATTTTTTGTTGTCCTTGGCAAGAAAGGTGGAAATATGATTATATATAGCCAGTATCTTCGCCTTGTCAGTTTCTTTGGCATATTTCGTAATATCTTCCTCGTAGTCTTTAAGGAGTTGCCGCTGGATTTTTAAAGTTCCTCCAAAATGGCCGTTGCTGATATAGGTCTTAATTACCTCAGGCATTCCTCCAAGTGTCATATAGTCTCGGAAGACATCCATCATAGTGTCCATTTCAAGCTTGGAAAAAGGCATCAGGTAAAGCATGTGAGTATAAAGATCCTCTATTTGGGCGGGGGAATATCCCTTTGCCCACAGGAATTCCTCAAAGTCCATAGAATACATCTCATAATCGTCTTTAAAGCCGACGGCATTAGATTCAATCTCTTCATAATAAATACCCATCAAAGAGCCAGAACATATTACGTCAAACCTCTCGTCTTGGCAAAAGGATTTAAGTGAAGTAGCACAGTCTGGGCATTTCTGAAGCTCATCAAAGAAAATAAGTGTTTTGCCAGGGATGAACTCCCAAGATGGCTCAAGAAGTGAAATGTTCTTGATAATGGTATCTACCTCATACCCGTCATCGAAAATACGCCTGAATTTCTTCTGGAGCACAAAGTTTATTTCTAGGAAAGACTCATAGTTTGCCTTGCCGAAAGCCCTTACTGACTCTGTCTTTCCAATTTGCCTGGCACCCTTGATGATAAGAGGTTTGTGGTTAGGGTTCTGTTTCCAAGCTTCTAGATAGCTATCTATCTTTCTTTTAAGTAGTTTCATAGTTATAATCACAAAATCCGGTACAAATATAGGCACTTTTTCACATATTTTGGAATAAATATGGATATTTTTCCACATTTTAAGTCTATTCCTGCTCTATTTTGCCCGACAACGACAAAACAAAAGCTCCCGGCTTCAGCAACGAGGCCGGGAACTTTTATTACGCCAATAAGGACAGTTTGCTTTAATTATAATAATCCGGATACTTTATGTTCTTTTTTAATTGTTTAAGAAAACCTGTAGATGTGAGAGAATGGTTTTTATAAGAAGGTAAAGACTTAATATCTGATTCTTGAGCCCAAACAGTTTCTCCTATCAGGCATAATAACAAAAGAAGGAATGTAATCTTTAGTATATATGCTTTCATATATATTTTCTTTTTCAAGACTGAATGTTTTTAGTTCAGCTTAATCTGAGACACTGAATATTTCACCTTGTCAGGATGGCCTTCTTTGAAAAACACCAAGTCAAATTGCTCTGCATCAATATTGCTTAATGGAAAAGTTACGGCAAGCAAACGGTTATATTTTACAGGACGGACATCATAATGTTTCTTTGAGCACTCAATTATTTTATCGCCGATTCTTATGGCTGCGGTATACTTTTTATGAGTAAAGTCTGATGAAATCTTGTTGTTGTCCTGGACAAATAAAACTAGTTCATCAGTATCAACTCTTTTCTCTGCCATAAACAGTCCTACATTTTCATCAGAAGACGTGTATGAAATATGATAAGATATGTTATTCCCCAATTCAAACTTTTTGAACATATCAAAATAAGGGTCTTCTTTTGCAATAAAGCATTTTTGAGGTTTGACGGTTTTCCCGAATGCCCTCATCATCAGATACAACATAGGTTCATCGGCTTCTAGAAAGTTGCTGCCCCCACGGTTATCTGTAGCCTGAGTCATCCACAAAAGATTTCTGTTTCCGCCGTTAACTTCAAAACCCTCAATAACTATAGACTTGTTAAAAGAGTGGCGAGTCTTTTTATTGTTGTTGGAAACCGGAATATTATTGAAATTGTCTCTAAGTGCAACATTTTGTCTGGCGAGTTCTGTGTCGTAATAATTTTGGCCATAAGTTTTGTCCTGGTTTACAAAAGAACCCGAGCCATCTAATCTGTAATAATTATAGTAGGAAGGATAATTTAAGTTTCTCTGATTAAGCTTTGGGCTTTTGGTTACATCAGAATCGCTATCCCAGTAATCTACATATACGTTAATATAAAAATCGGCATTCAAACTATCATTTGTCCGGTTAGCTCCATACAAAGACAAAGCTTCTTCCAGATATTTAAAAAACGATTCTTTAGATTTATCAAACTGAGAAGATATCAGATTATAGTAATGAATATCGGAGATGTAATAGTTCTTTCCGGCCAACTCGTAATCTCCCATAGACATAATATCAACAGCATGGAAAGGCGGCTGGGAATAAGGTTGCGCTATCAAGCTGCTGCTCAGAAAAATATAAGAGATAAGAGAAAATAGATATAGTTTGGTTTTCATAGTATGTATGTTTTAGCAGTTATTGTTCTTTTAGAGAAGCGGTTTTATGTTTGTTGCAAATCGTTTCATCTCCATTTGTTTTTTGTTCACCGAACGCAATATAATAAAAGGAATTTTAAAATGAAAGTTTTTGCTTTTTTTTTCTAAAAATTTTGAATTTGATGGGCTGAATTGTTTGCGTTGTGAAACAAGGTAGTTACAAAATTGACAATTATTAAATAAAGAAGCACCCTGCAATAAAAATGCAAGGTGCTTCTTGTCTTGAAGTAATAATGTGTTACTTTACAACCACTCTCTTAACTCGTCTGGCGATGGAGGTGTAGACCTCGTAAGGGATGGTCTGGAGAACCTTGGCCTGGTCTATGGCTGTTGGCTTGTCTCCAAAGACGGTTACTATGTCTCCAACTTTGACATCCTTTACGCTGGTTACGTCTATCATGCACATATCCATACAGATGTTGCCGATGGTAGGAACCAGTTTGCCGTTAACGCAGAACTTGGTTGCGCCTCTTCCAAGGTGGCGGTTGATGCCGTCTGCATAACCCAGAGGAAGGGTGGCGATCTTGGATTTTCTTGTAATCTTGCCGTGGCGGCCGTAGCCAACGGTGCCGTCTTCAGGAGTGAGTTCCTTTATCTGGAGGATGCGGCACTTGAGGCTGGCAACAGGCATAACGTTTTTCTGGTTGACAGCGCTTACGCCGTAGATACCAATGCCCAGTCTGCACATATCTTTCTGGAACTGGGAGAAGCGCTCGATTCCGGCAGAGTTGAGGATGTGGTGGATAGGATGGTATCCTATTGCCTGGTCGATCTGCGGAGCCATCTTGTCATAGAGGGCAACCTGGGAGAGAGTGAACTTGTCCCACTTCTTCTCGTCAGAAGCGGCAAGGTGGGAGTAGATGCTCTGAACCTTGATCTCCTTGTGAGACTTGAGGAATTTGAGAAGTTCAGGAAGCTCCTTTTCCATAAATCCCAGGCGGTGCATGCCGGTGTCGAGCTTGATGTGCACAGGATAAGTCTCAACGCCCATCTTCTTGAGGACGGAGTCGAACTTCTTCAGGGAGTAGAGGTTAGGGATGCCCGGCTCCAGGCCGTTTTCTATGATTTCCTTGTAGTAGTCTGTTCCAGTGGTAAGCACGATGATAGGGGTGTTGATGCCGCCTTCGCGGAGCTCAATTCCCTCTATCGGATGGGCAACGGCAAAGTAGTCTGCCCCTGCCTTTTCCATCAGCTTGGCAAACTCCACTGCCCCGTGGCCGTAAGAATTGGCTTTGATGAGGATCAGAAGCTTGGTTTCCTTCTTGAGGTAGCTTCTGAAATACTTGAAGTTATGGAGAGCAGCCTTGGTGCTTATCTCCATCTGTGCAAATGTCTCTTTTTCCATTTTGTTAAGACTTTTAACTAATCTTGTAAAACGCTTTGTACCAGTTATAAAACTCGGCGATGCCTTTTTCAAGAGGAGTGTTGGGGCGGAAGGCATAGTCTTCTTCCAGATGCAAAGTAGATGCAAATGTAGTGTAAACATCGCCTGGTTGCATTCCCTTCATCACTTTTTTCGCCTTTTTTCCGGCGGTGTTTTCAATGGTGCGTATGAAGTCCATAAGGCCTACAGGCTTGCTGTTTCCGATGTTGTAGACAGGGCGCTTGGACTTGTTTGGACCTTCTATGACGGAAACGATGCCTTTTACGATGTCGTCTATGTAGCTGAAGTCTCGGCTGAGGTTACCTTTGTTATAAACGTCTATAGGCTCATCGCTGAGGATTTTCTTCATGAACTTGAAAGGAGCCATATCTGGCCTTCCCCAAGGGCCGTAAACCGTGAAGAACCTGAGTCCGGTGCAAGGGAGGTTTCTCTGGTGAGTGTAGACGTGGGCCATCAGCTCGTTGGACTTCTTGGTGGCGGCATAGAGGCTCTGAGGATCGTCTGTGCGGTCTTCCTCTTCAAACGGAACCTTGGCATTGTTGCCGTAAACGCTTGAGGAACTTGCATATACAAGATGCTTCACTTTGTACTTGCAGCAGAGCTCCAGTATGTTGAAAAAGCCGATGATGTTGCAGTGGATGTAACTCTTTGGATTCTCAAAGGAATATCTTACGCCGGCCTGGGCCGCCAGATTGCAGACCTTGTCAAACTTGTGGGTTTTGAAAATCTTTTCCATTGCGCTGAGGTCTGCGATGTCTTTCTCTGAGAATGAGAAGCTGCCCTTTGCACACTTGGCGCATTTTCTGACGTAAGAAAGCCTGGCCTTTTTCAGGCTCGGGTCGTAGTAGGAGTTCATATTGTCCACTCCTATGACGTTATGGCCTCTTCTTAAAAGTTCAACTGCGGTATGCGAGCCTATGAAGCCCGCCACTCCTGTTAATAGTATTTTCATTGCGATTGTTGTTTCTTTCTGATTATTGCATAGCAAATGTCGTTGCCGAGCTTGGTGTATTCAGAATCTTCTAGAATCTTCTTCAGGTACGGGCTTTCCCCGGCTTCCATATCCTTTCTTTTGCTAACGTCTTTGACTATCCACTTTTCCTTGAAGAATATGACGCCCTCCGTAAAATCTTTCATCTGGAGCGTATCCAGTTTCTGAACCTCGAGGCCGTTCTGGCGGAAGTAATAGTCCATATTGTTGCCGGCTCTGAAGCAGCAGAAGTAAAGCGGAAGATTTTCCTTGGCCGCTATGGCTGAAGCCTCAAGGCAACCATCCTTTACTCCAATCATCTTGTTGACTTTAGGCATAGAAAGGCTTCCCAGGAAAAGAGTCACGAAAATGGCGGCGGAAATCACGCTTATGGCTATGCTGGTGCTCTTGTCTCTGAGGAACTTGAGAGCCAGTAGCCCGCCCAGAGTCAAAGGCAAGAGAATCACCCAAAACGGAGCCCAGAGTTCTGGGAGCTCTGAGGAAAGTTTTGCCGGAATGATTAGCCTGGTGAAGATGGAAGCAATGCCTATGGCAATGAATATCCAGGCAACGGCTGCCACAACGCCTTTAACCAGGCGGTCATCTTTGAAATAAGGCAGCATAAGGGCCGCTGCATAAACGAACATCGGAACGGCAGGAAGAAGATAAACGGCAAGCTTGGAGCTCACGATGGTAAGCATCACCAGAATAGTCAGGGCGGAAACCACCATAAGATGAATCCTTATGCCGCCGAGAAGCCTCTTTCTCCATCCTTTTATCAGAAGGACCACGATCAACACAGACCAGACTGCCGTCATCCACCAGAATCCAGCCAGGTAGAACCAGAACGGCTCTTTGTGCCTGAAGGAGTTTACTCCGCGATCGATAGTCTGGTGGAAAACAAGGTTGTTGAGATAGGCTTTTCCGCCTTCAAGGTAAACTCCAGTCCACCACAGGCCGCAGAGGATTATGAGTATGCCCCAGAATCTCCATCCAAGGTACCTTCCTATGCGCAGTTCCCTGTCGCTGAGCAAAAAGACAATTATGCAGACCACAGGCGCTAGGAATCCCACTGCTCCCTTTGAGAAGATGGCGAGGAAAACGTAGATTGGCAGAAGGATCCTGTCTGTCTTGAACCGTCTTGCCTCGTGGGAGCGGACTTTCATCTTGGCGTCTCTGGCTCCGGCCTTGTTGGCGTACATCTTGCCAAAGGTATATAGAGCCAGGATTATGAACATGCACATCAGCATATCCATCCTCATCACTATGGCTGCCGTTAGGAAAAGCACGCTGCTGAACATCATCATAAGAGCTGCCGTGCTCTCTGAAGAGTTTAGCTTGTTCTCTGTCCAGCGGTCCATCACCCAGCCAATTACAAAGGCAGGGATGACGCCGAGAATGGTGCAGAGGAGAAACAGAGAGTGGTCGCCGAAGATTTTCTTCAGCGCCATAGCGCACCAGAAGTACAGAGGCGGCTTGTCTGCGTAAGGCTCTCCGTGGTCGTAGAAAGTGAAGAAGTTGCCGTTAGCAATTGCGTCGTCGATGATATTCAGGTAACGCAATTCGTTGCTCGGGGTATATTCCCTCATCCACAGAAGGGGAAACAGCATCGCAAACACAAAAAGGAATATGACGGTTCTTCTTCTCATAACTGTGCCTCTCTTTTCTTCTGCTTGTGGAGAATCATCAGGTTCCTGGTGTATGAGACAAATCCGGTGGCCTGGCCGATTGCCAGCACGGGGTCTTTCCTTATGATGGCGTAGGAGACTATGCAGGCGCTGCCAATCAGGCTTATGATCCAGAACCCGGCAGGAAGATGGCTCTCGTTGCGCTTCTTGGAGTAGAAGAACTGGTAAACGAATCTAAGGGTAAAGATTATCTGTCCAAGAGAGCCGTAAATAACCAGCCACATAGGAATGCTGCTATTCTGGAAAACCTGGGCCTTGAAGCCTTCCAGGTCTGTCAGAATGTATCCGATTCCAACGATTGGAGTTATCAGCAAAATGGTAAGAAGCGGAGCTTTCCACCAGATGTTGCCTGTGGAACCTTCCAGCTGCCCATCTTTGGAGATGCTCCATACTCCCTTGATTTTCAGGTTCCACATATATATGTAGTAGGAAATCACCTGGCCGAACATAATGGCAAAGTCGTTCCTGAGCCATCCGTAAATGAAAAACAGGTAGGAAGCCAAAAGGCTGAGAACCCAGAAGATAGTAGGGGAAACCACTTTCTTCTTTCTCTCGCTCATTATCCACTGGACCAGTATCCTGGCGGAGAAAAGCCCCTGCGCCAGAAATCCAATTCCGAATATGATCCATTGGCTAAGCGTCCTCTCCATTTGCGGATCCTATAAGTTATTGTCTTTGAAAGAGTAGTTGATGTATCTCTTTTTCATCCAGCGATATGCAAAGCAGTCTTTCATTGGGCCGATCAGCCTGTTCCAGACGTTGTACTTGGAGACTCCGGCAACTCTCGGGAAATGCCTTACCGGAACCTGCATCATTTTGCCGCCTTCCTGAAGCTGGATTAAAGCAGGGAAGAAGCGGTGCATGCCGGTGAACATCGGAACCCTCTTTGCGTAATCAGTGTGGAGAATTTTCAGCGGGCATCCGGTATCCGTAGCTCCGTCGTGAGTGAACATCTTGCGGAAACCGTTGGCAAAGCGGCTCTGGAAATTCTTCCAGGCGGAATCCTTGCGATTGGCCCTGATTCCCATTACCAGCGGGTACTCGTCTGCATAAGGGAGCAGGAGGTCAAAGTCCTCCGGAGTAGTCTGAAGATCCGCGTCTATGTATCCTACAAGAGGGGAGAAGGTATTGTCGAATCCGGCCTTGATGGCTCCGCTTAGCCCTGTTCGCTTTTCAAGAGACAGGTAGTAGAAGTTCTTCCTTTTGGAACACTCTTCTTTAATCATTTCCAGAGACTTGTCTGCGCTTCCGTCGTTGACGAAAAGAACGCAGGCATTTTTGTCTGGCGATGAATTGATGTACTTGTCCAGGGTTTCGGCCAGCCTTGCTATGTTCCCTTCTTCGTTGAACACGGGGGAAATTATTGTGAATCTGTAGTCAGCGGTCTTGTTCATAACTCACAAATTTAAGAAAATGTTTTTATCCTCCTATCTTAAGAAAAACGAAAAAAGGGATGCCAATTTCTTGGACATCCCCTTTTCTCTTTTTTCAGATCAGCCAGATTACTTCTTGGCAGCCTCTACAGAAGCCTTTCTGAAGTCCTTCATCAGCTTGCTGATTTCCAAAGCAGCCTTTCTTGCGCGAGTTCCGGCAGCCTTGTTACCCTTTACGATCTGAGCCTCAGCATCCTTTGTGAAAGCCTCAAACTGAGCCTGAATGTTCTTGAATAATTTTTCCATAATACAAATGTTAAAAATTAATTATTGTGTTACATAGTGTATCAAATTCAATCATAAAAATAGCAATAATTATTAATACGAGCAAATAAATCGCTATTTCTTTATGTAAGCGCCCTTGAAGGATTCTTTCTGCCTAAGCTCCTTGCCGGAGGATGCCTTGGTGGCCTTTGTTGGCGGAAGTTCAGGGTAAGTGCCTGTGGCTATGTAAGTCAGGCAGGCCTTGATCAGGTCTTCCTCTCCGCCAAAATCGTGGTACAGGTCATCATACCTTTTGTTCTTTGGAGCTATTCCGTTGTCATAATCTGCCTTGCCGTCTGCATTAACGCAGTAGAAGCAAATAGGCAGGAAGGCGTAGTCCACATCTTTTGCCTTGGCCTTCTGAGGATAGAGGAATACATACATTCCGTTAGGCTTTCCGTAGGTCTGGCCTCCCACATTCTGAACGTCCATATGTGAACTCAGGCAGTTGACCATACTCTCAGAAGCGGATGCCGTTCCCTTTCCTGTGAGGATGAACAGCCTGCTAAGGTTCAGGGAATTGCCGGTCCTCTTTATGTTGTAGCTCTTGTCCTCTTTCTTGTTTGCAAGGTTGTGTGCCAAAGTCACAAACACTTTTCCGTCTGCGGAAGCTGGAGCCAGATAACCGGCTATTTCCGCACAAATGTCCAGATCTCCGCCGCCATTGTACCTGAGGTCCAGGATAAGGTCTGTGATGCCCTCTGATTTCATCTGGGTTAAGGTGCTGATGATTTCGTTCTTCATGTTGTTGTTGAAAGAAGTGTAGAGGATATAGCCGATCTTGGCGCTCTTGGAGAGCTTGTCGCAGTCTGCGGAGGTAAATATTTTGGTCAGTGCAACGGAGTTGCTCTGGTAAGAAGTCTGGTTAAGGTTCATATCTACCGATGTTCCATCTAGCTTCTTGAAGGTGAAAGAGTTAGAAGCTTTGTAGATTTCATCGTAGAACTGGTCGTTCTTTATTAGAGTGGCCACATCAGTGCCATTCATCTTAGTCAGTTGCCAGCCCCTTGTGACTCCGGCTTTTGCCAGAGGGGAATTCTTGTCTACATATGCTATATAGACACCATAGTCATTGAAATAATCTATCGGCTGAATAATATGGAATCCGTATGATGTTGCAATGCCAGTCTCCATAGCGTTGTAGCTCTGCCCGCTCATCATCCAGCTCCAGCGGTCTTTTGCCACCAGCCAGGAAGTGAAGTAATCGTTTACGCTCTTGTTTTTCATGCTCACAGATGAAGGCATCTGGTCTGCCCAGTAATAATATTGCTTCATCACCTGCTCCACAAAGGTCTTGACCGCTGTGGAATCCTTGTCCATCTCGTCTTTTGAGCTGTCGCTGTCAAAAATGAAGCAAGAAGAAACCGTAAATGAAAGAGCCAGCAGTACTGCTGAAAGAACCAGCAAGGAACTCTTGAATAATCTTTTCATAATAATCTGTTTAATCAACCGTTGATATGTCTCTGCAATAATGAGACCAGTTTGTAAAGGCAAAAATACATTTTTTTGGTTAAATTTGTTGATGGATATATTCACAGCGATTATGGAAGGCAGTTTTGTTTCTCTTTTGGGCTCCTGGATAAAATGGTTCAGCGATTTTCTCTGGGGATGGCCTCTTATCATTCTTTTGGTGGGAACCCACATATTTTTAACTATTAGATTGAGGTTTCCTCAGCGATATGTTTTCAAGGCTATCAGGATGTCTTTCAAAAGAGACAAGAACTCTGCCGGAGACGTGAGCCAGTTCGGGGCTTTGACTACGTCTTTGGCTGCCACAATTGGAACGGGCAATATCATAGGCGTGGCTACTGCCGTTTCTCTGGGAGGTCCGGGAGCCGTGCTTTGGTGCTGGCTGACCGGAGTTCTGGGTATTGCCACCAAATACAGCGAAGGTTTGCTTGCCATCAAATATCGAGTCAAGACAGCCAAGGGCACTATGCTAGGCGGCCCTATGTACGCTCTGGAGAGAGGTGTAAAGAGCAAATTCCTGGCAGTCCTGTTCTGCATTCTGGCTGCGCTTGCCGCCTTTGGAATCGGTGACCTTGTTCAGTCCAATGCCATTTCCACACTTCTGGATCACGAGGGCCTTTTCGGGCCGAACTTTACCGGTATTCCTAAGCACTGGACCGGTCTTGCGGTTGCTTTCCTGGTTATGCTGGTGACCTTCTTCGGCATCAAGGGCATTGCCAGAGTATGCGGCTTTCTGGTTCCGTTTATGGCCATATTCTACGTGCTGGGCTGCCTGGTTATCCTCGGAATGAACTGGAGCGTTCTCGGAGACACCATTTCTCTGATAGTCAATTCCGCTTTCACTGCAAAGGCCGGAGTGGGGGGAATGGCTGGCTTCACCGTTATGATGGCGTGCCGCTACGGTATTGCCAGAGGCCTTTTCTCCAACGAGTCCGGTATGGGTTCGGCTCCTATAGCCGCCGCTGCTGCTCAGACAAAGAATCCTGTAAGGCAGGCTCTGGTTTCTTCTACAGGCACCTTCTGGGATACTGTAATCGTATGCGCCCTCACCGGCCTTGTGCTTGTTTCCAGCATCTGTACCAATCCGGAGATAGACTACGAAGACGGCGCCAAGCTCACCCAGCTGGCTTTTGACCAGATTCCTTATGTTGGTTCCATAGTCCTTACCGTAAGCCTTGCCACCTTTGCATTCTCAACAATCCTCGGCTGGAGTTACTACGCTGAGCGCAGTGTGGAATACCTGGCTGGCAGAAGAACAGTATTCTTCTACAGAATTGTTTGGATTGTACTGGTTTACATTGGAGCCGTAATGAATTTGGAAATGGTATGGAACTTTGCAGACATACTCAACGGCCTGATGGCTGTTCCAAATATAATCTCCCTGCTGCTGCTTAGCGGCGTGCTTGTGCGAGAAACCAGAAAATACCTCTGGAGCCGCCAGCTCGACAAAGAATCTGATGAAGAGATACCAATCCTCACCGGCCGGAGAGCCGCCCGCGCAGATCTCACGGAAGACAGGTAATTTCCGCACGGTTTTTGTATATTGCAAACGTTTAGAATTTGAAAATATAGATTATTGATATGAAAAAGTTCCGTTTGATTTCAGCATTTCTGCTCATTGCGGCAGTTCCAGTTTTGTTCTCTTGCTCAAAGAAATCTTCGTCAAATGAAGAGGACCAGACAGAGACTTTCCAGACCATAAATGCAAAATTCTTTTACGGCAATTCTTCTGCAGCGCCTGAAAACATAGTTATGGGAGTAGGCAATTCCATTACGCTCTATGTAGGAAACGGCTCAACCAAGGAAGTATTCAACGGTGCCGTAAAATGGACATCAACTGGTTCCGGAACCCTGGATCTTTCAGCAGTTCAGAAGACGTCAGCCCAGGCAGCCCCGAATACAAAGGCTGGATATAATTATAGCTCCACATCCGCCACGACCAGCGCTAATACTATTTTAAGAGCAACAGCCAAGGCAGATGGATTAGTGTCTCTGACGGCAAAAGACGCAGCTGGAAACTCCAAGGTCCTGATGATAACTATCTATCCAAAGGACTCCGAATAACCTTTATTCAAAGGAGTATTTCTTGCCGTACTCCATCATTTGCTTGAGATAGTCGTCGTTGTATACAATCTTGTAGTCTACAACTTTTCCCTTCTTCTCAACAGGAACAATGTCCGGGTTGATAAAACCCTTGTAAGGCTTGAGGTTCAAACCGGCATAGCGCTCTAGCACTTCCTTGTGGAGTTCAGGATCAATGTCCACGGCGTAGGTCTCTATGAGTTTCTTTCCGGCCTTGTAGTCTCCTTCTGACTTGATTCTCTGGATTTCAGCAAGGAGCTCTCCGAACAGGCCGCGGAGCTTTTCGAAATCGTTGATGACAAAATAGGTCTTGCCGTCTCTGGTCTTCTTCTCGATTACATTGTCTGCCTTTCCGTGTTCGTATGCCCACTCTGCTACAAGCTTGCGGTTCTGCATATGAGCCTCGGTGTTCTTCTTGCCGAGCTCAATGCGGGTGAACTGGGTGAAAAGGCCGTTGCGGATGTAGGTCATATACTCTGCCTTGTAGGCATCATTGTCCGGGAGAAGCCCCATCTCAACCAGCTTAGGATCTGCCAGATAGTAGAGGGCAAAGAGGTCTGCCCTGGCTTCCTCCAGCGCGGAGTTGAATTCCTTGAGGGCATTTTCCTGAACATTTGGAAGCAGCTGGCCGGATGCGTGGCCAAGGCACTCGTGAAGGTCTGTGTGAAGGTTGTCGGTCATAGTGCCGTACTTCTTGCACATATCAATCTCGTCCTGGTCCCAGGCGAACTCGGTGAGGATACTCTTAGGTGATTCGTTGGCGGCCTTGTCGTATGCCTCGGTGATGTTGTTGATGGTAACGCTCTTGGAGCCGTATTCCTTCCTGATCCAGTTGGCGTTAGGCAGGTTGATGCCGATAGGGGTGGAAGGGTAGCAGGCGCCGCCCAGAGCAGTAACATTTATAACCTTGGCGCTTACGCCCTTCACGTTCTCCTTCTTGAAACGCTTGTCCACAGGGGAGTTGTCCTCAAACCACTGGGCCTGGGAACTGATGGCCTCAGTCCTCTTGCTGGCTCCCAGATCCTTGAAGTTGGCTATGCCTTCCCAGGTGGCCTTTCTTCCCAGAGGGTCGTCGTAGTCCTCAATGAAGCCGTTAGTGAAGTCCACAACCTTGGCTCCGTCATCCACCCACTGGATGTTGTAAGCATCCCAGTCGCGGAGATCGCCTGTGGTATAGTACTTTATCAGAAGCTCAACAGTCTTCTTCTGGCCTTCGGTTTCAGCAAAATCCTTAGCCTTTTCCAGGTTCTCAATAATCTTCTCTATAGACTTGGAGTAGAGTCCGCCCACTTTCCAAACCTGCTCTGCGATGGTTCCGTCTTCGTTCTTTACGAGCTTGGAATTCAGGCCGTAGGAGATAGGATGCGGATCATTCGGGTCTTCCATCTTGTCATAGAAGTCGTTGACCTCCTTCTGAGTCAGGTTTCCTTCGTAGAAGTTTACGGCGGAGTTTGCAACCATATCCACGCGGCTGTCGTTGCACCTTCTCATCGGGAGTATCCAGGTCTCGTACATCACAGGCAGAAGCTCCTCGCAGAGATCTCCCTGTTCTGTCTGCTCCATAAGGCTCCTGAAATACTCAGGCGGGCAAGCCGGATAGAACTTGTCCTCAGCATAGTGGTGGTATATTCCGTTGGAGAAGAAAACTCTCTTGGCGTAAACCAGAAAGTCCTGGTAGTCTTTGCATTCCTTGTCTCCCTTGTATTCGTCTATGATTTTTTCTATGACCTTGCGGATGCGCAGGTTGTACTTTCCCATCTGGTCGAACACAATGTCTCGCCCGCACTTTGCGGCCTCTGAAACGTAGTAGAGGAAGGCCTTGTTCTCAAAGCTCAGCGAATCCCAGTCTGGAATCTGGTAGCGCAGAATCTGAAGGTCTGCAAATTCATCCACGATGTATGTAAAAGGCTTGTCGTTCTCAGCCTTCTTTTCATTGGTGCAGCCTGCGGCAAGCGCTGCTGCAAAGATTGTCAGCATAATAGTCAGCTTTTTCATATAATGTCAATATTATTCTCAGAATTGGTTTGCCTGGTAGTTGTCATTGTCACTGATGTTCTCGTCGTCTGTTTTGCCGTGGAAGATATCGCGGATCTTGTCTATCACAAGGCCTACGTAGTGCAGCGGGTTGAGCATTTTCTTCAGCATCTGGTATTCAAGGGCTATGTCTTCTTCCTTGTCGCGGATTTCGGTTTCCACAAACTGCTGCTTGAGGTTAAGTTCCTTCATTCCGGAGAGTTTGCCGTCGCCGAGGAGCATTCCGGTGTAGAACCTGGCCATCTGGTTGGCAAACAGCTTCTTTCTCAGCAGCCAGATAATAATGCCCAAGACTAGCACTATTCCTCCGGCACAGAGGAAGCCCAAAGCGTTGCTGCCGAACAGGTCGCCGAGGAAAAAGCCTCCGGCAATGCAGAGCATTATCAGCACAATGCTTCCGGTCAGAAGGAGTATTGTGGTTACGATTACACGGTTTGAGATGACAGACATTGTTTCTGCGCCTTTGAGGGCGGCTCTGTCTACCTGCATATACAGGTACTTTCGGATAGAAGATCCCAGACCTTCATCCATCGGCTTTGAAAAATTGCTCTTTTCCATTGTCTTTATAATTGTCGGGAGTTCAAATGTAGTAAAAATGCAGAAATGCTCGTTTGGCACGGAAAGTGCGGAATAAGGAATAAAATTGTAATTTTGCCCGTTGAGGTTGATTATTGAAGTCAGTTTATGAAGTTTATAAGACATTTAGCCGTTTGCCTTGCAGCTTTTGTGGCTGTATTCCAGTCTTGTTCCAAAGTGGAGCCTAAGGATGTGGTTTTTGAGGAGAAGGAAAAGACCATTCTGCTGTACTTTGCATCTCACAACAATCTGTCTACAGATGCGGCTACTAATATCAGCAAGATAATCTCCGGCTATGTTCCTTCCGATGGATACATTGTTATGTACTGCAATAACTTCGACCTCCAGACAAGGCAGATGAAGGATACTCTCCCTGTTCTTGTGAACGTGTACAAAGACAAGAAGGGAGCGGTTCAGATAGATACCATCTACAAATTCCCATACCAGAATTCCTGCACCAAGAACGCAATGAAGTCTGTGATAAATATCACCAAGACCATATGTCCTGCAAAAGAATACGGACTGGTACTCTGGTCGCACGGAACTGGATGGCTTCCTGCCGGATACTACACGCTGGATCCTTCAACATCCTCTGATGAGGGCAAGCGTATGGCCGCATTTGCCCCTGCTGGAAACACCTTTGGAAGAGCCAATGCTCCGCGTCAGAGCGGCCAGACCCTGTTCCCTGAGCCAGAAGGCGGCGTTGACCCCTATGCCCATATGGTCAAGTCTTTTGGCAGCGAGCTGGGTGTGGAGATGTCTGTTTTCGACATTCAGGAAGCCATCGGTGACACTCATTTTGATTTCATTGCCCTGGACGCCTGCCTGATGGGAGGAATAGAGATTGCCTATCAGCTCAAGGATTGCTGCGACTATGTGATTTCCTCTCCTGCAGAAATCCTTACAGACAGCTTCCCTTATGACAAGGTCATAGAGAGGATGTTCAACAAAGACTATGCGGGAGTGGCAAAGGACTTCTACGATTACTACAATGCCCAGAGCGGGGAGTACAGGTCAGCAACCATCTCCACCGTCAAGTGCTCTGAACTGGAAGCCGTGGCAGACGAAGCAGCCAAACTATTTGCAGTCCATCGCTCAGACATTTCTTCTTTGGACGTTACCAAAGTTCAACGATATTTCAGGTTCAACGATCACTGGTTCTACGATTTCAAGGACTACTTAGATAATCTCTGCGGAACTTCAGAGACCACTGCCCTGGGCGAGGCCCTTCAGAAGGCCGTCATAGCAAAATACACTACAGGCCAGATGATTAGCCTTATCATTGATCCGGCTAAGTTCTCCGGCCTGAGCAGTTACATAAACAATCCGGTGGAAGCAACTCTTACCACCTACTATCAGAAATACGCCTGGAACGAAAAGGTCCAGATGATAGTTCCGTAGCCCCTTTACTTCTTGAAGAAGCGGTTGTAGAGACCCTCAAAGCCCTGTCCGTGGCGAGCCTCGTCTTTGCACATCTCGTGAACGGTGTCGTGGATGGCATCGTAGTTGAGCTTCTTGGCCTTGGTGGCAATGTCTTTCTTGCCGGCGCATGCGCCTCTTTCGGCTTCGATTCTCTTCTCTAGGTTGGTCTTGGTATCCCAAACCATCTCGCCGAGGAGCTCGCAGAATCTTGCTGCGTGGTCTGCCTCTTCCAGAGCATATCTTCTGAAAGCTTCTCCGATTTCAGGATATCCTTCGCGGTGTGCCTGGCGGCTCATTGCCAGATACATTCCAACTTCTGTGCACTCGCCGATGAAGTTAGCCTTCAGGCCTTCCCATATTTCAGGGTCGCAGCCCTTGGCAACGCCGATAACGTGCTCGTCTGCCCAGGCCTTCTTGTTTTCTTCCTCAACAACCTCAACGAATTTCTCTCTTGGCTGCTTGCACTGAGGGCATCTCTCAGGAGGTTCCGGTCCTTCGTGGATATATCCACAAACTGTACATCTGAATTTCTTAATCATAAAGGTATTGTCTAAAAGGTTAATAAATCTTCTTTACTGCACTTGTCTATGCAGTAAGTCAAAGATAAACATTTTCGCCGTAGAAACAAACAAGAAGAAACTCTTTGAAGAAGGGCCATTTCCGAAAAAGCATCGCTGAGTTTTGAGAAACGGAGATTTTGTTTATCTTTGCGCCGCATTTCGCCCGACGGGTTCGGGCTCGGTGCAATGGGGTCCCCAGAAAGGCGGACTGAGTAACACTTAAAATTTACAATTATGCAGATTATCACTTTGAACGCTTCCGAGCGCAAAATCGGAACCAAGCAGGATCTGAAGAAGATCCGCAGAGCAGGCAACGTTCCTTGCATCATCTACGGCAACGGAACCCAGCATCTGGACATTGCAATTCCTCTTGCAGACATCAAGAAGATTACAGACACTCCAAAGTCTTACATCATCCACGTAAACGTTAATGGCGAGGTTCATCCTTGCATCCTTCACGATGCTCAGTATGACCCAATTACAGATGACGCTATCCACATCGACTTCCTCGCTATCTCTGAGGACAAGCCAGTTGAAATAGCTGTTCCTGTAAACGTTTTCGGTAACGCTGAGGGTGTTAAGCAGGGTGGCCGTCTCAGAATAGGCGTTAGAAAGGTAAAGGTTTGCGGTCCTATGGAAAAGCTTCCTGACCAGATCGACGTAGACATCACTACTCTTGGAGTAGGAAAGGCTATCTATGCAGGCGAACTTTCAGTTGAGGGTTGCCAGATAGCTTCCCCTAAGAAGCTGATGGTTTGCGAGATCAAGCGTACCCGCGCTGCAGCTGCCGCAGCTGCTGCTGAGTCTGAGACTCCTGCCGCAGAGGCAAAGTAATTTGATCCTCAAGGCTTGGCGTCTTGACGCCTTTTGAATAGTGGATGGCCAAACTTTTTGGTCATCCACTTTAACTTTCTTACCTTGCGGCTGAATTTGAAAGAATGGCTGGAAAATATCTCATAGCAGGTCTTGGAAACATCGGAAGCGAGTACGCTGGCACCCGCCATAACATTGGCTTTATGGTGGTGGACCATCTTGCAGAAGAATCTGGCGCGGTTTTCAGCGTAGACCGCCTCGGAAGCATCGCCGAGATTTCTTACAGGGGAAGCAAACTCATTCTCCTGAAGCCTTCTACATATATGAATCTCAGCGGAAAGGCCGTTCACTACTGGATGCAGAAGGAGAATATTCCGCTGGAAAACCTTATGGTCATCTGCGATGATCTGGCTCTGCCGATGGGTTCTGTGCGTATGCGCAAGAAGGGCAGCGACGGCGGCCACAACGGCCTTGCAAACATCAACCAGATTCTTGGAACATCTGACTACTGCCGCATAAGAGTGGGAATCGGCAACGGATTTCCTCGTGGAGGCCAGGTGGATTATGTTCTGGGCCGATTTGAAGGAGAAGAGGCAGCTTGTCTTCCGGCCGTTCTCAAGCGTGCCGCCCAGGGCATCAAGGACTTCACGTTTATGGGGGCAGACCGCGCAATGAATATCTGCAACACAGATCCTAAGAAAGCCACTCCTGAAGCAAAGTCAGAAGAAAAGCCGGTAGCTGAGGAAAAGCCAGAAGTTCAGAATAAAGTTGCTGAGAAAAAGGAAACAGCTCCTGAAGAACCTAGAGAAATGACCTTCAAGGAAAAGCTTCTCAGTCTTTTCAGAAAATACAGCAAGGATTAAATCAGAAACCGTCCATCAGACGGTCTATGTCTCGCCTTTCCTTTTTGGTAGGGCGTCCGTTGCCCCGTTCCCTTTTCAGGAATATGGTTTCAACCGGAGCAAGGAGCTTGTCTAGTTCGCTTTGCGGGGTAACGTTTTCTGCATACTGTTCTACGAGCTTGGCTCCCTGGCGCTTGTCTATGGGTTCAATCACGTTGTATCTGTAATGGACCGCTCCCTTGCGCACCTCTATGGAATCTCCGGCCTTGATATCTCTGGAGGATTTCACCTGGGTTTCATTAACATAGACTTTGCCGCTGCGGCAGGCTTCCGCCGCTTCGCTGCGGGTTTTGAAAACCCTTATAGCCCAAAGGTATTTGTCAATTCTAACAGTGGCAGTCATCGTCATCGCAGTGGTCGTGGCAGTGGTCGTGGCAGTGGTCGTGGTGGTGGGCGTCACAGCCGCAGTGATGCTCGTGTTCGTCCTCTTCTTCGTCCTCTTCTTTCGGCGGCTCCGGAATGTTGCACATATAGATGCGCAGGAAAGATGACGTAGGGTTTTCTCCCTCCTGGCTCGGCGATATTGTAAGCTCCTGGATATCGTGAGGAATCAGAGCTAAAGAACTGTTGCCGGAAAGGTTGATGAAGTTCTCTTCTGTTGTTTCTGTGGTTCCTCTCAGGTCTTTTGCCCTCAGCGATGTGCTGTTGTCCAGATTGACGATTGCCATAAAGCTTTCCGTCTGGTCAGGGGCTATGGTCTGAGGCTTGGAGATTGCCACCCTTTCCATTCGGAAGAGGCAGGATTCAGGAGCCACGTATTCCGGATTGCAGGCGCTGAGGTTGATGAAGTCCAGAGCTTCCACAAGCTGGTCGGTCTCCTCTATGTTGAAGTCTGCGGGCGAGTTCTGGGCTACTTCCACATACCTGACACCTTCTCCGATGCAGAAAGGAACGCCAGGGCGGATGTAGAAGGTTTCTCCCTCTTCCGGCCCGATCTCGTTCATTGCATCCAGAATGTTACCGCTCTGGCATCTTTCGTAGATGTCTGTGGCGTTGAGATTCTTCTTGAAACCGATCCATATGGAGGAGTCTTCTGTAGCGGAAAGTATGTAGAGCATTCTTTCCTTGCCCCAGATGCCATAGCGAGGCAGGGCCGTCTCGTCATCCGGAGATACTATTATCGGTGACTTTTGATCCTTTACCTGAACGGTTATAGGAAGGTTGCCCTGAAAAAAGATAAAAACCCTGTCGCCGAGCAAATTGCCCATATAGGTCTCTATCAGGTCGTCCAGAGAGTTGTCTTTGAGAAAACCGTTGGAGGCCTTGCTTTCAGGGGTTATGCTGTCCAGCAGAAGGGGGTATATCTTTTTCATAAAAGCGTTAAACTGTTGGATTGAATGGCTGCTGCTCTGCCAGCAATACGTCTTTCGGCTTGAAGCTCTGCGGGTTCTTTGGCAGATACTTGTTCAGTAGCCAGATTCCCGCAATCGTAATCACGATTCCGCTGCCAACGAGTATCCAGTATAACATATCGCTTCCGGTCAGCATTTTAAAGTTCTCTCTGGAGGTGGCGTCGGCGTCCATCTGAGGCAGAGCCCAGAACAATGCGATAGAAGAGAAATTGTTCACGAAGTGCATGAAGATGACGGCCCAGATGCTGTGGGAGCGGTAGTAAACCCAGCCAAGAAGGCATCCGATAATGAATGCCGGAATAGCCTGCCACAGGTTAAGGTGCATCACGCCGAACAGGAACGCAGACCAGAGAATGGCCACTGCTGCCGTTTTGCGAGAATCTCCTTTTCTGGTCAGAAGGCCTCTTTCTATGGTTCCTCTGAGAACAAATTCCTCAAACAGCGGAGCCATAAGGGCAACTGAAACTAAAGTGTCCACAGGGCTGAAAGAGATATTCTCATACATCTGCTTGAAAGCATCCGGCATCGGAAGAGCACTGGTTACAGGATCCAGAATCCAAGCCATTCCCAACGTCAAGAACATAAGCAGAATGCCCAGAGTCAGCCAGTTGAATTTGCCAAGATGCGGTGCATCCACTTTCACCGGAGCCTCCATAGGGTTGGAGCTTCTGACGTGACCCATAAGCCAGATGAAGATCACAGGAACAATCATCTGGGCAAAGTACACTAGAGACAGTTTGCCAGACATAATGTTCTCCGTTGAAATTCCTTCTGCTGAGAAGCCTCCAGAGATTGCTGTTGCCACGACAGCTACAATGCCAGATAAAATGCTTCCGCCCAGAATCAGAACCAGTATGATCAGAAGGCTGCCGCCGAATTCCGGCTTATAGTATTTTGGTTTGCTGAAAATGCTCATAATTAAAACAATGGAGACGGATAAATTCCCTTCTTGGTCATAGCCTTGAGTTTAGCAACAACTTTGGCACGATCTTCCTTGTAAGTTACACCAAACCAGGAAGAAGGGCTGGACAGAACTTTGACCTTTGCCTTTCCCTCAGCAATCAATGCGCTAACAACAGAAGGAACGTAGAATTCTTTTTTAGGTTCATCGATGTTGTCTTTCAGGAAAAGCTTGAAGAGCCTCTCGGATTCTTCCATATAGTCTGGGGTGAAACCCCACATATTCATTGATGTGCAGGTGGCGGCAGGAAGCTCGTGCTCTATGCCCTTGAGGTTTTCTCCCACTATCGCTGAGCCAGCTTTTCTGATATTGCTGTGCTCTTCCACCTTTACCAGATGGTCTCTGTTGTCGAGCGTGCAGATTCCCCTGGAAACGCTTCCGGATTCTGAAAGGGTGTTTTTCAGGTAAAAGCCCACCATGCAGAACTTTCCTTTTTCGCCTTTTCTTACGCGGTTCAGATAGCGGGCCAGGCATTCAAAAGACTCCCTTCCGTAGAAATCGTCTGAGTTGATTACGGCAAATGGCCTCTTTATCACGTCTTTGGCAGACAGAACGGCTTGGCCGGTTCCCCAAGGCTTCTCTCTCGGAGTCTTTGGCTTGAACCCTTTTGGAAGGTGGTCTGCCTCCTGGGTTACTATGGTGTATTTGATTTTGCCTTTGAATTTGGAAGCAACCTTCTCCTCAAACTCGGCCTTGAACATTTCCCTGACTACGAAAACCACGTCTGCAAACCCTGAAAGTGCGGCATCATAAACAGAAAAATCCATAATGGTCTCTCCCTTTGGGCCCACGCCGTCGAGTTGTTTCAGCCCTCCATACCTGCTGCCCATTCCGGCAGCCATAATCAGAAGTGTAGGTTTCATTATATTTTGTAAATTTGTAAAGTTTTCGAGGTGCAAAGATAGTGCAAGCCGAGTGAAAAGCAAACAAAGTTTGCTTGGCAAAAAATTGTACAAATATGAGTTTCTTTGGAAGATTAAGCGAAAAGCCCGGATTCCGGCAGGTGATAAAGGTATTGAAGAACAAGTATTTCATAGTCACGGCAGCGTTCCTGATATGGATATTCTTCTTTGATACCAACAATCTCATATCTTGGTACAGAGACCTCAAGCAGCTCGGCTGGCAGAACCGCCAGAAGGTTTACTATCAGGACGCTATCCGCCAGGCAGACGAGAAACTCCAGGAGCTTGCGTCAAACAAAGACTCCCTGGAAAAATTTGCCAGGGAGCAATTCCTTTTCCACGAGGCGGGAGAGGATGTCTATGTTGTAGAAGACGAGGAGGAACTTTAAGGCGTTTATACCCCGGTATAGTTCTGAGGCGTGACTGAAAGCATCTCTTTCTTCACGCTTTCTTTAATTTCCAGACCCTTGACAAACTCGGCGATGCTTTCACGGGTGACCTTGGTGTTCACTCTGGTCAATTCTTTGAGCGTCTCATACGGATGCGGATAGCCTTCTCTGCGGAGAATGGTCTGCAGAGCTTCTGCCACAACGGCCCAGTTGTCTTCCAGGTCCGCATTGAGCTTTTCCTTGTTGAGTATCAGCTTGCCCAGTCCTTTTCTCAGCGATTTGAGGGCAATGATTGAATGAGCAATTGGAACTCCAACATTCCTCAGAACGGTGGAATCTGTAAGGTCTCTCTGCATCCTGGAAATAGGGAGCTTGGAACTCAGATGCTCGAACACTGCGTTTGCCACTCCAAAGTTTCCTTCCGCGTTTTCAAAGTCGATAGGATTGACCTTGTGCGGCATCGCTGAGGAACCAACTTCTCCTACCTTGATCTTCTGCTTGAAGTACTCCATTGAGATGTAGGTCCAGATGTCGCGGCAAAGGTCTATGAGTATTGTGTTGATTCTCTTGAGGTTGTCGAACAGGGCGGCCAGGTTGTCGTAATGCTCTATCTGGGTTGTAGGGTAGGAGCGTTCCAGTCCGAAGGCCTCTTTCTGGAATGCTGTGGCAAACTTGTTCCAGTCAATCTGAGGATAGGCTACCTTGTGGGCGTTCATTCCTCCAGTGGCTCCGCCGAACTTGGAGCAGTAAGGCACTGTCTTCAGAAGCTTGAGCTGCTTGTCCAGCCTTTCAACAAACACCTTGATCTCCTTGCCAAGGCGGGTAGGGGAAGCCGGCTGGCCGTGAGTATGCGCAAGCATCGGAATGTCTTTCCATTCCTTTGCAAAACCTTCCAGCATTTTCTTTACTTCCAAGATTTCAGGCATATAGGCCTGTGCAACTCCTTCTTTCAGACTAAGCGGAGTAGCTGTGTTGTTTATGTCCTGGCTGGTCAGGCCAAAGTGCACGAACTCGGAAAACTTTTCAATCTTCAGAGCCTTGAACTCTTCCTTTATGAAGTACTCCACAGCCTTCACGTCGTGGTTGGTAATCTTCTCTATATCCTTCACCCTTGCGGCCTGTTCAACAGTCAAATCCTTGTAAATCTTTCTCAGCGATGGGATCTTGCTCTTAGGAAATCCTTTCAGCTGAGGAAGAGGAATGTTGCAAAGCGCAATGAAATACTCGATTTCCACTCTGACACGGTAGCGTATTAATGCGTATTCTGAGAAATAGTCGCTGAGGATTTCAACTTTGTTTCTGTATCTTCCGTCGATTGGAGAAACTGCCGTAAGTGCCTGAATTGCCTTATCCATAAATATGTTTTTTAGCCTCGCAAATTTAATGATTTTTCAAATAGCCTGACCGTCTGCACGGCTTCCTTTACATCGTGGACTCTGAGAATTGCTGCTCCTTTCTGCAATGCTACATAGTTCAATACGCAGGTTGCAGGCAGGCTTTCTTCCGGAGTTATATCCAACAGCTTGTAGATCATAGACTTTCTGGAAAGCCCCGCAAGTATTGGACGGTCCAGGCTCTGCAGTTCATCCAGATGATTAAGCAGTTCGTAGTTCTGACCAATAGTCTTTGCAAAACCGAATCCCGGATCCAGAATCCAGTCTTCGATTCCGAACTTTTCCGCTTTCTCGGCAAATTCCTCAAAGTAACGCTTCACTTCAGCCACCACTCCGTTCGGATAATCTGTCATAGTCTGCATCGTGTCCGGCGTGCCTCTTTTGTGCATAGCAATGTATGAAAGCCCTAGATCTCCAACAGTTGAAAGCATCTGCGGATCATCTTCTCCGGCTGATATATCATTGACAATTATTGGTCCCAGTAAATCACAGGCTCGTCTTGCGATTTCGCTCCTGAATGTGTCTATTGAGATTTCAGGAACTTCCTCTCCGCCGCAGAATCTTTCTGAAACCACTTCGGCGAGCCTTTCCAGCGGCTTTTCCAGATATTCCCATTCCTGCTCCAGAGTAACCGGAGTGCTTCCTGGTCTAGTGGAGCAGGCTCCGATGTCTATTATAGAAGCCCCTTCAGAGGCCATCTCGATAAATGTCTTTTCAACATCATCATCGCTGAGCCTCCGGCTTCCCTGGTAGAAAGACTCGCGGTTGATGTTGATTATGCCCATCACTTTTGCCATACTGATCCAGAAGTTTGTTGACGATATGCAAATATACTTTATCGCGATGACAAAGCAACTCACTTTTATTTGTAAATTTGTACGATTGACGCCAATACCGAATATGCTGATAGTAATTGAAGGACTGGACGGTGCCGGAAAGAGCACCCAGGTCAAAATGCTCAAGGAATACATCGTTGAAAAAGGATATGATCTGGAATATCTCCATTTTCCGAGATATGAGGCTCCAGTTTACGGAGATTTGATAGGGGAGTTCCTGCGTGGAGGTTTCGGAGACCTTAATCAGGTTCATCCTAAGCTGGTAGCCCTTCTCTATGCGCTTGACAGGCAAGATGCTGCAGCTGGGCTGAGGAATGCTCTTGAGGCAGGGAAGACAGTTCTTCTGGACAGGTATGTTTACTCCAACATTGCTTATCAGTGCTCCAAAATTGTGGACCCTGAAGAAAGGGAGAAGCTTCGCAGCTGGATATTCTCTCTGGAGTATGAGTTCTACAAGATTCCTCGGCCTGACGTGAACATTTACCTGAACGTGCCGCTGGACTTCATTGCCTCCCGTCTGGCTTCTTCCCGCAGCCAGGACTCTGACCGCGACTATCTCAACGGGCAGAGAGACATCCACGAAGAGAGGATCAGCTTCCAGGAAGGCGTGAGGAAGATGTATCTGGAAGAATGTGAAAGAGACGCTGATTTCCAGAAAGTTGAATGTATGGCAGAGGACGGCTCAATGCTTCCTCCGGATGAGATATTTGAAAGGATAAAGGAAAAACTCCCGCTTTGATTTGATGAGATTTGTAAGGATTCTGGCCCGGTACATTGTAGGAATCGTGTTTATTGTTTCCGGATTCCTCAAGGGAGTGGACCCTGTGGGCACTTCCCTGAAGGTGAAGGAGTACTTTCACGCGTTCCTGAATATGGATCCTGGACAATGGGCTTTGTGGATTGGCATAGCCCTCTGCGCCATGGAATTCCTTACGGGAGTCTGCATTCTCAAGGTCATTAAGTTCAGGTTCTTCTCTGGCCTGGCCCTTCTTATGTGCATCTTCTTTGCCGGCGTAACGTTCTATTCGGCTTATACGGGAAAAGTTTCCGACTGCGGATGCTTCGGCGATGTGATTCATCTGGACCCGTGGCCTTCTTTCTACAAGAACCTGGTGCTTCTTGCTCTGACCATATTCCTTTATACTCAGAGACATAGGGCAAGGCCTATTGCCAATAGCTTCTGGGAGTGGGCGTTCATGTTCGGCTATGCCGCTTTCATAGTGGGCGTTAGCCTGTATTCCATGCGCAACCTTCCGCCTGCAGACCTTTCAGACTTTAAGCCAGGAAGAGATCTTTTCAAAGGAGATTCCACCGCAATGGTAAAGTACAAGACGGAGATACTCTACTCCAAAGACGGAATCACCAAGAAGTTCAGCCTGAACCATCTTCCGGATTCCTCCTGGAAATATGTTGAAACCATTTCCACGGTAATCGAGGGCAGCGAGAGGATTGCCCACAAGATGCCGTTCCTTCTGAAAGATGCTACCGGTGAGGATGTTACAGAGTTTGTTCTCAAGACAGAACAGCCAATCATCTTCATATCCTTCTACGATGCCGACGGCATAACAGACGATGACCTTGGCAAGCTCAAGAATCTCGGAGATTCCCTTAATTCGGCAGTGGCTTCTGATATCTTCGGGGCTTATTCTTCCGGCGCCAGGAATGCTGCGATTTATGTTCTCAGTGCTTTGACACCAGAGGAAACTTTGGCTAGTCTCAAACCTATCGCTGATGCCGTTGAAAAACAAGACATTTCAGATATTTTTTCCTCTTCACACGGAGAAAGGAACCTGCCGTTTAAGATTGTTTATGGAGACTTCAAGACCGTGATAACCTTCAACCGTTCCAACGGCGGCGCAACTTATGTCAACAAGGGAGTCATTGTAAAGAAATGGAGTGCCGCCCAATACTCCAACCAGAAAATCATCTCCGCAATAACCAAGAACCCATATCTGCTTACCAAAGGAAGCGAGCATCAGTCAAGGCTCTTCCTGATAGTCTCGCTGGCTATAATCATTGGTATGGTGCTGATAATAAGATTTATCTCCAAAGCCCTCTACAAGACCGTCAAGGGAACCGTTGATGTTCTGGAGGATATGGGCGAATAATAATGCTTATGAAAAAGATTTTCGCATTGCTGGCGCTTCTGCTGTCAGTTTTATATTTAAGCTCTTGTTCCATTTCAAAAAAGGCTGCAATCAAAGCTTCCGATAATTATTGGGTCAGTGTTCATGACAACGATGATTTCGATGCCTTTGACAATATAAAAATTACTATTGTCGCAAAGGGGCTGGTAAACTATCATCATCATTATCTATCTTTGTTTGGCGGTCCTCAGGACATTTCAATTCTTGAGATAGATCCCTCTGTCTACAAGTTCAAAGTGATGGCTCACGACGGTTTGAAAAGAACTTCCGAGACTGCATCCGAGGCCGGGGCCGTTGCAGCAATAAACGGAACTTTCTACGATATGAAAAAGGGTGGAAGCGTTTGTTACCTTCAGATAGACGGAATTGTTGCCGATACTACAAAGGGAAAAGATATGCGAGTCAGGGCAAACGGAGCTGTTGTCATCAAGAAGGGAAAGCTGTCCATAGAGCCTTGGAACCAGGACAAAGAGAAGGTATTCCGTTCAAAGCTTCAAAGGAATACATCTGTAATGGCAACAATGCCGCTACTGATAAAAGACGGCTATGCTGTGGAACTTATTGAATACAAAGGCTTTTCAGACAAGCGTCATCCTCGAAGCGTCGTCTTTGAGAAAGACGGAAAGATATGTCTTATGGTCATAGACGGCCGCAGCAAGGGCAATGCAGCGGGAATGACTCTGGAAGAAGTTCAACGATATCTGAGTCGTATGGGAGATGGTAAGGGCTGCACTTCGGCTGTCAATCTCGATGGGGGAGGTTCCTCCACCCTCTGGGAAAAAGATCTGGGAGTAGTGAACCATCCGTCTGACAACGGCAAGTTTGACAATAAAGGAGAACGCCGCGTTGCCAACTCCATCGTCGTCCTCAAAAAATAGGCTGCCCCTTAAATTATTGAATATAAGCTCATTGGCAAAAGTCCTTCCGCTGTTTTTAGAGGAAGGGCTTTTTGTAAATCGCTGAGAATTAGCACTATAAAGGGTAGCCGTTTTTTGTTTCAAATAAAACGGTTATCTTTGAAACCAGGAAAGGATACTGGAATTAAGTCCAGTCCTTGTTTTCTAAGTATAAACTTTTAAAGAGGGGGCGACATGAAGGGCTTGCTTAAACAATCTTCTTGTTCTTAAAGTCTGGCACAAGGCAATAGTTCTTTAATAACGATTTTAACCTCTATTGTATAGATTTACAATAGTTTAACAATGCTTGATTCTTATCACGCAAGTGGTTTTGTCGTAGCTATTAAAGATAAGAATTAACGAATCCATAAGATAACATAGATTCTTCTTTGGTTAAATTTGCATACTTGATGTGGGTTGGCGAATTAATGACGATAGAATAATCAATATCACTATTGTCCGGGGACATAATCTCCAATAAGGGTTTAACTGTTTAACTTCAATAATTTACAGGGCTCAGAAAATTTTTTGATTAGAACTTCGGTAATTTTGCGGTAGGCATCAAGACGCCATCCGCAAGTCATGAATATAGGAAAAACAATCTTCGCACAGATTATGTCTCTCTTCAACGAATATAAGTTCCAGAAGTGTGTCGACCGCTACAAAGGCGACCGTCACGCCATCAAGTTCAGTTGCCGTGACCAGTTTATGCTTATGATCTTTGCTCAGTTTACCGACCGATCTGGTCTGAGAGATATTGAGACGACACTTAACCTCTGTGGAGACCTCTACAGGTCCGGTATCAAGGTGATGCCCAAATCTACGCTTGTCGAGGCCAACGAGAAGAAGGATTGGAGGATATACCAAGACTTTGCGATGACTCTTGTTAAAGAAGCCACGGAGCTTTACAAGGATGAAACGCTGCGAATAGGTCTTGAGGAGATGATATATTCTTTCGACAGCAGCACCATAGAGCTGTGTCTGAAGTTGTGCCCCTGGGCGGAGTTCCACCATGGCAGAGGAGCAATCAAGATGCATACGCTGATAAAACTGCGAGGCTCGATTCCAGCCTTTGTCCTGCTTGCTCCAGGCAAAGTCCCTGATGTAAAAGTGATGGACAAGATTCCCGTTGAAAGGGGTTCCTTCTACTTGCTGGACAAGGGATATGTTGCCCTTGAGAAGCTTCATAAGTACTTCCATCTGGAAGGAGCTTATTTCATGACCCGTGCCAAAGACAACATGGCCTATGAGGTCATTGAGTCCAGGCCTGTAAATAATGGTTCCGGAGTTCTCTCTGATGAGACCATCCGCCTTAATGGATATTACTCGATCCGGAAATATCCCGACACTCTCAGACTTGTTGTATACGAGGATCTTGAGTCTGGGACAAACTATCGTTTCCTGACCAACAATTTCTCGATTGAAGATCCGCTGACCATTGCGGAACAGTACCGTGAACGCTGGCAGATTGAACTTTTCTTCAAATGGATCAAGCAACATCTGCACATCAAGACTTTTTACGGAACGACTCTGAATGCCGTCTACACGCAAATCTGGATAGCCGTTTGCGACTACCTGCTGTTCATCATTGCGAAGAAGCGTTATGGTCTGGTTCCAAGTCTTCATTCTATCTCAAATTCAATCGGACAAGTCTTCTTTAAAAGAGACAACTTCCGTGATATGTATAATTGACCGTCATTTTCTGTTAATGTTCCGGAGACAGGGACTATCAGGCAACTTAAGCTATGGTAAAATATCTCCGGACGGCAATAAATCAATATAAAAATAAAAAAAAATTGTGTAAGTGAAGATAAAATATTATCTTGTGAAAACAAAATATGGTTTGTTGATTCGAACAGTTGGAATTGTTAATGGATTATACACAGTTTAGAAATGCAGCATATCGCCATCTTGTTTCATGTAAGCAATTGTTGAAAGATGCAAATGATTCAAAGACAAGGAAAGATATAAAAGACAGGCTATGCCTTGAGATATATTATTTAGGCGGATACATTTTAGAGGCTATGTTGAGTTATGCCGTATGTTCTTCGATGAATATTATTGGTGATGTATATCAGAGTAAACCATTCAAAGAAGATGCAAAACGTTTTAAGGTGCATAACCTAAACCAAAAATATAGTTATGCATTACAGAAAGGATGTAATGGGCTGAGAAATATTTGTTTCTTCCAAAAGAAGCATCCTAATGCTATTATACAGAATTTATTTTCTGATTGGCAAGTGAAATACAGGTATGAGAATAGAGCAAATCTATCGCCTGACATCCTTTCAACATACATTGGTTCCATAGAAGGTGTTTATCAAACAATCCTTAAATATTACACAAGATGATCAAAATTTATAATACAATATCACAATTAGAGAAATCTATCAAGAAACTTGAATTAAAAGGGATATGCACAAACTATAAGTTGGTTCTTGATGCTAATAACAGGTTGACTACCTATATAAAGCCTTCAATAGGTGAACGGGAGTTGAAGTCACTTCAGAAAGAATATCCTTTGTCTGTATTCATCAACATTGATGATGATTCGTATGATTTTATGTTTGAGGATGGGAATGGTGTAGATATTGAAACTTCACGTATTCATCTTTCCAATTTACTTTTGGACAGTGTTTCTAAAATACCGAACCGAATTCCTGTTGTAACTTTTTATAGCTATAAGGGTGGTGTTGGACGTTCTACAACACTTGCTTCATATGCTTCACATTTTGCTATTAAAAAGAATAAGAAGGTGGTCATTTTTGACTGTGATTTTGAGGCTCCTGGCTTCACAAATTTCTTTTTGGAAGATCCAGACAACATTTATTATAAGAATGGGCTTGTTGAGTTCTTCATGGATTCGGCAGAAGGGAACGAAGACAGTTTGTCAACCTATTACTGGGAGGCGTCCAAAAAATTCTCTGGTCAAGGTTCTGTGTATGTTTTCCCCTCAGGGAATTTAAGTACAGAGATTATAGACAACAAATCAGACGTTACTCACCTTAAACATTATTTGAATGGATTAAGCCGTTTGGACATATTTAACCAGGATTCGCTTGTTGAACGCTTTCAGTATCTTATTTCAAAGATTGAGAATGAGATTACACCTGACGTCATTTTGATAGATTCGCGTACTGGCTTTAATGATATTTTCGGCATATCTGCATTTCGCCTCTCTGATATAGTGGTTGGATTTTTTGGTATTGATGCACAAACAAAGCCAGGTATGACATTTTTCCTTGAAGCTCTTAATAAAGAAAAGGCTCCAAGAATCATACTTGCAAATTCGATAATTCCAAGTTTTGCAAAATCTAAACTATTCGCTTGTTTTAAAGATTATGCAGAAGAGGTGGTCAGAGGTTTGCAATCTGAAGAAGACGAAGAAAAAAATGGAGCATACGAGATTAAACCATTCGCCATTGGTTACAACGATGTGTTGAAAAATATAGGTTTGCCTACTTCAAGTTATGAAGACTATATTTCACTCATAGAAAATAATGAATTTGCAGATTATTCAAATCTTTTTAATTATATTGATGAATCAATTGATGATTTAAAAATAAATAATAAGACAGAAAGTATAAATTATTCTGTTATGGATGCTGATAAAGTTCGAATGACAGAAGAACCGAAAAGCAATATTTATCGGTTAAAGAAAAAACTTTTAAGTAATATAGCAGATAACCTTCCAGACTTGTATGCAGAGTCTATCACGGACTATGAAGAAGAGTTTACATCAAATCGTTACTTCTACAGGAAATGCATGGAGGATTTGTTTAATATTGACAAGTTCCTTGTACTGGGAAATAAAGGAACAGGAAAGACCTACATTTATCGTTCTCTTGCAAATCTGCATATCGTTGAAGAACTGAGAAAAAGGGCTAATAAAGAAGACTATGTATATGAGTTCATACCCATCATAAACTCGGAACATCATTTTAACACTCAGTTACTCGATAACCAAATAGGTGATTTTCCTCTGGATCTATTCTTTGAACGATTCTGGAAAGTGTATATATGGAATGTGCTTATGGACACTCAGAATAGTTTTGTTACACCTTCTTTGGATACATTTGAGATAAATGAGGACACTATTACGGCAAAGAAGTTTGTTTCATATATAAAGAATGACGAAACAATAATTAAAATAGAAAACGACCTGAACAAACTTGATCTTTCCACAAAAGCACTTGCAAATGGAAGAAAAAAGATTATTTTTATATTTGATGAGTTGGACAGTGTTGTAAAGCCATATCTTTGGACAGAGCGAATAAGCCCGCTTATCAACTATTGTCGTAGGTTACAATATGCAAGTATTTCACCAAAACTTTTTTTGAGAAGCGACCTTTTTAAGCGTACATCCAATATCAACAACAGGAATGAACTGAACAATAGAACTATAAACATTGAGTGGGAGAAGGATGAACTATTTGCTTATTTCTTCAAATTCATTTTATCACATTCAAAAGATGAATTTTTCAAATTAATGAAACTCTATGAGTTCTACCCCAACTTTTATATAAATAAAACAATTAGTATTTTAGAAAAGAACGGCAATCAGCCATTGGTTGACGAGTACTCTCTACGCCATATGTGTGCAACATTCTTCGGCAAATATGCTGATAGTAATAATTCTAACAGATATGGTGAATGTTACGATTGGTTCTTCAATAATCTGAAGAATGCAGATGATACTATAAGCCTTAGACCATTTATTGATTTGATAAGGTATGCGGTAGAAGATGCTAAGGACGATATTACAGAAAAGCCGATACTCCCTGCTACTTATTTCACAAACAGCAGAGTTCGGGTAAGGGCGGTAGAAAGACATTTTGAGGATTTGTCTCAAGAGAAAGGTAATACAGATCTAAAAATTATCTTTGAATATATTCGTGATAAGGCTGATAGAAAGTTTAAAAAAGACAGATTGACAATTGAAAAATTCGATGCTATGGCAAACAATATTATTCAACAAGGCAAGTTGACTGATGTTGAAGACACAGATGCGATGTTGAGTTTACTTTTAGTTAATGGTATAGTCAGAGAGCAATACATCCGTTTCTTTTATGGAGCGCAGAAATGTGTGCAGTTTGCTTTGTTGTATAAATATTATTTGGGATTGGGATCTAGGCAGCGTAAGTGATGTTTTAAGCAAGCCTATAAGGCAAATGGTTGAGATATCTTCAAAGATAAGAAGATAGTGGCACCATTGAGAAACTGGCAGAAGACGGCGGGTATTCATATAGCATATCACATTCACATGACATGTTCCACTTTGGTTGTGTTAAAAAAGTATTCTAAGTCTATTTGGGATACTATCAAGGGGATAAGGATAGTGCCTAGAAATACGGGGGTAACCTACATGGACCTCTAATTATTTGAGAAAGATATTTTGCTCACTCCATCTTGATATATTAGGATTTGACACATTAATAATAATTATTATGGTATCACCAACTTTGATATTATTATAAGTTTTTTCTGATATCGTCTCTGAAGATGAATAATTCTTTTTTTTAAAGGTATATATATAGTCCATTTGATGCCATCCTCTATTTATTCTCTTTAGTATATATTTTTTAGCGATAACGGCTTTCACATATTCGATATTGTGAGTTAACATATATTGTTTATAGATAGCTGATACGGTGGGAACAATAAGTATGCAAACGATGATGATCCACCGAAAATTTCTTGGGCACAGTCCTGAAGTTTGTGTAAATGGTAAATCTGGAAAAAGTATAACTTTAACCAGCCAAACCAATGGAAACACAAACACTACTGATGCCAAAGAAAAAGGAAAAAGTTGATCTATCCCGCAAGTACTCTCTTCCCGAAGGAGTCTTTAACGATGAATTTCTGAAACAGCTTCATACAGAAGAAGATGTGGAGCGGTTTATGAACGACCTTCATGCTCAGCTCTACGAGCGTCTTCTTCAGGGTGAGATGGATGTACACTTGGGCTACAAGAAGAACGACCCAGCCGGAAACAATAGCGGTAACTCCCGCAACGGAAGTTATCCCAAGACTATCCAGACCATCCACGGCGAACACGAAATCGAAGTGCCCCGTGACCGCAATGGCACCTTTGAACCTCTTGCCGTTCCCCGTCACGCCCATCGCGGTTTCTCCCTGGAAAAGCTAGTCATTTCTCTGTATGCCAAGGGTATGAGCGTCTCCGACATAGAGGAGGAGATGCGCGACATCTATCAGGTAAACTTGTCCAGTTCCGCAATTTCTGTCATAACCAACAAGGTGACCCAGGCCGCCATTGAGTGGCAGAACCGCCCTCTATAGAGCCAGTATCTGATAGTGTGGATGGACGGGATCGTGTTCAAGGTCAGAGACGGCAACAAAGTGATAAACAAGACCGTTTACCTGGCTGTCGGCCTTGACAGGACCGGGCACAAGCAGGTGCTTGGGATGTGGGGCGGCAAGTCTGAGAGCGCCGCCTTCTGGATGGGCGTGCTGACCGATTTGAAGGCCCGGGGCGTGGAGGATATACTAATCACCTGCACGGACAAACCAATACGCAGCGTGTTCCCGCAGGCGGCCACTCAAGTGTGTGTTGTCCATCAAATCCGCAACAGCTGCAAATATGTGGTATACAAAGACCTCAAGGCTTTTACCAAAGACATGAGGGATGTATATGGTGCTATAAACAAAGATATGGCTGCCACCGCCTTGGACAGGTTCGAGGAAAAGTGGGGCTCCAAATACCGGTATGCCGTTAAAAGCTGGAGGGAGAACTGGGATGATCTTACGACCTTCTTCGGTTTCCCTATGGAAATACGGCAGATAATATACACGACAAACCTAATTGAGAACCTCAACGGAAAGATCCGGAAATATACAAAAGCCAAGCTCTCTTATCCCAGTGACGATGCAGTTAAAAAGTCCGTTTTCCTCGCTATACAGGAGATTGAAAAGAAATGGACAATGCCTATCAGAAACTGGGGAATAGTCCTTAACCAGTTTATTGCTATATTTGAAGACAGAATCAGACTATGACAACATCCAGAAATTGTCATTTACACAAACTTCAGGACAGTGCCGTCCATTTTTAGTAATTACATTCTTAGGACTAAATTTATTATTTATGCGATATTCGTGTCCCCATCCCCATTTTTTAACAGCACGAAAAAAAAGAGGCTACAAACATATTTATTTTCGATATTTCGATGGTAGCGCTAAATAATTCTTAGCTTCTATCCAAAAAGCATGTCTTTTAGGATTTTTTTGACTAACAAGAACATCTATTGTATCACCAATATTAATTGAGTTATATAGTTTTTCGTCAACTGAATTAATTTTAGAAAGGACCTTTCCCTCAAACTCATACTCAAAACGAATCCTCCATGTTGGGCTGTAACGACTGCCTGTGTTGTGGTGATACATATTCATTACAACTGCTTTTAACAGTATTGAATTATCACGCATTTCTTTGTTTAAACGAAATTGATTAATAGTTAAAAAAGTAAAAAGACGATTATAAGAATAATGAATATACAATCATCTCTTTTGAAGAAAGAACGTAATCTATTAGTATTTGAACGGTCTATAGACTTTTGCTGATTGTTTTTTATTCTTCTTTGTTTCTTTTTTCTTTTCTTCATTTTCATGGTTCTTTTGTGAAGACTTCTGTTATTTCTCGTTGTTGGTAGTTGCTTAATTATTATTTCTCATCCTCTCTTCTTCCCTTCTCTTCTCTTCTTCTGAAAGCACTTTAGCAGCACCCCGACTCAGCATTCTGGTTTCTTCGGGATCTTGTCCTAATGTAGAATAAAATAACGTGGCTGCTGTTTCTTTTCTCTTGTCTTTTTTCATTTTCTTTTTATCTTTTTGGTACTGCTTTTTCTTTTTTTCAGAGTTAGGATGCTTTTCTGCTTTTTGTTTAGATTTTTCTGCTTTTGCAGAAGATTTTCTAGACTTGCCATGTAGTTGTTCAACATTATGTTTACTTCCTTTTTTAGAAATCCCTCTGTGACTTTATTTGTCACAAAATTTATAAGGAATTCAGCAGCACCATTTTCGAAAGTTTTAAATTTTAATCCATCATTAATTGTTATAGTGATACTAGCTCCTACAGCGTTAAGAACGATAGTTCTTGCCACTTTTCCACTTACGCCAGGAATTGCTGAGATAATGAGGCTGAGAATATCTATATTACCTAATAAAGCATCATAGTCGCTATTATCATCCTGATAGTTATAATATACTTGGATACCATAGTCAAGAAGTATACTAGCAATAATTGCCCATGGAGACTTTCCATCTGAATCTATATTGACAATACTGTTGTTTTTGCAGAATGAAAATGGAGAAATATTAAATGTAACCTCTGCCATCGGATCCATTCCGTTCCACCTTGCAATGGTAGGATCATACTGCCTTGCTCCATAGTCAATGAGCCTTGTCTGGGCGATGAGCTGGAGTTCTTTTCCGTTGTACCTGTCTGAGGAGGCGAGCCTTCCCTGATTGTCATAAGTGAAAGCATATGTGTTCTTGTACTGCGTAGAGTCCGGAAGTGAAAAGTCCGCTCTGTTGCTGTACTGCACGGTCTCAGTCTCTTTTATATGACAGGTTGTATTCATCAGCGATGGGAATGCTTCAATAACCGTTTTCATTTGTGGTGGTAGGGTGTTTAATTTCCGCCGCACATAAAATGGGGAAGGATACACTACCAATATTTCGGGCCTGCTACGCGAATGGGTGGTATATAATCTTTTCCAAAAATTCTTTTTGGATTAAACATAAAACTGTAACAAACAATAAAATCATCTTTGATATCATGAATAGTTGGACACAAAACAAAGTCACTAAAGAAGAATAACGGATATAAAGAGTTATTGATTAGAACAAACCTGTTGGTTCTGCCTATAATATCTTTTAAATTTGTGATACGCGAATAGTTCAGAATAGAAACAATATAAGAACTGTCGTTTGCAATCGTTAATTGTAAAACAACTTTGTCTCTATTCGTAAAATGGATGTTGGAAAATAAATATTTTTCTAAGCTATCAGGTAAAGTATATATTATTTCGTTATTTGGTTCTGGAGTAAAATAATGCTGAGTCTTAAATACTGAGTCTGATATTATTTTTTTTACATTGCTGTTAAGATTAATATGAATCTTAAGCGTATCGGGCTTCATTGAATAATTTACATAATAATGATACAAGCTGTCTTTATGGCCAAAAGAATCAGGACGATAACGACAGTAATTACCCATTGCTGAATACTTGTCGGTTTCAAACCAAATAGGATATAATATCTCGTTTATTAATATAAATCTTTTACTATCAAGTAAAAGTCTTTGAGAAGATTCATTAAAATGATAAATGCCATTATTGTCATAATAACTTACGCCATAGATATAACCATTCTGATATGTATATACCCAAGGTTCTATAGAAAAATTGAAAGAAGAGTCGTCTATCTCTTCATGATTTATTCGGAAGCCAATATAATCGTCTTTCTTGAGATGTTTTTTTAATCCTTTAATCTTATCGCTAAGAATTATTTCATAATACTTAGGAAGATTGTAAGCAATAACCTTTTCTCTAGTTTGTGCAAATGAATATATATTGCAGGTGAGCAACAATAAAAATGTACAACTTGTTTTCATTTTCATCCGATATCTCAGTTTTTCAAAGTCTTTTTATCTTCTGTTCATAGCATCTCTTGCTATATCAAACTCCTTAAATTTTCCTTCCCCGCAAGTGTAACCGATATTATTGTCTTTAGTCCCATCTGGGTTGGCTCTATGAATTGGCACTTGCTTTCCTTTTCTTTTCCTCATAGCATCTACCGCATATACTGGTATTAAATTTTTCTGGGCACCACTTACATCAAGATCTGAGACGCCACTGTTTGTTATTAATTTTGAAGTTGATTTAGGATGTCCATGTATTTGAGCGATAACAATGATATCATTACCTCGTCGTAGTATTTTTGTACTTTCTGCCCAATCCCCATTGATATGGGAGCTGTTGTTTGTATTACCCTTATTACTTGACAGTTCTGAAGTCAAAACAGCATTTTTTCTATCAAGCACAAGATAGAGAGCATTTTCAATTTTTGTTTCAAAAGAATTGTCTGCAATAGCAAGAATATCTTTATTTATCTTTTCATAATCAACTGTGATTATTTTGCTATTCTCCGAATCTTGCAACTCTAATGTTGCTTCTTTAGAAGCGGATTGCCCTCCATTTTTCTCAACAATATTGCGAAACACATCCTCCCTTATAATACGCATATTATTAGTGGATGCCCCATCTGTACCCAAATATCTGCCAGTTAAGTAATCATAGTAATCATCTATTAATAACCCTTCTATATCAGTATTTCTAATCGGATTCCCTGCGCAATAGCTATACGATGTCATTGATAGGTATTTCTCCGCCATTGGATCCATTCCGTTCCATCTGGCGATGGTCGGGTCATATTGCCTTGCACCATAATCCACAAACCTTGTCTGTGCCACCATCTGGAGCTCCTTGCCATTGTACAGCATTCTGTATGGTGTCATTTCAATTGATGGAGATGTAACAGACAGATTGCTGACGCTTGGATTGCCTGAAGTGAAGGCTGCCGGCATCCTTACCCGGTACTTGTCTCCAATAGCTGCATAGCTTCTTCCGAGGTTCGTCTGAAGGCCATAAGGATAATAATCGTTCCTTTCCAGAGCGTTTCCCTGGCTGTCTGTGATAGTCCTGACGCTCCCCAGATGGTCTTTGAGGAGATAGAGCGTCTCGTATGCGATTGTGTATGTGGTGTCTCCCGATGATACTGTCTGTGGAGTTGCCGTAAAGGCAAATCTTGCATCCGAGCCCAACACGTCGGCGGACTCCAGCAGAGTTATATGTTGGGCTGCTGTATTGCCAGAATTTGAGCTTGGATAGTCTTTCCTTACAAGCGTTAACGGCCCGATGTATATTCTGCTGTTTCCTTCTGTGTCCTTTATGGAATACTTTGTCCCGTCGGCAAAGTAAGAATATGTGGCAGTAAGTTCATCCTGTGCCGGGCTTGGATTCTGCCCTGCTGCGGTTTTCTTTGCCCTGTGCACGAGGTTGTTTATGTCGTATGAGAGCCTTACAGCCTGGTTCCCGTCCAGGGTCATATTCCCGTTTCCATCGTATAAATATGCTGATGTGAAGGACGTTCCGCTCCGGCTTCCGGAAAGGGCTGTAAGCTTATCCCCGTCGTAGGAATAAGTGAAGTTGTGGAGTGGGCTCGGGATGGAATTTGAAATCCTTTTCAGTGCAAGTATGTTTCCGTTGCGGTCATAGGATATGTCCCTTTCCGTGTAGAGCTGTGAAACTGTTGTAGATGTCCCGTCGTATCGGTTGGAGTTCGTGAGCCTTCCCTGTGTATCATAGGTAAAGCCGTATGTGCTTGCCGTGCTTGTTCCCTGGACTGTTTCCCATTCCGAGATATTTCCAGAGTAAAGTGCAGTAGTGCTTGGCTTTACCGGATTGTAGTATCTCAGAGTCTGGGAGAAGACATTGGCTGTTCCTTTCTTTGTCTGCATCGCGGTCATCCAGTCCTGGATGCTGTATGCCAGCGTCTGGCTGAGGTTTCCTCCCAGTGTCTTTCCCGTCAGGTGGCCCAGCTCGTCATAGCTGTACGTTGCAGAAGCCGCAGAAGAGAGGGTGTCTGAATATGCCAGGCTTCCATTCTCCACAAACGAGTTGAATGTCTGCATTGCGGCATTTGACGTGAGCATCCTTCCCCGCTTGTCATAGGTGAAGGTTTCGGTCAGAACAACATTTAAAGTGTCAGTGCCGGCTGTCGTTCCCTGCGGCACCTGGAGCCTTGCGGTCTGCCTTACAGGAAGGCCCGTGTAATTGTACTTTGTGGAAGCTAAGAATCTTATCCCGTCAGGATAGAGGGTCACTGTCTGAATAGGCCTTGCATAGCAGTCATAGAAATAGGCGGTATATCTGTAAAGGATGTCTGCCTGGGCAACTGTTCCGGGATTGGAACTTCCGTCTTCTGCAATACCTATAAGAACTCCGTCCTTTGACATGGTCATCGCTGTTCTCTCCCAGAGGACGGACGCGAACTTTGCGGTGTCCACATCTGACTGTGACACGGTCTGGTCTTCCGGCTTGAATGAGATGGCCAGACTCTGACTGATATTGAAAGAAACATCTGTCTTTCCTATTTCTGTCTTCGTGAGCGAAATGTTGTCCGAAAGTTCATATACCGGAGAAGTGAACAGAGCGTTTCCGTTCTGGGCAAAATACTGCTGGGCAGTCTCGTAGGAGAAATAGCTTCTCATCTGCGCTTCCGTGATGCTCTGCTGGGTAAGGAATGTTTCTATCGGCCTGTTGGCTGTGTCATATCTTGTAAGTCTCCATCTTCCAGATTGTCTCAGGAGGGAATCTTGGATAGCCACCACGTTCCCTGCAGGGTCCGTAACGAACAGCTCCTTTCCCTTCCCGGGCCACCTTCTTGAACTCATCCTTCCCAGGCCGTCATACTCGTAGATGTAGCAGCGCTTCTTCGCCCAGTCGGAATTCACGCTTATCTGAGTTGCTGTCTTGTTCCTCTCGTTTTCCCCTTCAGGGGTAATTACTGCTGAGAGAAGTCCTCTCCTGTCATAGACATACACAAGGTCACTCCATCCGCCTGTCTCTGTGGTGTCTGCATAGCCTCCGAGGTATGTTCTTACCAGATGCGTCTTCTCGTATTCATCAGTAAAGGTAGCTACGGTCTTTCCGTCAGGGTCTGTTGTAATTGTCTTCAGGAGCGCTCCGTCAGGGAAATGGCCTCGGTTGACGATATTCCCGTTTTCATACAGAAGCATTGGGATGTTGTCTGAAGCCTGGCTTATCCTGTAGGCGTTTGAGAGAAATCTTCCCGTTGCATCCGTCCTTGGCTTCTGTATTCCGTTCTGGGTTTCGTTGAGAGAAGCGTCTGTCCTGAAAACTTTGCCCTGGGTATACTGGATAATAGGCCTGTTTGTTGCGGCTTCAGGGATAGTTTCTGCATAAGGATAGACTTCTGAGTTGCCGTAGATGGAGTTGTAATACTGCATCTGTTTATGTGAAGTCAGGGCATCATAGTTTTCCGTAGCCTGTGTGGATATGTACGGCAGGTATTCCCTGATTTGCTGGCCTATGGGGTCATACTCTACAGGAGTGATGATGTTCTTGCTGGTCACGGCGCTGGCACCCACCATTACCGTCTGCTTGGGCTGTCCGAGTCCGTTGTACCAGACAATGTCAACGATGGAGTCGTTCGGGGTGTAAGGATTGTCTCCAATGTAAGTGGCCTTTCTAATCCAGTTGGTGAGGGTTTCCGTATCCTGTCCAGCAGAGTCCGGTCTGTGGCTTATGAGCGGCTCGGTGATAGGCGTCCTCTCGTCTGGCCAGTCTGCGAATACCGGCAGCCGGTCCTCTCCCTTTGCCTGGTCTACGGTTATTGTCAGGGTGTTTCCCGTGGAGAGCGGAAAGACCAGCCTTATCTGCCTGCTGGCCGCCTTTGTCTGGTCGTTGGTGGAGAACGTGTTGTTCGGGAGAATCTGGAGTGTGAAGTCCCACCACATCTGTCCGGTGGAAGTGGAAGCTGAAGTGAAAGTCATCAGGGTGTCCGCCTGAACGGAGGCCAGACAATCGTTCAGGTATTCCACATCTGAACTGTACTGTGAGTTCGGGTCAATGGGGTCGTAGTACGCGGCGAAGCTTACCGTCCCGCCTGAGGATGTGAAGGAATAGCTGAGGCTGGAGGTGTACTGCTGGTTGAGCCGCTCCATCGGCATACTGACATCAATTATTATCCTTTGCTCTATCGGTCCCGGCGGATTATGTCCAGGGCCTTTGAGTTCGTTCTGGGCAGATAAGTGATTTGGCACAGCCAGCAAGGCTAAGAGAGATATGATGAAAATGTCAAATCTTTTCTTGAGGCTGCTATTCATCCGGCAACCGCTGCTGTTTCTGAATATGCTGAAGATTTTGTTCATCGTATTCATATTTTAGTTGTCGTTTGAATAGGTGTTCCGTTCTATGTTTTCAGATGATGATGCAGTCTTGTAGCGCTTTGTGCGCTTGAGCTTTCCCCACTGGGTGTAAGTGTATTCGGTGGTGTTTCCGGCAGCGTCCCTTATCCTCTGCGGACCCACCCCGCAGAGATATTTGATTGTGGCTATTTCAGCGTCTTTGAAGGTGTTCCTGAGACTGTCTTCCTGGGTGTCAGGAATTCCGTTCGAGGCATTTATACTGCTCTGCGTAATGCATTGCTGAACTTGTGACAGAGTCAGCCCTTTGGCTTGAAGCATAAGGTACTGTCCGTCTGAGCTCCAGAGGTAGGATACAGTCCTGTTGTCTGCGTCGCGGAGCTGTGTGATGTTTCCCAGAGTGTCATATGAGAGGATCTCGGCCTCTTTCTTCCATGTCTGGGTGTTCAGGTCGTAGGTCTCCACCAGGGTAGGGAGGATGAGCGTGTCTGTGGTTTTCGGAAAAAGTGAATAGGTGCATCTCTTTCCAGATATGAGCGTCTTCTGGTTTTCCCCTACTTTCTTCCTGTAGATTTTTTCATCCAGCGGCAGAGTGAGGATATTCCTTCTCAACATCGCCGAGTAGACAGGGCTTGCCTGTATCACGTTGTCTTCCAGGTCTCTCAGGTGGGTATATTCGTATATGAGCGTATCTCCTTCGGGTGTAGTCTGCTTTGAACGCGTCACTTCCCAGAAGAAGTTGTACTCGAATTTCTTTTTGGAGAGTTTTTCGTCTTTCATGCTGTCATCCCTGGCAGAAGAGACTGTTTCCTGAGGCAGATGCTTTCCCGTGAAAATCTGATATATTCCGAATCTTCTTACCAGATAGCATGGCAGTTCGGTGAAAGAAGCCGTGTCAATCTTGAACGATGTGGTTTCCTTCAGTGAAGCGGAAAGCGTGGTGTCGTTCTTGAACACCCTCCTTTCCCTGAGCATTCCCCTCTGGCTCTGGTAAGACGTAAGAGGCGCCACAGAAAAGTGGACATTGTGAACTCTGGAACTCAGCAGTGGGAACATGTCCCATTCCACCGCGAGACCTGTATTCAGCAGGGCTTTTTCCATCACTCCGCTTTCCGCGGCTGTGCCACGGGTGTCCATAAACCCTTTCCCGTCTGCGCAGGAAGTGAAGACATTATGTGTGCGGGTGCTGTCCCTCAGAGTTTCCGTAACATATCTGTACTCTATGCCCGTAAAGCCATAATCCTGAAGGGAAGAAGAGACATATTTGGAATCCTCCTGGATCCACTGCGTGGCCTGGCACTTGAACTGTATGGCGTATCTGGGAGTCCAGATTAGAATTCCGGAGCTTCTTCCATAGATGTCTTCATATTCGTATGTCTTTTCCTGGCTGGGAGTGCCGTTGGCCAGGAAGGAGGATATCTTCTTTATCCTCAGCCCTCCCGCGGTGCCGGAGGCCTGCACCAGGCGCGGAGAGTAATTTCTGGCGTAGACGGAGTCTCTGGTCCTGACCACCGCAGCGGAATAATCGTGCGGCTCATACTCGAATGTAGTGTAGCCGCCTGTAGGATAGGTTATTTTCTGTATCATCCCCAGCTTAGCATAGTTGGCGTCCGGATCTCTGATAGTCCCAGTGATGTTTTCCATAAGGGTTTCCGTGTTCACGTTCGTTGTAGGGTAGAAAGCGGAGTTGTCCTTTCCGTTGAAATAGCCCCAGTGGTCTACGGAGAAGGTGTTCTGGAGGGGATAAGGCTTTGAGGAGTCGTTCCAGCCAATATAGTTGAAGGAATATGTCCCTATGCCGTTTACTGTTATAGACTGGAGATAGTTGGTCTGGCCTCCGTTGGTATTGCGGGCGTGGGTGAAGGAAGCTTTAGCCACGGGATTGGAGTTTCCCGCCTTGTAGACGTAGATATCGCTGAGCCTTATGGTGTTGGCGTAGCCTTTCACCTGGCTTGAAGCGGGATTCTCCTTGTACTGATCCCCTTGGGAGGAGTCCTTGACGGAGTACATCAGGCGGATAGTAGAGCCGTCCGAGAAAGTGATAAGGTCCAGCTTGGCGCTTCTGGTTTCATTTTCACGTATCCTGTCTGTGTTCTGGACTTCTGTGGCGCTGTAATGAGGTATAATTCTCTGGGCATAATAGGTCTGGGTGTCTGTAACCCCGCCGTCTATCATCACGTTTCCGGGAGTGTAGGTATTGTGGGTGAGAGCGCTGTACTGGAACACTGCCCATCTGCCATCAGGGGCTTCTATCTTGGTCAGGTGCCATGCAGTGACAAGATCGTAGACGCTTCTTTCTCCGCTCTTGGCGATATCCACGCTGGCATATTCCGGATAGCCGTCAAAGATATACTTGAAGCCGTCTGGAGCAGTGATGGTGATCTTGCTGAACTTGGAGAACTGGTATGGAGAAACGCCCAACGGCACAGTGTCTATCTGGAGCTTGTAGCCTGCAGGGTGGAGGGGCGTGTCATAGAAGATGGCGTTCTGGTGAAAATCAAGATGAAACTTGCCGCTGTGGCCGGGAACCCTGAAGTGGAAGATGTCCGGCTGGGCGTCCAGCTCTCCGGTATGCTCGTGAGTGGGCTTGTCACCTGGGACCCAGAGGATTTCAGGGGCGCCCGTGCCTGAGCCGTTGTCAAAGAGGTTGAACATAAATCGCCACCACTTGCTTGGCTGATGGGAGGTAAAGGGGTTGTTTTTGTGGACAGTGTAGAAGCCTTGCACGTGCTTGACGTTCTCTCCATAATCCGGGATACCATTGGTTTCTATGGTGATGCAGCCGCCGATGTCAAGATTCCAGCCAGGCCCCAGGATGCCAGCTATCTGGTTGGGAAGATTGCCGTTGGATGAATAGGTTGCGACAATAGGTATGCTAAAGTCCTTGTCTTTGTATTCATAGATGGGAACAGAGAGGTTGATGGTGCCCGTGTACATAGAAGGCGAAACCTCTCCCTGCTTTACGAAGTTCCAGGCGTCTGTCTGGGGAAGGGAGATGTCATCGTAGAACTTGAAGGTTGATTGGGCATTCGATTGCTGTGATATTAATACAACTTGGAGAATAATGAGTAACAAGAAAAGAAAACGTTTCATACAGTAGTTTTTAGCATATCAAATATAACGATATTTCCAGACTTTTCCAAAAGTGTCAGAAGATGTATATCCGTTAAAAAAACAGAGCCCAGCATAAACTGAGCTCTATTCACCAATAAATCTAAAAAAGTATATCACTCTACAAACAATTTAAAAGTGCAATGAAAAATTCATAAGAAAGAACTACAATCTATTTATCTATAATTAATTAGCCTTTAATTATACAGAGTACGATATAGTAGCTTAGGTTTAGAGGGTGCGTTTGATTTCCTCGATCTTGTAGGCCTCGATAATGTCGCCTTCCTTGATGTCGTTGAAGTTCTCAACGCCAACACCGCAGTCGTAGCCCGCAGCAACTTCCTTCACATCGTCCTTGCCTCTCTTCAGAGAGCCCAGAACGCCTTCCTTGATAACGATACCGTCGCGGATGACTCTGATCTTGGCGGTTCTTGTGATCTTGCCTTCCTTGACCATACAGCCGGCGATGGTTCCGACCTTGGAAATCTTGAAAGTCTGCCTTACTTCCAGAGTAGAGGTTACAACTTCCTTCTCTACAGGAGCAAGCATACCCTCGATACCGCTCTTGACCTCGTTGATGGCATCGTAGATGACTGAGTAGAGGCGGATCTCAATCTCTTCCTTCTCTGCCATCTTCCTGGCGTTCATGCTTGGACGAACCTGGAAGCCGATGATGATGGCCTCGGATGCTTCTGCAAGCAGAACGTCGCTCTCGGAGATTTCTCCAACGGCCTTGTGGATGACGTTCACCCTTACCTCTTCGGTAGAGAGCTTGATCAGGGAATCGCTGAGAGCCTCGATAGAGCCGTCTACGTCTCCCTTTACAATGATGTTGAGTTCCTTGAAGTTGCCGATGGCGATTCTTCTTCCGAGCTCTTCCAGAGTGATGTGCTTCTGGGTTCTCAGGCCTTGGATTCTGAGAAGCTGCTCACGCTTATTGGCAATCTCCCTTGCATCTCTTTCATTGTCGAAGATGTTGAAGGTATCGCCAGCCTGAGGAGCGCCGTTAAGGCCTAATACAGAAACAGGTACGGATGGGCCAGCTTCCTTGATCTTCTGGCCTCTTTCGTTGAACATAGCCTTAACCTTGCCAGTGTACATTCCTGAAAGCATAATGTCTCCGGTGTGGAGAGTTCCGCCCTGAACCAGCAGAGTTGCAAGATAGCCGCGTCCCTTGTCAAGAGAAGACTCGATAACTGTTCCAACAGCCTTCTTGTTAGGGTTGGCCTTTAGGTCAAGCATATCGGCCTCTAGCAGAACCTTGTCCAGAAGGTCGGCAACACCTATTCCCTTCTTGGCGGAGATTTCCTGGCACTGGTACTTGCCGCCCCAGTCTTCAACCAGGATGTTCATCTGGCTGAGTTGCTCGCGGATCTTGTCTGGCATAGCGCCCGGCTTGTCTATCTTGTTGATAGCAAATATCATAGGAACGCCTGCGGCCTGGGCGTGATTGATGGCCTCAACGGTCTGAGGCATCACGGCGTCGTCTGCAGCAACTATGATAATTGCAAGGTCTGTCATCTTGGCGCCGCGAGCACGCATAGCGGTAAAGGCTTCGTGGCCAGGAGTATCCAGGAAGGTGATCCTTCTGCCGTTAGGAAGTTTTACGTTATATGCTCCGATGTGCTGGGTGATTCCTCCGGCCTCTCCTGCAATCACGTTAGACTGGCGGATGTAGTCAAGCAGGGAAGTTTTACCGTGGTCTACGTGGCCCATAACGGTAACGATAGGGGCTCTTGGCTCCATATCCTCAGGCTTGTCCACGTCTTCCTCTTCCTTGATGGCCTCCTGGATCTCAGCGGAAACGAACTCGATCTTGTAGCCGAAATCTTCTGCAACAAGAGAGAGAGCGTCGGCGTCCAACCTCTGGTTGATAGACACCATAAGTCCAAGGTTCATGCAAGCACTGATAACCTTGGTAACAGGCTGGTCTATCATCACGGCCAGATCGTTGACCGTAACAAATTCGGTGACCTTGAGGATATTGCTTTCCAGACCTCTGCGCTGAATCTCTTCCTCTCTCTTTTCCTCAGCGATTTCTCTCTTTTCCTTTCTGTACTTGGAACCCTTGGTTTTTCCCTTGCCTTCTACCATCCTCTGGTAGGTCTCCTTTATCTGCTTCTGAACCTCATCTTCGTCTACTTCGTTGCGGATAGGCTTGAAGCCCTTCTTGCCTTTCTTGTCCTTGGCCTTCTTTGCGGTGTCGCGATTCTGGCTGCTTTCCTTGCTGATGTCAACCTTCTCCTTGGTGTTCTTCTTGATTCTTTCTCTCTTTCCGCTCTTCTTCTTAGGAGTCTCAAACTTGGAAAGATCAATCCTCTGTCCCGTGTCCTTAGGGCCCTGAAGCTGCTCAACCTTGGTCTCTATGAAGTTGCTAAGAGCATCCTCTTTCTTCTCAGGCTCTGGCTGAGCTGAAGGAGTATCTTCTTTCTCTTCAGCGACAGGCTTTTCTTCAGTCTTTGTTTCCTTCTTCTTCTCGGAAGCCTTTGTTTCTTTCTTCTTTGCCGGAGCCTTTTCTTCTGCAGCAGGTTTAGGTGCTTCTTCCTTTTTAGGCTCTTCTTTTTTAGGCTCTTCTGCCTTTGCCTTCTCCTTTTTGCCGGAGAGCTTGTCCAGGTCTATCTTGCCTACAACAGTAGGTGCCTTAGGAGCTTCAACGGCAGTCTCTATGAAATTTTCCTTAGGCTTTTCTTCCTTTTCCAGCTCGTAAGTCTTCTTGTCGCTTTCAGATATCCTCAGCGACCCGGCTATTTTCTTTGCATCTTCCTTCACCTGCTGCTGGGGAAGGAATTCTTTCTGCACCAGGGCGTATGTTTCGTCGTCTAGCTTCGCATTAGGATTGGCATCCACACTCTTCCCCTTCTTTTCGAGGAAGTTGATCAGGGTGCTCATTCCTATGTTGAAGTCTTTGAGGACTTTGCTTATTCTGATTCCTGCCATTTATTTCTCTTTTTTACGTTAGTCTTATTCTTCCATAGGGTCCTCGAACTCGGCCTGGAGGATCTTCTTTACTTCTTCAACGGTCTCAAGGTCAAGGTCTGCCCTGTCCATAATATCTTCGTTGCTCATTCTGAGAACGTCCTTTGCGGTATCGAAGCCAACCTTGCGGAGAGCGTCTATAACCCACTGGTCTATCTCGTCGTTGAAAGAGCTCAGAAGAACGTCATCGTCATCTGCTCCCTGAACATCTCTGAAGATTTCTATGTCCATTCCAATCATCAGCTCTGCCAGGCGGATGTTGCTTCCGTTCTTTCCAACTGCCAGGGAAACCTGTGATGAATCCATCGTGATGAGAGCCTTGTTTTCCTCTTCGTTGATTTTGATAGTGGAAATCTTTGCAGGGGAGAGAGCTCTCTGGATGAGGAGCTGGGTGTTTGTGGTCCAGCTGATTACATCGATGCTCTCGTTTCTGAGCTCGCGAACGATTCCGTGGATGCGGCTGCCCTTTACTCCAACGCAGGCTCCTACAGGATCGATGCGGTCGTCGTAAGACTCAACTGCAACCTTTGCCCTGTCTCCAGGTATGCGGACAATCTTCTTGATGGTAATCAGGCCGTCAAATATCTCAGGAACTTCCTGCTCGAACAGTCTTTCCAGGAACACGCTTGCAGTTCTGGAGAGGATGATGCTAGGGTTGTTGTTCTTCATCTCAACCTTGGCAACAACTGCTTTCACAGAATCTCCCTTGCGGAAGAAGTCAGACGGAATCTGCTCGCTCTTAGGCAGAACCAGCTCGTTGTCCGCATCGTCGCGAACCAGAACTTCTTTTTTCCATACCTGGTAAACTTCTCCTACAACCACTTCTCCGATCTTGTCTTTGTAGTAGTTGAACAGGTTGGCCTTGTCTATATCCATAATCCTTCCGGAAAGGTTCTGGCGGAGATTCAAAACGGCCCTTCTGCCGAATGAAGACAGCGGAATTTCCTCTGTATAATCCTCACCGATTTCAAAGTCGTTATCTGGCTCCTTGGCATCTATCTCAGCCTTGGAGATTTCCAGCATAGGATCCTGGACCTCTTCAACGATGGTGCGGTTGCGCCAGATCTGAAGGTCTCCCTTGTCTATGTTGATGATGATGTCGAAATTGTCTGCCGTGCCGTAAGTCTTGGCCAGCTGGGTGCGGAAGATGTCTTCCAAAACGCTCATCAGGGTTGCCCTGTCGATACCTTTGCCCTCTTTGAACTCGGCAAAGAACTGGGCTAAATTTAATCCTTCCATATTTTTGTATTTTATAATTTTCTCATTTCCAGGCAACAAAGAAGGGAACCGTCTGGTCCCCTTTCTCACTTGCCTTTTCTGGAGTGCAAAAGTATGTTTTTTAGTTCAGAATACCAAAAAAAATGAGTACATTTGAAAATTATTAGAATCAGTTCAATATGGAAGTTTCAGCTGAAAGAATCGCGCAGCATCTTAAAGGGGAGATCATCGGTGACCCAAACGTAAAGGTTAATATGGTGGCAAAGATAGAGACTGGAAAACCGAACAACGTTTGTATCCTTCACAACCCCAAGTACCAGAATTATCTTCTTACAAGCAACGCCGGAATAGTGGTGGTCAGCCGCAACCTGCTTCCAGAGCAGAAAGTGAAGCCTACCCTTATTGTGATGGAAGACGCTCATTCTGCCTTTGCGATGCTTCTGGATCTTTTGAACACCATAAAGAAAAGCCAGAAGAAAGGCCATAGCCTGCTTTCCTACAGGGCCTGGTCCAGCAAGATAGGCAAGAAGGTCTATATAGGCAGATTCAGTTATATAGGCAGCAAGAGCAAAGTGGGCAATGGTTGCCAGATTCATCCGCAGGTTTATATCGGCAGCGATGTTACCATTGGAGAAAACTGCATTCTCTATCCTGGAGTTAAGATCTACGACGGATGCAAGGTTGGAAACAACTGCATTCTCCACGCCAATGTAGTAATTGGTTCAGACGGATTCGGCTTTGCCCCGGTTGAAGACGGCAGCTACAAGAAGATTCCTCAGACAGGAAACGTGGTCCTGGAAGATGACGTGGAGATTGGTTCCAATACTGTTGTAGACAGAGCAGCAATGGGTTCAACGATAGTTCGCAGGGGGGTAAAGCTAGACAACCTCATCCAGATAGCGCACAATGTTGAGATAGGTGAAGATACGGTGATTGCCGCCCAGACCGGAATTGCCGGCAGCACCAAGGTTGGAAAGAACTGCATGTTCGGAGGCCAGGTAGGAATTGCGGGTCATATTGTCATCGGAGACGGAACAAAGATCAATGCCAAGAGCGGAATCCAGGGCAACGTAAAGAGCGAGCTTGGGCAGAAAGGTCTTATGGGCATACCTGCCATACAGATGACCCAGTATCTGAAATGCTACGCCAAGTTCAGGCATCTGGCAGACCCTGAGAAGAAATAATTTTTAGTAAATTTGCATAATACGAACCCCAACCTATATGTACACAAACCAGCACACGCTAAAGGGAAAATACGAGTTTGAGGGAAAGGGCCTCCACACCGGAAAGAAAGTCCATATGATGGTGGAGCCGGCGCCCAAAAACTTTGGAATACAATTCAGAAGGTCAGATTTGGGAGAAGGGGCTCCACTGGTGGAGGCCTGCGTGGATTATGTAAGCGCCACATCCCGCGGAACCACTCTAGACAAGCAGGGAGTTACGGTTCTTACCCTGGAACATCTGATGGGGGCGTTCTACGGAATGCACATAGACAATGCCCTGATTACTCTGGACGCTCCGGAGGTTCCGATTCTGGACGGAAGCGCCAAGCCATACGCAGATGCTTTCTCCAAAGACGGGCTTCAGGAACAGAATGCTCCAAGAAAATATCTTGTACTTGACCGCAAAGTGGTTTGCCGCAACGAAAAAGGCAGCGAGATGGTGGTTCTGCCAGACGACCATTTCTCCATAGACGTGATGATAGACTACAACTCCAAGGTGGTTGGCTGCCAGTACGCTCGTTTTGAGACAGATACGGATTTTACAAAGGAGATTGCCCCATGCCGTACTTTCGTGTTCTTCCACGAGCTGGAACCGCTGTTCAACTACAACCTGATCAAGGGCGGAGACCTAGACAACGCTCTGGTGATTGTTGAACATCCTGTTCCTCAGGAAGAGCTTGACCGTCTGGCCGGAATCTTTAATGTAAAAACTCTGGAGAGAGTGCCGGAAGGTTATCTTTCCCATACTTCTCTCAGATTCCAGAATGAGTGCGCAAGGCACAAGCTTCTGGATGTGCTCGGCGATTTCTCTCTGGTGGGCTATCCTATCAAGGGAAAGGTAATCGCTTACAAGAGCGGCCACTCCATAAATTCAACCATAGCGCGAGAACTTCGCACTCTGGCTCTTAAGCAGTTCCGCCGCCGCTGGAATGAACAATAACGGACATAATTTTTAGTAAAATGGATATTGAACAAATCAAGGCTGTAAAACAGAGACTGTCAGTCGCTCCAAAGTATGATCCGGATGCAGCTCCGGTTATTGATGTATTGGGAATCCAGAAGCTTCTTCCTCACCGTCCTCCATTCCTGATGATAGACAGGATAACAGAGATAGAGGATGATGCCATAACAGGAATCAAGACCATAGGCATTAACGAGTTTTATTTCAGGGGACATTTCCCTACAGAGCCTGTTGTGCCTGGAGTGCTGCTGATAGAGGCAATGGCCCAGCTTGGCGGCATCCTGATTCTCAAAGGCGTAGATGAACCTGAAAGATATTCCACATACTTTGCTAAGATAGACGGAGTCAAATTCCGCCGCAAAGTGGTTCCAGGAGATGTTGTGACATTCAAGATGGTAATCACCCAGCCGCTGGAGCATTCTCTGGTTAGCATGAGAGGCAAGGCCTGGGTTGGCAACTCCGTAGCCTGCGAAGGCGATATGGTAGCCCAGGTAATCAAGAACAAATAACATAAAAAAGATATAGAATGGAAAACGCTAATGTCCATCCGAAAGCAAAAATCGGAAAGAACGTGGTCATCAGCCCTTTCGTTACCATCGGCGAACACGTTGAAATAGGTGACAATTGCTGGATAGGCCCTTGCGCTGCTATCAACGATTTTGTCAAGATCGGCAACAACTGCAAGATCTTCAACGGCGCTGTAATAGGCGGTCTTCCGCAGGATCTCAAATTCAAGGGAGAAGAGTCTTATGTTGAGATTGGCAACAACGTAATGATCAGAGAGTTCTGCACCGTTAGCCGCGGAACCGCAGCCAGCGGAAAGAACAAGACCATTATCGGAGACGACAGCTTCCTTATGGCCTATGTTCACGTGGCTCACGACTGCTGCATCGGAAAGCACTGCATCCTTGTAAGCTACGTAGGACTGGCTGGCGAGACAGACGTTGACGACTGGGCTATCATCGGCGGTTCTTCCGCTGTTCACCAGTTCACCCATATCGGAACCCACGCTATGGTGGCCGGAGGATCTTTCCTGAGCAAAGACGTTCCTCCTTACGCCATTGTTGGAGACCGCCCTGTAACCTTCTCCGGCATTAATGTGGTAGGCCTGCGCAGAAGAGGATTTACAATGGAACAGATAGACAGGATGAGAGACGTTTACAGGATAATCTATATGAACGGCCTGAACGTTTCAGACGCCTGCCGCGCCGCCGAAGCCGAAATTCCTGACTCTCCGGAGAAAAGAATCATTCTGGACTTCATAGAGAACAGCAAGAGAGGTATCGTAAGGTACAACCCTCTGAAATCAACCCAAGAGTAGAGATGCAGCTGTTGCTGAGCAGCGCCTATCTTCCCCCCGTAGACTATTTTGCAGCAATTGCAAGATACGGCGGGGCTTTAGTTGAAGCCTGTGAAAACTACCAGAAGCAGTCTTACAGAAACCGTTGCACGATTCTTACGGCAAACGGCAAGATGAATCTTAATATCCCCATCCTCCGTGGCGGGGAAAATCTTTCCCATTCGGTTCCAATAACAGAAATACAAATCGATTACCAGGAGAATTGGCCAATCCGCCACATAAGGGCAATGGAGGCGGCCTATATGAATTCTCCGTTCTTTGAATATTACATAGATGATATCTCAGCGATTTTGCTGAGGAAGGAAAAGAGTCTTTTCACCCTTAACCTCGAACTGACAAAGCTTCTTCTCGGCTTTTGCGGGATAAAGGCGGAAATTGGCCTTACAACTGAATTTGTCGCCGATTATAAGGATACCGCAGTGGATCTTAGAAGCCGTATCCATCCAAAGAGCAAACTCCCGTCTCTTTTGGCTGAGTGGAAAAAAGAAAAACCCTGGTGGCAGGTATTTGCTCCCCAGGGTTTTGTCTCAGGCTTGAGCATCGTTGACCTTCTTTTCAACGAAGGCCCCAATGCCATTTCCTTTCTTGTCTAGAATCTCCAGCCGAAAGTAGCCAGAACCTTTACATTAGACCTCTCCATAGTGGCGAACTTGGTGTTGCCCAGAACATAGTCTGCGGCAGGTTCGCTGTCCAGGAAAGGAACGGTGCTCTTCTTCAGACTTGCAGCAACTGCAAGGTCCATATAGAAGCCGCCTCCGAATGTCATTCCAACTCCAAGGCTTCCGGTGTAGTTCTGGACGGCGTTTGACATAATGTCTTTCTTGATACCGTTGTCTGCATACTGGAAACCGGCTCTCAGCGCAACGTTCTGTACAGGATAGATTTCTGCTCCAACCCTGAGCTTGTTGCTCATCTTGAAGTTTTCTGTCATCCAGTCATTTTCAGGCTGGTAGTCTGCATAGTCTATACTGTTGATATCGTGGCGGTTGCGGAATCTTGCCTGGGAGGCGTTTGTGCCTTCGTAGTCTATGCTGAAGCTTCCGCCCTTGAATACGGTGGCAAATCCCAAATTGTAGTGGAACGGAGTATTAAAACGGTAGTCGTAAACTCCCTCAGGAGAATGCAGAGAAGCGCTGTAGCCATCGTCAAAAGAAACGTTGGTGTCCCAGTAGTACTTGTCTGTAAGAGAGTACCAGGTAGGGGTAGAAACGCTAGCTCCAAATCTGACGTTATAGGTTGGCGCCCAGATGAATCCGAACTTGAGGTTGATACCCGTTCCGGTTGTGCGCTGGGTGTAATACTGGTCTACATAGTTGAAATGCCCGTCAGCATCTGCATAAGAGGTAGTGTTGTCTTCTGAATACTGCTCTTCTATCTTGTTCCAGACGGTGAACATTCCAAGGTTCATACCCAGGTAGAACTGGTCGCTGATGTTCAGGCCAAGATTCAGGTCATACTCTCCGATTGAGCCGTAGCTCTTTCTGGAAAGCAACTGTGAGGAATTGTATCCGCCAACGCCTATGGAGCTTGTAGGGTAGAATGTGTCTTTGCCTGGGGTTCTGACAGTATCCAGAAGACTGCCGTTCCATCCCAGAATTACAGGCCAGTAATAGCTGCCGTAGCTGAACGGATCAGGAACTGCGTTATCGTCAAAATCCAGGCCGTTATACCCGCTTTTGTTTGCCATAGACACAAGCCTGTTTACATAGCTGTCGTCAACTCCGTTTGCTCCGGCCTTGATGGCTGCGTTGAAGTTGTTGTGCTTGTTATAGACAAAGCCGAATGAAATGCTGCGTACTCCGCCTCTTTCTCCTGTTGGCAGAACAGCCACGCCACCAATGTTGGCCAGCCCGAATGATGTGCGGTTTGCACTGGTATTTACGCCCCGGTATTTGCTGTCTGTATTGACGCTGGTAATAGCCGGGGTGAAAGAAAACTCATTGAATTTGAACACGGCCGATGCTGCAGGGTTGATGGCAATGGCACCCATATCTCCTCCGAGTGCGGTCATAGCGTTACCCATAGCTACGCTTCTTGCCGTTCCTTCTCTCTGGAAGTCAGAAAGCTGGAAAGCCGTAGATATGTCCTGGCCAAAAACCTGGACTGCGGCAACCGCAACAACAGCAAAGGCTGTAAGAATAAACCTTTTCATAGTATTCGTTAAATTAATTTGTTCTTGTTAATGTTACCTTCTGGTAGAAGATCCGCCTGAACGGGAACCTCCGCCGCTGGAATGTGAGCTGCCGCTAGAACGGCTGCCGCCGCCTGAAGAGTAGCTTCCGCTGGAACGGCTGCTGCCACCTGAAGAGTAGCTTCCGGATGAGCGGCTGCTTGAGGAGCTTCCGCTTGAACGGCTGTAGTTGCCCCTTCCGCTGCTGCCGGAAGAGTAGCGTACTGTATTGCCAGGGCGTGAAGATGAAGTAGCTTTTCTTGCCGGTGTTGAACTCTGCCTGTAAACGGAGCCTGAATTTCCGCCTGAACGGGAGGAAACGGCCGGATGCCTGCTAGAGGTACCGGTGTTCCTGTAAGAAGAGCTGTTGCCGTTTCTGTAAGATCCGTTGTGGGAGCCGCCGCTGCGGGTGGAAACTGCATTTCCTCTTGAAGGGGTGCCATATCTTACACCGCCGTTAGAGCGGCTCATAGAAGCGTCGCGGCCAGATGAAGAGTGGCGGCTAACAGCTGCGTTGCGGCCAGGAGCAACATTTCTTCTTCCGTTTGCATTGCGGTTAGGGGTTACATTGCCTCTGCCGGAAGGGTTGCTTCTGGAAATGGCTGGTCTATTGCTGCCTCCTCTAACGTTGCCAATGGTAGGAGTTCTGCGGTATGAGCTTCCAACTGCCCTGTGGTCGCCGGATCTAGGAGTCACGCCTGTAGCGCGGCCCATGCTGCTGCCTCTGGTTCCTACGCCGCCCCTGCGGGTGTAGTAAACGCCAGGCCTGTGGTGACGGTCTCTGCCGCCTCCGCCCCAATAGTACGGCCTGTGCCAGTTGCTGTAGTATCCGTGGTGGTATCTGTATGGAGAGTAATATCCTCCGTAGTACCACGGGTCGTGCCAGTTCCAGCTGTACCAGTATCTGTCATACCAGCTCCAGCCATAATACCAAGGATCATTCCATCCCCATCTCCAGTTCCACCAGTCGTTCCACCAGATGGCGCTGTGATAGCCGTAGCGGTATCTGTAGTAATGGTAGTTCCAGTTCCAGGCAAACGGATTGTACCAAGCCAGGTCCCAAGGATCCACCACTACGTTTACCGTATAGGTTGGACTGTCGAATTTTCTCAATCTTGCCTCATAGCTCTCGTCGTCATCTGCAATGACGTAGGTTGTCTGAGGGTTGTATTCTACGTTAACAATGTTTTCGTCGCCGACAAAAATTGTGTCTGTATAAGCGGACTGGGTGAACACGTTGTTGTTGGTGTTCAGAACGGCCACAGTCCTGCTCTTGAGCTTGCTGGCATCCTGAGCAGAAGTTGAGACAGTTGTGTAGGAAGTAGTGCCCACTTCTTCGGATGCGCCGGGAACTGCATCGGAGGAGGCATAATAGATACTGTTCATATATCCTCCGCCTCCATTTGCAGAGTAGGTGCTTGTTCCGCAAGAAACAAGTGCCAGACTTGCTGCAACTAAGATAGATACGCTAATGTTTTTCATTGTTACCTCCTGCGTTAAATAAATTTTGTATTTTTGTGCGGTTCAATTTTAAAAACAAATATATCAAAAATTATTCCAAAGACTGAAGGGTATGGCTAAACAGATAACGCCGAGACAGGAAAACTATTCGCAATGGTATAACGATCTGGTTGTAAAAGCCGGACTGGCAGAGAATTCCGCCGTCCGCGGATGTATGGTAATCAAGCCTTGGGGCTACGCTATATGGGAGAAGATTCAGCGCCAGCTGGACAAGATGTTCAAAGACACCGGCCACGAGAACGCTTATTTCCCGCTTTTCATACCAAAATCCTTCCTTTCAAAGGAGGCGGAGCACGTTGAAGGATTTGCAAAAGAGTGCGCCGTGGTGACTCACCACAGGCTTATGACCAATCCAGACGGGCCTGGAGTGGTAGTTGATCCGTCTGCAAAGCTTGAGGAAGAGTTGGTGGTAAGGCCAACCTCAGAGACAATAATCTGGAACACATACAAGAACTGGATAAGCTCCTACAGAGATCTTCCTATATTGGTAAACCAGTGGGCAAACGTGGTAAGATGGGAGATGAGAACCCGTCTTTTCCTCCGCACGGCTGAATTCCTGTGGCAGGAGGGCCATACAGCTCACGCCACCCAGGCGGAAGCCATCGCCGAGACAGAAAAGATGGTAGGGGTTTACGCAGATTTTGCCCGCAACTATATGGCTCTTCCGGTAATTGTAGGCCACAAGACAGAAAGCGAAAGGTTTGCCGGAGCGCTGGACACCCTCTGCATAGAGGCAATGATGCAAGACGGCAAGGCTCTCCAGGCCGGAACATCCCACTTCTTGGGTCAGAATTTTGCCAAGGCATTTGATGTAAAATATCAGAGCAAAGACGGCGCTCTTGAATATGTATGGGCTACCTCGTGGGGCGTTTCCACCAGGCTTATGGGCGCGCTGATTATGGCTCACGGAGACGACAACGGACTGGTTCTGCCTCCAAACCTGGCTCCTATCCAGGTTGTTATGGTTCCTATCTTCAACAAGCCGGAGCAGCTTGATGCCGTTCTGGAGAAGATGAGGAGCATCAAGGCAGGTCTCGACAAGCTGGGCATCAGCGTAAAGATAGACGACAGGGAAAATGTCCGCAGCGGCTTCAAGTTTGCCGAATGGGAACTCAAGGGAGTTCCTGTAAGGCTTGCCATCGGTCCTAGAGACCTTGAAAACAACACGGTAGAAGTTGCCAGAAGAGACACCCTGACCAAGGAAAGCGCTAGCATAGACGGCATAGAAGAAAAGGTAGACGCTCTCCTCAAGGAAATAGAGAAGAATATCTACACCAAGGCTCTGGCTTTCAGAGATGAACATATAATCAAGGTTGATACCTGGGATGACTTCAAGACTCAGATTGAGAAGGGCGGATTCCTGCTTTGCCACTGGGACGGTACAGCAGAAACAGAGGCCAGAATCCAGGAGGAAACCAAGGCTACAATCCGCTGCATCCCGATAGATTCCTGCGTATGCGAAGAGGAAGGCAAATGCGTTTATTCCGGAAAGCCATCCCATCGCAGAGTAGTATTTGCAAGAGCATATTAAAAGACATAAAGACAATAGATTAGAATATGGACAACGACCAGCCTTTGTCGCCCAACAAACAATTGGTAGCGGCGCTCAGTGGAAAATCCAATGTCAAGTCTCTGATATTCGACAGAGCCTTGGAAGTGTTCAACAGCCTCAAGGAATTGCTGGCTGAAATCAGCAACGATCTTGACGAGGCTCTGGACGAGATTAAAGATTCCGGCGTGGAACTTAGCCGCCGTGTAAAATTGGAGTACAGAGACAAGGGAAAATTGGAGGCGGAGGTAAGGTTCGCCGATGACGTTCTGGTATTCAGCCTTCTTCCGGACGTTTACCAGTTTGACCGCGAGCATCCCGTTTGGAAGAACCCTTATTCAACCAAGGAGAAGTTCAACACCTATTGCGGGGTAATCACCGTCCACAACTTCCTCTACGAGTCTGTGAAGCTCAATCGCGAGTGCGATCCGGGATACCTGATTTCCAGGCTGTTCATCAACAGGGAAGGATGTTTCTTTGTTGAGGGAAAGAGGCAGCCGAGAAACAAGATTTCAGACTTTGGAACCGTAACCCTAGACAAGAAGGAGCTCCGCGATTTTGTTGAAAACGCAATGCTTTACGCCATTAGCTTTGACCTTCTGGTTCCTCCTTTCGAGAACGTAAAGACCATTACCGTAGGAGACAAAGATTCAGACGATTACAGGATTCCTACCGGAAAGCGCAACGGATTTGCTTTCAATACGGATGATGTTTTGAATGACTAAAAAGCTCTACATATTGCTTTTGGCCCTGATGATGGGCTTTGTGAGCCAGACGGCCTTTTCCCAGGTTAAGATCGGGTTCTGGGGAGACACCATCCGCAACAAGAAGGTGGAGCCTATCCAGAGCGGCCTGAGCAAGGAACAGGAACTTGTAAGGCTCATTGGCCTGAACTTTCCAACTCCTGAGCCAGACTATGGAGGACCTTCTCCAAAATTCTGGACCATAGGCGTAAACGATGAGCTCATCTTCTCCCAGGTTTCACTTACCAACTGGGCAGCAGGCGGAAGCGGTTCCGTGGCTCTGAACGCCTACCTCAACGGAATGGCCAACTATGCCAAGGGCAAGGTCTTCTGGGATAACCGCGTTCAGTTGGGATACGGTTTTGTAAAGAGCTTTGACGTAGGCTACCGCAAGAGCGAAGACCGCATAATCCTAGACAGCAAATGGGGCTATCAGGCATACAAGAAAATCTACTTCTCCGCCTTCCTGAACTTCAAGAGCCAGTTCTCTCCTGGATTTGACTACAATAAGAACAACGAGGCCACTATGAAGTCCAAGTTCCTGGCTCCTGGCTATCTGACGTTGGGTCTTGGTATGGACTGGAAACCAGGAGACGGCAAGGTCTTTTCCCTGAACTTTGCTCCTCTGACGGGAAGTATGACCATTGTGGCAGCAGACAGTATTCTCCGCGTAAAGTACGGAAACAAGTACAACCATCCGGTAAGGGTTGAACTCGGTGCCCAGCTCAAGGCAACATTCGCCAAGGCTCTAACCAAAGACTTCAAGGTTGCCTCTCAGTTCTCCCTCTTCTCAGACTATATGGGAACACCGTCCAACATAGTGGTTTACTGGGATGTTCAGGCAGACTACACCCTCAACAAATACTTTAAGGCAAGTCTGAGGACCAACCTCATCTACGACGACAAGATCAAGATTACCAGCAAGAGCGGAAAGGAGGGTCCGAGGGTGCAGTTCAAAGAAGTATTCGGACTTAGTTTCTCCTACACCATAGGCACTTACAAGAAGTAAATGGCAGCACTCCACATCATAGGAAAAGTGCGTGCTTTCTTTATGGAGCACCCTGTAGAGGGAGATTTGCTTCTGGCAGTAAGCGGGGGAGTGGACTCTTCCGCAATGGCCGATATTATCCACCAGCTCTACCCCACAAACAAGTGCAGGATTGGAGTGGCTCACGTGAATTTCCATCTGCGGGGAGAAGACAGCAACTCAGACCAGGAGTTTGTCCGCAATCTGGCTCAGCGATATGGTTTTGAGTTCTTTACCGCAGACTTTGATACGCTCAAATATGCCAAGGAGCATAAGCTCTCTGTAGAAATAGCAGCGCGTGATCTCCGTTACAACTGGTTCAGAGAACTCTCTCAAAAGGAAGGGTTTGATGTTTTGATGACTGCCCACAACGCAGACGACAACGCGGAAACCCTTCTCCTGAACCTTGTCAGGGGAACAGGCCGCCAAGGGCTCGGCGCCATCCGTCCTTTGGGGCAGTTGGATAGCAGATTGTTTGTTTTCCGCCCTCTTCTGAACATAACACGTGAAGAAATTGAGGAGTATGCCAAGGAGAATAATCTGAAGTACTGCATAGACAAAACCAACGCCCAGAATGAGTACTCCCGTAACAAGATCCGCAACCAGGTAATGCCTCTTCTCAAGGAGATAAATCCTTCTGTTATTCAGACTCTGAACAAAGACATTTCAAGATTCAGGGAGCTGAACGCTGAAGTTGACAAACTCGTTGCGGCAAAAGTTGAATCGTTTCTTATCAAGAAAGAACCGTCAAAAAGCGGAATCGTTGAAGATATAAGAGAAAAGTATCTTGTTTTCAGAGCTTCCGTAGAAAAGCTCTGTTCAACCGGAAATGCTGGTTTCTATCTTGCTGAATTGCTGAGGCTTCATAACATTCCTCTGAATGAAGATGAGCTGGAACAGATAGCAGAAACCCTTTATACCATTAACGATTCTACTAGAGTCTTCTCTCTCAAAAACAATGTTGCAACAATTGAAAGAGGAGAACTGAGGCTGTACAGTCTGCCAAAAGAGAAATTCAATTCTATTGAAATCCCATGCCCTGGATGTTATGCATTCGGTCCTTTTGAAATAAAGGTTGAGGCGGTTTCTCTCGGCGATTCAGATTTGAAAAGCTTGTTGCGCAAAGGTTCTGTCCTGGATGCCGATAAGGTTGATTTTCCTCTGATTTGCAGGACTATGCAGGAAGGAGACAAATTCTCTCCTTACGGCTTGAAGGGCAGCAAGAGCGTTGTGGATTTTCTCAATTCCAGGAAAGTGGATCTGCTTTTCAAAAACATTATTCCAGTTGTTACAAAAAAAGACGGAAGCATTGTCTGTCTTCCGTCTCTTGAAATTGATGACCGCTTCAAAGTCACATCGCAGAGCCAAAACCTTCTGATAATCTCAATTCAGATCAGTAGGTGAGCTGGAGGGTGTAAGGCATTCTGGCGTAGGTCTTTACGCCTTTGCTGTTCTGGAAGTCCTCTGCCAGCTCTTTCAGGTTGGCCTTGCCAAAGAATTTCTGGATAAGGGCATCTTGCTCTGAAGAGCCAAAGCCTTCCAGAAGGAGCTCCATCTGGGTCTTGACCTTTGGATATTCAACAACTTTGAACTCAGAATTATCTACATCGCGATAGTTATTGTCCGGGTCTTTGCCAAGAGCGATGCAAGCTGCGTACTTGATAGCGTCTTCTATGCCGCCTATCTTGTCTACGATGCCAACTTCAACTCCCTGAGTACCAGTCCATACTCTTCCCTGAGCAATGGAATCAACTTGGGCGATGCTCATTTTCCTGCCGTCTGAAACAATGCCCATAAACTTGTCGTAGATATGCTCAACCAGCTTCTGGTTGTAGGCAACCTCCTCGTCGTCCAGAGGGCGTACGCCGCTACCCATTGCGGAATGGCGGTGAGTGCCAAGTTCCACAGGGTTGATCTTCAGATGCTCCTTGAGGCCTTTGCCGTAATTGATTGCCAGAGAGAATACTCCAATGGAACCGGTGAGAGTAGACTCATCTGAGAAAATCTTCTGGGCCTGGGCGGAAATCCAGTATCCGCCGCTTGCGGCATATTCTCCAAAGCTGCAAACCAGAGGCTTAGCCTTGGCAAGCGCCTGGAGCTCTTCTCTGATAAGTTCAGCAGCCTGGGCATCTCCGCCAGGAGAATTGACTCTGAGTACAACTGCATCTATGGAGTCGTCTTTGGTTATCTTCTTAATCTGATTCACGATTTTTGATGAAGCTATGCCAGATCCGCTCTGGGCAATTTCTCCTTCTGCATAGAGCACGGCAACTTTAACGGAGCCCTTAAGGGAAGCCGGAAGGGTCTTGGCATAGGAAGACAGGGTAATAACCTTGAGGTCTTCCTCTTTCTCCACTCCCAAAAGGCCGCAGATCTTCTGCACGTACCTTTCGGTTGTAAGAGCCGAATCCACAAGGGAATAAGCCATTGCGCTCTCCCCGTCGCCGATCTTAAGAGAATCAATAGCATTGTCCAGATCCTTGGCATCTATGCCGCGGCTCTGGCAGATTCTGCTGGAGAGTGTCTTCCAGATGGAATTCATCATCTCCATATTCTGCTGGCGGTTCTCAGGGCTGATGTCATTCTTTATATACTGCTCTGCGGCTGCCTTGAACTTGCCGTGGCGGATGAGCTGAAAGTTAACGCCCAGCTTGTCCAGAGCGTCTTTGAAGAACATCATGCTTCCACCCATACCAACAAGCTGAAGCATTCCGTCTTGATGCATATAAACCTTGTCTGCAGCGCTGGCTACAAAATAGCCACCTGTTGAATAGTTCATTCCGTAGGCTATGATAGGCTTTCCGCTGGCGTGGAATTTCTCAATGGCGTTCCTGAGTTCCTCCAGTGCGGTGACGCTGCTCGTGCCAGTTCCCTTGTCTGTTATAAGCAGCATTGCAATGTTCTTGTCGTCAGCTGCTTTCTCCAGAGCCTTGACAGCATCGTAAATACCCAGAGAAGCTTGAGGCATACTGATGAAAGGAATGCCGGACATATCTCCTCCCATTCCTTCCTGTGTCCTTTCTCCGATTGTCTGGCTAAGGTCTATCTTGAGGATGGTGTTCTCTTTGACAGAAGGTGCGTTTCCACCTCCGCTGCCAGATGCTGCGGCAATGCCGGCTATCAGCAGGAAGAATAGGAAGAAGTTGAGAATCAGGGCCACCAGGCAACCGAGCAAGGCGGCAAAAAATGCTTTCCAGAATTTCATATCGTGTAATTTTTAATTATTTGTCTGCTTTTTATTATAAAATGTAAAGATAATCGAAATTGGGCACATAATCAAAGATGAATGTTTGCGCTTTTAAGGATGGCGATTAATTGTTATATTTGTATGATTGGGATTATTCAAAGACATATTATGAAAAAACTATTTCTTCTGCTTGCCGTTTTGGGCTTCTGTATTCCGTCAATAGCGCAGAAGCATATCAGAATCAATTATGTGGGCTATCTCCCAAAATCCGTAAAGGTGGCTGTGTATTTTGAAGAGAAGAGTGTGGATGAACCTTTGGTTGAATGGGAAGAGGATGAGACTCAGGTTTCGGCTTCTGGCCAGACAGCCTGGACCAAAAGGCCCAAGAAGGTGGAGGAAAGAGTGATGAAGCCAGTCGGTATACTTGATTATAAAGGAGTACAGAATTATTTGAAAGCGGAAGGAGAAGACATTATTTTCGTGATATTTGACGCTGTAACTGATATGCCTGTTTTTGAGGGCGAAGCATCTTGGACAGATCCTACGAAGTGGGTTATGAAAGACGCCTGGAAGCTTGATTTCTCCAAGTTCGAGAAACCAGGCGGCTACTATATCAGATTCAGAGGAGCCTATTCCCCGGTATTCAAGATAGGGGCGGACGTGTATGACGGAGCTGCAGATCTACTGCTCAACTATATGAGACAGCAGCAGTGCGGCTACAACCCGTTCACCGATACTCTCTGCCACCAGCTGGATGGCTACATTGTGGATCACCCTCAGAGAAGCGGTGAGAGGATAGATGTAAGGGGAGGCTGGCACGATGCTTCAGACTACCTTCAGTATCAGACTACTAGCGCAACGGCTACATACCATATGATGTTCGCCTGGAAGTATATAGAAGACAAGAGCATTTTTGCAGACCGCTATCAGGCAGACGGAAGGCCTGGCGCCAACGGCGTTCCGGATATTCTGGACCAGGCCCGCTGGGGGCTTGACTGGCTGGTGAGGATGAATCCGGAAGACAGGGTTATGTTCACCCAGATCGCCGATGACAGAGACCATATAGGATTCAAGCCACCGCAGTATGACACAGCCGATTACGGCTGGGGAGAGGGCAACGGCCGTCCTGTATACTTCCTTACCGGCAAGCCACAGGGAATGGGCAAGTTCGGCAAGAACCGCACCACGGGAGTTTCTTCCGCCGCCGGCAAATTCGCCTCAACATTTGCTCTGGGAGGAGAAGTTTTCTCAGCGATAGATCCTCAATTTGCCAAGATGATAGCAGCCAAAGCCGTTCCAGCATACGAATACGCCAAGGAAGTTCCGGGCAACACCCAGACTGCCTGCTACATTTCCAGATATTTCTACGAGGAAGACACTTGGGTAGATGATGTGGAACTGGCTGCCGCTACACTTTATTCAACCACCAAGAATCCTGTATATCAAGAAGAAGCAGACTACTACGGAGAGCAGGAACCTGTATCTCCGTGGATGGAACTGGGAAGGGGAAGGCATTACCAGTTCTACCCGTTCATAAACCTCGGCCACTTCCTTCAGGCATCAGAAGGAGACGAGGCCCTGAAACTCAAATACACCGAGTTTATGAAAGAAGGCCTTGAGGATTTGCGCAAAAGGGCAGACATAGAACCGTTCTGCCACGGCATTCCATATCTGTGGTGCTCCAATAACCTGACCAGTGCTGCCGTCACTCAGGCACAGCTTTACCGCAGGCTTACTGGAGACAATTCCTATGCTTATATGGAAGCCGCTTTGAGAGACTGGCTATTCGGATGCAATCCTTGGGGCGTTTCAATGATAATCGGCTATCCTAAGGGCGGTTACATCCCGACTCGTCCACATTCCGCATTCACTCTGGAACACAGAGAGATAACGGGAGGTCTGATAGACGGTCCGGTATACAACTTCATCTTCTCCTCCAGAGCCGGCGGCGGACTTAGGGAACCAGATGAAACCCCATCGTTGAACAGAGGAATAGCAGTTTACCACAACGATATCGGTGACTATGCCACAAACGAGCCAACTATGGACGGCACGGCAGGCCTTACATATTACTTTGCAACTTTGGAGCAGGAAGGCAACCGCCAGAAAAAAGAATTCAGCCCTGCAACTTCAAAGGCTGTCAAAGACCGTTACGGAGCAATACGCCGCATAGATCCTACCAAGAAAGAAATCTACCTGATTTTCTCTGCAGACGATATGTTCAACGGCGGGGAGAAAATCCTCCAGACCCTGAAGAAAGAGAAGATAAAAGGCTCCTTCTTCTTCACCGGCAACGCCCTGCGTAAGCCAGAGTTCCAGGATATTATCCGCCGCATCGTTGAAGAGGGCCATTATGTGAGCGGCCATTCAGACAAGCATCTTCTTTATGCTCCGTGGGACGGCAACAGAGACTCTATGCTCATAAGCAAAGACAGCATCCTCGCAGACATAAAGCTCAACGCAAAAGAGCTTGAAAAATTCGGAGTACTTCAGAGCCAGTCCAGATATTTGCTTCCTCCATACGAGCACTACAACACAGAGGCTGTGAACATACTCTCAAGAGCCGGCTATATCCCAATCAACTACACTCCTGGAACAGCCACTCCGGCAGACTATACCATTCCATCTATGAGCTCCTACGTAGAAGCCCAGACCTTGATAGACCGCCTGTACGCCTTTGAGCAGAAAAATTCCCTCAATGGTGCTATCATACTGATCCACCCTGGCATAGAGCCAACCCGTCCGGAAAGCGAAAGGCTCTACAACCGCCTCAGGGAAATAGTCACATACCTCAAGAAAAAAGGCTACACCTTCAAAACCTTCAAAGACCTATAATATGTTCAAGATAATAGACAAGAAGCAGCTCACACCGCTGATTTACTCGCTGGAAGTGGAAGCTCCGAGAATTGCCAAAAGCGCAAAACCCGGGCAATTCCTCATTGTCCGCCCAACGGAAAATGGAGAGAGAGTTCCGCTTACCATCTGCGATTACAACGCAGAGAAAGGAACGGTGAGAATTGTTGTGCAGATAGCCGGAGTTTCCTCCAACAAGATCTGTATGATGAACGTTGGAGATTTCCTCTGCGATGTGGCCGGCCCGCTCGGCAAACCGTCTGAGTTTATGGACATTTCATACGAGGAGCTGAAGAACAAACGCTACCTGTTTGTTGCCGGTGGAGTAGGAGCCGCACCAGTTTATCCTCAGGCGATGTATCTTCACAAAGCAGGCGCTCACGTGGACGTAATCATAGGCGCAAGGAACAAAGACCTAATCATAATGGAAGACGAGATGAAGGTAGCCTGTTCCAACCTCTACATCTGCACAGACGACGGCTCCAAAGGCGAGAAAGGAGTAGTAACTCTTTTGATGGAACGCCTTGGAAACAATTATGATATGTGCGTGGCAATTGGCCCTATGATAATGATGAAGTTTGCAACGCTGACAGCAAAGAAGTTGAACCTTCCTATTACCGTCAGCCTCAATACCTTGATGGTAGACGGAACCGGAATGTGCGGAGCCTGCAGAGTGAGCGTTGCGGGCAAGACAATGTTCGCCTGCGTAGACGGCCCTGAATTCAACGGCTACGATGTGGACTTTGACGAGGCCATGCGCCGCCAGACACTTTACCGCAAGCAGGAACAGCAAGCCAACGAAGCCGCCGGCCTAGTACTAAAAAGATAAACCTATGGCAAACAAGATAGACAGGGTTCCGGTAAGGGAACAAGACCCTAAAGTCAGGGCTACAAACTTTGAAGAAGTATGCTATGGCTACAATGCTGAGGAAGCGCAGCTTGAAGCTTCCAGATGCCTGAATTGCAAGAAGCCGCGCTGCGTGGATTCTTGTCCTGTTGGCATCAAGATTCCTGCATTCATACATCAGGTTCTGGAAGGAGACTTCAAGGCCTCGTACGATACAATCTCTGAAGACAGTTCTCTTCCTGCAATCTGCGGCAGGGTTTGTCCGCAGGAAACCCAGTGCGAAGGCAGCTGCATCCTAGGAGTCAAGGGACAATCCGTTTCAATCGGCAAGCTGGAAAGATTTGTCGCCGATTATGCCCGCGAGCATGAAAGTGCTGAAAGCAAACATCCTCTTATTGACAAACAAGGAATCAAGGTGGCGGTAATTGGCAGTGGACCAGCAGGTTTAGCCTGCGCATCAGATCTTGCAAAGCTCGGCTACAGCGTAACGATATTCGAGAGCCTTCATAAAGCCGGCGGTGTTCTCACATACGGAATTCCTGAGTTCAGGCTTCCTAAGAAAGCCGTGGTTGAAAAGGAGATCCAGAAACTTCTGGATTTGGGCATAAAGATAGAAACAGATGTGTTTGTGGGAAGAACGGTAACCATAGATGATCTTATGGACAAAGAAGGCTTTAATGCAGTGTTTGTGGGAACTGGCGCAGGACTTCCTCTGTTCCTCGGTATTCCTGGAGAGAATCTGAACGGAGTTTTCTCTGCCAACGAATATCTGACCAGAAACAATTTGATGCAGGCTTTTAGCAAAGAGTCTGATACTCCGATATTTCAGGCAAAGAAGGTGTGCGTAGTTGGCGGTGGAAATGTTGCGATGGATGCCGCAAGAACAGCATTAAGACTTGGCGCTGAAGTAACAATCGTTTATCGCAGAAGCGAAAAGGAACTGCCTGCAAGAGCAGAAGAAATTCATCACGCTAAAGAAGAAGGCATCAACTTCCAGCTGCTGACAAATCCTGTAGAAGTTCTCGGCGATGAGAACGGATGGGTAAAAGGCATAAGATGCATTCGGATGGAACTTGGCGAGCCAGACGAGAGCGGCCGCCGCAGCCCTGTTCCGATTCCTGACTCTGAGTTTGACATAGAGGCTGATGCTCTGATAGTTGCGCTTGGTACCAAGATCAACCGCCTGATTGCAGACACCACTCCAGGTCTAGGAACAGACCGCAAAGGAAGGCTGCTTACAGAACAAACCGCAACCACTCGCAAAGGAGTATTCGCAGGCGGAGATGTTGTAACCGGAGCAGCAACTGTCATACTCGCGATGGGTGAAGGACGCAAAGCCGCCGCTGCTATTGATGAGTATTTAAAGGGCTATGGTGCCTCGTAAAGCCCCGAACGCAAAAAAGATATTACATTTGCAAAGTTTATTTGAAAAGATATGGCACAAGTGCAGAAACCAAGCATCCCGAAAGGAACAAGAGATTTTTCTCCGGAGCAGATGGCCGGAAGAAACTACATATTCGATACCATAAAGAGCGTATTCCGCCAGTTTGGCTACAAGCCGATAGAGACTCCATCTATGGAGAATCTTTCTACGCTCCTGGGCAAGTACGGAGAAGAAGGAGACAAGCTCCTGTTCAAGGTGCTTAACAGCGGAGAAGCCTTTGCACAGATATCATCAGATGATCTTCAGAAAGGAAGCAACGCGCTGAGCCTCAAGGTTTGCGAGAAAGGTCTCAGATATGATCTCACCGTTCCGTTTGCAAGATATGTGGTTCAGCACCGCAATGAAATAACCTTTCCGTTCAAGCGCTATCAGATACAGCCTGTCTGGAGGGCAGACCGTCCTCAGAAAGGCCGCTACAGAGAGTTCTACCAGTGCGATGTAGACGTTATCGGCAGCAAGAGCCTTCTGAATGAACTTGAGCTGGTTCAGATTGCAGACAAGGTGTTCAACCTCTTTGGCATCAACGTCTGCATCAAGATCAACAACCGCAAAATCTTGGCTGGCCTGGCAGAAGCAATGGGCTTCCCTGAAAAACTGGTGGAGATAACCATCGCGATGGACAAGATAGACAAGATTGGAATAGAGGCGGTAAAGGAAGAAATGCTTGCAGGCGGCGTGGATGGAAAAGGTTTCTCAGTTCTTGAACCGGTTCTCACTTTCACTGGCAGCACAGAGGAGAAACTTTCTTTGATCAGCAATGTGGTAAAGGATAGCGAAATCGGACGCAAGGGCGTGGAAGAACTTCAGACTCTCTTCGGCCTCATAGAGAAAGCAAATATCACCCAGAAAGTAGAAGTAGACCTTTCTCTTGCTCGCGGCCTCAACTATTACACAGGCGCCATCTTTGAAGTCAAGGCTCTGGATTTTGCAATCGGAAGCATCTGCGGCGGCGGCCGTTACGACAACCTCACCGGCATTTTTGGTCTGCCAGACGTTTCCGGCGTGGGCATTTCATTTGGCGCAGACCGCATCTACGATGTGCTCACAGGCCTGGACAAATTCCCAAAGGAAGCAGTAGGGGGAACCAAGGTTCTTCTTTCCAATATGGATGAGTCTTCCGTGGCATATCTTCTGCCGCTTGCAAATGAATTCAGGGCAAAGGGCATAAGCTGTGAAGTCTATCCAGACCAGAGCAAACTAAAGAAGCAATTCGAATACGCAGAGAAAAACAAGATACCGTTCTTCATTATCGCAGGAGAATCAGAAGTCCAGGCAAAAACCATAAACCTCAAGAACCTGGAAACCGGAGAGCAAACCACCCTCCCGCTCTCTGAAGCAGCAGGATTTTTCTCCTAGTTAGCCCAAAGTCTGCGAAAAATTTGGAAATTCGGAAAATTGTGTATCTTTGCAGTCCATTACCGCGGGGTAGAGCAGTTGGAAGCTCGTCGGGCTCATAACCCGGAGGTCGGATGGTTCGAGTCCTCCCCCCGCTACCATTACCGGAAAGTCTGACGATTTTCCGGTTTTTTTTGCAAAAATTTGTCTCGTGTAAACTAATTCGTTAACTTTGCGATATGAAGAGGGATTATGTGAGACGATTGGTCGTATTTGAAGACCACTTTAAAAAATTCAGAAAAACTCTGGACAGAGAAACACTGAAAAAAGTATATCAGATTTTTACTCTGATAATGTTGGTGGAAAAAGTTCCAGCCAAATTCTTGAAATCCATTGAAGGCAGGAAGGGGCTATATGAAATTCGGATAGAGCAAGAAAGCAATCTCTACCGTATTTTTTGCTGCTTTGATGAAGGTAATTTGGTTATACTTTTCAATGGTTTTCAGAAGAAAACCCAGAAGACTCCTACAAAGCAGCTTGATAAAGCTGAAGCCCTTATGAAAAAGTATTTTGAACAGAAAAGCAAGAAGAATAATGGATAAGAATAAACTTAAGAAAATGAATTTGACTCCGATTGAAGATCTTATTTCAGAAGATTTCGGAGATGTGGGCACTCCCGAGCGTGAACAGTTCGAGATGGAGTGCGATGCTTTTATTATTGGCGAGCAACTCAAGGATGAGCGCCTACGGGCTGGTCTTACTCAGGAACAGCTAGCCGATAGGATTGGCACAAAAAAGAGTTTTATATCTAGAGTAGAAAGAGGGCATGCAGATATTCAGCTCTCAACTCTAGTAAAACTCTTTCAAGGTTTAGGCCGCCGTGTCAGTGTCAGGGTTCTTTAATTTGTTCCTCCCCCCGTTACCAATTAACAAAATGTTAATAACAAAATGTTAATTGCTTTTTTCCGTTTTTTTCTTTTCGGGGAGTTAGGCACGCCTTTTGCAGAAAAGGCCTCTAAACCATTTTTGTAACAAAAAAGTTGCATTTATGAAATAAGTGTGTAAATTTGTGCCGATTTTGTGTTTGTTGGGGACGACTCCCCAGAACAAGCCAAAATCACGTAACTTTCGACGACTCAAGTAGTTTTATAATTTATTACGGTTCCAATTCTCGGGTATCCTGAAAAGATATTCGGAAGTGGATTTTTTTTGCAGAAAAGAGAAAATGATAAATAGGGGAGAGATAAGTAGCTGATAGCAAGAGAGATAGAGGCAGGAGAAGAAATAGACCTGAATGGTGAAAATGAATAGATTATCACATAACGTGGCAAATGCTGTTTTGGCAGCATTGGCTCTTCTTTTGTTTGCTGGGAATTCATATGCCCAGGACGTTACTTATAAAGAGGTAGTGGTTCAGCAGCAGTCTGAAGACTGGAACCACGGAGCTTCTTTGCGCACCAACCTTTTCTATTGGGGCAGCGGTACTCCTAACCTTGGTCTGGAAGTGCCTGTAGCCAAGCATTTCAGCATTGGCGGAAACTTTGGCCTGAAGCCTTGGCCTAGATTCTTCCCGTGGGATAACGACAAGATGAAGGAGAAGAAGTGGAAACACCTTCTTGCCGTTCCTGAATTCCGCTATTGGAGCAAAGAAGTTTATGAAGGCTGGTTCTTTGGCCTTGATCTTATTTATACTCATTATAACGTAGCAGCCGCAAAGTTCCCGTTCGGTATGTACAAGAAGGTTAGAGACAGCCGCTTGGAAGGAGACTGGATGGGTCTTGGCCTGTTCCTTGGACATAGCTGGTGGCTCAACGACCGCTGGCGCCTTGAGCTTGAGGCCGGCGCAGCTGTTGGACATAACGATGCCAAGCAGTTTGAGTGCGGCTACTGCGGAACGGAGATCGGCAAGGACAAAGGATGGGGCGTAGTTCCAAAGCTAGGCCTCAACCTGGCATACAACTTTGCAAAGCGCCATCCAATGGAGGATGTGGTAATCAGAATCCCTGAGCCAAAGGCTCCTGCAAAGGTTGCAGAACCGGCTCCGTTTGTTCCTGTTCTGAAGGACGTTACGCCTAAGAAGGGTGTTGCTGATGAGCTTGCTTTAACCAACTACTTCCTCAAGCCAATCGCTGAGTACAAGCCTTATTCTCCAGACAGGATCCTGAGAAAAGAAAAAGAGCTTCTCTACGTGAACTTTGAGGTTGGAAAATCTCAGCTCAAATACAACTTCCGCAACAACGCAGAAATTCTGGACAAGATCATAGATGTTACCGGCACCGTAATGAAGGATGCCCGCCATCAGATGGCTAAGCTCCAGATTATTGGTCTTGCTTCTGTAGAAGGCTCTAACGCCAACAACATCAAGCTTTCAGAGAATCGTGCCCTGGCTCTTAAGATGTACATCCAGAGCAAGCTTAACATTCCGGACAACCTCTTTGACATCAACGCCGGCGGAGAGGCCTGGAGCGAGTTCAAGGACCAGGTCAACGATCTCATTCTTGCCAACGGCAGCAAGACTCTTTCCAAGGCTGAGCTTGAGAGCGTGATGGATATTATAAATAAGGAGTCCAACCTAGACAAGAGAGAGAGCAAGATCAAGGCGCTCAACGGCGGCAAGACTTTCTCTAAGATTCTGAAGGAGCTTTTGGCAGACCAGCGCAATTCCGGATACCTTACTATATACTTTGATTATGTAGATGATACTGCTAAGGTTATCAACAATTCCATTGACCTCATAGAAAACGGTAACGGCAAGCAGGCTCTGGAAGTTCTCGAGAAGGTTTCAGACGATCCTCGCAGCGCCAATGCTCTTGCAACCGCACTCTTCATGAACGGCAAAGAGGCTGAGGCTATAGATCTCCTCAACAAGATTATTGCAAAGGGCGGCTATGACGCTAACACTGCTCAGCAGAATCTGGACTCCATAAAGAAGTACCAGCAGCAGAGGGCAGAGTATGAGAAATACAAGCAGCAGGTAGAGGAATACAACCGCCAGATGGAAGACTACAACAAGAGAGTCAACCAGCTGAAACAGGTTCAGTAGTATTGGAAAAACGAATTAGAAAATTATAATTAACAACAACAATTATTAATCAACAAACAACTTAAAAATCAACAGCAATGAAAACTGTTTTCAAATTCGCCCTCATGGGCCTTGCTGCTTCTCTGTTTGTGCTGGGTTGCTCTAAGAGCGACACCACTCCGGAGGGTGCAGACAATCCTAACTACGACAGCGAAAAGAACACGGTTAACGCCAACTTCGTTTTCAATGTCTCTACAGGAAACACTCCTATTACAAAGATGACATCTACCGCTACCCAGGCTCTGACTACAGAGAATTTCCGTGGTATTTCAGACGCTCAGCTCTTTGCTTACAAACTTGGAACGAGCAACGACGGAAAGTGGATTGCCACAGCAACTACTGCAGACAAGACTTATGGCCTTGGTACAGTTCTTACTCCTAACCAGATCAAGACAGACGGAACCGTATCTCATAGAGTTCTGGAACTTGCTCTCCCTGTTGAGACCAACGCTCTGATGTTCTGGGGCAAAGCTCCTCAGAGCGGATCAGATCCTGACAACGAGCAGGGCAAGATTACCTTCAGCGCTGCTAACGCTGCTATTGGAAATCACAGCTTCAGCCTCGTTGAAAGAGTTGCTTCCGGTTCTGCCGGCGCAACTGCTCTTGAGCATTGGCAAGATATGCTCTCTAAACTCATCAACGCTGTAGTAGGCACTCATTTCACTGCAGCTGCCGGTACGATTACCTGGAATGGCCAAACCAATGACGGCAACGACGGACGTCCAGGCGCCATTGACCTTTACTGGGGAGATTTTGTAACTGTTAATCCTTCTACAGGAGATATAACTCCAAAGACAGTTTGTCCTTTTAACACAACCGATCCTATTAGCCCTGCTGGAGAATCTCTTGCAGACGCATTTGATGTTTTCAACACTGTTTATACAAACGAAGTGCGTGCAGGTTCAGGTGCTGCAATCCACTATATGATGAAAGACCTTTATGGTATGATCCATAAGATTGTAGACGATACCCAGATGATACCTACCTCATTGCAGGAGCAGGTTGTAAAAGAGATTGCAGCTGCAATCCAGAACAATATCACTAAGATAATTGATGCTAATGGTGATCCTCTGCCTACATCTACATTGAAGACTAATGCTGGTGTTACCTATTCAGATGTAACCAGTGGTCTGGACGCCTTCCCTGATGGTGTTGCTGTCATTGGCCTTCCTAAGGGAAGCACTCAATTGAAGGCTGATCTTTCTGCTACCGCTCCTTATGTAACCTGGTCTTATGCAACTACTTTACACAGCAACATAGCTGGTGCTACCACTATCAACAGCATTATGTATCCTGCAGAGATCTGCTACTTTGGCAACAGCCCTGTACGCGTAACAGACGAGGAAGTTAAGGCAGCTGAATATCCTGAGGGAGTTACCAACTGGGATACAGATGCTTCCTGGACTTCCAAGGCTTGGGTTAAGAACTCTCACGTTAAGTCAACCACCAGAAGCGTTGCAATGCAGTTCAATATCAACTACGGTACAGCTCTTCTGAAAACTAAAGTTGATTATGTAAGCGGCCTTAGCCAGCTGGAAGACAACAACGAAGCTATCCAGGCCAGAACCGGCGTTACCGAAGCCAACAAGAAGATCAATGTTGCAAGCGGCCTGTTTACTCTTACCGGTATTCTCGTAGGCGGCCAGCCAAAGGAAGTTGGCTGGAACTATCTTCCAAAGGCAAATACTTTCAGCTATACAATTTACGACAAGGTTATTGTTGACGGCACTGTTCCTACAGGTGCAAATAACGAGACTTACACTCTAGTATGGGACAACTACAACTCTACCCTTGGAGCCACTGCACAGTCTGATGTTCTTGTTGCTCTTGAGTTTACCAACAATGCTGGCGACTTCTGGGGCAAGGACAACCTTGTAAGAAACGGCGGTACTTTCTACCTGGTAGGAAAGCTCGATCCTAAGGCTAGCGGCCTTGCTGCCATTACCTTCCCAACCAACTATGCTCTTCCTCCTTACAATGCAGACGGAAGCACAATTGAGGCTACCCGCGTATTCATTCAGGACTATATGACCACTGCAAACTTCTACTTTGACGGAACTTCTTTGCAGAAGGCATACGTAACCGTTCCAGACCTGCGTTCAACCCAGATTTCCCTTGGTCTTAGCGTAGATCTGAAGTGGAGCACTGGTCTTGTATTTGACTCAATTCTTGGTGCTGACTAATATTCACCGATAACTGATAGTGGAAATGAAATCTGGAAGATATACACTAAGAAGTCTTATGATAGCTCTTTGCACCCTGCCTCTTCTGGCAGGATGCAAGAGTCTCATAGACGATAATCTGGACGATTGCGCGGCAGAAGTGGCCATTACTTATGAGCTTCGTCTTGTCACCAATATCCAGACAGAGATAGCTACCGAGCTGGACCAGCCGGAAGACGTTTACGTTAAGCAGGCCCTCGAGAGCTATCTTGCCCCTGTCTTCACAGATTTTGCCCACGATCTTGATCTCTCGTTCTACGATGTGATGGGGGAGAATCCGCTCCTCCATCACAAGAGCGAGATTATGGATGCGTCACAGACAAGCTACACGCTTCATCTGCCGGCGCAGAATTATATGCACAACGCAGTTGCAAACGTTCAGGGAAACGGCGTGGTGGCTCTTCAGAACATAGACTACGGCCTTCAGGCTTCTCTAGACCAAGTCAAGACCAAGGCCGCAGACAGCATTGCCACCCACAAGACAGGACTTTTCACCGGCCGTCTGAAAGAGATGGACATCAAGGCTGGAGCACAGAGCCAGACCTTTACCGTAACCCTGAATATGGCCAATTGCGCAACAGCCCTTGTAATAGACACTACCGGCAGCAAACTCAAGAATATCAAGGTATATTCCACCGGTTTTGCCACAGGGCTCAAGATATCAGACAATATCTACAATCATCCGGAGCAGCATCCTATTGTAAAAGACGACAAGCTGAACGTAACGGGCGGAACCCAGATGTGCTTTGCCAGCGTAAACTATCCTAGCAAAGACACTCCTGGCAGTAAAACCATTATAGAAACAACAGATCCGTTCATCAGCGTTGGCAGCGAGGATGCTCTTTGGCAGTGGCATTGCTATGCAACCCTTCCGGACGGCTCCATTACTCTCAGCGTTCTGAGCGTAAAGAAACCTCTCAGGCCTGGCCAGCTTGAGATAGTCAAGGCAAAAGCCTATGACAACGGAGTAATAGACACCAGGGCGCCGCACGTAGGTGTTTCTGTAACACTGGACTGGACTCCTGGCGGAGATTACCACCCGATATTCTAAAAGAAAAATAACGCGGCAGTTTTCATCGCGATAAAGAAAAAGAAAACAAAAAGGATAGAAATAAAAGAAAGAAAAATGATTGTTGCACGTAAATATCTGAAACTTTTGGCAGTATTCTCAGCGATGCTTGCCTTGGCTGTTTCGTGCAGCAAGTCTTCCTCTCCATTGGAGGAGCCTGTTCAGGGCGGAGACATTGTGGAGCCAAGCGGTTTCCCTGTTTCCCTGGCCTTTGGAATGAAGGATGTCAAGTATTCTCCTGCCACAAAAACCCTGGCTCAAGTTGCCCAGGCAGACGGCAGCGCCAATTCTTTCCGCGGAATGAGCGGCATCTGGTTCCTTCCATTCGACGTGCAGAGAGAAATACGTGCAGACGATACCCGTTCGGGAGATTACCTGAGGCTCCCTTATGAAGGCATCTCAGATGATTTTGGAGATGACGGATCTTCCGGCTCGTTCCAGGGCTTGGTCAATTCAAACAACTCTCACTACTACAAGAGCATTTACATTCCTTCCGGTACCGCTTCATTCCTGGTTTACGGCAAGGCCAAAGAGGTCAGCCCTGTTACCATAGGATCAACCACATACACTAGCGGCACTCAGGCTTACAAACACCTTTACGGCAGCCTCATAGCATCTGATGAAGCCTCTGGCGGCACCGCCGGTGTCAAAGCCTCTGACATTACCTTCTCCCCTGATCCAATCGCCGATGCCACAGCAAGGGCCGCAATCGTATCCAAGGCCCAGAGGCTGGCCAACTATATGACTTCTTTGTTTACGACCACTTATTCAGTAAACTACTACTATAGAACATCCTGGTATGGTTCCACCCAAACTGGAACTGTTTCCAGAAGCTGGCATCAAGCTATTTCTGAAACCTGGTGTTCACAGACAATGGAAAACTGGTACAACACGCTTCTCAATGGCGGCGGCTCCGGAACACAAGGAAACATTTATTCCTGCAGCGGTGTATCCATAACAAATCTTTTGAGAAGGCTTTACATAGCCTTGTCTGCAGAAGACAATACCGTTAGCAATAGTAGCTATACTCCACAATCCGGCACTTACGACGGCTGTTTTTTGAATAGCAACAGAACAACAGAGTTGACATACAGGAATTTCTCTGCATCTTACCGCGATGAAATTCTTGAACAGATACGTACTTTTGCAACCGTGTCTGGTTCCGGCAATAATCTGACTCTTACGCTCAGAGACTCAGACTTGAGAGACTTCCCTGTAGGAGACGGGCTTCCTGAAGGCTGTGTGGCAATTAAGTGGGATGGAAGCAAGTTTGTTGCGGTTACTGAGGGCGATTATGACATACATCTGGCTCCGATGGACAGGTTCTGCTATCCACCTAGCCTCTGGTACTATGTGAACAGCCAGATATCTTGTGCCAAGAAACTGAATTCAGAGGACGATGATGCAGTGGCTGAGCGTGCAATAGCCGCTTATTACAAGAATACATCAGCAACTTGGACGAGTATTTTAGATCAGTATAATACAGGGCAAAGGAAATTTGGGCCGGTGGTAAGGAAAGGAGCCGTTTCAGTTGCCGTCAACAAGCCGATGCAGTACGGAGTGGCTTTGCTGAAACTGAATTTGAATACAACCGCTTCAACGCTTAAGGATGCCGATAATGCGGATGTTACGGTAAGCAATACACTGTTCCCTATGACGGCAGTTATAGTGGCAGGCCAGCATAAGCAAAGCTTTGACTTTACTCCTCAGACAGGAAACGAGTACTATGTTTATGACAATATGCCGTTGTCTGATGCCGGCGAAACCCTTGCCTGGATAACAAGCTTGGCTAATACAAACAACCCTTCCTACACTCTTCTGCTTCAGAGCCTGCAGGCAGAGGATGTGATAATATGCATAGAGTTCCAGAATAACTCCTCCACAACATTCAAGGGAGAGACGGGCTACATAGTTCCTGGAAGCAAGTTCTATATGCTGGGTACCCTGACTTATGGTTCCGGCCAGGGAAATCAGACACTGGTAAAGAGTGTCTTCCAGCAAGATTATGTTACGGAAGTGAACCTTACCATAAACAGTTTGAAGAAGGCGTTCAACTGCATTCCTGACCTTCAGGATCCGCAGCTGGAAGTTGGAGTTGAAATTGATATAGATTGGATTTTGGCAACGCCTTCAGAAATACCGCTTTATTAGTAGAAAGTATTGAGCATAAATGAGAGGTTTAAAGAACATATTTGAAAAGATGAACGGTAAAGTTTTTGTGGCGGTGGCTGTTGCGCTGGCCTCAATTCTGAGCCTTTCATCCTGCCATAAGCACCATACTCCGGAGCAGCAGCCTTCTCTTCAGATTTCCGTGTATATTCCTCAGCCTCTGGCAACCAAGGCAGACGTGGGAGACATAAAGGCTACCGAGGCGGAGAAGAAAATCAACGAGCTGGTTGTGTGGCTGTACAGAAATGCTGATGCACAGACTGCTCCTTCTTTCTATTGCCTACATCTTACAGACCTTACAAAATATAATCTGGAAAGCGGTCAGGAAGCAAGATTCACTGTTTTGCTGAATACGAATGAACTCAAGCAGATAGCAAGCCAAAAGCCAAATCTGGACCTTTATGCAGTAGCAAATCCAACTGCTGCAGGTTTGACTCTTCCTTCTACAGAAGATGACCTCAAGGCTATTACTCGTGAACAGCTTCTCCAGATGTCTATGACCGGAGAAGCCTTTGGTGCAACCTACAGCGGATGCCCTAAGACAGAAGTTCCAACGGAAGGTCTTCCTTATTCCGGAGTGGCAACCAATGTTCCTATTACAGGAAGCTTCCCTGTGCTGGTTGTAAGCAAGGTAACCTTGACACGCTGCGTTAGCAAGTTCCGCCTTGTGGTATGCAGAATGGAGGTGGAAGATTCGGAGTTTGAGATTACCAACGTAACAATAAATGGAAACCAGTTCTCCGTAAAGGAATATGTTTTCAACAATTCCACCGCTTCTTACAAGATAGACGCGGCTTCTGGCTATGAGACAGATCCAGTGACCGTTGCTTCTTCTGTTACTGCCAGCTCTATAGCCATTAACAATACTCCTGGAGACCTTCTGTTCCGTTCCGTAAACCACGAAAGCGAGACAGCAGACCAGTACTGGAGCCGCCTGGATGTAGCCAAAGAAGCTGGCAAGTTGTCAGATGTAAAGACCTTCTATGTAAGAGAAACAGACAAGAAACTGACCGGCTCAATCAGTTACAAGACATCCTCTTCTGGACCTGTAAGAACCAAGACCTTTGAAATGAATGCCGCAGGTGACTTTGCCCGCAACCACGTTTGGGTAGTTTATGCCTACTTTGTAGGCGGAAGGCTGGTTCTGATGCCAACAGTGCTTCCGTGGACTGCCGGCAACGATCGTCTGGCATACTCAACTCAGGGTCACACTGATGTTTCCGTAGTTCGCTGGCTGCGCTACACTCCGGATTGTGACTACAACAACTGGGATGAGACTTGGGTAGCCGTATCTTACGGATTCCAGGGAGACGGAATCACTCCTGCATACTCTACCAGAATTAACTTTTCAACAACCAATGCATACCCGCTAAAGCTCCAGCTAGACAACGACTTCTTCCAGTTTATCATTGTGGATGAAACCCATCCTAATCCTACTGTCTGGCCAACTCAGGACTATAATTTGACGGCTGGAAGTCACACCTTTGGAATGTGGGTGGTTCCTAAGACAAATGCCACTCCGTCATCTGAAGAGCAGAGTAAGGTTTCTGTAACGCTTATTTGCATACCAACAGGACAGGCTCCATACTTGATTCCGATTTCGCACAACTTCCCAGGAGACTCAGACCATATTCCAATTAGGTTCAGGAGAGTCTCCCCGGCAGACTATGAGGCCAACAAGACAAGAGAGTATGACGCTTCAAATCCGGGTCAGTATTGGCTTGAACCAACCACCAACACTTAATGAGAAAGTTTATTTTACATAGAATAGTTCTTTTCTCGGCAATGCTTCTGACGGCGTTGCTGGTTGCGGTGTCTTGCACCAAGGAGGAAGAAATCCATCTGGAAGGCGATACAAGCGGCAATCTTTCTATCCTTGCTGAACTCTTTGACGACGGCATAGACTATCTTAGTGGCCATACGAAGGCTCGGAGCAAGGCCAAAGACGATGAAGATCCTGGCATTGTAGACGGAGACGATGTTATTGCCCGTTCTGTTTTGAACGAAAACCTCATTGAGACTCTGGATATTTTCATCAAGAAGGAATCTGCAGCCGAAACCGATTCTTGGATTTATGTAAAGCATCTGGATAAAGACCAGACCGGCGTCATTCTGGATCCAAACGCCCCGGGCGGCCTTATGGACAAGGCAAAGCAACTGATTAACAAGAACTGGGCTAATGAACTGACTACAGAGAACACACCATTTGATCCTAATGTTCAGTATCATATCTATGTAACCGCCAATAACCCTCATACTCATAACTGCAACCACACCACTCACAATCATTACAGTTACAGAGTTGCAGGCTCCACCATCCCAACCAACCTTCAAGAACTCAAGGCTCTTCACACTTACGACGCCAAGACAGACTGCTATTATACTCCGGACGCTGTTCCTGAAAGAACCAACCGCGTAAATAAGAAGGCTTTCCTTATGGATGGAGACATCACCTGGAGTCCGGTACCGGAAGATGGAGAGCAGATATGGGATGTTGATCTTAAGAGAGCCGTTTCCAAGGTTATTGTAACCCTGCAGATGGACGACACCTTCAAGACGAGTATCACCCAGAAAGCAGACGGAAAGAACTGGACAGTGGGAGAGCCAATGTGGAGATATGTTCACTTTGGTTTTGATGTAGCTGACATTGCTTCCGGCACATATGAGCTTGATAAATCTCAGACTGGTAGCCCTTGGGATTCCAAACCATTCAAGATAGGTTCTCTCAACAACACAGACGTAATAGATGCAGATCTATGGCAGTGGTACATAAAGACCTACACGGCTCCGTTTAAGTGGAGAGACTACACAGAGACTCCATACCTTCTTGTTTCTATCAGATATACCTTTACTCCTGAGAATCCTGATGATACTCTTCATCTTGGATCCAGAGTCCTTCATTACAACGACCAGCGTACCACCTACTACCGTATTCCTATTTGCAATGAGCAGAAAGTGGCAGACCAAGGCCTGCAGCGCAACAACATCTACATTGTTGATGCAAAGATTGCTTCCTGGGGTTCAGAGAACGAAGAGTTTGAGGCAGAAGACTTCTACCTGGATCTTGAATACCACGTTGTGCCGTGGACAGAGACCAACGTAGATCACGAGTCAACCATTGTCAAGCTCGGCGATATCAACTATCTTACGGTCTATCCGCAGGAATACACCCTTAAGGGAGACGGAGCACAAACTGTTGACCTGAACTGGTACGCCTCCGTTGCTACAGACGACGGCCGATTTCCGGACATAGACCTTAGTAGTGTTAAGGTTTATTACACTAATTATCAGGGCAATAAGGTGAATATTGAAAACAATCCGACCAAAACCCCTACTTCTCCTGACGGTCTCCAAGACATCACAATCACCAGCACTGCTCCTGATAACAGTTCAGCCAAAGGTGAAGAAGTTCATATAGTCCTTACCCCAGACGGCCTCATAAAGGTTACTTCAGAAGCTCTGCTGAGCCGTGCCGTTAAGACAATTGAGTTTGACGTGGAACTCCTGACAACCACCCTGCCTAAGAAGCACGTTGTCATCCGCCACTATCCTCTGGACAACATCCAGAGCTTCACCGGAAGCTGGTCTTCCCGTTGGAGCGGAAGTACATCTACCCAAACAGTTCGACACTATTCCTTCAATCCTGCACGCGATGGTTGGACAAGTTGGGATGGTTATGCAGATAACGTAGAATGTACCCTAGCCGAGTACAACTTTGCCGAACCCGCACACCGATCAACAAGCACAATAACAGGGACTAGAGAAACAACCAGAGAGAAATTCCTTGCAAATGTTACCACAAATAATGACCGTGCCAATGCAAGTAGTCAAGCTAATGCAGTTAATGGATATTGGGGAACAGGTGCTAGTTATATTGATTGGGATTGGCAAAATCCAGGGACTGCTACTATTTCTGATAATTGGGATTATTGGACATATAATAATTATTATTATTCTGAGTATAAGTATTCAACGTACTATACAAATACTACTGAAACAGTATATAAGGCACGAAGGTATTATCGTGATGTAACTGAAAATGTTCCCTCAACCGGCACTTGGGTAGACTGGGATAGAGATAATGGACAAAATGTAAATCCAACAACTTCTGATAATTTATTTCCCGCAAAAGTTTATTTGAATAATGCTATTTGGCAAATAGAACGTTACAATAGTAGAATTACAAACAGAAACCAACAAACCCAGTTGAACAACAACCATATGTATGTATTGCAGATTACAGCTGCAAGTACAGAATATGCTCTTGGAAAGCCAGTGCTTAATACAAACTACCAGTCTCAGGATCACGTAGTTTCTCCTGCGGTTATGATTGCGTCACAATTGGGTGCTGTTTCAACAACAAACAGTAGTACAACAGCCGCAACGCATTGCGGTACTTATATGGAAGTTGGAACAGACGGAACGCGTTATGTAGGCTGGAGGCTTCCTACCAAAGAAGAAATCAGTGTCATAATTAATTATCAGAATGGAGCAAACACTCAAAATGTGACTATGCAACCTGTTCTTACAGGTGCTTATTATTGGACTCTCGACGGAACATCTGCCAATGTGCCAACGGGAAGTCAAGGTTCTGCAAATAATGCTTATATTCGTTGCGTGAGGGATTTGACTTTGGAAGACATACAAAGGCTTAACAGTGGCAATTAATTTAGTAAAATAGAGAAACGTTGGAAATGAAGCGTTATCTGACATATATAGAAGTTTTAACGGTGGCTTTCTTCATAGGGCTTCTGGCAGGATGTTCAGAAAAGAATCTGGACTCGCCAGAAGGGCCTGAAGCTGATCCTTCTGTGCTTCTGAATGCGGGAGAGATGCCTTTCCGTCTGGGCTTCAACCTGGTTGGAGAAAAACCTGCTCCAAAATCCAAGGCAAGTATTGTGGGAGGAGAAGAAGACACTAGAGACTATGTTAAGACCATTACGATGCTTTGCTTTACCAAAGAAGGCATCTATCTTGGATACAGAAGAGGAGAACTGAGGGGAACTGAGCATTGGTTTACGGAATCAGGGCATCCTAACTGCTACGGAAGAGACCTATTTACGGGTACAATACCTGCAAATACCACCCGAATCCACTTCCTAGCTAATGCGGAAGGTCATATTCCGGGATTTGACAAAACCGGTACCCTGGAGAATGTTCTTATGAGAAACGTGCTGGTTACCAGCGGATTGGAGGACCGCAGAGTTATTTACTGGGGATTCCACAAGGAGGAGACCACGGCTGCAATGAAAGAATGGCTGAGTAAAATGGTAGTAACTGAAGATCCTGTAACAGGAAAGAAGGATACCACCTATGTAAAGAGAGATGGCAGTCTGGTACACTTGATTAGGGACAGGGCAAGAATCAAGTTCGGAACAATGACAGACGATCCTCAGGCTAATCCGCCAAGCGGCAACGACTACAGAATACTGCAGATAGACTGGCTGCTCAGCAATGGCCTTAACAGAGGTTTTATTGCACCTTACAAGGCAAGTTCGGCAGACCATTATGCTGGCTATATCAACGACAACACCCTTGTAATAGACGAGGACCGCCACTCTCCTTACAACCTCAGCGATGCTGCAAGATACACGGCAGATGACGAAGATGAGATGGTAACGGTTTACAAATGGGAGAACGGAGCTCCGGTTTATTATACCAATGATATTTCCAGGATGCTGTACCTGTTTGAAGACGAGAACAATGCTAATAATCCGCCAAAGCTTATCCTCAGGGTGAAATACCAGAAAAACTACCCAAGCACTTCTGTAGCGGACCAGGTGACAAAATACCACACCCTGATGCTTCTGGACAAAGACAACCAACCTCTGAAGGTTCTGAGGAACCACAGTTTTGTGGTAAACATCCACTCCATGCCGTGGAAGGGTATCGGGCATATGACATTTTTAGAGGCGGTTAACACAACTGAATATGAGAATAACCGCACGGTTACCATCGATGATAACGTAGATGACATTACAGACGGAAAGTACGAGCTTAGCATCAAAGACGGAACATCAAAAATTTACAGACATGGAACAGAGAACTCTAGTCAGACTATTTATTTTGAGTTCAAGCCTACAGATGCCGCCCAGGGAAGCGCAGATTGGCATTCCCTTATGGATACCGTTACTAAAAAAGGATTCAAGATTAACTGGGAAGAGACTCCTGACGCAACTTTTGCGGTTAACGACGTAAAGATTGATGCTTGGGACAATACCACAGGCCAGGGAACCATAACGTTTACCCTTGGCTCTCTCTTTAATGAAGCGCTGCAGTCCGGAGTTATCAATATCCAGAATATGCAGACCGGCCTTACCAGAAGAATCCATATCTATACCATCTCCAGCTTCAGCTTCTTCCCGTTAGGCAGTACGAGCATAACGCTTGTAAGAGACGGAACCAATACACGACGTGTTAGTGGCCAAGATTGTGATACTTACAAGCTTACCTTGAGAATTCCGGGCAATTACCCTTCCGGACTGTACCCTATAAGAGTGAGAATGGCATCCACGACTCTGAACCCGTTCAAGTATGAGGTTAACGGGGGTACAGATGAAACTATCAACGTGGAAACGGCCGGTACAGAGAACGGAAATACAGTTGACGGAGAAGTTCTTGCCGGAATGTCTTATGTGACCACAGCCAACAAGTGGAATACGAGAGAGGAAAAGAATGGAGTAATCCAACCGTGGAACTACTGGTACTTCTTTGACCTCCTTACTAAGCCTACAACTACGGATTCCGGCGGCCAGACGGTAGAAGATATGTCAGACAAGCTCTATACCATCTACTTCGACGACACACGTCCGCTCAGAGCTCAGGCAAACCGCGCAGACGGCATCGGCCTCTTCCTGAAGATTAAATACTTCGGTCCTTTCAACACCACTTACAACGTAGGAGAAGCTATCGCGATAACAACCCAATAATTCCCATCGCGGAGTATAGATGGTTTCAAAACAGAAGAATACAAGAAATTAGGGCCTCGGAACCGCTTCCGGGGCCTTTTATTTTGTAGATGTAGCCTGAATGTTTAAGAATAATTATATTTGCAATATGAGCAAAAAGGAGTCAGATATGCTTTTTTTCGTGGCTTTTTGTATGGAAGCCTATAAGAACGAGCATAAGATGAGCGGAAAGAACGTTTCCTTGCTTTTTGACAGGCATAAGGTCAAGGAATATCTCTTCAAGCATTATGATATCCTTCATACGCAAGGAATGCCCTGGATTTTGGAAGAAATAGAGGAGAAGATAAAAGATGAAACTATATCACGGAAGTCTTCAGATAGTTAAGGAACCGCAGATAATTATTCCAGACCGGACACTTGATTACGGAGTGGGCTTTTATACAACTACGTCTAGTAAGCAAGCTAAGGAATGGACAATACGCAAACTTAAAGGGAAAAAGTGGGCTATGTTAATGTTTATGAGGCATTTGCCTTGTACGAAAATGGGTTGTTGAATAAGCAGGAGCTAATCGCAGAGTTAAAAACTTATAAGCTGATAGATCAAGTGCTTTTTCATACAGAGAGGGCGCTCGAGACATTGACTTTTATAAAAGCAACGGAGGTGAAATTATGAGGGCCAAAATTACACAGAAGAATCTTTACTTGATTTTGGCGGGCAAGGCGGTTGCCGTTGCTGAGTTTATCGCGGAGGATGAGCATATTAGCCCTTTGGATGCGTTGAGCAAGTTCTATGCGTCTGAAACTTATAGTAAGTTAGAGAAAGAGAGTACTAAATACTGGCATTATGGGCCGGTTGCTCTTTATCAGGATTATTTGGGGCTATAAGTTGCGGTTGCGCTGGCGGAAGGCGGCAATGGAGTCTGCCGGGATTTCTGCGTTAGGATTTGCAGCGGCTTCTTTCTGGAGCTTTGCAAGGATGGCGTCTGCCTCTTTAATTTTCTGCTTGGCAAGAGCCTTTTTGCCCACATAGTTAAGGACAACAGCTCCGTCTGAAAGGCAGCGGGCGTACTTGAAGGTCTGTGTTCCGTATCTTTGCTTGACAAGATAGGTCATCTGCTGGTTGTAGCCCAGGGCCTGGTTGTAGTTTTTAAGATAGACGTTGGCCTTGAAGATGTTGAAGATGATGTTCTCGTATTCCTGATTTGCATAAGGATCCTTTTCCGGGTCTACTGGCTTGGCCGTGAAATAGAGGAAGTCTCCCTCGTTGTCTTTGAGGATTTCCTTGCTAATGTCATCTTCTGAGAGGTATTTAAGGTAGAGGTCTATGAACTTTGTGTGGATGGTTCTGATCTTGCCAAAACTCAGGTCTGCGTAATACACCAAGTCTCTTTTGTTTAGGGCCCACATAAGAGCGTCTCTTCTGGCCTGTTCCACAGTGTCTGCCTCAAGAAGCTTTTCCAGGGCGGCAACTTCCGCCTTGGCGGAGTCTATAAGGTACTGGTTTTCTGTATTGTAGGCTTTGCTCAGAGAATCTATGGTCTGGGCAAAGGCAGGGCTTCCCATTATGGTGAGAGTCTTAAGAGAATCGAGGTTGAGTTCTTCCTGCTGCTTTTGAGCATCGTTTTTGCAGCTTGCAAGAGAAGCGGTTATGAAGACAATGGCAATGGATGCAATGGCTGATATTTTCATAATGATTGGTTTTGGGGCTGTAAAAATATGAATTTTCGTTGTATATTTATTCCTTGAATTGCCGTTTGGGCTTTGAAATATGAAGATTAGGCGTCTGAAATATGTGCTTGCGCTTTTGGCGCTGCTGCTTGGAGGCGGAAGGCTTTGCGCTTCTGCTGATCTGAGGTGCGGGGCAGATACATTGTCCAGAAGCTCTTTGGCAGACAGCGTTGCGCTGCTTTACTGGGACTGGGTGGACCTGTCAGACAGCACATTATATCTGGCTTCCGGCGGGGAAGATTCTTTCTCAGCGATGGAAAACTACTGCAGCGAGTTCTTTTCCCTGCTGGCTGCCTGCTCGCCTTCAAGAGCCCAGAAGGCCGTGGGGGCTTTGATGGACAAGGCCGCCAAGGCTCAGCGATATGATTACTTTATGGCCATCGCTGAGAAATATTTCTATTCCCTTCAGTCTCCTTATTACAACGAAAAGCTTCTGCTGCTTTTCCTTGGGCACAAGATTGGGAGGACAGATATTCCAGAGGTGGAAAAGAGCCGTGAGAAATATCTTGAGGCGGAGGTCAGGCGGAATATGCCCGGGACTCAGGCCCTGGATTTTGACTTGGAAGGCGGCGGTTCTTTATACAAGGTGCTGGGGGCCTGCACGGAGCGTCAGACTCTTATGCTGGTGTTCTTTGATGCGGGCTGCAGAGACTGCCTGAACGGGATATCCCGCCTGGGGCATTCTCCGGCTGTGGGCAAGATGATTGCAGAGGGAGAACTCGCGGTTCTGGCCGTTTGCACGGAAGGCCGCCTTTCTTCCGTTTCCTATTTGATTCCGTCTGGATGGATTGCCGCTTCAGACAGCGAGGCGGTGGTCCAAAACTCTCTATATCGTACGCGTAACACTCCTTCTGTCTATTTCATAGAAAGAGACGGCACGGTGGCCCTGAAGGACGTTTCCGCCTCCGCCGCCATTGAATATCTCCTGGGCTTAAGATAAAAGTTGTACAATATAAAAATTGTACTATCTTTGTGTCTGATGGAAAATTGGAGGAAATACTCGCAGTTTATTGCTACGCAGGTTGCCCGCAGTATGGAAGAAAAGGCTGTTACGCAGAAGATGCTGGCAGACAGGATGGGGTGCAGCCAGCAGCACGTGTCTGCCCTTCTGAAGGGCGGGAGCAATCTTACGCTTGAGAGTATCAGCCGTCTGGAAGAGGCTCTGGGGATAGACATTGTAAAGTCTATGCTGAGCTTTGTGTACGGCTATGATTACAGGCCGGAAGAGAGGGCTTTTCTGAACGAGCCACCAGCTCCGGCATATAAAAGGATGTCTGGGAGTCTGGACAAGACATATCCGATAGGCATACAGACTTTTGAGAGTATTATTGAACGCAACTGCTATTATGTAGATAAAACAAGGCTGGTTCATAAGCTTGCTAATTCAGGGAAATACTATTTTCTGAGCCGTCCCAGGAGATTTGGCAAGAGTCTATTGCTCTCTACGCTGGAAGCTTATTTCAATGGCAGGAGAGATTTGTTCCGGAATCTGGCAATGGCGGAGCTTGAGAATGAGTGGGTTGAGTATCCGGTGCTGCATTTCGATTGGTCTGGACAATACTATCTGAACCTGGAGAATCTGGAGGACACATTAAATCTCCAGCTAAGCCGAATGGAAGAGCTATTCTCAGTTAAGAAAAAGTCTGGTTCTTTGGCGTTAAGGTTCAGAGAGCTGATAGCTTCTGCATATCAGAAAACGGGGAAAGAAGTTGTTATACTCATCGATGAATATGATAAGCCTATTGTGGATAACTTGCAGGACTATGCTCTTTTAGATTCCTTCAAGAAGATTCTGCAAGGTTTTTATGGAGCCATAAAGGCAGAAGATAGGTATGTGCGGTTTTGTATGCTTACAGGAGTGTCCAAGCTTGGAAAATTGAGCATTTTCAGCGCGCTGAACAATCTTCTGGATATTTCGATGAACTCGGAGTTTGCAGAAATTTGCGGCATCACGGAGGAGGAGCTGAGGCAGAATTTTGATAAGGAAATATCTGAGATGGCCACGGCTCTTTCAATGACAAAGGACGAGTGCTATGAGGAGTTCAAGAAAATGTATGACGGCTATCATTTTTGCGCCGGAGCAAAGGGGATATATAATCCGTTCAGTGTGCTGAATGCATTGAGCGCCAAGAGATTTGCAAGCTACTGGTATGAAACGGGAACTCCAACTTTTCTGGTTGAATACCTAAGAGACGGAAGATATAAACTGGATGACTTGGAGACCAGCGACATTTCAGAATCTGTCTTGACAGGAGTAAATTATTATGAACCAGATCCGGTTACACTATTGTATCAAACCGGATACCTCACAATCAAGGATTATGACAGGCGTTTCAGGTCATATGTTTTAGATTACCCGAACGATGAAGTCAGGAATGGTTTTCTGCAGGCATTGAGTCTGATATACACTCCTCTGATGGAAAACAAGGGAGACTTTTCTGTATTCCGCTTTGTAAAAGACATAGAGGCAGGAGATGTGGAAAGCCTGATGAACAGGTTTGTGGCGTTCTTTGCGGATTCAGACTATCAGGTGCAGGGAGACTATGAGCTTTATTTCCAGAACACATTTGCCGTTATGCTGAAAATGATGGGTATGTACGTTCAGACAGAAAGGCATACATCCAACGGCAGAATAGACGTGGTGTTCAACACGGAGGGCTTTGTCTATATCATTGAGATCAAGCGCAATGCCTCTGCCGCCGAGGCTCTTGCCCAGATCAGGGATAAAGGTTACGACAAGCCTTACCTCGCATCGGGGAAGAAAATCTATACAATAGGGGTGAATTTCTCCACAGATACCAAGCGTATCGAGGAATGGATAATGGAATAACAGAAGGGGTTTTGAAGATATGAGAATAAGACGCTTCTTTTTTCTTTTTGCAATAGCCTCAGCGATTCTGCTTTGCGGCAGGCCTCTGTACGGGCAGATAGATACTGTGCAGTCTAAGATGAGCGCGGATTCTGCTGCAGCGGTACAGGCGGGGGCTGATTCATACGTTATGAGCTGCTGGGAAGGGTTTGATTATTCCAGATTCAACCATTTGGATATGGATGCCGAATCTGAGATCATATCCAATGCCGAGAGGCTTGAGAACAAGCTTGCGGTGTATTTCTGGGTGCTTAAGATGGCTTCAGACAGCGTGGCTCAGATATCGGTGAACAAACTGATGGACAACGTGGCCGCCTCTTGCGGGAGAGGGGAGTATCGTACGGGCTATGACAAGGTTATGGAGGCTGCTGAGAGGTATTTCTATACTCCCGATTCGCCTTATTACAGCGAGAAAAGGCTGCTGCTGTTTCTGAATCACAAGATTGGGCGCACGGATATTGATGAAATAGAAAGGGCCAGGAGCAAGTATCTGGTATATATGATTAGGCGCAATCCGGTGGGTTATGCGGCAGAAAACTTCGATTATTATGATGTGGACGGCAATCTCCAGGAGTTTTGGGATTTGTTCTGGAGGTACACAATACATATAACCAAGCCGGCTTGCAACGGTTCTGGTGACGGAACGGTAGAGTACAAGTATGAAAAGACTTTGGCAAGCAGTCCGGTGTTGGTGGTATTCTTTACTTCAGACTGCAGAGATTGCAGGAAGGGGATTAAAGCCTTGAAAGAGGCCGCTGTCATACAAGATCTTGTGAAAGATAAAAAGTTGAGAGTGTTGGCAATTTGCACGGAGGGGAACTTGTCTTCCGTTTCTTCTTTGATTCCAAAAGACTGGATTGCGGGGAGCGACAGGGGCTTTATTGCAAGGAATCGTCTGTATGTTATCAGGCATTCGCCGAGCGTGTACTTGATGGATGGGGAAGCAACAGTTCTGCTTAGGGACGCTTCGGTCTCCGAGGCCTTGGATTTCCTGCTTGAAAAATAAATTGCTATCTTTGAGATTCGAGAGAAATATTAGTTTAATTATAGTCAGTATGAAGATCAAGACTATTTTCGCAGCAGTGCTGCTGATGCTTGTATGCTTTGGCAACCAAGCCAAGGCGCAGAAGGCAGCCATCAAGACAAATCTGCTCTATGACGCCACGGCCACTATCAATCTGGGTCTGGAATTCGGATTGGGAGAGAAGTGGACTATGGATTTGTCGGGTAATTTCAACCCGTTCCGTTTCCATGAAGGAAGACGCTGGAAGCATTTTATGGTTCAGCCTGAGCTCAGGTACTGGACTTGCGACCGCTTTGCAGGCAGTTTCTTTGCTGTTCACGCCCTTGGCGGAATGTACGACGTGGGAAACGTGGACTTCCTGAAGTTCAAGATCCTGAACGCAGATTTCAAGAAAATGAAGAACAAGCGCTATGAAGGATGGACTGTGGGAGCCGGCATAGGCTGGGGCCACGACTGGATTCTTTCTCGCCACTGGAATTTTGAGTTTGAGATAGCTGCCGGCTATATGTACACAAAGTACGACAAATATACGCCGGTAAATGCCCACACGCCTTATATGAAAGACTTTGACCGCCATTTCTTTGGCCCTACAAAGCTGGCTTTGAGTTTGGTTTATGTATTTTAATCTGCGATGAAAATGAAAAAGACGAGAAAATATATACTGATGGTTTCTGCGGCGCTTCTGGTTGCGGGAACTTCCTGGGGCCAGACTCCGGTTAACCGTACAAACGACGTTTTCACCGGCGGAGTGAGGACTAGCAACGTAACCATGACTCCTACCTCCACAATGATGAAGGTGGATATGGATTTAGACTATTCTGCCGCTTCTGTAGACAAGACAGAGGGCTTGGACATTGTGCCTGTGCTCACAGACGGAACTCACGTAAAGGAACTTCCTGCCATAGGACTGTATGGCGGAAGGCGTTACTGGAACCTCAAAAGAAACGACAGAAAGGCTTCCCGCGAGCTCAAGCTCTACAAGACAGGGCAAGAGCCGGCATCAGAGCATTATACTGCAAGCGTTCCTTACGAGGGATGGATGGACAACTGCCAGCTGCTTCTCCGCCAGACAAGGCGCGGATGCTGCAACAGCACATTAAAGCAGGGCGTAAACACCCTTGCAGCCTACAAGAAAGAGGCGTTCAAGTTTGCACCGGAGCTGCTTTACGTACAGCCTGTTGCAGAGGCCGTAAAGATGAGGAACGAGCAGGGAGAAGCCTATCTGTCATACGCTGTAGGCAAGAGTGCCGTAGTCAAGGACTTCAAAGACAATGCTGCTGAAATCCAGAAGATCGTAGACCTTGTGAACCTTCTCAAGGATAATGCTTCTGAGTACAAGGTTAAGGGCATATCTCTCAAGGGCTTTGCTTCTCCAGACGGAAGTTATGCCGTTAACGAAAAGCTTGCAAAAGCTCGTACAGAGAGCCTGAAGGGCGTTGTAAAGAAGGCTCTGGCAGACAAGGAGATTCCGATTTCAACTTCCTATGTTGCAGAAGACTGGGACGGCGTGGCTAAATGGCTGGAGAATTCTTCTCTGGACAAGAAAGACGAGATTCTTGATATCGTGAACTCAGACCTCAAGCCGGATGCAAAGGACAAGAAGATAGCTTCTGCATATCCTGCTATCTACAAGCAGATCAAGAACGAATGCTATCCTGCTCTCAGGCGCGCAAGCTACGTTGTAGATTACGAGGTTGTGCCTTACGTAGATGTTGACCAGATAAAGAACAAGATAAATACTAATCCTAAGGATTTGAGTCTGAACGAGTTCTTTATGGCAGCAAACTCCTGCCAGACCGGAAGCCCTGAGTTCATCTCCATTATGGAAAAGGCTCTGGAGCAGTTCCCTTCTAACGAGATTGCAAAGGTCAATGCCGCAAATGCAGCAATGAGCGCTGGCAATCTCCAAAGGGCCGGAGAGCTGCTTTCCAAGATCAGCGATGGCGGACTTGGCCAGCAGGCTCAGTATTTCACTTACGCCAAGGCCGTGTACGAGGCTCTGAGCGGCAACTATGCAAAGGCCGCGCAGATGTTCACCACGGTTAAGGACAAGATTCCTCAGGCCGCTGCAGCTCTAACTCAGCTTGCAAAGGCAAAACAATAAGAGACTGCCGGTTAAGTTGCTGAATTATAGCGAAATAGCCAAATATACCCCCGCCTACAATACGGGGGTATGTTTATGTAATATACAGATACACAGGAATATAAGCGGCAGGATAAAAACTCATCAATATGTCAGCAGATTTTCTTAAATTGGCACTTTAATTATGGGCAACCGGAGAAGGACATTCTGGAAGAAAGCAGGACGCAGTGCCTGGATTTGTGCAGTGGTGTGGGCTGCGCTAACGGGAGTGTTGTATCTGACAGTCAAGGAGTACGGTCTTTACACTAAGCTTGCTGTTTCTCCCGATGGTCCTCAGGCCGATTCGATTGCTGTATCCGTTGCCCATAGGCTAAATTCCTCCCATCTTGCAAAGGGTGGCGCTATAAGTGCTATGGAGGGAGACTATTCATCCCTGCTGGCAAAGAGCATCGCTGAATCAAAAGGGAGGGTGAACCGGGTTTTGAATTCCTTTGATCCAGATTCCAGCCTTCTGGCAATGAAGAAACTGTGCGTGTGGGCCAGGGGCAATGAAATCAGGATCGGTTATTTTTCATACGATTCCCTTGCTACTGAGAGAACCTTTGGCTTTTACAAAGGCCAGTGTGAGGGAATGCTGCCAAAGGGATTTTCCCTGAGTGAAGTAAAAGGAAATTCTTTTTGGGATAAGCTTTTTTTGGGTGAGTGGGCAGGAACATTTCCCTGGAGGACTAGCGTTATTGCACTGGTTGTTCTTTTTCTTGTGTGGCTTTTGATATGTGCCGTTTCTGGAATATTTTTCAGGAAGAAGAAGCAGTTCCGTAATCTGGATGAGGTTTCTGATCTTTTGTTAGGGGTGGTGGAAGAAGTGCCGCCTTTCAAGGAAAAATATTCCAATGCTCTCAGGTGGAAGGCACAGGCTGAGAAGATTGCTGAGGCAATCAGGACTCAAGCTGGTTCTTCCGGTTCTCTGGTTAACATTCTAGGAATGGATGAGTTGGCTCTGTACCGTTTCAGGCGGGCGGGATGCCTTTCGGCCATTTCTGGAGGCAAAGAGGTGAATGTGATTGAGGCAGACAAGACTCTGGATGCTTTGTCTACGGCATATCTCTATCCGGATATTTCAAGGCTTAAGAAGAATAATTCCGGCAATATTCTGGTTATGGTTCATCCTCCGCTATCCAGTTGCAGCGTTCCTGCTGCATATCTGGAAAATGCGGTCCTGAATGTTCTGGTCAGCAATTCTTCTTCCGGCTGGACGGAGGCTCACAAGGCTCTTTGCTCCAGCATACCGTCTTGCAAGCTGGTTCTGACGGGAATGGAGAGTGGAGCATCTGGTGTAAAGATTGATGCAAAGCGTGTAAAGAATTACCTTCCGTCTGAAAAGCGTTGGAGGTACATTGTTCTGCTTTCTGAATGCAGCAATGATTCTCTAAGGGAGAAAACCTGCCGCAGTCTCTGGGAATCTGCTTTTGGACAAGAGCCTGGTAATGAAGAAGATGCTCTTGCTGTGGAAGTGTCTGCCTTAAATGTGGAATACAAGGTGGCCGCTTTCCGTAAGGGTAGCCGCATTCTTCTTCAGAATCTTGATTTTTCTCCGGATGACGCGGATGCCGTAATTATGCTCAAGGCCGGATGCAGGGTGGAAAAGAATTTCTTCAGCGATATTTCCGCGGCTCTGAGCGCAGGGCAGGATGCCGTCCAGTGCCGCTTGAAGGACAAGGGCTATACCAGCCGTCCAAGCCATAGGGCAATGCTCAGGTCTGTTCGCAGAGGCAAAGGATGCCCGCTTCTTAAATACGGATTTGCCATTGCAAGAAAAAAATCTGAATATTTCTCCGATTATCTGAACAATACAATCGTCAACTTTTCGTAAATTCGCCATTGTATGGAAAACAAAGACTATAATACAACAAGGCCTAAACTTCTGATGCCGGAATATGGCCGCCACGTGCAGGATATGATTGAGTATGTGGTGAACATACCAGACAAGGCAAAGCGCAACGAGCAGATTCAGGCTGTGGTTTCCGTAATGGGGACTCTGAATCCCCAGTTGAGGGATGTGGTGGATTTCCGCCACAAGCTGTGGGATCACGTTCAGATTATTTCAGACTTCAAGATAGACATAGATTCTCCTTATCCTCTGCCGTCTAGGGAGAGCGTTAGCACAAAGCCGGATCCCGTGCCTTTGAAGCAGGACAAAATAAGGGCAAGTTGCTACGGCCGCAACATCCAGAATATGATAGACCTGATTGCAGACAGGCCGGATGACGAGGTCAAGAAGCATATGATAAAGGTTATTGCTTCCTATATGAAGCAGCAGTATCTGATCTGGAACAAAGATTCTGTGGCTGAGGAGACAATATTTGAAGATATAAAGAAACTTTCCGGAGGCCGGCTGGTTGTGCCGGAAGACGTTCACATAGGAGGAGGAATGGCAGACGCTTCAACCCGCAAGCCTCATATACCTGGAAATCCGCAGCAGTCTAGGCCTCAGCACAATGGCAAGAAGCAGAAGAACAAGAAGTGGAAGAAGAATTGATATGGCAAAGAGCAAGAAAAAACAGAGAGAAGAAGATGAACTCATCGCCGAGCAGGAAATGACGGCCCCAAAGAGAAAAGAGGGGCTGTACCTGATTTGCGGTCTGGTGTTTCTGGCGCTGGCTATCTACACGCTTATAGCGCTGGTTTCATATGTGTTCACTTGGGCCCAGGACCAAAGCTCCTATGTGGGCTCAGACATTTTCAGCTCTCTTTCAAATGTTGAAAACGGTGGCGGCAAGATTGGGCTCTGGTGGGCCAATCTCCTGGTGAGCAAGCTGTTTGGACTTGGCGCATTCATCATTCCTTTCTTTTTCTTTGGAGTGGCTTTGTTCTGCCTTAAGATCAAAAGAGTGAAGCTTCTGAGGCTTTTCTTCATAACGGTTTTCGGCTGCATACTGATTAGCGTTTTCTTCTCTTTTGTGTTCTCTTTCACCGGCGTAGACCGCCTGTTTGGAACAAGTGCTGGAGGATCTTACGGCTTTGCGGTAAACAAATGGCTTAAGACAATGCTGGGCACTCCGGGTACGGCCGCAATTCTTATACTCGCGATAATAGGCTGGTGCATAATCATCAACAAGAGCCTGATAAAGAAAATCAGCGGAGGATTCGAGAAAGTTGGCCAGAAGCTGGAGCAGGCATCCCAGATCGGGACAGAAAACGGAGACCTTGAAGGAGAGGGAGAGACTGAAGTTTCTGGCGAAGAAGAAACTGAAGGCGATGCTGAAGAAGGAGAGGATCTCCCGGAAGACAGTCCAGAAGACCTTGATGAGGACGCTATTCTTGAGCAGAGGCGCAAGGATATGGAAATCAAGATTGTGGATACGTCAAAGGCAGAGGATGCTTCCGCTGCAGCCGCACAAGGCTCTGAAGTGGAGCTTGAGATAAAGGAAACAGACGGGGCAGAGAGCAACGATCTTTTGGGAGAATATACAGAGGAAGAACTTCAGAAGACCTTTGATCCACGCCTGGAACTCTCTCATTACGAAGCTCCAACGCTGGATCTTTTGGATACGTACAGAGACAAGTGGTATGAGGTATCCAGAGACGAGATGGAAAGGAACAAGAACCAGATTGTAAGCACGCTTGCCAATTACAAGATAGGGGTTTCAAAAGTATCGGCGACAAAGGGGCCTACCGTCACTCTGTACGAGGTGGTTCCAGCTCCGGGAATAAGGGTCAGCCAGATAAAGAGGCTGGAGGAAGACATCCAGCTCTCTCTTGCCGCAAAGGGCGTGAGAGTGGTTACCCTTCCAGGAACCAATGCCGTGGGCATAGAGGTGGCTAACGACAAGCCGAGCGTGGTGAGTTTGCTGTCTTGCATCGAGTACCTCCAGACAAAGATGAAGGAGCCTGGGAGCAAGGAAAGCGGCTATGCACTTCCTGTAGCTATGGGCAAGACCATTTCCGGAGAAGTGTTTACGTTCGACCTTGCAAAGGCGCCGCACCTTCTTATGGCGGGCGCTACCGGCCAGGGAAAGTCTGTTGGACTGAACGCTCTGGTTACTTCTCTGCTTTACACAAAACATCCGTCTGAAATCAAGTTTGTTCTGGTGGATCCTAAGAGAGTGGAGCTTTCTCTGTACTCAAATCTTGCAAATCATTTCCTGGCCTGCCTTCCTGAGACGGAAGACAAGGAGACTCCGGTAATTACAGATACCCAGAAGGTAGTCCGCACGCTAAGGTCTCTTTGCAAGGAAATGGACGACCGCTACAAGCTGCTTGAGGCTGCAAGAGTCAGGAACATAAAGGAATACAACGAAAAATTCCTGGAGCGCAAGCTCAATCCTGGCAAGGGGCACCGGTTCCTGCCTTACATAGTTTTAATCATCGATGAGTATGCAGACCTCATCATAACCGCAGGCAAAGACGTGGAAATTCCTCTGACACGTCTGGCCCAGCTGGCCCGAGCCATTGGAATCCATCTGGTGATTGCCACCCAGAGACCGACGGCCAGCATCATAACCGGAAATATCAAAGCCAACTTCCCTGTAAGAATTGCTTTCTATGTCCGTTCCAGCATAGACTCACGTACCATCTTGGACGAAAGCGGCGCAAATCAGCTGATTGGCCGCGGAGATATGCTTTACGCAACGGGCAGCGAGCTTACCAGAGTCCAGTGCGCCCTGATAGAAACCAAGGAGATAAACCGCGTGGTCAACTTCATTTCAGAGCAGGTTGGCTATTCTACGGCACTGTATTTGCCTGAACCTCCAGATGACGAGGAGAGCCCGGGCGGATACGGCGGCAGCGGCGGAGGGGATGCGGGCGTTCCCATCGGCGAGACAAATCTCAGGATGAGAGACAAAATGTTCGACGATGCGGCACGTCTGATAGTTTCCGCAGGCGGCGGTTCAGCTTCCTTCCTTCAGAGGAAAATGGACGTTGGCTACAACAGGGCCTCCAAACTCATAGACCAGCTTGAGAAAGCGGGAATAGTGGGGCCTCAAGACGGAGCCAAACCTCGGCCAAGTCTCATTCCTGACCTTCTCAGCCTGGATGAAAAGCTGGAAGAGATCAGAAACGAGTACGGACGATGAAAAGGATTTTTGCATATCTGCTAATTACGCTTTTATCTTCTTCTCTTTGGGCACAGAGCGAGGGTGAGAAGCTTTTCAGGAGCGCTTCTGACTATGTTTTCTCTGCCAGGAAGCTTTCTGTTGTGATTACAAATCTGGACAAGAAGGGCAAAGCTTACTACAACCGCGGATTCTTTGTGGCTCTTCCAGACAGGGGCTATATGAAGATAGACGGGGTAAGCGAGTTCCAGTACACTCCTTCTCTGGTGTCATCTTACAACGAGCAGAGCAACGAGTATATGATCCAGGAAAGGAAAAGCACTTCCGAATCCATTTCAGACAATCCGTTTTCCATTCTTTCCAAGTCTGCCAAAGGGGTTAAGATTTCAGATCCGGTTGCGGGAAAGGTTAAAGACCGAGACTGCATCAAATTCAGCGTAACTCCTGAAGGGAAGGCGTATTACCAGAGAGCGGATGTTTACGTTACTGGAAGCGGAGCATCTTTCAAGGTGCTGAGAATCACAGTGGCGCTTAAGAAAGACCAGGCCTTTGTGGTGGATATTACATCTGCAGGAGAAGCTCTCCCTGACAAGATATCAGACTATCAGATTATTCTTTCAGACCATCCGGGCTGCCAGGTGGTAGATCTTAGAGATTAGCTATTTTCCGAGTGCCGCTTCAAAGACATCTACAATAGAAGGGTAGGTGTTGGCAAGGCGGTAGTCCAGGTCTTCCGGAGTTACCCATTCGCATTTTTCTATTCCCTCTTCTGTCTGCGGGCGGATTACGGCGTCTTTGTCTGGTGTCATTTCAAACCACCAGATGCTCTTTACGTTAAAGGAACCGTACATTCTGTAGGCGTGGCTGGTAACTTTGATAAGCTTGCCTGCCTTGGCCTTTACTCCGCTTTCTTCCTCAACTTCTCTTTCAGCGGTAACGCGTATGTCTTCTCCCTCTTCCTGCATACCTTTTGGAAGATCCCAGGTGCCGTTGCGGTAAATCATCAGCCGGTTGCCGTTTTCGTCGGTGACAAGACCTCCTCCAGCATTGATTCTCTTGACTTTGGAGAGCATCCTGTTTATGAATTCTTCTTCTGGAGTTCCTTCTGGAATCTCAACTGCAAGGTGCTGGAAAGTCTGGTTCTCCTCCATAAGGAAAGGAATCTGGGAAATGTCATAATCCGCACCTGGCCTCAGAAGAAATCTTTCATCTGAAACTGGTGGAAGTTCTCCTGCCTTGCAGATGGAAAGTATGCGCTTTTTGAAATATATATTATGCATTCAAGTGTCTGTTATAGAAAACATAGGCAAAAATATAAATAAAAACGTTATATTTGTCTTTTGGCAAAAAGATGAGAATTAAAAGATTGAGGAGTTTATGGAAAACATTGAAAAGACAGTGGCGCAGCAGCTGCTGAAAGTTAAGGCAGTAAAATTAAATGCCGAGAATCCTTTTACCTGGGCATCGGGCTGGAAATCACCGATATATTGCGACAACCGCAAGCTTCTTACATATCCTGCTGAAAGGAAGCTGATTACAGAGGCTCTTGTTTCTGTCATCAGCGATTCTTTCAAAGACATTGACCTGGTGGCCGGAGTGGCTACCGGAGCAATCGCCTGGGGAATTATGGTGGCCGAGGCTTTGGGCAAGCCGTTTGTTTACGTTAGGCCTAAACCAAAAGACCACGGAACCCAGTCTCAGGTTGAGGGTCAGATTGAGCCTAACCAGAGGATAGTGGTTGTGGAGGATCTGGTTTCTACCGGAGCCAGCAGCCTTTCTTCCTGCGACGCTTTGAGGAAGGCTGGCGGAATCGTTCTGGGAATGGTGGCTATCTTCTCTTACAACTTCCCGCTTTCACGCAGGGAGTTTGAGTACAAAGACATTGAGCTTCACACTCTCTGCCAGTACGACTCTCTTCTGGAGGAGGCTGTAAAGGAGAATTACATAGATGCTGCTCACGTGGAGGTTCTCAAGGAATGGAGAATCAATCCTTCTACCTGGAACGGCATCTCAAAAGAAGAATAAAACACCAATATTATGGCACTGGAAACATTTGAAGGCAAGGAGGTTGAGCTCAATTCTCCTTCTTATGCCGTATTCGCTTCTTTTTCAGACCTGACTTTGATGAAAGACAGGATTCCTGACGAGTACAAAGACAAGGTTACCGTTACGCCTGATACTGTGGAGGGAGACTACAACGGAATGCACCTGGGGCTTAAGGTGGCCGAGAGGATACCGAATTCCCGCATCGTGATGAAGCCTATGGAAGGTTTTCCAATAGATTTCTCCCTGATATTCAAGATAGATGACAAAGACGCTTTCACCAGCAAGATTAGAGTTTGCGTGGAAGCCCAGATGAATTTCATAATCAAGGCTATGATGGGCAAGAAAATCCAGAGCCTGCTTGACCAGATGACGGAGAAGATTGCCCAGCAGAATATTGCCCGATGAGTGACTTTGAAACAATCCTGAGGGAGTCTCTGCCGCCTTATGCGGCTGACAGGCTGCTGGAGGTTCTTGGCAGCGATTCTTCCTCTGCGATGGTTTCAGTTAGGGTAAATCCCTTCAAGACAAGCGTCTGCGATTCGTTTAACGATGCTTTTGGAGAAGATTCGCGTCCCGTGCCTTGGTGCGGCGGCGCTTTTTTCCTTTCCGGAAGACCTGCCTTTACTCTCGATCCTGCTTTCCACGCCGGAGCTTACTATGTGCAGGATTCTTCCAGTATGTTTCCTTCCCTGATTCAAGAAAAGATTTGCAACGCGGCAGACGGAGGCACAGTTCTGGACCTTTGCGCCAGCCCCGGAGGAAAAACCACGCATCTTCTGTCTATACTAAAAGGCTGCTCCAAGATGCCTCTTCTTGTCAGCAACGAGGCTGTAGGCAAGAGGGTTCCGCCGCTTACAGACAACATTGCCAAATGGGGGTCGCCAAATGTCCTGGCCACAAACCTGAGCGCAGAGCAGCTAGGCACTTTGGAGGGATTTTTTGACGTGATTCTGACTGATGTTCCGTGTTCGGGAGAGGGTATGTTCCGCAAGAGCGCAGATGCCGTAGATGGCTGGAGCAGAGCCAGTGTTATGGAATGCGCCGCCCTTCAGCGTTCCATTCTGAGTGATGTCTGGCCGGCTCTAAAACCTGGCGGCCTTCTTATCTATTCTACCTGCACTTATAATCATTTTGAGAATCAGGATAATGTTAAATACATCGCTGAGGAACTAGGCGCTGATTTTATTCCTGTAGAAAATGATAGGCTTTCTCTTGTAAAGGGGCTTGTAAGCCTTCCTTTAGGCTATCAGTTTGTTCCAGGCCTTGTGGATGGAGAGGGGCAGTTCTTTGCACTTCTGAGGAAGAAAGCCGGAGAGAATCCTCATAAGGCCAAGCCTCAGAAGCATAGCGGAAAATCTCGTTTTGCTGAAATTCAGGGAGACTTTTTTGGACCTGTCCGCTTCCTTTTTGACAGGGAGAGTTCCCAGCTTTATCTTTTGCCTTCAGAACCGGGTGTTTGCTCGGCGATGATGGATGCCGTTATGAGGCTTTCGGCCTTGGGCCGGCCTTTCCTGAAGACTGCCGGATGCAGAGTGGGGGAAGTCAAGGCCGGAAAGATTGTCCCCGATGCGGACCTGGCTCTTTCTTCTGCCCTTGCTGAGGCTGAAAAGGGGCGTATTTCCGCCGTTCTCCCGGGAGACGGGAAAGAGACCGCCCTGGAATTTTTCTGCGCCGAAATCGGCCGGGAAACGGCTCTGAAATTTCTATCCAGGGAAAACATAACCCCCCAGCCGTCTTGGCCGAGGGGCTACATTCTTCTTAAGTACCGCGGGCTGGGACTAGGCTTTGTCAACAATCTTGGCAGCCGCTGCAACAGCCTTCATCCGCTTATGCGCAGGATACTTCATCGCTGAGCCTAGAACATATAATCCCAGGCAGGGAGCATTACAGGCTTCTGGTCCAGAGCCTTGATAGCCTTCTTGTCCAGATACTTGCGGTTGATCACGATGCGGAACATATATTCGTCGAACCACTTGTCTGTAAAGATGAGGTATCCGCCCTTTCCGGCCTGAGGTCCCCAGCTGTTTTCGAACTTCCACTTCAGAGGATTGTCATTGTCGTCTGTGTCAACAGCCACAATAAGCATTGCGTGTGAAGAGCCGCTCTGACGAGTCAGGATTCTGGCCTTCTTGTCCATATTCAGGTCAATTCCAAGAAGCTGGCCGTAATCGTACATTCCAGGATCCATATAGCCAACGCCGCCGGCAGTGTTGCTCTGCTTTCCAACGTCGCAGGAAGCGTACATAGGCTCGCCTGCCTTGATGGAAGCAACCGCTGCCTTCTTGATGTCCTCGTTCGGGAGATTGAGGTAGGTCCAGTTGATTCCCTCAATGGTGTTGCGGTAGTTGTCTATCTCGTAGATCTTGTAATACTCTCTTGTAGGGTCGTTCATTATCATCACATAGTCCTTGGCGTTGTAGTCTGCCGGTACTATGCTCTTGTAGAACTCTTGCGGAGTGGTCTTTACGGTCTGGATCTTGCCGTCGTTGTCGCGGAACTTCCAGGTGAATTCGGTTGGCGGTTCTCCCAGGCAGATGGCCAGTACCCTGTAAACATCCTTGAGGGTTTCCATCTTAACCTTTTCTGCGTTGGTGTGAGGGTCTCCGCTAATGCCGCTGCGCATAACCTTAAGCGCCTTCTCAAAAACCTGGCGGATTTCGTAGCCTCCCTTGCGGAGCCTTTCGTTCACGATGCCCAGGAACTGGCCGGTGGAGTTGCTCTGCTCGGTTTCAGGCATAACGTCTGCCGGAACAACGCCGTATTTCTCGCCTATGTTGTAGAACAGGTTCCATACGCCGCCGTCTCCCACAGGAGACCTGAAAAGCTCGTCTACAGCCCTGTCTCCAAAAGGCTTGTCGGAAGTCTTGATCACGTTCTCCAAAAAGAGGTTGGCTTTCTCCAGAATATCCCAGAAATAGCTGTAGTTATGAGAAAAATCAAAGGTCTTGATGTTGTATTTCTTCATAACTGCAGGCCTGAGCTGGTTCATAGAGGTGAACATCCAGCATCTTCCGCTGCTTTTCTGGTCTGTGATTCCGCTTACTTCTACATTGTACTTGAAGAAATCGTCTGTACCCTGGACTGCAGCAGGATTGTAGGCCAGAGCTTTGATTCCCTTGTTGGTGGCAATGATGTTGTGGATGCTCTTGGCAAAGGCGTCGTTGTTGAAGCTGGCCTTGAGCTCTGAGAGCTCATTCTGCCCGAGGCTCTGTGCCATAAGGCTGCCGCCGGCAACCATCGCGATGATTAAAAATAGGGTCTTTTTCATATTGATTTGTCTTTGTTATCCGCAGTGGAAGTATTTCTTTACCATCTGAAGCATTTCCTGAGGACGGTTCTCTATCTCCTTTCTCAGCGATCCGTCTCTGTAAGCCTCGAGCTGAGAGATGATTCCGTCTATCATATTGGCTGAGAAAACACCTTCTCTTTCATAGTATTCTCTCTGCTTCTGCAGGCAGCGGGCGCTTGCCTGGCAGCTGTCTGGGAGCTGCTCCAGGCGGGCCAGCTTGTCTGCGTTCTTGGCGTCGTGGATGTTCACGTTCACGTACTTGTCTTCTGCTACCTGAAGGGCCTCTGGCATTTCAATGCCTATGCGGCAGGCTACGCAGAGGGCTGCTATGAGCTGGTAAACGTCTGCGCTTCCGTCTGGGGAACGCATTTCCACAGTCTGCTTCTGGGTGGTGTCTATTCCGGAAGGCTTCTCCAGAGGATTGGCAAGAGTGCACATATCCGCGCCTGCTGTCCATCCCAGCGGAACCCTTACAAGAACGCTGCGGTTGCGGTCTCCCCAGCAAACGTTTGTAGGAGCCTCCTGATGAGGAACCAGACGGAAATAGGATGTAGGAACCTTGTTCCCGAAGGCTGTGATAGAAGGAGCCAGCACCATCATTCCGGCAATGGCCTTGCGTGCAGTTTCAGAAAGAACGCCATTCTCAATCATCTGGCTCTTGCCGTTCTTGGTTATCTTCATATGGATATGCAGTCCGCTTCCGGCCTTTCCAGATGTAATCTTAGGAGCAAAAGTTACGTCGAATCCCTGCTGGTATCCCAGGTTGCGGATTATCCACTTTGCCAGAGTCATCTGGTCTGCAGCGTCTTCCGCATCCGTAGGCAGGAACTCTATCTCGTTCTGCTCGTAGATTTTTCCGCCGAGGGTAAAGTTTCCCACTTCTGAATGCCCGTACTTGATCTGTCCGCCGGCCTGCGCTATGTAGTGCATGCACTGGGTGCGGAACTGGTTGAACTTGGCAAACGGGCCGCTTTCGTGATAGCCTCTCTGGTCGGTTGCCGGGAAGAGGTTATCATCTTCCGCAATCACGTAATACTCAAGCTCTCCCATTGCCTGGAACTCGCACCCGGTCTTTTCCTTGAACACTTTGCAAGCCTTTTTCAGCGTATGTTCCGGCGCGCTTTCCAGCGGCTGTCCGTCTTTGTTGAAGAAAGAGCACAGCATCGTAACCGTAGGAATTTCGGCAAACGGATCCAGGAACGCTGTCCTGAATCTAGGAAGCACATACAGGTCTGAGCTGGAAGCCTCTATGAACTTGAAAAGAGAGCTTCCGTCCACTCTTTCTCCGCAGGACAAGATGGTATTCAGATAATCCTCATCGCTGATGACAAAATTCAGCGTCTTGAGCCTTCCGTCTCCTGCAGGATACATAAAGTTGACCATCTGTATCCCGTTGGCCTTGATATACTTGATGATATCCTCCTTGGTAAAGTCTTTTGGACTTTTCTGCAGAAACGCCACAATGGCGTTCGGATTCATGCTTATTATGTTGTTCATAAAATCTGTCTAATTCAATATTCTCTAGGCGCCAAAGTTGTCGTACATTATATTGTCTGGCTGAACGCCAAGGTTATCCAGCATATTGACTGCAGCGTTGGTCATCATAGGAGGGCCGCAGAGGTAGTACTCAATGTCCTCAGGAGCAGGATGGTTCTTCAGGTAGTTGTCGAACAGTACCTGATGGATGAAGCCGGTAGGGCCAGTCCAGTTGTCCTCAGGCAGAGCGTCTGAAAGGGCAACGTTGTAAGAGAAGTTCGGATTCTCCCTTGCAATCTCTGCAAAGTCCTCGTCGTAGAACATCTCTCTGCGTGAACGGGCGCCGTACCAGAAGCTGACCTTTCTCTTGGTGTGCAAGGTCTTGAACAGGTGGAAGATATGGCTTCTCATAGGAGCCATACCGGCACCGCCGCCTATGAATACAATCTCGTTGTCTGTATCCTTGATGAAGAATTCTCCGTAAGGGCCGCTGATAGTGATCTTGTCTCCTGGTTTGAGAGAGTAGATGTAGGAAGAGCAGATACCCGGATTCACCGGAACCCACTGCTTCTTTGCCCTGTCGAACGGAGGAGTTGCAATACGCACGTTCAGCATAATGATGTTGCCCTCTGCAGGATGGTTGGCCATTGAGTAAGCCCTGAATGTTGGAGTAGGGTTGACCATCTTAAGATCGAAGATGCCCATCTTCTCCCAGTCTCCGCGATACTCAGGCTCAACTTCTATGTTCTTGTAATCCACCTCGCAGGCAGGAACGTCTATCTGGATGTAGCCGCCGCTTCGGAAGTTAACGTTCTCTCCCTCAGGCAGCTTTACAACGAATTCCTTGATGAAGGTTGCAACGTTGTGGTTGCTTACCACTGTGCACTCCCACTTCTTGACTCCGAGAACTTCCGGAGGAAGCAGAATGCCCAGATTCTCCTTAACCTTCACCTGGCAGCCGAGTCTCCAGTTGGAGAGCTGCTCCTTGCGGGAGAAGAAACCTACCTCTGTAGGGAGGATGGTTCCGCCGCCACTGACTACCTGGCATTTGCACATACCGCAGTTGCCCTTTCCGCCGCAAGCGGAAGGAAGGAATATCTTGTTGTCTGCAAGGGTGGAAAGCAGGGTTCCGCCGGTTGCCACCTCAAGCTGTTTCTCGCCGTTGTTTATGTCTATGGTAACATTTCCTGAAGGCAGGAGCTTGGCCTTTGCAAAAAGCAGAAGGGCTACAAGCAGAAGGGTTATGATCAGGAATACGATTATAGAAACCAAAATTACTGTACTCATACTCTATCCTCCTAAATGTTAATGCCCATAAAGCCCATAAAGGCAATTGCCATCAGGCCGGCGATTATGAATGTAATGCCCAGTCCCTGAAGAGGCTTAGGCACGTTGGAATAGGCGATCTTCTCCCTGATTGCCGCAATGGAAACTATGGCCAGGAACCAGCCCACGCCGCTTCCCAGTCCGTAGCAGGTTGCCACTCCGAGGCTCGGGAAGGCCCTCTGCTGCATGAACAGCGATGCACCCAGAATGGCGCAGTTTACTGCAATCAGCGGAAGGAAAATTCCCAGAGAGGAATACAGGGAAGGAGAATACTTCTCAACCACCATCTCAACCAGCTGCACGAACGAAGCGATAACGGCAATGAAGATGATGAAGCTGAGGAAACTCAGGTCTACGTTTGCCAGGTCAGGAGAAATCCACTTGAGTGCTCCTGCGCTAAGCAAGTATTTGTCCAGAAGGTAGTTGATCGGAAGGGTGATGCCGAGAACGAATATTACGGCGATTCCCAGTCCGATGGCTGTCTTCACGTTCTTTGATACCGCCAGGAATGAACACATACCCAGGAAGTATGCAAAGATCATATTGTCTACGAAGATGCTCTTTACGAAAATGTTCAGTGCTTCCATATCTGTATGCGTTTATTTCTTGTCGTCTTCTTTCTGGATGCTTCTCTGGATCCAGATAAGGCAACCGATAAGTATCAAAGCCATAGGCGGCATTATGAACAGTCCGTTGTTCATATAGCCGGCCTCGTAAAAACTCTGAGGGATTACCTGAAGCCCAAAGATGGAGCCGCTTCCGATAAGCTCTCTGAAGAATGCCACTATCACCAGTATCAGGCCGTAGCCCAGTCCGTTAGCCAGACCGTCCACCAGAGAAGGCAGAGGCTTTTCCGTAAGTCCAAATGCCTCTATTCTTCCCATTATGATACAGTTGGTGATAATCAGGCCCACATATACGGAAAGCTGTTTGCTAACGTCATATACGTAGGCTTTCAGGAATTGCGAAATCAGAATCACGAACATTGCAACCACAACAAGCTGCACGATGATTCTGATACGGTTAGGAATAGTCTTTCTTATCAGCGAGATAAGGAAGCTCGAAAGTCCTGTCACAAGGGTAACGGAAATTCCCATCACGATTGCGGGTTCCAGCTTAACAGTTACCGCAAGGGCAGAACATATGCCAAGCACCAGCACCGTAATAGGGTTGGCCTTGATAATCGGAGTTGTGAATATTTTCTTGTCCATTGCCATAACTATTCTGTTTTAATTGTTTCTTCCGTCTCAGCGATGGTTTCAGCAGGAGCACTTCCTCCTATCACCTTCTGGAGATAAGGCTTATAATAATTCATCCATTGTGAAATCATGTTCTGGACGGCGGTGGAAGTGATGGTAGCGCCACTTATGGCGTTAACCTCATTATCCTTAGCGTTTGCCTTTCCGCCTTTGACAACCTTAATCGGAACAAGTTGGCCATCGGCAACTAAAGCCTCGTCTTTGAACTGTGAGTAAAACTTTTCTGAAACGATTTCACCGCCCAGACCTGGAGTTTCGCTTTCGTGGTCGAAAAGGGCTCCGGCAATCTTTCCGTCTTCCGTAACTGCTATGTATGTCCATATAGGGCCCCAAAGTCCTGCTCCATATCCTGAAAGGATGTAGTGCTTGCCTCCTTCGGGATTATCGCAGATGAAGACAGGAAGCTGAAGAGTCTGAACCATTTCCTCTGTCTTGTGCACATCAGTTTCGGAGTCTATCTTGCGCATTATGTCAAACTGATCTTTGATTGAAAGTGCAAAGGCATCGCAGTCTCCGATTTTCTCCGTAAAGGATTTGACAACTTCTCCTGTAGGATTTACTATCAGGGCTTCCTTTATGTATTTTTCAAATTCTCCCTGAACGTAACTGTTTCTGTCTGAAACTTTCTTGGCGTCTGTAGCCAAGCCGTCGCAGTTGAGGATATACATCTGTTTCTCAACCTTGATATTGGTCTGCTGACGGTTTTTCAGCCCCATTGAAACTACAGCCAGGATCGTAGCCACAATAGCCACCATAACTATTGTGTAAATAACTGTATATGTATTCTTGTTAGTATCCATATCGCGATTATTTATTTGGCTACAGCTCTCTTTTCTCTCCTGCGGATGTTCTTTCTGACAACGCACCAGTCAATCAGCGGTGCCATTGTGTTCATCAGCAGGATAGCGAGCATCATTCCTTCTCTGTATCCAGGGTTGAACAATCTGAGAATAATACACATGGCTCCGATCAGGAATCCGTAGATCCACTTGCCCGTTTCTGTCTGTGCAGAAGAAACAGGGTCTGTAGCCATGAACACGGCGCCGAACGCGAATCCGCCCATAACCAGATGGGTCAGGGAGGCGTCGAAGCCTACAGCAAGCGTTCCAACGGCAATTGCGCCGGCAACGCAGGAAACCATTATCTTCCAGCTGGCAACGCCTGTCCACAGAAGGAGAACGGCACCCAGCAGGATGGCGATTGTAGATGTCTCTCCGAAAGATCCTGGGATGTTTCCGATGAACATCTGCATGAAGTCAGGGCAGGTTCCGGTATCGGCGAGCTGCGCCAGAGGAGTTGCTCCGGAGAATCCGTCAACAACCTGGTCTGCGTGCTTTCCAAGCCCTCCAATCCATACGGTATCTCCCGTAATGGTTGAAGGGTAGGCAAAGAACACAAAGGCTCTTGCCAGAAGTGCAGGGTTCCAGATGTTCATTCCGGTTCCGCCAAAAATCTCCTTTCCAAAAATTACGGCAAACGCAACTGCCAGGGCAAGCACCCACAGAGGAACGTCTATAGGCATAATCAGAGGAATGAGGAATCCTGTAACCAGATATCCTTCATTTACCTCGTGGCCCCTGGCCTGAGCTACCGCAAACTCAATTCCGAGACCTACTATGTAGGAAACAAGGATAAGCGGAAGGATGCGGTAGAAACCGTACCATACTTTCATCCAGAATCCCCACTGCAGGCCGAAAGCCATAGCGTGCTGGTCTCCAGTGTTCCACATTCCAAAGCAGAATGCAGGCATCAGAGCCATCACAACTACAATCATAACTCTCTTTATATCTACACAGTCCTTTATATGAACCTTTCCCGATGTTGTAGTAGCGGGAACGGCGGCAAAGGTCTCAAAGGCGTCATAGGTAGAGTGGAGCCAGCCGAGCTTTCCTCCCTTGGAGAATGTCGGCCTCATCTTGTCCATTGTTCTTAGAATCCAATTCATACCTTAAGCCATTTCTTTGAGCATCAGATCTATGCCCTGGTCAACGATTTTCTGGATCTCAATCTTGGAAGGATCCACATATTCGCAGAGGGCGAAATCTTCGCCGATTACTTCATAAATGCCGAACTGTTCCATCTTCTCTATATCTCCTGCAAGGATTGCCTTTAGCAGATATACAGGATAGATGTCCATAGGGAGCACCTTGCCGTAAACATCGGAGACGATGAAAGCTCTCTCTCCTCCGTTGACATTGGTGTCTGCCTCGTATTTTTTCTTAGGGGCAAGCCAGGAGAAGTAACTTCTTGATGTTGAGAATTTCTTCATCCTGAAAGGTTTTGCCCATCCGAAAAGTTCTCTGTAATTGCCTTCTGTAAGGAATGTTACGGTGTCGTCGTAGAAGCCGAGGCTTCCGTCTGCCCCAACATTCTCTCCGCAGAGAGGGTTGCCGCTGACGTATCTTACGCCAACTTCCTGCCCGTAGAGTTTCTCGTCTTCCAAAACTCCGGCAGCCTTCATAAAGAAGCTCATTGGGGTTCCTGGAACGCATTTGACATAACCTGGATCCAGTGCCCTAGGTCCTGCAACTGCCACCATTCTGCTTACATCGTAGATGCCCTTTGAAAGCAGCCTGCCTATTGCTGCAAGAGCCTGAGGCTGGACGGTCCATACAACCTCTCCCTTGCCGATTGGGCAGAGGTGGTTGATTTGAACTCCAACGTTTCCGGTTGGATGCGGGCCCTTGAACATTGTCTTCTCCACGTTTCTGAGAAGATTCAGCGGAGAGCCGTTTCCGTTTTCTGCGCTGAGGTTTACATAAACCTTTCCGCTAGTGAATTTTGCCAAGGCATCAACCGCCAGCTGCATAGCATCCGCATCGTTCTTAAGGCTAAAATTGATGTCGGCAGCCAGAGGGGCTGAGTTGAATGCGGAGATCACCACTGCCTTAGGCGTGTCTTCAGGATTGGCGATAATCCCGTAAGGGCGCTGGATAATGCAGGCCCACAAGCCGCTCTCGAGCAATACTTTCTGAATCTCCTGCCTGCTGGCCTTGGAAACGCTCAGAGGTTCAAACTGAACATACTGGGTTTCCTTGTCGGAAGCAATCTCCACAGCAAGAAGCTTTCTCTTTTCGCCTCTGACTATGGCCTTTACCACTCCGCTGACAGGAGAAGAGAAGCCAATCTGCGGCCTTTTCTTGTCTTGGAAGACAAACTGGCCGGCCTTTACGGCATCGCCTTCTGCTACAAGAAGCTTTGGAACCATATTCCTGTAGTCAGATGGCTTAACAGATACAACTTCAGCCTCGAGAGTCTGCAAGACTTTCTTCTGGGCCTCTCCCTTCAGGCGGAGGTCCAAACCTTTGTGAAGTCTTATAGTCTCCATATCTGTTTGTTGATTATTATTTTAATTGTTAATGTCAAAAATATCAATAACGGACAAATATAATCAATTTGCGGCAGAAATCCATCTGTTTCAAACATCTTGCAAACAATTTGACAAACATTGAGGCACAGGCATTTTTTCTTGTGTTTTGCATTATCTTTACATCTTGTTATGGAAAATGAAGGGAATAAAATACTGGAAGGGTTGAATGAGGCTCAGGCAGAGGCTGTTATGTGCCTTACAGGGCCTTGTCTGATAGTGGCCGGTGCCGGAAGCGGCAAAACCAAGGTTCTTACTTGCAAGATCGCGAACATACTTTCTCACGGATATCGTCCTTACAGCGTTCTGGCGCTGACATTCACAAACAAGGCGGCAAGGGAGATGAAGAGCAGGATTGCCTCTATGGTGGGGGAGAGGGCCGCCAGAATGATCTATATGGGCACATTTCACTCCATATTCCTCAGATTCCTAAGGCAGTATGCAGCCCTGCTGGATTTTCCGCCAGGCTTTACCATCTATGACAAAGACGACAGCAAGGCTCTTGTCAAAAGATGCATCAAGGAAATGCAACTGGACGACAAGGTCTATAAGCCCGGGGAAGTTGCTGGAAGGATATCCGAGTGCAAGAACAATTTCATAACCCCTGTTGAATATCTTTCTCATCCTGAGCTAATAGAATCTGACAAGAGAACTCGTAGGCCTTATATCCAGTCCATCTACGAGATGTACCAGAAAAAATGCAAGGAGCAGGGGGTAATGGACTTTGACGATATCCTTTTGAACACTTACCGTCTTCTGGCGCATTTCCCTGAGGCCTTTGCCCAGATCAAGGCCAAGTTTCAGTTTATACTCGTTGATGAGTATCAGGACACTAACTTCCTTCAGTATGTCATACTCAGGGCATTGGCCCAGGACCACCAGAATATCACCGTGGTGGGAGATGATGCCCAGAGCATCTATGCTTTTCGCGGAGCCAGAATAGAGAACATCCTCAATTTCCAGAAAGATTATCCCAACGCAAAAGTATTCCGCCTAGAGAGAAATTACCGCTCCACCCAAACTATTGTTAACGCCGCCAACTCGGTAATAAGTAAGAACAAGGGCCGCATAACCAAGGAATGCTATTCCAAGAGAGACGTGGGGCAGAAGATCGAGTTGCTGCAGGCCTACACGGAGCAGGAAGAAGCGCTTTTGGTTGCATCGTCGATAATGGCACAGATTCACGCCTCCGGTGCCCGCTACAAGGATTTTGCAGTGCTTTACCGCACTAACGCCCAGAGCCGCGGCATAGAGGAGGCCCTGAGAAAGAAGAACATACCGTATAAGATTTATGCCGGGCACTCTTTCTACGAAAGGGCGGAAATCAAGCGTATGGTTTCATACCTTAGGCTCATTGCCAACCCGCAGGATGACGAGGCTTTCAAGCGCACTGTAAACTTTCCGGCCAGGGGCATAGGCGCCACTTCTATGGAGAGGATAATCGCCCTTGCCGCTGAGAACGGCAAATGTCTGACAGATGCCGTAATGAGCTATAGCGCAGAGCAGTTCCAGATACGCCAGGGGCTTCAGGACAAGGTCAGAGACTTTGTCCTGAAGATGGAGGTTCTGCGTTCCAAGGTTCAGACGGAAGATGCCTATACTCTTGCTATGGAGATGGATGCCGCATTCGGTATAACTGCAGCCCTTAAGACAGACACATCGCTCGATGGGCAGACCATTCTGGAAAACGTCCTGGAGTTTCTGGACAGCATCAAGGAATTCGTAGACGAGGGAGTTGAGGAATTCAAGCAGTACGACGACGGCGGGGAATACGGCCCAGACATAGTTACGATAGATCTTTTCCTCCAGAATATTGCCCTTGTCGCCGATTCGGATTCTGCCCAGGAAAGTTCCGAGACATCCCATCCTGCATCCACACAAGACAAAGATGATGACAGGGTGTCTCTGATGACAGTCCATTCCTCCAAGGGCTTGGAATTCCCTTATGTCTATATAACTGGCCTTGAGGAAAATCTCTTCCCTAGCGGCGGACCTTCCGGCAATGCTGAAAAGGAGATAGAAGAGGAAAGAAGGCTGTTCTACGTGGCTGTTACAAGGGCGGAAAATGCAGTAAGGCTTTCTTTCTCCCGCTCAAGATTCCGCTGGGGCAGTTACGAGAACAATCTTCCGAGCCGCTTCATCCGTGAAATAGACCGCAAATACATCCTCAATCCGCTGGATGAAACTTCTCCTTCCCACACGACCGCCTCTTTCGGCGGCATCGGATGGACCGGCTTTCCGCGTACGGAGAAGCGCACCATCCCCAATCCTGTCCGCCCTACGTCTCCGCAGCGTCCGCAATTCACATCATCCGCATCGCTGAGGCCTAAGAATGAGAACTTTGTAGCAGATGCGCCTACTAGGATGAAAGAGGGAATGAGGGTTGAGCACGAGAGGTTCGGCTTTGGAAAGATCATTTCCCTAAGCGGCAATGCAGGAGACTTGAAGGCCATTGTGGACTTTGACGATTTTGGCCGCAAAACCCTGCTTCTGAAGTTTGCAAAGATGCGAATTGTGGAACGGAATTTGTAATTATTAGCACTGTTTTTCATAGTTTAAGTTTAGGTTAAGTCAAGGCGCAGGCCTTGCAATTGAAGGATGGCGGCGAGCCGTCCTTCTTTTGTTTTGCATCCTCTGAAAACTTTTTAGGGGGGCGGACACAGTAAATTTTACCGTTTGGTTTGCAAACGCCCTAACTCCCGCATTATCTTGCGCTTGTCTAATTTAAAGAGCTAAAGATATGAAGGGAAAAACAATCAATTCAAAGAAAGAACTAAGGGGCTGTATGCCCCAGATGCAGCGGGCCTTCATCTGGATTGCCGCTGTGGCATTACTGGCGCTCTGCCTTGCTTCCTGCATCAAGCCGCTTGAACAGAAGGAAGCGGAAAAATCAAAGCAGGACGATTCTTCCGGCCTGGCCCGGCTTGCTTTTTATCTGGACAGGGCAAGCTACGACAGCTGCCTTGTAATAACGGAGAACGTTTCTAAGTTGAATTCCAATCCGCTGGATTCCAACAATTACCGTCTGGAAATTTCCACCTCCTCAGGCGTAAAAGTCTATGACAGCTCTTATGTGGGACGTCCAAGGTTGTTTTACGTCAAGGCTGGCACTTATAAAATCAGGGTAACATCCAGAGAATTCACTGAGCCTGACATCTATCCGCTTTTTGGGCAGGAGCAGAGCGTAAAGGCCAAGAAAGACAGCACCTTGAGAGTGGAAATAGTTTCGCGCCAGATGACGGGAGGCATACGTTTCAGTTTCACCCAAGGCTTCACGAGCTGGTTCAAGGGAACGGGGATTTATCTCAAGAGAGACACTGTCAGTTACAAGTACTACTATGGAAGCCCCGGGCATTACGTGTATTTCTTCCCGGGAGATATATCTGTGATTTACAAGAACAAAGACGGCCATTCTTCCTACACTCCGCCTGACAAGCCAGGCTATGCGGACACCGTGCTTTTCAAGCGCAAGCTCAAGGCGAATGAGATTGTTTCTATCTCTCTGGATTATGATCTTACCAAGGTTTCATACGATGGCTTTTCTTTTAGGGCAGACACTTCCATCTATCGCAGGCAGGAGTATTTCAACCTTGGCGGCATTGCTCCATACGGCTGCAGCTCAGTTACTTGGGCAAAGAGCCACATCGGTGACACCCTAATGCTTTTTGGATACATAGTAGGCGGAGACGCTTCCAGTTCCTCGTTCAAGAAACAGAAGCCATTCACTTCCAAGACCAACATTGTCATTGGAGCTCAGGACTGGCAGGCCCTCAGGGAATTGACCATAGCGGTTGAACTTTCAAACGGGGAAATCCGCAAAAACCTAAACCTGGTGGACCATCCGGAGCACCTTAAAAAGCCAATTGCCATTACAGGCGTTGTAGTTGACAGTTACTTTGGCTATCCCGGCCTTAAAAGCGTCACCAGCTATCAGCTCCTAAAATGAAACTAAGACAGGAAGAGGAGTCTATATGCGGCGGTAGAATAGGCGGGTAATGAAGGAAATGGCGGTGCTGATGAGCGTGCTGAAGAGCATTGTTTTCACCATGCTCTTTTGCTGTGATTTCTGCTGAGCTTTGGCTTGCTGTTGATAGTCAACTGCCTGCTGAGGTGCAGGGGCGGCGTTTACAGGGGCTCCGCAATGAGGGCAGCTGGCTGCCTTGTCGGAAATCTGCTTTCCGCATTCTTTGCAATTGATGAGTGCCATATCGATGAGTTTTTTGATTATTGCTGTTAAAATGGGAAACCGGTGGTTTTCATAAGATAATCGCTGAGCCTTTCTGCCTTCTGGTCTATTGCCTTCATTCTGTCAGAGATTCTTTCTCTTTCCATAGGGTCCGGTGTCTTTGTGACCTGGATCAAGAGGGCGTCGTACTCTTTTTTCAGCTGGCGCATTTCTTTGCGGGCTGCCTCTACTTTTTCTGCAGTGCTGTCTGTTTTCTTTTTAGAGCTTTCCGTATTTTTCTTGATGTTCTCTGTTTTGGGGCGGCTGTCAGCTTTTTTAGCCTTTTTGCTGCCGGAAGAGCTGCAGGAGGCTAGCAGAATGGCGGCCAAGCAAATAAGTAATAATGTCTTTTTCATATCTTCTTGCGGTTGTAGCAGGAGATAAACCTGCAATACAAATTTAACAAATTGAATTGATTGAAGAGCAGATTGAGTATATTTGTATGACTTAGCTGAATTCTGAGGTTATGGAAGAAAAGTTTTTTGCTCACCCTACGGCGGTGATAGACGAAGGATGTTCCATTGGAGAGGGAACCAAGATCTGGCATTTCTCACACATTATGGAAGGGGCGGTTGTTGGAGAAAAGTGTAACATAGGGCAGAACGTGGTGATTTCACCAGGAGTGGTCTTGGGGAGAAACTGCAAGGTGCAGAATAACGTATCTGTCTATACTGGAGTTATTTGCGCAGATGATGTATTTCTGGGGCCGAGTTGCGTTTTCACCAATGTGGTTAATCCAAGGAGCGCCGTTAGCCGGAAGGATTGCTACAGGAGGACGATGGTGGGCAAGGGAGCTTCCATTGGAGCCAATGCCACAATTGTTTGCGGGCATAACATCGGAGAATATGCTTTCATAGGAGCGGGGGCGGTAATTACAAAGGATGTGCTTCCTTATGCTCTGGTGGTGGGCAATCCGGCCCGCCAGATAGGCTGGATGAGCGAGATGGGCTGTCGCCTGATTTTCAAGAAGGAGAAAGACGGACAGATGATAGCCGTCTGCCCTGAAAGCGGCCAGAGGTACAAGCTCTACAACAAGATGGTTTACATGCTGGAAGAGTAGCGGGCTAGAGTTTTCAGTTAGAGAAGCTGCTTCTTCTTGGCCCACCCGCTGGCAAAGGCCGCAAAAGTGGGAATCTTATTGTCTAAGCTTCTGCAGATAGAATAGTTGCGTCTGATTTTGGCGGAATCTTCCAGTTCCGTAATGGAAACGGTTTCCAGAATTCCTTTTCTTATTAGTTCACCGATTTGGCTCTTCCACAGGAAAGAGACTAGAGGTGGTGCCGTGGAGGAAGTGCCCCTGCCGTATTCAACCAGGAACTTGATGGCGGAAGACGGGTCTTTCATAGTGGCGGCAACTTTTAGCGTCGCAGGATTAATTCCAGCATCTGAAAACATCGCTGAGATTTCTGCTGAAGTTTCAGGATCTCCTTCATAAAGAAGAAGCCTTGCCTCGGAAATGTCGTAATAAGGATTTTCCTTTTTAGAAGCAGTTGAAACGGCTAGAAGAGTGTCTGTGAAGAAATAGTCCAGATCCTCTATTTTTCCGCCTGCCTTGATTCCAACGCTTACATCACCGTCTTGGACAGACTTTTCTATTTGTTTTAGATCCAGAACTTTATGGCTTATGCTGCTCTTGGGCGACAGGCGGCACCAGTCTGCGGCAAAATCGGGGAAAAGGCCATAATACAGTGCCCTTGGAATGCCGATGGTGAAACTTCCCTCGGTTACCGTTGAAAGAAGGGAGCTTTCCTGCTCCATTTCCGTATATAGAGCCAATATCTTTTTTGCCTTTTCCAGAAGGATTTCCCCGCTGTAGGTCAGATGGTATTTGTTCCCCTGGCGGGAAAACAGCTCCACCTTGTATTCATCTTCCAGAGCCTGAATATGCTTGCTGACCGCAGGCTGGGAGATGCCAAGGCTCTCTGCCGTGCGGCTGAAATTGAGTTCCTGGGCTGCCGTAACAAAAACTTTCAGTCTGAAATCCATATAGGCAATAATTACTTGTTGGAATCAAGTGCCAAGTTACAAAATATTCTGTACTGAAAGTCGAATTGCACTCGGCGATTATGATTTGTTACTAAGAAATAATGTTCTGGATGTGGATATCTCTTCGATTTTTGCTTATCGTTGATAAATTTTTACTAAAATTGCTCCGTTTTTTAAGCAAAGAGCAATGAATAGGGTTGACACAAAAATTGGTAACCGTATAAAATCGGCCCGAGAGGCAAAGAAATTGACGGTTGAAGATCTTAAAAAAGAAACAGGATTAAGCAAATCTTATCTGAAAGAAATTGAAAATGATGATGATACGCCAAATCTAGGCAATGTATGTAAAATATCAAAAGCGCTGGGAATCAGAACAGGTACGTTTCTGGATGGGGAGGAGGACCTTTCTCCTGTTGTTTCTTCTCTCAAGTCCAGAAGAAGGGTGAACGGCATCCGCGGCAGAAGCGCTGGCAGGGACCATATGCACTTCTTTTCTCTTTCATCGCAGAAGAAAAACAGGCAGATGGACGCTACGGTGGTGGTGCTGGATCCGGCTGGTGGCAAGAAGTATTATGCATCCCACGAAGGGGAGGAGTTTCTTCTTGTGCTCGACGGCAAGCTTGAAGTCGGATATGGAAAGCAGGTGTATGTTCTCAAGCCAGGGCAGAGCATTTATTATGATTCCATAGTTCCTCATCACCTTGCTTCCGCTCTCAAGAAGAAACCTTGCAAGATTCTTGCAGTAACATATTTCCCCGCATAGTCTGGTATGGCTAAGAGAATCAAAGATATTCTGGCGGATATACAGAGCCGCCTGAAAAGAAAGAACCGCGAATTGCCGCTTTCAGAGCGGACAATAGGGCAATGGCTGGAGAAGTGGGCCGCCGAGACTCCAGACAAAGAGGCAATAGTCTATTCAGACCGAGACCTCAGGTTCACGTACGCCCAGTTCAATCGCAGAGTAGATATACTTGCCAGGGGATTTATATGCATTGGCGTTACCAGGGGCACTCACGTGGGCATCTGGGCAACCAATGTGCCTGACTGGCTGACTGTTATGTATGCTTGCGCCAAGATAGGGGCGGTATGCGTTACGGTAAATACAAATTACCAGCAGAGCGAACTTGAATACCTGTGCAAAGACGCTGATTTGCATACACTGTGCATCATAGATCGCGACAGGGATACCGATTTCCTTGGGATGACATACAAAATGCTCCCAGAGCTGAGGGAATGCGAGAGGGGAAAGCTCCAGAGTAGCCGTTTCCCTTGCATGAAAAATGTGGTTTTCATTGGCCAGGAGAAATACAGGGGAATGTACAACACCCAAGAGCTTCTCATTCTCGGCGAAAATACTGACAATACTGAGCTGGAGAGGCTTAAATCTCAGGTCACTTGTCACGACGTAGTCAATATGCAGTATACATCCGGCACCACAGGGTTTCCAAAGGGCGTGATGCTTACCCATTACAATATCACGAACAACGGTTTTCTGACTGGAGAACATATGCTCTTCTCTTCTTCTGACAAGCTATGCTGCTGCGTTCCGCTGTTCCACTGTTTTGGCATCGTGCTTGCCACAATGAACGTGATAACCCACGGCTGTACTCAGGTTATGGTGGAGAGGTTCGATCCGCTGGTTGTGCTGGCTTCCATTCACAGGGAAAGGTGCACTTCTGTATATGGTGTGCCAACAATGTATATCGCGATGCTTACTCACCCTATGTTCAAAATGTTCAACCTAAGAAGCCTTCGGGTTGGAATAATGGCAGGGGCGCTATGCCCGATTGAACTTATGAGGGAAGTTGAAGACAAGATGTATATGAGGGTTACAAGCGTATACGGTCTTACTGAAGCTTCTCCTGGAATGACCCACACCAGATTTGAGCAGTCTTTTGAGGAAAGGTGCACAACAGTGGGATATGAATTCGAGCATACTGAGGTTAAGATAATTGAGCCTGGTACAGGACGTTTCTGCAAAGTGGGAGAAGTTGGAGAGTTCTGCAACCGAGGCTATAATAATATGGCAGGATATTACAACAATCCAGAAGCCACAGCCGAGACTATAGACAAAGACGGCTGGCTGCATTCCGGAGACCTCGGGTATCTTGACGAAAGGGGCAACTTCAGGGTAACGGGCAGAATCAAGGATATGATTATCCGCGGCGGGGAAAATATCTACCCGAGGGAGATTGAGGAGTTTCTGTACCGTCTTCCTGGAGTACAGGACGTTCAGGTGGCGGGCATACCTTCAAAAAAATATGGGGAGGCTGTTGCGGCCTACATTATCCAAAAACCTGACGCCCATCTTACAGAAGAGATTGTAAAAGATTTCTGCTTTGGGAAAATTTCCAGGTTCAAGATTCCGAAATATGTGCTGTTTGTAGATGAATACCCTCTTACCGGCAGCGGCAAGATCCAGAAATTCAAACTGAAAGATATAGGCCTTAAGATGCTGGCAGACCAGGGGGTGAAGATAGAATAGATTTTTCTGCTATCTTTGCCCTCATCTATGAAACTATTAAGAATTGCCGCGGCAGCAATTGCCGCAATTACATTTATAGCCTGCGGCGGAAGCGGCAGCAAAGAAAAGCCTGAGGCTGAGAGCCTCATCGTTACTCCAACTACGCTAAGTCTCCTTCCCAACGCATCGGGGACCTTACAGATTACTTCTAATGTGGCATGGACGGTAACACCGCCTTCAGGATTTACCGCCAGTCCTACTAGCGGCAGCAAAAACGGAACGGTAACTGTAACGGCAGGGGGCTCACCGATATCAGGTTTCCTCAAAGTTCAGGGCAAGACAAAGTCTGTAACTGTTGCCCTGACTGCAGCCGAATCTGACGTTGCCGTTAATCCTACAGCCGGCACTGTTTCCTACGAGGCTGGAAAAACCTTGACTTTCCAGGTGGTCTGCAACGGAGACTGGACCATAGATCTTCCTTCTCCTAAACCGAGCTGGCTGATAGGTGTTTCCCAGTCATCCGGAAGCAAAGACGCTACTATTACCGTAACCACCGGAGCATATTCTGGCAAGGTTAAGGACCAGACATTCCTGACGGTTAAAAGCGGCAAGAAATCAGCATATTATACCATTACCAAGGAGGCTGCTCCTAATCTTCCGCCTACAAAGCCAACCAATCTCCAGCCAACAGGAAGCAATGTGGAGACCATAACCACATTCTCCTGGACTGCTTCCACGGATCCTAACGGAGACAAGATCAAGTACACCGTAATGCTGAGCAAAGACAACAGCAACTGGTCTTCTGTTGGCACAACAGAGAAAACTTCTCTTCAGAACACCAGCGAACTAGCCAAGAATACCAAGTATTACTACAAGGTAATTGCAGATGACGGGCTGGAGGGCGGCAAGACAGAAAGCGATGTTGTAACTTTCACAACCGGAAACGGAAAGAACAGCTGGGCAGACGGGGAGGTCAAGCAGTATAACGTGAATTCGGATGGTTCCATTACAGAAGTTCCGCTGGGATCTACTCCTAGAGGAGTGAGACTTATTTTTACCGGAGACGGTTACACTCAGGACCTTTATAATTATGGAGGGCAGTTTGACAAGGAAGTTGATGCTGGAATCAAGGCTCTGTTCGAATACGAGCCGTACAAGTCTTATACAAGCTATTTCACTGTATATAAAGTTGCAGCCTATTCAAATGAGGCAGGAATGAGCGAGGGCAGCAGTTATGACCATCCTACGAAAAAGGTGGATACTAAGTTCAAGTGCACCTGGGAAGGCGGAAATTCCACCGGAATAGACTGTGATGTGGATATAGTGGCAGAATATGCATTCAAGGTTCCTGGCATAAAGGGTTCTTCTGATAAAGAATCTTTGACCAATCTTACCTGGTGCCCTGTAAGCATAATTATCAACGCCTATGCCTATGCCGGAACAAATATCTGGCTCGGCGACGACTATGGCGGAATGAAGATGATTTCCATTGCCCAGACCCCTGCCCGCCAGCCTTCTTACGGAGCTTACGACGGTTTTGCCTTTACCCTAAGGCACGAGTACGGTGGCCACGGCTTTGGTCTTCTGGACGACGAATACGTTTATTACGATACTCAGCAGTTCCCTCGCGACGACGAGGAGTCTTTCCGCTACTGGCAGAATGAAGGAGCTTTCTGCAACACCTATCTTCCACAGTGGAATTCATCTGCAAATGCCTGGTATTCAGATTCTGAACATTGTAATCTGTCTTTGACTCCAAAGACAGAAGGCGTAAACTGGAAAACTTTTGCAGACAGGACAGATTATGCTCCAGCTGCTGTAAATCTTTTCAATGGCAGTTCTTATTACGGCAAGGGAGTCTATCGTTCAGAATACACCAGCTGTATGGTTGACAACATTCCGCATTTCAACACAATAAGCCGCTGGAAGATTTATTGCCGAATCAAGATTTCTGCTGGAGAAACTCCAACATTAGAAGATTTTGTTTCAAGAGATACAGACAGGTCAAACGCCTATTCTTCAGGTGCTCCTAAAACAAAGTCCAGCGTAAGGAGAAAGTGCAATGGACCGCTTCTTAAAGACAAGTTCCACAAGAAACCTTACCGCCTGCACAGGTAACAAACAGAAAAGCCGCTCGATTGAGCGGCTTTTTTTGCGGTGCGTACGAGACTCGAACTCGTGACCTCCTGCGTGACAGGCAGGCATTCTAACCAAGCTGAACTAACGCACCAGTTCCGTTTTGGGAGTGCAAATATAGATATCTTTTTGGAATGTGCAAACGGTTTTAGGAAAAAAATGAAAAATGCACCTTCCCGTACTTCCGCTCCTTTACAAAATGCGGGTGGGATGAAAAATCGTGGTCATCTCCGTGTTCCAGAATAAAGTAGCCCTGACCGCTTAAAATAGGGGTTTCCCTGTCAAATATCCTGTCAGGAAGGGTCTCAATGCCTTCAAGGGCATATGGAGGATCTGCAAAGATGAAGTCGAAGCTGCGGTTGCAGATATCCAGAAAGTCGAAAACGTTGTTGTGGACAGTGCGGATTTCTTTAAGCCCAAGGCTTTTATGCGTCTTGCTTATGAAGGAGGCGTTTTTCCGGTTCATTTCCACGCAGACTGCTTCCTTTCCGCCTCGGGAGATGAATTCCGCGCTGATGCTGCCGGTGCCGGCAAACAGGTCCAGAAGGCTGAACCCGTCAAGTTCATACTCATTTTCCAGAATGTTGAAAAGCCCTTCCTTGGCAAAATCTGTGGTAGGCCTTGCAGGATAGCCTGCAGGCGGATTTATAGTCTTGCCTTTGAGTTTTCCTCCGATGATTCTCATACGGGCTTTATAGACAGAGCTTTATGTCTTTTACGTATGAACGCAGCATTTGCAGCTGGCCGTCATCTGCCTTTCCTATAAGATTTACGGTTGTCTGCTGAGGGTTTATCTGGCTTTTGCTGAGAAGTTCCAGCATATAGTAAATAGCAGTGGGAAAATCTACCGTGCGGTAGCTGTTAGCCGCAATAAGACGGTCTCCTTCTGCCAGAAGAATGCAGGTCTGGTGGCGGTCTATGTCAAAATCCAGAATAAGCTTGTTGTGTTCTTTTAGGCAGGAGAGGTCTTTCAGATGCTTTGCCACCGTAGGCAGAACTCCCGCTTCAGGGCTTATAGCGCCGTTACGGCCTTCCCAGGCATAGATCAGTTCAGCAGAATATTGTGGAATGGGCACAGAAAAAACTTCTGCACCCTTTTCCTCAGGGAATAAGGTGCAGAAGATATTTTCCCGGGTTTTACTGTCTGAAAAACCTTCGGGTACAAGTGTAAACAGGTGTGTGGGAGAGTAGTCAGACATTATTCCCAGTTGCCGGCGTTGTTGTTAGGAGCGTCTATGCTTCCAACCTTCAGGCCAGGGAACTTGTTCATCTTGTCTTTTTCGCAGTTGAGGTTAACCAAAAGCTGGTGATCCATTCCCTTGAGAAGATCGTTGAAAGGAATAGTTGCCTCAAACAGAGGAACATCTACACCCGAAACCTGCTTTACAATGCTCTTCATGCTGATTTTAGCGCCGTCTGAGAAAGGAATCTCGTCCAGCTTGTCGATATTGAAGTCCTCTCTCTTGAGCAGTGTATCCTTAACAGGAATTTCACTCTTGATGGAGAATACAAGGTTCTTGTCTCCTTTCTTGTAGAGCTCGTAAAGATCCTTGTCTGTGAGTTTTACCTTCTTGCTGACATTCCTTACAGCCTCCGTATGGGCTACCATCGCGGAGTCATTAACGGAACCAATCTGCATGTTGATGATCATCTTGTCATTCTTGTAGAAATCAGCCAGGGAATCCAGAGTGGCGGCGAATTTACCGTACTTGTTCTTGTAGGCAACCTGGAGATCGCGGATGTCTTTCAGTTTCTGAATGGCAACCTGCTCTCTGGCAGCTCTTTCTTCGTTGAACTTGATTGGTTTCATTACGCCCTTTACGATCAGGTATCCCAACAGGATGATGATGATAGGGAGAATAACAATTGTAAATAGCTTTTTCATATTTGTGTTTCTTATTTCCTTATAGGTTTAACAAGGACAAAAATAAAAAAAATCTTCTCATCAAGCAATAATTTTTAATTTTGCTCTCCGATAGAGTTATGAAAATAGATTCAAAAACAGTTGGTGACTTTTACAGCCTGCTATCTTCTTCGGGCAAAATTGTGATAATCGGGCATCACAATCCTGACGGAGACTGCATTGGGTGCATTACCGGAATGGAGGCTTGGATAGAGTCCTCTTTTGGCAAATCCGGGACTATGATTGTGCCGGATAACTTCCCGGATTACCTGAAGTTTATGTACTCTACAGACAGCATTCTGGTTTATTCCCGCCAGAAGAGCCAGGCAGAAGAGGCCATATCCACAGCAGACCTTATTATATGTATGGATTTCAGCGCGTTGTCCAGAACGGAAGGTATGGCGGACATTATCCGTGGATCCAAGGCAAAGAAGGTTTTGATAGACCACCATCCTTCTCCTGAGCAGTTTGCAGACATAGTATTCTCAGAGACTGAAGTCTCTTCCGCAGCAGAGCTGACCTGGTGGATTCTGAAAGCAGCAGAGGAGCTTGGGGCGCAGATTCCGTTCCAGACAAAGACCTCTCTGTACACCGGTATGATGACAGACACCAACAACTTCTGCAATTCCGTTTTCCCTTCCACTTTCCTTATGGCCTCGCAAATCGCTGAGGCGGGGGTTGACAGGGAAAAGATCCAGATGGAGATTATGAACAGCTTTTCAGAAGACAGAATGAGGCTGATGGGGCTGATGCTCAAGGAGAAAATGACTGTTTATCCGGATCTGAAAGCCGCAGTGATGATTCTGGACCAGGCTACAAAAGACCTTTACAATTATTGCGACGGGGATTCGGAAGGATTCGTGAATCTGCCTCTGAAAATAAAAAATGTTGAATTTTCCGCTCTGCTGACGCAGTCAAATGGATATATTAAAGTATCTTTGCGCAGCAAAGGGGCCGTTTCCGTAAACCGGCTCTGCCGAATGTACTTCAACGGAGGAGGCCACGAAAGGGCTGCCGGCGGCAGGATTTATGATGTGAGCGTGGAAGAAGTTGCGGATTATTTCGAGAAGTCTCTGAGGCAATTCCTCGGGGAATTCTCGGCATAGCTTTTGATGTAGAATAAGATTCGTATGGTCAGAAGACTTTTGATACTGTGCGCTGCCGTTCTTCTTGCCGCAAACTGCGACAAGGAGGACCGCAAGAACACTTATGCCAATCAAGAGGCGGCCATAGACAGCTATGTTTCATCGCTGAGCACAGACTATACGTTGGTTTACAACGGAGGTGTGGTCCGCGTGATTCTTGAGGAGGGGACGGGGAAGACCCTTAGCAGCGGAGATTCCCTGATTTTCCACTACAGCGGCTATACCTTTAACCACGGCAAGGGCAGTTTATTTGCCACCAACGACCTTGAAGTTGCCGAGGCAACAGGCTTTGTTACAGATGGAAAGCCATTCAGGGTGAGGTTTGGCCATTCAGCTATGGTGGCAGGGCTGAACAAAGGCCTGGAGGGAGTCAGAGAAGGAGAGCATTGCTACGTAATCTTTTCTGCCAGATATGGTTATGGCAACCAGATTATGTCTACTCTTCCTAAACTTACGCCGCTGCTGTTTGAAATGAAGATAGACCAGATTAAGTGAATTAGACAAAAATTGACAATATGAGCATAAAGCTGAGATTTGCACTTGTAGCACTGGCAATTGCCGCCTTTTCAAGTTGCGCCAAGGAGAAGGAGCTTTCCGATAGGGAAATTCAGGAGAAGATACTGGATGCATATATACAGGCCAATTGTCCTTCTGCCCAGAAACTTCAGTCCGGACTGACATTAATTAATTTTGAGCAGGGCTCTGGAGCCATAGCTCCGGGATACAACGATGGTATTTACATCCACTATAATACCTATTCTCTGGACGGCACTTGCCAGAGCACGACGGATTCCATAAAAGCCAGAATGCTTGGAACATATGATCCTGGCATCTACTACGGCCCGTCTCTTTTCATTCTCAACTCAACTTGTACGGAAGGAATGCGCGAGCTTTTGGGGAAACTGCATCAAGGAGGCAGCGTTACCGCCATTATGCCGCCGTGGCTTACTTCATCAAAGGCTTCATCTTCAGGCTATTCTTCTGGTGGTCAGCAGTCTGCAGTAAATATGATTTACGAGATTAAAGCGGGTATCGTGGTAGATGACGTGGAAAAATTCCAGATAGATTCTTTGGAGAGCTATTCAAAAAAGAATTTCACTCCTAAAATTGATTCTACGGCAATGGGCTGGTATTTCCGCAATTTTACTCATCCTACAGGTATTCCTGCCGCAGATACGGTTGAAGCTGGTAATTCTGTGGGAGTTTGGTATGTGGGACGTCTTCTAGACGGATATGTGTTCGACACCAACATTAGAGATACGGCCAAGAAGTACCGCATTTACGACTCTTCAAATGATTACACCCCATTGAGTGTAACTATGAGGGAAACTTACAACGATATGACCACCTACGGCTCAAGTGCAACCAGTTCTGATATTTCAGTAGGTGTCGGCGGCTCCGAATCTTTGATTCTGGGTTTCGTAAGAGCCATAAAGAGCATGACTTACGCAGACAAGGGTGTTACTTTATTTATGAGCGGACTGGGCTATGGAGCAGACGGAAGCATGTCCGGCGGAAAGGGAGTTCCCGAGTATGCGATGCTTAGGTTCGATATCTGGCTGGCTCATCCTTCAGACACCAAGTTCCCTCCTACCAGAAACACAAAATAGACATACCTCTCACATATATGGAAACAAAGAGAGAAAGAGAGCTGGCGGCCTTTGAAAGGCTGCTGGACGTTATGGATACGGTCCGCGAGAAATGCCCTTGGGACCGCAAGCAGACTCCTGAAACCCTTCGGGTTCAAACAATCGAGGAAACTTACGAGCTTTCAGACGCCATACTCAAGAATGATATGTCCAATATCTGCAAAGAGCTCGGCGATCTTCTGCTTCACGTGGTTTTCTATGCAAAGATAGGGAAGGAAAAAGGCGAGTTTGATATAGCAGACGTGTGCAATAAGCTCTGCGACAAGCTGATATACCGCCACCCGCATATCTACGGCAGCGTGGAGGTGAAAAACGCGGAAGAGGTTGTAGGCAACTGGGAGCAGCTAAAGACCAAGGAAAAAGACGGGAACAAGACAGTTCTGAGCGGCGTTCCGGAATCTCTGCCTAGCGTCATAAAGGCATTCCGCATTCAGGAGAAAGCCCGTGCCGTAGGTTTTGACTGGGAGAAGAAGGAAGATGTCTGGGACAAGGTTTCAGAAGAACTTGGAGAACTCCGTGCCGCTCTTCCTGAAGGAGGAAAAGAGGCTGAGGAAGAGCTCGGCGATTTCCTCTTTTCCGTCATCAACGCTGCCCGTCTGTACGGCTTTGATCCGGACACGGCCCTTGAAGAAACTTGCGCAAAATTCCGCCGCCGTTTTGGCTATCTGGAGGAAAATACCATCAAGAAGGGCTTGAGCCTCAAGGATATGACTCTGGCTCAAATGGATGAATACTGGAACAAGGCCAAGGAACTTGAGAAGAAGGGGGAACTCTGATGGAAGATTTCAGGGAAAGGACTTTGCTTCAAGTTGGAGAGGAGGGTATGGCCCGTTTGTCTGCTGCCTGTGTGGCGTTGGCAGGACTTGGCGGAGTAGGGGCTATGGCAGCCGAAATGATTGCCAGGGCCGGTGTGGGGCATATGATTATCGCTGATTCTGATGTTTATTCCACAACAAACAAAAACCGTCAGATTGCTGCCTTCGATTCCACTCTCGGCAAGAAGAAAACAGAAGTTATGCGCCAGAGGCTTCTGGATATTAATCCCGATTTGAAAATAACTGTCGTTGAAGATTATCTGACAGAGGAAAATATTCCTTCCGTTCTTCCTATGCTTGGCTCAGACGAAGAGCCTTGCGTGGATGTTGCCATAGATGCCATAGATACAATGTCTCCTAAAATAGCCTTGATAAAATTCTGCATAGACCATAAGATTCCGCTTGTTAGTTCTATGGGAGCCGGTGCAAAATGGGATGCCACCAAGATCAGGGTTGCGGACATCAGCAAGTCTTTCAACTGCCCGCTGGCATATATGCTGAGGAAAAGGCTGAGAAAGGTGGGTATATCAAAGGGATTCCTTGCGGTATTCTCTGAAGAACTGCCTATGCGGGAAGCCATTGTGCCTTTTGAAGAGAAAAACCACAAGAGCCGCACTGGCACAATTTCCTATATGCCGGCCGCTTTCGGATGCGTCTGCGCACAGGCGGCTATAAAGTCGATTTTGAAGCTTGAGGTATAATTGCTAAATTTGCAGACTTTGCAAATTTGCACAATTATGCCTATTACAGTCAAGGAAGTTACCACAGAAAAACAGTTCAGGCAGTTTTACAAGTTCCAGAACCGCCTTTACCGCAAGTGCAGGTACTATGTTCCCACGCTGGACTCAGACCAGAAGCACTCGCTGAAGGAGGATCCGGCTCTGCTTTACTGCAAGAGAAAGCTTTTCCTGGCTTATGACGAGAACGGAAAAGTTGTTGGAAGGGTGCAGGGCATAATTAATCCGCGTTACAATGAATACTACAACCTCAAGAGGGTAAGGTTCGGATGGTTTGACTTTGAGGAAGATCCAAAAATCGCTGAGGCACTGATAGATGCTGTTCAGAAATGGGGCAAGGCAGAGGGAATGACAGAGATCCACGGCCCGCTTGCATACAACACTCTCGGACGGCAGGGAATGCTGGTGGAGGGTTTTGACAAGGAGCCGCAGGTCAACTGCCTTTACAACTATCCGTACTACGTGGATTATATGCAGAAGATGGGGTTTGAGAAAGAGTGTGACTGGATTCAGTATGAGATGGATGCCACAATGGGAGTTCCTGAAAAGCTGGGCAGGATATCCAAGCTCCTGGTAGAAAGGTATGGACTTAAGGTTCTCAAGATAAGGGATGTGAAGCGCGACAAGGCCCTGAAAGAAAAGCTTCTGGATCAGTTCTTCAAGATTTACAACGAGTCTTTCAAGGCTGTTCACAATTTCATACCTCTGACTAAAGAGGAGCAGAAGGAAATGGGAGACCATTATTTTGCTTACCTGAAAGAAGGGCTTACCTGTATGGTTTTGGACAAAGACGGTAACCTGGCGGCTTTTGGCGTGAGTATGCCGTCACTCTCCAGGGCTTTCAAGAGAGCCAGGGGAAAACTATTTCCTATAGGTTGGCTGTTTATACTTCTGGCCTTCTGGAGATACAAGAAAGTAGACCTGATGCTTTTGGGATCCGCTCCTGAATGGCATTCCAAGGGACTATCGGCGATTTTCCACACCAAGCTGGAGACTAGCTACTATAAGATGAAGGTAAAGACTGCCATCTCCAACCCGCAGATAGACACTAACATAGCTGCCATAAAGGTTTGGGAGAGCTACAAGAAAGAATTTTATATGAGAAGAAGATGCTGGATACGCAGCATTGAATAATACAGAAGATTATGAGCGACAACAATACATTGCTGGAAAAAGTGGAAGGGCTGAAAGTCAGGCTTGCCGAGATTCAGAAACAGCTTTCGGACCCGGAGTCGATGGCTGACATGAAGAAATATGTCCAGCTCAACAAAGACTACAAAGAACTGGAGCCAATAGTAAAGGCCGGAGAGAAATACAAGAAGATGCTCTCAGACTATGATGCAGCCAAGGATCTTATAGTCAACGAGAAAGACGAGGAGCTCAAGGAGATGGCCCGTGAAGAGATGGCTTCTCTGGAAGAGGCTCTTCCAAAGATGGAGGAGGAGATAAAACTCCTTCTGATCCCAGCTGATCCGGAAGACGGCAAGAACGCCATTATGGAAATCCGCGGAGGAACCGGAGGAGACGAGGCCGCCATTTTTGCAGGAGACCTTTTCCGAATGTATTCCAAGTACATCGAGCGCAAAGGATGGAAGCTGGAGGTTACCTCCCAAACACCTGGAACTGCAGGCGGTTACAAGGAAATCATCTGTACTGTTTCTGGAGATGGCGTTTACGGTCTTCTAAAGTATGAGAGCGGCGTTCACCGCGTACAGCGAGTGCCTCAGACCGAAACTCAGGGCAGGCTTCACACTTCCGCCGCTTCCGTGGTAGTGCTTCCGGAGGCAGGCGAGTTTGACGTGGAAATCAACGAGAAAGATATTCGCAAAGATATTTTCTGCGCATCAGGTCCTGGAGGCCAGGGCGTCAATACAACTTACTCAGCGATAAGGCTGACTCACATTCCAACCGGAATCGTTGTTCAGTGCCAGGACGAGAGAAACCAGCTGAAGAATCTGGAAAAAGCAATGAACGAGCTCCGTACCAGACTCTACAATATGGAATACCAGAAGTATCTTGACAACCTTTCATCCAAGAGAAAGACTATGGTTTCCACCGGAGACCGCAGCGCCAAGATCCGCACTTACAACTATCCTCAGAGCCGTGTCACGGATCATAGAATCAACTGGTCAACCCACAATCTTCCTGTTTTTATGGACGGAGAGATTCAGGAGGTGATAGATCAGCTCCAGATTGCTGAGAACGCAGAGAGGCTCAAGGAAGCCCAGTAATTCCCTAGCTTTCACATAATGGCTGACCAGGAATATATCATCATAACTGGCGCACGGGTCAACAATCTGAAAAACATATCGTTGAAGATTCCGCGCGGAAAGCTGTGCGTTATTACCGGAGTCAGCGGCAGCGGCAAGAGTTCCCTTGCCTTTGACACTCTCTATGCAGAAGGGCAGAGAAGATTTGCGGAAAGTCTTTCTTCTTTCGCCCGCCAGTTTTTGGGCAGAATGTCAAAACCGGACGTGGACAAAATAGAGGGAATTCCTCCTGCAATCGCTATCCAGCAGAGGACCAATACGCGCAATCCGCGTTCTACTGTCGCCACCAGCACGGAGATTTACGACTATCTGAGGATTCTCTATTCAAAGATAGGTATAACTTATTCTCCAATAAGTGGTTGCCAGGTCAAGAAGGAGACCGTTGAAGATGTGATGGCCTTTGTGGAAGGCATAGAAAAAGGCTCTGCTGTCTACATTCTTTCCAAGATAAACGCGGAGGAAAAAATGCTTGTGGAGCGTCTTCTGGATCTTAAGCAGCAAGGTTATACAAGGCTTCTTTCCGGAGGCAGGCTCGTTAAGCTGGACCAGTTCCTGAAAGAGGGAGCTAAGTCTTCCGGAACGCTTTACGTTGTAGTTTCCAGATTCTTGCATAACGGAGCAGAAGATTCTTCAGAAACAAGAAGTTTTACAGAGGCGGCATTTTCTCTTGGAGAAGGCAGGCTTACAGTAGGTTACGGAGACGGAGATAAACTTTCCTTCAGAGATTTTTCCAGTCTTTTTGAGGCTGACGGGATGATTTTTGAGGAGCCTAACGAGCAGATGTTTTCTTTCAATAATCCTCTGGGGGCCTGCCCTGTGTGTGGCGGATTCGGCAGCACTGAAGGAATAGACGAGAAGCTTGTAATCCCAAACACCACTCTCAGCGTTTATGAAGACGCGGTTGCACCGTGGAGGGGAAAGCTTATGAGCTGGTACAAAGACACTCTGGTGGAAAATGCTCACAAATTTGACTTCCCGATACATAGGCCATATGCGCAACTATCTCAGAAAGAGAAGGATCTGCTATGGAATGGCAACCGGTACTTTACCGGCATCAACGATTTCTTTGCCTGGGTTGAGACAAAGAAATACAAGATCCAGTTCCGCTATATGCTTTCCAGATATTCCGGAAAAACTGTATGCCGAGCCTGTGGGGGAACCCGTCTTAAAAAGGAAGTTTCCTGGGTTAAAATTGGCGGAAAGAGCATCGGCGAGCTTATGCAAATGAGCGTTAGCTCCCTTCTGGAATTCCTGAATAATCTTTCCCTTTCTCCTTACCAGAGAGAAATCGGAAAAAGAGCTTTGAAAGAGATAACATCCAGGCTCAAGTATCTGGAAGACGTGGGGCTTGGCTATCTTACCCTTGACCGCAGAAGCAACACTCTCAGCGGCGGAGAAAGCCAGAGAATCAACTTGGTAAGCTCTCTTGGCAGCAGCCTTGTAGGTTCTCTCTACATACTGGACGAGCCGAGCGTTGGCCTTCATCCGAGAGACACTCATCGCCTGATAGATGTAATGAAAAAGCTCCGCGATTTGGGCAACACCATAGTTGTAGTGGAGCACGACCGAGACATAATAAACGCTGCTGATCATCTGATAGACATAGGCCCTCTTGCCGGAAGCTTTGGAGGAGAAGTGGTCTATGAAGGAACCGCACAGGAAGGGAAGAACTTCCGTGGTTCTCTTACTCTGGATTATATATTTGACCGCCGCAAAGTTTATCCGGAGATCACTCCTAGACGCTGGTCCAGAAAGATAGTTCTGGAAGGCGCTATGGAACACAATCTCAAGGATATAACGGTGGAATTCCCGCTGAACGCCTTTACGGTTGTAACCGGTGTTTCCGGCAGCGGCAAGTCTTCTCTGGTGGGAGATGTTCTCTATCCTGCGCTCTGCCGCCATTTCCAGATAGGAAGTTCCCAGGCTCCGGGCGCCTACAGGAAACTTTCGGGAGACTTGAACAAACTCTCTGGTGTTGAGTATGTAGACCAGAATCCTATGGGAAAGAGCGGCCGTTCCAATCCAGTAACTTACCTTAAGATCTGGGACGATATAAGAAAGATTTTTTCAGACCAGCCTTACGCCAAACTGAACGGCTACACCAATTCATTCTTCTCTTTCAACATAGACGGAGGACGTTGTCCTGTTTGCCAGGGAGAAGGCTATATAGTTGTGCCTATGCAGTTTATGGCAGATGTAAAGATGGTCTGCGAGGAATGCCACGGCCACCGTTTCAAGCAGGATATACTGGAAGTCCGCTACCACGGCAAGAACATAGACCAGATTTTGGATATGAGCGTGGATGAAGCAGTTGAATTCTTCTCAGCCCAGAAGGAATCAACTTCAGGAAAGGTAGCCCAGGGTCTTGGCGTTCTCCAGAGAGTTGGTCTTGGCTACGTGAAACTCGGCCAGAGCTGCAGCACTCTCAGCGGTGGCGAAAGCCAGAGGGTGATGCTGGCCCAGTTCCTTTCCAACGAACTGAAGAACAGTTCTATGGGTAAGCTTCTGATATTTGACGAACCAACAACCGGACTTCATTTCCACGATGTCAGAAAGCTTCTGGATGCTTTCAATGCTCTTGTGGATGCCGGCAATACAATCATAGTGGTTGAACACAATACAGATGTCATCAAGGCTGCAGACTGGGAGATTGAACTCGGTCCTGACAGCGGAGACAGAGGCGGCCAGATAGTCTTTGAGGGAGCACCTCGCTTGTAAAATCCATAAAAATGTCGTATTTTTCCATTTTGATTTCATCAAAATAGAAAGATAGTGAACTACGCAGAATTGTCCATAACCAGCCTTGTGCCTCAGCGTCCGCCGTTTTTACTGGTGGATAGGGTCTTGCATAGCAGCGAGGAGGATACGGAAACCGTTTTTGAAATCAAGGAAGACAATGTCTTTCAGGAGGATGGTTTTCTTTCTGCTGCCGGAGTTATGGAGAATATGGCTCAGAGCTGTGCCTGCAGAATGGGATGCAGAAGCATTGATGCGGGAAACCCTGTGAAAATAGGTGTGGTGGGGGCAATCAAGAACTTCTCCCTGGAAAGGCTGCCGCGCCAAGGAGAAACTCTTCACACCCACGTTTGCATACTTGAGGAAGTATTTAACCTGACTTTGGCAGGTGTAGTGGTTCTGGCTGGAGACCAGACTATTGCTTCTTGCCGTATTAAGATAGCCGTTACAGATAAAGTGGCAGAAGATTAAGAAAGAGCGATTATGAGATATATTGCATTAATAGTTATACTGTTGCTTCCGTTTAGGATAGGAGCTCAAACGGCTCTTTCCGCCGAGGAACAGAATCGCATTCTGGAAAGGATTGAACAATCTTCTTCCGCGATGATTTCTATGAACTGCTCTTTCACCCAGATCAAGAAAATGAAGATGCTGAAGGGCGATATGCAATCCAGTGGCGTGATGTTTTTCTGCAAGCCGGATAGGCTCCGCTGGCAATACGATTCTCCTTACAAGTATGTTTTCATACTTAATGGCGGAAAGGTGAAGATGGAATCCTCTTCCTCAAGCCAGAGCATAGACGTAAAGCATAACAAGATGTTCCGTCAGATAGCGGACATTATGCTGGGCAGCATAACAGGTGGAGGACTGAAAAATTCTCCTGATTTCAATGTTGAAATTTACAAAGACGGTACCGCCTATTTTGCCCGTCTTCTGCCTAAAAAGAAAGAGATTCGTCAGATTTACGAGCGTATAGATATATGTTTCAACCCGTCTCTTACAATGGTAAGCAGTGTTAGGATGAAAGAGAAGACTGGCGATGAAACTATTGTTAAACTCCTGAACGTTAAGACAAATGGTGCTTTGGACGATAAAGTGTTTGATACTCTTTAGTCTCTTTCTTTCACCCGGAAAGGACACTGTCTCCCGCTGCGAGTACAGCGTTCTGATGAAGATAGGGCAAAGGGAGGTCACAGGAATCTGCATTTTGGAAACCGATGAAGACGGCAACATTGCTGGTACTATGATTAACGAGTTTGGAATCAAGGCGTTTGATTTTACCTGTTCTGGAGGAAAGACCAGGATATTGAATGTTATGGAGCCACTGGACAAATGGTATATAAGAAGAAGGCTACGCAAGGATTTTGACCGAATACTGCTTGTTCTTGACAACAGCGGGGCATCCTACACCAGATCTTTTACGAGTTATGTGTTTACTCCTTTGGGCAACTGATAATGAAGTTTTTAGATGATTTTTTCCATATAGTCTCCGAAGCAAATGAAGGAGAATACAGGTGCAGGGTCAGGATGAATCCGGCTCACAGGATTTTTGCCGGACATTTTCCTGGGAATCCTGTGGTTCCTGGCGCGTGCCTTATCCAGATGGCATCGGAAATTCTGGAAAATCATCTTGGAAAGAAACTCTTTCTCCAGAAGGCTCCCCATATCAAGTTCAAGGTGAGCGTCAAGCCGGAGGACGAGTTGGATTTTACATTTTCTGCGGTCACTCTGGAAGAAGATTCCATCAAGGCCGAAGTGAATCTAGAGAAGGGTGAAACCGTATTTGCCAAAATGACTATAAGGTTTAAATGCTCTGATTGATTTATGAAAGCGGCTGTGTTCTATTATTCCCAGAGCGGGCAGGCTCTTAAGGCGGCAGAAAGTTTCTGCGGTCTTATGAGCGCTGTATTCAAGGAGATAATTCCGCTGCAGAAATATCCTTTCCCGTGGAGCAGGAAAGATTTTTTCCAGGCCTTTCCTGAGAGCAGGCTTGGCCTTCCTCCTTCAGGGATAGAGCCTATAGATTTCTCAGACATAGAAGATGCAGACATAGCAGTTGTTGCGGGCCAGTCCTGGTTCCTTTCGCCTTCTCTTCCGCTCCAGTCTTTTTTCCTGGATGAAGGCGTTAGGGCATACCTCAATGGCAGAAAGGTGATTTTCATAAACGCCTGCAGAAATATGTGGCTTATGACATCGCGGAGGATCAAAGAATACCTCAGTCAGGCAGGTGCTACCCTTGTGGGCCATATTGTCCTGCAGGACAGAGCCTCCAACCTTGTAAGCGCCGTAACCATAATACGCTGGCTTTTGCACGGAAAGAAAGAGGCTACCTCAATTCTTCCTCCGGCTGGAGTAAGGGTTGAAGACCTTGAGGGAGCATCACGTTTTGGTGAAGAGACAATGAGAGTCTTTGAGAGCGGGGATCTTTCCGGCCTGCAGCCTGCTCTTCTAGAGAAAGGGGCAATTAAGTACAAGCCTTCAATTCTGGCAATTGAAAAAACAGGGCACCGCATCTTTGGATTCTGGGCAAAATTCATAAGGAAAAAAGGAGAGTTCGGCGAAGAAAGGCGCCAGGGCAGGCTGAGCCTGTTTTACTATTATCTTCTTTTTGTACTGTTTTGCCTGTCTCCGCTGGTTCAGCTTTTTTTCTGGATAACCTACCCGCTTAGGCGAGTACAATATAACAAACTGATAGATTGCAACGTATAAGATTATATGGAAGTATATATTACAAAAGCATCGGGGTTCTTTCCTAACTCTCCTGTCTCCAACGACGAGATGGAAAGTTATCTGGGAATGGTAGAGGGGAAACCGTCCAAGGCAAGGAGGATTATTTTGTCGCGAAATGGTATCAAGCGCAGGTATTACGCCCTGGACAAAGACGGGAAAGCTACTCATACCAATGCTCAGATGGCGGCCAATGCTGTACGAGGGCTTTTTGACAAAGACCTGGGTATAGATGACATAGATCTTCTTTCCTGCGGAACGGCGTCTCCAGACCAACTTGTTCCTTCTCACGGTGTAATGGTTCACGGAGAACTTGGAGGAAACAAGAATATGGAGGTGGTTTCCTTTGCAGGGAGCTGCTGCACAGGTGTGGATGCCTTGAAATACGCCTATATGGCTGTAAAGCTCGGCGATGCGCGCAACGCCATAGTCTCAGCATCTGAAAGGCTTAGCGCCTGGACAAGGTCTTCATATTTCCAGAAAGAAGGCGAATATCTTTCTAAGCTTGAGAGCCAGCCGCTGCTTGACTTCCAGAAGGAATTCCTGAGGTGGATGCTTTCAGACGGGGCTGAAGCCGTGCTTTTGGAAAACAAGCCTAAAGCCGATGCTCAGTCTTTGAGGATTGACTGGATAGAAATAACGTCTTTTGCCAATATCATAGAGACTTGCATGTATGCCGGAGCGGAAAAAATGGAAGATGGAAGACTAAAGGGTTGGGCCGATTATACGGAAGAAGAATGGCTTTCAAGGTCTGTCTTTGCGGTCAAGCAGGATACTAGATTGCTGTCTGAACACATAGTAAAGCTGGGAGTTGATTATCTGATACAGCTGGGACAGAAGCATTCTTTCACGCCGGAAGACGTGGACTGGTTCCTTCCTCATCTTTCCTCTATGTTTTTCAAAGACAAGATACTGGAAGAATCTTCAAGGAGGGGATTCTTCATTCATGAAGACAAATGGTTTGTAAACCTTCCAACTGTAGGTAATATAGCTTCTGCTTCTGCGTTTGCCATGATAGAGGAAATCCTGCGTAGCGGAAAGCTCCGCAAAGGGCAGAAGATTCTGCTTATGATTCCTGAGAGCGCCAGGTTCTCATATTGTTATTGTATGCTTACAGTTTGCTGAAAACCAGAAGGAAATGAAAGTTAAAGAGGTTCCTCAGGACTTGAAATACTACAAGGGCTCGGTTGTTCGGGATCTAAACTATGCCGTGGATGAAAACGGGCAGTACAAAGCCGTGGTGAGTGACGGATGGACACCCAAAAACGATGCGCTGGATATGGCACTTGATGAAATCAAAATGCAGTGCTTCCAAATCGCCGGGAAAGTCAGAAAAGGGGAGAGCAGCCCTCTTGAATACCACGCAGCAAAGAATATGCTGAGCGTAAGGCTTCTGGCAGAATACACTGGCATTCCAAAGCGCAAGATTCGCCGGCATTTCAAGCCTGAAAATTTTGCGGCTCTGGACGAAAAGACTCTGGCCGTTTATGCCGACGCTCTCAGAATAACGGTTGAAGAACTTAAAAATATACCTGAATGATATGGAACTGAATCTGGAGCACAGGGCGGCGGCGCATTGCGAAAACGGAGCCATATCCTCACTTTTGAGATTTCACGGCATAGACCTTTCAGAGCCAATGATTTTTGGCCTTGCAAGCGGATTGTTTTTCAGCCACGTGCCGTTCATAGACGTGGGCGGAATGCCTCTTACCTCTTTCCGTACCGTTCCAGGTTTCCTTTTTAAACGTATTACTAAACTGCTTGGAATAAAGACAGATACAGCTAGATACTTCAACAAGGAAAAGTCTATGAAGGCTCTGGATGGGCTTCTTGAGAGCGGCAAACCGGTATGCCTTGTTGTTGGAATGTATTATCTTCCATACGCTCCTAAGGAATACCGCTTCCATTTCAATGGCCACAATATCTGCATAACTGGAAAAGACGAAAAGAGCGGAGACTATACGGTTCTGGATTCTAACACTACGTGCAAGGTAACCATAAGCAGCTCCGATCTTCTGAAGATCAGATATACCAAAGGAGGCTCCTATCCGCTGTTTGGAAGGATGTACTGGATAAAATCTGTGCCAGAGCATATTCCTGACTTGAAACCTTTGATCCTAAGGGCGATAGCTAAGAACTGCAAGATTATGACAACAGGCTACCCGGGCGTAAAATACGTAGGGGTTAAAGGAATGAGATTCCTCTCTCGCAGAATTAGGGTATGGGAAAAGAAGCTGGGTCCTCAGAAGGCCTTGATGAACCTCGCCCAGGTTATCAGGATGCTGGAGGAAATAGGCACCGGAGGAGCAGGTTTCCGATTCATATACGGCGCTTTCCTTCAGGAAGCTGCAAGTAGAACTGGCATCGTAGAACTGAATGATTTTTCTTCCAGGATAACAGAAATCGGAGACAAGTGGAGAGAGTTTGCATACAAGGCTTCCAGAATGTTCAAAAAGAGGAAAGGAGAATCCTATACATACGACGATCTGGGAGATATGCTCCGGAACTTGGCCGATATGGAAGAGTCTTTCTACAAGGATCTTGGAAAGGCTGTGAAAAAGTATAAGAACTAGAGGGGCTATGGCGGATTTTTTCCTTCATATTTATGATTTTCTTAGGAAAAGGCGGGGCCTTTGCTTTGGCCTTCTTGCTGTCCTGGTGGCCTGTCTGGTATTGATGACCTTTTCTTTGAAGTACAACGAAAATATCTGGGATTTCATTCCTGCCGGAGAAAATCAGCAGAAAGCCATAACTGTTTACAAAGATATTTCCAGTGGACTGAAGGTTGTTGCAATGTTCAGCTTGAAGGAAGGCGCTCAGGACAAAAGCCGCCTAACGGAAGCAGTAGACACTTTTTCCTTAAAAGTTCAGGAGGGCTCAGCCTCAAGGCATATAACGGACGTGGAGAGTGAGATAGACTTTGACAAATATGCCGGAATAACGGATTTTGTCTACAGAAATATTCCTCTGATGCTCAGTGATTCTGATTATGCAAGGATGGAGAATCTGCTTTCTGAATCTGACTATGTAGACAGAAAACTTGAGGAAGATGTGCAAATGATACAGATGCCGGCAACTGGTTTTTTTGCTTCCAGCATCAACAGCGATCCTCTTTCTCTGTTTGCTCCGGTTTTGAGGCGTCTTCAGGAAGGGCAGAAGGCTCTTCCATTTGAGTTCGACGACGGTTATATTTTTACGCCAGGAAAAGAATATGCCATTGCAATGCTGACTTCTCCTTACGGAGCTATGGAATCCGCCAACAACAATCTGATGGTAAGCTGTCTGGATAGCGTTGCCGCGCAAACTAGGCTTTCTTGCCCTGATGTGGAAGTCTCTTTTACGGGAGCTCCCGTGATTTCTGTAGAAAACTCTCGCAGAATCAAAAGCGACAGCAAGAGGGCCATCTGCATAGCAGTTACACTCATTCTAATTCTTCTGGTTTTCTCCTTCAGGAAAGTCAGGAGCCTTCTTCTCATAGGCTTGTCCATTCTTTTCGGATGGCTTTTTGCAATGGGATTCATTGCCGCCGTTAGGGCAGACGTATCTTTGATAGTTCTCGGGATAGGTTCCATAATCATTGGCATAGCAGTCAATTATCCACTTCATTTTGTCTCTCATTCAGACCATGCCGCCAGCGTAAGGCAATCGCTGAAGGAGATGGTTGCTCCGCTTCTTATAGGGAACATAACTACGGTTGGCGCTTTTGCCGCACTTATGCCTCTGGATGCTCCGGCGCTGAGAGATCTGGGATTCTTTGCTGCTTTTATGCTTATAGGCACCATAATCTTTGTTCTGGTATTTCTTCCTCAGCTTGTTAAAGGGAAAACCTATCACGGAAAAGAGAGGCTTCCGTTCGGAAAATTATCATCTTATTCTCCTGAAAGAAGCCGATGGCTGTTCTGGGTAATTGTAGCCCTTACCATATTCTTTGGATATTACAGTTTCGACGCTTCATTCGATACCGATATCAGCCGCATCAATTATCTGACGGCCAGGCAGAAAAAGCTTCTGGCAGGACTCGGTGTACAGGCCGGTGTGAACGACACTTCAAACATATATCTCGTATCTGAAGGCAATTCCTGGGATCAGGCTCTGGAAAAAAGGATGGAAATTTCTCCTCTTCTGGATAGTTTGAAGAAGGCGGGCTTAATTGAGGACTATTCGTCTGTGACAGACTTTATCGCTCCACAGAGTGAACAGAAAAGAAGGATAGATTTATGGAACTCTTTCTGGAATGTTCATAGAAACGATATTATCTCCAGACTAGACAGCAGGGCTCCTGCTTACGGATTCAGCGCGGATGCGTTTTTCGCTTTCAAGGAGATAATCGCTGAGGATTATTCTCCAAAGACTTTTGAGGATTTTGAAGATTTCCGCTCTGTGGTTCTGGGCAATTCGTTCAGCTCTTCCACAGGAGAGTGTTGTGCCGTGGATATAGTTAAGGCTCAGGATATTGAAAAGGCTTCTCAAATTCTCAACAATGCATTGGGAGACAATGGTTTTGCTTTTGATTTTGCTGGCATGAACAGCTCTATAGCGAGAAGCCTCTCAGACGATTTCAACTACATTGGCCTTGCTTGCGGACTGATTGTTTTTGTTTTTCTCTGGCTTTCTTTCGGCAGGCTTGACCTTGCGCTTCTGGCCTTCCTTCCAATGGCTATGGGATGGCTGTGGATTCTGGGAATAATGAATCTGCTTGGCCTGAAATTCAACATAGTGAACGTTATTCTGGCTACTTTCATTTTCGGCCAGGGAGACGACTACACGATTTTCATAACGGAAGGTCTGATAGACGAATATGGCTATGGCAAGAAAGTCTTGCCTTCTTTCAAGAGCAGCATTATGGTTTCAGCCCTTATTATGTTCATTGGAATGGGTTCTCTGATAGTGGCCAAACACCCTGCGCTTCATTCACTTGCAGAAGTCACCATTGTGGGAATGTTTTCTGTTGTGCTGATGGCTTGGGTTGTGCCTCCGGTTATTTTCTCATTCCTTGTAAAATTGAAAAACAAAACAAAGCTAAAAGAAAACGCCGTCAAAGACACTCATTACTTCCACAAATACGTCATAAGCAAGTATTTCTACAAGGGAATTTTCGTGGAGAGAGAAACCCGCCGCCTGCTTCGCAAACACGATGATTTCAGCCAGTGGATAGATGCCGAAATTCCTGGGGATACAGTTTCCGTAATTAATGCAGGCAGAGGCCAAGTCTCTCTTATGGCGGCTCTTGTTCATCCTGAGATTCAGGTACATTCTTATTGCTATGATCCAGATGACGCTGCGCTTCTTTCCTCTATGAATCCAATGCCGGAGAATCTCCACGTTCATTTGGCAAAAGATGAAAATGAGGCCAAGGCCAAAGCGGAAGGAACTCACATAATTAGTATATTTGCATAGATTCAAAATATGGCTATGAAAAGGATTCTTGTTATTTCAGCCGCGCTTCTTATGTTTTGCACCGCGGGGCTTTCCCAGAAAATGAAAATCCGGAGCGAAAAGCCGGAAGACCACGTGCTTTCCATTATGAGTTACAATATCCGCCACGGAAACGGAATGGACCGCAAGGTGGATCTAGAAAGAATTGCAAAGGAAATAGCTTTGGTAGGGGCAGATGTAGTTGCTCTTCAGGAAGTTGACAAATGTACAGACCGCGTGGGCGGAGTGGATTCCCCTGTTGAAATCGCAAAAGCTGCCGGTGGCTATCACGCCTCTTTTGCCTCAGCGATGGATTTTGGCGGAGGCCAATACGGCAATGCAATACTGAGCAAGAAAGCGCCGCTTTCCGTAGAGAGTGTTCCTCTCCCTGGTAAGAAGGAGCCCAGAGTGATGCTTGTGGCCGAGTTTGAAGATTTCTATTTCTGCTCTTTGCATTTGTCTTTATCTCAGGTCTCCAGAACTGAAGCCTGCCGCAAGATTGCAAAGTACGCCCGCAAGAAGTCAGACAAGCCTTTCTTTATTGCAGGAGACTTTAATCTTGAACCTAATTCTACGGAAATGAGGATTCTGGCAAAGGACTTTGCAGTTCTTTCAGCGTTTGAGATTAAAACCTTTCCTTCAGACAATCCAGACCGCACTTTGGATTACATAATGGTTTACAATGGCGGAGAAGGAAAATCCTTAGTCAAGAAACTGGAAAAGGGGAAACTGGGCATTGCTTCCTGGGTACAGCCTGAGAAGATGGCGTCTGACCACAGGCCTATTTTTACCCTTATTTTCAAAGGAGAAAACTGCGTAAAGGAAAAGCTGGATTAGCCTTTTTTTCTGTCTGAAACTCTGATAACATTGGTTACTTCTCTGAGTTTTTTCAGGGATGAAATCACTTTGTCCAGATGAGCGTTTCCACCTACGGAGAGTTCCATTTCAGCTACGAATTCCAGTTTACTTTTCTGCCTTTCGCTGATTCTGAAAGCTCTTATGCTGGCTCCGGCGTTTGCGGCACATTCCATTATGGCGTTAGACATTGAAGCGTCTCCTATTCCAATGACTTTCAGGCCTGTCTGGAACTGAGACGATGTGGAAGTCTGCCTCCATTTGACTTTCTGGATTCGGTAAGGATATTGGCTTATGAGCCTTGCAGCGTTAGGGCATGAAATTCTATGGATGCTAACTCCGCCGCTGGCTGTAACAAAACCAAAAACATCGTCTCCAAAGATAGGGTTGCAGCACTTAGCCATCTTGAAGCTTATGTTATCTAGCTTGTCGCTGATGACAAGATAGTCTGAGCGGCTTCTGGTGCTTTTTTCAAGAAGCTTGGCAGACTGTTTTTCTTCTTTCTCCTCCTTTTCTTCACTGGTATTTCCGCTCAGGAATTCCTTTATGTCCTGAAGATCCAGAGTCTGGTCATTGACGGCTATCAGGAAGTCTCCTATAGACTTCATCTTGAAGTGCTTGGCAAGGATAGACAGGACTTCGTCTGTGAGCTCCATCTTCCAGTTCTTCATCCTGCGCTCCAGGGTTTCCCTTCCCAGGCGGCTCATCTTGCCTTCCTCTTCTTTCAGCTTGCTCTTGATGTGGCTTCTGGCCTTGGAAGAAATGACTATGTTCAGCCAGTCGCGAGACGGCTTCTGGTCTTTGCGGCTCATTATCTCCACTATGTCTCCGGTGTGGAGCTTTTCCCTTATGGATTTTACCTTGCCGTTGACTTTAGCCCCACTGCAGCTCATTCCCAGATTGGAGTGAATGGCAAAGGCAAAGTCCAGAACACACGCTCCCTTAGGCAGTTGCTTCAGGTCTCCGTTAGGGGTGAACACAAAGATTTCGTTCAGGTCTTTCTGAAGGGAGCCGTCAGAGAGCAGTCCTGGAGTTTCCAGGGCCTTTTTCACGTCGCCGAGCCACTCGTCCAAACCTTTTACAGACTTGATTCCCTTGTAGCTCCAGTGGGAGGCGTGGCCGTTTTCCGCCATCTGGTCCATCCTTTCAGTGCGGATCTGGACTTCCACCCTGGCTCCGTCTTTGTTCTCCACCGTTGTGTGAAGGCTTTCGTATCCGTTTGCCTTAGGATTTGATATCCAGTCTCTAAGGCGAGACACATCCGGTTTGTACTCCTGTGTCACCAGAGAATAAACCTGCCAGCAGGCTTCCTTTTCCTTGTCAAGAGGAACATCCAGAATGAATCTTATGGCAAACACGTCGCTTACGCCTTCAAAAGGTACATCCTGTTTCTGCATCTTCTGCCAGATAGACCAGGCGGTCTTTGTCCTTACCTTCAGAGTGTATTTCAGACCGGACTCTTTCAATTTCTTTTCCAGAGGTCGTATGAATTCCGCCGCCAGGGTCTGCCTGTCTTTCTCCGTTGCAAGCAGCTTGTTGGAAACTGCGCGGTAATGCTCGGGGTCTGAATACCTGAAAAAGAGGTTTTCCATCTCCCCCTTTATCTTGTAGAGTCCTAGCTGATGAGCCAGCGGAATATACAGCATCTGGGTTTCGGTGAGCTTGCGCATCTGGCTGGATTTAGGGAAGATACCCAGGTTGCGCATAATCTCCAGACGGTCCGCTATCTTGATTAGCGTAACCCTTGGGTCCTTGGAGTAGGATACAATCAGCTTGCGGTAGTTCTCCGCCTGGAGACGGGTTTCCTTAGGCGTGATCTTGGATATTCCGTTCAGGCCTTCTACCATATTCATTATCTCCGCCCCAAATTCTTTGCGGAGTTTCTCCTGGATTTCTTCCTTGCCTCTGGAAGCCTCGTGGAGGAAGACTGCGCATACGGCATCATACCTCAGGCCAATCTCGTCTCTAACTATAAGAGACACGCTAAGAGGATGTTCTATGAAAGGATGATGATTTTCCCTTTCCATTCCGGCAAGGGATTGCTCCGCGATAGAGTAACTCTTCTCCACAAGTTCTCTTTCCTTTCCGCTGTATGATTCAAGCAGCCTTTCCATATCTATTTCTTTCCTCTCTTTGAAAGCAGTTCCTTAAGAGCGTTCATCTCGTCTCTGAAGCGTGCCGCTGAAATGAAGTCCAGTTCCTTGGCTGCGTTCTCCATCTTTATCCTTGAGCTTTCTATGCTCTTTTTCAGGTCAGCGTCAGACATAGACGATATAACAGGGTCGTTTGCAACCGATTCTGCATCAGGCATATCAAATCTAGACGCAATTTCCGCCAGAGTCCTGTCACGCCCCAGAACATTCCTTTCTGTCTTTTCAATCTGGGTAGGGGTGATGTTGTGGGCTTTGTTGTAATCCATCTGCTTTTTCCTTCGGCGGTTGGTCTCGTCTATGGTTTCCCGCATGCTTCTTGTTATGGTGTCGGCATACATTATGACGCATCCGTTCAGGTTCCTAGCGGCTCGGCCTGCCGTCTGAGTCAGGGCGGTAGTGCTTCTCAGGAAGCCTTCCTTGTCCGCATCCAGTATGGCAACCAATGAAACTTGCGGCAGGTCAAGCCCTTCCCTGAGAAGGTTTACTCCAATCAGCACGTCGAACAGTCCTTTCTGGAAATCTTCTATAATCTGGATCCTTTCCATCGTGTCCACGTCTGAATGTATGTAGCTGCACCTTACGCCGTTCCCGTAGAGGTATTTGTAAAGGTCTTCTGCCATTCTCTTGGTCAGCGTGGTAACCAGTATCCTCTCGTCCTTTTCGGCCCTGACAGCGATTTCTTCCATCAGGTCGTCTATCTGGTTCTTTGTCGGCCTTACAATCACAGGCGGATCCAGAAGCCCCGTAGGCCTTACAAGCTGCTCAGCGATAAGTCCCTGGCTTTCTTCCAGTTCAAAGTCTGCAGGAGTGGCGCTCACGTAAACCGTCTGGTTCGTCAGGCTCTGGAATTCCTCGAACCTCAGAGGGCGGTTGTCTGCCGCTGCAGGAAGGCGGAAACCATACTCTATTAGAGTCTGCTTTCTTGAGCGGTCTCCTCCGCTCATCGCCCTTATCTGTGGCACGGTCACGTGGCTTTCGTCTATGAAGGTTATGTAGTCTTTCGGGAAATAGTCGAGCAGGCAGAACGGCCTTGTTCCGGCCGGCCTTCCGTCAAAGTACCTGGAGTAGTTCTCTATTCCCGGGCACCATCCCAGTTCCTTTATCATCTCCAGGTCGTACTCCACCCTTTGCTTGAGGCGGTTGGCTTCGTGAGGCTTTCCTATATCCATAAAGTACCCGTACCTCTGGAAGAGATCATCTTGTATCTGCTTCACAGCCAGGGCCATCCTATCCTTGGTGGTGGAGAAAATGTTTGCCGGGTATATGGATATCTCATCGCGATACTCCTTGGTCGCTCCGCTGGCGGGGTCGAATATCTCAATCTCCTCTACGGTGTTCCCGAAGAAAACAATCCTCGCTCCTTCTTCTCCGTATGCAAGATAAATGTCCACGCTGTCTCCCCTTACACGGAATGTCCCTCTCTTGAACTCCACGTCGCTTCTTGAGTACATGCTGTCTACCAGCTTGTAAAGAAAAGTGTTCCTGGCAATAGCGTCACCCGTCTTGACCGTTATTGTATTTGCGTGGAAATCAGCAGGATTACCTATGCCATATAGGCAGGATACAGAGGATATTACCACTATGTCTCTTCTTCCTGAAAGCAGAGATGCGGATGCTGCAATCCTTAGCTTATCTATTTCATCGTTGATGGAAAGATCCTTCTCAATGTATGTGTCTGTTGTCGGGATATAGGCTTCCGGCTGGTAATAGTCGTAGTAAGACACAAAGTACTCCACTGCATTCTCCGGAAAGAAAGACTTGAATTCTCCGTACAACTGGGCGGCCAGGGTCTTGTTGTGGCTGAGTATCAGCGCGGGACGGCCAAGCCTTGCAATGGCGTTTGCCATCGTGAAGGTCTTGCCGCTTCCGGTTACGCCGAGCAGTGTGACTGCCTTTTCCCCGTCTTCAATGGCGCGGACAATGGCGTCTATGGCTTCCGGCTGGTCACCTGTTGGCTGGTATCTCGAGTCTAACTTGAACTCCATTTTAGTCATTTATCCCCGCAATCTTGCAGACTGCTCGGAAGATTAGTCTGCAGCGTTCAGCAAGTGCGTTGAAGTTTATGATTCCGGTATCGTCTGTGGTTTTGTTCGTGTACTTGTGAACTCCGCTGGTCAGGACTATGGCTGGGATTCCTGCGTCACGGAATGTTGTCTGGTCTCCCATTTCATACAACAAATCGTGCACTTTCCTGTTTCCGTAATAGGTGAAATCCAGAATAATAGGCTCGTTTGGACTATTGGCTTCCACAAAACTTTTCTTTACGGATTCATCAACGCTGTCCATTCCCAGGAACAGCAGATAGTTTTTAGGCAGTAGTCCTCCGGTTTTAGCTTCTTTAGGCGGTGCCAGAGTTGTTCCTATCTGGTCCAGGTTTATCATCAGAGAAATATCAGAAGAGGGAACAATTCCGTCGCTGAGGAATCTTTTGCTTCCAAGGCAGTCCTGCTCCTTTGCGTCAAAGGCTACAAGGCAGATATTGCATTTAGGCTTTTTGCCTTCCGTCGCAAGGGCTGCCAGCGCCTTTCCAACTTCCAGCAGAGCTGCCACTCCGGAGGCGTTGTTGTCTGCTCCAGGGTAAATGCGCCCGCCAAGGACTCCCAGATGGTCGTAATGAGCTCCAATTACAATGGTCTTTGGATTTGAAACATCAGGGTCTGCGGGAATAATTCCAATGGCATTGATCCCCAGCACTTTCTCAAATCCTTTCAAATACCAGAATCCGTAGAGGTAAGACTGGCCTTGTATGCTTACCCCGTTGTCTATGAAAGAATCCGTTATGACTCTAAGGCCGTACTTTGTCTCTTCTTTTCCGCTTTCCCTCCCTTTCAGTTTCGGATCTGTCAGCCCTGCAATTGTGTTCCTCAGGCTTTGCTTTGTAATAAGCTCCTCTGCCTTGTTCTGGGCATGCAGATTCACAGCCCCAAGCAGCAAGAAAGCCGGGAGCAAAACCAAAGCATATTTTCTGAAGACCTTAAGCATTACTGTCAAAACGCAAATTTATGACTTTTTCCACGATTAGCATTATCTTTGTAGTGATGAGTGTGATGAGAAAAAAAGGATTTGCGGTTGCTTTTTTGGTATGGGTGCTGGCCTTGCTTGCGCCTGTGAAGGGCTTTGCTCAGTATGACATAGACCAGTTCTTCTTGAGGGGAAGGCAGCTTCTGATAGACGGGAAATATTCCTCAGCGATAGATAATTTCAACACTCTGGTCAGGATAGATTCCACTCTTTATGACGCATACTTTTTCAGGGGCATAGCAAAGTACAATCTGGGAGACTTCATTGGGGCGGAGAAAGACTTTGACAAATCGCTGAGCCTGAATCCGCTTTATACTCCCGCATACCATTACAGGGCAATAACATTGAGCCGGACTGGAAAGTACGAGGCTGCGCTGAAAGATCTGGCTGAAGCGGTGGACCTTAGGCCTAGCTACACCGGCCTTTATTTCAGCAGGGGAGTGACATATTTCCTCAGCCAGCAGTTTGATAAGGCGGTTGAGGATTTCAATAAGTTCATCAAACAGGAAAGCGGCGAGCCGGACGCCTATCTGAACAGAGGAGCCGCTTACACTTTCCTCGGCGACACGCTCAAGGCGCTAGATGACTACAATAAGGCTATAAGCCTGAATATCAATGATCCAGAAGGCTATATCAGAAGATCCAGAATCTACTTTATGCAGGGAAGCGATTCCCTTGCCCTGGCGGATCTCAACAAGGCAATCAGGCTGGATACTGCAAACACCTTTGCATATTTCAACAGGGCAATCATCCTATACGAGAAGAAGGAAATCAACGGTGCGCTGGATGATTTGAACAAGGTGCTGGAATATGAGCCTGGCAATGCTCTAACGCTTTACAACAGGGCCCTAATACGCTCACAGATAGGAGACTTTGACAACGCTCTGGATGATTATGACAGGGTGATTGCCGTAAATCCGCAGAACGTGCTGGCATATTTCAACCGCGCTGCCGTTTTCCTTCAGATGAACCGCTACAGAGATGCAATGGACGACTATTCCCAGTGCATTAACCTCTATCCGGACTTTGCAAAGGCTTATATGAACAGAGCTTACGCCAAGGCTCATCTTGGGCAGTACAATTCAGCAAGGCGAGACGAGGAAATAGCCAGGGAAAAGGTAAAGGAATACCGCTATAAAACAAGAGACAGCGTTTCCGCACAGATATTTGCAGACACCACCAAGAGATTTGACCAGATGATTTCTCTGGAGTCCGATTTTGCCAAGAGAGACTTTTCCAACAACGAGCTTCTCCAGTACAGAGATGTGGATATTCAGCTGAAGCCGCTGTTCAAGTTCAGCCTGGCGGAAAAGAGGCCGGAAAGGATGGCTATGGACAGAAGGTTCGAGTCTCTTAAAATGGAGGATTTCATAGATGATCTGCCTGTGGCTTCTGACCTTGTGGCTGTAAGGCATTCATATGATACACAGAAGCTAGAAGCATCTCTGAAAAGGCTGAGAGACTCTCTAAGCGCGGTAATCTCCAAGATGAAAGACAGGGAAGAAGCCATAGACGCTCTGGTCTATTTCTCCAGGGCTCTGGCAAACGACTCCCAGAACCGTTTCAACGAGGCTCTGGGAGACTATGACAAGGCAGTCAGCCTCCAGCCGGACAATCCGTTCTTCTACATAAACCGCGGAGCTTTGCAGGCTGAGATGATAGACTTCATTTCTTCGATGGAGCAGAACGTACAGGTGCTTTCTCTGGACAATTCCCGTACTGCCAGGGCCAGGGTGAACGAGAACCGCTCCAACTATGACTATACTGCTGCAATCCACGATATGAAAAAGGCCGCGGCCTTGATGCCGGAATTCCCTTATTCGTACTACAATCTCGGAAACCTTTACACTCTGTCTTCGGATCTACCAGAAGCTATTCTGCAATATACCAAGGCAATACAGCTTTATCCCGCTTTGCCTGAGGCTTATTACAACAGGGGCTTGGTTCTGATTTATCTCAAAGATAGCGAGAAGGGCTGTCTGGATATGAGCAAGGCCGGAGAATTGGGCGTTCCCGAAGCCTACAGCGTTATCAGCAAGTACTGCATCAAGAAGCAGTAATCATTTCTTTATCACGACAGAGTCAACTTCTTTTCCCTCCCTGTCCAGAAGGGTAAGCGTCATGGAGTTTCTGTCTACTTCCATAAGCATTGCGCCAATAGTCTTTCCGCCCTCGCTCCAGCGCTTTGCTATAATGTCCTGGTTGTGTGTAAGTTCTCCCACATCTACTCCTCTCTCATTGTCTGAAGAAGGAGTCTGGATATATACGGTTGGAAGATTCTTGCTTCTTACATAAATGTGGTTGTTGGCTCCAAGGGCCAGGTCCACTCTGCATTCTTCAAACAGGTCTTTCCATCTTCTCATCTGGCTGGTCTTTCCGTTTTCTCCGAAAAACCACTGATAATGCTCGCACACCACCTTGAACTTGGCATTGCTGGAATTCAGTACATTGCGAGTCCACGCTTGAGCCTTTGCCAATCCTAAGCTGTCTCTCATGCTCTCGCTGTTCAGCATCACAAACAGCACGTTCTTGTATGTGAAATGGTAGCAAACTCCTTCTTCTCCTTCATATCCGTTCAGAGGATTTGCTGTGGCATTCTTGAAAAACTGGTTTGTCAGCTGATACTTCCTTGTCATATTGTCGTGATTGCCGTTCAGCCCCGCCCACATATAGTTCCTGAACGCATCCACCTGGTACATCTCCTTCCAGAAACTCCAGCTTCCGCCCCAAGCGCAAACATCTCCCAGATGAAGCACCCAGTCAAAGCCTTTCCTGTTTTTCTTTACCGCATAGTCATTAACTGTTTCCACCATCTTCATCGCTGAGGCAAGCCTTTTGGGAAGAGGAGGATAGCTGTGGAAATCAGAGATTACGCAAGCGCTCCATTTGTCGTTTCCTGCGGTTTTGAATTTGCTGATATCTGACTGGCTGTGGCGGGTAATGCCGTTATCGTCTTTATAGCTGCACACAATCCAGTAGCAATATTCGGTATCGGGTTTCAGGTTGGAGAAAGAGCAGCTGAACTTGTGGAACCGAGCATCTTCGTAGAAATTCTCGCCGTTAGCTTTCTTGGAATAAATGCTGTCATAGACTGTGCAGAGCGTTTCTTCACCAGCTTTCAGAAGATAGCCTTTTACACGAGTATTCCTTTTATTCTGAAACAGATAGATTAAACAATTGTCTGTAGATTCTCTGGCGGCAAAACTCACGTTCATCTGCGTTGAGCAATCTTCTCCAGGGCAAGTGTTGATGCTGAAGATCTCTCTTCCCGTACTGTCTCTATTAACGGAAAGAGAATCTGACAGAAGATATTTGCTCGGATTGCAGCCGGCAAGAGCCAGAAGCAAGAAGGCAAAACTGAATAAAAGCTTTTTCATATTGCTGAGTAAAACTATTGCTAAAATAATACAAATTGGGCGAAATCCGGCATTTTTGCTAAATTGCAAGATGTAAAGATTAATGCTTTGAAATATGAAAATGTCGAGATTTCTTTTTATCGCCTCAGCGATTTTTCTGTTAGCCGCAGCTTCCTGCAAGAATGGCGGCAAGGTTGGCGGAGCTGATGACAAGACGTCAGAAGATGCTATTCGCCAGAGGATTGAGCAGATGATGAAGGTGGAAGTGTTCACCAAAGAGAACAGGGCTCAGTATCTGGGAAAAGAGCTGTGCGAACTTTACAGCAAGATTGACCCGTTCAGCGAGGAGGGAGATCTTTACCTGGATTTCCAGTGGGCTGGAAAGGTGCTGGACGCCTGCTGTGAAGACCCTAACATCCGAAAAGCCACGCTGAAGGAAGTGAGAGTTTTGCCGGGCAACAAGGCTGAGGCTGACGTAAACTTTGTGGATCCTCCTTGCTATGACTGGAACTACACCTTGCTTCTTGGCTTCAACGGCCAGGAGTGGATGATAGAAGACGTCATCTGGCAGCACGCTGAATATGAGCCCACAAAGGAAACAGAAGAAGCCAGAGGATTTCTTGCAGAGCATAATGTAGAATAGTTTTATTGCACCATACAATGAAAAGAATATTGCTTTCCATCATTCTTCTTGCATTTGCCGTTTGCGCATATGCCCAGAAGGTTACAACTGTAGACAAATTCAACTATGCCGGGCCGTACCAGGTGTCTTCTCCGCTGTTTGATACCAAGGACGCCAAGGGCAAGGCCTTTGACCGCAAGAGCCTGATGGACGCGGCTCCGCTTAAGGCTAAGCAGACTAGAGAAGTTGCTTCCGGAGCTGTTCCTGAAGCTGAAGGTGAGAGTGTAGGAGTGTTCTCTTTCTTCATCAACGACCTGAATTTCAAGAAGGTGGATGTTGAGATAAAGGGAACCAAAGATTACAAGGCTTATCTCGACGGCAAGGAAAGTTCCCTCAAAGGCCTCAAGCTGGATCCAAAGCAGCACCGCATAGACATAAAGGTTCTCAGCGATGGGGAAGGCAAGGATTCACTTTTCGTAAGCCTGAAGTCTGATAGCGAAGTGGCCTGGACTTTGTCCCAGAAACATAATTTCGGGATGGACGAGGTTCTCTACGGCGAAAAGATGGGAAACGCAAGCATATCCGAAAACGGCCAGTACATCATTGTAAACACTTCAGATACAGACCACAAGGCCAAGACCACCCGTAAGACTCAACTAAAGGAAATATCAACCGGAAAGGTGCTCAGGGAAAAGGGTGGAATTTTCTGGCTCAACGGCGGGAATGAGTACGCCTGGTACGAGACTATAGACGGCAACCGAAAGCTCTGGAAAGCCATCCCAGGCGGAGCGGACGAGCTAGTGGCCGAGAACCTGCCGAAGGGCAATATTTTCCTGGCCCCGAATATGAAGTTTATGATTATCGCTGAGGAAGCTGAGGGACCTAAGGAGGATGCAGATGTTTACCAGATTCTGGATCCGGATGACCGGCAGCCAGGATGGAGAGACCGCTCATACTTCAGCTATTACGACCTGGAAACTGGCAACCTGAGAAGGCTTTCATTCGGAACTAAAGAGGTTTATCCTTTGGAAATTACGGATGATTCCAGATATATGCTGGTGGAGATCCACAACCTTCAGGTCCAGAAAAGGCCGTCTCGCAGTACGGACTTGTGTGTTGTGGACCTTCAGACCTGGGCTGTAGATACCATAATCAAAGGCGACGGCTTCCTTTCCAGGGCTATGTTCTCGCCTGACGGGAAGAGCCTGCTTGTTCTGGGCTCTCCTGAAGCATTTGGCGGCATAGGCAACGCAACACCTGGCCAGACTCCGAATATGTACGATATCCAGATGTTCATTTTTGATATAGCCAGCTGCACTCCAAGATGCATTACCAAGGACTTTGACCCTTCAATTGACGGAGCCAGCTGGAACCGCAAAGACGGAAAGATCTATGCCGGAGCAACGGAAGGCGAATACAAGACTCTCTATGCCTTTGATCCTAAGAGCGGAAAGAGCCGCAAGCTGAGCCAGATTCCTGAAGTTGTTACCTCCTGGAATCTGCCTGAAAAGGGAGAGACGATGTGTTATGTGGGCGGCGGAGCTTCATCTCCTTCCAAGCTCTATATCAAGGACATGAAGAAAGACAAGGACTATCTTCTGGAAGACGTTTCTGCAGATAAGTACCAAGACGTGATAATGGGCGAGTGCAAAAGCTGGAGCTTTACCAACCGCCTCGGCGACGAGATACAGGGAAGGTTTTATCTTCCTCCAGGATTTGACCCTGAAAAGAAGTATCCGATGATAGTCAACTACTATGGCGGATGCACTCCTACAACCCGCTCTCTTGAAAGCCGTTACCCGCAGCAGTACTATGCCAGCCTTGGCTATGTGGTTTATGTGATACAGCCAAGCGGGGCCGTAGGCTTTGGCCAGAAGTTCTCCGCCCGCCACGTGGAGACCTGGGGAGATTACGTTGCTGATGACATCATTGAAGGAGTTAAGAAGTTTTGCGATGCCCATCCGTTTGTAAACCGTGATAAGATAGGCTGCATTGGAGCCAGCTACGGCGGATTTATGACTCAGTATCTTCAGACCAAGACCGACATATTTGCCTGCGCAGTTTCCCACGCCGGAATAAGCAATATTGCAAGTTACTGGGGAGAAGGCTATTGGGGCTATTCCTACGGTCACGTGGCAAGCGCCGAGAGTTATCCGTGGAACAATCCTGATATGTACACCAAGCATTCTCCGCTTTTCAATGCAGACAAGATCCACACGCCGCTGCTTCTGCTTCACGGTTCTGCAGACACCAACGTTCCTCACATAGAGAGTATCCAGATGTTTACAGCCCTGAAGATTCTGGGCCGGGAAGTGGCGTTTGTGGAAGTTAAGGGAGAGAACCACTGGATTCTGGATTACCCTAAGAGAATAAAGTGGAGCAACACCATTATGGCCTGGTTCCAGAAATACTTGAAAGACGATCCTTCCTGGTGGGAGAATATGTATCCAGAGAAAAACCTTTATTAGAAGATGAAAATCTTTTGCGAGGAATGCGGCGCGGCCAACAGACCGGAAAGTACCAGATGCAGCCTTTGCAATGCAAAGCTTCCGCAATACGGTTCTACTCCGGATTACGGCAAGTTTGACTTTTCCGCCGATCCAAAGCCGGTAAAGGATAAGGCTCCGATGACTTATCTGGGCTGGAGCCTTCTCGAGACTCTGTGCTGCTGTTCCCCGCTGGCAATCCTGGCCATAGTCTTTGGCGCCCAGTCCGCCTATGCTTTCAAGCACAAGGATTACGACAAGGCGGAGCGCAAGTCTGAGGCTGCCCGCAAAACTGTGCTCTGGGCCCTGGTATTGGCTTTCATACTTTGGATAATCATTTTTGCATCCGGCGTTCTGGATAAAGTTTGATGGCTAGACAATTGGACAAAACGGAAAAATGGGGGCTGCGGCTACTCTTCCTGTTTGTGGCAGGATGGCTGTCTTTGTTTGCATATACGAAATGGGGGTTGAAAGATCCTGAGATCTCCCTCAGGCAAGGCGATATCAAAAGGCTTCTAAATTGCGAGATTTTTTCAGATACAGCCAATGTTCATTCCTCTGTTTACGTAGACAAGGTCAAGATCGCTGAGTTTGATTCCATTACCCCGTCGGGGACAAAATACATCAAATTCCGGTACAGAATCAAGAGCAAGGAAAACGGCAAATCTTGGCACGACGGCAGCGTGGAAGACAAGGATATGGAATACAGCAATCTGAAGTATTAGCTGCTACTTTTTCTTTTCCTGGCGCCTTTTCATCAGCTCCATAAATTCCTCTGCAGCAATGGTTTTTCTAAGTATGCCAATCGCGATAATATTGAGGATTACGCAGATTATCGGGAAGATTGTTGATACTGGGAACCTTACTACTTTTATGTCTGTAAACCAGAGCAGGTAGACAATCCAGGCCTGATATGCCAACAGCACTATTGATGTGTAGATGCAGAGCCTCAGCTGAAGCTTCTTGTGGTGTATCAGGAACAGGTTCACAAGACAAATCAGAAAAGCGATGATTGTAAGCACAAGAAATGGGGGATATGCCCTGTAAATCTCGCCGAAAAGCATTATTCCCAGCAGTACCGCAGACGCAAGTATAAGTGTCAGATAATTTATCTTCTTCATCACTGCAAATTTATCTTTTTTTACTAAATTTGGGAAAATTAAAATATCGATTTTATGAAAACTTCAAGATCAAAGAAGATTGCGGCATCGGAACTTTTGCTTAATGCCGACGGGTCCATATATCATCTTAATCTCCGTCCTGAGGAACTTGCAGACACGGTGATTCTTGTGGGCGATCCGGGAAGAGTTGCGATGATTGCCAAGTTTATGACAGCCATCGAGTTTACCAAACAGAGCAGAGAATTTGTCTCAACGACAGGCCTTTACAAGGGCAAGAGGATTACGGTTCTTTCCACAGGAATTGGAACGGACAACATAGACATAGTGATGAACGAGCTTGACGCTGTTGCCAACATAGATTTCAACACCCGCAAGATCAAGGAGCAGAAAAGAAGCCTTACTCTCGTTAGAATCGGAACCAGCGGCGCCTTGCAGCCTGAGATTCCTCTTGGATCATTTGTGCTTAGCCATTATTCCATCGGCTGCGACGGCCTGGTGAACTGGTATGCAAATCGCGACAGCGTAACAGACAAGGAGATAGAGAATGCCCTGGTTGAGCATATGGGCTGGGATCCTAATCTTCCAAGACCTTATATCGTACGCAACTCAGACCGCCTGATCAAGGCTTTCCAGAGGAAGACCGTCAAGGGAATGACCATTTCCGCTCCGGGTTTCTTTGGTCCTCAGGGAAGAGTTCTTCGCCTCGGCCTTGCAATGCCTAAGATGAACGCCAAGTTCGAGAGCTTTGCCGCAAAGGGCTACAAGGTAACCAATTACGAGATGGAAGGCAGTGCCATTGCAGGCCTTGCAAAGGAGATGGGCCACGAGGCCATCACCGTTTGCTGCATCATTGCAAACAGATACGCCAAGGAAGCTATCACAGACTACCATCCATACATAGAGAAACTCATCAAGATGGTTCTCGATACTCTTGTCAAGCTTAAATAAGACAACGAATCAACACTAAGACATAACCGTTATGGTAGATTTCAATAACCTTGAAATAGCATTCTCCTCCAAAAGCAAAGGCGAGTTGAAGAATGCGCTCCTGCTTTTCAATACTATCAAGAATCCAGGAATGGTCAAGTTCCTCAAGGGAGCTTCCAACCTTGCCCTCAAAATCGGCTTTCCTATAGGCTGGGCCGTAAAACCTACTCTTTACAAGCAGTTTGTGGGCGGCGAGACTCTGGAAGACTGCAAGAAGACCATAGATCATCTCCAGAGTTTCAACGTTAAATCTACCCTCGACTTTTCCGCCGAGGGCAAGCAGACTCCTGAGGGCATCCAGTATACCTTTGAGGAGACCATGCGTTCAATAGATTTTGCCAAGGGCAATCCTTCCCTTGCTTATGCCGTGTTCAAGCCAAGCACCATCATCACCGATGAACTTCTTGCCAAGGCTTCCGAGAAGAGGGAGCCTCTGACCGCTGAGGAAGAAAAGGAATTCAAGGCTTACCAGGAGAGGTTTGCCGCTTTCTGCAAGAGAGCATACGACAACGATGTAAGGCTGATCATAGACGCTGAGGACTACTGCTTCCAGGATGCCATTGACGCCCAGACAGATGAGATGATGAGGCTCTACAACAAGAAGAGGGCTATCATCTTTGCCACCCTTCAGATGTACCGCCACGACCGCATGCCTTATCTGAAGAAGATTTACGAAGACGCTGTACAGAACAATTACATTGCCGGCATCAAGTTCGTTCGCGGAGCCTATATGGAAGAAGAAAGGGCCAGGGCTGCCGCTATGGGCTATCCAGATCCTATCTGCAAAGACAAACCTACAACCGATGCCAACTACAACGCAGGCGTAAAGTTCGTTATGGACCATCTGGATCATTTCGAGCTGTTTATGGGTACTCACAACGAGGAGAGCAACCGTCTTCTTGCCCAGCTGATCGATGAAAAGGGCCTTGCCCACAATGATCCTAGAATCCACTTCGCCCAGCTTCTGGGTATGAGCGACAATATCTCCTTCAACCTTGCCCACGAAGGCTACAACGTAACCAAGTATGTTCCTTACGCCAAGGTTAAGGATGTTGTTCCTTACCTTGTAAGACGTGCCGAGGAGAACACCTCCGTTGCCGGCCAGACCGGAAGGGAACTCAACCTCCTCCGCGCCGAAAAGAAACGCCGCAAAGCCAAGAAATAGAAATCAATAATAACATTTCAACTTATGAAAAAGCATTTATTATCCCTGGCTGTTATTGCCCTTGCAATTGTTCTGGCTGCGGCCTGCAAGGAAAAGCCTGCTGAAAATCCGGAGCCGGTAAAACCTGCAAGCATTACCGCTGAGCACTTTACGGCCTTCCTGGTTACAGAGCCTGAAAAAGCCCAGGCTTTTCTGGATTCTATGGGAATCAAGAAGCTTAACTATTTTTTTGAAGAAGGAGGTCCTGGCGCCCAGTGCGACAATGAGCAGTCCTATTACGGAAGAGGAGCTGTCGTTGAGCTCACCGAGGATGGCGGCACCAGCAAGATTACTCCTGAAGATGAGCACGCAGTGGTTATCCACGTAGGAGGAGAGGGCACGGTCAATGGCTACTTTGCATTCCGCAGCGAGGAAGACTACAACAACTTCATCAGCAAGCTTCCTAAGATAGATGAAGAGACACAGGAAGCTCCTTGGCTGGAAGTTGAGCCAAAGGGCAATGGTGATGCCAATGATTGGCTGTGGGATTCCGGCTTTGAGAAAGGCAAGTGGTACATTGCTGAGTTTATGCTCCGCGAATAAAAGAACTTATTATTCCTGATATTCCAGCCCCTTGACAGCAATTCCTATGTTGACGGGGATATGCTGCATTTTGCCAAGGGCGTTTTCCCTTAGATAGCTGCTTTTTAAGAAAATGGCAGTTGTCATCTTCATTTCATTTTTATCACGATCCTTTTCAGGCTTGGCCAAGTAGGCTTCAAGAGCGTCTTTATTGCATTCGACAATCTGGAATGCGATGAAATAATTCCCAGGTTCCAGCAGTATGGCTTCTGAGGGGTGAATTACTAGTCTTTGTGGTGTCTTTGAGACCGGAACGTTGAAATAGATCGGTTTGTTAAGCACGTTGACAAAAGATTCCTTTTTACCCTCGATACGGTATATGTTGATGGAAGCGACGCAGTCAGGTATAGAGTTGTCTCTGAGAGTAAGCTCAATATTCTTTATCTTGAAAGGCTTTTTTGTCTTGGCGACGGAACCCAGCTCGCCACCCTTGAATTCTTTGGTAGCCAGAGCTAAGCTGATTGCGCCTTTATCTCCCAGCACCTTCTTCCCGGGGCGGACAAGGTATTTCTCTTTCGTTTTTCCGGCAATTAACACAACCGGCGGCAGTTCGTTTTCCTTAAGCACTATGACCACGTCATCCGCCGCTCCGGTAACCGGAAAGCGGGCTGCCTGATAGGAAACGTGGTGGAATTCCAGAGTATCTCCTGGAACATTAATCTTGAAGTGTCCGTCAACAGTGGAGACCGTGCCGATATTGAGCTTGGGAATACCTATTTGCACGTATTCCACGGCTTCGCCTTTTTCATTGATTATCCGGCCTTGGATTGTGAAACTTTTCTGAGCTAGGGTGCAGATTGGAAACAATAGAACTGCTATAAGAAGTGCAGGAAACAGTTTTGTACGCATAAGTATTATTTTGCCGTACTGTAAGACAAAAAATATGCCTCAATTATGAAATCCGGAGATGTTTTCTTGGCAAATGCGGCTTATTAACCGCAAAATTTGCGGCTTATTTGCCGAATCATTGCTTAATTGTATTATATTTGCGGAAAACAGACAGCTTATGAAATATATTTACAACTATCCTCAGTGGCCTGATTTCACCTGGGACCAAGCTCTGATTTCCAATATATTGGCAAAGATTAACAAAGAGGCTGGCTTTCTCTCTGGAAGGCTTAGCACTATAGGACTTGATGCCAGAATGGGTGCGGTTGTCGAGACTGTAACCCATGATATTGTGTCATCATCTGAGATAGAAGGTGTTGTTCTGAATACAAATGAGGTACGCTCGTCTGTAGCGCGTCGTTTAGGAATAGTCATTCCGCATAGTCAAGACTCATCGAGATATATAGATGGCATTGTGGAAATGATGCTGGATGCAACGGTTAATTATAAGAAACCTCTTACAAACGAGAGGCTTTTCGGTTGGCACAACGTCTTGTTTCCTGGCGGCAGAAGCGGTATTAATATCATCGATGTGGCAAAATACCGGTCAGGAGGAATGAAAGTTGTTTCTGGTATCCTTGGCAAGGAGAAAGTGCATTATGTGGCTCCTTCTCCAGACAGATTAGAGAAAGAAATGAATACTTTCCTCGATTGGTTCAATGATAGCAATACTACTTGCAACTATCTCAAATCTGCTATTGCTCATCTTTGGTTTGTCTGTATTCACCCGTTTGACGACGGTAACGGGCGAATAGGCAGGGCCATATCTGATATGGCTCTCTCCCAGGCCGATGACAGCCAGATGAGATATTTCAGTATGTCCAAACAAATTAATAAAGACAAGAAATCTTATTACGACATTCTTGAAAGAACCCAGAAGAGAGGTTGCGATATTACAGAATGGCTTTCTTGGTATTTGGGTTGTATGTCGAGAGCAATCTCAGCTTCTGATACAATACTCTCACGTGTTTTGAATAAAGCCATTTTCTGGCAGACGCACGCAGGAACACCTTTTACAGACAGAATCCAGACAGTTCTTAATATCTATTTGGATGGGTACGAAGGTAAACTGACTGCTAAAAACTGGGCAAACCTTTCAAAGGTATCATTAGATACTGCTGCAAGAGACATCAAATATTTGGTTGACACTGGAATTCTCATTCCTCAGCCTGGTAACGTTAGGAATGTCTCTTATGGCATTTGCTGTTCAGATGGCAATACCATAATTCCAGGAAATTCAGATTGAGCGGAAAACGGGATTCGAACCCGCGGCCCTCAGCTTGGGAAGCTGATGCTCTACCAACTGAGCTATTTCCGCTTGCTGTTGGTTTTGGGAGTGCAAAATTAACAAAAAAGCAGTAATTTTACAATGTCATAAAAAGTGTACTGGCATGAAAACAAAAGTGTTTTTCTCCTTGTTTGCAGCAATGATTCTGGGCATTTCCTGCTCATTTGCTCAGAACTATCCGTCTTTTAAAGACAATCCATACGCTGAAACAATCAAGATCAAGGGGCAGAGGCCTACTATTGTTGATTTTGCCAACTATATGTTCCGTGAACCCGAGGAAGAAGAAGGTTCAGAATGCACCGGATGGCTCAGGAATGCCTGGAAAAGGCATCTTGCCGGAAAACCCCAGGAAGATGGCACTAAAGTTACCCTTGATGTGCAAAACGGATATGTGAAGTTTGAAGGAGGATACGAAGATGAAGACAGCAAGGTCGTCCACGTGAGTGAAATGTGCTATTGGAACTGCTCAGACGGCAAACATAAGATAGTGGCCTTTACCAACAACTTATGGGATAACGGGAGACTTGTCCAGACAGAATGCACTGGAGCGTATTTCCTGATTTACGAGAATTCCTCACGAAAGATACAGGGCGTCTATTGCGGGGATATAGGCGCAAAGCCTGTGGCTCCGTCTGAGAAGGTAGAGGACGGAGCAGACGGCACGGGCTGGTATCGCATTGAAAACGGCAAGAAGATTTATATGACAACAGAGGAGAGGAATATGTGGTATGAGGAAACTCATCCTGAGGCAGTCTATCATCTTCCACGCAAGGGCAAGAATATAACTGTTGACTTGGTTTACCCAGGCAAAACTGAAACCATCACCCTGACCTGGGACGGCCTTAAGTTTAATGCACCTGAAGGATACTAGTAGTTTGAGACTCAGCTGGTTTATAGCAAACAGGATTGGGAGCGGGGGAAAGGGAAGGCTTTCCTCCATGGGGAACGTTATAGCGGTCCTTTCTGTTGCTGTAAGCATATTTGTAATAATACTTGCAATATCTATTTCCAGAGGGTTCAGGAGCCAGATGCTGGAAAAGATGGCGGCTTTTGCCGGAGACGTGAATGTTTCCGTAATGCTGCCTTCCGGCGGATCTGATATGATCAACGCAGACCAGTATTCCCTTGCGCCGCTGAAGTGCAGAGACGATATCCTGGAGCTTCCGTATGTGAAGAGTGTTCAGGGAGTAAGCTACAGGCCCGGAATGATAAAGACTGAAGACAATATCCAGGGCGTGATGCTGAAGGGAGTGGATACGGTGCAGGCTGAGGATGCTGCTTATATATCGGGGAAGATGGCTGATATGCTGGGATTTAAAATCGGTGACAAAGCCACTTTCTATTTTGTGGGAAAGGCCGTAAAAGTGCGAAGGCTCAGGATAGCGGGATTCTTTTCTTCATCGATAGAAAATCTTGACAAGTTCTATGTGATCTGCTCAAAGAAGCTTGTCAATTCTCTCAACGGCTGGGAGGAAGACCGCGCAAGCTGCTATCAGATAATGTTTACTGACCATAACGATAAAGCGTATCCGGTTAGGAAGACTAGGATAGGGAATATGGTTTACAGCAGTATGGAAGGGGAGAACTATCCTAGGGTGTCTGGAGCTATGGATGATATGGTGAACATAGTGGACTGGCTAAGGCTCCTGGATATGAACGTGATGATTATACTGGTGCTGATGATTGCGGTGGCGGCGTTCAATATGGTAAGCTGCGTGCTGATAATCCTGTTTGAGAACATATCATCTATTGGAGTGCTCAAGTCTCTGGGAATGAAGAACTCCGGAATAAAGAAAGTGTTCCTGGCAAAAAGCTCAAGGATAGTGCTTGCTGGGTTGATAATAGGGAATGTTCTTGCAATTGCTTTTTGCCTATTGCAGCATAAATATCATCTTGTCAAGCTCAATCCGGAGAATTATTTCATAGACCATATGCCTATAGACATTTCCTGGTGGAGCATACTGGCTGCGGATGTGATTTCCTTTTTGGCGATAATGGCTATACTTCTGATACCTTGCCACTTCATAAGCAGGATTCAGCCGTCAAAGACTATTCGGGTGAGGTAGCAACAGTATTCTTGTAGACTTCGTACTGGCCCATTACCCTTTCCGGGTAGTTCATTGTCTGGGCACCGCCGCGGAACGGGCTGACCTTGACTCCGTTCTTGTCGTATCCGTCTGCCATCAGAGGAATTACGGACTTTACGTTTTCCCATACGTTGGGGTTAAGCCCTTCAGCTTTGGCAACCTTCTGGCACTGCTGGATCCTGCCTTCTCCGGCATTGTAGGAAGCCAGGGTGAAAAGCAGGGCGTTTTCCTCGTCCATTCCCGAAGAGAGGTATTTTTTGTGGGTTTTTCCGAGAATCTTGCAGCCTGTCTTTATGTTCTGCTCCGGATCGTAGATATTCTCCACTCCCATAGCGTCAGCCACGCTTTGCAGAACCTGCATAAGACCTACGGCACCCATACTGGAAACTATGCCCGGATTAAAGCCGGACTCCTTGTAAATCAGGGCGCTTAGAAGCCTCCAGTCCCAGCCAATGGTCTCGCTGTACTTCTTTATCAAGCCGTCAAAAGGAGAGATTCCATCCTTTGACGGAGGGAGATTCCAGGTTTCGCCTTTGCCTTTATTGCTTTTTGAGAATTTGGCATATAGCTTCTTGTATCCTGCTGTTGGTTTTATGTGGGTGATCCAGAAATTGACGTTATCTATAATAGCCTTGTCATCATATCTCATTGCGCAGACATAGTCCTTTTCCATAGGAACGGATGTGACAAGATAATCCTTGAAGGCATCCGGAATGGTATCTACGGCTGAATTGAAAATAATGACGTCTGTTAGGCGGTCTGCAAGGTCTTCCCAGTTTCTTAGAGCCGGTTTTTCCATACTTGTTTCAACCTTGCATCTCTGGTTTGAAGAGAACTGGCGGATGAGATCGTAGGCGAATTTGAGTGCTGGGGTTCCAGGGCCCAATTCGCTGTCTGTTATGAGAGTGCAGTAAAGCGTATCGCCCATAATGGAAGTTGTCTGGGCGTTGGGGTCAACCCTCTTGTGGTCAGGATGAAGGCCGGATATCAGGAAGATATAGACAACTATCAGCGCCATAGCCACTATAGCGCCAACCCTCATTGCCTTTGTCTTCCAAACCTTATTCATCTACCTTATGTAGAACGGCCACCAGATGCCGAACTTGAGGGCTCGCTGAGGCCTGATGTACCTGTAGGTGGAGTAATACTCGTTGTTCGGGGTTCCCTGAAGAACGTTCTCGCATTTGACGAAAATGCAGGCTCTCTTCCACTGGAGATTCACGAATACGTCCACGTACGGGTTGTTTCCAATCTTGTAGCGTTCCTGGTTGTAGAACATTCCGAGAGCAGGGTCAAAGGCCTGGGCGTAATACTTGGTGTTGTAAGTCATATCTGCGCCTATCTGCACGTTCAGAATGTTCTTTACAGCATAGAACTCCAGATAGTACCTCAAGTTCAGTGCCACTTTAGGAAGCGGAACGATTTCCTGCTTTGAAGACGTTTGAAGAAGGATTCTGTTGTCCAGATGAAGGACTCCGAGCTTTATGTTCTTGGCAATGTATCCGCTTATGATGCTCATTGCCTCTCCATTTTGAACAGGGGTGCAGAGAGTGTCCAGATAAACGTTCTTGTTCAGAAGGGTGTAGCCGACAGATGCCTCCAGGCCCCAGTGCGGAATCTCCAGTTTGCCCTGAATGCTGGTGGTGCTGGTCTTGTCAAAGTCGTAGTCGAACAGATGGTGGTTAGAAGTATAGTTGTTTAGGAAGTAAGATGGTTTCCTCAGCGATGAGGAGAATTTGGCCGTCAGGTGGATTCCGTCCTTTACTGCCCAGGACGAGAAGCGCATTGCGGCGTCCAGGCTGAAATTGCCTTTGTAATAACCTGCTATGTCGGCTTTTGCAAGTGCATTCCAGGCAAAGAACTTCTTGAACTTTCCTCCTGCGCCAAAGTAGGCGTAAATGTTGTTGTAGGTCTTGTTCTGGTTGCCGGAAATGAAATACTCTGGCTTGAATCCGTAGAAATTCAGCATCTGGTGGCCTATTCCGCCGTCCAGATTTGAGACTACGGCATCGGCATTCCACGGCTGGATTTTCAGGAAGAAGCGGTTCTCAAGGTTCATCACCCTGGCCGAGTCTGCCGTTGTTGTAGGATTCAGCAGGAAAATATCCCTGTAAAGAGATCTTCCAACAGAGTCAGTTATGTTGTCTGTATAGCTTCTGCTAAAGACGGTGTATTCTCCGTAATGACCAAAGTATGTGGCAGTTCCTTCTCCCGTGGATAGAGTATCCTTGATCTTGTTTCCCAGGGAATCTCTCTGGGCCTTCCATCTGATTGGAACTCCGTAGCTGTGCGTTATGAAGAACGTGTTCCTTCTCATAATGGAATTGGCGTTGGAAAGATAAACTGGGACGGTGCGCACATCTATGGTTGTATCGCTGATCATCTTCAGGTCTTCCACTCCGCCGTTCTCTTCTCTCTTCAGGCGGGAGAATATGTAACCGCCCTGGGCTACATATTTCTTGCCCAGATAGTTTCCGGTAATGGAGAATGTTCTGAAATCGGTTTTCTCATGCTGCAAAAGTCCGCCTGCTCCGTTTCTCTGGTAGAGAATTGTGAAGTTGAAGGAAGGTGTGAAATTCTGTGTATGGAGGAATTTTATATTGTCTTCGCTCTTCTGGCGGTTTGCAAACAGGGTTCCGTAATAAGCCAGTTCCGTATATGGAGTCTTTGTGTTGTAAAACGGCAGACTCTCAGGCATATACGTATATGTCATATACGGAGTGAAGAACGGGAACAGCTCCTGAGTCTGGCGATTGTGGTAGTTGTAAGGCAGAGCCGCGCTGCCGCTTACTCCAAGATACTGGCCGTTGATGTCATCGCGGTGGAAAGGCAGGTCGTGGAAGTGGTAGTTGAATGTGGTATCCATCTTCAAGACTTCCTGGTTGTTGAGGTAGGTGTCGTGCTTCCAGGAGAAGATTCTAGTGTATTTTATGCTGTCTGCAAATAGGTAAGTGTCAAGAACTCTCGGCGTATTGCGGATTATGCTGTCGTTATGCTTATTAATGCTGTCACGTTTCATCCTCCTAAGTTCCTTTGGAGTGTAGACCTTTATCTGGCTCAGGGAATCGGCCTTTCTCAGGGAGTCTATGGAGAACAGTACTGCATCGCTGAGCCCCATCTTCCTCAGAGAATCAGGGCTGAGGTTCAGCTCATACAGAGAGTCTATCATCTGCTGGTATGCCGTCTTGACAATTGTGTCGCAGAGCCTGAATGGAACTCTGTGTTTTCCAGGGTCTTTTTCCGGCCTGCTCCAAGCGCAGACTAGAAGCACGGCTCCAAGTCCAATGCAGGAGATAAGGATTTTCCTCAGCGATTGGCATATCTTGTTATTGCTGCTCATAGGATTCTTTCAGTTCGTCAATTTCCTTTATGAGGTTGTTTATCAGTTTCATCTTGAGGTCGTAAAGCTCATCTGATATATCCACCTTGTAAATGTGCGGATTGATTAGACGCCTTTCTGTTTCGTTAAAGCTCTTGAGGTTATTCAGGAAATACTCGCGTTTCTTTTCCACCGGCTCGTCTGTGTAGCAGATCTTGCCGTCTTTCATAGTCTGATTCTGGAGTATGCGGAAAGAGTAGCTTCCTTTCTTGAACTTCTTCCTCTGTGTTTCGTCAAACTCGTTCTGGATCTTGAGCTCTTCTCCGGCCTCAATCTTCTTTGAAGTGGCGTCGCCCCTTAAGCAGGTGACATCGGCCTTGAACATTCCGTTCTGGATTATGCGGTAAGTTACCTGGAATCCAGGGTTTATGAGTTTGACTTTGTCTTCGCTGCGCTTGAGCACAGGCTGGTCATCTACTTGAACGAGCTTGTAGACATTGCCAAAGCAAGGGTTGTGCTTGCTGGTGGCTATGGCGTCTCCCACTCCGTAGGAATCTATGCAGGCTCCCTGCTGCTCCAGCTCAGATATCAGGTATTCATCCAGGGAGTTTGTTGCGAATATCTTGCAGTTCTTCAATCCTGCATTGTCCAGAATCTCCCTTGCCTTGCGTGAAAGGTATGCAAGGTCTCCGCTGTCTAGCCTGATGCCGTAACCTTGCGGATATGAGTCGTCTATGCCCAGTGCCTTGTATGCCTTGATGGCGTTCCGTACGCCGCAGTTCAGGGTGTCGTAAGTATCAACCAGAAGAATCAGCGGCTCGCCCATATGAGTCTTTATGTAGTTCTCGAACGCCAGATACTCTCCCTTGATGGAGCAGCCGAAACTTGTAACATAGCTGTGGGCCATTGTTCCGGATGCCGGGGTTCCGAATATCTCCGTGGTCAGTACATTGGAAGAGTTGGCGCAGCCTCCTATGTATGCGGCCTTTGCTCCGTAGGTTGCAGCCCACGGGCCGTGAGCCCTGCGGCTTCCGAACTCGCTTACCGGCTTCTTGGTACTGCGGCAAACGCGGCTTGCCTTGGTGGCGATTGCCATCTGGTGGTTCATTATGCAAAGCAGAGGGGTTTCCAGCACCTGAGCCTCAATGATAGGGGCCTCTATGGTAATGACCGGTTCTCTCGGGAATGCAACTTCACCTTCCTTCATAGCGTACACGTTTCCGGTAAATTTCATCGCTGAGGCATATTCCCTGAACTCTTTATAACTGTCTCCAGGCAGGAATTTCTCAAAGAACTCCGGAGATTTTCCGCCCAGATTGGCAATCATTTCCATAGCTTCCCTGATGCCGCTTACCACAGCCCAGTTATTGTTGTCCGGGGCCTTGCGGTAAAACAGGTTAAAGTAGGCTATCTTATCCTTCATTCCGCATTCCAGGAATGATTTGCCCATTGTATATTGGTATTTGTCAGAGCAATAAGAAACATCGCTCATTACCTTTAGCAGGTTGTCTTCCTTTTCCATATCTGAAAGCATATAATTATCCATATTAACATATAACGTCCAAAGATACGGTTTTTTGGTTTAATGGCGGCGTTTTATTAAATTTGTTGGATAGATTGCAATTGTATTTATCTTTATGAAGCAGTTAAAGGATTTATTCGAACAATATACCGGAAAGAAGGCCACTTCCTGCGAGGAATTGCCTCAGAGCGGAAGCAACCGCCGCTATTTCCGCCTTCAGGCAGAAGGAATATCGCTGATAGGGGCGATGGGAACGAGCGTGGAGGAGAACAAGGCATTTATTTCTCTGGCAAACCATTTCAAGGAAGTGGGGCTGAATGTGCCGGAGGTTTACTCCGTGTCTTCTGACAAGGTTTATTATCTTCAGGAAGATCTGGGAACTATTTCCTTGTTTGACGCTATTTCTTCAGGAAGGCAGAAAGGCTCTTACAGTACCAAGGAAGTTGCCCTGCTGAAAAAGACTATGGCGCTGCTGCCTAAGTTCCAGTTTGAGGGTGGAAGGGATCTGGACTATTCCGTTTGCTATCCGCAGCCGGAGTTCGACGAGAGGAATATCTGGTTTGACTTCAACTACTTCAAGTATAGTTTCCTTAAAACTAGCGGCTTGGATTTCAGTGAGATACGCCTGTATGAAGATATGAAGAAAATGGCAGCTGACCTGCTTGGGGTAATGAGGGGAAATACCTTTATGTACCGCGACTTCCAAGCAAGGAACGTGATGCTGAAAGATGGCAAGCAGCCTTACTTCATAGACTTCCAGGGCGGAAGGAGGGGGCCTTTCTACTATGACATTGCATCCTTTGTATGGCAGGCCAGGGCAAACTATTCAGACGAGCTGAAAGATATCCTGATTAGCGTTTACAAGAAGGAACTCAAGAAGTACATTATGGTTCCGGACAAGGAGTTTGAGAAGAATCTCCGGCTGTTTGTCTTGTTCCGCACGCTTCAGGTTCTTGGAGCCTACGGTTTCAGAGGATATTTTGAGAAGAAGCCGCATTTTTTGCAGAGCATTCCGTTTGCAATCGAGAACCTGAGGAAGCTCATCAAGAAACCATTCTCTGAATACCCTTATCTGCAGCAGGTGCTGACGGAACTTACCAAGATGCGCCAGCTGAAAGACCTTAGGCGAGACGTTACGCTTGAAGTACATATCTTCTCCTTTGCCTACAAGAAGGGAATTCCTATGGACGACAGCGGAAACGGCGGAGGTTATGTATTTGACTGCCGAGGCCTGGAGAATCCTGGCAAGTTTGAAAGGTACAAGACATTTACAGGCCTGGATGAGCCTGTTATCAAGTTCCTTGAAGACGAGGGCGGCATAAAGAAGTATCTTGCAAACGTTTACGATATAGTTGATCCGCACGTTAAACGTTTTGTGGAAAGGAAATTCACCCATCTTCAGGTTTGCTTCGGCTGCACGGGAGGACAGCACCGCAGCGTTTACTGCGCCCGCCATCTTGCAGACCATATAGCCAAGAAATTCAACGTAAAAGTCAAGCTCACGCATCGCGAGCTGGATCTGGAAGAAGAAGTTTAGCCATTTATGAAAGCGATGATTCTGGCGGCTGGTCTTGGAACAAGACTGAAGCCGTTGACAGACGATAAACCCAAAGCCCTTGTGGAAGTAGCTGGCCGCCCTCTTGTAGAGTGGCAGATACTCAGGCTTTATTCCTACGGCTTTGCGGACATAGTGATAAATGTCCACCACTTTGGAGATATGGTGGAAAAACGGGTTAAGGAATTCCTTGAAAGGGAAGAGCACCCTTGCCTGAACATAAGTTTCTCAGAAGAATTCGACCTTCTCCGCGATACTGGCGGCGGAATCCGGCACGCTTCTGATTTGCTTTCAGACGGAGAGCCTTTCCTGGTTCACAACGTGGATATACTGTCCGATATGGATATCGAGGAGTTCTATTCTTCCTGCCGCTCAAAGATGGAGGAAGATGAGCAAATCATTTCCTATGTTCTGGTAACCGGCCGTTATTCGGATCGCAGACTACTGTTTGACAACACTTTGCGCCTGAAAGGCTGGGAGAACATAAAGACCGGAGAGGTAAAGTCACAGTTTGGAGATATAGCAGGGCTCCAGCCTTTTGCCTTTGGCGGAGTTCACGTGCTTTCTCCAAAGGCTCTGGAAATAATGAAGAGCTGGCCTGAAAAATTCTCCATCGTCGATTTTTATCTTCAGAATTCTTTCTCCTCAAAGGTTATGGGAGAGTTTCTGGAAGATGCAACGATAATTGATGTTGGCAGGCTGGAGAATCTGCCTAAGGCGGAAGAGTTTATGAAAGAAATGCTTTAGTTTATGAAATACGCGTTGGTAACAGGAGGCAGCCGGGGAATAGGGGCTGCAATATGCAAAGCTCTTGCAAAAGAGGGCTATCCGGTCATAATCAACTATGTAAGCAGAGAAGATGCTGCTCTTGAGGTAAAGAGGGAAATTGAAAATTTTGGCGGAAAGGCTGAACTTCTGAAGTTCAATGTTGCTGACCTGAAGGAAACGGATGCTGCCCTGGACGGATGGATATCGTCTCATCCGGAAGATTACATAGCCGTTCTGGTAAACAATGCCGGCATCCGTAGAGACGGCCTTCTGATGTGGATGGAAGACTCTGACTGGTACGATGTTGTAAATATTCATCTCAATGGCTTTTTCCATACAACTCGAAAGCTTATTACACCGATGGCCAAGAAGAAATGGGGCAGGGTGGTAAGTGTAGCTTCTCTTTCCGGCATTAAAGGAATGCCGGGGCAGACCAACTACTCAGCTGCCAAAGGCGGAGTTATAGCCGCCACCAAGGCCCTGGCTCTTGAGGTTGCAAAGAGAAAGGTTACGGTTAATGCTGTGGCTCCTGGATTCGTGGAGACCGATATGACTAAGGAGCTGGACCAGAATACTTTGAGGGAAACTATTCCGGCCGGAAGATTCGGCACGGCAGAAGAAGTTGCGGATCTGGTTTGTTTCCTTGCCTCTGACAAGGCCGCCTACATAACGGGTCAGGTGGTGGAAATCAACGGAGGACTTAATACCTAGCGTTATGCCTGAGTGGAAAGGCCAGACAGAAGGCGGAGACGTAAACCAGTCTCTTCTTATCCGCATATTAAGGAGAGTGGATATCAGGGTGATATACTGCTTTCTCCCGTTTGTGGTAATATATTATCTGCTTTTCCATAGAAAGAGGGCCCGTTCAATCTACCTTTATCTGAGGCGTATACACGGCTGGAGCTGGTTCAAGGCCAAATGGGGGACTTACCGCAACCATATACTGTTCGGAAAGTTTCTTATGGACCGTTTCTACGTTTACGCTGGGCATAAAGACAAGTTCATTGTAGACGGTCTGGAAAAAGAGCTTGTCTTCAAGTATTTCAATACCCCCAAGCCGCTGGTTATGCTGAGCGCCCACGTGGGAAACTTTGAGATCTCGTCCTATCTGTGCGGCCATCTCCCCAAGAAACTCAATGTGCTGGTTTTTGGCGGAGAGACAAAGCAGATGCTCCGGCTCCGAAGCCTTGCTATGAAAGACAACAACATCAAGATGATTATGGTCAAGGAGGATATGGAGCATATCTTCCATATCAACGATGTTATAAGAGATTGCGAGGCCATAACCCTTACCGGAGACCGCACCTTTACTGGAAGAAGGAACCACGTGTTCGAATTTCTTGGCAAGGAAGCGGAGTTTCCTACCGGAATCTACAATATAGCGGACCGTTACAACGCAGACATTATTGCGATGTTTGTGCTTGGAACAGGAAAGAACTTCCATTACAAGATTCACGTGGAGTCTATAAGCGTAGATCCTTCTATCAAGGGAAGAGATGCCAGGGCCGCCGCCTACGGCCAGGCCTATGTAAACATTCTGGAGAAGGTGGTAAAGGAAAACCCTCTGCAATGGTTCAATTTCTACGATTTCTGGAAAATTTTGTAAATTGCGCCCCTAAATCTTTTTTAGAAATGGATATACTGAAACTTAAGACCCAAATTATAGATGCTCTCAATCTGGAAGAGCTTACACCAGAGGACATTGCAGATGATGCTCCATTATTCGGCACAGAGGGGCTGGGCCTGGATTCTATTGATGCCCTGGAACTGATTGTGTTGCTGGAGAAGAACTACGGCATAAAGCTCACAGATCCTTCTCAGGCAAAGGGGGTGCTTACCAGCGTAAGCGCCATCGCCAAGTTCATCGAGGAAAACCAGAAGTAATCCCTGATGGCTTTGGACATTGCCATAACAGGAGCAGGAATCATCTCCGCCTTGGGTCTCGGTCTTGAGAAGACACGGCAAAATCTCCTTGCAGGCAATTGTGCGATAAACTCTCCGAAACATCTGGAAACAGCACATTCAGACCTTCCTTGCGGGGAGGTCGATTTGTCTGATGTTCAGTTATATGAGATGTGCGGAAAGGATTCTTCCTTGCCACTGTCAAGATCGTCGCTTTTGGGCATTTTAGCCGCAAGGCAGGCGGAAGAAGACGCCGCTCTTGAAAAGGGAACAAGGGTTGCCCTTATAAGCGGCACCACAGTTGGCGGAATGGATATCACCGAACGCCATTTCCTGGATTATTTCAAGGGAAACGAATTTGACTCTCTGATTCCTCTCCACCTCGACGGCAGTGCCACGGATCCTATAGCAGACAGCTTAAAAAGCAATGTGGTATTCACCGATGTGATTTCAACCGCATGCAGCGCTGCTGCAAACGCCATAGCCTTTGGGGCGGAACTCCTGCTTGAAGGCAAATTTGATGTAGTTATAGCTGGCGGAACAGAATGCTTGACGCGATATCATCTGAACGGTTTCAACTCCCTTATGATTCTGGACAACGAGCCTTGCAGGCCGTTTGACGCGTCCAGAAAAGGGCTTAACCTGGGAGAGGGAGCCGGCTTCATCGTTCTTGAAAGAAAATCTCACGCTCTAGGACGCAGGGCAAGGGTAAGAGCCTGGCTTTCTGGCTGGGGCAACAGCTGCGACGCATTTCACCAGACGGCTTCTTCTCCAGACGGGGAAGGGGCATATCTTGCAATGAGCAAGGCTTTAAGAATGGCATCGCTGAGGCCGGAAGACATTGATTACGTGAACGCCCACGGCACAGGCACCCAGAACAATGACCTTAGCGAGGGTGTTGCCCTTACAAGGATTTTCGGAAAGAAGATGCCGTATGTGAGTTCAACAAAAAGCTTCACCGGTCATGCTACAAGCGCTGCCGCCGCTCTTGAAGCGGTCATATCGCTGATCTGCATAGAAAACAGCTTTGTTCCGGCAAACCTGCGCTTCATGGAAAAAGACCCGGGGCTGGATTTTTGCCCTGTAGCAAGCAATATTGAAAATGTTAAACTGAATCACGTGCTTTCCAACTCCTTTGGGTTCGGTGGCAATGATTCTTCTCTGATATTCTCATCTCCTGAATTATGAAAAGAAAGGCCTACATAGCGTCAGCAGCGCATATTTCAGCGCAGAAGCCTTTCTGCGGCATTGAGGTTTTTGTTCCTCTGGCTTGGGAGGGGGCGCTTGTTCCTTGCCAGGATCCTGATTTCAGGCCTTTTATTCCGCCTATGGCTGCAAGGAGGATGAGTTCTATACTCAAACGCAGCATAGCGGTTTCAAAGTATGCTCTGGAGAAGGCGGGGATATCTTGCCCGGAAGCCATTGTAGGGGGAACCGGTCTGGGCTGTGTTACGGATACAGAAGCATTTCTGAGAAAGATGCTTGAAGACGGTGAGTATATGCTCAATCCGTCCAGGTTTATCTGCTCAACGCCTAACACCATAGGATCCCAGATAGCTATATCTCTGGGATGCAGGGGATTCAACTCCACTCACGTGAACGACCGCTTTGCTTTTGAGGGAGCCCTTATGGAAAGCCTTCTGCTTCTGGGAAACGGAGAGGCAGAAAATGTTCTGCTTTGCGCAGCGGACCAGATGCCAGAGGTTCTGCATTCCCTTGTAGACAGGCAGGGTCTGTGGAAAGGAAGGCCGGCAAGCGAGGCAGCCTTAAGTTTTGTTCTTTCTTCAGCTAGAGAAAATGCAGTCTGTGAAGTTATAGATGTTGTCCAGACAAGGAGCAACCCTTCCCAGGAGCTTTCACGCCTTCTTTCTGCAAACAGCATAGACGAGATAGATATTTGTGTAACATCAGACCTACCTTCGGGAAAGACTGGTAATTTCTCCTTTATTCCGCAGGAGAAGATGACTTACAAGCAGTACTGCGGAGATTTCTTTACGGCTTCCGCCTTTGGCCTTTTCGTGTGTTCGGAACTTATCCGTACGGGGAAGGCAAAGAAAATCCTTCTTGCGGAAGAAAGCCGAGGAACTTATTCATTCACTTTGATTGGCGGCTTATGTACAAACTGATTCTTTTTTCCATAGTCCAGAGCGCCCTTCTGGTTGCAGGGCAGATGTTCCTCAAGTTCACTATGAACAGGATAGACAAGCTCTCCTTTACCTGGAGGTGTATCAAGCAGCTTTTTACAGACTACAATTTCCTGCTTTGCGGCTTGTGCATGGGCGGCGCGTCCGTTCTTTGGTTCTACATTCTTAAGAATTATCCGTTCAGCGCGGCATACCCTATGATAAGTTTCAGTTACGTGCTTGGTCTGGTAGTTGCAGGAGTGGTATTCCACGAGCACATTCCATTTGTAAGATACGTGGGAGTGGCTCTGATAATCATAGGCGCAATACTTATAGTCCAGAAATGATGAGATTAAGACTCTGCATAACGGCATTTTTGGCTCTTCTGCCTGTTTGGCTTTCTGCCCAAACTCCACAGGAAAAGGAGGCTTTTTCCCGCATAGTGTCTTCCACCACGGGAATGAAGACAATGACCGCTGACTTTGCGGAAACCAAACATCTGAAGATGCTCAGCGATGATGTTGTCCAGAGCGGAAAGCTCTGGTACAAAGCCCCTTCCTGTATGAGATGGGAGTATGGCAGAGATTTCTACGGAGTGCTTTCTCCAAAGAGCGCGTATATGGTAAAGGCCGGAAAGAGAGACGGAGCGCTCACCAGGGGATTTTCCCAGACCGGAAAGATGGTAACTGGCCTTATAAGCAACCTCAGCGATAATCTCAAGGACTACAAGGTTTCCTATGCCAAGGAAGGCGGAGACCTGAAAATCACGGCAGTTCCAACATCGCCGAGAATGAAGGGAATGGTCGATTGCGTGGTGATGATGTTCGACATTTCCACTTGCCTGATCAAATCATTCGAGATCCAGAATAATGCCGGATACACCCTTATCACTTTCTCCAATGTGAAAAGGAATGCGGAAATAGATTCACAACTATTCAATTGATGTTATGGACCGTATTCCTTTATGTTTCATAGTGCCGTTTTTCAACAACGAAAAAACAGTAGGCGCAGTCATAAAAAGCATAAAGGATGCAGGTTATCCGGTCCTGGCCGTTAGCGACGGCTCTACGGACTCCAGCCTTGAAAAAGCGCGGCAGGCAAATCCAGACTACATTGTATCATACCCTGAAAACAAGGGAAAAGGCTATGCCCTAAGGCAGGGTTTCCGCAGTGCCCTTTCCGAAGGATTCCGCTACGCCGTTGTCTTTGACGCCGACGGGCAGCACACTCTTTCAGGAGCAAAGGCGATGATAGACAAGGCCTTGGAACTGCCAGAAGACAGGAGAAGGAGAACAATAATCGTGGGAAGCCGCAGCCGCAGGGGAGCGGACGGCGGAGGAAAGTTTGCCAACAATTTCTCCAATTTCTGGCTTACCGTCCAGACCGGAAAACGCCTGAGCGATACCCAGAGCGGGATGAGGCTGTATCCCCTGGAGAAAATATGCAAGGTGAATTTCATTGGAAGGCGATATGAGTTTGAAACGGAGATACTTGTGAGGATGGCTTGGAGAGGCTTCGACCTTGTGGAAGTTCCAGTGGATGTTCTCTATCCAGAAGACCGCGTGACTCATTTCCGAAAAGGGGCGGACTTTGCCAGGATATCCCTTATGAACACTTTCCTTACGGGGGCGGCTGTCTTTTACGGCTACCCTCGTATGCTTATGGAAACACTCAGGAGGAAGTGATATGCAAAAATTCTTTCTGAGGATATATGACTTTTTTGCAGACGGGCGCAGATGGCTGGCATTTGCGGTTCCGCTAGTTCTTCTGGCTGGATTCTGGCTGGGAATCAGAAAGATAGACCTTAACGAAGACATTGCCGCCTTCCTTCCATACGGAAGCGGGGAGAGCAGCCGCCAGAGCCAGTTCGTTTACCAGAACCTCCGCAAGCAGGACAAGGTGATGGGCCTTCTCCGCCTGAGGGAAAGCAAGGAAGACATTTACCAGACCATAGATCGTCTGGCGGAAGCTGCAGACGAGTTCACTTTCCAGATAGAAGAAGCCGGGATTGAGGGAATAAAAGATCCTGTCTTCAGGGTGGATGCTTCCTCTATGCTTGGCGTTGGCAATTTCATCGCCGAGAATATGCCTTATTTCCTGGATTTTTCTGATTACTCAGCGATGGATTCCATTGTAAAGGCTGGAGAGTGGCTGAAGGCTCTGGAAGAAGACAAGGCGTCTCTGGTTTCAACCTCCGGTATTACCCAGGGAATCGTTAGCGGCGATCCCTTCCATTTTTCTTCAGGCCTTATGAAAAAGCTTTCTGCTCTTGGTGCAGGAAGCGGATACAAGGTTATCGGAGACTATCTCTATACTCCCGATTCTTCTGCCGTGATGATGAGTTTTTCGTCTGATTTCGGTGGAAGCGAGACTAATCATAACAAGCAGATGCTCAGCCGAGTATATCAGGCCCGCGATTCCGTGGAGAAGTTGTTCCCCGATGTAGAGCTGACCTTTACCGGATCTCCTGTGGTAGCCGTGATGAACGCGGACAGGATGAAGAAGGATTCTGTATGGTGCGCTGGTATAGCCGTGGCTTTGATACTGCTTCTTCTGGCCTGGTATTTCAGGAGAATAAGGCCTATAATCCTGATTTGCGTGCCGGTTATTTTTGGCATAGCGGCAGGACTGGGATTTATGGGAGCATTCAGGGCAGAGGTTTCCAGCGTGGCGCTTGCGGCTTGCTGCGTGATTTTCGGAATAGCAGTGGATTATTCCCTTCTATATTCCACCCGCCTTGGATTTACTCATAGTCCAAGGGCGGCATTGAGCGACATTGCCAGCCCTATGGTCATAGGCAACATAACTACGGTGGGAGCTTTCCTATCCCTTCTGGTTATGAGCGCTTCAGGAATGAGGGATTTCGGACTGTTCGCCGCCGTGGCTCTGGTTGGAGCAATAGTTTTTGTGGTGCTTTTCCTTCCGCATTGGGTAGGGAAGAAGGACTACAAGCCTAGAGACGGCGGATGGATGGGAAGATGGGCCAATCTGCGCCCGGAGGAAAGCCGCTTTGTGTTCTGGATTATTCTTGGGATTACCGTTGTGCTGTTTTTCTTCAGCCGGAAAGTTACTTTTAGCGGAGACTTTACCAAAATCAATTATATGGCGCCAGAGCAGAGGCAGCTGCTTGCAGACCTGTCTTCCTACTCCAGCGGAAAAGATGCCGTTGCCGTTTATGCAGTCTCGGAAGGCGAGACTCTGGACAAGGCTCTTGAAGCCGCTGAAAAAGGCCGCTCTTTTGTCCTGGCGTCTGAGGAAAGCGGCAGCGTATTGAAAAGCAGCGGAATAGGGCCGTTCCTTCCATCTGCGGCAGCGCAAAAGGAAAGGCTGGAAATGTGGAAAGAATTTTCAGAAAAGAACTCTGCGGTACTTCTCAAAGCCCTGGATGAGAACTCTTCAAAGGCAGGCTTCAGCAAAGATGCTTTTGATTCTTTCAGGAATCTTCTGGAAAGTGATCTTGAGATTCAGGGGGAGGAATTCTTCTCTCCTGTAGCTGGGCTTCTTTCTCCGTTCATCCTCAAAGACAGCTCTTCTGCTATTGTTATGGACATACTATACTGTCCGGCCGGCAAAGTCGGAGACTTGTATTCGTCATATGAAAATTACAGGGAAAAGGCGGAAGGATCATTCCTTTTTGACTCCTATTCAATGACGGACAAGATGATAGACATCCTCCAGGCAGACTTCAATAAAGTGTTGGCTATCTGTTCTATACTTGTGTTCTGCTTCCTCTGGATAGCTTTCCGCCGTCTGGAACTCGCCTTTGCGGCTTTCCTTCCAATGGTGGTGAGCTGGATCTGGATAACGGGTATAATGGGAATTTTCGGAGTTGACTTCAACATCGTGAACATCATACTTGCAACATTCATCTTTGGACTGGGAGACGACTACACCATCTTTATGGTTGAAGGTCTTCAGTGGGAGCATACTTTCAAGAAACCTCTGCTACCGTCTTACAAGACAGGCGTTACGCTCAGCGCTCTTACTATGTTCATAGGCGTGGGATCGCTGGTATTTGCTGTTCATCCGGCTCTGCACTCTCTTGGCAGCGTGGCCGTTATTGGAATGGTCTGCGTTGTGGCACTGGCGTTTGTGCTCCCTCCGGTGCTGTTCCGTTTCCTGGTTTGCAAATCGCTGAGAAAAGACAAACAAGACAGGATATTCCCGGTCAGGCTTTCCGATATAGGGGTTACGCTTTGGAGCGGGATTGTATTTGCGGCGGTTTTGCTTGGCTTCAAGCTCAAGACCGCGCTTGGAGGAAAGCAGAGTCCTGAAGCTCTGAGAAAGAAGATAAAAGGGCTGATGAGGTTCTTCTCCACCGGCCTTCCGAGGACTTCTTTCCGCCTGATGCTCAGCGATGCGGAATTTGAAGGCAAGCAGGCTTTCAAGGAGGCGGAAAAGATTCTTGAAGAAGAGGATCCGGCCGTTATAATATGCAATCACCAGTCTCATCTGGACCTTATGTACCTGCTCGCGCTTTCAGACAAAATCGCGGTTGTCACCAACGGATGGGTGTATAAGTCGCCAGTTTATGGTAACTTTGTGCGCCGGGCCGGTTTCGTGTGCATCGATGATGGTGTAGAAGCCAACCTGGAAAAACTTAAAGCCCTTAAAGAAGAAGGGGTGTCCATTCTGGTTTTCCCTGAAGGGACAAGGAGTGAAGACTGCAGCATACTCAAATTCAAGAGCGGAGCCTTCTCCCTTGCATCTGAGCTGGAAATGGATATCCTGCCTTTGGTTATTTTCGGGCCGGGCGAGATTCTTCCAAAGGGAGAGCACATACTCAGGAGAGGCAAGGTTGCGCTTCAATTTTGTGACAGGATAAAGTCCTCGCAGCTCAGCGATTGGGGTCCTAGGCCGCTGAAGCAGGCGCAGGAATTCAGAAGATACTACACTCAGGCTTACTCTTCTCTGAAAGGGAGGATGTATGCCGATGAAGATTTTAAGAAGACTAGGGATAATGACGCTAATCTTTACAGGTCTGAAGAAGATATGGTTTAAGTGGCTGATGGCTGCATTTCTGCTGCTTGCGGTGAGCGGAGCATATGGCCAGAAGCTTGCCCAAATACACAAGCTGTGGAAGGATGCGGATGCCAATGTTTCCGGACGCCACCGCAGCAAGGTATTTGTTTACGTTCCGGACGGTGCAAAGGAGAATTGTCCGGCAGTAGTCATTATGCCTGGTGGAAGCTACACATACCTGGGAATCAAGGGAGAAGGTCATTTTGTGGCCAAATGGTTTGCTGAAAGGGGCTTTGTGGCTGTGGTGCTGCGCTACAGGATGGGCTTCTACGGAGCAAGATATCCTCAGCAGCTGGAAGATTACCGCCTGGCTATGGATTATCTTAAAGACAGCTGCAGGCGCTTTGGAATAGATACCAGCAGGATAGGGGCCGTAGGCTTTTCCGCCGGAGGCCATCTGGCTGGCTGCGCCGCTATGGAAGACAATCCTCATTACAGGGCAGATTTTGTGGCAATGATTTATCCAGTCATCACAATGAGGGATCCACACGTTCACAAGCCATCCAGAAAACATCTTCTCAGGGGAGACCAGTCTCTGATTTCAAAACTCTCTCTGGAAGAGAATGTTACAAGGGATTTTCCGCCTGTTTTCCTGCTTCATTGCGAAGATGATCCTGTTGTTGATCCTGCGGCTTCCCATACTTTTGCTTCCGAATTAGAGAAATTAGGCGTATCTTGCCACATAGAATTCCATTCCAAGGGCGGGCACGGCTTCGGCATTTATCCAAGGAAAAAGTCAGGAGCATTGAATTGGCAGGAAAGATTTGTGGAATGGCTGGAAAAATCAGTATTCAAATAAGCTAAAGACATGAACAAGAAAACCCCGAGAGACATCTCTTCCATTTGGGATGATATCCGCCCTTTCAGAGACGATGAGATTCCCGACGCAATGCACCGCATCGCTGAGGACAAGGATTTTCCAAAAGTCATAGAATATCTTTACGGACCGGATTGCATAGAGGAGAAAATCAAGGAATTCTCCGCCTACAAGAGCGTTTATGAATTCCAGTCCAAGTTTATGTCAGAGGCAATCAAGACCATTGCCCGCAAGACCACAACCGGCTTTACATTCGACGGCTTCAAAAATCTGGAAAAGGGAAAGGGATATCTCTTTGTGTCTAACCACAGAGACATTCTTCTGGATGCCGCGCTTTTGCAGATAGCCCTTTACGACGAGGGCCTGGACTGCTCAGAAATCACCTTTGGAGACAACCTTATGCAGCCAGGCATTGTTACGGACCTGGGCAAGAGCAACCGTATGTTCAAGGTCATAAGAAGGGGAACTTCAAAGGATTTCTTCAAGACATCTCTCCATCTTTCCAGCTACATCAGATACGTGCTTACGGAAAGGAACACTTCCGTTTGGATTGCCCAGCGTAATGGCCGTACAAAAGACGGAGACGACAAGACAAGCCAGACCGTTCTTAAGATGTTCTCTCTTTCCGGAGACAGGAACATCGGCACCAACTTCTCCGCCCTGAATATAGTTCCTATGGCAATTTCCTACGAGTGGGAGACCTGCATTACCCAGAAAGTAAGGGAACTGTACTTGTCTCAAGAGCATCCTTACATCAAGGAGAAAGGGGAGGATTTCCGCAGCATAATGGAAGGAATCCTTTCTCCAAAGGGCAAGGTTCACATTCAGATTTGCGAGCCTATTTCTGCAGAAGAACTTCTGGCGGCCGGCTCATTGGACCGCAACGAGGCTCTCTCCTACATAGCCTCCGTAATAGACAACAGGATTTACAACGGCTACAAGCTATTCAGCACCAACTACATAGCTTATGATATGCTGTATAACACCTTCCGGTTTACAGACAAGTACACCAAGGAGGAATACAAGCATTTTGCAGACGTGATGCACGCCACGCTTTCAAGATGGAAAGAAAGCATCCTTCCGCTTATGAACCTTTACCTGAAGGTTTACAGCAATCCGGTAGTCAACAAGCTGTCTTTGTAAGAATCAGCGGATTTCCATTTTTCTTTTAACCTCGGCGATGACAGCATCGCCAACCAGAGCCTTTGCGCACTCGAAGGCGAATTCAATGCATACTCCGGCGCCGCGTCCAGTAACAAGAAGGCCGTCTGTCTCGGTCTTTTCAGAAGACAGGGCGTATGATTTTGAAACGATATCTCTGACTGATGTGTGGCAGGTGGCTTTTTTGCCCGTCATAATGCTGAAAGCGGCCAGAGCAGACGGGGCTCCGCAAATTGCGGCAACCAGCTTTCCTTTCTTCTCGAATTCCTTCAGCAACGCTCCGACAAGACTGTTTTCCGCCAGATTCCTGTAACCAGGGAATCCGCCCGGAAGAATAACCATATCTCCTTGAAGGACAATTCTATCCACATCCTTTTCATCGCTGAGGAAAGAGTCCGCCTTAAGGAAAACATTGTGGGAAGACGGCACTAAAAGATCATTGCCCAATGATACTTTTTCCACCTCTACTCCGCACCTTTCCAGCACGTCTATAGGGGCTGTGGCTTCCAGCAGCTCAAACCCCGGAGCCAAAAGCAAAAAAACTTTCTTCATAATGTCACAAAGTTAGTTTTTATTCGTCTAAGAAGTAGTATATTTATATCGCAGAAATTATTATTCAAAAACAAATATTAAAACAATCTCATTTATGAATCATTTTTCCAAAAGAATCTTTTCGGCAGCCGCAGCGGCTTTGCTTCTGATTGCATCTGCCGGTGTTTCCAGCGCCCAGCAGGAAGCCAGATGGCTCCGCAATCCTGCAATTTCCCCAGACGGAACCCAGATAGTCTTCGGGTATATGGGCAATCTCTACAAAGTTTCTTCTGAAGGCGGCCAGGCAACTGCAATCACCAGCGGAGACAATTACTGCGGCTATCCCGTTTGGAGCCGCGACGGCAAGAAGATTGCCTATGCTTCAGATATCTATGGCAATTTTGACGTGTTTGTTATGCCCGCAGGCGGCGGAGTTCCTACCCGTCTGACATATAACTCCACCCCAGACTACCCGTTCGACTTTACCCCGGACGGGAAATACGTGCTTTTCGGAAGCGGAAGAATAGCTCCGGCTGAGAGCATGCGTTTCCCTTCCTCAATGTTCAAGATCCTCTACAAAATTCCTGTAGGCGGCGGAAGGCCGATTCTGGTGACCGCAGCAGGCGCAGACGAGGCCAACTTTAACGCAGACGGAAGCCAGATCGTATTCCAGGACAAAAAGGGCTACGAGGATCCTTGGAGAAAGCATCATACATCTTCAGTAACCAGAGACATCTGGGTTTATGACCTGAAAGCCAATACGTATACCAAAGTCAGCACATACGAGGGCGAGAACCTCAAGCCGGTATTCAGCCCAGACGGAAAGAGCGTATACTACATCTCCGAAATGAAGCTCAACAAGGCAAATAACGCTCTGAACCTTTTCAAGCAAGATCTTTCATCGGGGACAAAGACTCAGCTCACCGATTTCAAGGACTTTCCTGTAAGAGAGGTGAGCATTGCCAAGAACGGCACTATCTCCTTCGTATGGAAGGGTGACATCTACACGATAAAGGAAGGCCAGAAGCCGAAGAAACTCAACATCTACGTGGCTGACAACGCCGGCTACCAGAAGATCAAGAACTTGGATATCAAGAACGCCACTGAGATGAGCGTGAGCCCGACCGGCAAGGAAATAGCTCTGATCAACCGCGGAGAACTCTTTGTTGTTGGCGTGAACGACGGCCGCACCAAGAGAATCACCAACACTCCTTATCAAGAGAGGATGATTACCTGGGATCCGGATGGAAAGGCCATCTACTATTCCGCTGAGGTTGACGGCAACTGGAACATTATGAAGGCCACTCTGAAAGACACCACAGAGAAGTACTTCTACGCTTCCACCCTTGTGAATATCAGCAAGGTAGTTGCCGACGGCAAAGACAACTTCATGCCAGACGTTTCTCCAGACGGCAAGAAGCTGGCTTACATCAGCGAGCGCAACACCCTGAAAGTTATGGACTTGAAGAGCAAGAAGACCGTTACCGTTCTTCCTAAGGGGCACAACCATTCTTATCGCGATGGAGACTGGGGATTCGAGTGGTCTCCTGACAGCAAGTGGCTGCTGGTTGATGACCAGAAGAATATGATGAGAGGCGGTGCCACTGCCCTTATCAGCGCAGAAGGCGGCGAGATCCGCTACCCGGTAAACAGCGCTTACGGAGAGAGAATGGCCAAGTTCGGATTCGGCGGACAGGCAATGACTTACATCGGCGGCGGCGGAAATCGCGGTGGTGGCGGAGTGAAGGCTGCTTTCTTTGACAAGGAGTCTTATGACAAGTTTATGCTCTCAAAGGATGACTTTGAGCTTCTGGAAGAAAAGGAAAAAGGCGAGAAGAAACCGGACGTGAAGCCGGGTGAAAAGCCTGGCAAGCCAGACGGAAAGCCTGGTGATAAACCAGGTCCAGGGGGTCCTAAGAAGCCTGAGAAAAAAGAGGTTAAGCCAATCGTTTTCGACGACTTTGACCTGATTGAAACCCGCATAGCAGATATCCGTACAGACGGCTCTCCAATGGCTTATTTCCTTACCAAGGACGGAAAGAAGATGTACTATGCAAAGAACGGAGAGAAGGGAATGGAACTCTGGAGCACCGATACCCGCAGCCGTGAAAGCAAGAAAGTTGGCCAGGGTTCAGTTGGCGGAATGCTTTCTGCAGCTGAGCTCAGCGCAGACGAGAAGAGCATTTTTGCCCTCAGAAACGGCTCTCCTGTGAAGATTGACCTTATGAGCGGTATGGCTAAGCCAATTATGATTGCAGGCAAGATGGAGCTTGACGCCGCTGGCGAGCGTGCCTATATGTTCGACCATATGTGGCTCCAGGTTACCAAAAAGTTCTACGATCCAACTATCCACGGAATCAACTGGAAGATGTATCACGATGAATATGCAAAGTTCCTCCCTTACATCAACAACAACTATGATTTCCAGGTTCTTCTGAGCGAGCTTCTGGGCGAATTGAACGCTTCCCACACCGGAGGCCGCTACTATTCTAACAGGGTTCTTACCGGAGGTGACGTTACAGCCAACTTCGGAATGATCTTCGACGAGACCTACACCGGCGAGGGCATCAAGGTTTCAGCCATCATCCCTGGCGGTCCAGCAGACAAGCTTTCCAACAAGATCCGCCCTGGCGACATCATCACCGCCATCAACGGTGAAAACATTCCTGCATCGGAGAACTACTACAAATATCTCAACAACATTGCCAACGCCAACACCGTGGTAACCGTAAAATCCACTGCAGGCAATACTTTCAGCCAGACTCTCCGCCCTGTTGCAGAGAGTAGTCTAGCCCACCTGATTTACGAGTGGTGGGTAAGAAGATGCGAGGAAATGGTTGACAAGCTTTCCGGCGGCAAGATCGGCTATGTTCACGTTGAGGGAATGAACCAGCAAAGCTATCAGGTTATCTACAACCGCCTTATGGGCAAGCATGTGAAGAAACAGGCCGTTATCGTTGACACCAGATTCAACGGAGGCGGATGGCTCCACGACGAGCTTGTTACCTTGCTCGGCGCCAAGACCTATATGCGCTACGCTCCTCAGGGAGACCTTCTGGATGATGGCGAGCCTCTTGGCAGATGGCAGAAGCCAAGCGCAGTCCTTACCTGCGAGGGCAACTACTCAGACGCCTTCATGTTCCCGTTCGTTTACCAGCAGAACGGCATCGGCAAGGTTTACGGAATGCCAGTTCCTGGCACCGGCACGGCAGTATGGTGGGAGACTCAGATAGATCCTACCATTGTCTTCGGCATCCCGATGATTGGCTCTATGGGCACAGACGGCAAGGTTACCGAGAACAAGCAGTTTGAGCCTGACGTAAGGGTTGAACTTCCTTACAACGACTTCCTTGCTGGAAAAGACCCTCAACTCGAAGCAGCAGTAAAGGGCCTCCTGAAAGAAATCAAGTAAAACTCTGATAACCCAGGCAACTGAAAAAGAACTCCCGACTTCTTATTGAGGTCGGGAGTTTTTTGTAAATTTGGAAAAATTTGAAAATATGCCAGAGGTTTTGATTTATGTGGTTTTTGCGCTGTTGGTTGTGGCGCTTGTGGTGCTGTTCATCCTTTCTGCAAAGCAGGGGAGGATGATCAGGTCTTTGAAAGAGGATAATCAGGGCTTTATGAAGGATCTTTCTCAGAATCTGAAAGAGTATCACAAGGAAAACAAGGATGATTACGAGAGGGCCCAGACATCGCAGAGAGAAGAGATATCGGAGAGGATAAAGGATATGCGGGAGAGCCAGAAAGACCAGATAGAGAGCCTCAAAACGATGCAGGAACAAAGGCTCAAGTCTATGGAGGAAAGCCAGAAGGAAAGGCTGTCGTCTATGGAAAAACAGCAGCAGAACTTGATGCAGACTACGGAAAAGAGCCTGGACAAGATGAGGGACACCGTGGAGGAGAAGCTGGAGAAGACACTCAACGACAGAATCAGCAAGAGCTTTGAGACAGTGGGGCTTCAGCTGGACAACGTGAAGAATGGCCTGGCCGAGATGAGAGACCTGGCAAAGGATGTAGGAGGTTTGAAGAAGGTACTTTCTAATGTGAAGATGAGGGGAGGGCTAGGAGAAGTACAGCTGCAGATGCTTCTGGAACAGTATCTTGCGCCAGGGCAGTATGTAGCCAACGCCCATACCGGAGAAGACAAGAACGCTGTGGTGGAGTTTGCCGTGCGTTTTCCCGGCCAGGACGGGAATCCGATACTTCTGCCTATAGACTCCAAGTTCCCTAAGGACAGGTATGACGCTTTGCTGGAGGCGTATGAGTCTGCAGACAAGGAAGCAATGGAGAATGCCCGCAGAGATTTTTGCTCAGCTATCAAGAACGAAGCCAAGAATATCTCCAAGTACATCAACGTGCCTGAAACCACGCCGTTTGCAATTATGTTCCTGCCTTTTGAAGGGCTTTATGCTGAGGTGGCAAGAGACAACAATCTGCTGGAAAGCCTGCAGAAGGAGTTCAGCGTAACGGTGGCAGGACCTACAAACTTGTCCGCGATTCTTACCAGTTTCCAGATGGGATTCAGGACATTGGCAATCCAGAAGAAAGGCAGCGATGTATGGAAAGTCCTGGGAGAAGTCAAGACTGAGTTCGGCAAGTTCGGCGATATGCTGGAGAAGGCTAAAGGCAAGATAGCCGGAGGACTTGAGGATATGGACAAGCTCATAACCACCAGAACCAATGTAATAAACCGCAAACTCAGAGACGTGGAAGCCGATGTAACCTCCATAGACACCGATTCTCCGAACAGGCAGCTTGAAGAAGAGTAATCATCTTTTATTATCTTTGCGAGTAACCGAAAACACTTTTAGTTATGGAACAGAAAAACGCGCTAGCCCATCCCGATGCCAGAGTGATGAAAGAAAACATTGCAAGAAACTGGCTTCCAAGATATACCAAGAGAAAACTGGAAGATTTTTCAGACTGCATTCTTCTGACAAACTTCGGCAACTACGTGAATATGTTTGCCGAGAAGTTCGGAGTTGAGGTAGTGGGAAAAGACGGCAATATGCCTAATGCCAGCGCTGAGGGTATAACCATTATAAACTTTGGTATGGGAAGCCCGAACGCGGCCACCATAATGGACCTTCTGGGCGTGATTCATCCTAGGGCCTGCCTTTTCTTGGGCAAGTGTGGCGGAATTGACAAGCATACCAAAATAGGGGACCTGGTTCTTCCTTTGGCCGCCATCAGGGGAGAGGGAACTTCAGATGACTATTACCCTCTTATTGTTCCGGCTCTTCCTGCATTTATGCTTCAGCGAGCTATTTCCTCAGCCATCCGAGACCACGGCAAGGACTATTGGACAGGAACGGTATTCACCACCAACAGAAGGCTTTGGGAGCACGACGAGCATTTCAAGACATTGCTTTCTACCACAAGGGCAATGTGCGTGGATATGGAAACAGCCACTCTGTTTATCTGCGGATTCGCCAATCATATTCCTACGGGAGCCCTGCTTCTGGTTTCAGACCAGCCTATGATTCCTGAAGGCATAAAGACTGAGGCTAGCGACCAGATTGTTACCCGCAATTATGTGGAGGATCATCTTCAGATGGGTATAGACTCTCTCCGTATGATTATAGAAGAGAAGAAGACCGTAAAGCACCTGAAATACGACTGGTAATCAGATGAAAAGCATAGAAGTTGTAGCGGCCGTCATAGTCAGGGACGGCCGTATTTTTGCCACTCAGAGGGGCTACGGAGATTTCAAGGATTTCTGGGAATTCCCCGGCGGAAAGATTGAACCCGGAGAAAAAGCGGAAGATGCCCTTATTCGTGAAATCAAAGAAGAACTTGATGCGGACATTACAGTTGACTCCTTCCTCCAGACAATAGAATATGATTACCCCAAGTTCCATCTGATTCTGCACTGCTATCTATGCAGCCTGAAAAACAACACCCTGCATCTTTTGGAGCACGAATCCGCCAAATGGCTCTCCCCCAGCGAACTGGACTCAGTTAACTGGCTACCCGCAGACCTGTCCGTCATTCAGAAACTTAAATAATAGAAGTTTCAATATTGCTATATTTCAGATATTGTTAACTATGGTTTACAAAAAATACCGATATTTGTAAATAACGCTTTATGAAATTGCATAATTCATATCATTGTTCGATCAGATTATTTACGCAGTTTTTGCAATAGACTAAAATATTTTTTGTTATGAAAAAGTTGTTTCTTTTTTTATTGCTTATACTATCTGCTAATTTGTCTTTTTGCCAGTTTGTTAGGTTTAAGGTTGATGTCCGTTCTGTAGGCAAATTTGATGTGTCTGGCAAATCATATTATATAGACTATCTTGATTCAAATGACACGTCAAGAACTTCTAAGCAGGCTTCATATATTGAAAAAGCGCTAAATCTTCAAGGTGCCAAAAGAACTTTTGAAAAGAATGGCGCAGATTTCATAGTGAACTTTTCATTTAATCGGGATCGTGAAGGAAGGACTATTTATAGGGATATTAAAAAGCACTCCATTTATGGCGCTAAAACAAAAGAAGAATATGATTCATACCTTTCAGAGTCAAATCGTTCAAGCAGGACAGACCCCGGAATGCCTTACTATCGCCAAGCCTCTCGACCAATTGAAAGACAGACTTATTCTCAGAGAATTAATTCATCCATTCATTATTTTTCTCTGATTATTGAAGGTGTTTCTCAGAAAGGAGATATCTTGTGGACAACAATAGTAACAGACATTCGCTCTGCCGCCATTTCAGATGCAATAACGCCATATCTTTGTTTTGCCGCCATTGGCTATTTTGGGGTAGAAGCGGACATCTCTGAACAGTTTCCAAACAACGACCCTCTATATTTAGAATGGGCAGAGGGTTTGCTCAATTCATCGAACGTTGTTTTATATCCTGAAAGCAGCGCTTCTTCCAAGAAAGTGACTGTTGCAGCCATAGTAAAAAAAGACAATAAGACTGCGATTGTTCTGAAAGACAGTCATCCGAAGTTCTTCAACAAGTCAGATGCCTATCTGGAGCATAATGGTCAAAAGATACCGGCTTCCGGCTCTTATCTCGATGAGAAAAGGCTCCCTATAAACAGTTATTCCGCATTTACTATATGGGAATTCCCGGTCAATTCAAACAATCTGGAAGAATTTGACCTTGTCTTTTACAGCGAAAAAGGCAAGGAAAAACTTGCCATCAGAAAAATTTCAATGGCAAAATAAGGAGATTTGTCTAAGGCAAAGATTACTTGATCAGGTTGCCCAGGATGTCTCTGGTGAGAGTTCTGGTGGCGGCTGTCGTGGCGTTTTTAACTATGGACTTGCCGGCACTGGTTTTGCTCTTTTTGCCTGTAAGCTTGTTGCCTACGATGGTTGCAATGGTAGCGGTAACGGCAGTCACAACGGCTTTCCATATCTTGCTCCAGACGCTCTTGCCTTTCTTCTTGGATTTCTCCTTTTCTTCCTTCTCCTTCTGTTTCTGCTTCTCGGCTTCTTCCTTGGCTTTCTGCTTCTCCTCTTCTTCTTTCTTTGTCAGTTCCAGAAGAGTTTCAAATGCGGATTCCCTTTCGTGAATCTTGTCGTATTTGCCTGAAAGCCTGGATGACTTGATTATCTGGCTTCTCTGGCTCTCGTCGATAGGGCCTATCTGGCTCAGAGGGAAGAGAATTTTGGCGTTCTCCACAATTCTAGGTGCTCCCTTTTCGTCGAGGAAGGAAACCAGAGCCTCTCCGGTTCCAAGAGCCATAATAGCCTCTTCGGTCTTGAACTCAGGGTTGGCGCGGAAAGTCTCGGCAGCAACCTTCACGGCTTTCTGGTCCTTAGGAGTATAGGCCCTCAGGGCGTGCTGGATGCGGTTTCCGAGCTGGCCCAGGATCACTTCTGGAATGTCTGTAGGAAGCTGGGAGATGAAGTAAACGCCAACGCCCTTTGAACGGATGAGGCGGATTACCTGCTCAATCTTGTCTGTCAGGCTCTTGGAAGTGCCGTCGAAGAGCATATGAGCCTCGTCGAAGAAGAACACCAGCTTAGGGAATTCCAGGTCGCCCACTTCAGGAAGGGTGGTGTAGAGCTCGCTCAGCAACCAAAGCAGGAAGGTGGAATAGAGCTTAGGGTTGTGCATAAGCTTGTCTGCCGCCAGCACGTTCATAATTCCCTTGCCGGTAGCCAGATCAATCTGGAGCAAGTCCATAATGTCAAAGGCAGGCTCGGCGAAGAAATTGTTTCCGCCCTGGTTTTCAAGCGTCAGCAAAGATCTCTGGATAGCTCCGATGCTCTGGGTGGCAATGTTGCCGTACATTGTGGTGTACTCGGCTGCGTGCTGGCCCAGATAGTTGAGCATAGAGCGCAGGTCCTTGATGTCATCCAGCAGCAGGCCTTTTTCATCGGCGATGCGGAAAAGGATGTTAAGGACTCCCTCCTGGGTATCGTTGAGCTCAAGAATTCTTGAAAGAAGCTGAGGACCCATCCTGGAGATGGTTGATCTCATTGGATGGCCCTGCTCTCCGAATACGTCAAAGAACCTTACAGGGCACGGCTGGAATTTAGGGTCAGGAATGCCGAACTCATCTTTTCTCTTCTCGATGAAGCCGCTGAGCTTTCCTGCCTGGCTGATTCCGGAGAGGTCTCCTTTCATATCCGCCATAAAGCAAGGTACTCCCACCTGGCAGAAGCTCTCCGCCATAACTTGCAGGGAAACAGTCTTTCCGGTACCGGTGGCGCCGGCAATCAGTCCGTGGCGGTTGGCCATATTTCCAACCAGGCTAATCGGGCCGTTGGCGCAATGGGCTATATACAGCCCGCGTTCTTTGTCGTACATATTGATTGTTAGTAGGTTACAAATGTTTTGCCGTTAAACTCCCAAGGAGTGTAAGGAGTCCTGTGGAATCTCCTCTCGAACTCGTGGATCAGGTCGTCGCGGAACTTAGGGTGAGCCAGTCCGATGAGCATCCTTGCCCTGTCTTTGAGGGTAGCGCCCTTCAGGTGAGCAATACCGTATTCTGTGATAACATAATCTATGTCGTCTCTTGGAGTAGTAATTCCGGCTCCCTCTGTCAGGAAGGCCTTGATTCGGGAAAGTTCTCCGTGCTTTGCAGTAGAAGGGAATGCAAGGATAGCCTTGCTGGTTCTGTTCCAGGAAGCTCCTCTGATGAAGTCTACCTGTCCGCCTGTGCCGCTGAAGGTCTTAAGTCCGATGGTTTCTGCGGTGCTCTGGCCCTGGAGGTCCATCTCAAGAGCCGAGTTGATGGAAACGAAGTGATCCATCTGGCAGATGGTTCTAGGATCGTTGCAGTAGTTCACAGGGAACATCAGCACATCTGGGTTATGGTCTACAAAATCGTAGAGCATCTGGCTTCCCATCAAGAATCCGGTAACGAGTTTTCCAGGATGGAGTTTCTTCTTTGCATTGGTTACAACTCCCTTCTTTACAAGCTCTACCACGCCGTCTGAGAACATCTCGGTATGGATTCCGAGGTCTTTCTTGTTGACCATATAGTGGAGCGCTGCATCCGGAATGGCTCCGATTCCAAGCTGAAGGGTAGCGCCATCCTCAACCAGAGAAGCGCAGTACTCGCCGATCTTCTCCTCAACAGGTCCAATGTTAGGCTTAGGAAGCTGGAACATAGGCCTGGAAGTCTTCACGATGTAGTCCAGCTTTGAAATGTGGATCAGGCAGTCTCCATAGCCAAGGAAAGGCATCTGGTCATTCATTTCGCAGATGATCATCTTTGCGCGGTCAACAGCCAGCTTGGTGTAGTCAACAGAAATACCGAGGCTGCAGTATCCGTCCTCATTAGGAGGAGTTACTGTAATCATAGCCACGTCAATAGGGTAGCAGGTGTCAAACCAGTCTGCTATCTGGTGGTAGTAGTAAGGGAAGAAATCTCCGCGGTCGTCGTTGATGCCTTCTCTTGTGTTGCCGTGAGCAAAGTTTGTGATGTGGCGGAAATGCCCGTAGCCCTCAGGCAGCATATAAGTTGCAGGGTGCAGGGTCACCATGTGGTAAATGTCCACATCCTTCAGCCTTTCTCTCTGGTCCATCATTGCCAGAGGAATTTCCTGAGGAGCCGCTGCAGAGTGGCCTAATGCTATGTTCATTCCGTTTTGGATAGCGTTTGCCGCAACTTCAGCAGTAACGATGCGGTCTTTATATTTTTCTAACCAATCCATATAAGTTGTTTTGTTATTAATCTGAAAATCTAAAAATTCGTTTTTTCAAGATTTCAAAGTTAAGAATAATTCAGCAAATCCGCCATATACTTTAAACAAAAAAGCGTGCTTCCTAAGAAACACGCCTTTTTTGTAGCTGAAAGCGAGATTTACTTCACTTCCTCAAAGTCCACGTCGGTTACTTCGCCGTCCTGGCCGTTGGAACCATTTCCGGTACTGCCGGTATTGCCGGAGTTCTGGCCGTAGCCGCCCTGAGTACCGGCGCCCGGATTAGGACCCTGTGCGCCTGCTGCGCGGTTCATCTCCTCGCTGGCAGCGTGCCAAGCCTCGTTGAGCTGGTTCATCAGATTGTCAAGCTCAGCGATGTTCTTGTTCTGGTGGGCTTCCCTGAGTTTGCGTGTGGCTTCCTCGATCCTGGACTTCTTGTCGGCAGGAATCTTGTCGCCATAGTCCTTCAGGTTCTTCTCGCTGGCAAAGATCTGGGCGTCTGCTGAATTCAGCTTGTCTGCCTTCTCCCTTTCTGCCTTGTCGGCCTGCTCGTTGGCCTTGGCCTCGTCTCTCATCCTCTTGATTTCAGCATCGCTGAGGCCGCTAGAAGCTTCAATTCTAATTTGCTGCTCCTTGCCGGTTCCCTTGTCCTTTGCGGAAACGTTAAGGATACCGTTGGCGTCTATGTCGAAGGTTACCTCAATCTGAGGAACGCCTCTTGGTGCAGGCATAATTCCGTCCAGGTGGAATACTCCGATAGACTTGTTGCCGGCTGCCATAGGACGCTCGCCCTGAAGCACATTCACCTCTACAGATGGCTGATTGTCAGATGCAGTTGAGAATATCTGGCTCTTGCGGGTAGGGATGGTGGTGTTGGCTTCGATGAGCTTTGTGAACACTCCGCCGTAGGTCTCGATACCGAGGCTCAGAGGAGTAACGTCCAGCAGAAGCACGTCCTTTACATCGCCTGCCAGAACGCCGCCCTGGATGGATGCTCCGATAGCAACAACCTCGTCTGGGTTTACACTCTTGTTAGGCTCTTTTCCGAAGAAGTCCTTAACCATCTGCTGAACCTTAGGGATACGGGTTGAACCGCCCACGAGCAGAACCTCGTTGATGTCGGATGCGCTCAGGTGAGCGTCTGAGAGAGCCTTGCGGCAAGGCTCGATGCACTTCTGGAACAGGCTGTCTGCCAGAGCCTCGAACTTGGCCCTTGTAAGAGTCTTTACAAAGTGCTGAGGAACGCCGTCAATAGGCATGATGTAAGGCAGGTTGATCTCAGTGGTAGTCTGGCTTGAAAGCTCGATCTTAGCCTTCTCTGCTGCTTCCTTCAGCCTCTGGAGAGCCATAGGGTCTTTGCTCAGGTCAGCTCCGCTGTGGTCGTTCTTGAACTCCTGTACCATCCAGTCTATGATAACGTGGTCGAAGTCATCTCCTCCAAGGTGGGTATCACCGTTGGTGGACTTAACTTCGAATACGCCGTCGCCGAGCTCAAGGATTGAGATATCGAAGGTACCGCCGCCAAGGTCGAACACTGCAACCTTTGCGTCTTTCTCCTTCTTGTCCAGACCGTATGCCAAAGCGGCTGCGGTAGGCTCGTTGATGATTCTCTTTACGTGAAGTCCGGCAATTTCTCCAGCCTCTTTGGTAGCCTGCCTCTGAGAGTCAGAGAAGTATGCGGGAACAGTGATAACAGCCTCTGTAACTGCCTGTCCCAGATGATCCTCTGCGGTCTTCTTCATCTTCTGGAGAACCATTGCAGAAATCTCCTGTGGAGAATAGAGCTTGCCGTCTATGTCTATTCTTGGAGTGTTGTTGTCTCCGCGAACAACTTTGTAAGGCACTCTGGCGATTTCGGTCTGTACCCTGTCATAGGTCTCGCCCATGAACCTCTTGATAGAGTATATGGTCTTGGTAGGATTGGTGATTGCCTGACGTTTTGCAGGATCGCCGATCTTCCTCTCTCCGTTTCCGGTGAAAGCAACTACTGAAGGAGTAGTTCTTTTTCCTTCGCTGTTGATGATTACGGTAGGCTCAGAGCCTTCCATTACTGAGACACAACTGTTGGTTGTTCCCAAGTCGATTCCGATAATTTTTCCCATAATTTTATCTCCTTTTTTTGATTATTCTGTTTTGGGGAGAATTGTCTCCGACTTGGGACTATCTTCTATAATTGTGCCATCGCTAAGAAACGGCAATTTTCTGCCATTTTGTCAATTTAGGCCTTGCCACTCTCCCTTGATGTTCTTGCACTGGGTGTAGCAAGAAGGGCAGTTGAAGACTTTGTACAGCGGGCTTCCCTCTGCCTGGAATATTTCTACGCCTCTTTGCCTGGTGTCCCAGCCGTCTGCCAGAATGTAGGTGTAGGTTACAGTGCCGTCTTGGGTTTCATGTACTCCGTTAGGGGATGCGCACATTTCAACCGTGTAAGGCATATCCGGACTGTAGGCGTTTTTGTTATTTGCTCCCTTGAGAAGAGCTGCAGCCATATATCGCTGAAGATAAGGGTCGTTCTGAGGAGAGTATTGAGAAGGGCTTAGCTTGGTATCAAGTATCCTGGTAATGTTGTTGACTGTTGCTTGGCTGTAGCACAGGAGGTTAAGGCATTTGTTCCCTTCCTCTCTGTCTCTTGCGTAGATCTCTATAGCCATAGGAATCATTGCGCCGGTTCCCTGAATGCTTTTGCCCAGGAGCGCATTGTAAACTGCCTCAAACTCCTTGTAGCCAGACGGAATGTTTGTGAAAGTCACAAAAGCGGTAGGGGTTGAGCCAGGGGTGCTTATTTCACCGGAAACCGTGTAGGAATGGTCTCCGTAGGTAACAGTGTTTCCATCAACAACAGCTTCGATCTTTGCAGGAGATTTTGTCTGGGAAATGGATGAAGGATCGCCGTTCCCGTCCTGGACGTTTTTCTGGCCGGTGTTTTTGCAGCTAAACGTAAGCAGCAAAACAGAAGCGCAGGCCATCAGGATGGTTGCTTTTCTGAGGGTTTTCATAATGAGAGGATATTTAAGATTTGTGTTGTATTGTCAGGACTATGTTTTCAGGCATAAAAATACAAATAATTCCTTTTGGAAATATCTGTTTGAATCGTTAAATTTGTAATATCTGAAAACATTTGAAAACGAATATCATGAAAAAGTATTTAAGACTCTTGATGGTGGCAGTGCTGGCACTGGGAGTGTCTGTTTCTGCCGAGGCTCAGCTTAAGGGTGTTCTCAACAAGGCAAAGAAAGCCGTTAAGGAAAAGACAGAAAAGGCTGTAGACAAAGCAGTTGACCAGGCTTTGGGCGATGACTCCCAGAGTACGTCTACAACAAAGACGAATACAAATACTAATACTAATACTTCAAAACCGGCAAAGACACAGTCTACTGCTTCCAAAGAAGAAGCCGCTCCAAAGGCCAAGGCAATTCCTTCCGGCCCTGAGATTCCTCAGCTTATGGCGATGCCAGAGGCTTACAACGATTATGATGAAACAGGCAGATACATTAACAGCCTGGCCTGGGGCCTGAGAAAAACATCTGAGGCTGATGCAAAAGCCCTTGCCGCAAAGCTTACTGAAAGGATGAAGTTTGATATGAAGACTCTGGAGGAGCTTGAAGAAGGAGAAAACTGGGAGCTTCAGCAGCAGCTGATCAAAGAGATAAAGAACTGGCAGTATTTCTATGTGAAAATGGGCGAGATAATGAATCTTATCAATTTTGCCCAGATGAAGAAAGACAGTCAATCCGGAGCCTATTATTATGAAGGAAGCCCTATGATGAATTGCGGAATGCACGTAGCGGGCAATACTGCCAGCGAAGAGGGAGTAATGGGCAGAGGTGCTCTGCTTTTTACCCGCAAAAACGGCAAGGCATATTTCTGCGATGCCAAGCTTCAGCCTATTTTTGCCGAGGATGATGACATCAGGGTTGCAAAACTGGATCTGAATATGGTTACCAACATTTTCAATATGTTTGACGGTTATCCTCTTGAATGGTGCCAAGCAACCCAGCAGGGAAGTATGAAAGACCAGTTCGACGTTTATTTCCATAAGGCTTCTACTTATATCACCAATCTGAGAGAAGCCATTAAAGGCAATTCGCTGAGCAATCTGGAATTCAAGCCAATGCCAAAGGCTGGAAGCCTGAACGCGTCTATGAAAGCCAAGGCTCTTGCAGCCGAGAGGCAAAAGGCAAAGGATGTGGTTGACGTAGTGATAGTTAGCAACTCCTGGGAAATTCAGAAGAATGCCGCAGGCCAGCCAATTCGCAGGGTAATCTACGGCTATTCAGTTGGAAACACCAAGCACGGCAAGATGGCAACAAGAGTTTCCTGGGCAGAAGACTACCAGGGCGGCGGAAAGTACGGCAGCCTGCATCCATACGGAGTTGGTATGGATTCCTTCTACGTAAAGTAAAACTCCGTTATTTTTAAAGAACAGGCCTGAAGTTTTGTAACTTTGGGCCTGTATTGTTATGGAAGATAATTCAATTTACAGGAGACTAGCGAAGGCTGAATATGATGACATTGCCAGCCGCATCTTGTTTGAAGACAATCACTTCCTTGTATTCAACAAGCGTAGCGGGGAGATAGTTCAGGGAGACAAGACCGGAGACGAGCCTCTCAGCGAAACTCTCAAGGCCTTTATTGCGCAGAGAGACGGCAAGGCCGGTCAGGTGTTTATGGGAGTTGCCCACAGGCTGGACCGTCCTGTAAGCGGAGCCGTGCTGTTTGCCAAGACAAGCAAGGGGCTGGAAAGGATTAACGAGATGCTCCGCGATGGTCAGGTTCACAAGACCTACTGGGCTTTGGTCCAGACCCCTGAGAATGGGGTGCCGGACAGCGTGGCAGATCCGGACGGCTGGACAGAGCTCCACGACTTCATCTATCGCGATGAAAAAAGCAATAAATCCTACGTGTTCAGAGGAAAAGGCACTCCTGTCAATATCTATAAGGAGGCTCGTCTTCTGTACAGGATACTGAAAGTTCTGGACCGTTACACTCTTGTGGAAGTGGTGCTTCTGACCGGCAGGCATCATCAGATAAGATGCCAGCTGTCTTCCATAGGCTGCCCTATAAAAGGAGACCTCAAGTACGGCTCCAGACGTTCTAACCGCGACGGCTCCATCTGCCTGCACGCCAGGCTTCTGGAATTTATTCATCCGATAGGGCGGAAAGACGCCAAAGGAGAGGATACGGGAAACGACAGGCTCATAAGCGTAGAAGCTCCGCTTTCAGGAGAAATGGGCCGTATACTTGGAATTGACTCAGCGATATGAAAAAGGCTATCATAATGGGAGCCACTTCCGGAATGGGACGGGAGGTTGCAAAGATCCTTGCAGAAAAGGGCTGGATGCTCGGCATTGCCGCAAGGCGTGAGAAAAAGCTCAAGGAACTCCAGTCTCTGTTTCCTCAACAGATAGAATATCAAGTCATTGACATAGAGAAAGAGGACGCTCCGCAGCTTCTTAGGTCTCTGATATACAAGATAGGGGGAATGGACCTTTACTTCCACGGCTCGGGAGTGGGTTGGCACAACAAGGAGCTGGAGCCTTCAACTGAACTCAAGACCTGTTCCACCAACGTTCTGGGCTTTACGCGTATGGTTGATGCTGCCTGGCATTATTTCAGGGAAAAGGGAGATGGGCATATTGCGGTCATCAGCTCCATAGCAGGAGTCAAAGGCCTTGGCCCTGCACCGTCTTATTCCGCAACAAAGAGCTTTGACAACACCTATATCCAAGCCCTTGCCCAACTATCGCGGAGTACAATTCTTGAAAACGGCAAAAGATTGAAAATCAGATTTACAGATATACGCCCGGGTTTTGTGGACACTCCTCTTCTGGATACTTCAAAGCATCATTATCCTATGCTGATGAAACCGGAAAAGGTAGCCAGGAAGATAGTTAGGGCAATAGAAAGGAAAAAAAGAACCGCCATAATAGACTTCAGATACAGAATCCTTGTCTTTTTATGGCGGATGATTCCCGGTTTCCTTTGGGAAAGAGTCAAACTAGGTTAACTCATTTATATACTCAAATGAAACCTCTACAGGATCTGCGAGCTCTTTTGTGCCTCCAACCAGACTCTGGACGTGAACCTTATAAATAACCTTAAAACTGCCTTTTCCGTAATAGGAAAAATTCTTGAGCTTGTCTCCATATTCTTTTTCCTTCCAGCTTTTGAACTTGGTAAGGAAGATACCCATATTCTCAACGGCAACCTTGTCATATCCAGCCAGTTCTTCTGCTGTTTCATACTTGACCACATAGCCGGCAGCGTTTATCCTGTTCCATTTTTCCACGTCTGTCTTCAGATCTGAAAACAACTGCTGGAGCTCAACGTTGCTAGAACTAATGCTAGAGGATTCAGAATCCCATTCAACAAAAAACTGGTATGCCTGCTCCTGGTATTTGTCTTTGGATGAGGAGCTGCATGAGGTAACTGCGATTGCCAATGCGGCAATGGACAGTAATGATAAAAACTTCTTCATATTATAAATTTTATTCTAAATAATCCGTCTGAAATCAAGCAAAAATCGCACCAGTAGCGCGGATTTGGGTGGATGAAATGTTGTTTAGCGGGGCGTCTTCCAGATAGAGGGCCTTGTACTTTTTGCACATAGTCTTGACCCTGTAGCCTTTTCTCGGATAGACTATCACCTTGAATTCCTTGAGGATATCTTCTCCAAGGTACCATTTGGGCATAATCTTGAAGCTGTCTGCCCCGACAACAATTATGTATTCCGTCTTTGGATTCCGCTTCTGTAGCTCCTTCATAGTGTTGTAGGTGTACAGAGGCTCCTTCAGGTGGAATTCAATATCGTTGACTTTAACTCCCTTGCACTTTACCTGAGGGTTGGCTTCAATCTTTGGCTTCAGCTCTTTGTTGAACGCCCTTATTGCTTTTCTCAGCGATTGGAGCCGTTCCTTTGGGTCCTGAAGCATCTTCTTGTCTTTGAATGGATTGTGGGGGCTGAGAATCATTTCAAAGCGGTCTATTCCGCAATTGAGAATGACATATTCAGCCACTCCCAGATGTCCGTAGTGGAGAGGGTTGAAAGAACCGAAGTAAAGTGCCGCTTTCTTCATTCTATTTCTTCTTTGCTGGAGCTTTTTTCTTAGGCTTCAGGCCGGTGAACAGGGTTACAAGCCTTTCTGCCTTGGCAAATGACTCTTCAAGCACATCGTTGACAAGCACACAGTCAAACTTGGCGGCGTATGTCATCTCTTCGGAAGCCTTGGCGATTCTGGTCTTGATGGCCTCTTCAGAGTCTGTGCCTCTGGTTCTTAGCCTCTGCTCCATAACTTCCAGGGAAGGTGGCTGGATGAATACTGTAAATGATTTTTCTCCAAAGATTTTCTTGATGTTGACTCCGCCCTTGACATCCACGTCAAACATAATGACGTTGCCCTTGGCCCAGATTCTTTCAACCTCGCTCTTTAGGGTACCATAGAAAGAGCCTGGGTAAACTTCTTCATATTCCACAAACTCCTTGTTCTTTACCCTTTTCTTGAACTCCTTTACAGAGAGGAAATAATAGTCTTTGCCGTCAACTTCCTGGCCTCTAGGAGCTCTTGATGTGGCTGATACTGAAAACTCGAGTTTCTTGAAAGTTTCAAGCAGATGAGTCACTATTGTTGTCTTTCCGGCTCCGCTCGGTGCGGAGAAAACCATCACTTTGTTTTCCATTTCAGATTCCGTTTGTTTAGTTGCAAATTTACGAATCTGTTTGCTAAATTTGCAACGATTTTTGCGGCAAGTGTGCCGATTATATGTGATAAACTATTAAAAATCTTTATATTATGGTATCTTACAAAGAGTTAGGCCTTGTCAACACCAGAGAGATGTTCGCCAAGGCTGTAGCAGGCGGATATGCAATTCCGGCTTTCAACTTCAACAATATGGAGCAGCTCCAGGCCATCATCAAGGCAGCGGCCACCAAGAGGTCTCCGGTTATCCTTCAGGTTTCCAAGGGAGCGCGCTCATACGCTAACCAGACACTTCTCAGATATATGGCTCAGGGAGCTGTTGAGTATGCAAAGGAACTCGGATGGGAGAATCCTCAGATTGTTCTCCATCTGGATCACGGCGACACTTTCGAGACTTGCAAGAGCTGCGTGGATATGGGCTTTTCTTCTGTTATGATAGACGGCAGTGCCCTTCCTTACGATGAGAACGTTGCCCTTACAAAGAAAGTTGTGGAGTACGCCCACCAGTTTGACGT